>UMHC01040715.1_pt1 | contig 192217 bp, 219 predicted proteins | sample 1965381 | NCBI WGS metagenome assembly UMHC01 (sample SAMEA4836083, study PRJEB28245) | human gut metagenome | biome: gut microbiome; material: fecal sample | place: Denmark | collected 2008 | reverse complement strand
CAGATTTAATAACAGCAGGCTATGTAGAAAAAGTAGAGGAGGAGTAAATGGAATATAGATACATGATATGGAATGATTTTAAGAAAGAATATCAATTTCCTAGAATATGCGAAACAACAGTAAAAGGAGCCAACACTTGTTTATTTAAGGCAATAGGAAATGATGCAAGAAAAGATAGATTTAAAATTGTAAAGATAGAAAAAGAACAAGCAAAAACAATAGTAAAAGCATTAAAACAAAAATATAAGGCTGAAAGAATACATAGAGAATTAGAACATATACCTTTTGATGAAATACTAGAATTAGTAAAAAGAAACGAGGAGAAGTAAATGGATTACGATAAAACATTTTGTAGAAAAAAAGATTGTAAAAATCTAAAATGCCAAAGAAATCAAAAAAACATACCTGAAATAGAATATAAAGCTAGAGAAATCTGGATAGGTAATTTTAAAGAATGTAAATATTGGGAGGACAAGCAATGACAGAAGAAGAGAAAGTAGAAAACACAATAGCATTAAAATATATAACTATAAAAGAATTAAAAAATATAAGAACAAAAGTGAAAAAATCAGAAGATGAAAAGACAAGATTAAAAATAGAAACAAAACATTGGTATGGATATTCAGAACCATTTTTAAGTAAGAGTAAAGATAGATTAAAGGTATCTAAACACACAATGTTAAAAATATTAGATGAGGCAATAAAAAAAGAAGAAGATTATATAAATAAATTAATAGATAAAGAAATAATGATAAGGAGGAATGAGTTATGTCAGAGAAAAGAAGAATAAATATAAAAAATTTTAATAGTGAATTATCTTGTATTATTAAAGTTAAATTGGATAAAAAAGGAATTAGTACTTGGAAAGAACTAACAGATATGCTTGGTATAGATAATCCTAGAACTTTTATAGATTTCTTTAATAATAAACAATGCGTAAAAAAAGAATATATAGATAAACTATTTGATATTTTAGAAATTGATGAAAGACTTAAAGATATATATTTAGAACCAGTTATTAAATACAAATTAAAGGAGAAATAAATATGACAGAAGATAAAAAGATAGAAGAATTTAAAATAAAATCTGTAGAAAGAATACCACATAATTTAGAAGAAGGAATATTATATGTTTGTTTAGAGTGCAATGTAGCAGTACATTTATGTGCTTGCGGTTGTAGAGAAAGAACAGTTACTCCTTTAGGCTATGGAGGATGGGCATTAACTTATAATGAAAATGGATTAAGTTTAAATCCAAGTATAGGAAATTTTAACATACCATGTAAATCACATTATTTTATAACAAACAATAAAGTAAGATGGTGTTAAGGAGAGAATAAAGATGAGTTTTGATAAAAAGATAGAACAAATGATAGCTTATGGCTACAAAGAAATAACTATAAGCAAAGAAAAGTATGAAAGCTTAAAGAGAGAAACGAAAAACTTAATTAAATTGAATGATGTAAAATTAAATTTTGAGGAGGAAAAATAATTTGGAAGATAAAGAAGTTGATGATTTTTTTGAAGTTTGTAAATATAGCAAATGATGTTTGTAAAGAAAAAGGTAAATCATATGAATTTATTTGTCCAGAATGTAATGGAAAAGCGATAGCAATTAGAGATGAATTTAATGGACATTTATATGCTAAATGTGAAGGCTGTGATATGTCAGTAATACAATAAGAAGAAGGTGAGTAGATGAAAAGAATATTAAAAGCATTATTAAAGACGATTGTAGCACTAATTTTAACAACATTATTAATTTTAGTATATATTTATTTACCATATGTATTTTTAGGAATCATTATATTTGTAGCAATTTTAGTAATATTTTGTGAGTTTTATGAAAGGAGTGAGTAGATGGCTAAAGAGCAAGAAGAGATTATAAATAGATTAAGCAAAATTACTAATAGACAAATATTATATGGAAACAAATATGGAATAGTAATAGAAGAATTTAAAAAATTACAAGAAGATCTAGAAACAGTCTTAAATATGATCAAAGAAAAAAATGCAGAGATAGAGAAGAAGGACAAGATAATAGATTTAATGGCAGAATGGATAAGTGAAAGATGTTTATATATAGATGATTATGGAAATAGTTGCGAAATAATACAAGATAGTTGTAATAAAAAAGAAAATTGCGAATTGTGTATAAAACAATATTTTGAAAGGAAAGTGGAAAATGAGAGAATATAAATTTAGAGGAAAGTCTATAAATACAAAAGAATGGATATATGGATCATTAGTAATATCAGATGATAAATATTATATTTTATTAGATGTATTAGAGAACATAAAAAGAGATAATTATGAAGTATATATGGTTGAAGTAAATCCAGAATCTGTAGGACAATACACAGGACTAAAAGATAAAAACGGAAAAGAAATTTATGAGGGAGATATTGTTAAAATTATTGATACAGAATATGAAACTAAACATATAGCTATTATAGAATTTTTAGAAGCAAGTTTCATAATGCATATGATAAAAGGAGAATTTGCTGGAGAAATACTAGGAGCTGATAGTTGGTTAGATGAAGAAAAAGAAGTAATAGGAAACATATATGACAATCCAGAAATTTTAGGAGGTAACAATGAACAAGATGGAAGTAGGAGAATATGTTAGAACTAAAACTGACAAGATAACAAAATTAATTAAATTAGATAAAAATTATGTTATAGTCGGTCACGGAATGCAAGAATTACAATTGTATTGTAAATTTGAAAATTCTAATTATATATACGCTAACAATTATGAAAAATTATACGAAAAGATAAATAAATATATAACAAAACACAGTTTTAATCTAAAAGAATTAATAGAAAATAAAGATATATTAAAAGTTAAAACTAAAGAAAACGAAATACTTATGATAGGATTTGATGAAAATACAACAGATGTAAGATACAAAGAAATTATTGAAGAAATAGAAAACGAAGAATATGAACTATTAGAGATACTAACGCATAAGCAGTACGAAAGGAATTGTTATAAAGTGAAGGAGGAACAATGAAAGAAACAACTAATATAAGAAAATATTTTACTAAAATATTTAATAAAGATGATTCAGTACCCTACGCTTGGTTTAACACACAATATAAAGAATTAACCAAAAAAGGAATAAATGAATTAAAAGAATATGTCAATAAAGATTTTGTAAGAGAAATAATAGTAGTTTCTGGAATAGAAGTGGCAAGACCACAAAGAACTATGGGAGATATGCCTGAATGGTTTAGACCAGTAACAAGTATTCATTGTTTTTCTGATATTTATCATAGTAATAGTTTTGTATTTATAATTTATAATTCAGAATGGGGAAAGAATATAAAAGAAGATGAAATAAAAGAATCAATAAAATCTTTTCCAAGACAAGCTAAAATAATAAGAATTAAGGAGGAAGAATAATAGTGAATGGAATTAAAGCAATAAATGATAAAGGAATAGCAGAACCAACAATATTAATGTCTATAGAATATTATACACAAATAATAGAACAAACTGGATATTTAAAAGGAAGAAATATGGAATTAGAAAAACAATTAAATAAAGAACAAGTACTTGAGATGCCAATAGAATGCGACGAAGTACAATATTATAATAATAAGCCTCATAATATGACTAAATTAACAATGAAAAATCTTTTAGAAAGAGAAATAAAAAGATTAGAAGGATTAAAAAAAGATAGTTGTAGAGAAGAAATGTTAAGAATAAATGGAAAAATAGAAGGATTAGAGTATGCAATTAATGAATTATTTGAATTATAAAATTAAGGGAGGAATACAAATGTTTAATTTAAGAAAAAGATTAAGAGAAATAGATGATATTCAAAATGAATTAAAAAATAAATTATTAACAGAAGAGAAGTTATATAAATTTTATTTAGAAAGAAAAATAGATGAAATAAATGCAAGATTAAAACATAATTTAAGTTATTCTATAGAACACGGTACAGAATCAATAAGAGCAAATGGATACAGATTTTTTGACATAGCATGGACAATTCGTGTAAAGATTAAGTTAAATAACATAGAAATCAAACAGTTTACTTACACACCACTTCCAGACATAACAAAAAAAGATATTTATAAAGCAATATTAAGATACATAAACTCAAAACCTATAAGTTATTTTATAAAACTAGATAAGAAAATAGAAGATCTAGAGAAACACAATACAGAATTAGATAAAAAGAAATTAAACCTAGAAGAAGAATTAAAGAAAATAATATAAAATTGTAGGAGGTACAAAAGATTGGAAATTAAAACCTTAATTAAATTATTAAAAAACTACAAAGAAAACAAAGCTACATTAAACATTAGATTAAAAGAATTAAAAAACAAAAGAATAGAATTAAAAAATCTAGTAGTAGATACTAGTATAAGTGGAATAAATTACGATACAGAAGGAATACATAGTAAAAATACAATATCAGACAAAACAGGAAACAGTATTATTAAAACAGATGATAAAAGAATAAAGCTAGAAGAAGATATAGCGAAACTAGAAGAGGAAATAAGAAAACTAAGAAAAGATGTGGAAACAGTAGATGACAGATTAGAGATATTAACATATAAGGAAAAACAATTATTAATTGCAAGATATATTGAAGAATGTAGTTATACAGATATAGGTAACAGAGTATATTATCAATTGTATAGTGAAACTAGAAGTGAAGATACAATACAAAGAATGATTAATAGAGCATTAAAAAAAGTGTCAAAAATATAGAAAAAATGAAAATGCGGTTATTTTGCGGTTAAAATGCGGTTGTTTTGCACTTGTTTTTTAAAAAATAACAGTTTATAATTTATAATAGCAACAGAAAGTTGTAAGGCATCCTTTTATTATTATTCAAATATAATTACTACATAAAATTGTGACTATATATGTCACAATTTTTTTTATATTGCGGGATAGAGCAGCTGGCAGCTCGTTGGTCTCATAAGCCAAAGGTCACAAGTTCGAGTCTTGTTCCTGCAACCATAAGAGTAGACGTTTTAAATATCTACTCTTTTTTATGTACTAGACATTGTGAATCGTTAAAAGATCACCTCCTTTCTTAATATAAATATTTGACTAAACAAGCTATTTCTAGTGTAGCTTGTTTTTTTATTTTATAAGGAGAATGAAATGGAACTAAAGATTATAATTTTATATTTATTAATAAAGGTAATGAACATATATGAAAGATAAATTAAATTGGAAAGAATGTATGAAACGTAAATGTGAGCAATGCAAATATTATGATAGATGTTTTAAAAAGGAGAGAAAAACAGAGAATGAAAAAAATAAAATTTTTAGTAAATATTCCAGATAAATATACAAGAGAGGAATACAAAGAAGGACAAGTAAAACAGTTTAACAATAAAAGAGCAGAAGAAATTTTAAAAGCTAGAAGATATAATGGCGAGCCATATGCAGTTGAAGTAGTAGAAAAGAAAGAAACAACAACAAAGAAAGTAGAAAAAGAAAATACAATGAAGGAATAATTATGGCAGAAAGAGATAATCCATTAATTGCAAAGAAGTATAAAAGCAAAAGATGGCAGAAGTTAAGAAAGCAGAAACTTATATTAAATCCTTTGTGCGAAAGATGTGCAAAGAAAGAAATATATGTTCCTTCTTATTTTGTGCATCATAAAGAATATATAACAGAGCAGAATTATGAAGATGACAATATATTCTTTAATATAGATAACTTAGAAAGCTTATGTAAGAAGTGTCATAACGAAGAACACTTTTCAGATAAAGTAGAGTATAAGTTTAATGAGAACGGAGATTTAATAAAGAATGAAAGAAACAATTAAATATCCTTTTAATTTATATAATTGTGATTATAAGAAAAATAAAGAATGTCCAAAAACTAATTGTGCATATCTACATTCCAACGGAGCTTGTAGATGCACTACGAATTATAAGTATGCAAAGAAAAATATTTCCAAGATTTATAAATAAATATGAGGAGCATATAAGTATGATTGAACAAAGAATAATAGATAATGAGTTATATACAATAACTATATTTGAAAGACTAACAGAAGAAGATAGAATAGATTTAGAAGAATGTATTAAACGTTTACAAGAACATAAAGAGTGCAGTCAAATACAGTCTTCTAAGTTTATTATAGTTAATACTCATAAGACTAAAGAAGAGATAGAAGAAATAAATAATCAAGATAAGATTCAAGATTTGTTTAGAGTATACAAAGAGAACAATAGTCAAGAGTATCAGATAGAAGACAATACATTAATAGATGAGGTAAACAACTTAAAGCTTACAGATAAAAATAAAAAAGAAATAAATAAAAAAATTAATTTAATTAATGATTCTATCAAAGAATTAGAAGAATATAGGAAGAAAATGGAAACGATTATAGCAAAATAGCCCCCCATAACCTTACAAAATCAATGCCTATGGGAGAACGGTGGGTGGGCATTCGAAAAATACACAAGTTCTTTCACGTGAGGGGTGTGGTAGATGAACGAAGACGATGCAGTAAAAAAAGCACTCGAAGATGCTCAAAAGGAAGAAATATCAGAAGAGCAAAAAGAACAAATAAAGAAGGAAATAAACAAAGAAAAGAATAGATTAAAGAAATTATACAAAGATTTGCCAGAAAAACAAAAGAAGCTGGCAGAAAAAATTATAGAGAATGCAGCCTTTATAGCTGTTCAGTTAAAATTGATGCAAGAGGATATAAAAGAAAATGGTATTAAAGAGTTCTATATGAACGGAAAAGGACAATTTGGATATAAAGAAAGCGTAGCGTCTAAGACATATAATGTAAGCATAAAAAACTATATGAACATTATAAAACAACTAAATGATATGTTACCAGAAGAAAAACAAATTAGTGAAGATGATGAATTTGATAGATTCAATGGTTTAGCATGATTACATATATAGAAGAATATTATCAATTTTTATTAAAAAATCCAGTTAAAGCTTCTAACAAAGTTTTAGCAGTATATAAGAAACTTGTACAAGATTTACACAATCCTAAACAAGTTTCTTTTTTTAATGAAATAACAGAGGAAGAAGAAACTCATACTTATATATTTGATATTAATAAAGCTAATAGGCCAATTAATTTTATTGAAAAATTCTGTAAACATTCTAAAGGTAAATGGGCTGGAAAGCCTGTTATATTAGAATTGTGGCAAAAAGCATTTATTCAAGCGTTATTTGGATTTGTAGATAAAGAAACAGGTCTAAGAAAGTACAAAAAAGGAATTTTATTTGTAGGAAGAAAAAATGGAAAATCTACTATAGACGCAGGATTAGGAACTTATATGCTTACTTCTGCTGGAGAAGGTGGAGCAGAAATATATTCTGTAGCTACCAAGAAAGACCAAGCAAAAGTTGTTTGGGAAGAAGCTAAAAGAATGATAAAGAAAAGCCCAGTACTAGCCAAAAGAGTAAGAACACTAGTAAATGGGCTTTTTTATGATAAAACAGAAAGTTTCTTCAAAGCATTAGCAAGTGATTCTAATTCTTTAGATGGTTTAAATGCATTTTTTGTAATTGGCGATGAAATTCACGCTTGGAAAGATAAAAATCTACTAGATGTTATGTATGACTCAATGTCTGCAAGAGAAGAACCATTATTTTTGGAAACTTCTACAATGGGACAAATCAGAGAAAGTGTTTTTGATAATGAATATGAGTATTGTACAGAAGTTATAAATGGATATGAAGGGAAAAGCGACATCGTAGATGAAACAATATTGCCAGTTATATATGAATTGAATAATCCAAACGATTGGCAAAACGAGCTAGCTTGGTATCAAGCAAATCCTGGGCTTGGCACAATTAAGAATATTAAAGATTTACGAGATAAAGTAAATAGAGCTAAGAATAATCCTAGCGAATTAACAAACTTGTTATGTAAAGATTTTAATATTAGACAAAATGACCAAGATAAATGGATAACATTCGATATTGCAAACAATGAAGAAACGTACAACATAGAAGAATTATTCGATACTTATGCAATTGGAGGAGTTGACTTATCAAGCACTACAGACTTGACGTGTGCAACATTATTGATTGTGAAAAATAACAAAAAATATGTAATACAACAATATTTTATTCCAAGTGAAAGATTGGAATTTAAGATAAAAGATGACAAAATCCCATATGACAAATGGGAAAAGAGAGGTTTAGTAACAATATGCGAAGGAGCAAAAGTAAATTACTCAGATGTAACACAATGGTTTTTAAGAATGAATGAGGAATATCTGATTTCTGCTATGTGGATTGGATATGATCCTTGGAATACACAGTATTGGGTAGAAGAAATGAAAAATTATGGATTTGAAATGGTAGAGGTAAGACAAGGAGCAAAAACAATGAGTAACCCTATGAAACAGCTTGAAGCAGATTTAATAGAGAAAAAAGTAAACTATAATAATAATCCAATTTTAAAGTGGTGCTTATGCAATACAGCTGTTAAAAGAGATGAAAATGATAATATCCGTCCAGTTAAAGGCCAAAAGCAACGTCAAAGAATAGATGGAACAGTAAGCTTAATTATAGCTTACTGTGTTTTATTTGAAAAAATGCAAGATTATTTAGTGCTACAGGAGGACTAGAATGAAGAAAGAAAAAAGAAGTTTGTTCAAAATGATTTTTGGAAACAAGAAGCAAAAAATAATAGAACAAACTCTACAACTATTAAGTGGATTTAATGCAACTTATACAGATATATCAGATAATGTTAAAGATAACATAATAGCAAAAGAATGTATAAATGCTATATCTACACATTGTGCAAAAATGATGCCGAAACATTATCAAAGAGATAAGCAATTAAAAACAGCAATAAATGGAGACATAAACTATATTATAAGTTGTAAACCAAATCCTTTTATGACTGTTTACCAATTTTTATACAAAACAACAGCCTTGTGGCTATCTCAGAACAACGAATTTATATATATAGATATAGATAACATGGGGTATTTAAGAGGATTATATCCATTAAATCCTTTATTTTGTACGTTGATAGAATATGAAAATGAAATTTGGTTAAAATTCCAATTTTTAAATGGAAATATTTATTACATAAAATACAGCCGAATAATACATCTAAGAGATTATTACATAGATCATGATTTTTATGGAGATACAAATGATGTTTTATTAAGTGCAATAGAAACTCAAACTGTTGCAGATGATGGAATAAAAAATGCAATAAAAATTAGTACATCACTTAGAGGAACTTTAAAAGCACCTAATGCAATGCTAAAAAGTAGCGACATTCAAGAAATGAGAAATAGTTTTATTGATGATTTATTAAAAAGTACAAGTGGTGTGGCTGGATTAGATTCAAGATTAGATTTTAAAGAAATTAATTTGAATCCAGTACTATTAAATAAAGAACAATTAGAAATGGTTAATGGAAATATATATGGCTATTTTATGATTTCAGAAAAAATAATAAAAAGTGAATACACACCAGATGAATGGAATGCTTTTTACGAAAGCGTATTAGAGCCTCGTGCAATACAAATGGGACAAGCTTTTACAAATGCGATTTTTGGAGATAAAGCGATAAAGGAAGGGCATTGCATTGAATTTTCAGTAAATCGTATTAAGTATGCAAAGACAGAAACAAAAATAAGTTTAATAAAAGAAGCAGGAAGTTTAGGATTGCTTACAGTAGATGAAGGAAGAGAAATTCTGGATTTACCCGCTATTGGAGGAGAAGAAGGAAGTAAAAGATTACAAACCTTAAATGTTATAAATGCAAACTTAGCAGATAAATATCAAGGAGGTACAACTGATGGGAAAGAAGGAACTAGCAATGAAGGAATTTAGGATTAGTGAACTACGAGCTTTAGAAAATAACGACGAAGATAAAATGATAATAGAGGGATATGCAGCAGTATTTGAAACCGAAACTGATTTAGGCTGGTGTAAAGAAATAATAAGTAGAGATGCTTTTAATAATTGTAATATGAGTGATTGTGTCTTGAAATATAATCATAATGATAGTTGTTTAATTTTAGCAAGGACAAGAAATAAAAGCCTAGAATTAACAGTAGATAGCAAAGGATTAAAGATTAGAGCAATTTTAATAGATACAACGCAAAACAGAGATATTTATAAAATGATAAGAGCAGGACTACTAGACAAAATGAGTTTTGCCTTTGCTGTTAAAAAGCAAGAATGGGATTATGAAAATGATATTAGAAGGATAACAGAAATTTCACAATTATTTGATGTTTCAGTCGTAGATGTACCAGCTTATGATGCTACTGAAATTTATGCAAGAGGAAAAGAAAATTATACAAAAGAAAAAGAACAATACCAAAAAGAAAAACTAGAAAGAGAAAAATTAAATTTACTATTAAGTTTATAAACTTGACAAGAGAAGCGGTGGTAGAACTGCTTCTTTTTTTGCTGGTAGAAGCAAGATAGAGTTCTTATAAAAGCGGTGGTAGAACTGCTATTAAAATATTTTAGGAGGAAGTAAAAAATGACTTTAAAAGAAAAAAAAGAAGAATTAAGAAAAAAAATTAATGAAGCTAAAGATGAAAATGAATTAGCTGAATTAAGAAAACAAGTTGAATTGTTAGAAGACTTAGAAGTGGAAGACAAAAAAGAAGAAAAAGTAGATGAAAGAAGCTTGTTAAGAGGAGCAATAGAAGACCTAGAAGAAGAGAAAAGAAAAATAAATCCACAAGACACAAAAGAAATTGAAAAACCAAAAAAGGAGGAAAGAAAAGTGGACGAAAAAGAATTAATTGAGCAAAGAGCTAAAGATTTAAAAGAAGGTAAAGCAATAAAAATAGCTCTTGATAACGGTGAACAAAGAAGTGTTACAGTTTCAGGTGGCACTATTTTAGTACCAAAAAAATATAAAAATGAAATTTCAGAAAGCTTTAACGCTGTTTCTGGAATGGTTGATATGTTAAACACAATTCCTTTAAACGGAGGAGAGTCTTATTCTGTAGCTTTTGAAAAAGGATATGGAGAAGGAGATTACACAACTGAAGGTGGAGAATATCAAGATATAGATGTAGAAACAGACTATGTAGAGACAGGAAGAGCCAAAATAACTTCATACATAGAAGTAACAAATGAAGTTAAAAACCTACCTTCTGCTAATTATTTAGCATTGATTTCTAAAAGAGTAAATAGTTCTATTAAGAAAAAAATAGGAGCACAATCTATTGTTGGTGCTGGAACAACTAATACAATAAGAGGTATTTATAATGCTGACACAAAGGTAATGCCAACTGAAGAAGGAACTAGCGACATAGAATTGACAGCAATTGATGCAGATACATTAAACGACATAACTTTTGCCTATGGTGGTGACGAAGATGTAGAAGCACCTCAAACTTTAATATTATCTAAAGCAGACTTAAAAGCATTTGCTAAAGTTAAAACTACTGATGGCAAATTTGTATATGCTATAACAAAAAATGGAGCTAGAGGAACAATAGCTTATAAAGATGGAGGATTAGCTGTACCATTTGTTATTAATTCTGCTTGTAACTCTATTTCAGACTCTAAAACTACAGATGGCAAATATACTATGATCTATGGTGCACTTTCTGACTACGAAATGCCAGTATTTAGCGATATAGAAGTTCAAGAAAGTACAGATTATCAATTCAAAAAAGGTATGATTGCTTATAGAGCTGATTGTATAATTGGTGGAACTGTATCTAAATACAACGGATTTGTAAGAGTTAAAAAAAAAGTAGCATAGATCCAGAAATAGATGAATTAAAAATAACTGCAGTTGAAGATCTTACGGCACCAGTTGAAGCGAATACAAAAGTAGCTGACTTAAGTGCAACAGGTGGTACAAGTCCTTATACATATACATTAAAAGAAGAAACAGGAGATAATGCTGAATTTAAAATAAGCGAAAATGAAGTACAAGCAAATACACAAATAGCTACAGCTGGAAACAAAAATATAACTGTAGTTGTAACAGATAGTAAAGGAAAAACAAAGGAAGCTACTGCACAAATAGTAATAGCAGAGGCAGGAGTCTAGGAGGCAGTAAATGGATAAATTACTAAAACTAGCAAAACAATCTTTAAGTATAGTTGAAACTGCAACAGCTAAAGATGAAGAAATAAAAATGTGGATAAATGCAGGAATAGCAGATTTAAAAAGACAAGATATCGACACAGAAAAGGATGATAGCTTAATAGATTCTGCTATTGTTATGTTTGTAAAATCTAATTTTGGTAATGTAGATATAAAAGAAAAAGAATTAGCACAGAGAACATATAATTTGCTCTGTGCTAATTTAGGTTTATCTACAGACTATAAGGTGGCTGATAAAGATGCATGATGTTGAATGTATACTATTATCTAAAGAAATTGTGCAAGACGAAATAGGCGTAGAAAAAGAAATAACAAAAGAAACACCTATACCAATTATAAAGCACGAAGATATATATGCTAAAGAATATTATGTAGCTAGTCAATCTGGGTACAAACCAACATTAAGACTAAAAGTAAGTGCTTTAAATTATGAAGGACAGTCAGAACTTAAATATATGGGAATTACTTACACTATTATAAGAGCAACAGAACCTTATGCAGATGAAGTAACTTTAATTTGTGAGAGGAAGATTAAAAATGTCTAAAAGCATATCTGGAGAGATGTTAAGCAAAGAAATAATGAAAGCATTAGAAGGATATGCAGATGATATATCAGATATTGTAGAAAAAGATGCAAATGAAATTGGTAAAGAAGCAGTAAAAACAATTAAACAAGAATCTCCAAAAGGAGCAACAGGTGAATATGCAAAAAGTTGGAGATTACGTAAAGATAAAAAAGGTAAAAATAGTTATATTGTTAAGCTTTATAACAAAGATCACTATCAACTTACTCATTTATTAGAGTTTGGTCATGCTACAGCTGATGGAGGACATACAGAAGCACAGCCACACATAAGACCAGTAGAACAAGAATATAGCAAGAAGTTTGAGGACAAATTAAAACAAGACATAGGAGGCTTAAAATGACATTAGAAGAATTAAAGCAAAGATGTATAGAACAAAGCTTTAAATACGCATATGGAAGATTTAAGAAAATAACACAGCCTCCACATTTAGTAGCAATAACGATAGATACAGACAATTTTATGGCAGATAATAAAGTTTATAAAAAGAGACTGCCAATAAAGTTAGATTATACATATATAGACAAGAATATTGAAGAACAAAACAAAATAGAAGATATTATTTTATCGGATATTTCATGGAATAAAACAGAAGAAACTTACTTGAAAGATGAAGGAATCTGGCAAGTAAGTTATTTTTTTGAAATTTAAAATTAGGAGGAATAAAAATGCCAGAAGCAAAAAATAAAGTTAAATTTGGTTTAAGTAATGTACATATAGCAAAAATAACAGAACAAGATGGGCAAATTACATATGGTATACCTATCGCATTACCAGGTGCAGTATCTTTAACTGCAGATCCAGAAGGAGATACAACACCATTTTATGCAGATAATATTAAATATTATATTGCAGTAGCTAATAATGGCTATACAGGAGAATTAGAGATTGCAATGACACCTGAAGAATTTTTAACAGAAATATTAGGACAAGAAAAAGATACAAATGGAGCTTTAATAGAAAGTTCAGACGATATAAATGCAAGATTTGCACTTATGGGAGAAATAGAAGGAGACGTTAAAAAGAGAAGATTTGTATATTTTGATGTTACTGCAGCAAGACCAAGTTCTGAAATGAACACTGTAGAAGAATCTAAGGAACCACAAACAGATACATTGGAATTAACTATGGCAGCAAGAAGTACGGATAATGCGATAAAAGCGGTAATAGAACCAAATGAAACAAATCAAGATGTATATGATACTTTCTTTAAAAAAGTATACGAGAAAAATGCTGTAGCAGGCGTATAGGAGGAAATAAATGCGAAAAATAACAATAGGTAAAAAAGAATATCCTATAGATTGTAATGCATTAACATTTATTAACTACAGAAAAAAATTCAATAGAGGAATATTTGAAGATATTGAAATAATTGAAAATTTTCTAACAGTTCAAACTGTTATGGCCAATCAGTTAAAGAAAGAAAATCCAAATATCACAGAAGCCGAGATAACCGTGAAGTTATCTCGACTAATGTTAAAAACAATTGATAATTATATCGAAGCCGTAACTAGAATAGCATATATATGTTGTTATACAGCTAATGAAAAAATTGGCGAATATGAAGAGTGGCTTAGAGATATAAAAAGAATAAAGACAACAGATGATTGGATTGTTGAGGTAACGGAATTTGCCGTCGATTGCTTTTGTTGATGAAGAAACCTTTAAAGAGCTTAGTAAATTAACAAAAAATGAAGAAGCATCAGAATCAAAGTTCCCAGAATATGATTTTTTTGCAACAGCATTAAAAATTGGGTTGACAACAATGGACTTGAAAGAACTTACATACATAGATGTGCTAAAAATTTTAATTTCATTTCTAGAAGATAAGAAAGGAAAAAGTAACGTCAAAAAGGCAACACAATCAGATATAGATAGATTATTAGGCTAGATTTTCTAGTCTTTTTTATGGGAGAACGAAATGGCAGGAACTATTAAAGGAATTATTGTTGAGATTGGTGGAGATACATCAAAATTACAGAACGCATTAAAAAAAGTAAACACAGCTACATCTAGTTTAAGTAAAGAACTAAGAGGAATAAATTCATTATTAAAGTTAGATCCTAGCAATACAGAACTTTTAGCACAAAAACAAGAAGTATTATCTGAAACAATAGAGACTACCTCAAAAAAATTAGAACAATTAAAAAAAGTACAAGATGAGGTATTAGCTAATCCCAATAATGTGTCTGAAGAAAATTATAGAAATCTTCAAAGAGAAATTATAAATACGGAAAATAAATTAAAGCAATTACAGTCGCAAGCTAGTAAATGGAATGAAGCAGGACAAAAACTAGAGGAATTTGGGAATAAAATTACAAAAATATCTAACAAAATAGATAATGTAGGAAGTAAATTAACAACTTCCTTAACATTACCCGTACTAGCAATAGGAACTGCAGCCATAAGCACAGGAAATGACTTTGAAAAACAAATGTCAAGGGTACAAGCTATAGCAGGAGCAACAAAAGAAGAATTAGAAGAACTTACTAACCAAGCAATTGATTTAGGAGCGTCTACTAGTTTTAGTGCATCAGAAGTAGCATCAGGTATGGAAAATTTAGCTAGTGCAGGTTTTACAACACATGAAATTATGTCATCGATGCCAGGTTTATTAGATTTGGCAGCATCCAGTGGTGCCGACTTAGCAACAGCTTCTGAAATTGCAGCTAGTGCAATTAGAGGATTCGGACTTGAGGCTAGTGAGTCAGCACATGTAGCAGATGTATTTGCAGAAGCAGCTGCGAGAACAAATGCTCAAACAGAAGATATGGGAGAAGCGATGAAATATGTAGCTCCAGTTGCAAAAACTGTAGGATTATCTATAGAAGAAACAGCGGCTGCTATAGGTATTATGTCAGATGCTGGGGTAAAGGGAAGTCAAGCAGGAACTACATTAAGAGGTGGTCTAACTAGAATAGTAAAACCAACAAAAATGGTTAGAGATGCTATGGCAGAACTAGGAGTAGAGTTTTATGATTCAAACGGTAAAATGAAATCTTTAACTGAAATAATTAAAACATTACAAGAACATACAAAAGGATTAACAGATGAAACAAAAAACCAAGCTCTTGCACAGATATTTGGTACGGAAGCGCTATCTGGAATGTTAGCTCTAGTAAATAGAGGAGCAGGTGAATTAGATAATATGACAAAATCTTTTGAAGATGCTGATGGAGCAGCTTCAAAAATGGCAGATACAATGCTAGATAATACTTCTGGTGCAATAGAAGAATTAAAAGGAAGCTTTGAAAGTGCAGGTATTGCAATACAAAAAGAATTAGCACCATATATTAGAGATTTAGCAGATTACATTAGAGATTTAGTTGATAAGTTTAATGATTTATCGGATGAAGAAAAAGAGAACATTATTAAGACAGTAGCACTAGTTGCAGCAATTGGTCCAGCCTTAACTATCATTGGAAAATTAGGAACAGGAATAGGAACTTTAAGTAAAGGAATAGGAAGCTTAAGTAAATTGATAGGAACACTAATTCCTAAAATTACACAAACATCAGGAACAATTTCTACATTATCAGGGATGCTAAGTGGCTTAGGAATAGCAGGAGCTGGAGCAGTAGCTTTTTTTGGAGCAGCAGCAGTTGGAATAGGAGCATATCAGCTTAAACAACATGAAACAATTATCGAAGCAAATAAACTTACTCAAGAAACTATAAAGCAAAAAGACGCTTTTAATTCATTAATAGAAAGTCAAAATCAAAAGCTTGCTATTGATATGCAGCAAATAAGTAAAACTGAAGAGTTATGGCAAGAGTTACAAAAAATAACAGATGAAAATGGTAAAGTTAAGTCAGGATATGAAGAAAGAGCCAAAGTAATTACATCAGCATTATCAGAAGCTTTAGGAACAGAAATAAACTTAAATGGAGATGTAGTACAAGGTTATAAGGATATACAAAGTGAAATTGATAATTTAATAAGAAAAAAGAAAGCAGAAGCAATAATGTCAGCACAAGAAGAGGCATATACAGAAGCTTTTTCAGCGAGACAAGATGCTTATAAACAAATATTAGATTTACAAGATCAAATTTCGGAAAAACAAAACAAAATTGCTTTTGCAGATGGTAGAGAGAGAGCAAAATTAACTACAGAAATAGGAGCTTTAACAAAATCTTTACAAGAGCAACAAGATTTAGTTAAGGAATATGATGTTACAATAGCCGATTATGAATATGATCAAAAATTAGCAATGGAAAATACTGCTGATTCTGTAGCTGAATTAATTAATAGGAATGCAATTTCGTATCAATCCGATGTAAATAATCTTCAACAATCAGGACTGGATAAATTAACATATTATACAGAGCAACTTCAAAATTATAAAAATTATAAACAACAAGAAATTGATGCAGGAAACTCAGCAAATGGACAAATGTATCAAGATCAAATCAATGCAAATGAACAACAATTACAGTTAACTGCACAAAGTTTTGCAAGTCAAATAACAAAAGTTCAGGATTTAACACCGGAGATAGTTAAAGCATATGGAGATATAGCTGATTATTCAACAGATGAATTTAATAAAGCAATTAGCAACCTACCTGAAGATGTAGCTAATGAATTAAATTCAATTATATGGACAGTTGATGCTTCGACATTACCTGATTCAACCCAGTCGTTAGGAGATAGAGCTGCTCAAAAATTCAAAGAAAAGTATAGTAGTTCAGATGGAAAGTCGGCATCCGAAGATTATTTAACTGGAGCAGAACAAGGAATTAACAATAAAAAGTCATCATTTTGGAATATTTTATTTAATATTGGACAAAGAGGAAATAGCAATTTTAGAAAAGGTTTAGGAGATGGCTCTCCATCTGTTTTAGCAAAAAAAGCTTTAATAGATTATTTTGCAGGAGCTGAAATAGGAGCAGATAAATCAGGAAAAGATTTTGTAAAAAGTTTGAATGATTATGGTTCGCTTGCAAATGATGAATTTACAAACGCTTTATCCTATGAGAATATAAATAAAAAACTAAAACAAGGAATTAAAATTCCGAAAAATATAAATGGACTGCAATCAGCATTAACAGCGCAAGTTAAAAAAACAAGTAATGTAAATTATAATATAAATAATATATTTAATGTACAAGAATTAGACAAAGAAAGATTAGAACAATGTTTTAATTATATTGACAGAAAATATAGTGCGAAATTCTAAATATTATGATAAAATCTATTTAATTAGAAGAAAGGGGATTTTATTATGGTATGTCCAAATTGTAAAAAAGTAATTTCAGATGATTCTGAAAGATGTCCAGAATGTTTAGTGAATATTGATGAATTTGAAAAAGAAAGTAGAGTACATAATAGAAGAAAATCAGAGTTTATTTCTATAGCAAAAACTACTATGATAATATTATCATTAATTGTAGCAGTGATAATGTTTATATTAAAAAGTTATGTTGCAGGAATTGTTATAATATTTGCTATAATTCCAGAAGTATTTTTATTATCTATAGTAGAAACAATAATAGACTTATTACAAGAAATAAGTGAAAAATTAGACAAATAAAGTAAAAAAACGGCTTACGAGAATTGATTTTAAGCCATTTTATTTTTTTATTAGACTAATTATATGCTTTAAAAATACGATAGAAGAGCAGTTTTAAACTGTTCTTTTTTTATTCTTAACTGGAGGAAAAAATGGTAAGACAATTTAGACTTATAAATGAAAAAGGACAAGAATTTAACTTAATGGATTTATATAATTCCTGTTTTTTATCCGAACCCGATGGATTAGGATATTCTTATAATACTACATATGAACAAGTAGGAAATTCTTTTTTTGAAACTCTTAGAAATGTTCAGCAAGGACAAATAATTGGAACAGCTAATTTTAGCTGCTATGATAATTATAAGAGCTTTGTAGATTATATAGAAAGTTCTGAAAAATTAAGGTTTGGATACAAAATACCGTATAAAAATCTTCCAATTAAAGAATATTTAAAAGATATAAACATTCAAAGCATTGGCAAAGGACAAATGGACACAGATGGAATATTAAAATGTCCAGTTACATTTGACTGTTTGAGTCTATGGTATGAGGAAAATAAAACTATATATTCTACTTCTGCACAAGCTAACGAAATTAGATGGGACTTTGAATGGGATAGCAAGTTTGTTGATTATAACAATAGAACATTAGAATACATTAACCAAGGTCATGTGCCAGCTCCAGTTTTAATTAAAATTAAGGGTCCAGTTGAAAATCCGACACTGACTCTAAAAGTTGAAGGACAAGTATATCAAGAAGTAGTAGTAAATGTAGATTTAAAAGAATATGAAACGTTTGAATATTGTACACAAGAAAATAATTTCTATATTAGAAAAGAAAATACAGATGGAACTTATACAGACTTATTCGAATTAGACAATATAGATCCTTCAAACAATAATGTTATTAAATTTCCAAAAGGAAAATCTTGTGAACTAATTATGTCGGCAGATAACGAAATATTAAATGCAGAAGTTAGTGTTTATGCATATTACAAGGTGGTTTAGATATGGCAAGAATTGTAACAGTTAAATTTAATAATAAATTGTATAATGCAACATATAACGAAACGACTGATGAATATGAAGTAGAGCTAACTGCACCTGCAACTGGTGGAATATATAACGCACAAATTTCTTGCGTAGATGGAGATACAACAAATACAACAGATATAGATATTAGAGTTTTAAAGCAAGAAAAAATAAAAATAACAACAGACGATACATATATGTATATCTTCGACTATAAAGACTTTAGCGTTAAAGACATTGTTGAATTATCTAATTACGAGATTAATATAGATGAAGAAACAAATGCAAATACTACAGTAAATGTATTAAAGAAAACAACAGCAAAAGCAAATGACATAGTAATGATAAAAGAAAATGAAGAAATAAAATACTGGGGAATTATTCAAGAGATACAAAACGAAAATGGATCTAAACTATATCAATATATTATTAAATATATTACTAATGTGTTTAATCAGAACGTCATTTTGAATCAGAATATATTAACTACAAATGAAATAGAAGAAGGATATTACAGAATACATAGTAAACTAAATTATAATTTCGTATTTGATGTATTAAATGGTTCATTAGAAGCAGGAGCAAATTTACAAGTATATGAAAACAATAACACAAATGCACAAAAATTTAAAATAACTAAAAGAGCAGATGGAACATATAAAATAATTAATGTTGGTTCTGGAATGGTAGCAGATGTACAAGGAGCCGTATTTGAAAATGGTACTAATGTACAGATGTGGGGTGATACAGATAATGTAGCTCAAAAATGGACATTCACAAAAAGAGATAATAATTCTTATTCAATATATTTGGCTAATACTAATTACGTTATTGATTTACAAAATAGTAACACTTCTAATGGTGGGAATATACAAATATGGGAATATGTAGAAAACGGACAGCAACAATTATGGATATTAGAAAAAATTGATGAAGAACTTATAAGATATGAAGGAATAGAAGATTATATAGCAGAACAAATCAACAAAAACTTTATTAACAATGAAGACGTGTTAATGAATCGAGATTATTTAGAAATTAGAGTAAAAACACACACTAAATTAGATGTGTCTGTTTCTACAATAGTAGATGTTCAAAATGATATATTCAATTTACATACATTTATGACAAACTGTACTCAAAATTACAACATTACATATAACGTATTTCTTGAAAATAAGAAACTAGTAATTGAAATAGAGAACAAAGAAATTAAAAAAGAATTAATTGATGTTAATGCTCAACCAATTTCAAATTATACAGAAGTTTTTGAAACTGACGTAGTATCTAAAGTTGTTGTTATTACTAAAGATGGTAGCAGATATACATTATATCTAAAGACAGATAGAACAACGACAGAAGATATGTTAGACGAAAATAGAGCAGAAGGTAAAACAGAAGTAGTGTATGCAGAAAACGTAGAAGATGCAAAACAAAAAGCTTTAGATACATTTAAAGGAAATGCGTATAATCATAATGTTACGTTTGATTATTATGATAGAGAAATTAAAGTTGGGACACCGATTACAATTAAAACAAAAGAATCTTTAATTTATGATACATATATTTCTGCAGTTACTAAACAAAAAGGAAGTAAGTTTTATAAATATACTTGTGGAAATATAAGAATAGGTTTTATAGACAAACTTAAAAAGGAAAGGAAAAATAAGTAATGTTAAAAGGACACGTTTTTAGTGAGCAGATATTTGCAAGTCAAATATTTGCTCTTTTTATTAATACTTTCTTACATGGAAGAAATGGAGTTAGTAATAATTACAAAGAAGGAATGGCTATAACATATAGTGGAAGTAACATACATATTGCTTCTGGAGCTGTCTGTATACAAGGAAGGTTTTTGGAAGAAGATTCAGGAAAAGATATTGTAGCAGATACAGATAGTCAATATTGCTCTCTAGTTTTAGAAATAAATCTTGATGCAGTTAATACATCATCTTCATTCTTACAAGCAGACTACAAAATAATTAAAAATGCTAGTAATTATCCAGCTTTGATACAAAATAATATTGTTAAAAATAATGCTGGAACATATCAATACGAATTAGCTAGATTTAGAACTTCTTCAAGCGGTATTACAGATTTTCAAGACAAAAGAACATTCTTAGATTTTGATACTATATGGGATTTCATTGAACAAGAATGGAATGTAAAACTATCAGAATTAGAAGAATTATTAGCTAAAGTAGAAGATGGTAGCGCTTATTTCTTAAATTCTAGATTAAAAATATTTCATAACCAAGCCGATGATTCTCAAGGTAAAGAAGGAGATATCGGCTTGGTTTATTTTGATTAGGAGGCTTAAATGGCTAGAATAAACGGTTATGTAACGCAACATAATGAAGCTTACGAATACTATATAGAATGGGAAGAATTTAATATTAATCAACAGGCTAATACATCTTCTGTAAGAGCTACTTCATATATAAGGTGTAACTCTCATACTTCTTGGGCGAATAATAAAACACAAAGATTATGGATTGCTGGAAGAGAGTTTAGTAATACATTAAATATAAGCTTAAGCCCAGGTACCGTTGTACAACTTGTAAGTGCTACGGTAGACAACATTGGACATAATTGGGATGGAAGTTTAAATATCGAAATTGCAGCATCTGGAGATTTGCCAAGCGGTTCAGGGTATGGACCGCTTTGGGGTGAAGCGAAACAAACAGTATGGTTAACACAAATAGCAAGACAAGCTAACTTCTTATCTATAGATATTCAAAATGCGAATCTGGAACATTTTGATGTTTATTATAATCTTGATAAAAATGTTAGTGCAATGCAATATAGTCTAAATGGTGGAGGTTGGCAAAATATTAGCCCTTGGTGGGGAGACTGGAGTAAAGAAGCAACCTTTGCAGTAGCAGGATTAACTCCGAATACAAATTATACAATACAATTAAAAGCTACAGTAAATGGAATAGATACGTATTCTAATATATTTAATGCAAGAACATTAGATATTGCAAGATTTACAAGCTTAAGCGATTTCTTTTTTGGAGATGTTGTTAATATAACAAAAACAAATGAATCAAATTGGTGGAATTATTTGACGATAAAGGTTGGAGAAAATGTGATAGTAGAACGCAGAGCTTTAGAATCAAATAATTTGGTATTCACGTTTACTCAAGATGATTTAGACAAATTATATAAAGCTTTAACAACTTTTAATAAAACAACTGTAGAATTTATTTTAATAACAAACAATGAGAATCAAGATTGGACAAGTTCTAAAAAAGTGCAATGTACTTTTAATGGTAATCAAATGACAGCACATTATTATATAGCAGATCAAACAAGAAAAAGAGCAAAAGTAATATATTACATAGCAGATGCAACACCAAAAAAAACAGTTTTTGTAATTAAAAAAGATGGAAAATGGAGGAAGTGTATTTAATGGAAGAAAGAGATATTTTTTTCGAATCAACAAATATAGAGCCTTCAAAAGTTTATACGAACTCTAAATTTAAGTTAAAAATAAAAATTATTGGAACTTCTAGAATATTAACAGAAGATAACAATGTTTTAAATACAGAAAACAATGAAAAATTAGTTTTAGAATAAGGAGAAGAATATGGCAGATAAAAAAATTACCGAATTAACTGAAGCTACTCAACTACAAGACAATGATATTTTTCCAATCGTTCAAAATTCCGAAACTAAAAGAATTACAGTAGCAAATGCAAGAGCAAAATTCAAAGGCGATAAAGGTGAAAATGGACAAGATGGACAACAAGGTCCAGCTGGTCCAGCAGGAACAAGTATAAATTGTGTAAAAGTAACAGATGAACAAACCGCAATATCTCAAAGTGCAGCAAATCCTAATAATATTTATTATTGGTAGGTGTTAAAAATGGGGACAGCAATAAATGGAACAAAAGTAAGTAATTTTTATATAAACGGAAGTAAAGTTAATGGATTTGCAAAAAATGGAGAAATTGTATTTAAAAGAGAAGGAGATACAGTAGCGCCTGCCTATAATTCGCTTGGAATTGTCAGAAATAATAATGCTGGAGAAACTAGAGATACACATTATGCAAAAATTGGAGATAGTGTTCGAGTTCTTATATATTTTTCAGAACAACTGGCAGTGGAGCCTAAAGTAAAAATTGCAAACAAAGAATATACTGCTACATATAGACCTTTAAGTTCTAGTAATGGCTTATTCGCATATTATGCAGATTGTGATTTAACAGAAGATTTGCATTTAGCTGTAGGCGAAATTCAAATTGAAGTTTATGGATATGCTGACTCATCAGGAAATGTTGGTGTTAAACTAACAAATGCAGATATAAATAATTCAGCTCACGAATATGTAATATTTGACGATATACCTCCAGAAATAACAATAAAAGACGGAGAGAACGAAACTGTCGGAGATGCTACAAACGGCTACAGTAAGATAAGTTTTAAGATTTATGACAATGTTGCTTTGGCTGGATATACAGTAAATGGAGTAAATGGCGGAACTGTTTCACAAAGTCAATGGGGAGATATTAATAATATTACAAAAGAATTTAAAGGCTGTAAAGAAGGTAACAATATTTTAATTTTAAAAGATATGAGTGGAAATGAAGCAAGTATTGAATTTAAATTAATTTAAAGGAGATTAACAATGTTAATTATAGATGAAACTATTTATTTAGAGCGAAGAACAACAGGAATAATAGAGTTAATAATAGATGATTATATACTACAGATTGGAGATACAATAATATTTGCAGTAAAGAAAAATGCTTGTGAAAAAAATGAATTAATAAGAAAAGAAGTACACATAGATAAGCAAGCAAACAATGTAGAAATTAAAATAAATCCAGAAGACACGGAACAACTAGACTACGGCTGTTATTTTTATGGAATAACAATAAAATTAAAAAACGGAGATATATTTCCGATTATAAAAACAAATAAATTTAGTGTGGAAAGGGTGATACCAAATGTGTAACGAAAGATGCTCTTTACATACAACAATTAAATCCAAAGTGAACATAACAGGTAAATTAGGTTATGGAATAGAAAATATTGGTAGTACTACTAATTATAACAATTTAGAGAATAAGCCTAAAATAAATAATATTGAATTAAAAGATAATAAAACTAGTGAACAATTAGGTTTACAAGGGAAAATGGAAAAAATTAAAAATTCTGAAATAGAAGAAATGATTAAAAATTTTATATAGGAGGAAAAATATATGGCGTTTTTAGATAAAGAAGGATTATTGTATTTATGGCAAAAAATTACTAGCCTTTTTGTAAAAAAAGATGGAAATAAAGTATTAAGTGATAAAAACTTTACTAGTGCATATGAAGAAAAATTAAAAAGTTTAAATAATTACACATTGCCAGCAGCGACTTCATCAACTATTGGAGGTGTTAAACCAGGAACTGGTCTAGAAGTAGAGCCAGACGGAACACTAAATGCTACAGGTGGTGGAGAAGCAGATAGTGTAGACTGGGAAAATGTTAAGAATAAACCAACAAATGTATCTCAATTTACAAACGATTCAGGATATCAAACTTCTGGAGATGTACAGCAAGCAATAAATAAAGCTAAAGAAGGATTAGCAACAGAAGAATATGTTAACAATAAAGTGTCATCTGTTTATAGATACAAAGGAACAGTAGCTAATAAAGAAGCATTGCCTGCTTCTGCCGAAACAGGCGACACATATAACTTGCAAGATACAGGTATGAATGTTGCTTGGAATGGAACAGCGTGGGATGACTTAGGAGCAGACATTGATTTGAGTGGATATTATTCAAAAGAAGAACTTAAACCGATTGAAAATTCAGAGATAGATGAAATCGTTGCTAGCTAGGAGTTGATAAAATGGCAGAAGATAAATTTTTAGATAAAAGTGGATTAGCGCGTTATGATGAAAAACTAAAACAACGAGTAGTTTTAGCAACCGAAATTCGAGAAATAAAAATAGTTACAGAATATCCAGAAATTGAAGAGCCTAATGTGTTATATATGAAGGTGGTTGAATGAGAATTTCAGATATGAAAGTGAATGGAAAAACCGTTCAAGAAGCTAAATTAAATAATAAAATTGTATATAGAAAAGAAACAAGTGTTAAGAATATAATATATAATGCAGATTTTCGTTTTGGAACTGATGGATTTAAAAAATTTGTAAATATGGTTGTACAGCAAGAAATAGAAGATGGATTTGTTGCTTGGGTTAAATTAGATAATACAAATGCTAGAACTTCTATGATTGTTCAATTAACAGAAGATTTAATTGCAGGGCATAGATATTATGGACGTGTAACATTTAGAGGAAGCGAAGATACAATGTATCAATGGCAACAGCAACTTAACTCTACTAATCTTACACAATCTTATGGAGAAAATAGTCCAAACGAAGTAACTATATCTACAATATTTGCAGAAATAACAACACAATACAGATTATTTTATAATATGACTGCTACATTTGCAAATGCAGAAAGTAAAGCATATGTTAAAGATGCAATGTTAATAGATGTAACAGATATGCTAAATAGCGGATTAACGGAAGAACAAGTTAAATCTCAATTGGATGCAATGCCATTTTTTGCAGATACTACACCTCCAGAATATGTACAAATTCAAGTATATAATAAAAATAATACATCAAGTACAACAATTACAAATGGAGAAACAGTTAGGATATTGGCAACATTTAATACAGAATTAGGAACTTTACCAACCTTATCTATTGGAAAACAAAAAATACTAATGAAAGCAACTTCAGATGGAAAAGGCGGAATTATATATCAAGCAGATATAACAATAGCTAGTGATAATATTATGGAAGAAGGGGTATTGAAGTTCACAATTAGTGGTTACACAGACAAAAATGGAAATGAGGGAGAGAAAGTAACAGAAGCTAATGCGAGAAATTCATTAACATATTATGCGTAAGATATTAAGAATTATAAAAAGAACATTAATAAGCTTAATGCTGTTAATGTTCTTTAATTTATTTATTTAGGAGAAAAGATATGAGTAATAAAAATATAAAAATAATTATAACTTTAGCAATTATAGTTTTTGTTTTATTGCTTGGAAATTTGTTTGTCAGTGTAAGACAAGAAATTGATTACAATAGAAGAAAAGAAAGTGGAAACGATAGGTGGTTACAAGTTGAAAACCGAATTTTACAAATAGAAGAAGAAATTGATGAGGTGCAAAAAGATGGAAGAAATTCTTAATATCGTTGGAAATTATACCGTTTCAGCAATTATCGTAGGTTTGTTTATATGGGATTGGATTTCTAATAAAAAGAAAATTGCAGATACAATAGAACAAAATGCACAATGTTTAGAAGAAATAAAGAAAACAAATGAAAATACGTCTGTTTCTTTAGACTTATTAAAGCAACAAATGGAAAAAACCGATAACAAAATAGATAAATTGTTAGAAGAAAGGAAGTGAGAAACTATGGAAATAACAGTAGCATTAATAATAACAGCATTAACATTAGTAGCAGGTCAAATAACTAAATTAACAAGTATAGATAATAAGTGGATACCTTTGCAAAACATAATAATTGCAATAGTAGCAAGTATTGTATGTATTTGTTTCCACGTACAAGACATGAGCGTGTTAGAAACAATAGTTACTTGTATTTTTGGAACTATGTCTGCTGGAGGTATAGCAGATTTAAAGAAAATTGGACAAAAGGAGGAATAGCATATGAATTTGGCAGATTTTGGAAGTTGGGGACTAGCACAAGGAAGCGTAGCTAATCCAGAACCAAACAATAAGTATAAAGGGCAATGTGTTTCTTTAATACAGCAATACTTATATAAAGTATTTGGAAAATCTTTTAAAGCTTATGGAAACGCAAAAGATTGGGCTACAGATTATCCAAAAGATTATTTTACTAAATTAGCTAATAATACAAAACCTCAGCCAGGAGATGTATTAGTATATGGCTCAAATTATGGTGGAGGATATGGACATATAGGCTTAATAGATGTAAATGGAAAATGGTATGACCAAAATGGTGTAAAAAAATTAGCTGTTGGTTACAGAGATACACCTTTTTCTGGATATGTTTGTGTTTTAAGACCAAAAAATCATGAAGCTTTAGGCTTAAATACAGGAGACTACAAAGTTGGAACTACATATACATTAACTACTAATGTAAAAGTAAGAGACGGAGCTGGAACAGATGCAAGACGTAAATTAAGAAGCGAATTAACAGCAGATGGACAAAAGAATGCATTAAATCAAGAAAATGCAACTTTAAAAGAAGGAACTAGAGTAACAGTTCAAGAAGTTAAGAATTTAAATGGCGATATATGGGTTAGAATACCATCTGGTTGGATTGCAGCAAAATATCAAGGAGCTATATATCTTAAATAATCTATTATAAAGTAGTTAAAAGTGACGTAAAGTGATACAAAGTGATACAAAGTGATGAAAAGTAATATAGAGTGGCATAAAGTAGTATAAAGTAGTTTACAAATGTTAATTAATGTGATAAAATGTCATTACAATATAATAATATTACAAATAAATTAAATACATTTTACGTTTTTGTAATATTTGTTGACACAAATGAATAAAATTATTATTATATAAAAAAGAGAGATAAGGAAATTATTCCTTATCATTGTGTGTATTATTGTGTGGACTTTTGATAGTGTTTAGAGGCTTTATCAGAAGTTCCATTTTTTTGCCTGTTTTTATATCTACAAGGCAATTATCTTTAGAACATCTATGTACTAGAAATGCTATAACTAACAATATCAAAATAAATAGTAATGTAAAAACTATTGCTGAAATTAAAACATTCAAATTTATTGTTCAACTCCTTCCTAATAGATTTACACCTGCTGACATAAGAAAGCGGGTGCATAAATCAATAGTTGAATTGCATATAGTAAAACAACTACTAATTTATGCACCCAACTTAGAAGGAGCGCGTCCTCAAATACACTTGTGCATATAATATCAAAAAAAGAATAAATATGCAATATAAAATTGAAAAATATGGAAGAAAATAAAATTTTAATGCCTTCGACAAATTTCTTACGACAAAGTAAACATAAAATGTTATACTATCATTAAAGGAGATGATAGTATGAAAGAAATGTATATTAAATCTCTACGAATGATAAAAGAATTAAATATAAAAAACAAAAAGGAATACATTAAATTAGTACGAGACTATAGAATTTTAAATTTAGAAAGTTTAAGGTTCATAAGTCAAACCAAAAGTTTTAGAAAAATTAGAAAGTTGGCAAATAATATATAATAAAGAAGAGGCAGTAGATTAATTTCTATTGCCTTCTTTTTTTGTTTCTTCTATATAATTATTTACAAATTCTTTAAGAACACGTGAAGGCAAAGTATTATTTAATTCACAACATTTTCTAAATGCTTCTCTAATTTCTGGTTTTACATCAATACCTAATTTTACTAAATTTTCTTTCATATATTTTTTTTGGTTTGCATATTTTTCTTTCATATTTAACCTCCTTGAATTTTAAAATAAAATATATTATAATTAATATGCAGAGAGGATTGCTCCTCTCTTGCCTAGATTAAAGATTGTTTAGCATATCAAACATCGCTTTAACTTCTTTTTTTCTAGTGTTTTGTGCTTTTCTATGTGCTAGATAGGAAAGCACTTTTTTTATTAATTTTTTCATATTATCACCACCTCTCTTCTTGGTATGTATATATTATACAATATACGTACGTATATTGTCAACGTTTTTTTTAATATTTTTTAATTTTTTTGAAAAATATTTAATGTATCAAAATAATAAAGAAAGAACATAGATATGTTATATAAGTAAAATTTGCAAGATATAATTTTAATGCAACGTTTAATGCAACGCCAAAGAAAAGTTATAAAAAATGAAGTGAAATTGTAAGAAGTGTAAAAGTTTTAAAAGCTGGGAAAGTGCCTAAAATAGCATGCTATAAAAATTTATAAAAAAAGAAGAGAAATTATAAAAAAGTAAAAAACCACCATCGGTACCAATTTATACTCCCACGAAATTGGGAGTATATTTTTTTTACTAAAAAAATGTAAAATTTTGAAAAAAATATTTGCGAAAATTTGTTTTGTATGATATAAAAAGAAGAAGAGAGGAGAATTTTTATTATGGATAGTATAATGGAACAGAATAACCAAGTTTTTGGAAACTATTATAATAAAATAAATGATTTAATATTAAAGACAAAACAAAATGTTGCAAAAAATATTAATTATGAAATGGTTGAATTATATTTTGAAATAGGTTCTACCATAAATGAATTAATTGAAAATTATAATTTGGAAGCATCTCAAAATAAAATTTTAAAATTATTTTCAGAAAAACTAACACAAGAATTTGGTCAAGGATTTAGCGTTTCAAATTTAAAGAAAATGAAAAAGTTTTATTTAACTTATGAAGATGGTTCCACACTGTGGAACCAGTTAAGTTGGAGTCATAATCGCTTAATAATGAATATTGATAATGAAGCTAAAAGAACTTTCTATTTAGAAGAAACGATAAAATCAAATTGGAGTGTTAGGCAATTAGAAAGACAAATAAATAGTTTTTATTATGAAAGACTTTTGTCGACAAGTAAAGAACATAAAGAAGAAGTGAAAAATGAAATAAATCTTTTAGAAAAAAAGGAAAAAGTTCAAGATTTTATTAAAGATCCTTATGTTTTAGAATTTTTAGACATAAAAGATAGAAGATTTTTAGAAAAAGATTTGGAGTCTAATTTACTAGAACATATATCAGAATTTTTATTAGAATTAGGCAGGGGATTTTCTTTTGTAGCAAGACAAAAGAGGATTGATGTTGATGGGGATAATTTTTATATTGACTTGGTCTTTTATAATTTTGTGCTAAAATGTTTTGTTTTAATTGATTTAAAATTAGATAAATTAACACATCAAGATATTGGACAAATGGATTTTTATGTTAGATATTATGATAATGAAATAAAAGCAGAAGATGATAATCCAACAATAGGAATTATATTATGTTCGGATAAAAAAGATACGATAGTAAAATATTCTGTTCTTAATGATAATAAGAATTTATTTGCTTCAAAGTATCAATTATATTTACCAACTGAAGAAGAATTGGCAAGAGAAATACAAAAACAGAAAGAAGAATTTGAAGATAAAGAATAGATTTGGTTCCACACTGTGGAACCATTTCAATATAGAAAAAACAGAGAAAAAGGTGGTAGTATGATTAAACAAGTATACAATTTAAATGAAAAATCATTTAGAAATTATAATGGACCAGATAAGGGTTTTAAAGAAAAAATATTATTTTTGGATATAATGGTAGAGGAAAGACCTCGTTAGCAAAAGGTTTAATACGAGAGTTTTTAAAAGATACTGCAAATAGTTCAGAAAATTATAGATTTTTTAATCGAAATTACATTAAAGAAAATATAATATTAAAAGAAAGTAACAATTCTAAAATTAAAGGAGTTATAGCAAATTTTGGAAAAAAAGATGTGGATATAGAGAAGCAGATTAAGTTATTAGAAGAAAATATTATAGATACAAAGGAACTTGAAAATGAAATACAACAATTAAATAAAAATATACGTGCTGAAATTGATAAAATACATGATGAAAAGAAAGGTAGCATTTCAATACAAAAGAAACCTATGTCAAAAACTAATTGTGAATGTACATTGTTTTTTCCATGTTGTTATCCTCCTAAATTATATAATTGATATTGCATAATATTATTAATAACACATTATGTAAAACATACAAGTTTTTATCAAAAAATATCCACTAAACAATAAATAATTATTGACAAACGATAACAAAAGAAATAAAATGTCTTCACAAAATATTTATGGAGGTATTTTATTATGAAAAAAATAAATATATTTTTAGGAGCAATACTACTCAGTATATGGAGTGTAATATTATTTTTTGGAAAACACATAGGACTTTCAATGTTATTGTTTGCAATACCAATTACGTATTACATAGTAATATTATTAGAAAAAACAAATAAAATAAAAAATAAAAATTCAAGAATTTTAATAATACCAATAATTATTTTAGCAAGTACTTACTTTATTTTTAATAATAGCTTTTTTAATTTGTTAAATCTATTAGTAATACCAATATTATTAATTATGATGATTTTAAGTTTAACTACTACAAAATTAATAGCAAAGACCTTGCTAGAAAGAATTTTAGATATAGTAATAGAGCCATTTGCATATATTGGCGAAACAATGACAGAGTTAAGAAATTTACTTGCCGGGAAATTTAATATAAATAAAGAAAAGACTAAAGATAAAAAATCAAACAATATAATAAAAGGAATATGCATTACAGTTCCTTTAGTAATAATTATTATTGCAATTTTAGCATCAGCAGACTCTGTATTTAGTAACATGATTACAAATATCCTAAATTCATTTTTCAATTTATTTAATAATGTAGATTTAATGGGGATTTTTATACGAGTGATTTTAATAGTATGTGTGTTTATATATTTATCAAGCTTTTTTTATATTATTACCAGATATGATGAATATTTTGTAGATGAAGAGGTAAAAGAAGAAAATAAAAGTGTAGACAGTACTACTTTTAAAATGGTATTAACATCATTAAATGTAATTTATTTAGTATTTTGTATAATTCAGATAAATTCATTATTTATGCAAAAAACGAATATTAATTATGCAGAATATGCAAGACAGGGATTTTTCCAGTTAATGGTTGTATCAGTGATAAATTTAATAGTGATATTAGTTACAAAAAAATATGCAGCTAAAAATAACAAATATTTAAACTTTATGTGTATAATTATGGTAATATTTACATTTATAATAATAATATCTTCTGCAGTTAGAATGCATTTTTATGAACAAGCATATGGATATACTTTTTTAAGGTTATTAGTATATTGTGTATTATTTGCAGAAGCTATTTTATTAATTCCAACAGTATTATATATATTAAACAAGCAAAAACACTTATTAAGAACGTATTGTATGATTTTAATTGTTGTATATATAGGAATGAACTTTATTAATTTTGATGCAATTATCGCAAAAGGAAATATAGAAAGATATATAGAAACAGGAAAAATAGATTTAGAGTATCTAGAAGAAGAAACTGGAACAGATGCAATTCCAGAGTTTATACAAATTTTAGAGATAAAAAATGTAGATGAGCAAACTAAAAGTGAGACTATAAGATATATAAATGATGTTTACGAAAAGCTATCAAATGAAAAAATGGATGTTAGAGATTTAAATATGTCTAAAATATTAGCTAAAAAGACTTTAGAGGGGATTAAATAATGAAAAGATTTAAAGAATTTATAATAGCGTTAGTGATAATTATAATAATAGTTTTAATACAACTTATTATTTTTAAAACCGGCACCGAGGTAAATACAAACGAGAGTAATTCTACGAATACATTATTAGAAGATGTTAAGATAAGTGTAGAACAAAAATTGGAAAATGAGAAAACATATAGTATGCAAACAGGAAGTAGCTTCGCAAAAATAGGTAATATTATTATATACAATAATTCGACAGATAATATATTTAAATATGATTGTAAAGAAGAAAAATTAGACTTACTATATACGATGGAAGATGGTGTAAATAAACTTTATTTTGACGGGGAATATGTATATGCAATGCCAAATTACTATAGAGGAAAAGGAATTTATAGGATAGACTTACAAGGAAATGCAGAAAAAATTTATGATGGGGCTTCTATCCAATTATGGCTTACAGCTGACAAGATATATTTTACAGATCAAGTAGGGTATGACAGAATAAACGGAACTCCTCAAGGAAATCTATGTATTATGAATAAAGATGGTAGTGATAAACAAACAATTATAGAAAATGTTAAAAATTATTTTAAAATACATAATAATACTATCTATTATACAGATCTAACTTCAAGGAGTATATATTCTGCAAATATTGATGGAGCGAACAAAAAAGAATTAGCTAAAGGTAGAACATATATTAGTAATGTAGATGATAATTGTTTAACATATATTGACTTTGCAGATAATGAAGCGTATAGAGTAATATATTTAAACACAAATGAAAATCATAAATTAGGTATGTTTGGAAATGATGTATTTTCAGCAAATGGTAATTATGTGTTTACTAGAAAAGGTACTGATGGAAACAATATAGAAACAGAATTTAGTTTATATAAGATTAATCCGGAAAATAATACAGAAGAAATTATTTGGAAAGCACATGGTGGATTTGAAAGATTGGCATATATTGATGATGAATTCGCATATTTTACCTCAGGTCAGAGTACGTATAAAGTTAATTTAAAGACAGGAGAAGAAACTGATTTTCCAAAGAGATATTATTACTATTTAAACGGATATGGATATACTTTTACTCAGAAGGATAGTGAAATAACTTCATTTGAAGCATGTAATTTAAAAACTATGGAGATAAATAAAGATGACATAGGACTATAAAAAATAAACTGTGGATGATTTTCCGCTCCACAGTTTATTTTTTAGATTGATTTTATAACTTTACATGGGTTACCAACTGCGATTACATTAGCAGGAATATCCTTTGTAACAACGCTACCTGCACCTATTATAGTATTATCACCAATTGTAACACCAGGTAGTACGATAACATTTCCACCAAACCAAACATTATTACCAACTGTTATAGGCTTAGCATATTCTAGTCCACTATTTCTTTGTTTAACATCTACGGGATGACCTGCAGTGTAAAATCCACAATTAGGACCTATAAAAACATTGTCACCGAATTTTACAGTAGTAGTATCAAGAGTTACTAAATTATGATTAGCATAAAAGTTTTTACCAAAACAAATATTATATCCATAATCACAAATAAAAGGTTGTTCAATAAGTGTAGTATCATCTACAGTAGTTAAGATTTGTTTTAAAATAGCATTTCTTTCTTTAAAATTAGAAGGAAGAGTATTATTGTATTTAAAACATAAATCTTTAACATTAAAGCGTTCTTGTATTAATTCCTTATCATACATAGGGTTATATAATTCACCATTTTTGGCTTTTTCTTTTTCTGTCATAAAAACCTCCTACAAGATATTATTGAAAAAATTTTAACATAAAAAAATATATATTGCAAAAAATAAAATTGTACATAAAAAATATCTGCGGTATAATAAATAAGGAAAATATTCTTAAAATATAGAGGAGGACATAATGGGTAATGTAATTATAGGGATACTAATTCCTTTTTTAGGAACAACATTAGGTTCTGGTTTAGTATTTTTTATGAGAAAAAAAGAGATAAATAAAAAAGTTCAGAAACTGCTAATAGGTTTTGCAGCTGGAGTAATGATGGCAGCATCAATATGGTCATTATTAATGCCAGCATTAGATATGACAGCTGGAAAATTTGCATGGGTTCCAGTTGCAGTAGGTTTTATGTCTGGAATTGTATTTTTGTTAATTTTAGATACACTAGTACCACATCAGCATTTGGAAACAGAAAAAGCTGAGGGATTGGAGTCAAATTTTAAGAAAACTACAAAATTAGTATTAGCAGTTACTATTCACAATATACCAGAGGGAATGGCTACTGGAGTTGTGTTTGCTGGTGCCTTAATCGGAAATGCAAGTATGACTATAGCTGGTGCTATAGTACTGGCAGTAGGAATGGCCATACAGAATTTTCCAGAAGGAGCTATAATATCTATGCCCTTAAAAGCAGAAGGTATTTCTAAAGGAAGGGCTTTTTTATATGGAACTCTTTCAGGAATAGTAGAACCAATAGCAGCGATTGTTGCAATATTATTTACTAATGCAGTGGTTCCAATATTACCATATATTTTAGCATTTGCTGCAGGTGCAATGGTATATGTGGTAGTAGAAGAATTAATACCAGAATCACAAGCAGGAGAACATACTAATATTGGTACAATTGGGGTAGCACTAGGGTTTGTAGTAATGATGATTTTAGATGTAGCATTAGGATAAATTTTAATGTGTAAAAAAATAGCTCATTTATTTTATATAAATGAGCTATTTTAAATCTATTTTAATTCCAAATTTATCTAAGATATCGTTTAGGCCTTGATTTATTTCTTCTCTTGAATAATTAGCTTCTTCTAAAGTTTCATCTGGTAATTTATTAAGTTTACCGTAAAAATTTATAGCTATAGCAAGATGCTTAGGATTTTGAACTTCTATTTTATCAAATAATAAATTTTCTGCTTCGTTAATTTTCTTTTCACAAATTAATCTATCAAGTGAATTATATAATTCATCAGAAGTTGAATTTACAATATTTTCTGGAAGATATTCTGTCGTAGTTTGATTTAAAAATACTTTTGCTAAAAATTCAACTAAATCATCTATTTGATTTAATAACCAATCTTTTTTGTACATATTTAGTCTGCTCCTTTCGAAACTTATTTTAACATTTATAAACCTAATATACAAGAATTAAGAAAACATTAATTGATTTTTTTACATAATATATATATAATTATAAAAAAAATTAGGAGGAAATATATGAGATGTCCAAGATGTGGAAGTGAAAATATATCAAGCATTATAGACACTAAAACACATACTAAAGGTTTTGATGGTGGAGATGCTTGTTGTGGCTATTTGCTATTTGGATGGCCGGGAGTATTGTGTGGCTTATGTAATACTGGAGATACAACAACTACTACTAAAACAACAAATATATGTAATGATTGCGGGAATAGATTTTAATGAAAAAGAGTACACAAAGAAAAATATGGGCATGGTCTATGCGTCTAGGAAATAGGTGTGGTTGTCATCAAAGAGAAGATAGAAGTTTTAAAATAGGAGAATTTCAGTTTCCTATATGTAGTAGATGTACAGGAATATTATTGGGGCAAATTATTTCTGTAATATTTATTTTTGTAAAAGTTAATATTCCAATATATTTAGATTTTATATTTTTAGGAATAATGTTTTTAGATTGGTACGTTCAATTTAAGCAAATAAAGGAATCTACTAATTTTAGAAGGTTAATAACTGGAACATTAGCTGGTATTGCCCAAATAAATATCTTATATCAAATAATAATATATATAATAAAACTATTTTAAGTATTGAAAAAAATATAGAATAGGGATAAAATAACAAAAACAAACGAAAGAAAGGTGGATTACAATGGAATTTCATGCTAATGAAGGAAAAAATGTAGAAATAGAGGTTAATGGAGAAGTTTATCTAAGACATGCAATAAAAACAAGATTTGTAAAACAAGGAGATAGTTATATAGATTTATTTAAAGAATATGTTTCACCAATTTATCAAGAGGGAGATATAATATCAAGTAGTGAGAAAATAATAGCACTATGCCAAAATAGAGTTTTAAAAAGAGAAGATATTAAAGTAGGATTTTGGGCAAAATTCTTATCTAAATTTGCACATAAGACTACTGCAGGTGTAGGTGTTGGTGAACCAATAAAAATGCAATTTGCTATTAATCAAGTAGGTCTATTAAAAGTACTATGGGCAAGCTTAGCAAGTGCTGTTACAAAATTATTTGGTAAAAAAGGTGTATTTTACGAAATAGTTGGACAAGAAGTAAGTGGACTAGATGGTTTTTATGACCATGTTTGGAAAGAATATGGAGATATAGGAATTTTATTACCAGAGAATCCATCAAAGGTATGTAACGAAATACATGATAAATTAGGAATATCTTGTATGATTGTTGATGCCAATGATTTAGGACAAGAAGTAATAGGTCATTCTGATGATATTAAGTTAACAGAAGAAGAACTAAAAGGTCTAATAAGAGATAACCCAACAGGTCAAGGACATGAACAAACACCATTGATTTTAATAAGAAAAAAATCAGCAAATAAAGAATAATTTAAACAGTAGAAGTCCATATGTAAATATGGGCTTTTTAAGGAGAAGTACATAATGAGAAAAAAGAATAAGAAAAATTCCTCAAAAGTAATTCTTATTATAATTTTTATTGGTATTTTAGTATTTTTGCATCAAGAAGGCTATATACAGTTTGAAACATATGCGATAAATACAAATACTATGGAAGTAGAGGATAATATGAATATTGTTTTGGTAAATGGAACTAATAAAATTCCAGACGATTACATAGCAAATTTAGTAGAATATAATGGAAAATTAGTAGATAGTAGTATTATTAATGATTTAGATAATATGTTTAAAGATGCTAAAAAAGATGGCGTTAATTTAAAAATAAATACTGCTTATAGGGATAAAGAAGAGCAACAGGATATATATGATAGAAGAATTAAAGCATACAAAAATGAAGGGATGACAGACAAAGCAGCAATAGAGAAAACAAATTCAGAAGTTCAAAAACCAGGTTATTCTGAACACGAAACTGGGCTTGCAATAGATTTTAGTAATCCTAGCAATCCAGAAGATAATGAACCTATGTGGGAATGGCTAAATGCTAATAGTTACAAATATGGTTTTATATTAAGATATCCTAAAGACAAAATTGATATAACAAAAGTTTCTAACGAGGAATGGCATTACAGATATGTAGGAAAAGATATTGCAAAAGAAATGAAAAACACAGGGGAATGTTTAGAAGAATATATAAATAGAGTATTGTAAAAAAAATGCAATATTGATATAATGGCAAAAAATGAGGTGGAAAATATGGAAAATAAAAAAGTCAATATAGTTCTATTTATTGTTCTAATAGCTATAATCGTTGCAATTATAGTTTTAATAGGTAAATATAATGAACAGATCGCAGAAAAGGCACAAGATATTATTCAAAATACGATTGCACCAGTTTTTACAGCAGAAGATGATGGTGTAAAAATAGTTCCAACTTTATCCGATAAGGTTAAAGGAAATACTATGTGGTGTGGTACATTCCAAATAGTTTGGAACGATTTAAAAAATGAGATTGTTAAGCAAGATATAGAATTTTCTCCTCAATTAGATTGTGTAGATAACCTTAATAAATCTGCTTTTTCAGCAGATATGATTTCAGCAGAAGATTATTATAAAACTTATGGAGTAATCTCACCAGAATTAAAAACACAAATAGAAACAGACTTAAATAATAAATTTGGAAAAACAAGCGATTTTATAAATAATTTTAATTGGAATACAGATGCAAATGCTAAAAAATATCTAATATATGCAATGCTTGTAAAAGATTTAAAATTTGCAACACCTTTTGATGATTTAGAAACAGGAGATTTTGCAGGAAAAGATACAAAAACAAGTTACTTTGGTTTAAAAGCAAACTCTAATTCAGAAGCAAGAAGCCAGGTTAGTGTATTATATTATAACAACGAAAAGGATAAAGCTATATCAATATCAACTACAACAAACGATGAAATAATTTTGTGTAGAACAAATACAATACAAAATTTTAATCAGATATGGGAAAAGATAACTAATGAAAGAACAAATTATACAGGAAATACTTCGTTAGAAGAAACTGAGCTTTTGCAAGTTCCAGAAATTAGTATTAATTCTGAGAAAGAATATACAGATTTAGAAAATAAAGAATTCGAAGATGTTAATGGCGAAAAATTAACAATAGAAAAAGCAATGCAAACTATTGATTTTGAATTAAACAAAGAAGGTGCAAAATTAACTAGTGAAGCTGGTATAGCTGTAACAACAAATGCGATAGAACCACAAGATATTAGAGATTTTTCTTTTAATGATTCATTTGTAATATTCTTAAAAGAAAAAGATAAAGAATTACCATATTTTGCGTTAAATGTGTCTGATATAGAAGATTTCCAAAAATAATTATATTTAAAAAGACTATCTAAGTTTAGATGGTCTTTTTGATATTTAATTATTTTACAACTAGATAAAATATGATAAAATATAAGACATAAATTAGAGCAAGACAAATAAGAAAGGAAGAAAAATGACAACAGCAAAATTATTTGTTATAGTGAAAATACTATTAGCTATAATATTAATTGGAACAATATGTGCAGTAGTGTTAATTATATATTTATTTAAGGGAGATATAAAAGCAAGAGTACCGGGATACGTCAAAAAAGAATATAATTTAAGTAAATACGAAGTAGAAAATAGACCAGTATATGTAATGGAGCCAAAAGAGGGTGTAACAAATGATTTAGTAATAATGTATGTTCATGGTGGATCATATGTTGCAGATTTAGAAAAAGAGCATTGGAAAACATGTGGAGATATTATAAATCAATTAGGATGTACAATCATACTTCCAGATTATCCACTTACTCCAAAATATAATTATAAAGATACTATTAACATGATGGAATCTCTGTATAAAAAAGTTATACAGCAAGTAGAACCATCTAATTTTGTAGTAATGGGAGATTCAGCTGGTGGAGGTTTAGCATTAGCTTTAGTAGAAAAAATGGGAGAAGAAAATATAGCTATGCCAAATCAAACAATACTAATATCACCATGGTTAGATGTAAGGATGAATAATCCTAAGATTGCAGAAATAGAAGAAAATGATCCTATGCTTAATAAAGCAGCACTAAAATTAGCTGGTGAAAATTATGCAGGAGAAGATGGGATAGATAATTATTTAGTAAACCCTGTAGATGGACCACTGGATAAATTACAAAACGTGTCTATTTTTACAGGAACATATGATATATTAAATGCAGATGTTGAAGTACTAAAAGAAAGAGCAGAAAAAGTTGGAACTAATATTAATGTTTATGAAACAGAACAAGCAACACATATTTGGCTTTTATATAAATACAAGGATAAAGAAAGTGACCCACTGGTTCAAGAGCCATATAAACAAATGATAGAATTATTAAAAAATAATTAAGGAGCTAAAAATGAGAAGAAAAGAAAAAAAAGAATTAGTTTGGAGAAGACTTGACAATTCTGCTAAGATATTTCCATTATCTTCTAGCAGAAAATATAGTAGTGTTTTTAGGATATCTGCTGTAATGAAGGATAAAGTTAGTCCAAAACTATTAGAAAAGGCTGTAAATAATGCACTTAACAAATTTGAATTCTTTAAAGTAAGATTAAGAAAAGGATTTTTTTGGTATTATTTTGAGTATAATGATAAAAAAATAGTAATAGAAGAAGAAAAAGATTATCCATGCAAATATATTGATCCAAACACCAACAACGATTATTTATTTAAGGTTACTTATTTTGATAGAAAAATCAATATAGATATTTTTCATTCATTAACAGATGGAAATAGTGCAGTACAATTTTTTAAAGAAATAGTTTATCAATATATAGAAATAGAATATGCAAAAGACTTTAAAAATGTAGTAAGAACAGACAGAAAATTTGATTTTAATATAGAAGATAGCTATTTAAAAAACTATAATAAAAAAGCTAAGAATAATTCTATAAGTAAAAAGGCATATATTTTAAAAGGAAGAAAGATTCCATTTGAAGCTATAAGAGTAACGCATGAAATTATAGATTTAATTAAGTTAAAAGAAATTAGCAAGCAAAAGGGAGTTACTATTACTCAATTTTTAACAGCAGTATTGATAAAGGCTATTTATTTAGGTAACATGAAGAATACTACTAGTAATAAGCCTATAAAAATTTGTGTACCTGTAAATTTGAAAAAGTATTTTAAATCCAAGACATTGAGTAATTTCTTTTCTTATATAACAGTTACAGCAGATGGTAAAAAGGTTGATTTTAACAATTTAGATGATGTTTTAAAATTGGTAAAATCAGATTTTGAAAATTTATTAAAACCAGAAGAAGTAATGAAAACAATGTCATTAAATGTTAAACTAGGAAATAACTTTTTTATAAGAATAATTCCATTATTTATGAAGCAAATATTTGTAAGATTAAGTTATTTAGAAATTAGAAAATATACGACAACTACTTTTTCAAATATCGGTAGAATTGGTATTATTGCAAATTATCAAAAATACATAGAAGACTTTTTCTTTTTGATTGCTCCAGAGAGAGTTGAAAAAATAAAATGTTCAACATGTTCATACGAAGATAAAATGTTTTTTACATTTACATCAATATTAATGCAAACAAAGATAGAAGATGAATTTAAAAAGATTTTAGAAGAATTAGGAATTCATGTTGAAATAGAAAGTAATGGTGTTTAATATGTTATATCCAAAATTATCTAATATAAAAAGAAATAATATAATCTTAATTGCATCAATAGCAATATCTATAATTATTATTAATATTTTGCTAATTATAAATGTTCTTGTAGATAAAACAAACCATTGGTCAATGCTTTGCATAGCAGGGATAATATATGTATATGGAACGGTAATTTATACTAAAAAAAGAAATATAAATATTGCCTCAAATGTATTTGTACAATGCTTATTAGTGTCATTATTAATATTGGCAATAGACTATTTTATAGGTTATAGTGGATGGTCAATAAATATAGCAATACCAATAGTAATTATGGTAGTAAATTCAACACTTATGGTTTTAACTATAGTAAGTAGAAAAAGATATATGAGATATGCAATGTATCATATGTTAACTTTTTTGTTTAGTATGATTCAATTAATTTTATTATTTTGTGGAGTACTGGAAAATAAAGTTTTAACAATTGTTGCAAGTGGAATAGCAGGACTTTCTTTATTGCTAACAGTAATTTTATGCGGTAAGGCAATGTGGGAAGAAACCAAAAAAAGATTACACATGTAAATCGGGAATTGGGGACGTTCCTTTTTTCCCTTTTCGGGATATAAACATCGTCCCCAAATCCCGAATTCCGAAGAACCTTAACAAGGCAAAAATCATAAACTACAATAAGTAGGTGAGTTTATGAAAAGAATTGTTAAGGTTATTTTTATTGTTTATATAATTACTAATTTTTTGATTATATTTCAGCCTAATATTTATGCAATTGAACCTGCAGGAAGAGTATATGAAGGAATAGATGTTAGTGGTTGGCAAGGAGAAATAGATTTTTCGCAAGTAAAAAATTCTGGCATAGACTTTGTATACATAAAATCTAGTGAAGGGCAAAATACAGTTGATAGCTATTTTCGTAGAAATTATGAAGGAGCTAGAAGTAATGGGCTTAATATAGGATTTTATCATTATGTAAGAGCACGAACTACGGAAGAGGCTATATTAGAAGCAGAACATTTTGCAAGTACAATTGCAGGGACTGTTCCAACTTGTAAATTAGCTATGGATTTTGAAAATTTCGGAAATTTATCAACAAGTGAAATAAATGAAATTTCTAAAGTGTTTTTAGAAAGAGTACAAGAATTAACAAACAAAGAAATGATAATTTATAGTAATACATCATCAGCCAGAACTATATTTAGTGAGGAACTTGCAAACGAATATCCTTTATGGGTAGCACAGTATTATGTAAGTAATCCATCAGATAATGGTAAATGGAGTGTATGGGAAGGGTTTCAATATACAGATAGAGGAACTGTACCAGGAATAAACGGTTATGTTGATAGAGATAGATTTACAAGCGAGATATTGTTAGATAGTCAAGAAGAAATACCAAGTAATGAAGAAAACAATGAAAATAGTGGAAATACAGGTAATGTTGACGATTATATAAGATATACAATTCAAAGAGGAGATACGCTATCAGAAATAGCACAAAGATATAATACAACCGTTAATGAACTTGTAAGATTAAATAATATACAAAATCCTAATATGATTTATGCTAATGAAACATTATTAATACCAACTAAAAATAATTCTATAAGTACTGGTAGTGATGATAAAAATAATACAATTTATATTGTACAAAGGGGAGACAATTTATATAGTATTGCAAAAAGATTTAATACGACTGTACAAAACATTGTAAATAATAATGGCATTTCTAATCCTAATCTTATATATCCTGGTCAAAGCTTAATAATTGCTAAAAGTACTGCTAATATACAAACAAAATATATGAGTTATAGAATTAAAAGAGGGGATACTTTATGGGGAATTGCTAATAAATATAATACTACTGTAAATGAACTTGCATATATAAACGGAATTAGAAATGTTAATAGAATTTATATTAATCAGGTAATACGAATACCTGTAAATATAAGCATAGGTGAATATGACTGTGGACATAGTATATATACTGTAAGAAAAGGCGATACGCTTAGTACAATAGCAAATCGATTTGGAAAAAATATAAATGAAATAGCAGAACTAAATGGCATAAAAAATGTAAATTATATTTATGTAGGGCAAAAATTAAGAATATAAAGGTGTTTTATTGACGAAAAAATTAGTTTATTATATACTAAAAGCAGAAAATTTTTCTATAAATTAGGAGGATGCTTATGCAAAAGATAAATAGAAAAATAAGTTTAGTTATAATAATGTTATTAATGATTTTTGCAATGAATACTTCTTGCTTTGCAGCAAATACTGTAAGTACTAGAGCACGTAATACAGCTAGTAATAATTCGACAGAAAATGAAGTAACAAATACTACAAATCAAGTTACAAATGAAGCCGTAGAAAATACAGTAGCAGAGAATGAGGATATAGAACTTGCTTATCCGTCTATAGAAAAAGAAGATACAAAATTTGGCCCATTAACAATGGAACAAGTAATTGGAGGAGCAGCAGTATTATTATGTTTTGTTGGCATTATTCTTGCTATTTCATTATATTCAAGGAGCAGAGCTGACGAGGATGATTGGTATGAAGATGATTATATAAATGAAGAGTCAGAAATAGAAAGACAAGAACCAAAAGCTATGAAGGAGCTTAAAGATGAGGCAGCTGCTAAAGAGCCAAAGGCTATACAGGAAATGGAAGATGAAAGAAAACTAGAAGAAATACGCAAAGCAAAAGAAGAAAACAAAGAAGATGCCCCTAATAAAAAAGAAGAAATAGAAGAGAAAATAGAAAATAAAGAAGATACAGCATCTTTAAATTATAGACATCAAAAAGCATTAGATGATTTTTACAATTATGCAGAAGAGATAAAACAAGAGAAAAAGACAAAAAGAGGAAAAGGTAAACATTCAATGTAAGAGTTTATTACTACAAAAGCTACCAGATGGTAGCTTTTTGTATATAAGAAAAATATTTAAAGAGGGGAAAAATGAAGACTAAAGAAAAATTAATCATTGTATTACTATCAATAGTTATTGCAGGAATTAGCTATTGGTTTTTCTGGGATGGATATTATTCTATAGATACATATAGAATAATTTCGCAAGGATATACAGATTATGCATTAAAAGATGCATATATAAGAGACGGAAGATTATTTCTTGCAGGAATTGTAAGTTTAGTTGGAATAATAAATCCAAGCTATAAGGTATGGTATATTATAAATTTAGCAATTGCAATTTTTATATCTGCAATCACAGTTTTACAGTTGTATATGATTATAAATCATTATAAAAAAGCGAAGAATACAAAAAATAAATGCATATACTTTTTAGTAAGTTTTTTATTTATTTTCAATTTTGTTCAGATAGATACAATGCAATTTATTGAGGCTTTTGCAATTGCAACAAGTGTTTTATTATATATATTATCACTAAAAAATACTGTAATAAATAAAAATAAAAAAATGGGATTTATATATGCTATTCTAGGAATGTTATGGTATCAAGGAACAGTTACGATATATATAGCAACTGCATTTTTGATGTGCTTATTAGAAAACAAAAAAATTAATAAAGAATTTTTTAAGAAAATATTAAGTCCAGCAATTATTATTATAATTTCTGCAATATTAAGCTCTTTAATAGTAAGTATAGTTCCATATATTACTAAGTTAGAACTTACAGAGAGATTTCCAAGTGTAGAAAAATATATGAACATATTGAAAAGAAACATTATGCAGATGGATAATTTGCTTATAGATTGCTGTGGATATTTCCCTAAATATATTTTTATTAGTGCTAGCTTATTAATATTAATAGTAATATTCGTATATGGAATAAAGCATAAAAACATTACACAGCCTATAAATGCATTAATAGTGTTTTATATATACATAGTTTCTATATTTATATTTTTCCCAATACAATCAATAGAATTATGTTTTAGATGTGCATTATCATTAGGAGCAGCTATACCAGCGTTATTTATTTATATGATATGTAATATGGAAATGCTAGAAGGCAAAAAAATATATTTAAATATATTAACAATTATGGTAATACTGTATTTTATATTAAGTGTATGTAATACTGTAAAAGTAACAAGTGAATTTAAATTTGCAAATGAACTAGATGAAAGATTTGTAAAAAGAATAGAAACAGAAGCTAAAAATTTACAAGACCAAGGAATAAATGTACAAAAATATGCAGTATATTATACTACAAATGGCGATAGGTTAAATGAATTATATAATTCAGAAATTACATTTTATAATTCATATTATCTATTATCAAGAGATTTTAATAATATGTTTGGCATATATGGTGACAAAAACGTTAAACTAGATAAACAATTTGCAGATAAAGAAATTGTAGATAAGTATTTTGAGAATCCAAGTGAAGAGGAAATACAAATTAAATATATAAATAATATTCTATATGTAGTAGTAGATTTATAATGATACAGGTTTACAATATCAGGAATTTGTTATATAATAGGACAAGATTTTAAGAAGAAAGGGAGATTTTAATGGACAATAATGTTAACGAAGAAGTAGATATAAATCAATTAATGAAGGTTAGAAGAGAAAAATTAGAAGAGTTAAGAAATGAGGGAAAAGACCCATTTGCAGTAACAAAATATGATAGAACAGAAACTGCAGGACAAATTAAAGCAAACTATGATGAATACGAAGAAAAAGATGTATCAGTTGCAGGTAGAATAATTGCAAAAAGAATAATGGGTAAAGCATCATTCTGTACAATACAAGACAGTGACGAAAAGATTCAAAGTTATGTAAGTATAAATGATTTAGGAGAAGAAAGCTATAAAGCATTTAAAACTTATGATATCGGTGATTTTATAGGAATAAAGGGTTTTGTATTCAAAACTAGAACTGGCGAAATATCTGTTCATGCAAAAGAAGTAACATTATTATCTAAATCTTTAAGACCATTACCAGAAAAATTCCATGGTTTAAAAGACCCAGATTTAAGATATAGACAAAGATATGTAGATTTAATTGTAAATCCAGAAGTTAAGAAAACTTTCGAAATAAGAAGCAAAATAGTAAAAGAAATAAGAAATATATTAGATGAAAAGGGATATTTAGAAGTAGATACACCAATGCTTAATACTATTTCTGGTGGTGCAACAGCAAAACCATTTATAACACACCATAATGCATTAAATATAGATATGTATTTAAGAATTGCTACAGAATTAAACTTAAAAAGATTAATCGTTGGTGGGTATGATAAAGTATATGAAATGGGTAGAATATTTAGAAATGAAGGTATGGATATAAGACATAATCCAGAATTTACTACTATAGAGTTATATGCAGCTTACCAAGATTATAACGATATGATGGATATAACAGAAGAATTATTCTCTGAGGTTGCAAAAAGAGTATTAGGTACAACTAAAATAACATATCAAGGACAAGATATAGATTTAACACCAAAATTTAAGAGAATTACAATGATTGATTCTATTAAAGAGGTAACAGGAATAGACTTTAATAACATAAATACAGACGAAGAAGCAGTTGCTTTAGCAAAAGAAAAAGGAATAGAAATTCCAGATAAAACTAAAGAAACTAGAGGAGACGTTATTAGTTTATTCTTTGATGAATACGTAGAAAAGACTTTAGTACAACCAACATTTATATATGATTATCCAGTAGAAATTTCACCACTTGCTAAAAGAAAACAAGCAGATCCAAGACTTACAGAAAGATTTGAAATATTTATTGGTGGAAGAGAATATGGTAATGCTTTCTCAGAATTAAATGATCCGATTGACCAATATGAAAGATTTAAGAAACAAGTGGAAGCAAGAGATGCTGGTGATGATGAAGCAGGAATGATGGACGAAGATTATATTAATGCATTAGAGATTGGTTTACCACCTACAGGAGGATTAGGAATAGGGGTAGATAGATTTGTTATGTTATTAACAGATGCTGCATCAATAAGAGATGTATTATTATTCCCAACAATGAAACCATTAAATTAACAAAGGAGGAAAAGCATGTTTTATTTTCCAGGAGGAAGTAGTTACTTATATATAATATTATTAATAATGGTAATTAGTAATATTATGACAGGTGGAGTAAGTTTATTAGGTTTATTACTAAGTTTACCAGGAGTTTTGATAGCGATAACATTTCATGAGTTTGCACATGCTTTTGCAGCAGTAAAACTTGGAGATGAAACACCAAAAATGCAAGGTAGATTAAGCTTAAATCCATTATCACATTTAGACCCAATAGGTATTATAATGCTAATATTTGCTCATATTGGTTGGGGTAAACCAGTAGAAATAAACCCAAGAAATTTTAAAGGAAGAATTTCTACAAGTGCAGCAGAAGCAATAGTATCAGCAGCAGGACCAATTATGAACTTTATACTAGCACTAGTGTTTTCGTTAATATTTGCGGCTCTTGCAAAATTTGTCCCTAGCATATGGACAATGGCTGGAGGCGTTGTAGCAACAATAATCTTAGATATTATTATTGTTAATATTGGTTTGGGTGTATTTAACTTAATACCATTACCACCATTAGATGGTTCAAAGATATTAGCACATTTTTTACCTATAAATGCAAGAAGATGGTTTATAGAACATGAAAATATATTTTATATAGCCTTTATAATAATTTGGTTAACACCAATAGCATCAAGAATTACATCACCAATAATAAATGCTATATTAAGCTTTTTACTAAACATAGGATTTGCAATATTTTAGCAATAGGGATTAGAGGGACGTTCTTAAAATCCTGGTTTTACCGGGATTTTAAGAATAGTCCTTTTTTAGTGCAAACATGCAAAAGACTGGAGAAGACTTAGCAATTACTTTACTTATAAGCAAATAAATGGTATACTTTTAAGCGATAAAAGGAGAAAAAAATGAAAGATATAATAATATTAGGAATAGAATCAAGTTGTGATGAAACATCTGTAGCAATTGTAAAAAATGGAAGAGAAGTTTTATCAAATGTAATAAATACACAAATAAGCATTCACGAATTGTATGGAGGAGTTGTGCCAGAAATTGCCTCTAGAAACCATGTAGAGAACATTTCACCTGTAATGAAAGAAGCACTAAAAGAGGCTAATATAAAAATAGATGATGTGGATGGCATTGCATGTACATATGGCCCAGGACTGGTTGGTGCATTATTAGTTGGAGTATCTTATGCAAAAGCATTAAGTTATGCAGCAAACAAACCACTTATTGGTGTAAATCACATTCAAGGACATATTGCTGCAAACTATATAACATATAAAGACTTAAAACCACCATTTTTAACATTATTAATATCAGGAGGAAACACTCAACTTGTTTTAGTAAAAGATTACACAGAGTTTGAAATCTTGGGTAAAACTAGAGATGATGCAGTGGGAGAAGCTTTTGACAAAATAGCAAGAGTTATAGGGCTAGGATATCCAGGTGGCCCTAAAATGGACAAGCTAGCACAAGATGGGACTCCAAATATAGATTTACCTAAAGTTCATATAGAAGGATTAGACTTTAGTTTTAGTGGACTAAAAACAGCAATAATTAATTTACATCATAAAACACCAGATATAAACAAAGCAGATTTAGCAGCAAGTTTTGAAAAAGATGTAGCAGAAATCTTGTTAGATAATACAAAAAAAGCTGTAAAGGAGACAAATATAAATAAAATAGCATTAGCAGGAGGTGTTTCTGCCAATAGCTATATTAGAAAAGCATTTAAAGAATTAGAAGAGAAAGAAGATATAAAAGTATATTATCCAGAACTTAAATTGTGTACAGACAATGCAGCAATGATAGCATCAGCTGGATATTATAATTTCTTAAAAGGTAACTTCTCAGATTTAAAATTAAATGCTGTACCAAATTTAAAATTATAATAATTAGAAAGAGGATGAAAAATGTCAATCTATGCAATTTCGGACTTGCATTTATCATTTAATGCAGATAAACCAATGGATATATTTGGGTGGCAAGATTATGAAAATAAGATAAAAGAAGATTGGGAAAGTAAAGTAAAAGAAGATGATTTAGTAATTTTAGGTGGAGATTTTTCTTGGTCAATGCAACTTCAGGATACATTCAAAGATTTTGAATTTATTCATAATTTGCCTGGAAAAAAACTATTACTAAAAGGTAACCACGATTATTGGTGGGGAACTTTAACAAGTATGAGAAAATATATAAATAGTATTGGTTTTACAGATATAGATTTTATATATAATAATAGCTATGAATTTGAAGATAAAATAATTTGTGGAACTAGAGGATGGAATTTTAGTGGTATTCAAGAAGAAGACGAAAAGATATACAATAGGGAAAAACAAAGGCTAAAATTATCTTTAGAAGATGGTGTAAACAGATTTGGAAAAGATAAAGATATTATAGCGTGCTTACATTATCCACCATTAAAGATAGACGAAATCTCAGATTTTGTAAGAATAATGGAAGACTATAATGTAAAGAAATGTATTTATGGACATTTACATGGACCTGCACATAAATTTGTAGTAGAAAAAAATCTTGATGGAATAGAATATATTATGACAAGTTGTGATTATACAAACTTTAAATTGATTAAAATTTATTAATTTGTAGGAGGAAGAAAAATGAAAACATTAAAAGCTGGAACAGTATTAATAAATTTACAAAATAAAGAAATATGTTTGGTCTATAATAAAAATGACAAGAGTTATGCATTCCCAAAAGGACATTTAGAAAATGGTGAAACATTAAAAGAGTGTGCAATAAGAGAAACAGAAGAAGAAACTGGCCACACATGTTCAATAATTAACGAAAAAGAAATTGGAATTTTAAAATATTTAACTCCTGCTGGGGAAAATGTAGAGCTTCACTTATATTTAGCCAAAGATACAGGACAAGTTACTAGAAAAATTAATCCTAAAGATAAGGAAGAAACACTATGGGTGGACATAGAAAAAGTCGAAGAAAAAATATTATATCAAGATTTAAATAGATTATGGTTGGACATGAAAAATAAAATAACTAAGTAATATTTGTAAAATTATTGTAATATTTCTGCTTAAATGACTTGCAATATGCATAATTTGTGATATAATATGAAAGCACGAAAAAACGATAAGTATAAAAAATGCGAAAGGGTTGAAAATAAATGAGTATAAAAGTAGAAAAAACAGATAACAAAAATGAATTAAAATTAGAATTTACAGTAGCAGCTGAAAAATTTGAAGATGCAATGAAGAAAGTGTATTTCCAAACAGCTAAATATTTTAATATACCAGGATTCAGAAAAGGTAAAGCACCAATGAAGATAGTAGAAAAATATTATGGAGAAAGTATTTTCTACGAAGATGCTTTTAACGAAATATTAAAAGAAGAATATGATAAAGAATTAAAAGAAAATGATATAACAGCTGTAAGTTATCCAGAATTCGATATAAAACAAATGGAAAAAGGAAAAGACTTAATATTTACAGCTACAGTTCAAGTAAAACCAGAAGTTAAATTAGGAAAATATAAAGGTATAGAACTTAAAAAAGTAGAGTATACTGTAAAAGATGAAGATATAGACCACGAATTAGGACATATGCAAGAAAGAAATTCTAGAATTGTTACAGTAGAAGATAAACCAGTAGAAAAAGGAAATATAGCTGTAATAGATTTCGAAGGATTTGTAGACGAAAAAGCATTCGAAGGTGGAAAAGCAGAAGGTTACGAACTAGAAATAGGAAGTAATACATTTATTCCAGGATTTGAAGATCAAATAGTAGGAATGAAAACTGGAGAAGAAAAAGACGTTAAAGTTAAATTCCCAGATGAATATTTCTCTAAAGATTTAGCAGGAAAAGATGCTACATTTAAAGTAAAAGTAAACGAAATAAAGAAAAAAGAATTGCCAGAATTAGATGATGAATTTGCTAAAGACGTTAGTGAATTTGATACATTAAAAGAATTAAAAGCAAGTATAAAAGAAAAATTAGAAAAAGAAAATGAAGAAAGAACAAAATACGAAACACAAGACGCAGCAGTAAAAGCTGTTTGTGATAATACAGAAATCGATATTCCATCAGGAATGATAGATTCTGAAATAGATAATATGGTAAATGATATGAAATCTAGATTACAATATCAAGGTTTAACATTAGATAATTATTTGAAAATGATTGGAAAAACAGAACAAGAATTTAGAAAAGATTACGAAGAACAAGCTAAAGAAGCTGTTAAATCAAGATTATTAATCGAAGCAATAGTAAAAGCAGAAAAAATTGAAGCAGATGATAAAGATGTAAATGCCAAAATAGAAGAAATGGCTAAAAACTATGGTAGAGAAGCAAAAGATTTAGAAGAAAACGAAGCATTAAAGAATTACATAAAAGGAAGTCTAGAAACAGAAAAAGCAATAGAATTCGTAGTAAAAAATGCAAAAATAAAATAAAGTAATAAAAGGAGTTTAATATTATAAGTATTAAACTCCTAAATTATTCACTGCGAAAGTGCTTACCGTTGTAAGAAAGGAAACCTTAAATTATATTTTAATAAAAAAATTTGCATTTATAATAAATATGATATAAAATAATGTAAGTTTTCAAAGGAGGAATTTAATATGGATAAAAAAGAATTAAATAGTTTAGTACCATATGTAATAGAACAAACAAGTAGAGGAGAAAGATCATATGATATATTCTCTAGACTATTAAAAGATAGAATTATATTTTTAGGAGAACAAGTAGATAGTTCATCTGCAAGTGTTGTAATAGCACAAATGTTATTCTTAGAATCAGAAGATCCAGAAAAAGAAATACATTTATACATAAATAGTCCAGGAGGTTCTATAACAGACGGAATGGCTATTGTAGATACAATGAATTATATTTCTTGCCCAGTTTCTACTATTTGTGTTGGTTTAGCTGCAAGCTTTGGTGCAGTATTATTAGCAAATGGTGAAAAAGGAAAAAGATTTGCAACACCAAATTCAGAAATCTTAATTCACCAACCATTAATAGGAGGTCAAGGTGGAGGTATTTCTGGTCAAGCAACAGAAATAAAAATATATTCAGATCATATGATGAAAACAAGAGAAAAATTAAATAAATTATTAAGTGAAAAAACAGGTCAACCAATAGAAGTTATTAATAGAGATACAGAAAGAGACAATTATATGACAGCTGAGGAAGCATTAAAATATGGTCTTATAGATGGAATTATGGACAAAAGAAGATAAAGGAAGTTGCTAAAGATAACATAAAAAGAAGGAGCGCTTTATTATGCAAAAAAATGATAATAATAAAAATATTAGATGCTCATTTTGTGGTAAAACACAAGATAGTGTAGATAAAATAGTAGCAGGACCAGGAGTATATATTTGTAATGAATGTATACAAGTATGCTCAAATATTATAGAAAATGAATATTATGAAGATGATGAAGATTTATATACAACTGTAGAAGAAGATGTTGTACCTACACCAGAAGAAATAAAAAAAGTTTTAGATGAATATGTAATAGGTCAAGAAGACGCTAAAAAAACGTTATCTGTAGCTGTATATAATCATTATAAAAGAATAAACAATGAAGACGAAAAAAATAATAAAGATGATGTAGAAATAAAGAAAAGCAATATTCTATTATTGGGGCCAACTGGTTCTGGAAAAACATTACTTGCACAAACTTTAGCTAAAATATTAAATGTTCCTTTTGCAATAGCCGATGCAACAACTTTAACTGAGGCTGGTTATGTAGGAGAAGATGTCGAGAATATTTTACTAAAATTAATTCAAGCAGCAGATTATGATATAGAAAAAGCCGAAAGAGGAATTATCTATATAGACGAAATAGATAAAATCTCAAGAAAGTCAGAAAACCCATCTATAACAAGGGATGTAAGTGGAGAAGGAGTTCAACAAGCCCTATTAAAAATAGTTGAAGGTACAACAGCATCTGTTCCACCACAAGGTGGTAGAAAGCATCCACATCAAGAACTAATACAAATAAATACAGAAAATATTTTATTTATCTGTGGTGGTGCGTTCGAAGGGTTAGAAAAAATTATAGACCAAAGAACTGGTAAAAAAGCCATAGGATTTGGTGCAGAAAAGAAAGAAATTGTTAAAAAGAATAGAACAGAGGTATTTAAAGAACTATTACCACAAGATTTATTAAAATTTGGATTAATCCCAGAATTTGTAGGAAGATTACCAATTGTAAGTACACTAGAAGAATTAGATAAAGATGCATTAGTTAATATATTAACTAAACCAAAAAATTCTTTAGTAAAACAATACAAAAAACTATTAGCTATGGATGGAGTAGAACTAGAATTTGAACCAGAAGCAGTAGAGGCAATAGTAGATAAAGCAATAGAAAGAAAAACTGGGGCTAGAGGTTTACGTTCTATTATAGAAGAGATTATGAGAGATATTATGTTTGATATTCCATCTAATCCAAAGATAGAAAAATGTATTGTAACAAAAGAGACCGTAATAGGTTTAGCAAAGCCAGAAATAATAATAAATGAAAATAAAGAACCTAAAAGACAAGTCGTTAAAAGAAGAAAAATTCAGCCAAATGAAATAGAAACTGCTTAAAAATAAAAAATAAAAATAGAAGGAGTAGTATTAATAGATTATATGCTAAAAATCCTTCTATTTTTTTCGTGTATAAGTTGAAAAAAAGATTAAGTTGTGATATATATAGTTTTACAAATAATAGGTGAAAAAGAGAAAAGAAAATGAAGAATATAAAAGATTATAATTTAGACGAACTAAAAAAAGAATTTCAAGAATTAGGAGAAAAACCATATAGAGCAGAACAAGTTTTTATGTGGCTATATAAAGAAAAAGTAAAAGAATTTGATGATATGACGAATATATCAAAAGAGCTAAGACAAAAATTACAAGAAAATTATACAATGTGTAATTATAAGATAGCAAAAAAATTAGTTTCAAAAGATGGAACTAAAAAATATTTATTTGATATATTAGACGGGAATATGATAGAAACAGTTTTAATGGAATACCACCATGGTAAAACATTATGTGTTTCATCACAAATTGGTTGCAAAATGGGGTGTAAATTCTGTGCATCAACAGGAATTCCATTTGTTAGAAATTTAAGTAGTGGAGAGATTGTAGAACAAATCTTAGCAGTAGAGCAAGAAGAAAATACAAAGATATCAAATATTGTTTTTATGGGAATTGGTGAACCATTCGATAATTTTGATAATGTAATAAATGCTATTGGAATTTTAAATAATCCAAAGGGATTAAATATAGGTGCAAGACATATAAGTATTTCTACTAGTGGAATTGTACCTAAAATTTATGAGTTGGCAGACAAAAAAATACAATGTACATTATCAATATCATTACATGCAACAAATGACGATAAAAGATCTGCTATGATGCCAGTTAACAATGCATATCCAATTAAAGAATTAATGAAGGCATGTAAATATTATATAGAAAAAACAAATAAAAGAATTTCTTTTGAATATGCTTTAGCAAAGGATAATAACGATAATTTGGAAGATGCTAAAGAATTAGTAAAATTATTACATGGAATGCTTGCACATGTAAATTTAATACCAATTAATAAAATAGAAAATGGGAAATTTGTAAAATCTACAGATAATAATATAATTAGATTTAGAGATTATTTAAATGCACATGGAATTGTAGCAACAATAAGAAGAGAGTTAGGTTCAGACATAGAAGCTGCATGTGGACAATTAAGAAGGAAGACGATAGAAGAAAAACGTTAGAGGTGATAAAATGAAATGTTTTGCTAAAACCGATTTAGGTAAAGCAAGAGAATTAAATGAAGATTCATATTATATTCCAGCAGAAGAAAATGAATTAAGAATATATATGTTGGCAGATGGAATGGGAGGATATAATGGAGGAGAAATTGCAAGTAAACTTGCAATAGATTCTGCGAGGAAATATCTAACCAATAATTTTAATACGATACCACATGATAGAATAAATATTGAAGAACTAGTAAGAAGTAGTATGGAATATGCGAATATGGTAGTATTCGAAAAATCAAAAGAAGTACAAGAATTAGAAGGAATGGGTACAACTTTGGAATTAGTTTTAGGCTATGGGAATAAAATATATATAGGTCATGTTGGAGACAGCAGAATATACAGAGTAAGAAAAAACATTATAAGAAAATTAACAACAGACCATAGTTATGTTGAAAAATTAGTAAAAGAAGGAACAATAACAAGGGAAGAAGCAGAAAATCATCCTAAAAAGAATATGCTTATGAAAGCTTTAGGATGTACTCCTTATGTAGAGCCAGATGTAACAACTAAAGGTTTTCTTAAAGGAGATAAACTTGTCTTAACATCAGATGGGTTAACAAATATGGTATCAAACCAAGAAATATACGATATAGTAACAAATGATGTAGAAAATGCTACTACGAAGTTGGTCGAATTAGCAAACAATAGAGGAGGATATGATAACATAACGGTTGTTATTGTATATAATGATTAAGGAGAGATGGAAGAATGGACCTAGAGGGGAAAATATTAGGTAACAGATACGAGATAATAGAGAAAATAGGAAATGGTGGAATGGCAACGGTTTATAAAAGTAAGGACCGTGTTTTGAATAGATATGTAGCAGTAAAAATATTAAGGGATGAATTTACTACAGATGAAGAGTTTATAAAGAGATTTAGAATAGAAGCACAATCAGCGGCGAGCCTTACACATCCAAACATTGTATCTATATTTGACGTAGGTAATGAAGGCAGTTTATATTATATTGTAATGGAATTAATTAAAGGAAAAACATTAAAAGAGATAATTACAGAGGAAAACGGACCTTTACCTTGGAAATGGTCTTTAAATGTAGTAACTCAAATTGCATCAGCATTAGAAACAGCCCATAAAAATAATATTGTTCATAGAGATATAAAGCCACATAATATTATAATAACAGAGGATGGAATAGCAAAAGTTACAGATTTTGGAATAGCAAAAGCAGTCTCAAATTCTACAATTACAGCTTTTGGAACAACAATAGGTTCTGTACATTATTTTTCACCAGAGCATGCAAGAGGAGGATATACAGATGCAAAATCTGACCTATATTCTTTAGGTGTTGTAATGTATGAAATGTTAACTGGTAGAGTTCCTTTTGATGCAGATACACCTGTATCTGTAGCATTAAAACATATGCAAGAAGACCCGATTGAGCCAAAAGAGTTAAATGATAATATTCCTCAAGTCGTAAATGATATTATAATGAAAGCAATGCAAAAGGATGTAAATTTAAGATATCAATCTGCAACAGAAATGCTAAAAGATTTGAATGCGGCCTTAAAAAATCCAGATGATAATTTTGTACATATTGGAAGTAATGTAGGAGCTGCGACACAAAGAATTTCTACTCAGGAAATAGCAGAAGCAGAAAGAAAAGCAAAAGAAGCTAATAATCCTAAAAATGGAAAGAAACCAAATAAGTTTATACAATTTGTAAAAAAACATAAGGCATTATCTTTTGTAATAGGAGCAATTATATTATTCTTCGTTGCATTTGGTGCTACAATGGGAATAGTAGAATTAGTAAATCCAAATGATGTTCAGATTCCTGATTTAGTAAATAAAACTCAAGATGAGGCAGAACAAATTGTAAAAGAATTAAAGCTAAAGCTAGTAGTAAAAGCAGAAGAATATAATGAGAATGTTGAAGAAGGGAAGATAATATCTCAAGATCCAGCATACCAAGAGAATTATACAATAAAGGAACATAGTGAAATTTCTGTAGTTATAAGTAAAGGTACAGAAACAGTAGAAGTTCCAGATGTTGTTGGTAAAACAAGAGAAGAAGCAGAAAAACTATTAAAAGACGCTGGACTAGTAGCAGAGATAACCGAAGAAAATGACGAAAAGGTAGAAGCTGGAATCGTATTAAGTCAAGATATAGAAGATGGCGAAACTGTTAATAAAGGAAGTACTGTAAAATTAGTTGTAAGTAAAGGTAGTGGAATTGTAAATGTAGAAGTTCCAAGTCTTGTAGGAAAAACTGAACAAGAAGCAAAAAAACTATTAACAGAAGCTGGGTTAAAAGTTAATGTAGTTAATGATGAAGATGAATCTAAAAATGATGGAGTTGTATTAAGACAAAGTAAAGATGCTGGTACAGAAGTACAAGAAGGAACTACAATTACAATTACAGTAAATAAGGTTTCTGAGTCAAAAGAGGCAACATTTACAATTGATGTAAAAGCAATTACAGGAGGTTATGAGGAAGAAACAGGAAATACTACAAGTAGTAATATAGCAAAAACAGTTGATATAACAATTACTGTTGGTGGAACTACTGCTTTCCAACAATCAGGTGTTGATAAAAATCGTACTATAACAGCAAAAGTAAGTGGAAAAGGATCAAAAGAAGTTATTGTAGAATTAAAAAATTCTAAAGGAGAAAGTTATAAAAGATCTACAACATTTAACTTTAACAATTCAACAACATATACATTTGACTAGAAGTTAAACAGATAAAGCATTTTGCTTTATCTGTTTTTGCGTATATAATTAAATTTGAAATTAACATAAAAATATGATAGAATTGATAAGAAAAATTAGGTATTAACCATTTGTAAACAAACCAATAAATAATTTTAGGAGGTAGAATGATGTATATTGCAGAGGCTCGGGCATATAACGAAGGGATAGAGTTTTATCCTAAGAATGGTAAAGTGATTTTTGCTAAGAGATGTAATGGAAAAGTTGTAGTAGAAAGTAGAAACAGTTCTTATTCAGAAAAAAAAGAAAATAGTTTCAAATCAAAAATATTTTTACTATTTTTTTGCGCAGTAAATGTTGTGATTTTTAGTATAATTGGAAAATTAAAAATTCCAAATATAGAAGTCATATTAGTAGCTTTACTTGTTTGGGAAGTAGTTCTGTTTTTCTATATAGAAAGAAACAAAAATAAGAACAATACTCAGTCATTTAAATATCATGCAGCGGAACATAAAGTTTTAAACTATGTAGATAAATATGGGAAAAATGCTGTATTAGATGTAGAAAAAGTTATGAATATGAGCTCAATTTCATTTCGGTGTGGTTCAACTGTTCTTACAGTAGGACTTATATTTGCTACACTATTTCTTGTAGGTAAAGCATTTATTCCTTGGCTGATTTTAAAAATAGTATGGCTTGTGATTTCGGGATATATTGCTTTAAAATTATGGGCAAATGGAAAATGTGATTTTTTGCAAAAATTAGTGGTGCTACCACCAACATATGAAGAGGTTGAAGTAGCAGTAGAAGGAATGAAAGAATATTTAAGATTCGAAGATTAACCGACAATTTGCGATTACAAGACAAAGGAGCAGTGTGAATCTGCTCCTTTGTCGTATATAATATTGATAAATTATTTTATTTTTGATAATATAAAACAGATTAATTAGAAGGTGATAAATATGGAAAATGAATATAAAAGGAAATTTTTTATAGGCTATTCAAATTGTGACAGAAAAGTAAATTTAAGTGTGTTAAATTCGTTATACCTAATACAAGATATGATGACAGAGTATTTTGGATTTCTAAAAAGTGATAATATAATTTTAAAGAGCGAAAATAATGCAATATGGGTACTAGCCAAAACAAAAGTGCACTTTAATAAATATCCAAAATGGAGAGATTTAATTGAAGGAACTGTTTTTACCACAGGAATAAAGCCAATTCGTGTAGAAACCGAAGCACAATTTAAAGATAAAGATAATAATGTATTGTTTTATGCAAATCAAGAAACTTGTGTTATAGATTTAACAGATAGAAAAATAAGAAAAATTAATACAGTTAATTATCCAACAGGTGTTCAAATAAAAGAAGGTATAAACAAAGAAAAATATTTAAGATTAAACACAGAATTTACTGAAGCTGATAAAGTATATGAACAGAAAATACATTCAACAGATATAGATTTTAGTTACCATACAAATAATGTATCATATGTTAAATATATTCTGAATTCATTAAATTCAGATTTTATAGATAGTCATAAGATAACAGACTTTGAGATACATTATATAAATGAGAGTAAAGAGGGACAAAAGTTATCTATTTATAAAAAAATAAAAGATAATGAAATAGAGTTTCTTATAAAAGAAGAAAACAGAGAAATAGCAAGAGCTAATTTAAAATATATAAAAGAATAGGAGAATATTATGGAAAAAATAAGTAATATAGAAAGAAGAAATAATTCAAATAAAAAAATAAAACAATTAGGAATAGCTTGTCTTGAAACTTTACCAGTAATAGAAGATAGTACACAAGTAAGCCTAAAAGATATAGATACAATCTGTAAAAGAGCTATAGCTTGTTTAATATCCACTCAATTAGCTATAGATATATCTGAAAACAATGATTATGATAGTTCTAAGACTTTTTTTCTAAATATGTTAAAACAATATGGCGTTCAAGATAATTTAATAGAAAAAGAAAAAAGAATATTTAATGGAAAATATAGTAAACAAGACGTAATTGATGTTGTATGGTCTTACGAGGCTTATTGGTCATTAGTTTGGACATTAGGGTTAGTAGAGAATATCGATTATCCAAACCAGATTTGCGATTGTGAAAAAGCAATTATGCTAGTTAGCACTTGTAAAACATATGACGATTTTAAATGTAAATGTAAAATAAGAGATATAGAAGAAATTTTAGATATGTTAGATTTATATTATCGTTATGATTGGGCTGTAACTGAAAAAAGAATTAATCCAGATACACTTATAGCAGATTTAAATCCAGATGTAGTTGTTGAACGCAGAAAAGGACTTGAATGGTTAATAGCAAACGAAGAAGATTGGGACGAAATTTCTTTAGATACATAGTATTGAATTAACAGATACATATGATATAATCAATCTATCAAAAAATGGGAGGTTGAAGGAATGAACGAATACAAATTTATTCCAACGCCAGTATTCCGGGACCCAATTTTAAGATATTGGATTTTCTTAAAGGGTAAGATTTTGCCTATTGGTTATCTGGTAGAAGATATTGGCGGAGTTGAAGTAATAGTTTTCAAAAAAGAAAACTTAGCTTTAACAGATGATATTTTCAAAAAATATCTCGAAAGAAGTAGCACAGCTTAGGCTGTGCTACAGCTATTTATAAAAATATTTAAAAAATAAAATAAGTATGGTATAATGGACAAAAAATATGAAAAGGTGAATTATGCAAGGAAAAATAATAAGTAATATTTCAAATTTATATTATATCGAAGCAAATGAAAAAATATATACTTGTAATGCAAGAGGTAAATTAAAAGATGAAGGAATAGTTGTTGGAGATATAGTAGATTTTGACGAGAATGAGAATATAATAGAAAAAATAGAAGAAAGGGATAATTATATTAAAAGACCTAAAATTTCAAATATAACCCAAATAGTGTGTGTGTTATCCGCGAAAAATCCAAAACCAGATTTATTAATGCTAGACAAACAATTAGCATATGCCGAATATGTTGGTATAAAGGCTGCAATTGTAATTAATAAAATAGACTTAGACAAGAAAAGGGTAGAAGAGATAAAAGAAATTTATAAAAATATAGGTTATCCAATAGTAGAAACAAATGCAAAAGAAAAAGAGGGAGTAGATAGCCTAAATAAGCTTTTAGAAAACAATATAAGTGTATTTGCTGGAAATTCAGGAGTCGGAAAATCTACTTTATTAAATAGCATTTTTGGAAAAGAATTAACCAAAGCTGGACTAATAAGTGATAAAAATAAAAAAGGTAAAAATACTACAACAAATATTGCATTATATAAAATTAAAGAAAATGAATATATTGCAGATACACCAGGTTTTTCAACCTTTGATATTTCTGAAATCGAATCCGATAAATTAGCAGAATATTTTAAAGAATTTAAGCAATATATAAAAGATTGTGAGTATATAGGGTGTAGACATATTAAAGAAGAAAACTGTGGAATAAAAAATGCATTGCAAAAAGGAGAAATAACAGAAAGTAGATATCAAAATTTCATAAAAATATATGAGAATTTAAAAGATAAGGAGGAACACAAATGGTAGAGATTTCAGCATCAATATTAGATGCAAAGGAAGATGAAGCAGCAAAAATATTTTATAATTTAGAGGTAGCAAAGATAGATTATTTCCATATAGATGTTATGGATGGAAAATTTGTAGAAAAAAATACTGTAGATAAAATGAATCAGTATTCAAATATATTAAAGCAAATTACTACATTACCATTGGATGTTCATTTAATGGTAGAAGATGTAGAAACATATATAAAATTATACAGTGCAATTGAGCCAAATATGATAACTTTTCATTTAGAGGCAATTAAAGATAAAGAAAAAATCTACGAAATGATTAAATTAGTAAAAGACAACAATTGTAAAGTTGGTATTGCCATTAAACCTAATACAGAAGTAAAGGAAATATATGAATTTTTACCATATATAAATACAGTATTAGTGATGACAGTAGAACCAGGTAAAGGTGGACAAGCTTTAATTCCAGAGACTTTAAGAAAAATTAGAATATTAAAAGAATACTTAAATCAACATAATTTAGATACATATATTGAAGCTGATGGTGGTATAAATCTTGATACAATAGATGAAGTAAAAGAGTCTGGAGTAGATATAGCCGTTGTCGGAAATGGAATATTAAAGACCGAAAATTATAGAACAACTGTAAGTAAATTAAAAAACTAAGCTTATATAAATAGAGAAACGTAGCAATTAATTTGCTACGTTTTCTTCACCTTTTACTTCTTTATGTTTATGTCCATTAAAAAATAAATTATAAATAATAATTCCAAATCCTAAAATAGAAATAAATATTGTTACTACAATTCCTACAAAAGGTATCATCTTTAAAGCACCGATTACAACTGCAATTAATATTGCTAGTAAATATTCTAATGGCATTTTAGAGAATTTTTTGTTATTATAAATTCTTCTAGCTAAAATTGATGCAAATATGTATGGAGAAATTCCAATCATAAATACGTATAACATTAATAATAATAATCCAGCACTAAATCCTATTTGTGCAGCAATAAGTATAATAGATAAAATAGGAATAGCAATTAAAGCAATTAGACCAGCTAAAAATACTTTTCCAAATTTGTGTGATAAACAAGAAGAAGCTTTTTCTAAGCTACTCTCTAAGAAAAATCTATAAAGTAGATATACTAAACTTGCTGCAAATATACTATTTACAATATTTATAACTATGCTCCAAATTGTAGTTCTTGCATTTGATGAGGTTGATGTAGTCAAATGAGTAATTTCTCCACCAACTGCTCCGCTAGGGAATTCTACTTCGTTTTCAGAAACATATGTTAGTTTACCAGTAATAGAACCTTGTACAGAATCTGTAGAGATAATAAATTCTGGTGCATATACATATGCATTTCTTCCTACAGCACCTTGAAGAGACAATTTTGAACTCATTACATATAAATCTCTAAAAGGACCATAGCCTTCAGGTATGTTAAGTTCATTACAAACAGCATATAGTGAAGTTGCTGAAGTATTAAAGTCTATTTTATCCGCTACTATATAAGCGTTTGAATTTATGTAAGAGTGTTCACCAAAAGTAACATTACTTGCGCAAACAAATAGATCTCCATCAACTTCTCCATTTATTGTAACATTCTTTCCAAAGATATAAACATTTCCATCAACGATTTGATTCATATTAATATCATTTCCATATAAATATAAATCATCATCGACTACTGTAGTTGTATTTTCAGAAGAATCTACTGCATATGGTGTTGCTGTTACATCTTCTTGTGTTTCATTTGTATCTGCAAAACATGTAGTGCTAATTGATAATATAATAACTAGAAACAAAGTTATTATAAAGTTTTTTAATTTTTTCATTGGTATACCTCCTAAAATTACTTTAATCAAAATATATATTATGAGTTTTGGTTTGTCAATACAAATTAAATTTTGTGTTCTGATTTATATTTTTTACAGAACTGTTTAATTGTACAAGTGTCACAATTTGGTTTTCTTGCCATACAAGTATTCCTACCATGCCATACAAAAAGATGGTTAATATCTTTTAAATATTCTTTAGGAAATATTTTTAATAAATCTTGTTCGATTTTTGTCGGTTCCTTTTCATTTGAAAGTCCTATCCTATTAGAGATTCTTTTGGCATGTGTATCTACAGCAATACCATTTGCAATACCAAAAGCTTCTAATAATATTACATTAGCACTTTTTCTACCAACACCTGGAAGAGTTATAAGTTCTTCCATAGTATTAGGAACAATTCCATTAAAATCATTCAGAATTTTATTAGCACATGCACGTGCATTTTTAGCTTTATTTTTGTAAAATCCACAAGGATGAATTATCTCTTCTAATTCGTGTATATCACAATTGGCAAAAGCTTCAATTGTTGGATATTTTTTAAACAATGCTGGTGTAGTTAAATTAACTCTTTCATCTGTACATTGTGCTGATAACATTACAGCAATTACTATTTGAAAAGGTGTTTTAAAATCCAAACTACAAGTTGCATCAGGATATGTATTTTTTAAAATTTGTACTAATTCTATAGCATCTTTTTTTCTCATAATTACCCTCCTTTACGACAAATTATATCATAATTATTTATCAACATAAAGTAATCACATGAATAATTATTTTTTCATATTATATATAAAAAAAGGAGGTAATACTTTATGTGTAAAATATTGAAAAAGACTTTGGCTGTAATATTAATAGGTTTAGGAATTGGAATATTATTAGTATTATTACTTCCTTTTGCGGGATGGCTTTTTGTAATAGGTGTTGCAATTATTATAGTTGGAATTATATGGCTTTCTAATTAACAACTATAAATATAGAAAACAATTGAAAAGGAGGAGATAGGAATGACGATTGTTGTAAAGAAAGTTCCAAAATTTTTAAGAGGATTTGTAAAATTGATATTTAGGATTAAGGATTAATACATAAAAATATCGCCAGATTGCTCTGACGATATTTTTAATATTGGTAATATATATCATGAAAAAAGGGTTATTTTATAATAACCCACAAATAGTATATAAACTAAGCTCTTTTAACTTTTCCAGAACGTAAACATTTTGCACATACTTTAATTTTCTTTGGTTGACCATCTACTATAGTTTTTACAGTTCTTAAATTGGGTTTCCAAGTTCTTGAAGCTCTATTACTAACGTGAGAACGTGTTATGCTAAGTTTGTTTCCATGAGATAATGTTTTTTCACAAATTGCACATTTTGCCATGATTTATTGCACCTCCTATTAAGATAATAAATTGACTGTTTATAATCTTACCATATAATAACAAAAAAAACAAGACTTTTTATAAAAAATAGTATATAATATACAAAATTATACTTCAATTAGGAGGTAAAAATGGCTGAGTTAAGCAAAGAAGTACAATATATAAAAGGTGTTGGTCCTAATAGGGTAAAGCTTCTAAATAATCTAAATATTTTTACTTTAAAAGATTTAATTACATACTATCCAAGAGATTATGAAGATAGAAGTAAACCTGTAAAGATAGAAGATTTAGTAGATGGTGAGGAAGCTCTAATTGCAGCGATACCAGTTGCTAGGATGAATGAAACAAGAATAAGAAATAGGAAAATGGTTATATATAAACTTATAGTAGAAGATGAAACAGGAAGATGTTTAATTACATGGTATAACCAAAGCTATTTAAAGAATAAATTTAAGGTTGGAGAAATTTATCACTTTTTTGGTAAAGTAAAAAGAATTCAAAATAGGATAGAAATGGTATCACCTGTTTTTGACGAAGAAACTAAAAATAAAAATACAGGAAAAATAATACCTATATATCCACTAACATACAATTTATCTCAAAATGTGTTAAGAGGAATAATAGAAAATGCAATTACATTAGTTAATAATTCATTACCAGAAACATTACCAAAATACATTTTAGATGAATATAAATTGTTAGGAATAAATGAGTCTATCCATAAAATACACTTTCCAGAGAATTTTGATGAATTTGAAAAGGCAAGAAAAAGGCTAGTATTTGAAGAGTTATTGGGCATGCAACTTGCTCTATTAAATTTGAAGAACAAATATGAAGCAGATACTAATGGTATTCAGTTTGATAAAAATGTAAAGATGTCAGACGTAATTAATGCTCTTCCATTTAAATTAACTAAAGCTCAATTAAGAGTTTTAGAGGAAATAGATAAAGATATGGAAAGCAATAAAAATATGAATAGATTATTGCAAGGCGATGTTGGTTCTGGAAAAACAGCAGTTTCAATTATCGCATCATATAAAGCTGTTAAATGTGGTTACCAAGTAGCAATTATGGCGCCAACAGCAATTCTCGCAAGTCAACATTTGGAGAGCTTTAAAGAGATACTAGACCAGTTTGGAATTAGATGTGAACTTTTGATATCGAGTATAACTAAAAAGAAAAAGGAAGAGATTTTAGAAAGATTAAGAAATGGTGAAATAGATATATTAATAGGTACACATGCATTATTAGAAGAAAATGTAGTATTTAAAAATTTGGGTTTTGTAGTAACAGACGAGCAACATAGATTTGGTGTAAAGCAACGTACTACAATAGTAGAAAAGGGTCAAAATCCAGATGTATTAGTTATGACAGCAACTCCTATTCCAAGAACATTAGCTTTAATTTTATATGGTGATTTGGATATATCTATAATTGATGAATTACCTCCAAACAGAAAGAAAATTGATACTTTTGCAGTTACAAAAGGAATGGAAGAAAGGGTAAATAACTTTATACAAAAACAAGTTGATGAAGGTAGACAAGCATATATTGTATGTCCATTGGTAGAAGAAAATGAAGAGATGAATTTAAAATCTGTAACAGCTTTGGCGGAAAAATATAAAAATGAAGTGTTTAAAGATTACAAAGTAGAATATTTGCATGGAAAAATGAAAAATAAAGAAAAAGACGAAATTATGGAAAGATTTAAAAATGGTGATATTGATATTCTAATCTCTACTACTGTAATTGAGGTTGGTGTAAATGTTCCAAATGCAAGTTTAATGGTTGTTGAAAATGCCGAAAGGTTTGGATTAGCACAATTACATCAGTTAAGGGGAAGAGTTGGAAGAGGCGAATACCAATCTTATTGTATTTTAAAATATCAAGGAAATTCTGATGTTATTAGAAAAAGAATGAAGGTAATGACAGATACAAATGATGGATTTATAATTTCGGAAAAAGACTTAGAACTTCGTGGTAGTGGAGAATTCTTTGGAACAAGACAACATGGTCTTCCAGAATTTAAGATTGCAAATCTTTTTGAAGATATGCCTGTACTAAAGCAAGTTCAAGCATTAGCTATAAAAATAACAGAAGAAGACCCTAAATTAGAGTTAGAAAAAAATAAAGAATTGCGATTATTAATAGAAGAAAAATTTAAAAATAGAGTAGAGATATAACTACGCGTGACTAGCCCGTATTGGTTTGATATAGGGCTAGTTTTGTGGTATAGCGACAAGAATAGGATGCATTATATTATGAACTATGAAAAGAAGAGTAATGTATTTACAATATTATGTAAATATGCTAAAATATAAAATGAAACCAAAAATTTATACATTCCCAATATATGGGAAACACAAAAGAAGGGAGCATATTTATTTATGACAAAAAACACAAATGAAAAGGAATTAAAAGAGAAAAGGAGTCGCTACTCAGCAGTGAGCATCATCTTACGTCAGTTGTATGGCGTAAGAATGACAGGGATGCCGGGCTATATTCTGCTTCAGGATGTGGTGTATAAACATCTTGAAGATAAAAGCCTAACAATCGATGAACTTGTTGAATGGGCCTGTAAACACTTTGTGTTTACTATTTCAGTTGATGACGCCTACGACGAGATTCTTCAGGTGGTGACACAAAAGTTACCTGAAGCTGAGAACGGTGAGGATAACATAATAGAGATCCTTCCTGAAGTTTTGGCAGAGGCTACCGATTTATATGAGAAGAAAATCATCTTTGGAAAGGTGGCGGAAGCAGTTCATAAGCTGAAAATTTCTACACTGATTGAACAGGATATAATTTCAATCCTGTTTGAAATCAAAAGAGGAAAAACAATCGAGCAGGCATTGGAAAAGTTGGCAAGTGAGGATGTAGTAGGAGTCACTGAAGCGAAAAGACCGGAAGAAAAGGCAAAAAGGAAAAAAGAATTGCATAATACAATTTTGGTAGCTTTTTCTTCAGAGTCTGAACTGCTTGAATTTGCAGCAACTATCAGCTAGCGACTTCAAAAAATAATACTGAAAGCCTATAGGATATGTTAAATATCTTATAGGCTCTCAGTAATTTGTGCAAAATATGAAGAATTAGATAGTAATTTATTGACTTTTATAAAGAAAATAAATAAAATAAAGATATAGTGAAAAATATAAAAAAGGATGTAAAAAATGGATGTAAAAATTATATTATCAATTGTAGGAGCATTAATATCATTAGCAGCTGTTGTTTTAATATATAATGCTCGAAAGATTGTAAGGGAAAGATTTAGTTTTGGGGACCAAAACAGTGGAACTTTAGCAGTAAAAACTATTGGAATGGTCTTATTTTGTGTAGGAATGTTAATAATATTTTTTAATTTAACATAAGAAACAAGGGGGAATTTACAAATGAAACAATTAAGTTCAATGCTATCATTGCTTTTTGCAGGGCTATTTTGGGTATTTAGAGTAGTGCTTGCATATACAACTGCAACAGGAAAGGATTTAGGATTTCCAGTACAAGATTTTACAACAGAAGTAGTTTTACTATTCGTGGTTTTAATATTACTTGTATTTGTTTATAAGAGAAATTTAATAGCTGGAATAATTTATTTACTAGTGTATGCTGGTTATTTTGGACCACAATTGTTTAATGCAATCATGACTATTGCAACAGCTGATGCAGGAGTTGATATTTATACTTATGATACAATATTAGCATCTACAATAGGTATTGCAGTTGCACTATTTGCATGTTTAAATATTTTAGTAGATAAGAATAGATCAGCACATCCAACAGATAAGAAAACAGATTGGTTTTACAAAAATGAACAGTATGATAGAAAATTAGATGATAGAGCAGATAAAAACAATTATAGAACTTTATAATATTGCAAAAGCAAGCTAGTTAAGCTAGCTTGCTTTTTTATGTAAAATAGCATATAATATTGGCGTATAAAAAAGCGATATGTAGAAAGATAAAAAAGAACTACAGGGGTGTTTTATGGAAAAAGAATACATAAAAGTAAATAAGAATGCTTATAACATATTTGCTCCTCAGCATGCTAATAGACATGATAAAATTGGAAAATATGATTTAACTGATGGTGATTGGACTGAATTATTGAAAGAAAAGCTTTTAAAGAAAAATATAAGTAATAAAGTTTTAGAAATAGGACCTGGTACAGGTAGAATATTAAAAATATTGGAGTCAAGATTGAATTGTAGAACTTGTGCAGTGGAACTATCAGAAGAAATGGTTAAATATGCTAAAATGAAATCACCAAATACTTTTTTTATAGAAGATAATATATTAAATATTAAATTTTCGGAAGAATCATTTGATGCAATCTTTATGGGAGCAGTAATTCATAACTTTCCAAAAGAGGTCGTTAAAGAATTACTTTTTTCAATACATAAATGGTTGAAAAAAGATGGTAAGATTCTAATATATACTACAATTCATAATAAATCTGAAGAAGGATATTATGAAAAAGAAGATTACAGTGGTAAGATTGTAAGATTTAGAAAAAAATTTACAGAAAATGAATTAAAAGAGCTATTAGAAGAATTTAAATTCAAAATAGTTTTTAAAATGTATACAGAAGAGCCAGATAGAAATAAAAAATGGTTAACGTATATTGTAGAAAAGGTAGAATAAGGAAGTGATAAATTTGAACATTAACTGGTATCCAGGCCATATGGCAAAAACAAAAAGACAAATACAAGAAGACTTAAAACTAATAGATGTAGTAGTAGAATTATTAGATAGCAGAATACCAATATCTAGTAGAAATCCAGATATAAATACACTAGTACAAGGTAAAAAGAAAATAATTGTATTAAACAAAAGTGATTTATCTGATGAAAAAGAAACAATAAAATGGATGGAATATTTTAAAACACAAAAAATTCCTGCAGTAATTACAGATGCCAATAGTGGAAAAGGAATAAAAGAGGTAATAAAACAAGCAGAGCTAATTATGAAAGATGAATTAGATAAAAGAGAAGAAAAAGGAAGAACTGGTAGAAAAATTAGAATAATGATACTAGGAATACCAAATGTAGGAAAATCATCTTTTATAAATAGATTAGCTAATAAAAATTCTTTAGAAGTAGGGAATAAGCCAGGAGTTACCAGAAAAAAACAATGGATAAAAATTAGTAATAGTATAGAATTATTAGATACACCAGGAGTGCTATGGCCAAAATTTGAAAGTGATGAAGTAGCTTTAAATTTAGCATATACAGGAACAATAAAAGATGATGTATTAGAAAAAACAGATGTTGCATTCTATTTTCTAAAATACATGTTAGAAAACGAAATAGATAAATTAGTATCAAGATATAATTTAAACAAACAAGAAATATTAAATGTATTAGAAAATCAAACTAGGCCAGAAAATGAGATAATATATGATATAATGCTAAAAATAGGAAAATCACGTGGAGCAGTAGTTTCTGGTGGAAATGTAGATGATGTTAAAACTGCAAATATAATATTAGAAGATTTTAGAAGTGGAAAATTAGGAAGAATCACTTTAGAAAAAGTAAAATAAAAGAAAGGTGGAATAGAATGGAAAACATAGCAGAGCCCAAAAGAACTCCAGAAGAAGTTAACCTTTTAAATCCATTGGTTTGGGCATATGTAGGTGATAGTGTATACGAATTATTTATTAGAACTAATTTAGTAAATAATTCAAATGAAAAGGTACATAAATTACATGTAAATTCAATCAAATTTGTTAAGGCTGCTGGACAAGCTAAAATTTTAAAAGCAATAGAAGAGGAACTTACAGAGGAAGAGAAAAATATAGTTCGAAGAGCAAGAAACACACAAAACCATCATATAGCTAAAAATGCTACACAAGCAGAATATGCATATGCAACAGCGTTTGAGGGACTAATTGGATATCTTTATTTAACAAAGCAAGACGAAAGATTAAAATATATATTAAATAGAGCTTTAGAGGAAGGAAATAAATAGTATGAACGAAGAAAAGAAAAAATATTATTCTAGAATATTATTTAAAACAGGGGTATTAATATTTACTTTAGTTTTATTATACTTGGCATATAAATTTGCGATGTTTTATGTACCGTTTATAATTGCATTTTTAATTGCAACAATGATAGAGCCATTAATAAAATTTTTTATGAATAAATGTAAACTTAAAAGAAAGGCCTCAGCTACCATTTCTTTAATATTAGTTGTTGTCATAATTGGTTCTTTACTTGCAGTATTGGTTTCTGCAATAATATCAGAATCAAAAGTATTACTTAATAATCTAAATTCATCAATGGATGACATTTATAATTGGGGTTTAGGAATTATAAATTCTTTCGCAAACGGAAAAATTGCCATACCACAAGACTGGATGTCAACTGTGCAAGATTCTTTAGGAAGTATTATAGAAGTATTAAAAAATATTGTAACAGGTTTTGCAAGTGGAATAATAAATTTTGCAGGAGCAGTGCCTACTACAATAACATATGCAGTAATAACAATTTTAGCTATAATATTTATGTGCTATGATAGGGATTATGTTAAAAATTTATTAAAACAACAAATACCAAAGAAATGGCTTGAAAAAGCAAATGAAATAGTAGTAAAATCATTAAAAATAATTTGGAATTACATAAAAGCAGAAGCAAGATTGTCATTATTATGCTTTATATTAATTACTATTGGATTAAATATTCTAAATTTATGTGGATTTAATATAGAGTATGTCGCAATAATGTCTATCTTAATAGGATTTGTAGATTTGCTACCACTATTTGGTGCAGGTTTTGTTATGGTTCCTTGGACGGTAGTATTATTAATACAAGGAAATGCACCTGCAGGAATTGCTGTGTTTGTTTTATGGCTTGTATGGTCTGTTATAAAACAATTCTTAGAGCCAAAATTTGTAAGCAAACAAATGGGAATGCATCCAATATTTACATTACTTGGAATGTATACAGGATTTAAATTGTTTGGTGTAATAGGTTTATTATTAGGACCAATTATATTCTTAGTTATACGAGAAGTATTTGCTAATAATGTTAATAAAGGTATATTAAAAGACTTTTTTGAATTAGAATAGGGATTTTTGGGACGGTCCTAGGGATTTGGGGACGGTCATAAAATCCCTGTAGAAGGGCGTATATATGAATAATGAAGAAATTAGAAAAAAATTAATAGAACTAAGTGATGCCAAATATAAAGAATTTCATTCTGGGCTATGCCCAGGAATGGATACAGAAATGCTTGGAGTTAGTATTCCAAAGGTAAGAAAACTGGCAAAAGAAATTATTAAAGATAATCCAGCAGAATATTTAAAACAACCAGCAGAGGAATATTATGAAGAACTTTTATTACAAGCATTGGTAATTGCAAATCTAAAAATAGAATTAGAAAAAAAGAAAGAATATATAATTAATTTTGTACCAAAAATAAATTGTTGGGCAGTTTGCGATAGTTTTTGTGCCGGTCTAAAAGATGCAGACAAAAATCAACAATTCTTTTGGAAAATTATAAGTAAATATTTTAAATCTAACAAAGAATATGAAATAAGGTTTGCTATTGTAATGTTATTAGACCATTATGTAAAAGAAGAATATATAGACAAAATTTTTGAAGTCATAGATAATATCAAAAGTGAAGAATATTATGTGGAAATGGGAATAGCATGGCTTGTGGCAGAAATGTACATAAAATTTCCAAAACAAACGATGAAATATTTAAAAAATTGTAATTTAAATAAATTTACATATAATAAAGCATTACAAAAAGCAAGAGAATCATATAGAGTAAGTAAAGAAGAAAAAGAAATTTTAAATAAGATGAAGAAAAAATAATAGGAGGAATATATAATGAAAAAGCCAGAATTATTAGCACCAGCAGGGTCATACGAAAAGGCAAAGACAGCATTTAGATATGGAGCAGATGCTGTATATTGTGGTACATCATCACTATCTTTAAGAACAAGAGCAGAAATGAATGATGAGGCATTAGCAAAAACAATTGAATATGCACATAGTATAGGAAAAAGAGTACATGTTGCACTTAATATATTTGCTTGGGATACTAACTATGAAGAGATAAGAAAACAAGCAAAAATGTTACAAGACATGAAGGCAGATGGAATAATCGTTGCAGATGGTGGAGTTGTGGAAACTGTAAAAGAATATGCACCAAATGTAGATATACATATAAGTACACAAGCAAATGTAGTAAGCTTAGAGTCAGCTAAGTTTTGGTATAAAAATGGGGCAAAAAGAGTAATTTTAGCCAGAGAATTAAACAAAGAACAAATAAGATATATGATGCAAAACAAACCAGAAGATTTGGAAGTAGAAATGTTTGCACATGGTGCAATATGCTTTGGTTATTCAGGAAGATGTTTCTTAAGTGATTTCTTGGCTTGTAGAAGTGCAAACTTAGGGGATTGTGCACAAAGTTGTAGATGGGCATATAATTTATATGTAGAAGAGGCAAATAATCCAGGAAATTTAATGCCTGTAGAAACAGATGAAAAAGGAACATATATCTTTTCATCAAAAGACTTATGCTTAATACACGAAATACCAGAAATTGTAGATATGGGACTTGATAGCTTAAAAATAGAAGGAAGATTAAAAACAGAATATTATTTAGCCACAATAGTAAATACATATAGAACAGCAATAGATGATTACGTAAAAGATCCTAAAAATTATAATGCAGATAAATACATGCAAGAACTTGAAAAAACTAAAACAAGAGGATTAACAACTTTCTATTTTAATGACAGAAACAATAAAGATTTCCAAGAATATGAAGGAAAACAATATAATCCAAATTTTGAATTTGGAGGAAAAGTAGTAGAAACAGTTAATGGAAAAACATCTGTAGAAATAAAGAATAAATTATCTGTTGGTGACGAAATGGAAATTATAATTCCAGGAAAAATAGAAGTAGTAAAATTTAAAATAGAAAAACTATGGGATTATGAAACAGACGAAGAAATAGAAACTATAAATCCAGGAGTAAAAGACCAAAAAGTAAAGATGCAATTACCAATAGAAGTAAAAGAAGGTTGGATATTAAGAAGAAAAAAATAGGGATTGGGGGACGTTCCTTAAATCCCTATAGAAGAAAAGTTTTATAAGGGGTATACATATGATTAAATTAGATGAAGAAGCTATTTTAAAAAAGGTTGATGAAATTAGAGCTGAAAAAGCTGATGCAAAAGAGTTATTAGCATTAATTGGTGGAGATGAATTAGAAAAGATATTCGAGAAATATAGTATAGAAGCAATTATAGATACATTAATTCAGGAAAAGAAAACGCATTCTCTATATGAGGATGATGAAAATGGATTAACTGAGTTAGAAGGACTATTAAATAAAAAGATTACAGGAAAGTTAGGAAAATTCTACATGATGAAACCAGAATATATTATATCTTTACCACCAGAAGAGCAGGAACATATGGCAGAAAGTATTTCTGAAGGTAATATAGATTTAAAAAATTCTTTGATGACATTATGGAAAAATGGGATAGAAACCAAAGCATGTGGTGGAGTAAGAACAAAAGAAGAGGAAACACCTTATATATATGTAAATGTTTCATTAAAAAATAGTGATATTTTAGGAAGATTAAATAATATTACCCAAAAAGGAGAAAATTATCTGGATTTATGTTTTGATGCAGGAGATGATAGTTTAGACATTGTAATAAAAGGTGAAAATGTATATCAAGATGTAGTAGAAGAATTTCAAAAAGAACCACCTAAAAAAAACATTCTTGATTTTCTAGCAGAGGAACAATTATTAACAAGTACAGTTCTTGCTAAGCATATAGAAAATAATCAGCAATTAAAGTATACAGAAAAAGATGTTGAAGAGATTGTATTAGATACCGCAAAAGAGCACAAAGAACAAGCAGATAGAAATGAAGCTTTATTAAGAGAAAAATATGAAAATGAGATTAGAAGATTATCAAAGAAATTAGAAGAAGAGAAAAAAGAAAATGAAGAATTATCAGGTGCATTAGAAAAAAAACAAGAAGAAAAAGAAAATTTACAACAAAAATATGATAAATTATATGAAACACATGGAAGATTAAAAAATTTTATTGTACGCAAAATAGGTAAGATACCGTTTTTAGGTAGAAGAGTTTTAAAACTTATGGAGACAGAAGTAAGAGCTTTACCAGAAGGAAAAGATGATACAGAGAGAGAATAGGGGAAATTTAAAAATCCCTATTCTATCGAGCAGCAAACAAAAGGGGACACTCTTAAAAAGAAAGAATGTCCCTTTTGTGCATTATTTTTTAGAAAATGATGAAGAAATTATTAATCCAATTAAACAAGATAATATAGATAATATTCCAGTTATATTAAAACTTATGTTAGGTAAAAGAATAAACACAGAGCCTAAAACAAATCCTAATATAGAGTAATAAGTTTGAGAATGATATTTATTAAGTAAAAATTGTATTAATTTCATACATAAGAATCCACCAATAAGCAAACCAATTCCCATAGGAAGTAATATTCTCATATTCATTATAGATACTGCATAAAGATATGTTTCATAAACTCCAAGTAGCATTAAAATAACAGTGCTACTAACTCCAGGAACCACAACGCCAATACTCATTAAAAAGCCAGCTAGTATTAAAAATTCAAAACTATAGTTATCACCATAATATATTCCAACATTAATAGACATTTTATTTTCTAATAAAAGCAATAAAATAGCAATAATAAATGATACTATAAAAAATAAGATATATCGTAATTTGAATTTTTCTTTTGAGTTACAAATTTTAAATATAGAAGGAATACAGCCTAAGATAAGACCAATAAAGGTAAATGATGTAATTTCTGGATATCTTTCGAATAAAAAGAGAATAATATTGCTAAAGATAATTATTCCAGTGAGACCACCTAATATAAAAGGAGTAAGAAATTTAATATTAGTCGTCCAATCTTTAAAAAAGTTTAATATACTATTTAAAAGAGTTTCGTAAATACCAAAAATAACACATAATACCCCACTGCTTATACCAGGTATTATTGCGCCAGCGCCAATAAGGATACCTTTAATGTAATTAAAAAGAAATTTCATAATACACCTCTAATATATGTATATGGAAGGAAGTAAATAATATGACAAATAAAGAAGTTATTGAAGCATATACAAAAACTAAAGAAAGCCTAAATCCAATTCTAGATGAACTTCAAGAGATGAATGGATTTGTATCTAGGAATGATATTATAGAAATTGCTAACTATCTAGATATTTCTGAAAAAGAGATAATGGTGCTTTTAAAATATAAGAAAAATATTAAACTAGAAAAACAAGGTGAAAATATAGTAATTGTATGTAAAGGGCCAAACTGTTTAAAGAAAGGTTCATTAGATATAATAAAAGAAATTGAAAAAGAATTTAATGTAAAAGAAGGCCATACAAGTAAAGATAGAAAAATTACATTAGACACAAAAAATTGTTTTAAAAAGTGTGGTTTTGCTCCAAATGTACAAATAAATGGAAAATTATATAGTAATTGTTCAAAACAAAATATTGTTAAACTTTTAAAAGATATGATATATTAATAAAGAGAAAGGAAGGGAAGATTATGAAAAAAGTAGCTGTAATGATTGCTGATGGAACTGAAGAGATTGAAGCTCTTACCGTAGTAGATGTTATGAGAAGAGCAAATATCAAATGTGATATTGTAAGTGTTAATGGAAGAGAAATAAAAAGTTCGCACAATATAGAAATATTAGCAGATAAAGTAATAGATGAATCTATTAAAGATTATGATATGATTGTACTACCAGGTGGTTTGCCAGGAGCATATAATCTAGCTGAAGATAAATTGTTAATAGAAACTTTAAGAGAACTTAGTAAAGATAGTAACAAATATATTGGTGCAATATGTGCATCACCAGCTATTGTTTTATCTAAAGCAAATATAGAAGAAGGAAAAAATATAACATCATATCCAGGTAAAGGATTCGAAGATTTATTAAAGAAAGCAAATTACACCGAAAATTTAGTAGAAGTAGATGGAAATATTATAACAAGTAGAGGACCTGCAACAGCAATGCTATTCGCATATAAACTATTAGATGTTTTAGGTCATAATTCTAAAGAAGTAAGTGATGGAATGCTTTGGAATTTATTATAGTGAAAAAAGGAACGTCCCTAAATCCCGAAGGAGGAGAAATAATGGAATTTGAAAGAGGAATAAATTATTATGAATTAGACGGAATGAATGTTGTTCATCATTCAAATTATATAAGGTATATGGAAGAAGCAAGGATATATTTATTAGATAAAATGGGGTTACCATACAAAAAAATAGAAGATAATGGAATAATGATTCCAGTTTTAGAAGTTAATTACAAATATAAGTATCCTGCGAAGTTTGGAGATATAATAGTTGTAAAAGTAGATATATCTGAATTTGATGGTATAAAATTAGGTATGAAATATGAAATTAGAAATAAAGAAACAGGAAAAGTTTTAGGAATAGGTGAAACTAAACATTGTTTTACAAATTCTAATATGAGACCAATATCATTAAAGAAGGTAAACAAAGAGTTTTATGATATATTTGAAAAATATGCTAAATAAATTAAGAAAAGATACATAGAAAGTTGCTATGTATCTTTTCTTATATATAAATGATTTTCTTATTGAAATGTAAGTACTAATGTGCTATTATTGCAAAAGTATGTTTTACAAGTAAGTTATATCATAGAAATAATGGTATAAAAATGAATTCTAGAATTTAGGAGGATTAAGAAATGAAAGAAAATTTAAAGAATGTAGCTCGGTTAATACTTTATGCGGTGTATGCTTTTTTAATCTCAGCTGTAATACTAAAGCTATGGTACGAAAATAAAAATTGGTTAATCATATCTATTTTATGTAGTGTATCTAATATTACAGCTAATATAATTTTTAACTATAAAATATATTCCGATGAAACACAGCAGGGTCAGGCTAAGATTATTAATTTTAAGACAAAATTAACAGAAAAAAATAAAACTAGCATGAAGATGATTATAATAGATAGTATTATTACAATAGTCGGGGGCCTATTTTATTTTTGCTTTTTTCATAGGAGTATTGTTTGAAGTGGAAAATTGGGCAGAAATGGTGAAATTTCCAGTAATATTTTTTGCTGTAACATATATTGAGTGTCACTATACATATTCTAAAAGCGAGTAACAATTCTAACGAACGGTGCAAGTTTAACTTGTACCGTTTTTCTTTATATATAAATATGTAGATGCTTTATGTATAAAAAGAAAAATTTAAAAATAATTTTGTAAAAATATATCACAAAAAAAATATTAATGGTATAATTATTAAAAATATACCAAGGAGAATCCTTATGCTAAACGAAGTATTAGAAAATTCAAAGAAAGAATTAATACAAATAATTCAAAAAAGCGAAGCCTTGCAAAAAAGAAAAGCAGAGTTAGAAGCGGAAATGCAACAAACTAAGGCAGATATCATAAGTTTAAATCAAGAAAATCGAAGTCTTTCTGTCTATAGAAAAAGAAATCCAATAATTGAATTTTTTATGAAAACTTTTTCTAAAAAATATAAGCAAGAACTAAAGGCTTCAGCTAGTAATAGTAAAGAATTAACAAAATTAAATGAAAAAATGACAAACCTTAGGTCAGAAAAGAGAAAATTAGATTTAGATGAGCAAACATTAAATCCAGAAAGAGCAAAGGGTCAACTTGAGAAAATGGAAAATACAGATTTAGCAATACATATGTTAGTTAATGCAAAACCAGAACTAACTAAAAATCCAGAATTTATGAAGGATTTGATTAATAGAAATATGCAATATATAGAGTATGATAATTCTAATGAACCAGAATTATATATGCAATATATAGAAAAAATGATTCAAAAATTAGAAGAAGCCAAAGAAAGAAATAATGCAAACGAATTTACAATAAATATAACTATTAATACTGCAAAAAAGATATTAGAAGAATTAAATTCACCCAAAGAAGTAGAAGAAGGAAAATATAAAATACCTAGAAGATTTTTGTTCGAAGGTTTAAGAAAATCTAGTAAAAAAGATTTAGAATTATTAGAAAAAGGCGAAATGATAGATATATTATCAGTAGGAAGAGATTATTTACGCGAAGACGGATGCTACAAACAAGAATATGGCAAAAAGCTAGAAGAATTATATGAAGATAAAGATAGATTTTTAGTTATACACTATATAAATGCGTCATATCACTTTAGAGCAAAAGATGAGACTATGGCAATTAGAGATAATATTTATAAAGAGGGATTACATTCTTCAATCCAAGGAATGGATTGTATTAATACTTTAGATAGAACAGCGCATGGTACTTTTGAAGAAGATAAATCTTTTATGGAGCTTATGTCACCAGACCATAAAATGATAATAATGCTACCTAAAAAAGCATTAAATAAAAATTCAGAAGAACCAATATGGGGTTCAGACTTCCCAGAGGCAGATATACAACATCCAGGATATATTTTCCCAGAGTATATATATGGCTATATTAATCCAGATACAGAGGAAATAGAAGAGAATCCAATTTCAGTAGAAAACAGAAAAAAATATAAGTATCAATTCTTAAATGGACAAACAACTTGTGTAGATGATAGAGTTAAATATTAAAAAAGGACTATGTTAGTCCTTTTTTAGTTTGGCTTCTAATTTTTTTATAGCTTTAGTTTCTATTCTAGAAACATATGACCTAGAAATGCCTAAATCTTTTGCAATTTCATTTTGAGTTTCTGGTTTATGACCATTAAGTCCGAATCTTCTTATAAGTATTTCTTTTTCTCTATCTTTTAATATTTTATCTATATTTGTATAAAGTTTTTCTTTTTTTAAACCTAAATCTACTTCATCTTCTATGCTCTTAATATCAGCCTCTAAGACTTCTTGCAATGTTACAACATTATCATCTTTATCTTTACCAATTGGATCACTTAGTTTTACTTCTGCTTGAAGTTTTTTAGAAGAACGTAAGAACATTAATATTTCGTTATCTATGCATTTGGCAATGTATGTAGAAAGTTTTACACCTTTATCGTGTTTAAAACTATTTATCCCTTTTATAAGACCAATAGTGCCTATAGAAATTAAATCATCTTGCTCTATGTTAGAGGTAGAATATTTTTTTGCTACATGAGCTACTAAACGCAGGTTTTTTTCTATTAAAATATTTCTGGCTTCAGTATCACCAGCTTTAAATTTATCTAAATAATATATTTCTTCTGATGGTGAAAGAGGTTCTGGAAACAAACTAGAACTTTGAATATATCCAACAACAAAAACGGCAGAACTTAAAAAAGAAATAAATCCAGCCAACGAAATAGTAGAGAACATACATATACCTCCATAAAAATCACTATATGAAAAGTATATGTTTAAAAACGATTTTTGTGCCTGGACCATTGAAATTTAAATATATACACATAATTACAATAATTTTATCATAAAATTTAAAAAAGTACAAATACTAGAATTATATAAACAAATTAAAATTAATAACTTTAACAAAGCATTCATAAGATAAAACAGAAAAAACACAAAAATTGCACAAAAAAGATATTGAAAACAAATTAAGAATGTGTTAAGATACTATTAAATTAAATAAACGACAAACAAAAACTTCCCTGCATAGTGCGTGTAGACTGGAATTTTAGAACCAACAAATTTTATAAGGGAGTCCGCCTTTAAATGTGGCGTGCAAGCTTACACTTCTATTTAGTAGTAAGAAGCCCACAAGCATTTAACAAGACACCCACCTACGCGAGTAGGCTCTTAAAATTTCTAAACTTCTTACGGCTAAGGCGGGGTAAGTTTTTTTATGTATATAACAACTATGGTAGTGCAAAGCGCGAAGAAATTGTGTAGATGTGGCAAAGCCACTTTTCTTATGTATATAAAAAATGGAAGGATTATTTATGACGATAAACGAAATAGTAAAAAAAGGAATAATTAATTTAAAAGAAAAAAATATAGAAGAACCGCTATTAAAAATGAGGATTTTGGTAGCCTCAGTTTTAAATAAACCGAAAGAATATGTTATGGCTCATTGTGAAGATGAATTAGACGAAATTCATAAAAAAAAGATATTAGATGGAATTGAACAGTTGAGAAATTATATTCCAATACAATATATAACCAATAATCAAGAATTTATGAAATTAAACTTTTTTGTTAATCAAAATGTACTAATTCCAAGAAGCGATACAGAAATTTTAGTAGAAGAAGTTATAAATACATATAAAAATGAACATGTAAAAATATTAGATATGTGTACAGGAAGTGGCTGTATTGCAATTTCTTTAAAAAAATATATGCAAAATTCAGAAGTTTATGGTATAGATATAAGTAAGGAAGCATTAAAAGTTGCACAAATAAATGCACAGAGTAATAATGTTGATGTGAAATTTAAATGTTCAGATATGTTTGCAGATATACAAGATAAAGATTTTGATGTAATTGTATCAAATCCACCATACATAAAAACACAAGTTATTAACACACTAGATAAAGAGGTAAAAAATGAACCAATTATAGCGTTAGACGGTGGAGAAGATGGCTTATATTTTTATAAAAAAATTATCAATGAAGCATTTAATTTTTTAGCTGATAATGGTATGATTTTTTTAGAGATTGGATATGACCAAAAAGAAGAGCTTACTAAATTAATAAAAGCAGATAAAAGATATGAACTTGTAAAAACTAAAAAAGATTTAGGAGATAATGATAGAATAGTAGTTGTAAAGAAGGTGTAAAAATGTCTTTCTCATCTGAAATAAAAGAAGAATTGAGTAAACTGAATAATTTAAAGGATAAGCAAGCTGTTTATTATGAATTAGTTGGTTATTTAATAACTAAAAATACAAAAGTAGAAAAAAAGGTAAAGTTTTCTACAGAAAACGAATTTAATATTAATAGATTTAATAAACTACTAAATAATATGGGGATAAAATATAAAATAGAAATGCAAGGAAATTTCTATGTAATTACATTTAGTAAACCAGAAAATTTAATTAATTGTTCTTTTAAGTCAAATTATGTAGCTTTTAATAAAACAGATGAAATGGAAGACAAAGATATAAGAGCTTTACTTAGGGGAGCCTTTATGGGTTCTGGTTTGGTAAGTGAGCCAAGTAGTACATATCATTTAGAAATTAATTTTAGTAATTTAGAGAATCTTTTAATTATAAGAGATTTTATGAAGAAATATAATATAACAGCAAAAACACTTAATAGAAATGGGAGTATTGCACTGTATATAAAAGAGGGGGAAGATATATCCAATTTTTTAGCTTGTATTGGTGCAAGTGGTGCAATGCTTAAATTTGAAGAGATAAGAGTAATAAAAGAAGCTAGAAATAATGTAAACAGAATGGTAAATTGTGAAGTGGCTAATTTAAATAAGACAGTTAATGCGGCTACTAAACAGATAGAAGCAATCAAGAAATTAAAAGCTAGTAAAAAATTTACAAATTTATCGGATGAATTAAAGGAGATTGCAGAACTCAGGTTAAAAAATCCAGATGCTAGCTTAATAGAATTAGGGAATATGCTAAAAATGCCAGTAGGAAAATCTGGAGTAAATTATAGATTGAACAAATTAATAAAAATAGCAAAGGAAATATAAGATGGAAAATATAGGTATATATGTACATATACCTTTTTGTATGCGCAAATGTTATTATTGTGATTTTTGCTCATATCCAGGGAAATTGGAAAAACAAGAAGATTATGTACAAGCACTAAAAGAAGAAATAAAAGAAAGAAGCAAAAGAGTAAAAAATTATGTAGATACAATATATATCGGTGGTGGAACACCATCAATTATAGATGCGTCATATATAGCAGAAATTTTAAATTGTATAAGGGATAATTATAAGGTAAAAAAGAATGCAGAAATAACAATCGAGGTAAACCCAGGTACTGTAACAGAAAACAAGTTACTATTATATAGGGAAGCAGGAATAAATAGATTAAGTATAGGATTACAATCTACTAAAGATAAGTTATTAGAAGAAATAGGAAGAATACATAAATATGAAGATTTTTTAAATACATATAAACTAGCCAAAGAAATCGGATTTAAAAATATTAATGTGGATTTAATGATTGGACTTCCTGAGCAAACTTTGCAAGATGTTGAAGATAGCCTTATAGACATTATTACTTTAAATCCAAAACATATTTCTGTATATTCATTAATTTTAGAAGAAAATACGAAATTAGAGGTTTTAGTTAATTTGGGAAAACTTGATTTACCAACTGATGAAGTAGAAAGAGAAATGTATTGGAAAGTTAAAGATGTTTTGGAAGCTAATGGTTATGAACATTATGAAATCTCTAATTTTGCCAAAAAAGGATATAAATCTAAACATAATTATAATTGCTGGAAACAACATAATTACCTTGGTTTCGGTGTAGCAGCACATTCTTATTATAATAATATAAGATATTCTAATACAAATAGTTTAGAAGAATATTTGCAAAATCCAGAGAACAAAAAGATAGAAGAAACACAAGAAATAGAAGATGCTAAAAAAGAATATATGATGTTAGGCTTAAGAACTATAGAAGGTGTGAGTATATCAGAATTTAAACAAAAATATGTAGACAACCCATTGTATCTATTTAAAAATGAGCTTAATAAACTTACAGAAGAAGGCTTAGTAGAGATTGATTTAGATAATATAAAACTTACAAATAAAGGATTAGACTTAGCAAATTTAGTTTGGGAAGAATTCGTATAATTGGTATAAATGTAGCTTTACATAATTGAAAAAAGACAGAAAAAATGATAAAATAAACTAAATTAGTTTGTTTAGCTAGAACAATTAATCTGGCAGATAAATTAATTAGTCAAATGGTTATATAGGAGGAAAACATCAATGAAGAGGTATGAATTTTACTACCAATCAGCAGACAAAAAAACAAATATCCATGCTGTAAGGTGGATGCCTGAGGGGAAGCCTGTGGGAATTATACAAATTGCCCATGGTGTTACAGAGTACATCTTGCGATATGAAGATTTTGCAAGATATTTAACAGACAAAGGATTCATTGTAACAGGTAATGACCATTTAGGTCATGGAAAGTCCATTGCTGATGGGGCTAAACCGATGTATTTTGGACCAAAAGGATCATGGAAGTGGGTCGTTGAGGATATCAAGATGCTTAAAAACATTACTGTGGAAAGGTATCCGGACTTACCATATGTTATGCTAGGTTTCTCATTGGGTTCATTTGTAGTAAGAACCTATCTGATTAATCATCCAGGAGATTTGGATGCTGCTATACTAATGGGAACAGGTCAGATGCCTCCAGTGGCAATCAAGATTGCAAAACTTGTAGCAAATATGGAGGCAAAAAAGGCTGGAGAAGATAACTCAACTCCGACCATCCATAATTTGACCTTTGGAACATACAACAAAATCTTTGCTCCGAACAGAACGGAGTATGATTGGTTGTGTAGCAATGAAGAAGCCTTGGATGAGTACATAGCAGATCCTCAAAGAGGAGGCGATTTCTCTGCAGGCCTTTTTAGAGAATTACTTGACGGTATGCTTTATTCCTCACATGAAAAAAATGTGTGGAATATGGATAAGAGTTTGCCGATTTTACTTATTTCCGGTGAAATGGACCCTGTAGGGGACTGCGGAAAAGGTGTACAGGCGACAGAAAAGGTGATGCGCAAAGCCGGAGTCAAGGATATTGAAGTGAAGATGTATCCTGGATTAAGACACGACATTTTGCATGAGGCGATAAAAGAGCAGGTGTATGCCGATGTGTACAACTGGGTAACCAAGAAACTGAACAAATAAAACCATTTGACAGTGTAAGGGGGCAATGCCCCCGTTTTTTTGTTTTCACAAAAAATTCACAAAGAAATTTTAGCAAAAGGTATTGACATTTGCTAAAATTGAATATAATATATTTAAAGAATTTAGCAATCAGACACAAAGAGTGCTAAAGAGGTGAAAATATTGAGAAAGAAAGATTTAGACGAAAGAAAAAAGAAAGTATTACAAGCGATAGTAGAAGAATATATTAATACAGCAGAACCTGTAAGCTCTGGAAGTATAACAAAAGGCCATGGACTAGATTATAGTAGTGCAACAATAAGAAATGATATGGCACAATTAGAAAGTATAGGTTTTTTAGATAAACCACATACTTCAGCAGGAAGAGTGCCATCTGCAGAGGGTTATAGGTATTACGTTAATGAACTATTAAAAGAAGATAATTTAACGTTGGAAGAAATTAAATATATTCAGAATAAATTAAAAATTAAAGTTAATGAAATAGAAGACCTAACTAAAGTTGCAACAACTACTTTATCAGAGATAACACATTATACAACAGTTGCAGTTGGTCCAAAAGCAGACAAACAAATTATAGAAGAAATTAAATTTGTTTCTTTAGGACAAAGAATGTTGATGGTTGTAATTGTAACAGATACTGGATTGGTAAAAGAAACTATTATCAAATTTGACGAAGATATAACAGAAAGCCAAGTAGATACTTTAAATAATTTATTTAATACAAGATTAAGAGGAAAACCTTTATCTAAAATAGACAAGCCAATGGCAGAATATATTTTCTCAGAAGTTCATTATAGTATAGGAATTATGAAGGCTATTATAGAGCAAATAAATAGGATAGTAGAAGAAGAAAATAACAATATATTTTTGGAAGGTGCGAAAAAATCTTTTGACTTACCAGAATTTAAAAGTATGAAGGTAGCAAAGAATTTTGTCAATTTACTAGATGCTAAAGATGAAATGGTAGAAATATTTAATTCTGGAGATGCAGAAGATATTAATGTATTTATTGGTGATGACGATGAAAATAGTAATCTAAAAGATTTTAGTATTATAACTTTTAAACATACTATTGGAGATAAAGACCTAGGAACAATAGGAATAATAGGACCAAAAAGAATGGATTATGCAAAGGTTATATCTGTAATGAAATATATAAGTAAAAAATTAAATGAAGATAATAATAAGAAAGAAGGTATGTAAATTGGCAGAAAAAAAAGAAAATAAAAAGGAACCAGAAGTAATAAAAGCAGATGAAATGGTAAAAAAAGAAGAGCTAGTAAAAAAAGAGCAAGAATATGATGAATTAATGGACAGATATAAAAGGGTACTAGCAGAATTTGAAAATTATAAAAAAAGAAGTGCAAAAGAAAGAGACCAATTATATAACTCTATTATGGGAGATATAATGACTGGAATTTTACCAGTATTAGATAATTTAGAAAAAGCAGTACAAGTAGAAACAAAAGATACTGGATATAAGCAAGGTGTTGAACTTGTATATAAACAATTACAAGATTTGCTAAAAGCAAACGGAGTAGAAGAAATAGAAGCAGTAGGAAAAACTTTTGATCCAGAATTACACGAAGCAGTAAGTTCTGTAATTGACGAAAACTTAGGTGAAAAAGAAATAAAAGAAGATTACAGAAAAGGATACAAAATCGGAGATAGAGTTATAAGACATTCTATGGTCGTAGTAGCAAACTAAGTTAGCTGTATGAACAAAGTGAGTTACAGATAACTTATGCAATCGAACAAAAGTGAGATTGTAATCATTAGAAAAAAAGTGAAACATAGAAATTTTATTTAACCGAACGAAGCAAGTTTGTAAACTAATAAAAAGGAAAATAAATATGAATAAAGAAATAGAAAGAAAATTTGCTGTAAAGTATTTACCAGAAAATTTAAATGTAGAAAGCATTGTGCATATAAAACAAGCTTTTATATATAGGGATAAGTTAACACTTATAAGAATAAGAGACATAAAGGAAAGTTATCCAAAAGATAAGCAAATATATATTTATACACTAAAAACAAAAGGTGATATTGAATATAATAATAATTATGATGTTGCTAAAAAATATGAAATAGAAAATGAAATTGATAAAGAATTATTTGATAAGTTAATCAAAAATAAAATTAGTAACATAATAGAAAAAACAAGAATTAAAATACCAATAGAAAACAACCTAAAAGTTGAAATAGATATATATTATGATTATTTAGAAGGATTACTTACAGCAGAAATAGAATTTCCAAACGAAGAATTAGCCAATAAATTCCAAAAACCAGCTTGGCTAGGTAAGGAATTAGGATATAAAAAATTATCAAATAGAAAATTAGCAGAAATGACAAAAGATGAATGGCAAAAAGAAGTTACAAAAGAAATGATAGAAAACAATAATATTATAATTAAACAATTAAAAGATAATTATAATATAAAGTAAGTTATTAAGTTTTAAAATTTATATATTTTTTAGGAGGAATTTAAAATGGGAAAAATTATAGGAATTGACTTAGGAACAACAAATTCATGTGTTGCAGTTATGGAAGGTGGAGAAGCAGTAGTTATACCAAACGCAGAAGGAAATAGAACTACACCATCAGTTGTAGCATTCTCTAAAAATGGAGAAAGATTAGTAGGACAAATAGCAAAACGTCAAGCTGTTACAAACCCAGAAAACACAGTTATTTCAATCAAAAGAAAAATGGGAACAGCAGAAAAAGTTAAAATAGATGGAGATGAATTCTCACCACAAGAAATATCAGCAATGATATTACAAAAATTAAAGGCAGATGCAGAAAATTATTTAGGACAAAAAGTTACACAAGCTGTTATAACAGTTCCAGCATACTTTAGCGATAGTCAAAGACAAGCAACAAAAGATGCAGGAAAAATAGCAGGACTAGAAGTTTTAAGAATTATAAATGAGCCAACAGCAGCATCACTTGCTTATGGAATGGATAAAGAAGATCAAGATCAAAAAATAATGATTTATGATTTAGGTGGAGGAACATTCGATGTTTCTATTCTAGATATTGGTGATGGAGTATTCGAAGTTTTATCTACAAATGGTAATACACATTTAGGTGGAGATGACTTTGACCAAAGAATTATAGATTACTTAGTATCAGAATTCAAAAAATCAAACGGAATAGATTTAAGTGCAGATAGAATGGCTATGCAAAGATTAAAAGAAGCAGCAGAAAAAGCTAAAATAGAATTATCTGGAATGCAACAAACCCAAATTAACTTACCATTTATTACAGCAGATAGCACAGGACCAAAACACTTAGATGTAACATTAACAAGAGCTAAATTTGAAGAATTAATTAGTGATTTAATAGAAGCTACAAAAGTTCCAGTAGAACAAGCTTTAAAAGATGCAGGAATTACAGCTAACGATTTACACAAAGTATTATTAGTTGGTGGTTCTACAAGAGTTCCAGCTGTACAAGAAGCTGTTAAGAAAATAACAGGAAAAGATCCAGATAAAGGAATAAATCCAGATGAATGTGTTGCTATTGGTGCAGCAATCCAAGGTGGTGTACTTTCTGGAGATGTTAAAGACCTAGTATTACTAGATGTAACACCATTATCATTAGGTATCGAAACATATGGTGGAGTATTTACAAAATTAATTGACAGAAATACAACAATACCAACAAAGAAATCACAAGTATTTTCTACAGCAGCAGATGGTCAAACAGCAGTTGAAATTCATGTTCTTCAAGGTGAAAGAGAAATGGCTTCTGGAAACAAAACATTAGGAAGATTCCAATTAACAGGAATTCCAGCAGCTCCAAGAGGAGTACCACAAATCGAAGTTACTTTTGATATTGATGCAAATGGTATAGTTCACGTATCTGCAAAAGATATGGCAACAGGAAATGAACAAAATGTTGTTATTACAGCATCAACAAACTTATCAGATGAAGATATCGAAAAAGCTGTAAAAGATGCAGAAGCACATGCTGCAGAAGATAAGAAGATGAAAGAAGATATCGAAGTTAGAAATAATGCAGAGAGCTTAATCTTTAATACAGAAAAAACATTGAAAGATATTGGAGATAAGATTAGCAACGAAGAAAAATCTAAAGTAGAAGCAGAACTTGAAAACTTAAAGAAAACATTAGAAGGAAAAGATACAGAGGCAATTAAGAATGCTACAGAAAAATTAACATCTGTATTCTACGAAATAACAGAAAAATTATATAAAAATGCAAATCCAAATGCAGGAGCAGCTGGAGCTAATACAGACGCTGGAGCAAACGGAACAGCAGAAGGGCCAAAGACAGATGAAAATGGAAATGTATATGATGCAGATTATAAAGTAGAAGATGATAATGATAAAAAATAATGTTTAATATTGGAGGTTTAAAAGCCTCCAATAATTAAGCTTGTTATAAATTGGAGGATATAATGGCAGAAAAAAGAGATTATTATGAAGTTTTAGGAGTTAATAAAAATGCAACAGATGATGAACTAAAAAGGGCTTTTAGAAAAATGGCTAAAAAATATCATCCAGATGCAAATCCAAATAATAGAAAAGAAGCAGAGGAAAAGTTTAAAGAAGTAAATGAAGCTTATGAAACACTTTCTGATCCTCAAAAAAGAAAGATGTATGACCAATTTGGATTTAATGGTCCACAAGGATTTGGTGGTCAAGGAGCTGGCCAAGGTGGATATTATTCATATACTTCTAATGGGTTTGATGGATTTAGTGGCTTTGGAGATTTTGGCGATATATTTAGTTCATTCTTTTCTGGGTTTGGTGGTTCTTCTGGAAGAAGTAATAGAAATGGTCCAAAAAGAGGTAGAGATTTAAGACATGATTTAGAGATTACTTTTGAAGAAGCATATTCAGGAATAAAAAAGGAATTTGTTATAAATAGAAATGAAAAATGTACAACTTGTAACGGAAGTGGTGCAAAACCTGGAACAAATCCTGCAACATGTCCAAATTGTCATGGAACAGGTCAAGTAACACAAGTTCAAAACACAATATTAGGACAAATGCAAACAACTAGAACTTGTTCTGAATGCCATGGAACTGGTAAAATTATAAAAGAGCCATGTACAACTTGTAGAGGAAAAGGAACAGTAAGAAAACAAGCAAAGGTTACTATAAATATACCTGCAGGAATTGATGATAATCAAACATTAATCTTGAAAAAAGAAGGTGAGCCAGGTGAAAGAGGCGGAGAAAATGGAGATATTTATGTAACAATACATTTGAAGAGACATAGTATTTTTACTAGAAAAGATAATAATGTATTATGTGACATTCCAATTACTATAACTCAAGCTACGCTTGGTGCAGAGCTAGAAATTCCAATGGTAAATGGCGAAAAAGTAAAATATAAAATACCAGAAGCAACACAAACTGGAACAAGATTTACAATACGAAATAAAGGATTTAAAGCTATTAATGGAAATTGGCAAGGTGATTTTATATTTACTGTTAATGTGCAAACTCCAAAAAAACTAACAAAAGAACAAAGAGATTTATTGTTACAACTTGCTAAAACTATGAATGAACAACCTCCAGTAAAGAAAAGAGGATTATTTGGATAGAAATTTCGGGATTTGGGGACGTTGTTTAAATCCCGATTAATATATATGAATCAAAAATGTCAAGATAGAATTTATATTTCTTTTCTTGACTTTTTTGATGCTAGTAAAAAAATTTAGCCAGACGAATGTATGATATTTCGTCTGGCTAAAAGATGGTCATTTAATCGGAACATACAAGCTTTTGTCGTGTTTGTAACCACTATCTTTTAAAGCTGCTACCATTGGATTAATATTGGTATCATCCTTTATTAGATAAGTGTCACCGTCACCTGCATAAACTAACAACAGGTGGTTCTCATTGTCTGTATTAAATTTTCCCACTTTACTTTTATCAATATGTGGAAATTTAATACTTGCCATCGGATAGAACATCCGGTGAGCTTTCTGGTCATAAATGCCAGTAAATGGGATTTTGGATGAAGGTGTTAAAAAGTCAAAAATTCCAAGGTCCCATCTCTCTAGTCTAAGGAGAGTATGAGCAGTGGATGCATTTAATTGCCCAATCACATTTATCATGTGATACCACTCGGTTTGATCCTTTGTATATAGTGGCATATGATTTGAAGTAAGTCTTACCGGCAAGATATCGTCAGACACCTTTTTAAAATTAAAACTTTTTAAGAGGGCATCAAGCCCAAAGAGTGCCGGAATAATAAATGTTCCGAATCCAGCAGCAAAGATATAGAAATCTTTATTTTTGGAATGATTAAAGATTCTGCCCTTTGTTTCTGCCGGAAAAATGTTGAAACGTTCTCCTTTAAGATTTTTGAAGGTTATTCCCTCTTTAGGAATTTTAAAAGCCCGTCCAACAAGTTCTACACCATCTACTTTAGTAATCATTTTTCCATCCTCCATTGTTGTTGATTGGAATCTAAACAGCTTGTTATCGCAAAAAATTATATCATAATTTACATAAAAAAGCAACATCTTGCAAAAACACAAAAATTATGTTAAGCTAGTGAAGATAACAATATAACAATTTCCTAATCAATAAAGGAGGAAAAAATATGAAACTTTTAAACGAACTAGTACAAAAAGATTTTACCGAGAAGATTTCCGATGGAATTGGAAAAGCAATCTTGTTTCCAAAGGAAGCAAGCTGTATCCGGATAGAACCGGGAAAAGAAATTGAACTGCACCACCATGATAAGGACCATGAGATATATATGGTTTTACATGGAGAGGTTGTAATTTTGGGAAATCTATATAAGAAAGGAGAGTTTCATGTTTGTAATTGTGACGAATCACACAATTGCAGAAATTCGGGAGCTACCGAAGCAATATTGTTAACAATGAAGATAGACGCGGAGTAATCCGCGTCATTTTCATACTTATATATTACCTCAACTTAAACCGAAAATTACTTAGTTAATCTTACGCATAGTTATAATTTGAATCAAAAGAGGGATTTTAAGAACGTCCCCAAAATCCCTAAAGTACATATTGGCAAAAAGAAAATGTAGTGATATAATTTAGAAAAAATATGCGAAGAGGTAAAAATGAAATACGAAGGACAATACGAAAAGCTAAATTTGCCAGCTTATATGAAATTTGGAATAGAAATAGAAGCTAATAATGTTCAAACGAAAAATGGGTTATATGCTGGCGAAAGTGCGAAGTTTATAACCGATAGAAACTGGCATATGGCAACAAAATGGGAAGAAAGTTTAGTTGGAGAAAATGGAGCAGAACTTGTTTCACCAATTTTAACAGATACGGAAACTACATGGAGGAATATAGCAGAAATCTGTAGTAAGATTAAAGAATTTCCAAAAGATAAAAGTAAAGAAGTTAAGGCAGACGAGAAATGTGGATTACATGTGCATTTTGATGCAGAATATTTATCAAGTGATCCTAAAAAAATGAAAAATTTTCTTAATATATATGCTGAAGCCGAAGAACTTATATATAAAATGTGTAATGATAAAAATGATCCAATACGACCTAAAGCTATAAACAAAAATTTTCATGGATTATCAAATGTTATTTCTGCTATTTGGAGAAATGGTATGGCAACACCTACTAGCAAAAAAATATTGAAAAAGCTTAATAATGGAACGTTAAAGGTATCACATAAAAAATTTGGAAAATTAAGAATGGTTGCTAGTAAATTTAAGCTAGACGAAAGAAGATATGCAGGGCTTAATCTAACTAATATTGGAAATAGCAAGAAAAATACCATAGAATTTAGGATGGCTAATGGAACACTTAATCCAGAAGTAATAAAACAAAATGTATTTTTATATGCATCAATTATAGATACAGCTGTGAAGATGACAGAGAAACCAGAAAAATATGAACAAAAAATGCAAAAGTTTTTAAATCACGATGTTACAGAACAAGAAAAAGCACAAAGTTTTTTAAATTTGATTATAGATTCTGACGAGGATAAAAAGATATATTTAGATAGATGGGAATCTGTAAAAGATGCTAAAGTTTTTTCTAAAAATGCTAGAAAGGGATTTGCAACAACATTTAAAAGAGAAGAATTTAAAGATATAGCAACAAGAACTAAGGGAAGCAAGATAAGAGCAACATTTAATAAAATAAAGTATTTTGTATATACCAAAGACGAAAGAGGAGATAAAGAAGATAATGTTAGAACTTAAATATAGAAATGCTTTTAAAGAAGTAGATGAAATATTAAAGCATACAGATATATATTTAGTAAATGAGATTCCTAAAAAGTTTATTTATTTTTTGAGAGCGAATATGAATAATGATTACAAATTTAATGTACAAGAAGGACTCTGTTTAAATAAACAAAACATATCTGAAGAAGCTAATAATATTTTGGCTTTAATATATAGAGATTATTGGGCAACAGAAGAAGAAAAACAAGAATTTAGAAAAAAAGATGAAGAAGAAAGAAAATTAAATGAAGAAAAATTGGAGCATATATTTGACAGAAAGCATAACGAGCCAATAGAAGAAAAAAAGACTAATCAACTTATTAAAATAGAACACGAAAGTTTTATAAAAAGATTATTTTCAAAGTTAAAAAGATTTTTTTGGAAGAATTAAAAAAGGCGTAATTATTTTTGCGTCTTTTTAATTATGTCAAATAAAATTGTTGTAATTAGTAAAAGCATAATTTTCTACTAAAAAATATTGCAAAGTTATGTCAAATTATTTTACAGAATTATGAGTTATATGATATAATGCAAACTATGAAAGCATAAAATAAAATAGGAGATATTATATGGAAATAATATTAGGTAAAACAGCCGGTTTTTGCAATGGAATTACACGAGCAGTAGAGACTGCTAAAGTGGAATTAAAAAATACAGAGAACATAGATTGTTTAGGAGATTTATTACATAATAATCAAGTGCTAAATAAATTAAAAGCAAATGGACTTAGAATAATAACTGATATAAAAGAAGCCAAAGAAAGAGTACTAATAAGAGCTCATGGTGTAAAAAAAGAAGTTTATGAATATGCAAGTAAAAATAATATAGAATTAATAGATTGTACATGTCCAAAAGTACTAAAAATTCATGATTTGGCAGAAGAATTGTCAAATAAAGATTATTATATTTTAGTAATTGGCGAGAAATCTCATGCAGAAGTCGTGGGAACATTTAGTTTTTGCAAAAATGGCGAAGTAATAGAGAATATAGAACAATTGCAAGCACGAATTGATGATTTGAATAAAAAAGAAAAATTGGCAGTATTAACACAAACAACATATAATTTACAAAAATTTTTACAAATAGAACAATATTTAAAAGAAAATATAAAAACAAGGCTGGAAATATATAATGGTATTTGTAATGCTACAGAAAGTAGACAAAAAGAGACAGAAAAAATATCTAAAGATGTAGAATATATGGTCATAATTGGAGGCAAAAAAAGCTCTAATACAAATAAATTATATGAAATTGCACAAAGAAATTGCAAAAATGCTATTAAAATAGAAGAAGTATCAGAGTTATATAATGAGAATTTTGCAAATATAAATAAAATAGGTGTGATGGCAGGTGCTTCAACACCACAGGAAAGTATAGAAGAAGTTATAAACTATTTAAAGGAGAGGAATTAACTTGAATATAGAAAAAACTTCAAGCGAATTAGAAAAATGTATATCAAAAGAATCAAAAATATATAAAAATGAATTAATGTCAAAACATACTTCATTTAAAGTTGGTGGAAAAGCTGATATATTTGTAAATACTAAAAATGAGCAAGATATAAAAAGCATATTAGAATATGCAAATAAAAATGAAACTCCTATAACAGTTATTGGAAATGGTAGTAATCTATTAGTAAAAGACGGTGGTATAAGAGGAATTGTCTTAAGAATAGATATACAAGATTTTAATATAGAAAAAATTAGCGATGAATATATAATAACAGTTGGTGCTGGTGTAAAAAATGGTTTTGTAGCACAAAAATTATTAATAGAGGAAATAGAAGGGTTCGAATTTGCAGCTGGAATCCCAGGTTCTATTGGTGGTGCAATCAGAATGAATGCAGGTGCACATGGTGGAGAAATGAAAGATATCGTTTTAGAAACTAAGTGTATGGATATGAATGGTAATATAAAAATATTATCTAATGAGGAGCAAAAATTCCAATACCGAAATAGCATTTTTAGTTGTAACAAATATATAATTTTAAGCACCAAATTAAAATTAAAAAAAGGAAGATATAAAGAAATAAAATCGAAGATGGACGAATATACTATATGGCGTAAAGAACATCAGCCATTAGAATATCCATCAGCAGGAAGTACATTTAAAAGAGGAACAGATTTTATTACCGCAAAGTTAATAGATGAATGTGGATTAAAAGGATACAATATAGGTGGTGCAGAAGTATCAACAAAACATGCTGGTTTTGTTGTAAATAAAGGAGATGCAAAAGCAAAAGATATATTAAATTTAGTAAAATACATTAGTGAAAAAGTCTATGAAAAATTTGGCAAAAAGATTGAGCTGGAGGTACAAGTAATAGGAGAAGATTAAGAAAACTGAACTTGAAAGGATGTATTAATAAAAAATGAAAGGTTTTATAGAGTGGTTTAGACCAAATGCAAGAATTAAAAGATGGATATTTCTTATTCTTGTAGGAATAATACTGGCATGTTATGGAATATCTACAATTATTGTAAGTGAAGAACTTGAAATAGCGCAGTTATTATTAATTATTTTATCATTTATTGTAGGTTTTACTTGTATAGTTCTAGGAATTGTATTTATGCAAAAAAGGACTATGGAGATGTTAATAGAATCTACAGATTCAAGAGTAAAAAATAATAGAAAACATATAAATATAAATTCATTAATATTTAACAAAAAAATTTATTCAGAAGGACCCAAAATTGTAGTAATAGGTTCTGGCAATGGGCTTGAAACAGTTGTAAGAGGATTAAAGCAATATACAGATAATATAACAGCAGTTGTTACGGTATCTTCATATGGTAATATGAAGAAAGAAAGCATAAATTCTATGCCTATAGAAGATATAAAAAATACAGTAATTGCATTAGCTAGGGATGAAGAATTAGCAAGTAAATTAATGTCTTATAAATATAAAAGTGGAGATTTAAAAGATATTAGTTTTAGTGATTTATATTTTACTACGATGCAAGATTTATCTAAAGATTTTACAGAAGCTATAGCAAATTCTAATGAGATTTTTAATATTATAGGAAGAGTTTTACCAATTACAAATGATGAAATGAGAATATGTGCAGAACTTGAAAATGGAATGATAATAGAAGAAAAAGATGAAATAAAAAAAGTAGTTTATGATAAAATTACAAGAATTAATAGAGTATTTATATCACCACCAAATTGTAGGGCAACTCCAGAAGTTGTACAAGCAATAAAAGAAGCGGATTGCATTGTAATTGGTCCAGGAAGTTTATATACAAATGTAATACCAAATTTGTTAGTAAATGGTGTATATAAAGCAATGAAAGATAGTAAAGCAATAAAAATATATGTAAGTAATATTATGACAGAACCAGGTCAAACAGATAATTACTCATTAGCTGACCATATAAAAGCAATAATAGAGCATACTGGTAAAAATGTTATAGATTATTGTATTTACGATACAGGAGAAATAATTCCAGAGTATATTAAAAGATATAATTTAAAGGGTTCAGAATTAGTAGCACAAGATGTTGCAAAGGCAAGAACTTTAGGAGTACGTTTGTTGCAAAGAGATTTAGCTTGTGTAGAAAATGGATATATAAGACACAATTCAGATTTAGTAGCTAAAGCAATTTCAGAATTGATTTGCGATGACTTAAAATATAGGGACAAACAATCAGATCCACAATATATGCTATTAAAATCTAAATTAGAATATGAAAAACAATTTAATAAAATAAAAAATAGACCAAAGAGAAAAAGAAAAATGAATGAAAATAAAAAGGAAAGAAAAAGTAAATTTCTATCTAAATATGGTAAACGTATAGAAGCTATGCGTAATACCGAGGAGGTCAAACTAAAAAACAGAGAAATTTTGCAAAATGAAAATAAAGATAAGGAAGAGGAATTTATAGAGAAATTTATAGAAAAAGTTGAACAAAACAAGAAAAAATAATAATTGGAGGCATACAAATGAAAATAATGGTAAATAAAGGAGAATTTAAAGATTTAATTCAAAGAGAATGGATAATAGCTAATGGAATAGGAGGATTTGCAGCATCTACAGTTACAGGTGCCAACACAAGAAAATATCATGGGTTATTGGTTGCAGCACTAACACCTCCGGCAAGACGATTTTTAGTATTATCTAAGGTGGATGAATCTATAGAATTTAATGGATGCAAATATCCTTTATATACTAATATTTGCGATAATTATATTTCTGATGGTTATAAAAGAATAGAATCATTCGAGAAAAAATATGTACCAACATATACATATAAAATAGACGATATTTCTATCCAAAAGACTATAAGTATGCAATATGGTAGAAATACAGTTGTTATATTATACAATATTAAGAATGGAAATTATGATTCAAAATTAACATTGGCTCCAATAATAAATTATAGAGATTTTCATCAAGTTAATAAAGATACAGAATTCAATTTGAAAGAAAATATAAGTGGCACAAAAGTAAGAATAGTTGTAAAAAATGAAAGTCAAACACCATTTTACATGAAATGTTCAGAAGGAACATATATAGAACATCATAATGATATATTTTATAGGATGTTTTATATGGAAGAAGAAAAAAGAGGGTTTGACCCAATAGAAAACCATGCAATTCCAGGTAGATATGAGATAGAATTAAAACCAAATGAAGAGAAAAATATATCATTTGTATTTTCATTAGAAGAGAATATAGACGAAATAAAAGCAGAGGATGTTATTAAGCAAGAAGAGGTAAGATTAAAGAAGATAGTAACAGATACGGGCTTAATAAATGAAAATACAGAGGATAAAGAATTAATAGAAGATTTTATAATTACTACTGATAGCTTTATTGCATACAGACCATCATTTGGACTTCATACTATAATTGCAGGTTACCCATGGTTTTTAGATTGGGGTAGAGATAGTTTAATAGCATTTGAAGGATTACTACTTAAAACAAAGAGATTTGATATAGCAAAAGAAGTTTTACTAACATTTATTAGAGATATAAAATATGGGCTTGTACCAAATGGATATTCCGGATATGATAACAGACCATTATATAATAGTGCAGATGCTTCATTATTACTTTTTGAAGAAATAAAAAAATATATTAATTATACGAATGACTATAAATTTATAAAGGACAATTTTTATATTTGTTTAAAGAAAATAATAGAGGCATATATTACAGGAATAGATGTAGATGATAATAATATTTATATGGAAAGAGATGGTTTAATTCATTCTGGAACAATAAATACCCAAAATACATGGATGGATGTAAAAATCGGAGATTTTGCAGTAACCCCTAGAAATGGAAAAGCAGTAGAAATAAATAGTTTATGGTATAATGCTTTAAAAATAATGGAAGAGCTTGCAAAAAAATTCGAAACTAAAAAAGTTGCAGAAATGTATGCAGAATTAGCAGAAAAAACTCAGAAATCATTTAATAGAAAATTTTATAATTCAGACAAGAAATCATTGTATGATGTATTAGGTGATGACAGAATAAGACCAAATCAATTATTTAGTTTATCACTTAGTTACCAAGTTTTAAATCCAGCAGGAAAAAATGCTAAAGAAATTTTAAAAACTGTAACTAATGAACTATATACAAAACATGGATTACGTACTTTAAATAGAAAGGATAAGCAGTATATTGCTACATATGAAGGAGATTCATACAGAAGGGATATAAGTTACCACCAAGGAATAACTTGGCCATGGCTTTTTGGATTATATAATGATGCATACAAGAATGTAATAGCTAATACAAAAGAGGGGAAAGTTAAAGGTGAATTGCAAAAGCAGTATGACTTATTCGTTAAAAATTTAAGAGTAACAGCTAAAACAATGATGTATAAAGAAGGGTGTATATTAAGTATTGCAGAACTATATGACTCTAAACCTCCATATTTACCTAAAGGCGCTTTTTCACAAGCTTGGAGTGTTGCAGAAATATTTAGAATAATATTAGATTCAAAAACAGAAGAAGAGGAAGGAAAATGAGAATATTAGGAATTGACCCTGGGTTTGCAATAACACGGGTATAGCATAATAGATTACATAGGAAATAAATTTAAACTAGAAACATCTGGTGCAATATTAACAGAAGCTGGTGAATCTTTTCCGCTAAGGTTAGAGAAGATTTACACAGATTTAAATAATATAATAAATACATATAAACCAGATGCGATGTCAATAGAAGAGCTATTTTTTAATAATAACGCAAAAACAGCTATTAATGTTGCTCAGGCAAGGGGAGTGATATTAATAACAGCAAGAATAAACAAATTAGATATATTCGAATATACACCATTACAAATAAAGCAAGCAGTGACAGGATATGGTAGAGCAGATAAAATGCAAGTACAAAGAATGGTGAAAATGATATTAAATACAGAAAAATTACCAAAATTGGATGATATAACAGATAGTATGGCAATAGCAATTTGCCATGCACATTCATCTAAGTTTTCATCTCAATTTAAATTATAATATGAATAGATGAATAGGAACAGGTGTTTTTGGGACATTCCCAGACAGGGATTTTGGGGACGTTCCTTAAATCCCGAAAAGGAAGATGGATATGTTAATAGAAGAATTAGAAAAAGAACTTCGGACAAGGAAAGTTAAATAGTATATATGTTTTATATGGTGAAGAAAAATTTTTACTAGAATCAGTAGTAAAAAAGATAAGAAAAAATTTTGGAGAATGTATAAATGGTATTAATTACATTAGCATAGATGAAACAAATATTTCTGAGCTAATAGCAGATATACAAACTCCAGCTTTTGGCTATCCAAAAAAATTAATTCTTGTACGAAATTCGGAAATATTAAAAAAAGAAGGAAAGAGAAAGAATCCAGAGCTTGCTAAAATTAAAACTAGTGTTGCAGAATACATAGAAAATAATATTGATGAAATTAATGAAAGTGTAATTTTAGTATTTGTAGAGGAAAATGTAGAAAAACAAAAATTATATAAGGTATTAGAAAAAAATGGTGAGGTATGTGAATTTACATATCAAAAACCAAACCAAATTATAAGAAGGTTAAAAGCTATTGCTAATGCATATAAAGTTAATGTAGCAGAAAATACATTGCAATATTTAATAGAACAATGTGGACAAAATATGCAAGACTTAATTAACGAGATAAGAAAGTTAATAGAATATGCTGGTGAAGGTGGAACAATAAATAAAGCAGATATAGATTTATTGTGTACTAAACAAACACAAGCCATTATATTTAACTTAACCGATTATCTAGGAAAGAAACAAATAAAACTAGCATTAGAAGAACTAAATAATTTGCTTTATAATAAAGAGCCAATTCAAAAAATTTTAATAACATTATATAATCATTTTAAAAAATTGTATTTTACAAAAATAGCAGAAAGGTATAAACTAGATATAGCAAAGGCTTTAAATTTAAAACCGAATCAATTATTTTTAGTAAATAAATATAAAATGCAAGCAAAAAGCTTTACAGATTTAGAGATTTCTAATATCATAAAAGAACTGATAGATTTAGACTATAATTATAAGATTGGTAAAATTGATTTAAATATAGGCTTAGAAACGATTTTATGTAATAATTGTTCAAAGTAAAAAGAGGGATGATAAATGGAGTCAAACAATGAACTAATAGCAAACTTAAAAAAAGAAGTAAAAGAAGAGCTTAAAGGTGAATTTAACGAAACAGCAGTTGGCTATATACATATTTTTAACAAAAGATTAGAAGAAAAATTAAGAGAACAAGGAATAGAATATGATAAAGAAAAATTAGAACATAAACAAATAGACTAAACATAGGAGAAGATTATTATGTTAGATACTAAATTAGAAGAGAATAACGGAGAAAAAAATAATTTAAGAAGAACAATAGATGCAATAGATGGTGAAAATAATAAGGTATCATATTTAGCAAACCAAAAAGATAATGAAGAAAAATTAGAGTTTTTAAAGAATTTTACAGAAAAAGAATCTAGGGATAAAATAATAAGTAGTCTAGAACATAAAGTGTCTCCAGACTTATTTAAGATTGTCTATTTAGCTCAAAGAATGATTAAAGAATTTATAAAAGATGTGTATACAAGTACTCCGGCAGATAAATTAGAAGCCATAGAAATTACTTTTAACAGAACAAATATTATTTTTAACAAATTACCAGACAACTATAATATGGAAGTTGATGAAGAGTCTAAAACAATAACAATAGCAGAAAATAGAAGACATAATCAAAATAAATTATTAGGTTACGTTTTACATGGATATGCACATTGTTTTTCGAACATAAATAAAAGTGAAAACGAAGATGAAATATTAGAAGAAGGCAATGCAGATATTTTTGTTGATTTAGTAGTAAATAATTATATAAAAAAACATCCATTCGAAAGTTTTGGATTTCATATTGATAAAAATTATAGTATCGAAAGTGCTTATACAGAAGCAAATAGCATAATAAGAACTAGAATGTATGTATTAGAAAAGTTAAAAATTGATAAAAAAATGTTATTAGAATTTTTATTAGGAGATAAAGAAAAATATTTAAAAAACATATTTAATGGAGTTCAAAAGAATGACGAATTCAATTTAAATGAATTTTATGAAAAGAACAAATTTGCGTTACAAGACATAAACAGAGAAAGTATATATTATAGGAAAAATGCAATTTTACCAATGTATATATTACAAGAAAAAATAGTAACTGAAAATATTTTAGAAAAAGAATATAGCCAGTTAGATTTGATTAAAAAACGTTTTAATTATGAAAGAATAAATAAGATAAATGCAGATGAGCTAGATGATTTTATAAATATTATGCAAGATACAGACAGAGTAAAAGATAATTTGGCAGAATTTATAGCTACAGAGTTGGATGGATTAACAGATATGGAGAAAAGAATGTCTGCAGATAATATAATAGAAAATGTTTTAGTTATTTGCAAATATAAAAAAATAAATAATGATATTGCAAAACAAACTTTAGAGATTATCCAGTATTTAATAAATGATTTAGAAAGAAATGTAAAAATAGAAAGAAATAATGAGTTACTACAAAAGATTGGTGATTTAAGCAATAAAATAGATATAGAAGATAAACAAATAGAGGATGAATTAAAAGATTCATTATCATACCTAAAGATAAAATTAGAAATGGCAAATGGGGGAAGTCTAACTCCAGACATATTTTTTAATAGATTACAAAGTTCTTTAAAAAATGGTAGTAAGATAGAAAGAAATGAAGAATTAATAGCTTACCAAACTATTAAAGATGAATTAAATATTAGTAAAAAATAGGAGAAAGTTATGGAAAACGAATTAGCACAAGCATATTCAGAAGTATATGAAATCTTAAAATATATACCAATGGCATATCTAAATAAAATACCAAAAGATGTATTGAATATTTTTAAAACTAAAAGAGATAAAAACTATAAAGTTAATATTAATCCGAATCTTCCTTTAGAAGATCAAAAACTACATAGGAAAACATTAATATTATTATCTGTTTTAAATTTAGATTATTGGTGCGAGCCAGACGAAAGGGAAGAAATTTTAAACATATATTGGAAAAATGAGAAAGAATCTTATGTAGTATTGGATGAAGAGAATAATCTGATACCAAATTCTGCAGATACAAGTTTAGTATTATACCAAGAAGAAAGTTTTATAGAAAAAATATGGAGTAAATTAAAAAGATTCTTTAAAAGAAGTTAAAAAAATAGTATAAAATAATCTTTTTTTCTTAAAATATAAATAGGTGTTGTTTAATGCAACGGGAATTTTAGGAAAGGAAGGTTATTTTTTATGTTAGATTTTAGAACAGACCTTGCTGATGAAAGAAAAGATTTGTATAAAAAAGCAAACAATATAGAAAATGAGATTGATGGAATAGAAGCAACTGAGGAACAGATAAATAATAATATAAAAGTTACACGAGTTAAGATAATGAATGAACAAGGTGAAAGAGCATTAGGTAAAGTAAAGGGAAATTATGTAACAATAGATATGAAAAATATGAAATATATGGGAGAAGAAGAAGTCCAAAAGGCAAGTGAAATATTATGTGAAGAATTAAAAAAGATGATAGATGAATATGTAAACAAAGAACAGGAAATATTAGTTGTAGGTTTAGGAAATATATATGTTACACCAGATGCATTAGGTCCAAAAGTAATAAATGAGATAGATATTACGAGACATCTATTAAAATATGTACCACAATATTTAGATAAAAACACAAGACCAGTAAGTGCAATTTCGCCAGGTGTTTTAGGAACAACAGGAATGGAAACAGCAGAGATTTTAAAAGGAATAGTAGATAATGTAAAGCCTAAACTAGTTATAGTTATAGATAGTTTGGCTTCTAGAAGCATGGAAAGAATAAGCAGTACAATTCAATTAGCAGATACAGGAATTGTTCCAGGTGCAGGAGTAGACAATGCTAGGAAAGAGTTAACAGTAAATACATTAGGAGTTCCAGTAATTGCACTAGGAATACCAACAGTTGTAGAGACAGCAGTTGTGGTAAATGATTGCTTAGATGTTTTTATAGAAAAATTACAAGAAAAAGCAGAATCTAATGAATATTTAAATAAACTAAAAGAAGAGGATAATTATCTGGAGATAAAAGAAGCATTAATACCGAAAAATTTTAATTTTATAGTAACACCAAAGGAAATAGATTCTTTAGTAGAAAATATGAAAGATGTAGTTGCACGAGGTATTAATATGAGCTTATAGAGAGAAAGATAGGGACGTTCGGGATTTGGGGACGTTCCTTTTTTTCCGTTTTTTAGCAAATCTGTAATTCAATTAGTTACTCTAAAAATCCCTATTGCAAATAGGGATTTTTAGGAACGTCCCTAGATCCCGATATAAGTTCTATTCTATTTTCGAAAATACATATTAATGTTTTTATAAATTCATCCGGTTCTTTTTCTAAATGTATTATTATCTTTTGTGGTAGAAGAGTAAGCAGGGTATTAAGTACTATATCATTTTCAGAAAAGGAAACATCAGAAATATAATTTAAGTTAGCTAGGTCATCTGTAAATGGTATTTTTTTGTGTTTACTGTCAAGTAATATAGAAGAAGTGTTTTTATAAATAAAATGTACACTATTTATATTAGAAGGCTTAGAATTTACATAAGATTTTAGCAAATTAATAAATTCCTTGTATTCTCTATCTACGACTAATTCATTTACAAAAGTATCTACAACATAGTCTAAGATTTTCATGTAATTTGAAAGCCTAAAATGAATAAAACCACTTAGAATCATAGCTTTATTATTTGTAATATATTTAAGAGCTGCTATATAAATATGTTCAATCCTTACTTGATATTCAACAGAAGATGTATCTTTAAGGTAAGTTAAACATTTATCTAACACAATATCCTGTTCAGATTCTGAAAAATAAAAATAATTAGATTTTATAATTGACTTTAATAAGTTTTCTTCATAAAAATTTAATATTAAAGAGACTAAATTATTTGCAAGTTCGTTGTAAAAAGCAGAAGCATTTTCTCCAATATAATGGATAATTATGTTTTTATATATTTTAAATTTTCTTATAGAAATATATGTGTTAGGAAAATTGAAATTATTTAGTAGATAAGCTAGTATATTTTTGTTATTTGTCTTAATACAAAATGATTTCATAAAAAAATCTCCTTTCACATATATGTAATATTATCTACTAAATAAAGTATCATTATACATATAATATGAAAGAAGAAGTGTTTTGCAACTTGTATATTAGTAATAAATCATATAATCAATTTCATCGAAAATTTTATCCTTTTTATAAATTTCTTCTAAATAGTCTTTATCAATTTTATCATTTTTTAGTTGTAGGTAAAGTTTAGTAAACCTACCGATATGATCTTTAATTCTCTTTTTAGCATAGTCTACCATCGTTTGATTTGTTATAATAAATAACCAATCACTACTTTGGGCAAGCAACAATTCTCTTGCACATTGGTTTAAGGCAAATCTTTTTAATTCATCTTGTTCATTAGGGAATAGATGAGCAAGTTCTACCATTCTATCTCCAGCTTTATGAAGATGTCTATGGACATAATCATTTAATGGATTAAGCCATACATAATTATAACCATTAGCACCCCAACTAGATCTACAAGGAGATGCAATCTGAATGTTTGGATATTTATCTATATATTCGCTAGGTGTAATAAGCTTAAAATTACAATCATCATAATAGATTTTTTTGAATAATACATACAACCAGTCTGGACCTTCATACCACCAGTGCCCATACAATTCTGCATCATAAGGGCATAGAACAATAGGTGGGTGATCCATATAACTTGATATATCATTTATTTGTTTTACTCTACAATCAAAGAAATGCCCAGTTTGTTTATATATTGAATCTTGAGCCCATTGTAAATTATAATAATCTTTCTGATCTGTTTTACCAGTAATTCTGTAATATTTAATACCAGTATTAACTCTTACTCCATCATGAGCAATGTATGGTTTAATATAATCATAATCACATTCATAACCAATATCCCTATAAAATTCCCTATAATTATAATCACCAGGATAACCATTTATAGAGCTCCAAACCTGTCTTGAAGATTCCATATCACGTCCAAATGCAATTAACCCACCAGGAGAAACAATTGGTGCAAAAGTACCATATATTGGTGTAGGATCTGCATATAATATACCATGTGATTCTACAATAGCATATTCTATACCAAACTCTTTTAAGTATTTATCTGCTTCTGGCACATAACCACATTCTGGAAGCCAAATTCCTCTGGGTTGTTTTCCGAAATATTTTTTATATGTTTGAACACCAACAGCAATTTGGGCTTTTACTGTTTTTTCATTAACATATAAGATAGGGAAGAACCCATGTGTTGCACCACAAGTTATTATTTCTAATACACCGATATCTTGGAAATGTTTAAAAGCTTGGATTAAATTACAATTAAATACTTTCTCAAATAAATATAGGTCATCAGAATATCTATTTAAATAATATTTAGATAATTCGTTTAATCTAGAATCATAAGTTGTCCTTTTTACTTCTTTTTTACAAAGTTCAATATGTTCCTTTAAATAATGAATATATTTCTTTTGAAGTAATTTATTGTCTAACATCCAAAGTAAAGGGGGAGTCATAGACATTGTTATTCTAAATTCGACTTTTTCATCTACTAGTTTTTTAAAATTTCTAAGAAGAGGGATATAAGTTTCTGATATTGCTTCGAACAACCATTGTTCTTCTAAATAGTCATCGCTTTCAGGATGATGTATAAAAGGTAAGTGTGCGTGTAGTACAAAACTTACATATCCTTTTACATTTTTGCTCATTTTAATACTCCTTTAAATTATTATTTTAGTATAAACATTAATATCACCTATAAGAATTTTTCTTAAAAGGTGATATTAAAAAATTCTATTTAAATCTTGAAGAACTTAAACTGTTTGATGATGGATTTTGTATTTTATCAAAAGAGTCCAAATCTTCATCTTTATAAAACTTCTTATAGAAATCATTAACTTTATATACTTTTCCAAGACTTTTAACAAAATTAAGACTAGCTATGTTCTTGGCTGTTACTGTATTATTTTTTACATTTTTAAAATATATCATTTCTTGTTTCTTTTCGAATAGAATATGATCATTAGGAGATTCTACCTCATTTGATGATGTTATAGGGATATAACTTTGAGTTATTTTCTGAGTAGTTTTAACTTCTGTAACTTCACCATTATACATAACTTCAAAAGGTTTTCTACCTAATTCTATTTTATATTTACATTTACTATCATTAACATTTAAATACCAACAATTAGCAAAATCATTAATTTCTACTTCAAAACTATAACCTTTTGTTTCATTATGAACTACAAGTACAGGTTTTGTTTTTTCGAAGAAGTCTTCACCATAAGTTTCTTTAAATTTTTCTCTATCTTCGTCAGAAATATCCCAATAAATAAATAGAGTTGTAGGTGTTTGATAAAGTAATTTTACAATTGTTTGATTATATCTATATGGTAAATCATAATATTCAGCTATAGAGAACTCCTCACCACTTATAGTTGTTGGTTTTTTTGCTACTTCATTTTTTTCGGTACTTTTTATAGAATCTTTAGTTAAAGTTTTTAAAGATTTTTTAGTATTTGTAGTAGTTGTTTTTGCTGAAGATTTTTTGGTAGTGTTTTTCTTTTTTGGTGTAATAGAATCTACTACTTTTTTGATAATATTAGAATTTTTTGCTGATTTTGTAGCAGTTTTTTTTGCTGTAACCTTATTCGTTGTAGTTGCACTAACTTTAGTAGAAGTCTTTTTTTCAGTTTTGGTTGTTTTAGGAGCTACTTTACTTACTTGTTTTACTTCTATTTCGCTTTTTTCTTCTTTTGCTTTTCTTGGCATTTAATTTCCTCCTTTGTGTCGATCCATAATTAATATATATACTATATCAAAATAAAAATAAATTCAATAGAAAAAAGACAAAAATATTATAAAGAAAATACTAAAAATTATTTGACAAAAATAAAACTATAATAGATAATATAATAAGTTATGTACGACAGATAAAACACGAAGAAACTAAGGAGGAAATATTAATGTATATATTTAATAAAATTACGGTAAATCCACAATTACCAAAAAGAGTAGGAGAATTATTAGATATTGCAAACAATTTATGGTGGTCTTGGAATTCAGAATTCTTAAGATTATTTAAAGAAATTGATTCTGACTTATGGGAAACAGTTGGAAAAAATCCAGTTAAATTCTTAAAACTAGTTTCTCAAGATAAATTAGAAGATATAGCAAAAGATGAAGAATTTTTAGCTAAATATGATGAAGTTGTAAATCATTTTAATTCATATATGCAAACAAAAGAGACATGGTTTTCTAAAAATTATCCTAATAATGCAAATGATTTAATTGCGTATTTTTCAGCAGAATATGGTATAGATGAGATAATACCAATATATTCAGGAGGATTAGGAATACTTTCAGGAGACCATCTAAAATCAGCAAGTGATTTAGGATTGCCTTTTGTTGCTGTAGGTTTATTATATAAAAATGGATATTTTAACCAAAAAATAGATGGATATGGAACTCAAAAAACGGAGTACACAAATATAGATTTAGATAATTTACCAATTTTACCAGTTAAAGATGAAAATGGTGAAGACTTAATAATAGATGTAGACTTTCCAGACAGAAAATTATATTTAAAGATATGGAAAATTGTTGTAGGTAGAATTTCTTTATACCTAATGGATTCAGATATAGATAAAAACATAGCAGAAGATAGAGTTGTTACATTAAGACTATATGGTGGAGACCAAGAAATGAGAATAAGACAAGAGATTGTCTTAGGTATGGCAGGAATTAAACTATTAAGACGTTTAGGTTTAAAACCAAGTGTATATCATATGAATGAAGGACACTCTGCATTTTTAACACTAGAAGTAATAAAAGATGTAATGGAAGAAAAACAAGTATCATTCGAAGTTGCAAAATCAATGTGTTCTGCTAAAACTGTATTTACAACACATACACCAGTTCCAGCAGGAAATGATATATTCCCAATAGAATTAATGGATAAATATTTTTCTAACTTCTGGCCAAAACTTGGAATTTCTCGTGAAGATTTCTTAAGATTAGGTATGAAAAATACACAAGGTTTAGAGCAAGGATTTAATATGGGAATGCTTGCATTAAGAATAGCAGGTAAAAAGAATGGTGTAAGTAAATTACATGGTGCAGTATCAAGAAGATTATTCTCAGATGTATGGCCAAATATAGCACCAGATGAATCGCCAATAGAATATGTAACAAACGGAATTCATACATGTTCATGGCTTGCACCATCAATGAAAAAATTGTTTAACCAATATTTAAAACCTTATTGGCAAGATAATATTCAAGATGATGAAACTTGGAATGATATTAAAAATATTCCAAATAAAGAATTATGGGATACACATACAGATAGAAAGAAAAAATTATTTACTTTAGTAAAAAATAATATAACAACTAGATTAAAATCTAGTGGATATAATTATGAAGAAATAAATGAAATAGTTTCTAAATTAAATCCAAATGCGTTAACAATTGGTTTTGCAAGAAGATTTGCTACATATAAAAGAGCAACACTAATATTTAGAGATTTAGAAAGATTAACACAATTACTAAATAATCCAGAAAGACCAGTTCAATTAATTTTTGCTGGAAAAGCACATCCGGCAGATAAAGAAGGCCAAGATTTAATTAAATATATTCACGAAGTTTCTATGAAACCTCAATTTAAAGGAAAGATATTCTTATTAGAAAATTACAATATAGCAATGTCAAGATATCTAATAAGTGGTGTTGATGTATGGCTTAATAATCCAAGAAGACCAATGGAAGCTTCTGGTACAAGCGGTCAAAAGGCATCTGTAAATGGTGTAATCAACTTTAGCGTGTTAGATGGTTGGTGGGCAGAAGGATATAACCAAAAAAATGGTTGGACAATAGGAGATAATACAGAATATCAATCTTACGAAGAACAAGATATTGCAGATAGTGAAAGCTTATATAATACTTTAGAAAATAAAATTATTCCATTATATTATGAAAATAAGAAAGAAGATGGAGTATCTGATAAATGGATGGAGATGTTTAAAAATTCAATAATTTCTACAGGTGGAAGATATTCAACTTCAAGAATGGTAATAGATTATACAAGAGATTATTATATGGAACTTGCTAATTTGTCTAAAAATCATTATCAAAATTTAGATGAAGTAATTGACTTTACAAATTGGAAGAAGAATATGTATGCAAGTTGGAAAGACATAAAGATTACACAAAATAACAATTTAGATAATATAACGATAGATGCAGGTAACCAAATAGAAGTACATTGTATAGTAAATTTACCAGAAAATATAGATTGTAATTCTATCAGAACAGAAGTATATTATGGTAAAATATTAGAAAACGGAATAATGGAGCAAATTCAGACTGTTCCAATGAATTTGATAGAACAAGATGATGAAAATAGAACATATAAATATTCTGCTAAGATAGAATTAAAAACAGGCGGTAACTATGGTTACACATTTAGAGTTATGCCACAAACAGCTATGATGCTAGATACAGCTAACTTAGATTTAATACAATGGGTAACAAGATAAAATTAACAAGGATTTGGGAATGCTCCAAACAGGGGGTTGGGGCGTTCCCAGAGAGGGATTTGGGGACGTTCTTAAAATCCCGGTATAATATTAAAATAACCTTCAAACTGTTAAACAGAAGTTTTTCAATTTGAGGGTTATTTTTACTTTTCTATATATTGTTTTCGCATTCAATGTTTATAATAAAGACTATTATTTCATGCTTTTTCGAATTTGACTATTAAAATGTAAGCATTCATTATACTAGTCTTCAAACAAGTGATGATATTCATAAAATAACAATGTTAAAATCCTTGCATAAAATACTAATATGATATAGAATAAATTCATAAAAAAAGGAAAAGAGGTATGCCATATGAAGGACTTAAAAATTGACTTATGTAATACAAAATTAGATGAGGAAGAATTATTAAAATATTCAAAAAAGGTAGCAGATATACATAAAGAACTATATAAAAAAGCAGATGATGAAAAAGAATTTTTGGGATGGCTTAAACTTCCAACTGATTATGATAAGAAAGAATTCAAAAGAATAGAAAAAGCCGCTAAAAAAGTACAAAGGGATTCAGATGTATTCCTTGTAATAGGAATTGGAGGATCATATTTAGGTGCAAGAGCAGTAATAGAAGCTATGAATAGTAACTTTGCAAATGCTATACCAGATGAAAAATCAAAATATCCAAAAGTTATATTTGCAGGAAATAATTTAAATCCTGATTATATAAATGATATTATAGAATTTATAGGTGATAGAGATTTATCTATAAATGTAATATCTAAATCTGGAACAACTACAGAACCGGCAATTGCTTTTAGAATATTCAGAGAATTTTTAGAGAATAAATATGGAATAGATGAAGCGAGAAGCAGAATTTATGTTACAACAGATAAGAAAAAAGGAGCATTAAAACAACTTGCAGATAAAGAAGGTTATGAAGAATTTGTTATTCCAGATAATGTAGGTGGAAGATATTCTGTTTTAACAGCAGTAGGCTTACTTCCTATAGCTGTAGCAGGAATTGATATAGATAAGTTAATGCAAGGAGCATTATCTGCACAAAACAAATATGCAGAAGAAAATTTAAAATATAATGATTGCTATAAATATGCAGTGGCAAGAAATATTTTATACGAACACAAAAAAGATATAGAATTATTAGTAGATTATGAACCAAAATTACACTATTTTATAGAATGGTGGAAACAATTATATGGTGAAAGCGAAGGAAAAGATTTAAAAGGAATTTTCCCAGCAGGAGTAGAATTTACAACAGACTTACATTCTATGGGGCAATATATTCAACAAGGAAGACGTAATTTATTCGAAACAGTATTAAATGTAGAAAAATCAAAAACAGATATAAAAATAGAAACAGATGAAGATAATTTAGATGGATTAAATTACCTTGTAGGAAAAACATTAGACTATGTAAATAAAAAAGCTATGGAAGCAACAATTGCAGCACATGTTGATGGAGATGTCCAAAACATCTTAATAACAATGGAAAAATTAGATGAAGAGAACTTAGGACAATTAATATATTTCTTCGAACTTGCGTGTGCAATGTCTGGTAAACTATTAGGGGTAAATCCATTTAATCAACCAGGTGTAGAAGCATATAAGAAGAATATGTTTACATTACTTGGAAAACCAGGATATGAAAAATAATGATGTTAGATTCAAAAAATGGAGCATTTTAAGATAGAAACGAGAAAGGCACTATTACTGTTAAAGTAATAGTGTCTGTTTCACTAAAACAAATGTAAATATAAAAGAAAAAAGTCAGACCATAGTCTGACTAAAAAAGTGCTTGTTTGTTGCGGTGGTTAACGAGTTGCAAATTTTTTTAAATGTGTTTGTATTCCTTGTTTTATTACTGGAATAATAGAAAAAAATAACATTCCAGTACCGCCAAAGCAAATACATGCCAAGTATTCGCCTGTTTTTGAATTAGTTTCCTGAGCCAATAATATACTTGCACTGGTTAAAAACAGGCAAATTAAAAACTGTACGAAAATCTTTTTGTGATTTTTTTGGTTAATGTTATTTGCAATATTTTGGCCAAATCTTGATAAGAAGGCCATTGTAATTAGTGGGATGAGTACAGCGAAAACATCTGCACCTTCCATAAATCTGGTATAATCCATATTTCTCCATTTCCCAAGCACTTTTTTAAAAAGCAAATCCCTTAGTGTAGGAATCAAATAAAACGCTTTTATAAACTTAATTATAACATAATTTACATAAAGAATCAAATTAGCACTAATTGTATAATATAATTGAAAACAGAAAAATAATGAGGTATAATATACAAGAATTAAGTATAAATATTAATAAGAAGAAAAATAAGAGGAGTAACTATGAACAATATTAAAGTGTATGCTTTTGTAGGACCATCTGGAACTGGAAAAAGCTATAGAGCACAAATGGTTGCCAATGAAAATAATATTCATTATATAATAGATGATGGGCTTTTTATAAATGATAATGAGATAATCGCAGGGGAATCTGCAAAAAAAGCACCAACTAAAATAGAGACTGTAAAAAAAGCACTATTTTTAAAACAGAAACAAAAAGATGAGATAAGGAAAGCGATAGAAAAATATAAGCCTGAGTCAATTCTAATATTAGGAACATCTGATGGTATGGTAAATAAAATAGCTGCAAATATAGGTTTACCACCAATAGAAAAAATTATATACATAGACGAAATTGCAACACCAGAAGAAATTCAAGAAGCTAGAAGAAGTAGGGTAACAGAGGGAAAACACGTTATACCTGTACCAACATTCGAGATAAAAAAAGATTTTTCAGGATTTATATTAGATCCACTTCAAATATTTAAATTTAAAGGTAGAAATGACAAACCATATATATCAGAAAAATCTATAATAAGACCTACTTTTAGTTATTTAGGAAATTTTACAATATCAGATACGGTATTTAGACAAATTATAGAGTATATAGCAAAAAAAGATCCTAATATATACAATATCATAAGAACAAGAATAGACAATCAACCAGAAGGTCCATATGTATATATAGAACTTAGTGTTGAATATGGTGGAAATGTTAGAAATATTGTAGATAATTTTAAAAACAAAATAATAAAAGAAATTGAAAAATTAACAACAATGCGAGTACAAACAATTAAGATAATAATAAAAGATATACATATTAATAAAGAAGAAAATAATTAGTGGAAGGTAGAAGAAATATGTCATACATAGTTGCAATAGATGGACCAGCAGGTTCAGGAAAAGGCACAATAACAAAATTAGTTGCTAAAGATTTGGGTTTAGTAAGTATAGATACAGGAATGCTATATAGATGTCATGCTTTAGCAGTACTTCAAAATAATATAGATATTTCAGATGAAGAAAAAGTAGAAGAGATATTAGAAAAAATAGATATAGATTTAAAAAATAAAAATAATAAGCAGTCAGTATTCTTAAATGGAGAAGATGTAACTAACCAAATCAGAACACCAGAAGTAACAGGAATAGTTTCTAAAACATCTAGTATTTTAGGTGTTAGAGAGAAAATAACAAAATTAGAAAGAAAAATTGGATATGAATGGTTAAAAGAAGGTAAGAACATCATAATGGAAGGACGAGATATTACTACTGTAGTTTTTCCAGAGGCAAAAGTAAAAATATATTTAGATGCGACTCCAATAGAACGAGCTAAAAGAAGATGTAGACAAAACAAAAGAAATGGAATAAATCAATCATTCGAAGAAGTCTTACAGTCAATAATGGAAAGAGATAAAAATGATATGAATAAAAAAGTGGGGGCATTAAAAAAAGCGCCAGATGCCATATATGTAGATTCAAGTAAATCGAGTGTAAATAAAATTAAACATAAAATAATTAAAATAATAAAGCAAAAAACTAAGGAGAATAAAAATGAACATTATAAAAAGAATATTAAGAGTAATCGTTAGAACAGCAATATATTTGTATTGCAAAGTTGTATATAGGTTAAAAGTTATAGGAAAAGAAAATATTCCAAAGGAAGGTCCAGTAATATATTGTGGAAACCATAGAAGTTATTTAGATCCACCTTTAATTGTGGTAACAGCAGGAAGACACGTTAGGTTTATGGCAAAAGAGGAATTAACAAAAAATAAATTTTTGAAATTTTTAGGTTATGTATTTGATGCTATATATGTTAAAAGAGATAATAAAGAAATAGCAGCTTTAAAAACAACATTAAAAGCTCTAAAAAATAAAGAAAGTATAGCTATGTTCCCAGAAGGAACAAGAAATGGACTAGAAAAAGGAGAAAGTGTAAAAGAAGGAGTAGCATTTTTCGTACTACAAACAGGTGCAAAGGTACAACCAGTTGGAATAGTAGGAGGAGAAAAACCTTTTAAAAGGGTATATGTTAATTATGGAAAACCATTAGATTATAGTGATAGAGTTACTAAAAAGCCTTCAAAAGAGGAGCTAGAGCAAGTAAGTAAAGAGATAATGGATAACATAATTATGTTGACAAATATCAAACAATAATATATAATATTATCAGTTTACTGCGTATAAGGCGTTTTTCAGTTATGAAAAACGCCATTTATAAAGATAAACCAAACGAAAGAGGATGTTACAATGTAACAAAGAATTAGGAAGGTGAAATTATGTCAGAACAATTAAATTTTGAACAAATGATAGAAGAATCAATGAAAAATATTAATGTAAAAGAAACAATAGAAGGAACAATAATAAATATAAACAAAAAGGGCGAAGTGATTATAGATATTGGGTATAAAGCAGATGGAATAATTCCAAGAGATGAATACTCATATAATGAATCAGCAGATCCTAGTGAAGAATTAAAAATTGGAGATAAAATAACAGCAGAAGTAATAAAAATGAATGATGGTGAAGGTAATGTATTGCTTTCCACTAAAAGATATAAAATGAAAGAGGCTCAAAAAGAGTTAGAAGAAAAATTTAAAAATAACGAAGTTTTAGAGGAAAGAATTACAGAAATTACAGACAAAGGATTTATAATTTCAAAAGAAGGATACAATATATTTATTCCAATTTCTTTATCTGGAATAACAAGAAGCGAAAACATAAAAGATTACAAAGATAAAGTGGTTAGATTTAGATTAATAGAATGTAAATTTAGACCTAGAAGAATAATAGGATCAATAAAAGCAGTTTTAGATGAAGAGAAAAATAAGAAAATAGATAAATTCTGGAATGAAGCAGAAGTAGGCAAAAAATATAAAGGAAAAGTTACAAGTATAAGTACATATGGAGCATTTGTAGATTTAGGAGCAGTACAAGGGTTACTACATATTTCTGAAATTACATGGAATAGAAATACACCACCTAATGAAATACTAAAGGTAGGACAAGTAATAGATGTAATAGCAATAGATGTGGATAAAGAAAATAAAAGAATTAAATTATCTTATGCAGAAAAGGGACCAGACCCTTGGAAATCTGTAGAAGGTAAATATAATATAAATGACATTTTAACAGTAAAAGTAGTTAAAATGATGCCTTTTGGAGCTTTTGTAGAACTAGAGCCAGGAATTGAAGGGTTAGTACATCTTTCTCAAATATGCGAAAGAAAAATAACAAAACCAGAGGAAGAACTAAGAATAGGACAAAAAGTAAATGCAAAAATAATTGATATGGATTTAGAAAATAAAAGAATCGAATTATCAATAAGAGAATTAGAAAATACATCAAATGAATATAAAGAATAAAGGAGTAATAAAAATGATAAACGAAAATATTAGAAACATAGCAATCATAGCACACGTAGACCATGGTAAAACAACATTAGTAGATGCATTATTAAAGCAAAGCCATGTATTTAGAGACAACGAAAAAGTTGACGAGAGAATTATGGATTCTAATGCATTAGAAAAAGAAAGAGGAATAACAATTCTTTCTAAGAATACAGCAGTTATGTATAATGGTGTAAAAATTAATATAGTAGATACACCAGGACATGCTGACTTCGGTGGAGAAGTGGAAAGAGTTTTAAAAACTGTTGATGGAGTTTTATTATTAGTAGATGCATTCGAAGGACCAATGCCTCAAACAAGAGAGGTTTTAAAGAAAGCGTTATCTTTAAATTTAAAACCGATAGTTGTAATAAATAAAATAGACAGACCAGGAGCAAACCCATCAAAAGTATTAGACCAAGTACTAGAATTATTTATAGAATTAGATGCAACAGATGAACAATTAGAATTCCCAGTAATCTATGCTTCAGCTAAAAATGGAATTGCTAAAATGAACATGGAAGATAGCAGTGATAATATAAATTGTATATTCGAAACAATTATTAAGGAAATAAATCCACCAGCTTGTGATGAAGAAGGACCTGTTCAAATGCTAGTATCTAATATTGACTATGATGAATTCATAGGAAGAATGGCTATAGGTAGACTAGAAAGAGGAATATTAAAAGTTAATGATCCAGTAGTTATTTGCAAAAAAGATGGAAAGATGGAGAATGCAAGAATAGGGAAAATCTATACACATATGGGACTTAAAAAAGTAGAAGTTCAAGAGATAGGTGCTGGTGATATCATTGAATTATCTGGTATTCCAGACATTAATATTGGTGAAACAATATGTGATATAGAACATCCAGAAAAAATAGATTTTGTAGATATAGACGAACCAACAGTTACTATGACATTTAGCGTAAATGATGGACCTTTAGCTGGTAAAGAAGGAAAATTCATTACTTCAAGACATTTAAGAGATAGATTATTTAAAGAGCTTGAAAGAAATGTAAGTTTACGTGTAAGCGAGACAGATTCTGCAGATTCATTTGAAGTAGCTGGTCGTGGAGAATTACATCTATCTGTATTAATAGAAACAATGAGAAGAGAAGGATACGAATTCTTAGTATCTAGACCTAAAGTTATTATTAAAGAAATAAATGGTGTAAAATGCGAACCAATCGAAAGACTTGTAGTTAATGTTCCAGATGATTGTATAGGAACTGTAATAGAAAAGTTAGGAAAAAGAAAAGCAGAGATGCAAAATATGGAACCAGCAGAGGCAGGACACACTAAAGTAGAATTCAAGATACCATCAAGAGGATTAATCGGATATAGAACAGAATTCATGACAGATACAAAAGGTAATGGTACTATGAACCATGTATTCGAAGATTACGAACCATACAAAGGAACAGTTGTTGCAAGAACAAGAGGAACAATCGTAGCTTTCGAAGCCGGAACATCTATAACATACGGATTATATAATGCACAAGATAAGGGTGATTTATTCATTGGGCCAGGTGTAGAAGTATATGAAGGTATGATTGTAGGTATAAACTCAAGACCAGAAGACTTATCTATAAATGTATGTAAAGAAAAACATCTAACTAATACAAGAGCCTCAGGTTCTGATGATGCTTTAAGATTAGTACCACCAATTCAAATGTCATTAGAAAAATCTATAGAATTTATTCAAGATGATGAATTAGTAGAAGTAACTCCAAAGAGTATTAGATTAAGAAAGAAAATACTAGATACAAAAACTAGAGAAAGAGAAGCAAGAAGAAAAGTTAAAGAAGATTAAAAATAAGATAAAAAGGGATTTGGGGACGGTCCTTTTTTCCCTTTTTTGTTTTCGAATAGGGATTTAAGGAACGTCCCTATTTTTTAAGGAGAAGCTATATGAACGAAATAGAGTTAAAAATAATAAAAGAAAAAGCTTTAGAAGACCATATTCCGATAATTATGGATGATACTTTAGAAGTAATAGATAAAATTTTAAAAGAAACGAAACCAAAAGCAATATTAGAGATAGGAACTGCTGTTGGGTATTCTGCTATGTGCTTTTCAAGATATTTAGCTGAAGGTGGTAAAATAGATACGATAGAAAGAGAACATGAAAGAGTAGAAGAGGCAAAGGTGAATATTCAAAAAGTAGGAGTAGCAGACAAGATTAATATTTTAGAAGGAGATGCAGTAGAAATATTGCCTACCTTAGATAAAAAATATGATGTTGTATTTATAGATGCTGCAAAGGGAAAATATCCATTCTTTTTAGAACAAGCTAAAAGAATGTTAAACAAAAATGGAATTATTTTTGCCGACAATATTTTATATAAAGGTTATGTAATGAGTGATTATAACAAACATAAACAAAGAACTGCAGTAAGAAATCTACGCGAATATATAAAAGAAGTAACAGAAGATGAAAATTGTACAACAGAAATATTAGAGGTTGGAGATGGGCTTGCAATAAGTAGATTTTAAAATATAGTGTTAAAGAAAAAAGACGTGATTTTAATTTTAATCACGCCTTTTTATTTTATGAGAATTTTATTTTATAAAAATTTTTTTGGTTTATGCAGCTCCCAGTTAGGCTGGGAAGAAATTTATGGTTATCTTAATTGTATAGCTCTCATTTGCATAAAATCGTCGAAGTTTATACCAAAATAATATTTGAAATTGGACTCAAAACTATCTAAGACTAAAATATCTTTTCTAGAATTTTTGTCAAATTCAAAATGCATATATTGTGGCAAGAAAAACATAGCTGAATTTACGCTTTCTATTTTTTCTAAAAATAAGTCCCTATTGTTTTTATATACCGAAGAATGACCAGCTGTGCCATTTTTTTCGGTCTCTCTCATTCTAAATGTTTTTATTTGTGTTTCGCGATAAAACTTAATATCTTTATCTGGAATATGAACAATACGAGTTGTATGTAAAGACGAATAACCATTTATTTTAGGTTCCGCTATATAATCTTTTCTTTTTCTGGAAAGTTCAGTTATATTTGGATTATGTGTAACTAAAAAGTTTTCCATTTCGTAAGCTTTTTGAATTAGTAAATCTTCATCTGTTTTACCATCTACAGCTAAGATAATTATTTTGTCTCCAAATATATCTAAAGCTTCACCTTTTTTATCTAGTTTTTCCATATAGTTATGCTTAGATTTTACCCTAGACATTATATAAAAATCTACGTTTTTAAAAGCAGCTTGTAAACTTGCGTTTTCTGCTTCTAAGTTTTGTATATAATATTGAAGATACTCATTTACATATGTATCATATAACCTTACTAGATTATTTCTATTTTCTAAAGCTGTCCTTTGTTCTGGACTTAAAATAAATTGAGCAAGTCCAACTCTTTGCGCGGGAACAGCAAGAATCTCACTACTTTTATCAGATTCTAATGAGTTTGTCTTTTGAGACAATGATATCACCTCTATAATAAAGTATATTTGCGCGCGAAGACTATTATACCAAATTTTACTAAAAATAGCAATAAAAAAGGGTATAAATCGTTCGACCTATACCTTCAAAATTCGACATTATAATTTACCTAAATATTTTAAACTAGAAAAAATAGTATCTACAATTAAAATTATTGGCATTAAGTATATTAGGACTTTTAAAATATAGGTAGGAATAGCTGTTAATGATTTTTCTATTTTCTTAGAGAAAAATGGATGAATATGATTAATAAATAATAATCCGATAAATCCCCATGCTATTGTATATAAAATACTAATTCTACCATTCAAATTAAAAAAGTCATATGTATAATCCCACCATTTGGCAGCAAAAATCGCATCTAATGCAAACCCTACTACATATTCAAATGCGGAGAAAATGAAAGCCGAAGCTAAAAATAATTTAATAGAATTTTTTTTATATTGGCTAATAAACAAAATCATTAAAATTGCTCCAAACCCATAAATAGGACAAATAGGACCAACTAAAAATCCACGGTTTGTGAAATGACCTAATACAAGTAATGAGTAGAATGTTTCCATTAGCCATCCAATAAATGAGTAAAGGAAAAAGTATAATATTATATATTGTGTATCTGTTAATTTCTTTTTTACAATTAAAGCTTTTGACGCTTCCATAAAAAACCCCCTATAACAAATGTAGGAGGTAATATATTTAAATTTCATTAATAGCATTTCGTATAATATTTGCACTAGTTTCGAATTTATGAATTTCCTCTTGGTTTAAAGTCATAATTCCAGTTTTTTCGACACCATTTATTCCAATAACAGAAGGTGTACTAATAAATATTTTTTGAACTGGGTCATAAGAAGAAACGCATATAATTGCTTTTTCATCTGCTATGATTGCACTAGTTATTCTTGTTAAAGCAGAAGCTATTCCAAAACAAGTGTAATTCTTCTTTTGAGCAATTTTAAAACCAAAGTTTCTTGTTTCGTATTCTATATTTATCATATCTTCGTGTGATAGATAGTTAGAAATTGGTTCTAAACCGATTTTTGCATTGCTCCAAGGAACAAACTGACTATTTCCATGTTCACCAATAACATAAGCATGTACGCTTTTTGGTGAAATATCAAGTCTATTTGCAATAATATTTTGAAGTCTTGCAGAATCTAATGATGTTCCAGAACCAATAATTTTATTTGAATTTAGTCCTGAATATTGCCAAGTAAGATATGTCATAACATCTAGTGGGTTACCTGCGACAAGTATAATTCCATTAAACTTTGTAGTTGCAATACTTTTAACAATTTCTTTAAAGATATTACTTGCATTATGCAAATCTTCCATTCTAGATGAAATATTTGCTCTTTGGCTAACACCAGCTGTTATACATATAATTGATGCATCATTACATTCTTCATATGTTCCAAACTTGATTTTAGAAGAAGTGTTAGTAAGTGGTATACAATTTAGTAAATCTAATGCTTCCCCTTCAGCTTTTTGCATATTAATGTCTATTAATACGATTTCATGTATATTTATATTAGAACTTAAAAGTGAATAGGCATAACTAACCCCAACGTTACCAGTACCTATTATAACTACTTTATTTTTCATTTGTAAGAGACCTCCTAATAATTTGTCTGCCAATATAGTATATAGCAAAATGGCTCTGCTGTAAAGATATTAAGATAATTTTAATATATTATATCTTAATAATTCATAAATAGTATTGCTAATAGAATAAAAAAATTGTACAATCATGAAAAATATAAAAAAGGGGGATAACCATGATTAAATTAGAAAATATTTCTAAGTCATATGTAAAAGGAAAAAAATCTGTAGATTCCCTAAACTTAGAAATAAAAGATGGAGAAATTTTTGGCTTTTTAGGTCCAAATGGTGCAGGAAAAACAACAACTATCAAGATGATTACAGGCATATTAAATGCTGATGAGGGAAGAATATTGGTAGATGATAAAGATATAAAAAAGGAGAGTATTTCTGCTAAGAAAACTATAGGCTTTGTGCCAGACACACCAGATATATTCTTAAAACTTAAAGGAATAGAATATTTAAATTTTATGGGAGATATTTATGAGGTCCCAAAAGAAATAAGAAAACAAAGAATAGAAGAATTAACAAAGAAATTTGAGATATATGATAATTTAAATGAAGAGATGCAAGGCTATTCACACGGAATGCGTCAAAAAATAATATTATGTGGTGCTCTTTTAAATAATCCAAAAAACTGGATATTAGATGAGCCAATGACGGGCTTAGATCCAAAGGCATCTTATGACTTAAAAGAAATGATGAGGAAACACGCAAAGGAAGGTAATTGTGTTTTCTTTTCTACACATGTTTTAGAAGTTGCAGAAAAATTATGTGACAGAGTAGGAATTATAAATAAGGGGAAATTAATTTTTGTTGGAACATTTGAAGAGATGAAGACAAAACTAAAAGACAATGGAACTTTGGAAGAATTATTCTTGGAGATTACACAAGATGAATAAGATTAGTTCACTTACAAAAGTTCTCCTTAAAAATTCCTTCCAAAAATATAGTGAAAATAATAAAAAAACAAGTCAAATAGGAAAAGTGATACTTTACGGAATTTTAATAGTCTATTTAATGGGAATATTTGGATTCCTTTCATATGGGTTAATTACAACATTACAGCAAGTGCATCAAGAAGCAATGTTTATTGGAATATTTTTATTAGGACTAGCATTGCTTACAATAATACAATCAATTATATCAGCAACAAATGTATTCTATTTTTCAAAAGATTTAGATTACATTTTGCCATTACCATTAAAACCAAGAGAAATATTAATTTCGAAATTAAATGTAATATTAGTAACCGAATATGTAATGGAGTTAATATTTGCGGTAGCCCCAATAACTGTTTATGGAATTCTTACATCAGCAGGGCCAATGTTTTATATAGTTTCATTATTGGTATTAATAATATTTCCAATAATACCAATACTTATTGCAACTTTTATAATAATGGTAATAATGAGTTTTTCGAAAGGTGTAAAAAATAAAGATAGATTTAAACTTATAGCACCACTTTTAGGAATTACATTGGCTTTAGTACTTTCATTTGCTTTTTCTGGAACATCAGAATTAAGTGAAGCGGATTTATTAAAGGCATTAACACAAGCTAATAGTATGGTAGAAATGGTTAGTGATAGTTTACCTATTATAAAACCAGGAATTAATGCGATAGTAAATTCAAGTTTTATTGAATTTTTAAAATTGCTAGGAATTACAGCAATATGTTATATTGTATTTATATTAATAGGAAATAAACTTTATTTTAGAGGGGCAGTAGGAAATTTAGATTCAGGAGCAAAGAAAGGGAAAAATATTACTGGTAAAGATATAAAAATAAATTTAGTAGGGAAATCATATGTTGCTAAAGAATTTAAAATGTTATTTAAAAATCCGATATTTTTTGTGCAATGCGTATTGCCATCTGTATTAATGCCAGTAGTATTTTTGGGAATATTTATTGTAAGTATAAATAGTAATAATTCACAAGAAGTAATAAGTGAATTCCAAAATGTATTAAGTGGTTTTATAGAGACTCCAATTGGATTGGCAGCAATTCTTGCGCTTACAGAATTTTTAACAAGTATGCTTTATATTGCTCCAACAGCTATATCAAGAGATGGACAAAATGCAATATTTATGAAATATATACCTGTTCCATATTATAAACAACTAGTTTATAAAGGAATTCCGAATGTGGTTTTTGGAACTATAACATCAATAATTGTTTTAGTATTTGTTTATGTAGTAGCAAAAACATCAATTTTATTTTTATTAACAGCTTTTGTATTAAATTTAGTTTTATTAATTTTACAAACAATATTAATGGAATTAGTTGATTTAAGAAAACCAAAATTAGAATGGTCAACTGAATATGCGGTAGTAAAACAAAATATGAATTTATTATGGCCTTTTGTATTAAATTTATTAGAAATTGGAATAATATTTATAGTATCTATACCATTAAGTTTTACAAATTATTTAATAACAGCTGTAATTTTAGCGTTGCTACATATTATAATTACTTATTTTGTAAATAGATACATTTATAATAATCAAGCTAAATTATTTGACAAAGTAAGCTAGTAAACTAAGGAGGAAAAGATGAATATAGGAATTGACCTTGATGGTGTATTAACTAATTTTAATGAATTTTGTATGAGTTATGGAACAAAATATGCTTCTGAAATAGGCAAGGGAAAGATTGTAAATTCCAAAGGATATGAGAGTATAGAAATTTTTAGTTGGGATATGCAAACAGACATGCAATTTTGGGAAAAATATAACTCGAAGTATGCTGAAGAAGAGAAGCCTAGACCATTTGCAAAAGAAGTATTAGATAAACTTAAAGCAGATGGACATAATATATATATTATTACAGCGAGAGCTAGTGAATTTGAAGATATAGAAGCACAAAGTAAGATGCAGGATATGGTTAGAAATTGGTTTAAAAGCAATGAATTATATTATGATGAATTAATTTTTTCTACAGTTAATAAATTGGAAAATTGTAGGGCAAATAACATAGATATAATGATAGAAGATAGCCCACACAACATAAAACAACTTGCGGAGTTTTTGCCAATTATGTGTTTTGATACAAGATATAATAAGAATTGTGAAGGTAGGAATATAATTAGAGTATATAGTTTTTATGATATATATGAAAAAATAAAAGAATTTGAAAAAACAAAGAATCCAACTGAATAAGTTGGATTTTTTTGATGTAGGCTATGTTAAATTACTAATGAATGTGCTGTTACTATTGTGTTAAATAATAGTTAATTTAAATTTTCTCTTTATAAATTTAGTTATTTCTACTAAGATAACCGGTAATATAGATAATCCTATTGTTATAATCCATTCTATTGGTTTTAAAATAGTCAAACTAAATATATTTCTGACTATTGGAACAAATAAAATAATTAGTAATAATACAAATGAAGATGCAAGTGCAAAGAATAGATATTTGTTATGACCATTTCCTTTTGCAAAAATAGAGTCTGTATTAGATCGTTGGTTAAATGCGTGTAGCATTTGTGAAATTGCTAAAACGCAAAATGCCATAGTTTGACCTACAATATAGCTATCTGTAGTATATCCTATTAAAAATGCAGAAATTGTAGCAATTGTTATAAAAAGACCATGTAAAATGACTCTAGCAACTAATGATTTTTCAAAAAGAGTACCAGATTTTACAGGTTTTTCTTTCATTATGTTTTTGCTTGCTGGGTCAACACCTAATGCTAAAGCAGGAAGTGAATCTGTTGCTAAGTTTATACATAAAATGTGTATTGCAAGAATTGGTGGATCCCAATTTAATAAAGTTGCAATAAATAATGTTAAAATTTCTGCAATATTACCAGCTAATAAAAATTGAATTACCTTTTGAATATTTTTATAAACTCTACGACCTTCTTTTATGGCATAAACAATAGTAGTAAAATCATCATCTAATAAAATCATATCTGAAGCATCTTTTGCAACATCAGTACCATTAATTCCCATTGATATACCAATATCAGCTTTATTAAGTGCAGGTGCGTCGTTTACACCATCACCAGTCATGGCAACGATTTCTCCGCTTCTTTTTAAAGAATTTACAATTCTTAATTTATGGTTAGGTGATACTCTAGCAAAAACAGAAGTATTTTCGACGATTTTGTCTAATTCATCATCAGTCATGTTATCTAATTCTGTTCCAGTAATTGCTTTGCTGTTTTCTTCATATATTCCAAGCTCTTTTGCAATAGCCTTTGCTGTAATTACATGGTCACCTGTGATCATAATAGTTCTAATTCCTGCTTCTTTACAAGTTTTTATGGAATTTGGAACTTCAAGTCTTGGAGGGTCAATCATACCTACAATACCAATAAAAGTTAGATTATTTTCTATATTTTCTCCTTCGCTTGGAACTTTATTAAGAATTTTTTTGGCAAAACCTAAAACTCTTAAAGCTTCAGAAGATAGAGAGGTATTTAAATTAAGTATTTTTTCTTTATATTCAGCTGTTAAAGGCTGTATACCATTAGTTGTAAGAACATTATCACACACATTCAAAAGTTCATCTAAGGCACCTTTTACATATGCTGTTATATTGCCTTCTATGTTATGAACTGTAGTCATACGTTTTCTGTCAGAATCAAAAGGTTGTTCATAAAGTCTTTCATAGTTCCTTTCTAGTTCTTCTTGATTAATTTTAAAATAATCTCTACCAAGCAGTAAAAGGGCACCTTCTGTTGGGTCACCAATAATCATATTGTTATTTTTCTTGTCAAATGTTGCATCATTGCATAAAAGACCAGAATATATTAACTCTTTATATGATTCTTTATTTTGTATATTAGTTATAGTAATGGCAGAGCCAGTTAAAATGTCATCCATAGTGGCTAATTTTTTTACGACCATTCTGTTTTGTGTAAGAGTTCCAGTTTTGTCAGAACAAATAACAGTACTACTACCAAGTGTTTCGACAGCAGGAAGTTTTCTAATTAAGGCATTTTCTTTTGCCATACGTTTTACTCCAAGAGCCATAACTATCGTGGCAGTTGCAGGTAAGCCTTCTGGTATTATAGAGATTGCAAGTGAAATCGCAGTCATAAATAATGGAAGAATAGGTCTTTTATAGAGTAGTCCGATTACAAATATAATTACACAAACGATTAAACCTACAATACTTAATGTTTTACCAACTGCAGAAAGTTTTCTTTTTAAAGGTGTATCAAATTCATCATTATTATTAAGAAGAGAGGCGATATGTCCAACTTCTGTATTCATACCTGTAGCAGTGACAACTCCAATACCTCTACCATAAGTAATAAGTGAAGAAGTATATGCCATGTTAATTCTATCTGCTAAAAAACAATCAGCAGTTAAAACTTCATCAGCATCTTTTTCTACAGGAACGGTTTCACCAGTTAAAGCAGATTCTTGAATTTTTAAATTTGCACTTTCTAAAAGTCTCATGTCAGCTGGTACTACACTTCCTGCATCTAAAATTACAATATCTCCAACTACAATTTCAGAAGCTGGGATAATAACTTCTGTGTTATTTCTAATAACATGAGCTGTAGGAGCACTCATACTTTTTAAAGCTTCTATAGATGCTTCAGCCTTTTTTTGTTGAATAACACTAATAATTGTATTTAAGAAAACTATGAAGATTATTACATAGCCTTCTACAAATTCATCCAAAATAAAAGATAAAATACTTGCTAAAATAAGAATTATAATCATAGGATCTTTTAGTTCATATAAAATCAATTTAAAAATACTTTTTCTTTTCTTTTTAGAAAGTTCATTAAGCCCATAAATTTTTTGTCTACTGCGAATTTCTTCTTCACTTAATCCATAGTCCGAAGTTTTTAACTTTTCCAATACTTCTGACGAAGAAAGCGAATGCCAATTTTCTTGTTCCAAGTAAGAAACACTCCTTTCATAAATAAGTATAACCAAATTATAACAATACTAACAAAAAAATAAAATAAATATTGCAATTTATTAAAAATATTATTAAGATAGGTGAAAAGGAAAAAAGAAAAAGGAAAAGGAAAAAGAAAGAGGGATATGGGGACGGTCCTAAAATCCCTATATAAGAAAAGCTGGATTTATATATAATTAAAGTAGTAGTTAACGGAGGAAGTAATGAAAAATAAAAAAGAAAAAACAAATAAGAAATTTACGATTTTAGGAATGAGTATTTGGAGAGTTTTAGCGTATTTTATAATTTATAGTATTTTAGGATATTTAATTGAAACATTATTTGGATTAGTTACAAAAGGTGTTATAGAAAGTAGACAGAGCTTTTTATATGGCCCATTTTGCGCTATATATGGGTTAGGAGCTGTCATAATGATTGGACTTTTACAATATTTTAAGAAAAATAATTTTACATTGTTTTTTGGTGGCTTTTTAGTTGGATCTGTAGTTGAATATTTAGTAAGTTTATTTGGAGAGATGATGCTACATGTAAAGTGGTGGGATTATTCGAATATGCCACTTAATATAAATGGTAGAATATGTGTTTACTTCTCTATATTTTGGGGAATCCTTGCAATCTTTTTAATGACATATATTAATAAAAAGGTAGATAAAGTATTAATTTCGTTAAAAGAAAAAATAAATATAAAAGTTTTAAAGACAGTAACTATACTAACAATTATTTTTATGGCTGTTGATTGTATATATACAGGAGTTGCATTAAGAATGTTTTATGCGAGAATTGAACATAGTGGTTTAATTAAAATGCAAAACGGAGAACAATATTTGTTAGATTATGAAGAAATACAAAACAGGCCTGGTGTAAAAGAATTTATGGAAAAATATTTAAGTGACGAAAAAATGCTTAAGACATTTCCAAATTTAAAAGTTACAGATATTAATGGAAATATTGTGCTTGTAAAGGATGTTTTTCCAGATATACAACCTTACTATGTTAAATTGTTTACACCAAAACAGGTACAAAGAATTAATGTAGAACAACAGAATTAGTAATTTTTTTAAAGGAGCTATATATGGAAGAAAAGGAAATAATAGAGATAAATAAAAATGGATGGAACGAATTAGTAAGAAGTGGAAAGAATTACTCTAATACATCATTACCAGAATATGGACCATTTATGAGAAATGAAGAATATTTTAATATATTTAAAGATGTAAAAAATAAAAAAGTTTTAGAGTTAGGTTGTGCTAAAGGCGAAAGCTTAAAATATTTACAAACTAAAGGTGCAAGCGAAGTTTGGGAAATAGATATATCAGAAGAGCAGATAAAATATGCAAAAAATAATGTGCCAACTGGAAAATTTTTTGTTTCAGCAATGGAAGATAACCCTGGTATTCCAGAGAATTATTTTGATTATTGTTTATCTTTATATAGTATAGGTTTTTCATCAAGTTTAGAAAAAACACTAGCACTTGTTTCAAGCTACTTAAATAAAGACGGAAAATTTGTGTTTTGTTGGACACATCCATTCTTTAACTGTTTAGGGATAGCTGAGGATAAAGTTGTAATAAGAAAATCATATAATAATGAAGCTCTTGCTAATATAACAAAAGGTGAAGACAAGATACCTATGGTACAATATAATTTTAAAATTTCTACAATTATAAATGCAATGATTAAATCAGGATTAACAATCGAAAAAATGATAGAAGATAAGCCAATTCAAGAAAATCATATTGGAAATTATAAAAGTAATTTTTGGGATAAACGAAAAATAGAAAGTGCTCCAACTACGTTAATAATTATTGCTAAGAAATAAAGAGGTGTAAAATGGAAAAGATTGCATTAATAGCAGATATACATTCAAATATAGTAGCATTAAAAGAGGTATTAGAAGATATAGAAAGTAGAGGCATAAGAAGAATATTTTGTTTGGGAGATATTGTACTAAAAGGTTCATCACCATGCGAAACATTGGATTTAATAAGAAACAAATGTGAAGTAGTTATAAAAGGAAATTGTGACAATTATGCAGTAAATCCTAATTATAAAAATCCGAATGAAAACCATTTATATCATAGAAGATGGTATAATAATATTTTAGGTGAAGAAAGAATAGAATATTTAAGAAATTTACCTATGTATAAGGATTTATATGTGAGTGGAACTTTAGTAAGAATGTTTCATGCTAGTAAAAATGATTTAGATTATAGAGTGTTCGATATTTCAAGTGTAGAAGAAAAGATGAAATTATTCGAAGATGAATCAAATATTCCAGACATTGTATTTTATGCTGATATTCACAAGCAGTATTTACAAAAAATTGTAAATAAAACTTTAATAAATGTTGGAAGTGTAGGAAATGCTTTAGAAATATCAATTCCGAATGATGAAGCTATAGATATGCAAGAGATTACCCAAGCACATTACTGCATTATTGAAGGTGAAGTAGGAGCTAAAGAGAAGAAGGCTTTATCAATTCAATTTGTAAGAGTGCCATATGATATAAATAAAGAGCTAGAATTAGCTAGAAAAGCTAATTCACCAAGTTTAGAAAAATATGAGTTGGAATTAACTAAAGCAAAATATAGAGGAAAAAATAAATAATTGAAATTAGGAAAAGAAAATATGGAATTTAATGAAATAAGAAAAGAAGCAAATAAAAAAGTTTTAGAAATTATGAGTATAATAAATACAGGTAATAATTTTGAGTATTTTAGTGATTTAGATTCTATTCAGTATAGAATAAAATCAGATAATAGCATTATTGCTAAAATGCAAAAGGTCGGAGATAACATATATAATGTATATGATCTTATTGGGATAAGGTATATTTTTAATGATTTAACTAATTACAAACAGCTTAAAGATTATATAGTAAATAATCCAAACTTTGAAATAGTAGAAATAAAAAATTATTTACAAGATGGTCATCCAGAAGATCCAAATTATAAAGCATTGCATATTAGAATGAAATATCATAACTTTCCATGTGAAGTAGAATTTATGGATGTTAAGATGGCTGAACATGTAGTAAAAACACATGCAGAGTATAAAAATGGTTTGCTAAAGTAAGCTAGTGAGGATGGATGCAAATAATGAAAAATTAGAGAATTTGATAATTAAAGAATAGAAAAAATATTTATATAAAAGAAGATAACTATATAGACAAACTGATATAAACTTGCTATAATACAATGTGATTTAATTTTTTGATATAAACGGAGGATTTTATCATGGATGTGCGGAAATTTGTAGGAACATCTTTTGAAGATGTTGCAACTGAATTGTCTAACATGATTAGGCAAGAGTACACCAATCATTTGGAGTTTTTAAGAGACAATGCAATTACGGACAGGGAGGAGCCTAAATACTGGGAAAAAAGATTGCTTGCAGAACCATCAATTGTAAGTACACGTGTATATGATAAGATAATGAGGGTTATGCAAGATCCAGATCAGTATAGGGAGTTATTAAAGAAAAGATTCCCATGGAGTAAGCCGGTAATTAGGATTACAAGGGTATCTAGTTTCTTTGAGGGGATTTTCCCTGGACCGCAAAATGCTATTCCAAAAAATGTAGAGTGGCTGATAAACGTAAGAAAGCTGTCACTCGAAAAAAGAGTATACTCAAAGTATACTAATTGTAATTAGTAAATCTTCCAACCAGTTCGCTGGAAATATGTAAGCAAGGAGCCTTATAGCAGAATGCTATTGGGCTTCTTTGTCGTTTTAAATGGAAGTGCATTGATTTTAAAAATACATACTGATATAATAATCCAAACAAAGGAGGAAATTATGGAAAATAAATTCGAATGGAAATTCACAGATATTTATAAAACTAAGGAAGATTATAAAGAAGATATTAAAAAGGTAAAAGAAAAACTAGAAGAAATCGTTCAATATAGAGGAAAATTAAAAGATTCATCAGAAAATATATATAAATGCTACAAAATATATGAAGAAATAGTAGAAATGGATTGCAAAATATATGCATACGGAATGTTACAATATCATAGAAATATGACAAATCAAGAAGCTGTAGAACTATTTAAAGAAGCAGAAGAATTAGATAATAAAATTGATGAAAAGACAGCATTTATGGTACCAGAGCTTACAAATATGGACACAGCTACATTAGAAAAATACATGAAAGAAGATAAAAGTTTACAAAGATATTCAAGAAGAATAACTGAAATTATAGAAAACAAAAAACATATATTAAGTAAAGAAATTGAGGAAGTGCTATCTAAATTTTCTGATACATTTAATGGATGTGAAAATGCATACAGTGTATTAACAAATGCAGAAATTAAATTTCCATCTATTAAAGATTCAAACGGAAAAGAACTAGAAGTAAATGAAGCTGAATATTCTAAATTATTAGAAAATAAAGATAGAGAAGTAAGAAGAAAGGGAGCTATAGCATTAGTATCAGAATATGGTAAATATATTAATACAATAACAGAATTATATTTAAATACAGTAAAACAGGATACAAAGATTGCTAAATTAAGAAATTATAAAAGCTCATTAGAAAAAGCAGTATTGGACGACGAGGCAACAGTAAAAGTTTATGAAACTTTATTAAAAACAATTAATGAACATATAGGAATAAATCATGAATATACATCGTTAAAGAAGAAACTTTTAAACTTACCAGATATTCATATGTATGATATGAGCATAAATCCATTTAATCAAACAGATACTACAATGGATATAGAAGATGCAGAAGAACTAGTACTAAAGGCACTAGCACCACTAGGAACAGAATATGTAAATAAATTAAAAGAAGCGTTTAATTCAAATTGGATGGATGCATACCTATCACCAAACAAAAGAGGAGGAGCATATAATATGCCAGTATACGGAGTTCATCCATATGTACTTTTAAATTATACTGGAACAAATTTTGATGTATCATCAATCGCCCATGAATTTGGACATGCAATGCATTCATATTATTCTGACAAAAATCAAAATGTGTTAGAACATAGCTATACTCTTTTATTAGCAGAGATAGCCTCAACAGTAAATGAAATTTTACTTGCACAATATAGACTAGATAATTCAACAGCTAAACAAGAAAAAATAGCACTATTATATGACAGAATAGAAACTGTAAAAAGTACATTATTTACACAAGCTATGTTTGCAGAATTTGAACAAGAAGTACACTCAAGAATAGAAAATGGAGAAATATTAAATGCAGAAAAACTAGGAAATATATATGTTGATTTATGCAGAAAGTATTATGGTGAAGACCTAGTTATAGACGAATATAACAAATACAATTGGACTAGAGTAAATCATTTCTTTAGATGTTTTTATGTATATAAATATGCAACAGGTATATCTTGTGCAATAGACATAGCAAGTAGAATTTTATCAGGAGAAGAAGGCTTAGTAGAAAAATATATTAATATGCTAAAAATGGGAGGAAGTAAAAAATCATTAGATATTTTAAAAACAGTAGGAATAGATTTAGAAGATAGCAGAACATATGAAAATGCACTTAAATTTTACAAAAACGATATAGAAAAATTAGAAGAATTAATATAGGGAAAAGAGAAATGTCTTCAAATCCCCGAAGAGGGAAAAAAGGACCGTCCCCAAATCCCGAGGAATGTCCTAAAATCCCGATGTTTCTAAATCCCGAAGGAGATAAAATGAGCGAAGTTAAATGGACAGAGGAGCAAAGTCAAGCTATACACGAAAAGGGTTCTAATATATTGGTTGCTGCAGCAGCAGGTAGTGGTAAGACGGCTGTTTTAGTAGAGCGAATAATTAATAAAATAATTGAAGAAGAAATTGATATAGATAAATTATTGGTTGTGACTTTTACAAATGCTGCTGCAAGTGAGATGAGAGAAAGAATATTAAATGCAATTTATAAGAAGATAGAAGAAGAACCAACTAATTTACGTCTACAAAAGCAAATTACGCTTTTAAATAAATCAAATATTTGTACAATACATTCTTTTTGTTTAGATGTAATACGAAATAATTTTTACGAAATAAATATTTCACCAAACTTTAGAATTGGTGATACAGCAGAAATAGAACTTTTAAAAGAAGAAGTATTAGATGAACTTTTTGAAGACTTGTATTTAAAAGAAGATGAAGGATTTTTAAAGCTTTTAGAAATTTATACGAGTTACAAAGATGATGAGCCTTTAAAAGATATAGTAAAAAGTATATATAATTTTATTCAAAGTGCACCATTCCCAGAAAAATGGCTAGCTGAAAAGGTAAAATTATTTGATATAGATATCGAAAATACTGATTTTGCAGAGACAGTATGGGGAAAAATTATTTTAAATAATTACAAAGAATGTATTGAAGAAAACATATTAGGTTTAAAGAAAATAAAAAAAGAATTAGAGGCAGAAAATGAACTAGAAAAATTTTCGCAAGCAATAAGACTAGACATAGAAAATTTAGAAAGTCTATTGGTAAACTTAAATTCATGGGATAAATCATATGAGCTTGCAAAAACCTTTTCTTTTGTTAGATGGCCAAGTAGTAAAAAAATAAATTCAGAAACACCTGCATTTGTAAAAGAAAAAAGAGATATGATAAATGCCAAATTTAAGAAATTAAAAGATAGCATTTTTATATATACTTCAGCTGAGGTTTTGTCAGATTTAAAAAATATGTACGAAGTCCTAAACCTATTACAAGCAATAATTTTAAAATTTAATGAAAATTATAAAAAGGCAAAATTAGAAAGAAATATAATAGATTTTAATGATATAGAACATTTAGCCTTAAAAATATTAATTAAGGATGAAGATGGAAAATATGTACCTTCAGAGATTGCAAAAAAATACCAGGATAAGTTCGAAGAAATTGCGATTGATGAATATCAAGATAGTAATATGGTACAAGAATACATATTAACTTCAATCTCTAAAGGCAACAACATATTTATGGTAGGAGATGTAAAACAAAGTATATATAAATTTAGACAAGCAATGCCAGAACTATTTTTAAATAAATACAAAACGTATAAATTAAAAAAGGAAAAAACAGAAGCTGATGATTTAAAAATACAATTATTTAAAAATTTTAGAAGTAGAAAAAACATACTAGATACAACTAATATTATCTTCCAAGAAATTATGAGCAAAGATTTAGGAGATGTTGATTATAATGAGGATGAATATTTAAACTTAGGAGCAAATTATGAAGAGCCTCAATTGGAAAATATAGATTTTGCAGGGAAAACGGAAATAAATATAATTAATTTGGAAGACACTACAAAAGACTCACAAGAAGATGAAGAAGATAATGTAAAAACAGAAAGAATTGAAAACTCTATTTTAGAAGCAAGGTATGTAGCCCAAAAGATTAATGAGCTCATAAATAGTAATTATTATGTGTTAGATAAAAAAGAAGGTTATAGAAAAGTTACATATAAAGATATAGTGGTACTATTAAGATCAACAACAGAATTATCTCCAATATATGAAAAAGAAATTTCAGATTTAGGTATGCCAGTATATAGTGAGACATCTACAGAATATTTAAATTCAGTAGAAATACAACTAATTATGTCTTGCCTAAAAATAATAGATAATCCAATGCAAGACATACCATTAGTTACAGTTATGAGATCAATGATTGGTGGATTTACAGATAATGATTTAATAGAGATTAGATTAGCAGATAAATATGAAAACTTTTATGAAAGTATTGTAAAAGCAAGAATTCAGGTAAATGAAGAATTACGTAACAAGATTGATTCTTTCTTGGAACTTATAAATCAATGGAGAGAAGCAAGTGAGTTTTTAGCATTAGATGAGTTGATTTGGAAAATTTATATGGATACAGGTTATTACAATTATGTTGGATTAATGCAAAATGGAAAGTTAAGACAAGCAAACTTAAAAATGCTTTTCGAAAGAGCAAAGCAGTATGAGAGTGCATCATTTAAAGGTGTATTTAACTTTATAAACTTTATAGATAAGTTAAAACTTCGTAATAATGATTTAGGAGCTGCTAAGATAATTGGTGAAAATGAAAATGTAATTAGAATTATGAGTATTCATAAAAGTAAAGGTTTGGAATTTCCAGTGGTCTTTTTAAGTAGTACAGGAAAAAACTTTAACTTAAAAGATTTAAGAGAAAAAATATTAATACATCAAGAAATTGGTTTTGGACCAAATTATGAAAATAGTGAACTGAAAATAGAATATCCAACACTTGCTAAAGAAGCAATAAAGATGGTAAGCAAAAGAGAAAGCATTTCTGAAGAAATGAGAGTGCTATATGTTGCGTTAACAAGGGCTAAGGAAAAATTGATTATTACAGGAATAGAAAAAGACTTGCAAAAATCTATCGAGAGTAAAGAAAAAGAACTACAAATTTATGAAAGTGAAGATAATGCAAAAATAAATCCTAAAATCCTAGAAAGCTATAAGTCATATTTGGACTGGATAGAACTTGTTTATTTAAAAAATAAAATTAAAAATTCGGATATATTTGAATTTAATGTAATAAGTAAAGCAGAAATACTAAATCAGACTGTAGAAAGTGAAGCAGAAAGAAAAGATGTATTAAAAGATATAGCAAATAAAAAAGTATCAAAAGAAAATATTGAAAAAATAAAGAATATTTTGGAATGGGAATATAAATATAAAGATTCTACAGAAATGCCAAGTGAACTTTCTGTTTCTAAAATTAAAGAACTATCAAAAGATAAGGCAGAGGAAAAATATGGAGTAACATTAAAAAAGCCAAATTTCTTAGTAGAAAAAACAGAGTTAACAGCAGCAGAAAAAGGAACAATAATGCACTTATGTTTGCAAAAACTAAATTATAAAGAAGACTATAATTTAGAAAAATTAAAGAACATGGTTAACAACCTAGTAAACAAAGAAATTATTTTACCAAAAGAAGCTGAAAGTGTAAATTATAATAAAATACTAGCTTTTCTAAGCTCAAATATATGGAAAGAAATGCAAACTGCAAAAGTAGTAGAGCAAGAAAAAGCATTTTATCTAAATCTAAAAGCAAATGAAATATACCAAAATGATGCAGAAGATGAAATATTAGTACAAGGTATTATAGATTTATATTATATAACTAATAATGATGAACTAGTTTTAGTAGACTATAAAACAGATTATGTAGAAAATAATAGTGAACAGAGTTTAAAAGCTAAATATAATATTCAATTAGAAATTTACAAAAAAGCTTTAGAAGAATCATTAAATAGAAAAGTAGATAAAGTATACATATATTCAACATGGCTTAATAAAGAAATTGAGATTTAGGAAAACAAGAACGCCCCAAATCCCTATCAAAATCACGAAAAAATTTGCTACAAGCCTTGATTTTTGGAAATATATGTTATATAATACGAATATAGCAAAATACATTACATAAGGAGTGGGAACAAATCCCACTCCTTATGAGTGTAAAGGGAGGTAAAATCTTGTCTAAGATAGAAAAAAATGTAGAAGAATTAATCAATCCTATAGTAACAAATTTAGGATATAAACTTTATGATGTCATTTACGAAAAAGAAGCAAAAGATTATTACTTAAGAATTTTTATAGATAACGAAAATGGCATAAGTTTAGAAGATTGCGAAAAAGTGAATAATGCTATTACAGAGATTCTAGATGAAAAAGACTATATTAAGGATCAATACTTTTTAGAAGTATCATCACCTGGAATAGAAAGAGTATTAAGAAAAGATTGGCAATTAGAAGAAAACATAGGGCAAGAAGTAGAATTAAAATTATTTAAACCATTTAATGGCGAAAAATTAATAACTGGAATTTTAAACGGATTTAACGAAGAGACAATAAATATAGATGAACAAGAAATACCTAGAAAAGATATTTCATTAATAAAAATAAAATATAATTGGTAAAAGGAGTGTAAGTAATGAGAGAGGAAGGAATAGACAACAAACAATTAATAGTTGCAATACAAGAATTAGAAAAGGAAAAAGGAATCAAAAAAGATTATTTATTAGATTCTATAGAATCAGCATTATTAACAGCATATAAAAGAAATTATAATTCACAAGAAAATGTTAAAGTAGTAGTAGACAGAGAAACAGGAGCATCACACTTATATTCTGTAAAAGAAGTTGTAGAACATGCAGAAAATCCAATTTTACAAATATCATTAGAAGAAGCAAGAAAGTTAGATAAAGAAGCACAAATTGGTGGAACAGTAGATGTAGAATTGGTTCCAAAGAACTTCGGAAGAATTGCAGCACAAACTGCAAAACAAGTAATTATTCAAAAGTTAAGAGAAGCAGAAAGAGAAATTATATATAGCGAATATAGCGAAAGAAAAGGAGAAATTGTTTCTGGAATAATTCAAAAAGCAGACCAAAATATCGTAGTTATGGATTTAGGTAAAGTAGAAGGAGTTATGCCAGCTAAAGAACAAATACCAACAGAAAAATATCATGTAAATGATAAAATAAAAGGATATATCCTAGATGTAGAAAAAGGCGCAAAAGGAGTTCCACAAGTTGTAATTTCAAGGGCATGTCCAGAATTCGTTAAGAAATTATTTGAATTCGAGATACCAGAAATATATGAAGGTGTAATAGAAATAAAAGCTGTATCTAGAGATGCAGGTAGCAGAAGTAAAGTTGCTGTATATTCACCAAACGAAAATATAGATCCAGTTGGTTCTTGTGTAGGACAAAAAGGAGTAAGAATTCAAAACATAATTAATGAATTAAATGGTGAAAAAATAGATGTTATAGAATGGAATGCAGATTTATCTATTTATATATCTTCAGCTTTATTACCAGCACAAGTAATGGCAGTAGATATAGATGAAGAAAACAGAGTTGCACAAGTAATTGTACCAGATGACCAATTATCATTAGCAATTGGTAAATCAGGACAAAATGCAAGACTTGCTGCTAAACTAACAGGATTATCAGATTGGAGAATAGATATAAAATCAGAAACTCAATTTAGAAATATCTTAATGGAAAAACAAGCTGAGATGGAAAAAGCAGATGAAGATAATGATGTGGAATAGTAAACATATAAATAGGCAAAAGCAAGTATAATATAAGGAAGTGTTAGAATGAAAAAAATACCACAAAGAACTTGCATAGGTTGTAAAGAAAAAAAAGATAAAAAAGAATTAATTCGTATAGTAAAAGATAAAGATGGTAACATAACATTAGATAGAACTGGAAGAGCAAATGGTAGAGGAGCATATATTTGCGACAATATTCAATGTCTAGAAAAAGCAATAAAAACTAAGGCTTTAGCAAGGACTTTTGAAATGAATATAGATGAAACAGTTTATGATGAATTAAGAGGTGTAATTAGTGAAAAATAAAATTTTAAATTTACTTGGGCTAGCAACAAGAGCAGGAAATATAGTTGCTGGTAATAATGCATGCGAGAATGCACTAAAAATGAAGAAAATAAAAATGCTAGTAATATCTGAAGAAGCATCAGAAAAAACCAAGAAAAATTATAAATTTTATGCAGATAAATATAATATTCCAATTATTTTTATAGGAACAATAGAAGAACTAAGTAAAGTAATAGGTCAGAAAAACAAAGCAATAATAGGAATTAAAGATATAAATATAGTAAAAGGAATACAAAAATTAATTAACGGGGGTGAAGCTATTGGGTAAAATAAAAATACATGAAATAGCAAAGAAGATGGGGCTTACAAGTAAGGAAGTTTTGGAGAAAGCTAAATCTTTAAATTTTGATGTAAAAAGTCATTTAAGTGCAGTAACTGATGAAGAGGCTAAAAAATTAGAAGAGAAATTAAAGAAAAATAATAAAGGTGAACAAAAAAATAAACCAGCCAAGAAACATCAACCATCAAATAAAAAAGATGAACCGGTGATAATAAGAAGAGAAGTTATTATTTCTGATGAAGAAATAGTAAAAAAAGAAGAAGAAGAAAAACAAAAAAGACAAAAAGAAAGAGAAAAGCAGTTAGGGTTTGTAGAAAGAAATAAGAGTAAAGATTTTAATATTGTTTATAGAAACAAACAAACAAAACCACTTACTGTAGAAGAATTATTTGGATTAAAGAAAAAAGAAGAACCAAAGAAAGAAACTCCAAAAGTGGAAGAAAAAGTAGTAGAAAAGCAAGAACCTAAAACAGAAGAGGTAAAGGAAATAGTAAAACCAGAACAAAAAATAGAAAATAAAAAAATAGAAAAAAGTGAAAGAGAGAATATGATAGGGGAACTAAACAGAAAAACAACAAAACAAATTGAATCAAATAAAAATGAAGAAAAAGACTTTTCAAAAAGAAATAATAATTTTAATAATAGAAAAGATAATAGAAACTTCAGAAATAACAATAATAATAGAGATGGTTACAGAAATAATAATTATAAAAACAATAATAATAACTTTAGAAATAATAATTATTCTAAAGGTCCTAGACCAATGGATGAAAGAACTATCGAAAAAAATATTAAAAATATAATGTCTTCAGAAGTAGCAGAAAAAGAAGTTGTAAGAGAATACAACAAATCAATGGAAAAACAAAAAAATAATAAATACGAAGAAAATAAGACAAGAAAATCTGCAAAAGCAAGTAAAAGATTTAGTGATGAAGATATAAACGAAAAGAAATTACAAGACTTAAAACAAACTAATAGCTTATCTACAATGTTTTCTGATCAAGATGGTGGAATGTTAGACTATTATGATTTATCTACAAGAAGAGGAAAGAAAAACAAAAAGAAAAATGCTAAAAATCAAAAGCCAGCTGAATCAAAACAAAAAATATTTAAGCTTACAGAAATTACAATACCAGAAACAATTTCTGTTAAAGATTTAGCTGCAGAATTAAAGAAAACAAGTAGCGAAGTAATAAAGAAATTATTAGGCTATGGTATTATGGCAACAATAAATAATGACATAGACTTTGATACAGCTTATTTAATAGCTCAAGAATTTGGTGTAACTGCTAAAAAGAAAAATATTGTTAAAGAAGAAGATATATTATTTGATGAATCAGAAGATAAAGCTGAAGATTTAGTACCAAGAGCACCAGTTATTGTTGTAATGGGACACGTAGACCATGGAAAAACTTCACTTTTAGACGCAATACGTTCAACTAATGTAATAGAAGGTGAAGCAGGAGGAATTACACAACATATAGGTGCATATCAAGTTAAAGTTAACGGAAGAGACATTACATTCCTAGATACACCAGGACACGAAGCTTTCACAAGTATGCGTGCAAGAGGAGCTCAAATTACAGATATAGCTATATTAGTTGTTGCTGCAAATGATGGTGTTATGCCACAAACAGTAGAAGCTATAAACCATGCCAAAGCTGCAAATATACCAATAATTGTGGCAATAAATAAAATCGATTTACCGGGTGCAAATGTAGAAAAAGTTAAAGAAGAGTTAATGAAATATGAATTAGTTCCAGAAGAATGGGGAGGGGACACAATATATGTTCCAATATCTGCTAAAACACATCAAAATATAGACCAACTATTAGAGATGGTATTATTAGAAGCAGATATGCTAGATTTAAAAGTAAATCCTCATAAACAAGCTAAGGGTGCTGTAATTGAGGCTAGACTTGATAAATCAAAAGGTCCAATTGCATCATTATTAGTACAAAGAGGAACTTTAGATGTTGGAGACACAATAGTTGTAGGTTCTTCTATAGGAAGAATTAGAGCTATGAAAAATTATAAAGGACAAAAAGTTAAAAAAGCTGGTCCTTCAATGCCAGTAGAAGTTATGGGACTTACAGAAGTTCCTGTAGCAGGTGAAACATTCTACGAGGTAAAAGATGAAAAAATGGCTAAACACTTAATAGAAAGAAGAAAGAGACAAGAAAGAGAAAAATCAATAAATAATGTAAATAAAGTTACATTAGATAACTTATTTAGCCAAATGGAAGAAGGAAAATTAAAACAATTAAACTTAATTATAAAAGCAGATGTACAAGGTACAGTAGAAGCTGTAAAACAATCATTAGAAAAATTATCTAATGAAGAAGTTAGAGTTAAAGTAATACATTCAGCAGTTGGTGCTGTTACAGAATCTGATGTTACACTTGCAAATGTATCTAATGCTATTATAATTGCATTTAATGTAAGACCTGTACCAACAGCAAAAGCAGAAGCAGAAAAAGATAATGTAGAAATAAAACAATATTCAATTATTTATCAAGCTATAGAAGATGTAGAAACAGCTATGAAAGGTATGTTAGATCCTAAGTATGTAGAAAGAATTATAGGAACAGCAGAAATAAGACAAACATTTAGAATCTCAAGTGTTGGAACAATTGGTGGAGCTTTTGTATTAACAGGAAAAATAGAAAGAAATGCAGGAGTTCGTGTAATACGTGATGAAGTTGTAATTCACGAAGGTAAACTAGCTTCATTAAAAAGATTTAAAGATGATGCAAAAGAAGTTAATAAAGGCTTCGAATGTGGTATGCAAATAGAAAATTACAATGATATAAAAGAAGGAGATATTATAGAAGCATTCGTAATGGATGAGGTAAAAAGATAATATCCAAAGGAGGTATATATGCCTAAGAAAGACTCAAACAGATTAAACAGAATTGATGAAGAAATGAAAAAGGAAATAAGTCATATTATAACATATGACTTAAAAGATCCTAATATAACTGGCTTAATAAGTGTAACAAAGGTAAAAGTTAGTGGTGATTTAAAATATGCTAAAGTTTATGTAAGCATGTTAAATGCAAAAGATAATAAACAAGTATTAGCAGCATTAAAGAAATCAGCAGGTTTTGTAAGAACAGAAGTTGCAAAACGAATTAACTTACGTACAACACCAGAAATAATATTTATATTTGATGATTCAATAGAATATGGTGCAAGAATTGATACAATTTTAAAAAATGTTATAAAAGACATTAAGCCAGAAAATAAAGGAGAATAGTTTATGACAACATTAGATAATATTGTAGAAGAGATAAAAAAAGCAGAAAGTATTGTTGTTTTAACACACGAAACACCAGATGGTGATGCAATAGGTAGTAGTTTAGCTATGTATAATGCGTTAAAACAAATAGGAAAAAAGGTAGATATAATAATTCCAGAATGTCCTAGAAATTTTGAATTTTTAGCTGGAGCAACAGAAATAAAAAAAGAAGGAAAAACAGATAATTATGATTTGGCTATTGCATTAGATTGTGCAACAATAGACAGATTAAATGGCTGGAAAAATTATTTGGACGAAGCAAATGTAACTATTAATATTGATCACCATACAAAAAATGGAATGTTTGCAGATTATAACTATGTTAATCCTGCATCACCTGCTTGTGCACAAATACTAATAATAGTATTAGAAGCATTAAATATAAAAATAACAAAAGAAATTGGAGAATGCTTATTAACTGGTATTATAACAGATACAGGTGGATTTAAATATCAAGGTGTATCAGCAGAGACATTTCAATTTGTTGCATGGCTTTTACAAACAGGAGTAAATGTTTCAGATGTATATAAAAAGGCATTTCAAATACGAACAAGATCAAGCTTTGAACTAGCAAAGATTGCAATTAATAGATTAGAATTTTTAGAAGATGGAAAAATTGCATTTACATATATAACAAAACAAGACGAAGCTGATGTTAATGCAGAGCCAGGAGATCATGAAGGAATAGTAGAAAAAGGTAGAGACATCGAAGGAGTAGAAGTTTCTGTATTCCTAAGACAAAAAGAGGAAAAAACATATAAGATATCATTACGTTCTAATGACTATGTAAATGTATCTGATGTAGCACTAGTATTTGGTGGTGGAGGTCATGTAAAGGCTGCAGGTTGTAAAATGAGTGGAACACCTGAACAAATAAAAAGTACATTAGTAAGTATAATAAGAAAATATTTAAAATAAGGATTTTAGAACATCGGGATTTAGGGACGTTCCTTTTGGTGGGATTTAGGGACGTTCCTTAAATCCCTATTTGAACTTTAGGGAGTGTTCTTAAAGTTCATTTTTTATGAGTAATGAAGAGGTTAGATATGGATGGAATTATAGTAATAAACAAAGAAAAAGAATATACATCACATGATGTAGTTGCAAAATTAAAGAAAAAGTTAAATATATCAAAAGTTGGGCATACTGGAACGCTAGATCCAAATGCTACAGGAGTTTTGCCAATATTAATTGGTAAAGGAACGAAATTTTCTAAATATTTAATTAATCATGATAAAATATATGAAGTGGAATTAGAGCTTGGGAAGAAAACTGACACTGCAGATATAGAGGGAAAAGTAATAGAAGAAAAAGAAGTAGATGAAGAATATGTAAATAAAAATTTATTACAGGTGTTAGAAAGTTTTATAGGAAAACAAGAACAAATGCCTCCAATGTATTCTGCAATAAAAAAGAATGGTAAAAAACTTTATGAATATGCACGCGCAGGAGAAAAGGTTGATATAGAACCAAGGAAAATTGAGATTTATAAAATCGATTTAAATAAATATGATAAAAATATTATAAGTTTTGTTGTGAGTTGTTCAAAAGGTACATATATTAGAAGTTTATGTGAAGATATTGCAGAAAAATTGAATACACTAGGATATATGAAAAACTTAAAAAGGCTACAAGTAGGGACATTTAATATTAGAGATGCAGTTTATATAGATGATATAGATTTAAAGAATGTTAATGAACATTTAATTACATTAGAAGAAATTTTAAGAGAAACACCTTGTATAAACTTAGGTGAAAAGAAACTTAAATTATTTTTAAATGGAGTCCAATTAACTGATAATAATATTGATGGACTTTACAAAATATATGTAGCTAATAAATTTATTGGAACAGGAACTATAAAAAAAGGATTATTAAAAAGAGATATTATATTATAATTTCGAAAGAGGTAAGTTAGTGAATATAGAAAAAATTAAACAAGCTAAGACGAAATACATTGGGAAAAATGTAATATATTTTAATGAAATTGATTCAACACAAACAGAGGCAAAAAGAAATGTAGAAAAATATAGTAATGGAACAGTAATTATAGCTGATATGCAAACAGCTGGAAGAGGAACACACGGTAGAGTGTGGCATACAAAAACAGATAATATAGCCATGACTATAATATTAAAACCAGAAATTAATATAAACAAACTAGAGGGTTTTACTGTTGCGATTGCAGAAAATATACGACAATCGATTAAAGAGTTATATGGAATAGAATTAGAAATTAAATTACCTAATGATTTATTATTAAACAAGAAAAAAATATGTGGAATATTAACAGAGGTAGTTACAATAAAAGAAATAGTTAAAGAAATTTTTATTGGAGTAGGGTTTAATGTTAATGAAAGTGATTTTTCAAGTGATATTTCTAATATTGCCACATCACTTTATAAAGCAACAAAACAAGTTTATTGTAGAGAAGATATTATTTGTAAAATATTAGAAAATATAGAGCAAGAATTAGAAAAAAGAATATAAGAATAGTTTTAGCATTCCTTCATAATATGAAATATGGAGGAATTTTTTATGATTAAGAAAATAAAAAACGAACAAAATTTCATATTTATATTGACAACTTATAATGCAAAATATAAAATGTCAAAAACGAGGTGGTAGTATGATATATAAATATAACAAGCTTGTAAGAGATAAAATTCCTGAAGAAATAGAAAATCAAGGGAAAGAATGTAAATATGAAATACTAGATGATGAAAAATATAGTAAAGAGCTGGATAAAAAATTATTAGAAGAAGTTAATGAATATATATCAGACCATAGTGAAAAAGAAATGGCAGATGTACAAGAAGTATTAAAGGCTATTATTAAATATAGGAATATAGATGAAAAAAGAGTTGAAGAATTAAGAAAAGCTAAAGAGCTAAAAAAAGGTGGTTTCTATAATAAAATATATCTAACAGAAGTCCTAGAAGACAAAAATGAAGAACAGGAACAAAACAAAATAAATACGCAAGAAGGGTTATTAGCAAATATAAGCAAGACCAGTACTTTAAATGAGTTACAGGACTACATTAGAAGTGTAATTAGAATTAGAGGTTTCGAAAATGAAGAAATAGAGAAAAAAATGCTTTTATTATTAGAAGAAACTGGTGAACTCGCAAAGGCGATCAGAAAAGATTATACAGACATGGGAATAGATGATAAAAAATTAAATCATTATACAAATATTGAAAATGAGGTTGCAGATGTTTTTATAGTACTTATTTGCATATGTAATAAATTAAATATTAATTTATTTGATGCTGTGTATAAAAAAGAAGCAGAGAATGTAACTAGAAATTGGGATAAAAAGGAGAATAAAAATGGATAATGTACAAAGTATTCTAAATAATTATTATAATGAATATGACGAAGATGGAAGACTAGAAAAAGACAAGGCACATAGTATAGAATTTATAACAACAACAAAATATATTGAACAATATTTAAATGAAGGAGATAAAATATTAGAGATAGGAGCTGGCACAGGTAGATATACCTTGTATTATGCTAAAAAGGGCTTTGATGTAAGTGCAGTAGAATTAATAGATAGTAATTTAGATAAATTAAAAAGTAAAATAGAAGAAGGGATGTGCGTAAAAGCAGTACAGGGAAATGCAATGGATTTAAGTCTGTTTGAAGATAATACATTTGATATAACATTATCTTTAGGACCTTTATACCATTTATTTACTGAAGAAGATGTAAATAAAGCTGTAAGTGAAGCAATAAGAGTAACAAAACCAGGTGGAAAAATATTTTTCGCATATATTACTAATGAAGCTGTAATTTTTAATTATGGTTTAAAAAAAGGTCACTTAAAAGAAATAGAAGAAATGTGTGATGATAATTTTAAAGTTCCAAATATTCCAGAAGAAATTTTTGCTGTAAGATATATAAAAGATTTTAATAAAACAATGTCAAATTATAAAAATATTAAGAAACTTAAAGAACTTGCAACAGACGGAATTGCTGGAGGTATTGGTGCTATATATGTAAATGAATTATCTGATGAAGAATTTAAAATATGGATAAACTATCATCTAGCAACTTGTGAAAGAGAAGATTTAATGGGTTGTAGTAATCATATTTTATATATTGCAGAAAAAATATAAAATTTAATAAAACATAAAATGAGGCATAACTTTAATCTGTTATGCCTCATAAAATTTTCCTTGCCATAAATCTTGTTCTACTAAACGTTTTTCAAATCCATTTAAAACCCATTTTTTATGCAAATTCCATTCTGGTGCAACGAGTAAGTCCTTTGGAGCATCACCAGAAATTCTATGTATAATTAAATCTGGTCTTACATGTGTTATAACATATGTAAGACCATCTAGATAATAGTCTAATGTGATTGGTTCATATTCTTTGTTATAGTACATATTTGCAAGTACAGTATTTTTTACAATATATGTTGAATGTATTTTTAGTCCTTGAATATCATGGCTATTTATAAATATAACTGTATCTTTTATATCTTCAAAACTTTCTTTAGGAAGCCCAATCATCATATGTGCGATAATCTCTATATTATATTTTCTTAAAATATTAACAGCTGTTGTAAATTGCAAGCTAGAATAACAACGATTAATAATTTGACCAATATTGTTATTTGAAGTTTGTAGTCCGAGTTCAACAGATACGTCATATTTATTAGAGTATGATGCTATTAATTTTGCAATATCTTTTGTAATACAATCAGGTCTTGTCGCAATAGAAATCCCAACAATTTTATTGCTAACATTTAAAGCGGAATCATATTTTTCTTTTAGATTTTCTAGTGTATCATATGTGTTAGTAAAATTTTGAAAATATGCGATAAATTTATTAGCTCGTTTTCCACGATAGCTATTTAAGAAATTAGTTACTTGATTTGCTATATGTTGATTAGCAAATTTAATCAATTCACCAGAACCTTTTTCACTACAAAAAATACAGCCAGAAGTGCTTAAAGTTCCATCACGATTAGGACATGTAAAACCTGCATCAATACAGATTTTTAATGTCCTCTCACCAAATTTATTTTTATAATATTCATTTAAATGATTATATCTTTCTTGATTTTCCATAATGTGTGTATTATATCAAACATTCCAGAATAAGACAAATATTCACAGACAGATTGACATAAAGTAATGAAAAAGAGTATAATTATAGTGATGCTAGAGTAATATAACTTTAAAGGAGGGTTTGCCTATGAAACAGATTTTCATACGGGGCAAAAGAACATCATTGGAACGGGCCAAGAAAATAACAAAGCAGGCATATGGTTCCAACAATTTCAAAGCAAGATATAAGAGAGGAGAAGTACAGCTGTATTTTCCGAACTACATCTCTGCAAAAGAAGTAGAAATAATTGCAAAGGAACTGAGACTTAAGGTAGTTAGTCTTGGGACCAAAGCAATTTTAGATGTTGATTAAAACCCTTTTGAGTTCCCTTGGGATATGCAAGTAATAAGAGCATATCCTGAGGGATTTTTCCTTATATAAGAAAATGAAATTGTGATTTTATGGTGGAGTAAGAAAAGTTGACTAAGGTAACATAATTTGATAAAATATAAGATGAAGTTTTTTGAATTTAGCAAATACTTGTTTAAAAGATGGGAGGACAACAAGATGAATATATCAGATAAAACGTTTAAAACATTGGAAGAAGATTTACTAAAGGCTACAGCTAAATTACTAAATAAACGTAGCCGGTATTTTTATAAGAATGAAATAAAGATACCAAAAAAATCTTTGGTTATGATGTGTGGCACACCTGGAGCTGGAAAGACCACTATTGCGCGAAAAATTTGTAGTCAATTGAAAGATTCAATCCATGTCGATATTGACTATTTGTTTGATTGTGCAACAAAAACTCTTTATCCAAATGCTCAGTCTTTATCTGTAGAAGATATAGATTTAATTGCGAAAGAAGCTTATGATAAAGCATATCGAAATGCAGAAGAAATTTTAGCAAATGGAAATACTGTAATATGGGATAATTTGGGAATATTCCCAACAGAAAGAGCAGAGGTGCTAAATGGCTTGAGAACTAAATATGATTATGCAATACTGATTGTAGTAAATTGTGATAAGTTGCAGGCCATTCTCCGGTCGATTAGACGAGGTGACTCACAGAATAGAACTTATCTGATCTTAAACACACATACATATTTGCAGCTTCAACTTCAAAATCCAACTAAATATTTTATTGGGTTTGATGAAGTTTACATCATTGATGGGACACAAGAAGTAACAGTAAAGGAGCCATGAGAGTGGCTCTTTTACTATGTCAGATAATTTTTACGAAATGTAAGATAATTCTTGAAAGATTATGTAAAGTATGATGAAATATACAAGTCGCAAAACAATGTTGAGTTTTAACTATCATAAGGTAGGGAAAGGAGTTGCCATAATGATAAAAGTGGCACTTAAAAACGGATACACTGTATATGGAAGACTTATAGAAGAGAATTCATCTTCCATAATACTTGTAGCACAGCGGGAGCTGATTCCAGAGATGAGAATTTCTCATATCCGTTGTTCAAAAGACATCGGCGAGAAAATCGTCATTGACAGGAATCAGGTGGAAGAAATAGAGGAAGTCTCATATGATGAGATGGAATTTGTTGGTGAACCCGAGAAAGAGTGGTCTTTCTGGTTAGGTTTTAGTGAGCATTTATCTGCCGGCCAGCTTGAACCAGGAATTACTCAATATGACGAGGGACCGGTCAATCCAATTAGCGAGGAATTAAATCTGGAGCCAAAAGTTGAATGGGAGGAAGATCCAGAAGAAGAACTCGACGATGGGCTTGACATGTAAAATAATGCCCATAGTGCACGCACATGCACTGTGGGCATTATTTTTTACTAAATATATGCTAGTTTAAAATATTGCTAGTATCGTTTTTTAAAATTTCAAGATGGGTATAAAATCTATTAAAACTCCTCCTAAATCAAATATAATATTTTTTATCATAATTAGTACTCCTTATTTAAGTTTAGTTAACGTAGATTATAACATGTTATGGTTAAATAGCCAATATACAAAAATAAAATAATATGCTATAATTACCATGGTAACAAAAAGGCAGAGAGGACTTACAAAAATATGTAAGTAAAAGGAGGTTCTTTATGGATGGACTAAAAAAGGATGCTATTGTATATGTGTTTACAAAAGCTGAAAGATGCATTTGTGGTAGGTATGTAGGAGAACGGAAGGGAAATGTACGAATAGTTCTCCAACGAAAAGTAATACCAGACGACAAATTGCTGGGAAAAGGAGTACATGACAGAACGCTTATAAGATGCTCACAGGACTTCGGAAATGCTATTAGCATTCCTAGAGCAGAACTCAAAGTATGGAGTTATGCAAGATACAATGAGATTTGCTTTATAGGAGAGCCTGAAGAGAAAGACTATTTCTGGCCATTTTTTCACTTTTACGATGCTCGGTATTTGAACATCGAAAACACTGTGATAACACAGTATAACTCAGCAGGGTACTTTAAGGGCAGAGAAAAAGAACCGCAGTTAGAAGAGTAATGCTAACTGTAAAGCAAACAGATTTTAATCATAGAGATGGAGTAATTAACAAGAAAGAAACGTTGTTGGTTTCTCCATCTCGATGAAAAAATCTGACCAGTCAGACTAATTAAAAATAGGCTAAAAAACAGTAAAATATTATAGGGAAATATATAGGAATAGGAGCAAATATGAGCAATATACAAATAATTTCAAGCGGAAAATATATTCCTGAAATAAAAATAACAAATGAAGAATTAGAAAAAAAATATCAAGTAGAAGAAAATTATATTTTAAAAAGAACAGGAATAAAACAAAGATATTATACTAATGAAGAAATAGAACAATTAGCAATTAAAGCTTCAAAAGAAGCGTTACATAACGTAAAAGAAAAGATAGATTTAATAATAGTAGCATCAATATCAGGAAGATGCCAAATGCCAAGTATATCTTACGAGGTACAAAAATATTTCGATATAAAGAATTGTATGTGTATGGATATTCTAGCAGGCTGTGCAGGTTTTATAAATGCTCTAGATATAGCAAAATTATATATAGATAGTGGAAGAGCATGTACAGCATTGGTTGTGGGAGTAGAAAAACTATCAACACATCTAGATAAGAATGATATAAATACAGAGATATTACTTGCAGATGGTGCAGGAGCAATTGTTATAAAAAGATGTAATAAAGAAAAATTATATGATTCATATATAGAAAGCAAAGGGCAAAAAGGCGAAATTCTAACATGTGTAAATAACGAAAAAATATATATGGATGGTAAAGAAATATATAAATATGCTGTAACAGATACAGTAAAAAATATAACTAAGCTTTTAGAAAAAAATGAAATAGCCATGGAAGAAATAACTTATGTAATTCCACATCAATCTAATAGCAGAATTTTGTCATCAATGGCAACTAAATTAAAACTTCCAAGTGGCAAGATGTATTCAAATGTAGAAGAATACGGAAATACATTTTGTGCAAGTATTCCAATAGCACTAGATGACATGTTTAAACAAAATAAATTAAAAGAAAATGATAAAGTAATTTTAATAGGATATGGTGGTGGATTAAACACAGGAAGTATCTTATTAGAACTATAAAACAAAGGAAGGAAGATAATAATGAAAATAGCTTTTATGTTTCCAGGCCAAGGGGCCCAAACTGTAGGAATGGGAAAAGATTTATATGATAAATATGAAGAAATAAGAGAAGTATATAAAAAAGCTTCAGAAATATCTGGAAAAGATATAGCAGAATTAACATTTAATTCTACAATGGAAGAATTAAGTAAAACAGAAAATACACAACTTGCAATAGCAACAATGAGTTTAGGTATTTTAAAAGTATTAGAAAATAATGGAATAAACCCAGAAATAACAGTAGGATTAAGCTTAGGAGAATATCCAGCATTAATAAGTGGAGGATACTTAAGTTTTGAGGATGGAATCACGTTATTAAAGCATCGTGGATATTTAATGGGAAATAAAGTAGAACCAGGAAATTATAGTATGGCTGCAATAATAGGTTTAGATAGCAAAATCATAGAAGAAGTATGCTCAGAAATTGCAGCAAAAGGAATATTTATTTCACCTGCAAATTATAATTATTCTGGTCAAACAGTAATTTCAGGAGAAGAAGAAGCTATTAATTTAGCAATAGAAGCTTTAAAAGAAAAAGGAGCAAAAAGAACTTTAAAATTAGCAACAGGAGGACCTTTCCATACAACAAAATTAAATGAAGCAAAAGAACTATATACAGAAAAATTAAAAGAAGTAAAATTTAATACACAAGCTCCAAAAGCAAAAGTAATAAAAAATCTAGATGGAACATTTTATAATGAAAATGATGATATGGTAGATGTTTTATCAAGACATATCGTAAGTTCTGTAAGATTTGACAAAGCGATTAAAACAATGCAAGATTATGGAATAGATACATATGTAGAAATAGGACCAGGAAAAACATTAACAGGTTTTGTTAGAAAAGAAAACAAAGAAGCAAATGTAGTTAATATTAACAGTGTAGAAACATTAGAAGCTTTTTTGGATAGTTTAAAATAAAAATATAAGTAAAGGAGAGTAAAAATGGAAAAGAAAGTAGCTTTAATTACAGGTGGATCAAGAGGAATTGGAAAGGCAATTGCAGAAAAATTTGCTAAAAATGGATATGATTTAGTAATAAATTATGTTTCAGATAATACAGATTTAGATGCAATAAAAGAAGAGTTTAAACAATATGGTTCAGAAGTATTAATGGAAAAAGCAGATGTAAGCAATTTCGAACAATGCGAAAAAATGGTAACAGCTGCAATAGAAAAATTCGGAAGAATAGATGTATTAGTAAACAATGCTGGAGTTACTAGAGATAATTTATTAATGAGAATGAAAGAAGAAGATTTTGATAAAGTAATTTCTATAAATCTAAAAGGAACATTTAATTTAACAAAATTAGTAACACCATATATGATGAAAAGAAGAGAAGGAAGAATAGTAAGTATTTCATCTGTAGTTGGAGTTATGGGAAATGCTGGACAATCAAATTATGCGGCATCAAAAGCAGGAATTATAGGATTTACAAAAAGTGTTGCAAAAGAACTTGCATCAAGAAATATATTAGCAAATTGTGTAGCTCCTGGATTTATAGCTACAGATATGACAGCAGTATTAAATGATAAGGTAAAAGAAAGTATTAATGCACAAATTCCTTTAAAGAGAATGGGAACTGCAGAAGAAATTGCAAACGCAGTGTACTTCTTAGGAGGCGAAGAAAATACATATATAACAGGTCAAACATTAAATATAGATGGGGGTATGATTTAGAATGGAAAGAAGAGTTGTTGTTACAGGTATAGGAGCAGTTACACCAATAGGAAATACTGCAACAGATTTTTGGGCAGGAATTAAAGCAGGAAAATGTGGTATTGACGAGATAACAAAAGTTGATACTAGTGATTTAAAAGTAAAATTAGCAGCAGAAGTAAAAGATTTTAACCCAGAAGATTATTTTGACAGAAGAACAGCAAGAAGAATGGATTTGTATTCACAATATGCTGTAGTAGCATCAAGAGAGGCTCTAAAAGATAGTGGAATTACAGAAGAAAATACTGATATGACAAGAGTAGGAACTGTTATAGGATCTGGAATTGGTGGATTAAATACTATGGAAAAAGATATTGGGGCATGTGCAATAAAAGGACCAGATAGAGTATCTCCAATGTTTATTCCTATGGGAATACCAAACATGGCAGCAGGAAATGTAACAATAGACTTAGGTCTTAAAGGAGAATCTGTTGCAATGGTAACAGCATGTGCAACTGGAACACATTCAATTGGAGAAAGTTATAGAATGATTAAACATGGTTACCAAGATGCAGTACTTGCAGGAGGAACAGAAGCTCCAATTACAAAAACAGGTATAGCAGGTTTCCAAAATATAAAAGCATTAACACAAGCTACAGATAAAAACAGAGCAAGTATACCTTTTGACCTAGAAAGAAGTGGATTTGTTATGGGTGAAGGTGCTGCAGTTATAGTTCTAGAAGAGTTAGAACATGCTAAAAAAAGAGGAGCACATATATACGCAGAAATAGTAGGATATGGAGCATCATCAGATGCATATCATATTACATCACCATCACCAGATGGTGAAGGCGCAGCAAGAGCAATGGTATCAGCAATGGAAGATGCTAAAATAAAACCAGAAGATGTTACATATATAAATGCACATGGTACATCAACACATTTAAACGATGCTGGCGAGACTATGGCGATAAAAAAAGCATTAGGAGAAGAAGCAAGTAAAAAAGTTTTAGTAAGTTCTACAAAGAGTAATACAGGACATTTATTAGGAGCAGCTGGAGGAGTTGAAGCTATTGTTTGTGTTAAAGCAATAGAAGAAGGATATGTGCCAGCAACAATAAACTATAAAGTAGAAGACCCTGAATGTGATTTAGATATAGTTCCAAACGAAGGAAGAAATGTTGAAGTAAAATATGCAATGTCAAATTCATTAGGATTTGGTGGACATAACGGATCAATAATATTTAAGAAATATGAAGACTAGGGGGAATAAAAATGGAATATTCAGATATTAAAAGATTATTAGATGATATGGGAAACTCTAAAGTTGATAGTTTAGATATCGAATTCCCAGATGGAACAAAAATTAAAATGAAGAAAAACGAAGCCAAAATCATAGAAGCTATAGAACCAAGACCAGTACCAGCTGTAAAAGAAGTTACTTTACCAGCAGAAGCAAAAGAAGAACCAAAAGCAGTGGTAGCTACCGAAAATTACAAAGAAGTAAAATCACCAATGGTTGGAACTTTTTATAGCGCTCCATCACCAAAAGATGAACCATATGTAAAAGTTGGTGACAAAGTAAAAAAAGGTGATGTTCTTTGTGTAGTAGAAGCTATGAAATTAATGAACGAAATAGAATCAGAATTTGACGGAGAAATAGTAGAAATCTGCGTAAAAAATGAAGATATGGTAGAATATGGAACAACATTATTCAAAATAAAATAGGACTTTTGATGAACTTTAAGAACCGTCCCTAAAGTTCAAAAATTTTTAAAAGGAGAAAAGATTATGCTAAATATTAATGAAATAATGGAAATAATTCCACAAAGACCACCATTTTTAATGATAGACAGAGTAGAAGAGTTTGTGCCAGGAGAAAGTTGTGTGGCATATAAAAATGTATGTATAAATGAACCACACTTCCAAGGACATTTCCCTGGTAACCCAATAATGCCTGGAGTTCTTACAATAGAAGCTTTAGCACAAACAGGTGCAGTCGCAATTCTTTCTATGCCAGAAAACAAAGGTAAAAATGCGCTTTTCGGTGGTGTAGATAAATTAAGATTTAAACGACAAGTAATCCCAGGAGATGTTTTAAAATTAGAAGTTAAAATCATCAAAAGAAAAGGTCCAATAGGAGTTGGAGAAGCAATAGCAACAGTAAATGGAGAAGTAGCTGTAAAAGGTGAACTTACATTTGCAATAGTATAATTGTGGATAAGAAAGAAGCAAGAAAGGATTTGAAATTGATATGTTAAAAAAGATATTAATTGCAAACAGAGGAGAAATAGCTGTAAGAATTATAAGAGCTTGTAGAGAAATGGGAATAAAAACAGTTGCAGTATATTCAGAAGCTGACAAAACAGCATTACATACAAAACTTGCAGATGAAGCAGTATGTATAGGACCTGCTCCTTCTGTAAAAAGTTATTTAAATGTAAAAGCAATAATAGAAGCAGCTTGTTTGACTGGTGCAGATAGTATTCATCCAGGTTTTGGATTTTTATCAGAAAATAGCAGTTTTGCAAAGATGTGTGACGAAATAGGTTTAAAATTTATCGGACCAAAACCAGAAATTATAGAACTTATGGGAAATAAATCTAAAGCAAAAGAAACGATGAAAAATGCAGGGGTACCAGTTGTTCCAGGATCAGATGGATTAATATATACAATGCAAGAAGCAATAAATATATCAAACCAAATAGGATATCCAGTAATGCTTAAAGCGTCTGCTGGTGGAGGCGGAAAAGGCATACGAGTTGCATACAACGAGGATGAACTAAAAAAAGCATATGAAGTCGTAAAGCAAGAAGCAGCTATATCTTTTAATGATGATAGCATTTACATAGAGAAATTTATAGAAAATCCAAGACATATAGAAATTCAAGTAATGGCTGATGAACATGGTAATGCAGTACATTTAGGAGAAAGAGATTGTACTGTACAACGAAGAAACCAAAAAATGCTAGAAGAAACACCATCAGGAATAATAGATAGCAAATTAAGAGAAAAAATGGGTGCTGTAGCTGTTAAAGCTGTTAAAGAAGTTGGATACACAAATGTTGGAACAATAGAATTTTTAGTAGATAAAAATAAAGATTTCTATTTTATGGAAATGAATACAAGAATCCAAGTAGAACATCCAGTAACAGAGATGGTAACAGGATTAGACTTAATAAAAGAGCAAATTCGTATAGCTTCAGGTGAAAAAATGAAATACAAACAAAAAGATATTATATTTACAGGACATAGTTTAGAAGCTAGAATAAATGCAGAAAATCCAGCTAAAAACTTTATGCCATGTCCAGGATTAATAGAGGAATTACATCTTCCAGGTGGAAATGGTGTAAGAGTTGATACAGCTGTATATGCAGGATATAAAGTTCCTCAAAATTATGATTCTATGATTGCAAAAGTAATTGTTCATGGAAAAGACAGAAAAGAATCAATTGCTAAAATGAAAAGTGCATTATCAGAACTTGTAATTTCAGGGATAGAAACAAACACAGACTTCATATTAAAAATATTAGACAATGAGAAATTTAAAGCTAATGATTATGATACATCATTTATAGAAAAAGAATTTGGAAAATAGGGATCTGGTTTACTATTTTGATAAAAATATCGCACTTCTAAGAATTAGTATAAGCTATTCTTAGAGGTGTTTTTATTATATGTAGAAAATTATAGCCAAGTAGAAGCACTAGTTTGGTAATTTAGATTGAAAAAATAGCAAAGCAGTGGTATAATTATTATGTTTACTAACAACTGTGCATTAATAAAATAGGAGGCATGAATATGTCAAAAAGGTTAATTTGCTCAGAATCTTGGTTGCGGAACAAGATTCATGTAAAAGTCTATCTACCAGTTCCAGGTAGTATTGACAAATTGGAAGCTCCAGCAATGGGAAATTCACCGATGGAAAGAGACGAAAATATTATGAAGTTTGCAGAAGAAATGTGGTTTCCACAGTATTTTAGAGCTGTCAAACGAATAATAGATGTCTACGAAAGAAGTGAGATGCCATTACGTTATATTATAGGGCAGGAGATTGATATCTTTCCTATGATAGAGCGAGTTGGAATGTATTCAGTATTCAGTGGAAAGATTTCTATGGATAATGATAGTATGCTGGACATAAGTATCGTAGGTTCTGGAGCTCAGATTTTTGGACATGAAATGGGACATAAGCTTCTTTGCGTAAAAGAAAGCAACGAACTTCTTGAAAATGTACAAGAATATTTTGGAACTACAGAAAAATGGGCACATGAAATAATCGCAGAACTAACCGGTGAAATAGTTGCCAATGATGATACCGCAGTTAAAATCTCCTTTATAGATGGAAGGACACAGGAGTTTTTTAAGCGCCAAATTTTAAAATTGGCGTGGCAATAAGTAAATAATAACTGAACTTAAATCCCAGTAAAAGGATAGTATCTTTTTACTGGGATTTGTCTGTTTATAAAAATATGCATACTAATCTTGATAGATAGTATGTGTAAAATTAAGATTAAAAAAAGATTAATTTATTATAAAGAGGGAAAAAAGGAACAGTACAAAATCCTTAATTAAGGAAAGTCTCTTAATCCACCAATCCCTATTGTCATATACAAAATTTTGGTATAGAATAAAACCGAAGAAAAACGGAAAAGGATGTGATATGAATGACACCTAGTTATGATACAATTGTTATAGGAATGGGACCAGGAGCAATATTTTTTGCATATGAGATGATTCAAAAAAATCAAAATAAAAAAATATTGTTAGTAGAACAAGGAAAACGAGTAGAAGATAGAAATTGCCCTATAGAAACAATAGGAAAATGTGTAAAATGCAAACCATTTTGTAATATTACAAGCGGATTTTCTGGAGCAGGAGCTTTTTCAGATGGAAAATTATCTTTATATAATATAGAAGACGATGATTTTTATGTTGGAGGAGAACTGCATAAGTATGTTGGAGTAGAAGAAACAAAGAAATTAATAGACTATACAGATCAAATATACTTAGATTTTGGAGCAGATCCAAAACTAGAAGGAACGAAGTATAAAAACGAAATAAACGAGATAAAGAAAAAAGCCAAAAAAGAAGAAATAACATTAATAGATATTCCAATAAGACATCTAGGAACAGAAAAAGCACATGAACTATACAAAAAATTAGAAAAATATTTAGAAGAACATAATATAGATTTAATGTTCGAAACAGAAGTAAAAGATTTAATAATAGAAAATAACGAAGCTAAAGGAATTATTGTACATAATATAAAAGAAAATTCCGAAGAAAAGGTATATGGAAAAAACATAATAATAGCAGTAGGAAGAAAAGGAGCAAACTGGCTAGTAGACATGTGTAATGCCCATAACATCAAAACAGAAGCTGGAGTAGTAGATATAGGTGTAAGATATGAGCTTTCAGACGAAGTAATGAAAGATATAAATACATATATGTACGAAGGTAAATTTATCGGTTATCCAGGACCTTTTAAAGATAAAGTAAGAACATTTTGTCAAAATCCAAGTGGATTTGTTTCATCAGAAGTATATGATGAAGGAATAAACTTAGTTAATGGACATTCATATAAAGACAAAAAAAGCACACATACAAATTTAGCAATACTAGTATCACATCATTTTAATTATCCATTTGATAAACCAATAGAATATGGAAGAAATATAGCTAAAAATATAAATGAATTAGGAAATGGAAACATTGTAGTTCAAAGATTAGGAGATATTTATAGAGGAAAAAGGACTTGGGATGAAGAATTACAAAATAATAAAATTAAGCCAACATTAAAATCAGCAGTTGCAGGAGATATAACATTTGCACTTGGATATAGAACTATGACAGACATTCTTCAATTTATAAGAAGTATGGACAAAATAGTAGAAGGATTTGCAAATCCAGAAAATCTATTATATGCACCGGAAATAAAATTCTATAGTAATAAAGTAGTAATAGATCATAATTTTGAAACAAGTGTAAAAGGCTTGTATTCTATAGGAGATGGTGGAGGAATGACAAGAGGATTAATGATGGCATCAGCTTCTGGAGTACAAATGGCAAGGAATTTAATAAATAAAGGAGTATAATATGCATATAAGTGTTAGAGGAATAGTAGAAAAAGATGATGGAATCATCTTAATACATAGAATAAAACCAAGAGAAGATGGTACATTAAGAGATTATTTTGTTGTACCTGGCGGAAAGAAAGAAGAAGGGGAAAGCAATTTAGAAACATTAAATAGAGAAATAGAAGAAGAGCTAGGCATTACAGTAGATGTAAAAGAAAAATTAATAGAATATGATGACCAAGCTTATAATGATAGCATTCAAATATTTTACATATGTACACATAAAGACGGAATAATAGGAACAGGAAATGGCCCAGAAATGACTAATAAAAATGAATATAAAGGTACCTTCGAGCCAGTAGTTGTAAAATATGAAGATCTAAAAAATGTGAATTTAGTACCAGAAGCTATTAAAGACTTACTAGTAGAAAGATATGAGGAAATAAAAAATGAAAAGAAGTTATAGTTATTTTATAGTAAAACCAGATGGAATACGATATTTAGATGAAATATTAAATGATTTAGAGGGAAAATTTCAAGAAATAAAATATTATGCAGTAGATGATTTTGAAAGTCTAATTAAAAAACTATATCATAAACATTATGAAAATAAAGGGGAGCGGCTTTGCAAAATCATATGCTTCATATTTATATGGAATTAGAGAAATTTTTGGTAATAAAGCATTATTAGTATTAGTAGGTGATAGAGAAAAAACATATGAAGAATTATCTAATGATATTTTTACAGAGAAAACATTAATAAGACAAAAATATGTTAATAACAATGTTGGCATAATTACAAATCTAGAAGATGAGCAAGTTAATTATGTAAGATATGTAGACAAAAGAGGAAAACTAAAGGAACCAAGAATTCTAAACGGGATAGGTAATATTAGAATAAATGATATGAATATTATACATTCACCAGATCCTGATGAAGCTACAACAAAAGAAGAACTACAAATTATAATAAATAGCGGAATTTTACAAGACAAAAATCTATTAACGCCAGACACTATTAAAAAAATAAGAGAATATGGAACATTTAATTTTTTTAATGATATGAAAAAAGATGATTATCAGGGAAATATAGGACCAGATATATCTGGATTTATTAAATCAGAAATAGACGAAAGATAATATACAAGGGGGAAAAAGTATGGAAGAAGAATTAGAAAATGGAATAGCTTTAATGGATGGAATATTACAAAATTGGGCAAATGAAAACAAAGGAAAGTATCATATATTCTTTCCGAAATGTACAAAAGAAAATGACAAGGATGTTGTGTTATTCCCAATATTTGAAGAAAATAAAAATGGAACTTTAAACCTAAAAGTATGGGCAAAATACAATTTAGAAAATTATTCTTTGGAAGATTATTTGGATGTAAAAAATAAAATTATATTATTTGATAAAAAATTAATAAATTATAAAAAGAAAAAATTTGCACAAAATGTAATTGCATTAATAGAAATATTTTATACAGCCCAAGAATTTATGGAACTTTCAGAAGATAGTATAGAATACATAGCAAATCAAGAATTGTTAGAAGAGAAAATTGATGAATATAAACAAAAATTTAAAACAATTCTTGCTGAAGAAGAACTAGCTATTGCATATGGAGTAAAAAAGAATGAGCCAGTAAAAACAGAAAAAGCGAAACTTCCAGTTACAAATACACAGCCTATTGAAAATAAGAAAGAAGAAACAAAAGAAAAGAGAACAGTAAAAATACCAGATTTAACGATAAAAAAATTACAAGAAAGTATATCTAAGATAGACCATAAAAATAATTCAAAAGAAAAATACATGTTAAAACTTATGGAAGAAGTTGGCGAGCTTGCAAAGGTTGTAAATGAAGATGTACGAATGAAAGATAAAGAAATTAAAGGAACAATAGAAGAAGAATTACAAGATGTGTTATATTATATAACATGCTTAGCAAATATTTATGGAATAGACTTAGAAGAATGTATATATTTAAAAGAAGAATTAAATTGTAAAAAATATAATAGGAAAAATATGTTTAAAGACTAAAATTAAGGAGTAATTAATGAGCAAAGTTGCAAATATGTTAAATATGGTAAAAATTCTGGAAGATGGTAAAATACATACAATACAAGACTTAGCAGATGAATTAGAAGTATCTACAAGAATGATAAGAATATATAAGCAAGAATTAGAACAAGCAGGAATATATATTCAAGGCAAGCAAGGAATAAATGGTGGGTATATTTTAGATAACATGAAAAGTACTATTGACATTGGACTAACAGGAGAAGAAATATATCAACTAAAAAATATGAAAAAGAATGAACTAGATGAAGCAATAATAAACAAGATTATTAAAGCATATATTACAAATGAACATAGAAAAGATAATACTAAAAGCAAACAGTTAATGCCAGAATTTACAGAAATTTATAAAGACTTTAGACTAGCAATCAATAATAGAAATAAGATTTTTATTGAGTTTAAATCTGTTAATTCAGGAAAAACTAAAAGAATAATCCATCCAGCAGAACTATTTACATATTTAAATAATTGGTATGTTGCAGCATTTTGCGAATTAAGGAATGAAATTAGACTATTCAAATTAAATGACATAATTTCATATAAAATATTAGATAAAAAATACGAAGAAGTAAATTTAAAAATCTGGTCAAAAAATTAAACTGACAATTATATTTCCTCTTTTTGTGATAAAATAAAATCACAAAAGGAGGATTTTTATGTATAAAACAATAATATTTGATCTAGATGATACCTTAAATGATGATACAAAAAATATGCAAGAAGCATTTAAAATACTAACAAAAGATAAATATAGTGACGAAGAATTTAAAAAATTTCAGACAATAGATAAGAATCACTGGAAAGAAAGGGCTGCAGGAATAGTAAAAGATCCTAGAGAAGGGATGTCAAAAGCGGAAAAAGCAGAGTGGAATAGAGCACAAAGATTTTTAAGATATTTTAAAGGAATTTCTTATGAAGAAGCGGTAAAAATGAATGAAATATATACAGAAGGACTAAAACGAAAAGTACAAGAAATAGAAGGAGCTAAGGAAATCATAAAATATTTAAAAGACAAAAAGTATAAGCTTATAATTGCAAGTAATGGACCAAGCACAGCAATACCATCAAAATTGAAGGGATTAGGAATAAATGAATATATAGATGAAACCTTTGCAGCAGATGAATGTGGAAGTATGAAACCACATGCATATTTTTATGAAGCTTTGTTTAATAAAATAAATAACCATAATACCAAAGAAATGTTATATATAGGTGATGAGTTAGAAAAAGATATTAAAGGTGGAAACGAAGTAGGAATGGATACATGTTGGTTTAATATTAGGAATGAGAATGCTAGTATTTATAAGCCAACATATGAGATACATAAGTTAGAAGAATTAAAAAATATATTATAAAAAGGGAGAAAAAGATATGGAGGAAATAGTATTTGTAACACATAACAAAGGTAAAATAGCATCTGCACAAAAACAATTAGCAGGAGTAAATGTAAAAATATTCGAATATGAGTTAGACGAACCAAGAAGTGATGATATAAAATTTATTTCAAAAGCAAAAGTAGAAGAGGCGTATAAATTAGTAAAAAAGCCATGTATTTCTTTAGATTGTGGTTTCTGGATAGAAGAATTAAATGGATTTCCACGAGCATTTGTTAACTTTTCATTAGAAACATTAGGACTAGAAGGAATCTTAAAATTAATGGAAGGAAAAGAAAACAGAAACTGCAAATTCACAGAATGTTTATCATACTATGATGGAAAAGAAGTACATCAATTTATGGGAGAGCATAAAGGGAGACTAGCAAAAGAAATATTAGGAAATGATACAAACGAAAAATGGTCAGATTTATGGTATATCTATATACCTAGTGGATATGAAAAGACATTAGCACAAATGACTAAAGAGGAACGAGCTACGAGGAAAAAGTATGAAAGTAAAGATGCAATGAAAATATTCGCAAATTGGTATTTAGAAAATAATGCAAATTTATTATAGAGTTTAAAATTTTGAATAGTTGGATATAAATATTTAGATAAAAAGTAGTAAAATAGAAGCTTTTATGATATAGTTCTTTGTAAAATAGGAGTAGCAAGTTTAATATGTGAATGTTAAAATCACATATACTGGCGAATAAAGGAGTATATTATGAGAGCTAATTTTTTTGGAAGTACAGCATGCTATTTAAAGAAAGACAACAAAATATTATTTATAAAATTCAATAAAAAATGGGGACAAGTATATGCTCCAATAGGTGGAAAAATAGAAGCAGGAGAAACACCTACAGAATGTTTATTAAGAGAATTTAAAGAAGAAACAGGTCTAGAATTAAAAGATCCAAAACTTAAGGGAATTTCATTTTGGAAAGATAGCACAGAGGGTATAATATTTATATATACTGCCGAAAAAGTTGATGGAGATTTACAAGAATCTGAAGAAGGAAGACTAGAATGGATAGACATTAGCGAGTTAGACAATATAAAGCAATTTGATATGAACAGTAAATTTACTAAATATATATTAGAAGACGGTATGTTCGAAGGAAAATTTATTTTAGATGAAAATGCTAAAGTACTTGATTATAAAATAAGGAAGATTTAGAAAGAAAGGATTAATGCATGATTAAAAATATAATATTTGACTTAGGAAACGTAATATTACAATGCTCAACAATAGAAACGATGTATAATTTTACAGCTAGTGAAGAAATTGCAAAGAATCTAATAACATATATATTCAAATCAGAAGAATGGAAATTACTAGATTTAGGAAATATAAGTAAAGAAGAAGCTATATCAAGAATACAAGAAAGAGTGTCAGACGAATATAAACCTTTAATAAAAGAGGTTATGGATAACAGAGCAAAATATTTAAAATTGAATGAAGGTACAATAGAAATTGCAAAAAAATTAAAAGATATTGGATATAAAATATATGTGTTGTCAAATATGTCGACATTTACATATGAATATTTTAAAGATAACGAATTTTTTAAGTTATGTGATGGAATAGTAATTTCAGCATATGAGCACATTAAGAAACCAGATGAAGAAATATTTAAAAAATTATTAAATAGATATAAGCTACTTCCAGAAGAATGTTTATTTATAGACGATGACGATACAGGAAGAAGTTTTGAAACAGCAAATAAGTTAGGCATAAATGGAAGAAGAGTACTTCCAAATGATAGTGAAGATGTTCTAAAATTATTAGAAGAATATAATATAAAATTACAAGGAAAAATGGAGGAAATATAGAACAAATAATATAGGGGGAAAGACAGATGCTAAGATTTGAAAAAATAGATGACAAATATTGCAACCAATATATAGAGATGGTACAAGAATGGAAAGCGAGCAATACATCTTTAACACCAGATATTTTAGAAATACCTTGTAATAATGAAATAGAATATAGAAATATAGTTAGCATAGCAAAAAATGCAGCTATTGGAATACACGAAGATAGAGACTGGTATGAAAAATGCAACTATTACTTAGTTGTAAATGATCAAGACAAATTAATTGGAATAACTGCAGTAAGAAGCAATTTAACACAATTAGGAAAAGATACATTAGGAAATATTGCATACGGAATACGTCCATCAGAAAGAAGAAAAGGATATGCAAAAGCTGTTGCAAATATGCTAGTAAATAAATGTAGAGAATTAGGAATGAATGAAATTGTTGCATGTCATTATATAGAAAATGATGCATCAAAAAGAGTTTTAGAAAGTGCAGGAGCAATTCCTACAGGAGTGTTGACATCAGAATATTCTGGCAAAAAGATAAAACGTTATATAATAAGAACAAATACAAGTAGCGAAATAAACTTTACCTTGGCAAAACAAGTTTTTAATGACTACGTAAAAAAATTTGACAGGGAAGATGGAAGCATTTTATTAAAAATAACACATACATACCATGTTGTAGACTTAAGTGAATATATAGCAAAAGAACAAGGGTTAGATGAAGAAAATGTAGCTTTAGCTAAACTGATAGCGTTATTGCATGACATAGGAAGATTTAAACAAGTTACATTACTTAGAAACTTTTCTGATAAAGGGTTTGATCATGCAGATTATGGTGTTAAAATTCTTTTTGAAGAAAATTTAATAAGAAAATTTATTCCAACAAATAAATATGACGAGATAATAAAAAAAGCAATATATACTCATAATAAATACAAAATAGAAGATGGATTAAATGAATTAGAAGAACTGCACTGTAAAATTATAAGAGATGCAGATAAATTAGATAATTTTAGAGTAAAAGAAGAAAATAAATTTGAAGATAGTTTTCCAGAAACTAAAGATGTAGCAGGGGAGCTTTCTAATTCTGCGATGTCTGATGTAGTATATAATGACTTTTTAGCACATAAATGTATCAAACTTGAAGATAGAAAAACTTTAATAGATTATTGGGTATGTATACTTGCTTTTATATTTGATTTATATTTTAAAAGTTCATTAAAGTATATTAAAGACAAAAATTATATTGATATTTTAATTGATAAGATAGAATATAAAAATGAAGAAACAAAAGCAAGAATGGAAGATATAAGAAAATGTGCGAAAAAATACATAGAAGATAATATTTAAGGAATGTAAAATATGATTAGGAAAAGTACTAATAACGATTTAGAAAAAATTATGCAAATATGGTTGGATACGAATATTTCGGTACATAATTATATTCCACAAGAATATTGGACTAGTAATGAAAAATATGTTAAAGAAGCAATACAGGAGGCAGAAGTATATGTATATGAAGAAAATAAAGAAATAAAAGGTTTTATCGGAATAAATAAGGGACATATAGAGGGAATATTTGTAGAAGAAAAATATAGAAATCAAGGAATTGGAAAAGAATTACTATCTTATTGTAAAAACAAATATGATAAGCTAACCTTAGAAGTTTATAAGAAAAATACTAAAGCTATAAACTTTTATGAAAGAGAACAATTTAAGCCGATAAAAGAAGATGTTGATGAGGCAAATAATGAAGTAGAAATACTTATGGAATGGAAGAAAAATTAAAAGAGATTGTTTTGAGTTATTGCTATATTTGAGAGATGGATCCTTTTGGGGATTATATATAATATAATAAATAAAGGAAGTTAATATGAAGATACGTTTAGAAGAAGAAAAAGACTATTTTATGAATGAAAATTTAACACGAGAAGCTTTTTGGAATGTATATAGACCAGGTTGTTATGAACATTATATTCTTCATAAAATTAGAACAGATAAATGCTATGTAAAAGAATTAAGTTATGTAATGGAAGAAAACAACAGGCTAATAGGAAGTATAGTTTATGCAAAAGGAAAAATACAAAATGAAAATGGTGTACATGAAGTGTTACTATTTGGTCCAATAAGTATACTTCCAGAATATCAAGGAGCAGGATATGGAAAGAAACTAATAAAAATTACTTTAAAAAAGGCAAAGGAATTAGGATACCCTGCAGTAGTAATAACAGGAAAACCAGAATACTATGAAAAATTTGGATTTAAGCCTGCCTCAAAATATAATATATTTTATGAAGGAATGGAAAATGAAGAAAATCCGTTTTTTATGGTAAAAGTTTTGGATAAGCATAAAATGAAAGGTATATATGGAATATATACAGATCCAGATGTTTACACAGTAAACCAAGAAGAGGTAGAACAATTTGATAAGAAATTTCCAAAGAAGAAAAAGGAGAAAAGAGAAGGACAATTGGAATAATCGGAATATGCTTCGGGATTTTGGGACGTTCTTCGGGATTTAGGGACGTTCTTTAAATCCCGATTTTGAAAATTAATGAAGGAGCTTAAATACCTATTTTAGAATTATGTTAAAAGCCATCAACGACATCTTGCATTCGTTGGTGGCTTAATACTTGGAACTTATAAGGTTAAACGGTTCCAAAAATCCATATATATGTTTATGTCGTGCTTATGATATTTTAAACATCTGGCAATTCTACAATATAGAACAACAATTAACATAGCTTTAATCTTTTGATGAGGCTCAGAAAGTAAGCTATATATTTTATCAAGAGAAATATTTTTTACGACACTTGCATTACTAACGATGGCAAATAAAGTGTCGTATAAACTATCTCCAAGCACAGGCATTGGATCAATAACGCCAGCAAATTTACCATTAACTTTTATAAAATTGTGGGTACCAAAATCTCCATGAATTAATTTTTTATCAAATTTATAATCTTCTAATATTTTTACTTGATCTAGCACAATAGAATTATCTGGAATATAAGCTACTAAGGTTTTAGTAGAATCAGCTATTTCATCAAGTAAAAACTCAGACCACGTTGAAACTTCTTCATAAAGGTAGCCATATCCATAATAATCTACAGTTTTATAATTATTTGTAATATAAATAATATTTCTGAGAAAATCATCAATATCATCAACTTGTTTCATAATATCTCCGTGAATGAATTCATAAACAGCAAATCTATATGAAGGGTCAAAATAAATAATTTTTTGCATTTTAGGACTAGGATTTAAACTTAAAAATTTGATTTCAGCTTTTATGGCATATGGAGTACTTCTTTTTATTAAGTATTTGTTATTTAGCAAAATCACATGGCTTGAAACACCATCTGTAAAATACTTGTGGCTTTCATAAGGTATATTTAATAGTTTTAAAACAAATTCAATTATATTTTTATCTATTTTATTATCAATATTCATAATTTACCTCTAGATATATTTTAAAAATCCATCTGGATAAATAATTTTTTTACCAGATTTAAAATCATCAATATCTACCCATACAGCATTATACTCATCAGCTTCATCATCAATTTCATATTCATCTTTGTAAGTATCCTCTGGAATTTCTATAGAATAAAGAAATACGATTTCATGTCCTGTTTTCCCTTGATAGGTAAAAATATTCTCTGTTACTCCAAGAAGTTCTCCTACTTTAATATCAGCATGAATTTCTTCCTGAAATTCTCTTTTTACAGCATCTTTACTTGTTTCGCCAAATTCGATACCTCCTCCTAAAGCACGGTAAAAGGTTTGCTTCTTTACTTTGTCATATCCAATGCCTACTAAAATTTTGTTGTCTTTTTTTGCAATACCTAAAGATATAGGTCTGATAGAATCAGATTTAAACATTTTATACACTCTCCTTTATTTTGGTAAGCAAGTGTTTATATTGTCTAAGTGCAGTTAAAGAATGCTAATTTTTGTGTAACTTATGAAGATGAATACTGCTTGCCAATTAAATTATGTTATTAGTGTAGCATATAGAAATGTAGAACACAAGAAAAATATATAAATATTGAAATTAGACAATAAAATGATATAATGATTGCATGTAAAGAAATAGATATATGTATTAATGTATCAAATATTATTGAGTATATGGAGGTCAAAAGTGAATAAAGAAGCGGGACTAAAATCAATATATGAATTACGAAATTATAAATTTGTTATAGAGAGTTATCAAAGAGGATACAGGTGGGACTCTAAACAGGTTACAGAACTATTAGAAGATTTGTTAGAATTCCAAAAAACAGGAAATAATTTATATTGCTTACAACCAATTATAGTTAGAAAAGTTGATGAAAACAAATATGAATTAATAGATGGACAACAAAGACTTACAACTATATATATATTACTTAAATTTTTAAAACAAGAAGAATATTTATATGGGATAGAGTACAAAAGACCTAATAGTAAAGAATTTTTAGAAAATATTGAAAGTGAAGAAAATATAAACAATCTGGATTTTTATTTTATGAAAAATGCGTATACAACAATTAAAAAATGGTTTCATGTAGTAAGTGAAAATGAACAGACGGGAAATTTAAAGGGAAGGTTTATATCATTACTTTTGGAAAATGATAAGAATGTAAGATTTATTTGGTATGAAGTAAAGGATAAAAATATTTCATCAGAAGAGATTTTCACAAGAATAAATGTTGGTAAAATTCCATTAAATGATGCAGAGCTTATAAAAGCAAAATTACTTTATGATGTAAAATCAGAAAGAAAAGAAGAAAAGTATCTAAAACAAATAGAAATAGGAAACGAATGGGATAGAATAGAAAAAGATTTGCAGAATGATTCTTTTTGGAGATTTTTAGTAAATTATAAAAAAGAAAAATCAAATAGAATAGAATATATATTTGACTATGTAGCAAAAGAAGCGGAAGAAAAAACAAAAAGTAAGAGTAATAAATCTAAAAATATAACTGAAAATGAAGAGCACTCTACTTTTGAAAAAATAAGTCAATTAATGCAAGAACAAATAGTAAATAAAGATAATTGGTATACAGAAGAAAAGGATTTTTGGGATAATAATGTAAAAAAATATTACTATATTTTTAAAGATTGGTATAAAGATCCTGAAATATATAACTATATTGGTTTCTTAAACTTTTATAATAATAAAGAAGGTAATACGTATAGTCTCATTAAAGAATATGAAAAATGTACAGAAAAAACAAACTTTAAAGCATACGTTAAAAATTTAATAATAAAAGATGTTATAAATGATGTAGAAAATTTAGATGATTTAGATTATGAAGAAAATGGAGAGCAATTAAAAAAACTACTTATTTTATTTAATATTTTAACATTAAATAAAATGCAAGAAAAATTTCCATTTGAAAAATACAAGAAAGATGAGTGGTCACTTGAACATATTCATCCTAGAAATATTAAAAGTATGGGAAATGATAAAGAAAAATGGAAATCTTTGTGTGATGATGAAATAATAACTATAAAAGATTTTATTGAATTATTTAAGAATAGAAATGATAAAGAAAAATTTGAATTATATAATAACATTTTAAGAAAAATGGAAGAACTAAGGCAAAATATAGAAAATAAAAAAGATGCAGTTATTTTAGAAGAATTCGAAGCAATTAAAGATTTATCAAAAAATGAATATGGGGAAGAATTTATGAATTCAATTGCAAATTTAACTTTATTAGATAAAGATACAAATAGTAAAATAGGAAATAATTTTTTTGATACAAAAAGAAGAGAATTAATGAATGCCGAAAAAACAGGTGTTTATATTCCTATATGTACAAAAAATGTATTTTTGAAGTTTTATAGTAAGAATCCAAATCATATTTATTTTTGGACAAAAGAAGATAGAGAAGATTATAAAAATGCATTAAAAGAAGAGTTACAAAAATTTGTTGAAAGTGAGAGTGAAAGTGAAAATAATGAATAATACTGTATTAGATGAAGAAACATATAGTTTTTGGAAATTAATAAATAAATATAATATCACAATTCCTATGATTCAAAGGGATTATGTTCAGGGAAAAGAAGATAAAAGAATAAATGAAATAAGAGAAAAGTTAATAAATAACATAAAATTAGCAATACAAGGAGAAAAATTATTAGACTTTGATTTTATATATGGAAGTACGAAAATAAATGAAGATAATGAAGAAGAACTATCATTATTAGATGGGCAGCAAAGAATTACAACATTATTTTTATTACATTGGTATTTTGCAAAAAAGGAATGCAAAATGACTGATGAAGTAAAAAATATTATGCATAATTTTTCTTATCAAAATAGAGTCAGCTCAAGAGAATTTTGCAAAAGTTTAGTGGATAAAGAAATAAAAATTGATAAAAATAAAAAAATAAGTGATTTAATAAGACAGAAAACATGGTATTATTCTGAATGGAATAATGATCCTACAGTAAAAAATATGCTTAATATGCTTGATTGTATCCATGAGAATTTTTATGAATATGAAGCTTTCGATAAGTTGATTGACGAAAATAATAGTCTTATCACATTTATGTTTATACCACTTGAAAAATTTAATTTAACAGATGAATTATATATAAAAATGAATTCTAGAGGAAAAAAATTAACAAATTTTGAAATATTTAAGTCTAAGATTTTAGAAATAATGAAAGAACAAAACGAAAAAGAATTATTAGAAGAATTTTCAGAAAAAATCGAATCAAGTTGGGCTGATTTTTTCTTTAGCTATAAAAAAGAGAATGAAGAAACATTTGATGAAATTTTTATGAGATATATTTATTATATTACTGAGATGATTTATGCTACAAAGATAAGTACTAAAACTCAATATGACAATGAAAAAGATTCTCCTTTTGATTATTCAAAAAAAGATTTAAATTTAGATTTAAAATTGGTAGAAGAAACTTATAAAGATAAAAATAATATTAAATTATTAATTAGTATATTAAATATATGGAAAAACAAAGAAGAGCTAACTGAAGATATTAATAAGGCATTTAGTAGTAAATATTCAGAAGGAAAGGTAATGTTATTTGACTCAAATGAAAAAATAAATTTATTTGAAAATTGTATTTATTATGAAAATTTTGAATGGTTAAATAGAATATTGTTATTTTCTTTCCTATTAAAGAAAAGTAAAAATAAAAATGATAATAATTATGATGATATAAGAATTATAAGAAATATATCTTTAAATATAAGATCTTTTTACAGATCTCAAGAAAGTTATACTCCAAATATTCGTTATTATATGTTAAGAGATTTATTTAATATTTTCGAAAAAATAATAGATGAGGAAGATCCATATTTATATTTATTGAATGAAAGTTTCATTTCAAGAGGAGAGTATATTTTTCCAGAAATAAAAAAAGCAGAAATTATAAAAAGAAAACCAGAATTAAAAAAAGTGATTTTTGAATGTGAAGATACCAATTCAACAAAGGGAAATTTGGTAAATTTAATAAATTTAATAGAAAAATATGAAAATAAAGTGATTAAACTGATAAAATTTTTTAATGATAAATCTCATTATCCATTAATTTTGAGAACGATGCTATCATTTGATAACTATGGAATATATATTGGAAAGGGAAATAGATATTTCTATGGAAGTAGTAACTCGATATATGATGTATTAACATATTCTAATAATAATGAAATACAAAGTAAAATACAAATTATTTTGGAAAAGATCTTTGAAAAAGTACAAAGTAATATTGATATAGATATAGAAAAATTGTTCATTAATACTATTAAAGAAAATATGAAAGAAATGGAAAAAAATAGTTGGAGATATAATGTGGTAAAATATGCAGAAATTTGGGAATTGAGCTATGAAAGAATATTTAATAAAAATAGTGAAATAATATATACTTTTGCATTAAATAGTGATGATGCAAATATTTCGTCATTTTCAAAAAAGGCAATAAATAGTAGACATATTAATCCATATTATAAACCACTATTGGCAAAATATAATTTAGAAAAACAAAAAGAATGTTATAGTACAAAAGATGATAATGGAAAGATTATATTAAATAATAATATAGTTATTAAAATTATAGAAAGTAGTTTTCAAGTTTCTTCCAATGTGAAAAAGGAAGAAATTAAAAAAGTTTTTATTGATAATAAAATAGATGAAGATGGAAACATATTTATAAAGTTTAATATAAATTGTGATTATATAGAGCAATTAGAACAAATAATAAATAAGATTTCTACATTATAAGGATAATGTTAAGATTGATATTAATACGTTTTAAGAGATAAAAAAGATATTAAAAGAGTTTTATAATATATTAAATAAAAACAACTACATTATATGACCAGTGAAATTGAAAAACTCCTTATTACAAATTATAATAAAAAAGATGTAATAAGGAGGAATTTTTATGGTTAATGAATATATTTTAGATGCAAAAGATGAAGCAATAATAAACGGATTAGATAATTTATTTGGAGTTGTTCAAAATAAAGAGGTATTAAGGAATATTATAATATTTTCAAAATTAAAAAGAGATGATGAAATAAACACAGGAAATTTTAATATTATTATAAGAAATAATTCCGACTATAATTTATTAGAAGATTTTCTAAGAATATGTACCAAGCTATTTGTTAAAAATAATATTATAGAAAATGATAAAATATATTTTTTTGGGGAAAATGAAGATAAATGTAAAGGCAGAAAAAATAATGATATTTGGAATATAGAATTAAAAAATAATGAAAGTTTAATTGTTTTTAAGTGTAACTCATTTTATATAAACTATAAAAGAGATAGAAATAAGATTGAAAAATTAATTAAGAAATATCCAAATAAAATATTTATATTTGAAGATACAAATTATTGTGAAGGCGAAATGGATGCAGAACTAGGAAATATTGCAACTTGGAGAATGACAATAGAAAAAATTTCTTTGGATGATAAAATAATATACTGTAAAAATATATTAGATAAAAATAAAATAAAATATAGAAATCAAGATATAAGAAATTTTTCGGAACAACCATTTTGGAAATTAAAACCTAACCTTTTGCAACTAATGGTTGAATGCAAGGCTAATAGGATTGAAAGTGTAAATAGTGAAATGTTTAGGAAAAAAGGTGAAAAATATAATATAAAACCAATAAGAAAAAATAATACAAAAAGTAGTAAAAAATCTGCAAAAGCAGATCTAGAAGAGCTTATAGGTCTTGATGAAATAAAAAGTGAAATAAGAAAAATATTAAATTATGTAAGTTTAAATAAAGAAAGAGGTAAAATGCCTACTTTACATATGTGCTTTTATGGAAATCCTGGAACAGGAAAAACAAGTGTTGCAAGAGTTATAGGAAAATTATTTGCAGAAGAGAGAATATTACCAGGGAATGGCGATTTCGTAGAAGTTCATGGAAGAGATTTAGTTGCAAAATTTGTAGGCTGGACTGCTCAAAAAGTTCATGAAGTAGTTGGAAAAGCTATTGGAGGGGTTTTATTTATCGATGAAGCATATAGTTTGATTTCTAGAGGAAGAGGGGGATTTGAATCAGAGGCAATAGACACTTTAATAAAAGAAATGGAAGATCACAGAGATGAAATTTGTATTATATTAGCTGGATATACTGATGAGATGAAAGAGTTATTAAGAGAAAATCCTGGCTTTGAAAGTAGAATACAGTTTAATATTGATTTTCCAGATTATACTGCAAATGAATTGTTAGAAATTTTTAATGAATTGAGTAAAAAAGAAAAGTATTGTATATCTAATAATTGCAGAGAAATATTATTAGACCACTTTAATAAAGTTAGAAGTCAAAAAAATTTTGGAAATGGTAGATATGTTAGAAACATTTTTGAAAAAATAAAATTTGAACAAGCCGATAGAGTTATAAGAACGAATTGCAAAAGCATGAATAGAATAACAAAAAGTGATGTTCAGAATGCATTGATACAAGTTCAAATGAAGCAAGAAAATAATTGTGTAAGAAAAATGATAGGTTTTTAAGGCAACAAAATAATCAAATGATATAATAAAGAAAATGTTAGAATTTGAAAAATATAAAATACTTAACAAGAAAGCAAAAATGAAAATAGAAGAAAATTAATTTTTATTTTACTTTTTCTTAAAACATTGAAGTAATTAATATTAAAGAAAAGTTATTCGAAATATTTTTTAACAGAATATGATATTGTAATAAAAAATTTATACTTTATAGAAGTATTTTATATACATAATCTTTTATCTACATAATTTATTTGCGAAGATGAAATTAAATAAAATAAAAAAACTCATAACCCGAAGGTCCCAGGTTCGAGTCCTGGCTCCGCAACCACAAATTTTATTAGAGTCACAAGAGATTGTAGACTCTTATTTTTTGCTCATTAAAATTTACATAAAATGAATTGGGCACTAATTGGGCACAAATCTATGTAAAAAGGTTATTGGTAAACCTTGAATTTTCGATATTTATAAATATATTTGATTAAATTCTATTTGAAATAAATTTTAAAAGTTTCTGCTTAAATTATAAAATTGTAAAATTAATTAAAAGTATTTAAGCAGAAACTGCCATATCTTGATTTACTTCTTTATTATTATAATTTTTCATAGAATTTCTTCCTTTCAATTTTTTGTTTAAATTTATGTGATAAGCCTCTAATTGGCTTTAAAATATTTTTTTGTATCTTCTCTATAAAGAAGATTATCAAGTTTATCTGATGCCTCTCTATCCATTTTCGCAAAAGCATGGGCATAGATATTTAATGTTGTAGATGTTTGAGCATGTCCAAGTCTATGACTGACAGTTTTAACATCTAATCCTTGTGCAATAAGTAAAGTTGCATGTGTATGGCGTAAGCCATGAAATGTAATATGCGGCAAGTTTTTATCTTCCAGGAACTGCCTAAACCATTTGGTAATTGTGTCTGGGTGCATAGGAGAGCCATCCCATTGTACAAATAATCGATTTGTGTTTTGCCATTTGTCTCCTAATTTTAATCTTTGTTCTAACTGTTTTCTTTTGTAATCTTTTAAAAGTTTAGTAATTGAATCAGGGATACTAATAACCCTGTTTGATGTTTCTGTTTTTGGATCTTTTGTATAGATACCAATAGAAGAAACATATTGACTAGCCTGTCTTACAGTGATTGAAGAATTTTTAAAGTCTACATCTTGCCATTCTAATCCTAAAACTTCGCCACGCCTTAAACCTGTAAAAATTGTTAATAGGATAATGACTCGAAATTTTAATTCTTCACCTTCCAATGCTTTAATTAATGCTATTGTTTGTACATCATCATAGAAATTAATATTTGGCTTTTTAGCCTTAGGTGGTCGTACTCTTGATGCAGGATTATATGGAATCATTTGCCAATATACTGCTTGTTGTAACATTGAGTGTAATAATCTATGATGTTCTAGTACAGTTTTTGGAGATAACTTATGTTTGATGTTTTTTCTAATATAAGTTGCCTCACTTAATTCTTGGTATAAATACATTAATTGCATTGGTTGAATTTTGTCTAAATACATGTTGCCGAGATAGGGGAGAATTCTTGACCTTAACATACTTTTATATCTTTCATAAGTTTTAGGAGATAAATTTGGAATTGCATAATGGTCAATCCAAAAATCAGCATAATCTCTAAAACGCATCTTTTTTGAAGATAAAGCTTGACCTGTTTCTATTTCTGATATAAATAATGCTAATTCTTTTCTAGCTTCATTTTTATTTTTTGCTTGAACTGTCTTTTTATAGATAATTCTTTTTCCTTCTCCTGTATATCCACCAGAAACTCTTAATCTGTAAGAATTCTCGCCACGTTTTTCGATATTTCCTACCACACCTTCATCACCTCCTTTCATGTGGTAGGGAATTATATTATTTTTTTAAGAACTTTAATAAGAGTGTATTATTCCAAGACAAACCTTCTGATTCATAGTTATGTTCTGCAGTAATTAATTCAGCTTCTAAAAAAGCTTTTTTATTTGTTAAATTATTGTTAGATATACCTAATTTTATTAAATTTACAGCTTTTAATACATCTTCATGAATGAAATAATATGACTTGTCATTCAATTTATTTATTTTATTTAATATGCTATCTTTTAAGATCGTAAAGCCAGGATTTTCAATGAATAATAATGTTTCTTTTAAAATAGTTATATAGATTAATAAACTATCTTTCCTAGCGTCTAGCTGATTTTTATTTATTAAAAAGGCTAAAAACTCATAAATAGCAATATATGTAATAAAACGTTGCAATCCATCATTGAAATTTGCTATTGGTTCCCAACTATTTGAAAGCAAAGTTATAATCAAAGGAAGAAACATCATATCAATAGTAAAAATAATGCCTTGTTTAATATATTTAGATTTCATTTAATCACCCTATTCTATAAATAATAAGTATTATATTTTTTTACTTACAATATAATCTCTAATTATGTAATCATTCTTTAAATAAAAGTCTAAAGCACTTTTATTAGGACCAAAAACTTCAATGTTTATTCTTTTACAATTAATACTTTTAAAATAATTTTCTATTTCTTTTAAGAGTAATTTTCCAATGCCATGACCACGTGAAGAATTTTTAACTATTAGTTCTAATACATTACCTGTTTTAGCACAATCATTTGTTAGTTTGTCTATTTCATCATTTAGATTTACAGCACCAAGAACTAATCCTATAATTTTGGTATCTTCAATTGCTAAAAATATTTTTCCATCCTGTTTGTTAATAAGTTCTAAATCCATTTTAAAGTAATCTTCGCGATAGTTGTCTGATAAAATTTGAGTATGCCAATCATCTATATCAATAAGATAATTTTGTAATTCTATTAATAAGTCTTTTATTTGTTCATCATAGATTGAATCATATTCTATTATTTTTATCATAATGAGCCTCCTTGTTTTTTACAATCATCACAAATATGTGGTAATTCAGGATTATCTTTTATTCTAGATAAAAAATACTTATTACATTTATTGCATTTATAAGGATAATATCCACTAATGTAATCTTCTATTAGTTCATAATACATATAAGAAAGAAGAGAAGTAAAAGTAAATCTTCTTTTATAAGAATTATCATAATAGAAGTTAATACCTCTAAGTTTTTCATTTGTTCTTGATATAAATACAGTAGGGTAAAGTAAAAAAGTAGTTACTAATGAGTTCATTTCTGTTGCTAAATATTCAACATCATGAATTGTTTCTCTATAGCCCATTAGTGAATGTTCTTTAGCAAAAGCCTTTTCTTCTTTTGAACTACTAAATAGATTAGGATCCATCATAACTAAATTTACTAAAAAATCCATAGTAGAAATATTAAATTCATTGTTTATTTTATAAATTCCAGGCCATTGTTTTTTAAACATAGAAACATTTAAATACTGATCATTATATTCAGTACCACCTAAAAATCCAAATTCAGATAAAAAGTCATAACATTCTTTTAAATGAGATTTAGCATCAGGTGCACATCCTAAAAAAGGCAAATAAATTCTAGTATATTTTTTCTTCAAATCTGATAAATTATAAAATTCAATATCAGTATCATTAGATAAAGCATAAATTCCATATTTATTTTTTTCATAAGGTATTGGTTTAGAAATTTTAACCCAATAAAAAGTATCTTTTTTATCATGCTTATTGACTTCATAATCATCAGTTCTTCCTGTTAAGTAATCAACAGAAACATGAAAATAATCAGCCAATTTTATTAACATATTAAATCCTGGATATACATTCTTATTTTCGTAATTTGATAAAGTAGCCCTTCTTTCATTTAAATTTTCTGCTAATTGTGCTTGTGTAATACCATATGATTTACGCAATTGTTTCAAACGATTACCAAAATTAAACTTATCCATTGTAAAAATTTCCCCCTCACTAATTAAGGACATTATATACAATAAAATACTATTTGTAAACATTTAAAACTAAAATATTTAAAAAAAATCTCAAAAAAAGTATTTACAAAACAAATAAAATATTATATTATGTACGCATAATGAGAATAAAGAAGGAGGTGATAGTATGAATAGTGAGAAATTAAATGAAAACACAAAAGAAAAAAGAGTTTTAGATTCAGTAGAAGCAGCAGAATATTTGGGTATTTCATATTGGCTAATTCGTAAATTGGTAAGAGAAAAGAAAATACCATATTACAAAATTGAATCTAAAACACTATTCACGAAAGAAATTCTAGACAAATATATTCAAGATAGTCTAGAAGAACCAAAGAAAAAAGTAAAATATGATTTTTCTAATTTTTAAAGAATAAGTATTTTACCAAGAAAGTAGGTGATTATTAGTGAAAGGAGGAAAAAGATATTGGTTTAAGTTTTACAACAATTTTTTCGACAATGAAAAAATCAAACAAATTAAAAGAAAAAAAGATGGAGATAGGCTTATTGTAATTTTTATAAATTGTTTAGCAATAGCAGCGAATTGTGAATCTGGAGGATATTTAAAAATAAGTGAAAATAAGTTTTTTACCATAGAAACATTAGCACATCATATGGGTAGAAATCAGAAAAGTATCGAGAATGCACTAGATATTTTCCTGGAATATAGCATGATTATACAAGATGAATATGGCTATAAAATAAAAAATTGGAATAAGTATCAAAATCTACAGGAGAAAGGATTACATACTAAGAAAGATTCCACAAAAGATGTAAAAAATGTGGATATAGAAAGAGAAAAAGAATTAAAAAAAGAAATAAAAACAGAAGGAGGTGTAAAAGATGGAGAACAGAGTTATGGAAAAATCAAAGACTTTATATAGCTTAGAGGAAATCTTACAAAATGGTTATCCGATAAAAGCAAATATACCTAAAGAAACTAGATGCAAATATTGTAATAAAGTTTTGAAACCAAGAGGAATATTAAATCCAATAAATAAAACTATAAATGTATTTATAGAAAATGAAAAATGTAATTGTAAACAAGCAATAGAAGAAAGAAATAAGGCAAAAGAAAAATTACAAGAAGAATTGATTAAACAATATGAGAATTATAGAAAAGAAGAATATAACAAAAAAATTAAACAATATTATGGAACAGATTTTATAACAAAACAATTTAAACAAAAAACTTTGGAGAATTTTATTACAGATGAGCAAAATATAAAAACAAAATTAGCAGCTCAAAAATTTCTAACGAATTTTAGTGATATGGAAAAAGGAATTATATTTGTAGGAAAAAATGGAACAGGAAAAACACATATTTCAATGGCGATATGTAATGAATTATTAAAGAATAATGTACCAATAATATTTGGAACATTAACACAATTAGTGGAAAAGTATGCTATATGTTATAAGAATCATACAGAAAGTGAATTAACAAAATTATATACAAAAGTAGATTTATTAGTGATAGACGATTTAGGAGTAGAACCAATGAATGATTGGTTGTTGTCTATATTATTTACAATTATAAATGAAAGATTGATAAATGAGCTACCATTTATTATAACAACAAATTATGATATGGGAGCTTTAAAACAAAGATTAAGCATACCAAACAAAGTATGTAAAACAACAGATTCTATAATATCAAGATTATCTAATATGTGCTATAGAGTGGAATGCAAGGGGAAAAGATTATAGAATATAAAATTCGAAAATAATGTAGCTATTTATAGTGATGGAATATAAATTAGGAAGGATAATATAAAAAATAGCTAGGAAGGAGGTAAAATGTTTGAAAGAGGAATTGCAACATATGATAGAGATAACTTTAGAAAAAGATTAAGTGAGTTTTTAGATGTTGCAAATAAATATATGCTAGATGATTTAAATGAACACAATATTTATCAAGTTTTATACAAAACAGAGTTATTTAGAAATGCAATATATAAATGTATAAAGCTAAAAAGACCATTGATAGGAGAAGAACCCTTACCAGGAAAAGAAGATGGTATTAGTCAGTATGAAAGTGAATATTCAAATGAAATCTTAAAAATAAAGATACATGAATTATTGCCACCAGTAAGAACACCATATAATAATAAAAGATTAGAGAATACTTGCCAAGCAATAGGAGAAAAATACAAAGGGTTATTCACTAATAAAGAAGTTATTATTAGAGTGCAAGTAAGTGTACCAAGAAATAATTGGGATATAGATAATAGAGATTTAAGATATATTTTTAATGGATTTGTTTATGGTGGACTTATTACAGATGATAATATTAAGTATGTAAGCTATATGTTAGAAGGAATTAATGACAGAGAAAATTATATAAAAATATTTATTGGAGAAAAAAGAAATATTCAAAATATTTGTAATATAAATCCAAAAGAATATTTTGAAAAAGTGTGATTATTAATTAATTCTAAAATATCCAACTAGTCACACTTTTGGGACTTTCGAAAAGTCACACTTTTTAATAAATATAGAAACACTTAAAAATAAAGCAAAATAGACATTTTTTGTGTTCGAAAATTGTACATAGGTAGGGAATACGTAACAGAAAAAACATATAAATACATGTAAGGGCGACAGGAGGCACAAGATGGTAATCTTGTGTCTTCTGTCGCATAGAAGTAAGTTGGAAGATAGGTAGAAATGTAAAAAAAGGAAGGAGGTGATTTAAGTGGAAAAGGAAAAGAAGATATGTTTAAGAAACAGAGATTTTAATTTTATAATGTATTTATCTGAATATGGAATTATCACAAATGAAAATGTTAAATTATTTTATGATTCAAAATATTATTATAAAAATAGATTGGCAAGTTTAGCAAAAGGTGAATTTGTAGAACGATTATATGGAAAAGTTGTATTAGGTAGAAAAGGAAAAAGTTATTTGAATGAAACAGGATTAGGTTATAGAAATATAAATAGAAATGAAAGTTATAAAAAAAGAATGGAAAGAATTAGTGATGTTTCTTGTAAGGTACAATTATCTGGATGGTACTTTGAGCCAAGTTGGAGGTGTAGTGTAAATACCTATACTAAAAGGGGCAACAGATTTATTGGTGTTATGTCTAGAGAAAAAAGATGGTGGCAAGAAAATGATGATGATTTTTACAAAAGATCTTATATAGTCTATTTCCTACATAAAGATATTACACCAAGAGAACTAAAGTACATAGATAAAGAATTAGATAGAAATAAAAATGATTTTAGAGGTGCAATTATATTTATAGAAGATAAATGGCTCCTAAACCATCCAAAATTTTCAAATATAAATTTTAGCGAGAATTATATAATTATATATCAAAAAGAAATATGGGAAATATTCAAAAAAATTCTAGATGAAGATTATATGAAAAATAGAATAATTAATATATTTGGAGAAGATATTTATAGAGTAAAAGGATACATATATGAAATGTATTGCAAAAAGGAAGATGATTTATATACATATATTTTTCCAATGCCTTTTGTTGACTTTAGTATTATAGATTGGATTAATGAGATGGTAGATAGTAGTCTTTTTAGTAATGTTAGATTTAAAGTTGTTTGTAATGATTTTTGCTTAGAAGAAGTTAGGAAGTTTTTGAAAAATGAAGTTGATGTGATTTGTATTACATAAAATAAAAGAAATTTGGAAAATAATATTGAATTATTGAGAAAAATGACTTTTTATGATATAAAATAGTAAGAAACTATAAAATAAGAGGTAAAAGAAATGGATAACAAAAATATTAGAGAAAGAGAAGAATTACACAAAAAGATATGGGCAATAGCTGATGATTTGAGAGGTTCTGTTGATGGATGGGACTTTAAGCAATATATATTGGGAATGATGTTTTATAGATATATTTCAGAGAATATAACAAATTATATAAATGAAGGAGAAAGAAAAGCTGGAGATAAAGATTTTGATTATGCAAAATTACCAGATGAAATTGCAGAAACACAAAGAGAAGAATTAGTAAAAGAAAAAGGATTTTTTATATTACCTTCAGAATTATTTTGCAATGTTTGTAAAACAGCAAAAAATGACGAAAACTTAAATGAAACGTTAGAAAGAGTATTTAATGATATAGAAAATTCTGCAAAAGGAGCAGAAAGTGAAGAAGATTTTGCAGGGCTATTTGATGATATAGATGTAAATAGTAATAAGTTAGGAGCAACAGTAGCTAAAAGAAATGATAAATTGGTAAAAATATTAAATGGTATTGCAGACATTAAATTAGATGATTATAAAAATAACTCAATAGATGCTTTTGGTGATGCTTATGAATATTTAATGTCTATGTATGCATCTAATGCTGGAAAATCTGGAGGAGAATTTTTTACACCTCAAGAAGTAAGTGAATTACTAACAAGACTTGCAGTAGTAGGTAAAAAATCTGTTAATAAAGTGTATGATCCAGCTTGTGGTTCTGGTTCATTACTTTTAAGATCTGCTAAAATATTAGGAAAAGATAATGTGAGAAATGGTTTTTATGGACAGGAAATAAATTTAACTACATATAACCTATGTAGAATAAATATGTTTTTACATGATATAGGATATGATAAATTTGATATAGCTTGTGAAGATACGTTAACAAATCCACAACATTGGGATGATGAACCATTCGAAGTAATAGTATCGAATCCACCATATTCTATTAAATGGGCAGGAAATGATAATCCACTATTAATAAATGATCCAAGATATTCTCCAGCAGGAGTATTAGCGCCTAAATCAAAAGCAGATTTTGCATTTATAATGCACTCTCTATCTTGGCTTGCAACAAATGGAACCGCTTCAATAGTATGCTTCCCAGGAATACTTTATAGAGGTGGAGCAGAACAAAAAATAAGAAAATATTTAGTAGATAATAACTTTATTGATTGTATTATACAATTACCAGATAACTTATTCTTTGGTACATCAATTGCAACATGTATTATGGTATTAAAGAAAAGCAAAAAAGATAACAGGATTTTATTTATTGATGCTTCAAAAGAGTGTGTAAAAGTTACAAATAATAATAAATTAACAGACGAAAATATAGAGCACATTGTAAAAATATTTACAGATAGAAAAGATATAGATTATGTAGCAAAATTAGTCTCAAATACTGAAATAGGAGAAAATGATTATAATTTATCTGTTTCAACTTATGTAGAAAAAGAAGATACAAGGGAAAAAATTGATATCGTAGAATTAAATAAACAAATTAAAGAAATAGTAGCAAAAGAACAAGTACTTAGAGAGGAAATAGATAAGATTGTTAAAGAAATAGAGGAATAATTAATGATGGGAGAAAAAGAACAAAGATGTCTTAATACTGTTATAAGAAGTTTAAATTGTGAAGGAAGTTTAAAAAAGTATTTTGGATTATTACAAGAGGATATTGATGAAATAAATAATATATTAAAAACTATAAATCCAAATGAAAAATCGAGTGAGTTTCCAGATTTCGTATTCAAAAATGGTTTTATAGAACATTTTCAGATTACATCTTCAAGAACTAATAAGGATGGTGCTAAACAGTTAGAAGAACTTAGCCTTTTTAAAAACAAAGTAGAAAAAGAAACTAAAAGATTTAAAGAAGATTGCAATGCTAATCCAGATTGTAATAAAATTCGTTCAGGAAGTTGGGCTATGAAATATCCTAAACATAGTTATGAATATTTATGCGCTTCATTTAAGAAAAATTGGGAAAATCATTTAGAAAGCTATAATAAATATACTGGAAACAAGAATATAGGAATTTTTATGATAGAGTATACAGATCAGGCTCTAGAAATGTATGAAAATGTATATGATGATTGGATTAATGGAATGACGAATGGAGATCTTAGAGAACCTGAAAAACTTGAATGTTATAGATTAACAAGAGATAAAAATTTGTTAGAATATATCTATTCTTTTAAAGAAAATATAAAATATGTATTTTTTGTATATGGTAAAGATTGTGAAATTATAAAATTAGAAAGTATACCATATTTATTAAAACTAATGCCTTGGAATTATGTTATAGCACCATATATGGGGACTACCTTAGTAGCATCAATATATAGTGTTACCATGCCAGATGATTCAGAAAAAGAAGGGAAAATATATAATGAGTAAATTAGAAAAATTGATAAAAAAGTTGTGTCCAAATGAAGTAGAATATATAAAGATAGAAGATATTTTTATACAATTTTCAGGAATGACGGGAGTATCTGGAAAATGGAAAGAAAGTGGAAATTGTAAGTTTATTGATTATATGAATGTTTATAAGAATTTAAAAGTAAATGTAAAAAAATTAGAAAATGCAACAGTCAAAAATTTAGAACAAAATATTTTACACAAAGGAGATATTTTATTAACAAGTGCATCGGAAATTCCTGAAGAATGTGCAATTTCATCTGTAATAGAAAACGATATTGATGATGGGGTTTTTCTAGATGATCATCTTTTTACATTAAGGTTAAAAAAAGAGTATAAAAATAAAATAAATCCTATTTTTATAAATTATTTTATGCATTCAATTAAATTTAGGAAATCTTTAAATAAATGTACTAGAGGTGTCACTAGGTTTTATATTTCTATTAAGAATTTTATGAAAATATATATTCCAGTACCACCAATTGAAGTACAAAATGAAATCGTACAAATATTAGACAATTTTACAGAATTAAAAGCAGAACTAGAAGCAGAACTAGAAGCAGAATTAGAAGCAAGAGAAAAACAATATGAATATTATAAGGATAAGATATTGAAATTTTCTAAAAAAGATTTAAATGTGGAATGGATTAATTTGGGAACATATTGCAATAGGCTAAAGGGAACTGCAATTACAGCAAGTAAAATGAAAGAAATTTCTGAAAATGATGGAAATATAAAAATTTTTGCGGGTGGAAAAACAGTTACTAAAACAAGTGAAAAAAACATACCAAAAGAAGATATTATTACAGTGCCAAATATTATAGTACAATCCAGAGGAATTATTGATTTTATATATTATGACAAACCTTGTTCATTTAAAAGAGAAATGTGGTCTTATACTACAGATAATAACATTACTCTTAAATTTATTTATTACTATTTAAAGAATAATGTAAAATATTTTAGGCAAAGAGGAAGTCAAATGGGTTCTATGCCACAAATCTCGTTAGATGTTACTGAAAAATATAAAATTCCAATTCCGCCAATAGAAGAACAAGAAAGAATAGTATCAATTTTAGACAAATTTGATAAACTATGTAATGATATTACACAAGGGTTACCAGCAGAAATAGAAGCGAGAAGAAAACAGTATGAATATTATAGAGATAAATTATTAAATTTTAAGGAGACAAAAAATGGATAGTTTATTGAAGAAAAGTGCTAGTACAGAATTAGAAGATTTAATACAATACATTAATAAATGTCAATTTGATGACTTAATATTATATAGAAAAATTTCAAATACATTTGGTCAGTTAGCTGCTTTATTTGGAGGATTTAATAATAATGCTGTTTCTAAAAATGACAAGATAAAAAATGCCTGTGTTGCTTTTAATAATGCATTTAAACATCAAAGAGAAATGAAAGAGAATTATAATGATTTAAAACTTATAACCTACGGAGCAGCATTAGACTGCATTTTACCAGCACCTTTAGGCGATGTTGTATATTTAAGAAATTCGAATTATTTAAAAAAATTAAAAGACAAAAGAAATTATAAATGGTATTCAGAAATGTTTGAAAATAAAAGATTAGATTTAATATTATATGAAATAAAACAAATTTTAGGAGAAGAAAAATGAGTAAATATAATGTAGTAATGGAAATGAACGATTCAACAGTAGTAACTGAATATAACCCAGTAGAAAAACGTTCAGCGTCATATCAAAGTGAAGCTGATTTGGAAAAAGAATTTATTAAAATACTTAAAGAACAAGGCTATGATTACTTAAAAATACATGATTCTAATTCATTAATAAATAATTTGCGTAAGCAGTTAGAATTATTAAATAATTATAACTTCACAGATAGTGAATGGGAAAGATTCTATAATGATAATATTTGTAACAATAATGATGGAATAGTAGAGAAAACCAGAAAAATACAAGAAGATAATATTCAGGTACTGAAAAGAGATGATGGAACAAGTAAGAATATAACATTGATAGATAAAAAGAATATTCATAACAATAAATTACAAGTAATAAATCAATATGAAGAAAATGAAGGAAATTATAAAAATAGATATGATGTAACAATACTTGTAAATGGATTTCCGTTAGTGCATGTAGAATTAAAAAGAAGAGGCATGGCATTAAAAGAAGCATTTAACCAAATAAATAGATATCAAAGAGAAAGTTTTTGGGCAGGAAGTGGACTCTATGAATATATTCAAATATTTGTAATTTCTAATGGTACAAGCACAAAATATTATTCTAATACAACAAGAGAGAACCATATAAAAGAAAAGAACAGTACTAGGAATAAGAGTAAAAAAACAAGTAATAGTTTTGAATTTACTTCTTATTGGGCAGATAGCAATAATAAAATAATTCCAGACTTAGTAGATTTTACAAGAACATTTTTTTCAAAACACACAATTTTAAACATACTAACAAAATACTGTGTATTTACATCAGAAAATATGTTACTTGTAATGCGTCCTTATCAAATAGTTGCAACTGAAAGAATTTTAAATAGAATTGAAGTTTCTACAAACTATAAAAAAATTGGAAAAATTGAAGCTGGTGGATATATATGGCATACAACAGGTTCTGGAAAAACATTAACATCTTTTAAAACTGCACAACTGGTAACAAATTTAGATTATATAGATAAAGTTCTATTTGTTGTAGATAGAAAAGACTTGGATTATCAAACTATGAAAGAATATGATAAATTTCAAAAAGGAGCAGCAAATGGAAATAGAAATACAAAGATTTTACAGAGACAATTGGAAGATGATACTTCTAGAATTATAGTTACAACAATACAAAAACTTAGTGAATTTGTAAAAAGAAATAAAAAGCATCCAGCATATCAAAAACATATAGTATTAATATTTGATGAGTGTCACCGTTCTCAATTTGGAGATATGCATCAGATGATAGTTAAAAACTTTAAAAATTATCATTTATTTGGATTTACAGGAACACCGATATTTGCAAAAAACGCAGTAAATAAATCAAATCCAAATTTTTGTACAACAGAGCAAGCTTTTGGTGATAAATTACATACATATACAATCGTTGATGCAATTAATGATGGAAATGTATTACCATTTAGAATAGACTATGTAAATACAGTAAAAGAGAAAGAGGGAATGACAGATAAAGAAGTAGCAGCAATAAATACAGAAGAAGCGTTGTCATCACATGAAAGAGTAAGTAAAATAGTAGAATATATAATAGACCATTTTGACCAAAAAACAAAAAGAAATTCATTCTATGATTTAAAAGGACAAAGAGTAAATGGATTTAACTCAATATTTGCTGTAAGTTCAATTCCAATGGCTAAAAAATATTATTTAGAGTTCAAAAAACAATTAGAAGAAAAACATAAAGATTTGACCATTGCAACAATATATTCATATGCACCTAATGAGGAAGATAATAGTAATGGAATATTAGAAGATGAAGAATTTGAAACAGACTTACTAGATCAAAGTTCAAAAGAGTTTTTAGACTTTGTTATAGGGGAATATAATAAGAAATTTAAAACAAATTTTTCGTCAGAGGGGAATGGATTCCAAGACTATTATAAAGACTTATCCGATAGGGTAAAAAATAGAGAAGTGGATTTGCTAATAGTAGTAAATATGTTTTTGACGGGATTTGATGCAACAACATTAAATACGCTATGGGTAGATAAAAACTTAAAACAACATGGATTGATACAAGCATATTCAAGAACAAATCGTATATTAAATTCTGTAAAAACTTATGGAAATATTGTATGCTTTAGAGATTTAGAAGAAGCCACAAATGATGCTATTGCATTATTTGGAGATAAAAATGCAAAGGGAATCGTATTATTAAAATCTTATGAAGATTATTATTATGGATATGAAGATGATAAAGGAAGAAAACATATAGGGTATGAAGAAAGAATAGCTATGTTGATACAAAAATATCCTTTAGGAGTGCAGATAATAGGAGAACAAAATAAGAAAGACTTTATTGTACTAATGGGAAATATTTTAAGACTTAGAAACATATTATCTTCATTTGATAAATTTGCAGGAAATGAAATATTATCAGAAAGAGATTTTCAAGACTATATTGGAACATATACTGACTTATATGAAGAATACAAATCAAGACCAGAAGAAGAGGAAAGTATTAAAGAAGATATAGTATTTGAAATGGAACTTGTAAAGCAAGTAGAAGTAAATATAGATTATATTTTGATGTTAGTAGCTAAATACCATGATTCAAATTGCGAAGATAAAGAAATATTAGGTTCTATTGAGAAAGCAATAAAATCAAGTTTAGCACTTCGTTCAAAGAAAGAGTTGATAGACAAATTCATTTCAAAGATAAATGCAGATACAAATGTTTATAAAGATTGGGCTAAATTTGTAAAACAACAAAAAGAAATGGATTTAGAAAATTTGATTAAGGAAGAAAACTTAAATGAGAAAGAAACAAGAAAATTCTTAGATAATTCCTTTAGAGATGGAGAAGTTAAAACAACAGGTACAGATATAGAAAAAATATTACCACCAATGAGAAGATTTGGAGGAGGCAATAGAGTAGAAAAGAAACAAACGATAATTGATAAGATAAAGAAATTCTTTGAAAAGTATTTTGGAATAAATAGTTCAAATGAAGATGAAAATAATGATATACAATATGATATTACAGATGAAGAAAATAATAATAATTTAGCAATGGTTGCTGAAGAAGAGGAAGAATATAAGAAATAAGAATGATGGAGGATATGTATGTGGTTTAAGCTAATTTTTTCTTTAACATTTTTTGTAATGACGATCATTTATACATTTTTCAAAAATATAAAAATAGATGCTACTACAATAGTATTAGTGTTAATGATTTTTTTACCATGGATTGTAAAGTATTTGAAAAGCTTAGAATTAAATGGAATAGGAAAAATAGAATTGATTTCAGAAGAAGAAAGACAAAGGCTTAACGAGAAAGTTAATAAGATAGAAAATAATAATAATTCGATAGAAATAGAAGAAAAATATTTAAGTTTTGATGATATGAAATTAAGTTTAGCAGCTTTAAGAATTGATATAGAGGAAAAGTTACAAAAAATTGCTCAAAAGAATCAACTGAATGCTAATAGATATGGAATTATGAAGTTAGCAAGTTTACTATATGATCATGGATGCATTAATAATTCAGAATATATGATTATCAAAGATATAATTGGAATTTTAAATAAAGCTGTACATAGCAGATTAGAGGACTATGATTTGAAATCATATAATTCTATTATTAAAATTGCAAGTAAATTAATAAGTTCACTAGATGAAAAAATATAATGCGAAGATATAAATAATACAAAAAGTTTGGAACCATTAAATTATTGGGATTGTAACAAGAACTAAAGTGAGAACAGGAGAAAAGAAGTTATGATTATTAAACAGATAAAAAGTGAAAAATTAGAACGGACTTAAAGAAGAAAAAAGGAAATTTGATTTGAAGAAACAATCAATTTTATATAAAATAATACATATGGAGAATAATCAATGAAAAAAATCAAACCAGATGACTATTATAATAATGGAATATTTGAAATGGCTAGATATGGTGAAACTATAGAATTTAAGAATAATATGTCTGAAAAGATGAAAAATAAAATTAAAAAGGAATTATCAGACAATTATGAGGAAACTAAAAATAAAATTAATGAGACAATAGAGAAGATAAGAAATATTGTAAAAAAACAGAATTCCGTAGAATTGTTAAAGATGGCTACACTTATGTCAAAAATGAACTATATAAATATATATTCAGAATTACAAATAGGAAAAGGGGCTATAATTGCTACACAAGCCTTAAAATATATTCAAGCGACGATAGTTTCACAAAAAAATGAAAATATAGAAAAATTTGAAGAGAGAGAATATTATGAAATACTTAATCTAATAGAAGAATTATATATGCTATTAGACAGGTTTATAATTAGTTATTGTATTAAATTTAACAAAAATGATGAGGAAATAAAGTTAATAGAAGCTAGTTTTTTATTGAATTTTGTAAATGGAAAAAGATATTCATTTCAAGAAATTATAGCTATAAAAGAATTACTATATCCATATAAAGAAATATTTTATGAATGTTTTAAATTTGATATTAATTTATTCTTTGATGGAATGGAAAAAATACAGCATGCTTTTACACATGGACTAAATGATAATATAAGAAAAATGGATAGTATCATGAAAACAGTTAATTTAGCAGCTCCTAGTCAAAAGGGAATGGAAAAAAGCCGAGATGTAATAGATAATCTAATAGGATTGGGTTTACACAATGTCTCAAAAATTACAAATTGGCCAAAGGAATTTATTCATGAATTATCATATGAAATTGGAGAATGCAAAAACTTTTTTGATGACTCTGAATATTCTGGTTGGCCTATATTTAAAAATCCATTAAGAAGAAAACCTTTTATTGTTTTAAATGGAAGTGCATACTGCCTCTCTATTCAAGATTTATTTGATAATATTTATAGAATTATACTAAAAATAATGAGAAATAAACTTCCAGAGAAAAGTAATGAAATAAATCATATTCAAGGCGAAACGGCAGAGTTTATAGTAGGAAGTTTATTTAAGAAAATTATTCCAGATTCAAAAGTTTACATATCTAATTATTATCCTATAAAAGGTCAAAAAGAAATGGGAGAAAATGATTTGATTATAACATATGATAATAATTTGATTTTAGTTGAAGTAAAGTCTGGAGCATATACTCCCGATTTTGCAATAGAAAATTTTGAAAGCAATATAGAATCTATCAAAAGTTTAATAGAGAAAGCGGACAACCAAAATAAAAGAACTCTTGAATATTTCTATTCAAGAGAAGAATGCCCAATATATGATTCAAATAATTCGAATAAAGAAATAAAAACAATAATAAAGATAGGAGAATACAAGAATATAATTAAATTTTGTATTACCGTAGATAGTTTCAATGAAATAGAAGCACAAGCAGAAAAAATAAAATATTGTAATTTGAACGATGAAACAATTGTAATATCATTAGATGATTTTAGAGTTTATGCAGAATATTTTTCATCACCAACTAAATTTTTTCATTATATTGAACAGCGTAAGAGAGCTATTTCGGTAAATCAGCTTGAATTAAAAGATGAATTGGATCATTTAGGCATGTATATAGAAAAAAATATGTACTCTCTATATGCAAGTAAAATGAAAGCAAATAAAACAAATTTTTATGGATTTAGAGAAGAACTAGATAAATATTTTCAATCTTTATATTTGAAAGAAGAAAATATCAAGAAGCCAGAAGTTAGAAATCCAAAAATAATAGAAGATATAATAAAATTTTGTGATAAAAATCATATACATAATAGTGTTGCGATGACAAATTATTTGCTTGATATATGTATAGAAGACAAAGAGGAATTAAATAATTCTATAGAAAAGCTATTGAAAGAAAATAAAATTTGTGAAAATCCAAAAACAATTTTTATGACTGGAGAATATAGTTTATTAACATTTATACATAAAGGTACACAGAGAAATTTAGAAGAAGAGAGAAATCATTCAATTGCAGTAATGAAAATATCAAATATAGAAAAAATGCTTGAATTACATTTGTTTTTTAATATTGAAGATGAACTAGATAAAATCGAATTTAATTTCCTAAATATTAATGATATAGAATATGATAAAGAAAAAATATTAAATGTAGTTAAAGAATTAAAAGAACAGAGACTAAAAAGAATCAATAAGAAGAAAATAGGCAGAAATGAAAAATGTCCTTGTGGAAGTGGTAAAAAATATAAAAAATGTTGTGGAAAAAACGAATGAAATCATGTCTAAATTCCAATAATTTTTGACAGAATAGATTGATTCAAAAATCTTAAAGGTCAATTTGAAAATTGAATTAAGAATTTTTGATGTAAAAAATATAAATATGAATAGAAATGTAGTATATTAACATTTTAAAGCAAACATATCTATTTTGGAAATAATAATACAAATAGAACAGAAAACTTTCTTTTTTGGAAATAATATGATATAATTATATTATACTAAAAAGGAGAGTTTTTGTTATGTTAGGAGAAAAAATAAAAAAATATAGAGAAGAAAAGAAAATGACTCAAGTAGAAGTGGCGGAAGTATTAGGAGTAAAGCCAGCTACGATATCTAAATATGAGGCTGGAACTTTAGAACCTAATATTGAATCATTAAAAAAATTAGCTGAGTTATTTGGAATTTCAGTTGATGAATTATTGAAAGAAGATGAATTTGATGTTTCTAAAATAAATGTATTAGAAGTCTTAAGAGAGCAAAAAGAAATGAAACTAAAAGGAAATTTATATCATAATACACAGATAATATTTGCGTATAATACAAACCACATTGAGGGAAGCAAACTAACAGAAGATCAAACAAGATACATTTATGAAACAAATACTTTATTAACAGAAAAAGAATCAATTACAAATTTAGATGATATTATTGAAACTGCTAATCATTTTAAATTAGTTGATTATATGCTAGATGTAGCAGATGAAGAGCTAACAGAAGAAATGATTAAAGAATTTCATAAAATATTGAAAGAAGGAACGTCAGATAGTAGAAAAGATTGGTTTAATGTTGGGGACTATAAGAAGTTAGCAAATGAAGCAGGAAATATGAAAACAGCATTACCTAAAAATGTACAAAAATACATGGCAAAACTAATACAATGGTATACTTCATTAGGAAAAATAACAATAGAGGATATAATAGAATTTCATTATAGATTTGAATGTATTCATCCATTTCAGGATGGAAATGGTAGAGTAGGTAGAATTATTATTTTTAAGGAATGCTTAAAAAATAATATTATTCCATTTATTATATTAGATAAAGATAAATTATTTTATTATAGAGGATTAAAAGAATATAAAAATGAAAAAGGTTATTTAATAGATACTTGCTTAAATGCACAGGATCAATATAGTAGAATGGTAGAATATTTTTTGAATGAATAGATA
>UMHC01059177.1_pt1 | contig 207827 bp, 168 predicted proteins | sample 1965381 | NCBI WGS metagenome assembly UMHC01 (sample SAMEA4836083, study PRJEB28245) | human gut metagenome | biome: gut microbiome; material: fecal sample | place: Denmark | collected 2008 | reverse complement strand
TCTTCATTGTCGGGAAGAGGAGAACATCACGGATTGCGGCTGAATCTGTGAGGAGCATACACATTCTGTCGATACCAAAGCCGATACCGCCTGTCGGAGGCATACCGATTTCAAGTGCGTTGAGGAAATCCTCATCGGTTGTGTTAGCCTCATCATCGCCCTGTGCGAGAAGTGCCTCCTGAGCCTTAAAACGCTCTCTCTGGTCAATCGGATCGTTAAGCTCTGAATATGCATTAGCCATTTCCCAGCCGTTCATAAAGAACTCAAATCTCTCAACATAATCGGGATTTTCGGGTTTCTTCTTTGTAAGCGGAGAAATCTCAATCGGATGATCCATAACGAAAGTAGGCTGAATCATATGCTCTTCTGCAAATTCTTCAAAGAAAAGGTTGAGGATGTCGCCCTTCTTGTGGCGTTCTTCAAACTCAACACCCTTTTCCTTAGCAATTGCCTTTGCCTCTTCATCAGAATGAATTTCGTTGAAATCAACGCCTGAATACTTTTTAACAGCGTCAAGCATTGTAATTCTCTCAAACGGCTTGCCAAGATCCATTTCAATGCCGTTGTATGTGATTGTTGTTGTGCCGAGAACCTCCTGTGCAACATGGCGATAGAGGTTTTCGGTAAGATCCATCATACCGTTGTAGTCGGTATATGCCTGATAAAGCTCCATAAGAGTAAACTCAGGGTTGTGACGGGTGTCAACACCCTCGTTACGGAATACTCTGCCGATTTCGTAAACCTTTTCAAGTCCGCCTACGATAAGTCTTTTGAGGTAAAGTTCAAGAGAAATTCTGAGCTTTAAATCCTCGTCAAGAGCGTTGAAGTGAGTAAGGAACGGACGAGCCGACGCACCGCCGGCATTTGCAACGAGCATAGGAGTTTCAACCTCCATAAAGCCCTGATTGTCAAGGTAACGGCGGATACTGCCGATAATTTTTGAACGCTTTACAAAGGTATCCTTTACCTCGGGATTCATAATAAGGTCAACATAACGCTGACGGTAACGAAGGTCTGTATTTGTAAGACCGTGATACTTTTCGGGGAGGGGTTTGAGTGATTTGGAAAGGAGCTTAACCTCTTTTGCATGAACAGAAATTTCGCCCATTTGCGTTTTGAAAACAAAGCCCTTTACTTCAACGATATCGCCGATATCCCACTTTTTAAGGAAACCGTATTCTTCTTCACCGAGATCGTCAAACTTTGCAAAAATCTGGATTTTGCCCGAACGATCCCAAAGGTCCATAAACGAAACCTTGCCCTTGCCTCTTTTTGAAAGCAAACGGCCTGCAACGCATACATCTTTGTTTTCGTACTCTTCAAAATTGTTTTTAATTGTTTCCGTGAGAACATCACGGGCACTTGTTGTAATTACAAACGGATCTCTGCCTGCTTCTTTGAGGGCGTCAAGCTTTTCGTATCTGACCTTGATAACATCGCTTGTGCCGTTCTGCTGTGGCTTCTGACTCATTTCCAATCATTCCTCTCTTTTCAACATCAATAAATCTGACGGATTGCAAAAGCAGAATCCGTCAGCAAAAATTCAATAGATAAACAAATTACTTTGAGATTTCAAGAATCTTAAATGCCTTTACGCCGCCGGGAGTTTCAACCTCAACAACATCACCGACACATCTGTCCATGAGAGCCTTGCCCACAGGTGATTCGTCAGAAATTTTGCCCTGTGCGGGATTTGTTTCGTTAGAACCCGAACCAACGATTTTGTATGTCATCTGTCTGTCTGTGCCAACCATTTCGATTGTAACAACAGAAGTGAGGTGTACCTTATCGTTAGATGTTTCGGACTCATCAATAATCTGAGCAGTTTTGAGGATAGACTCGATAGTAGCGATTCTTGCCTCCATAATAGCCTGCTCGTTCTTTGCGTCATCATATTCACTGTTCTCGGACAAGTCGCCGTAGGAACGGGCTACCTTGATTTTCTCTGCAATTTCTTTACGCTTGACATTTTGTAATTCTGCAAGTTCCTCTTCAAGATTTTTAAGACCTTCCGCAGTAAGCATTGTTGGTTTAGCTGCCATTTTATATCGTTCCTTTCAGTTAATACCGCACCTGCACAAGCGTGCATACGGTATAAAATTCTTTCATATCAGCAAAAAACTGCATATAGATTTATTATAATTTTTTTCACACCGATTGTCAAGCAAAACGGGCAAGATAACTGCAAAGAGATTTCACTGTCTGCGCCTCTGTATCATTACGGCACAAATCGGGAATAATTGAACCGAGTTCATACTGTGAACCGAGTGTGTAGAGTGCTGAGCAGAAGTATTCCTCCGACAATCCCTCAGGCCGCAAAAGTGCGAAACCGTTCGGCATTTTAAAGCAATAGCGAAAATACACAAAGCCCTTTATATTTTCCTTAGGTCTGCCATTTGTGAGGATGACCGCATCATTTCTTACAGGCAGATTTTCTTCAATTTCAAACGGTGCAATGACAAGGTCACAATTTGAAAGCTGTTCACGGTGGTGAGTAACAACGGCACACGCACCTGTTTCTTCGGCAATGGTATTCAGCTCATCATAGAACACATCTTCGTTGTCTGTGATAATACAGACATTGCCCGTATATTTCAACACAAATGAAACAAGGTCGGTGCATTGAGCATCGGGATCATAAATTCCGACCGTCAGCCTTTCGGGAGTATCAAATTTGCTGAGGGCATAAAGCGCCATATTGGTACAAAGTCTTGCCGAAAAAAGCGGCGAGTAAAAACGCTTGTAACCGCTGTCGTTCGGAAAAGTCATTTCTTCGCAACACAAAAGTCTTGTGCGCTGATTGCCGATTGCCCTGTCAATTTTATTGAGATTGACCTTTTGTCTGCGACAGATGTATGTAAGCTGTTTTACGCTTACGCCCCTTGCCCTTTTGATTTCAACGCACACCTTGTCCCCTCTCAGCCTGTTAAAAAATCCCCTTATTTTCCCGCATTTTTCGGGAAACACAACATTCAATGAAGTAATCAAAACAAAAACCTCCGCATATTTACTTATTTAAGTATATGCGAAGGCTTTTAAATTAATTATCAAATTGTGTATGTACAGATTAATATTCTGACATCGGGTTGTATCTTACACCGTTAAGACGGCATTCGTAGTGGAGGTGAGGTCCTGTAGAGTTACCTGTTGAACCGACATAGCCGATAACCTGTCCTCTTGAAACGGTCTGACCTGTACTTACTGTAAGACTTGTAAGGTGACCGTAAACTGTCATCTTACCGCCCGCGTGGCTGATCATTACATAGTTACCGTAACCGCCGCCACAGCCACAGCTGTAGCTCTTGCCCCAGTTGTGTGTACAACTGCTGTTGCTTGCGATAACAGTACCGTCGGCAGCCGCAACAACTGGAGTTCCCATAATGCCTGCGCCGGCAATATCAATTCCGCCGTGGTTATAAACCTCTCTGTCCTCATACCACTCCGAGGAAAGATATGTAAAGCCCGGTGTCGGCCATGCAAAGCCCGAACCCGACGGAACAATTACAGATGATGAACCTGAGCTTGATGAACCCGAACTGCTTGAGCCGCTTGATGAACTGCTTGATGAACTGCTTGATGAACTGCTTGAGCTTGAACTCTGTGAAGCCTGAGCAGCGTGTTCCGCAGCTGCCTTCTGAGCGGCATAGTACTGGCTGATTTTAGCTTCAATCTCATCACTCTGCAAAGCCGCACTTTCCAAGGAATTCTGCGCCTCGGAATTTGATGCGTAAAGATTTTTAAGAATCTCGTCATTATCGGAAATGAGTTTATTAAACTCGTCCTGATCCGACTTCAATGACGCCTGCTGAGTTTCAAGGTCTTTCTTGTCGGCCTCAAGGGATTTCTTCTTGGTGCTGAGCTCGTCCAGCTTTGTCTGGATTTCGCTGATAAGCTCCTTGTCGCTGTTTGCAAGGCTCTTTACAAGCTCCATCTTATCAATAAGGTCAGAAAAATCCTTTGCACCGAAAATGATTTCAAGGTCGGTTGCGTTGCCTGACATATAGAGAATTCTGAGTCTGTTTGCAAGTGCGTCAAACTGATCCTCAACTTCCGAAAGTCCCTTGTCATAAGCGTCCTGCTTTTCCTTAATATCATCGTTAAGGCTTGAAATTTTCTCACGAGTTACTGCAATTTTTTCATCAAGAACCTGAACCTTGCTTACAAGGGCGCTCTTGTATTCTTCCTTTTCTGCGATGTCAGACTTTGTATCATCAAGAATCTTCTGATACTTCTGATTTTCCTGTTCAAGCTGCTGAAGCTGTTGTTCAAGGTCTGAGATGCTGTCCTCAGCAGAAACAGTAGTCGGTATTGCCATTGGAATTGAAATCATGCATACGCAGAGCATTGCACATAAAATTCTTTTTAATTTGTTCATTGTAATCTCCTCCTTTAAGATTTCTGTCGGGATTACCAACCGAGTATTTCGTTACCTTCCATTTTAAGGTATTTTCTGATTGAAATAAAGCTGCCAAAGAAGCCGATAACAATACCTGCAATTGCAAACAAGCCGCCTGTAATCCAGATGACATTGTTAATCGGAATGAAATCAATCGGAACAATCTGATAAACAAGAGCCTGTGCAGTCTCATAGAGGATTGCAATTGCGCCTGTTGAAACAATTGCGGAAATAAGTCCGATTATCATACCTTCAATAAGAAACGGCCAGCGGACAAACGAGTTCGTTGCACCAACCGATTTCATAATGCTGATTTCAAATCTTCGTGAATACATCGTTGCACGAATTGTGTTGGCAATGATGAAGATTGAAATTATTGTCAGCGCACAAACAACCGCAATACAAATCATATTGACAAGATTGCTGATGTCCGTAAGCTTCTTTGCAAGCTCACGGTGGTTGCTTATGCTGTCAACACCGTCAATTTTTTTAATCTGAGCAACAGTATCGTCATACTTCGACAAGTCCTTCATAACTACAATGAAAGAATCGGGGAGTTTGTTTCTGCCCTGCATCTCGGCAAAAAGATCATCACCGAGAGTAGATTTATACTGCTTTATCGCATCTTCCTTTGAAAGAAAGGTTGCCGACTCAACATTGTCAAGCTTTTCAATTGCTTTTCCTACATAAACAGCCTCAAGCTGTGAATATCCGTCTTTAATGTATACAGAGGTTTCATTTGACTTGCCGACAGATTCAACAACCTTGTCAACATTCAATGAAAAAAGTGCCGCCGCACCTGTGAGAACAAGACAGCTTATAAGTACGCAGACAGAAGCGATACTCATAATACGGTTGTTCCACACATTTTTGAAACCTTCTTTTGCCAAATAACCAAATCCGGTCATATCAAAAATCCTTTCAAAATCCTATTTGCGCAAACGCATTATTCCGGAACAACCACTGCATTATCGGGATAATCCGGTGTATCTTTTTCTTCACCGCTGTCATCACCGTAATCGTCAGTATAGTCATCTTTAACAAACAAATCCTTGGTGTCGCTCTTAATTTTTCCGTGGTCAAGAACAACAACTCGTCTGTCAAACTCACGAACAAGGTCATGTTCATGCGTTACAACAATAACGGTTGTGCCTGTTGCGTTAATTTCATTGAGAAGCTCAATGATTTCGTGTGACATCTCGGGGTCAACATTACCTGTCGGCTCATCGGCAATAATAATTTCGGGGTTATTCACAAGGGCTCTTGCAAGGCTTACACGCTGTTGCTCACCGCCCGAGAGTTCACTCGGTCTGTTTTTCATCTTATCTTTAAGACCGACAAGCTCAAGCACATACGGAACACGCTTTTTAATTACTGCCGAAGGTTTTCCGACAGCACGCATCGCAAACGCAACATTGTCGAAAACATTCATCTTGTCAATAAGTCTGAAATCCTGAAAAACAATGCCCATATGACGGCGCATATAAGGAACCTTGCTCCTTCTCAGCTTTGTAACATCAGTGTCGTTGATAACGATTTTGCCCGATGTCGGAGTCTCCTCATGCATAATGAGTTTAAGAAATGTACTCTTGCCTGCGCCCGATGCACCGACAATAAATACAAACTCGCCCTTATCAATACTCAGCGTAATACCGTAGAGAGCATGAGTGCCATTAGGGTATGTTTTAGACACATTTATAAAATCAATCATAAAGTCACCTTTGTTTTGTAGTTATTATACAAATACTCACAAAAAAGTCAAAACGCCCAAAGCACAGCAAGACACTGTGCTCGGGCACACTTTAACCAAATCAGTATTTTGTAGGACTTGCGTTGAGGTATTTCTTAACCATAAGAGCTACCTTGAACACGATTGCATCCTCAAACTCACGAAGGTCAAGACCTGTGAGCTTTTTAATTTTTTCAAGTCTGTACACAAGAGTGTTTCTGTGTACAAAAAGCTTTCTTGATGTTTCGGAAACATTGAGGTTGTTTTCAAAGAAACGCTGGATTGTAAAGAGAGTTTCCTGATCAAGGCTCTCAATTGAACCACGCTTGAAAACTTCTTTGAGGAACATTTCACACAATGTTGTGGGAAGCTGATAGATAAGACGGGCAATGCCGAGGTTATCATAGCTTACGATTGTACGGTCTGTGTCAAATACCTTTGCAACCTCAAGAGCCGACTGAGCCTCCTTAAAGCTTCTTGCAAGATCCTTGATGCCTGTAACCGTTGTGCCGATGCCGACAACACAGTGTGTGTAGAACTCGCTCGAAAGTGTGTCTGAAATCGAGCTTGCAAGCTTTTCAAGGTCACGGCTCTCTGTGTCGGGTTTAATTTCCTTAACAAGTGCAATTTCAACCTCGTTAATGTTTATAACAAAGTCCTTTGACTTGTCCGGGAAAAGATTCTGAACTATATCATAAGCGGAAACATCTGTTTTTGAAACAATTTTAATAAGCAGACACACACGGGAAACCTCGCTGTTAAAGTGAAGCTCTCTTGCTTTAAGGTAAATGTCACCCGGAAGAATGTTGTCAAGAATAACATTCTTAATAAAGTTTGAACGATCATACTTTTCGTCATAATACTGCTTGATGCTTGCAAAAGAAACCGACAAAAGCTGAGCATACTTCTGAGCATACTCATCGGTACCCTGAACAAATACTGCATAATCATACTTTGCATTGCTGCCGAAAGATCTGTATGTATAGCCGTTCACAACAAACGGTGCTGTCGAGCTGAGTGTTTCGGAATTAACGCTCTCGTTTACCTCGCCGATTTTTCCAAGCTCGGAGCAGGCAATAACAACCGAAGTCTCGTCAATTACGCCAATCGTTCTGTCGATTGCGTCTTTCATCTGGTGTACAATACCTTGAAATAATCTGTTTGACATAAATTTTTACCTCGTTTTCTCCGCAGTTATATATTGTGATTGTAAAAGAGTTCAATAAAATACAATCTGTCTCATATACATATTACACAAAAACGAGAAAAAAATCAACCTCTATTTACAATTTTTCTTGAATTTTTTTAGAGAATTTGCATAATCAGCAACAAGTTACAGTTTTGAAAGCAAAATTAAACAATTGTTACAAAATCTTATTTGTTCTTTAATATATCACAACATTGTGTTGTTTTTGTGACAAAATACGAAAAATATCTATTCATCACGGTTAATCAATTATAAAATTTAAACGCAAATGGGTTTTGAAAGTTATTGCGCTTACGGCAACAATCGTTTTCCTTCTGCAAACGCAAAGACGGCGGAGCATAACGCTCCGCCGTAAAAACCAAATTAAATTATAATCAGTTTGTGATTGTTTTCTCAGTATCCTTATCAAAGATGTGAATCTTGCTGAGGTCGAAAGCAATCTCAATGTCGTCGCCCGGATTAGCTGTTGAAGTAGGTTCAACACGAGCTGTGATAGGTGTACCGTTGATATTTACATAGAGATAAATTTCAGCGCCCATAAGCTCGGTAACATCAACATTGGCTTTGAGAAGACACTCAGCCTTAGCAATTTCTTCAGGCTCATCGTGAACATGCTCAGGACGGATGCCCAAAACAACTTCCTTGCCAACATAGTTGTCGAGGTCAGCATTGACCTTTGACTCCGGAACAGGAACGTGATACTTGTCAAAATCAAGAGTATACTTGCCGCCGTTCTTAGAGAGAACAGCGTTGATGAAGTTCATCTGAGGTGAACCGATAAATCCTGCAACGAACATATTGCAAGGCATATCATAAAGATGCTGAGGAGTATCAACCTGCTGAATGAAACCGTCTTTCATAACAACAATTCTTGTACCCATTGTCATAGCCTCTGTCTGGTCATGGGTTACATAGATAAATGTTGTGCCGAGACGCTGATAAATTTTTGAAATCTCTGTTCTCATCTGAGCACGGAGCTTAGCATCAAGGTTTGAAAGCGGTTCGTCAAGAAGGAATACCTTCGGGTTACGAACGATAGCACGACCGAGAGCAACACGCTGTCTCTGACCACCTGAAAGAGCCTTTGGCTTTCTGTCAAGATACTGCTCGATACCAAGGATTCTTGCAGCCTCTTCAACTCTTCTCTTAATCTCTTCCTTAGAGAACTTACGGAGTTTAAGACCGAATGCCATATTATCATATACAGTCATATGAGGATAAAGAGCATAGTTCTGGAATACCATTGCGATATCTCTGTCCTTAGGAGCAACATCGTTTGCGAGTGTATCGCCGATGTAAAGCTCACCCTTTGAAATATCCTCAAGACCTGCAATCATTCTGAGGGTTGTTGATTTACCGCAACCTGAAGGGCCAACGAGAATGATGAATTCTTTGTCGGCAATTTCAAGATTGAAGTCTGTAACAGCAGTTACACCGCCGTCATAAATCTTGTAAACATGTCTTAATGAAACATTTGCCATTGTGTATAAACCTCCAATTAGTCGATAACGATAAAGTTCTTAGCTTTATTACATACAATAATATACCACTTTTCGCACAATTTGACCATACCGAAATTGACCAAAGATATATGCATTATTTTATTTAAAACCGACACAGGATAAAATTCAGATGCATTTTTTAGTGTATATTGCCGATAAAAACCGACTTTTTATCCAAATCCGTTAACAATTTGCACTCGCCTATGTGCAAATTGCTATCAAGATACAAACCGCCTATTGAAATTCGTTGAAGATGCACAACTTTTAATCCACAACACAAAAACATTTTTTTAACCTGATGATATTTACCCTCACAAATTGTGACAATTCCTGTTTTTTTATCATTTTCGTCACATTCAAGCACGGCACTGCGACACTTCGTACCGTCAGAGAACTCAATTCCGTCAGAAAAAGCCTTTACGGTGTCTTCTGTGATTTCTCCGTCAAGCTTTGCAACATACTTCTTGTCCACATGCTTTTTAGGCGAGGTTATGCTGTGCGCAAAGTCACCGTCATCTGTAATAAGAAGCAGTCCCTCCGTATCACGGTCAAGTCTGCCGACGGGAAAAAGTCCCTTTCGTTTCATATTCTCGGGGATAATATCAATAACAGTCTTAAACTGCCTGTCCTCGGTTGCCGACACAACTCCCGCAGGCTTGTTCATCATTATATATATGTATTTGCTGTAATTCAAAGCCTGTCCGTCCACAACAATTTCATCCTTGCCGGGGTCAACCTTAGTATCAGGCTTTTTACAGATTTTTCCGTTCACAAGAACCGCACCGCTTTTTATGAGCTTTTGAACCTCTTTTCTGCCGTCGGCTCTTTGTGACGAAATAATTTTATCGAGTCTTTCCATCTTAATCAACAAGCGGCAGATTTTTACTGCCGTATTCTCCGTTTGTAATGTGTCCGCCGATTACCCTGTTTTTGTAAACAAGCAAAACGGCATTGTTATCCTTTGGCTTTTCCAGGGAAACTGTAATCTCCGTAACCTCTTTGCCTTTAAATTTTGCGAGGTCAAGTCCGATTTTCTTCTGAAGTTCGTTGTATTCCTCATAATATTTATTAAAATCCGACGGAATTACAACCGACCTTTTCTCAGGCTTTGCGTCGGCGGTTTCAATTCCGAACTGTTCAAGGAATTTTTTCTCCTCACCGTCATTAAGCACAAGAGAATACTCCCCTGTTTTATCACTTACGGCTGTATCGGGCAACCGTGAATTTATTGCAACCGTGACGGCTGTACATATTATTGCCGCTGTTACGGACAGCACCGCCGCCAAAATTACCGTTTTCTTAGCCTTAATTTTTAAATTAAAAACGAACATTATAAATCCTCCGCACATTTTATTCTCTGATAAAATGTATGCGAAAAATCTTCGGATAATTCCGTTTGTCCGATTTCAAATTATTTACTTTGTAAGAACATCCAAGAGTTCTGCCGTTGTTTTTACAAACACCCTGCCGCCCTCTTTTTTCATGCTTTCAAGGTCGCCGTAGCCATATTCAACACCGACAAAATCAACACCGCAAAGTCTTGCGCCCTTTGTGTCAAACCAAGTGTCACCTATCATGACGATATTTTCTCTGTCATTTTCAAGGTTGCCGCCAAGTCTTTCGACTGCATACGGAATAAGGTCTTTTTTATCTTTTCGACTGCCGTCAAGTGTTGAACCGCAGATTGCGTCAAACATATCATGCACACCGAGAAGTTCTGTAATTTCTTCGGCAAACTTTTCATACTTTGACGAACACACGGCAAGCTTTGCACCGCTGTTTTTAAGCTCTGCAAGAATCCTGTCAATGCCGTCATAAAGCTTGTTCACAAGCTTGCCCTTGGTGTTGTAGTATTCACGATAAATCTCAACGCCTCTTGCCGATTCTTCCTCATTGAAACGGCAGATATTGCGGAATGTATCGAGCAACGGCGGTCCGATGTACAATGTGTAATCGTCAAGATTCGGCAACGGCTTGCCCATACTTTTAATTGCGTTTTCAAGTGACTCTCTTATGCCCAATGCGCTCTCGCTGATTGTGCCGTCAAGGTCAAACAGATAATATTTGTACTTATTCATCAAACTTGCTGTCCGCCTTCATCTGAAATTTTTCTGATTTTACGCTTACTCTTGTGTGAGTGCCTCTTGCAATTTCACCCTTTTTATCTTCGGCAAAAACTTCAAAATTAAACATTCTGCCGTCAACGCTTTTGAGAACGGCTGTTGCCGTAACCTCAGCACCGAGAGGAGTAGGGCTTGTGTGCTCAATTGAAATCATTGTACCTACTGTTGTAAGCTCATCGTTGTCAAGAACCTTGTCTGCAAGAGCTGCGGCGGCATTTTCCATAAGAGCCACAACGCACGGAGTTGCAAGCACACAAAGACTGCCGCTGCCCATTGAAACGGCAAGATTTTCTTCTTCAACCTTAATTGTTACAGAATATGTATTTATTTCGCTCATAAAAATTTCCTTTCTTATTGTTTAAAGCAATTTTATGTGATATACTTAACAAAGTGTGCATTACTCGTCTGTGAATTGACAGAGTAAGTATTCATACGATATAATAATACAATATTCAGTGAAAATAGGCAAGCATTGCCCGAATATTATTTGAGGTGAAAATAAATGAAACTCGGAATCGTCGGACTTCCAAATGTCGGCAAAAGTACACTTTTTAACGCAATTACAGATGCAGGTGCTCAGAGTGCAAACTATCCTTTCTGCACAATTGAACCGAATATCGGTGTTGTTGCAGTTCCGGACAAAAGACTTGATAAACTTGCGGAAATGTATGATCCTGACAAATATACTCCTGCATCAATTGAATTTGTAGATATTGCAGGTCTTGTAAAGGGTGCGTCAAAGGGCGAGGGACTCGGCAACAAGTTCCTTTCAAACATCCGTGAATGTGACGCTATCGTTCATGTTGTCCGTTGCTTTGAAAACGATGACATTATCCATGTTGAAGGCAACATCAATCCTGCCCGTGACATTGAAACAATTAATCTTGAGCTTATTCTCTCCGATGTTGAAATGCTCGAACGCAGAATTGACAAGACAAAGAAAATGCTCAAGGGCGATAAAAAGTATCAGAAAGACATCGACCTTTTTGAAAGAGTTCTTGCCGCACTCAACGAGGGCAAGCCTGCAAGAAGTGTTGAATGTGACGATGACGAAAAGGCAATTCTTTCAGAGGTTGCGCTTCTCACAAACAAGCCTGTTATCTATGCCGCAAATATGAGTGACGAGGATTTCTCAAACGGCATCGACTCAAACGAGGGCTACAAGGCTGTTCAAAAGATTGCCGCCGAGGAACACGCCGGCGTTCTTCCAATCTGTGCTCAGATTGAGGAAGAAATCGTTGAGATGGACAAGGAAGAAAAGGAAATGTTCCTTGCCGATATGGGACTTGAGGAAAGCGGTCTTGACAGACTTATCAAGGAATGCTATGCACTTCTCGGACTTATCTCCTACCTTACAGCCGGCAAACAGGAGGTTCGTGCATGGACAATCAAAAAAGGAACAAAAGCACCTCAGGCAGCAGGCAAAATTCACTCGGATTTTGAGCGTGGATTTATCAGAGCCGAGGTTATCGCATATGACGACCTTATCGCATGCGGAAGTATGACAGCCGCAAAAGAAAAAGGTCTTGTCCGCAGTGAAGGCAAGGACTATGTTATGAAAGACGGCGATGTCGTTCTTTTCAGATTCAATGTTTAATTAAATCATTACAATTGATGACGGTTACGAATATTTTCGCAGCCGTCATTTTTTGATGTCACACATTTCTCCTTTTGCAATAATATGTAGTGTAAACGAAAGGAGGTAAGCGTATGTGTAACTTTGGTAACGGCAACGGTTGCTGCTCATGGATTATTCTTCTTATCATCGTTCTCTGCTGTTGCGGCGGAAACAACGGCGGCTGTGGTTGTGACAACAACAGCTGTGGCTGCGGCTGCTGATAAAGCACGCTGACTAAAGCCCCATTCGGCTTATTGCTGAGGATGTTTTAATATAAAAAGGGCGGCTGCCGTTTTTTGCGATATCCGCCCTTTGCTTTATATTCAATTGAACGGTACATACAAAAAACGGTCGGCTTGAACAAACCGACCGTTAATATTTTGCAATTATTAAACTAATTCAGAAATCATTTGTCCTCTTTAACAACATCTCTGACAACCTTTGCAATGTGCGGCTGTGTAAGACCGAACTTGTCAAGAAGCTCAAGAGCCGGACCGCTGTAACCGAAACGATCGTTCACACCGATCTTTGTAACCTTAACAGGACACTCTGCACTTACAACATCACAAACAGCGTCACCGAGACCGCCGATAACATTGTGTTCCTCAACGGTGATGATTCTGCCTGTTTCCTTTGCAGCCTTAATGATGATATCTCTGTCGATAGGCTTTATTGTGTGAATATTGATAAGACGAGCGTTGATGCCCTCAGCCTCAAGTTCCTTAACAGCCTTTAAAGCCTCGTTTACAACAAGTCCTGTTGCAATAACAGCCACATCGTTGCCCTCATGGAGAGTAATACCCTTGCCGAGCTCAAATGTATAGGTATCGGGATCATTAAAACTGTCAACAGCAAGTCTGCCGAGACGGATATAAACAGGACCGTTGTACTCAATTGCAGCCTTTGTAGCGGCCATCATTTCGTAGTGATCGGCAGGGTTAAGGACAACCATACCCGGAATTGTACGCATAATACCGATATCTTCAAGACACTGATGAGTAGCACCGTCTTCACCTGTTGAAATACCTGCGTGGCTGCCGGCAATTTTAACATTAAGATGAGGGTAAGCAACCGAGTTGCGAATCTGCTCAAATGCTCTGCCTGTTGCAAACATTGCAAATGATGCGGCAACCGGAATTTTGCCTGCCGCTGCCATACCTGCCGCAACGCCTACCATATTGCCCTCGGCAATACCGCAGTCAAAAAATCTTTCGGGAAACTCTTTTTTAAAAATTCCTGTCTTTGTAGCAGCTGCGAGGTCTGCATCAAAAACAATAATGTCCTTATTTGTCTTTGCAAGCTCACAAAGAGCCATGCCAAAGCTTTCTCTTGTAGCCTTTTTAATTACCTGTGCCATCAGCAGTTGCCCTCCAATCTGTCAATTTCAGCCTGAAGCTCGGCAGTAGCCTGTTCATACTGTTCCTTGTTGGGAGCAGTGCCGTGCCAGCCAACCTGATTTTCCATAAATGAAACGCCCTTGCCCTTGATTGTCTTGGCAAGAATTGCAGTAGGCTTGCCCTTTACTGTCTTAGCCTTTTCGAGAGCCGATTCAATCTGATTGAAGTCGTGACCGTCAATTTTGATTACTTCAAAGCCAAAGCTTTCAAACTTTTTATCAAGAGGCTCAATGCCTGCAACCTCTTCAACAGTACCGTCAATCTGAAGTCCGTTCTGGTCAACAATTACAACGAGATTGTCAAGCTTGTTGTGAGCGGCAAACATTGCAGCCTCCCAAACCTGACCTTCTTCAACTTCACCGTCACCGAGAACTGTATATGTGCGATAGCTCTTGTTATCAAGCTTAGCCGCAAGTGCCATACCGCAGGCAGCCGAAATGCCCTGACCGAGTGAGCCTGTACTCATATCAATACCCGGAGTACCCTTCATATCGGGATGTCCCTGAAGCATAGCGCCTACATGACGGAGCTTTGTAAGCTCGTCCCATTCAAAAAAGCCCTTGAGTGCAAGTGTTGCATAAAGAGCCGGACAGCAGTGACCTTTTGAAAGAACAAAACGATCTCTGTCCTGCATATCGGGATTTTTAGGATCAACATTCATTTCCTTAAAGTAGAGATATGTGAAAATATCTGCTGCCGAAAGCGATCCGCCGGGATGACCTGATTTGGCGTGGTAAGTGCCGAGAATTGCGCCCATTCTTGACCTTGCGGCAAGAATTCGGAGCTGCTTGATTTCTGAACTGTCCATTTAATAAACCATTCCTTTCAGAATTTTGCGTAATACATGACCGTGTTATACACACCTATTTTAATTATACACAATCCAACGCAAATTTCAACAATTTTTTCGGATTTTCCAAAAATCGGATAAATTCCTTAAATTCGCCCTTGAAGAAATAATTTTTTATGATATAATAAGCAAAGTAAAATACGATTAAATCTAAACTTTTGTAAAAGCATATTTATAAAAACCGTTTGGAGGGAACAGTAATGCTGCTTGCGGCCGATGTCGGAAACACCAATGTCAAGCTCGGCATTTTTGACGGAGATAATTTAAAATTCAAACTCCGTTTTTCAACCGATGAAAACAAAACAAGCGACGAGCTTGCCGTTGAACTTTTCACATTTTTGCAGATTTACAACATTGATGCAAAAAGCATTGACGGCGCTATTATAAGCTCTGTTGTTCCGAAATTTACATATAATCTCAGACGTGCGATTATGACCGTTACAGGCAAAAAAAGTCTGCTCATCGGTCCGGGACTCAAGACAGGTCTTGACATCAAGATAGAACATCCCGAAACCTTGGGTGCAGATATCGTTGCCGGCTGTGTGGGAGCGTGTGAAAAATACGGCGGTCCTCTCATTATGATTTTTATGGGAACTGCAACCGCAATTGTCTATGTTGACGCAAGCAACGCGTATCACGGCGGTGCAATTGCCCCCGGTATGGGAATTTCGCTTGACGCACTCACAAATCACGGCGCATTGCTTTCATCGGTTGATATGAAAGCTCCAAAGAAGGTAATTTCATCAAACACATCCGACTGCATTCGTTCGGGAATTATGTTCGGAACAGCCTGTATGCTTGACGGAATGGTTGATATGTTTAACGAGGAATGCAAGACAGAATGCAAGGTTATTGCCACAGGCGGTCTTGCTCCGCTTGCAATCAAAAACTGCCGTCACGATATTATCTTTGATGAGAATATTATTCTTGACGGACTCAAAATTATTTACGAGAGAAATAAAAAATAAAGACAATTTAATATACAACTTGTTTTTGAATTATTAATTTGATGCAACGGGGTTCTCCCCTTGTAAATATTATTTGCGTTTCACCTGCGGAAAATGAGCAGGGAAACAGCAGGAGGAATTTTTTATGAATAAGACAGGAAACTTTTCAAAGGTGCAAAGAATGGTTATTCTTGCAGTGCTTATCGCATTGACGCTTGTAATGGCGCTCACACCGCTCGGATATCTGAAGATCGGTGCGCTTTCCATTTCATTCCTTTGCATTCCGATTGCAATCGGTGCAACCGTTCTCGGTCCTACAGCAGGATTGATTCTCGGCACACTCTTTGGTATCACAAGCTTTGTACAATGCTTTGGTATGGACACATTCGGCACGGCAATGCTTTCAATCAACTGGTTTTACACCTTTATAATTTGTGTTGTTGCACGAGCTCTTATGGGTTGGTTCACAGGACTTATCGCAAAAGGTCTGGGCAAGGTGTTTGAAGGTAAAACTGTAGGCAAGTTCAATCTTAACGACCTTATCGCTACTATACTCTGCCCTGTTATGAACACAGCCTTCTTCCTTGGCTTTATGGCAATCCTTTTCGGCAGTATCGAAGTTATGGGACTTAATGTAATCACAGCCGTGGTTATCCCTGCTCTTTCAATCAACTGCATTCTTGAAATCATTGCTTGCTTTGTTGTCGGTTCGGCAGTAAGCATTGCAGTCAAGAAAATTGTTGCGGCAAACAAAAGTAAATAATTAACATTCAAAAACGGGCGATTTTGTTTAGAATCGTCCGTAATTTTTTACATTATATTTTAAAATCGGTGATGTTATGCAAAAGAAAATTATTGAACTTTTAACAAAAACAGACGGCTATGTTTCGGGCAGTGAAATTTCCGAACAGCTTGGTGTGTCAAGACAGGCAGTGTGGAAAGCGATTAACAGTCTCAAGGAACAGGGCTACAAGATTGACTCTGTAACAAACCGTGGATACCGCCTTGTTGCCTATCCTCCACACCTCAACGAGCCTGCAATCGAAAAATACCTGAAAACCTCCGTAATCGGCAAAAACCTCATCGTCCTTGACGAGGTTGGTTCAACAAACGATTACCTCAAAAAGCTGGGTGCAGACGGTTGCGAAAACGGCACGGTTGCCGTTGCCAGAGAACAAACTCAGGGCAAGGGCAGACTCGGCAGAGTTTGGAAAGCAAAAAAGGATGACAGCATCACCTTTTCGTTTTTGTTAAGACCAAAGATTGCCCCGTCAGAGGTATCGTCAATCACACCTCTTGCAGGTCTTGCGGTCTGCAAGGCAATCAGAGAATTCACGGGACTTGACTGCCGTATAAAATGGCCGAACGATATCATCATTGGCAAGAAAAAGCTTGTCGGTATTTTAACCGAAATGAGTGCCGAATTTGACGCCGTAGAATATGTAATTACAGGCATCGGAATCAATGCCGATACTCAGGATTTTCCCGATGACATAAAGGAAAAGGCAACTTCAATTTATCTTGCAACAGGCGGTCATTTTGACAAGAACAAATTTTTTGCCTGTGTGCTTAACCACATTGAAGAGGAATTCATCAAAAACGATTTAAAGCTTTCCCCTGTCGCATTAAAGGAATACACAAGCCTTTGCGCAACAGTCGGCAGAGATATAACATTCACCAAAGACGGAAAATCCGTTACCGCAAAAGCTGTGGGAGTAAACCCTGACGGCGAGCTTATTGCAGAGCTTCCCGACAAAACCACCAAACTTATCAATTCAGGCGAAGTCACCGTACAAGGCATTTACTAAATTGAAAGTTGAAAATTGAAAATGTAAAATTACGGTCAGCAGTATGCTATCATTTTCAACATGAAAAATAATGTAACAAAGCAGAGAACATCAACATAGATATTCTCTGCTTTTGTTATTTATTTAATTTCTCAATTCTTGATTTTGCATAAGCAAATTTAATTGAAGATTCCAATATGTATTTGGCTAAATCAGGAGCATTTCTTGACCGTTTAAGAGCAATTATATCATCAATTATTTTTCTGTACGAAGTAATTTCAGAATCAGACCAATATCCAAATAACTTGTCTTTTTCAACTAAAGAAGGGGCTACACCGCACTTTGCGGTATACAAATTATTTCCTTCCCTGTCAAAAAGCTTTATATCATCAAAAGCATTCTGTTCATAAATTATATCAAGGTTGTCACAAATAGCATCAACAACATTATCATGATCTTCTTTCGCTGTTGCACGGGGAACCATTCCAAGTTCCAAATTATTTTCATATCTGTATATAGTGCTTTCGTATGAAATTTCTTTTTTTACTGATATTATATGCAACTCCACGCTATATCCTTTATTTTTCAACATTCGGCAAGTATTTAAAGGAATTTCGGCAGTTCTCAATGTTCCCTCTATAACCAGACTGTACTTCATATCACTTAAATGAGATATAAGCTTTTCCACAACTTCGTTTATAAACGGCTGTGTATGTCTTTGAGCTAAAGTTCCGAATTCAGCTTGTATTTCATTAAATCGTGGATGAGAATTACGATAAGCATCTGCATTTATGATTATAATATTAGAATTTTCAACCATCAAATTTCTCTGCAAGCCTGTCTTTCCTGCTCCGGGCTGACCACCGAGAATATATGCCATAGGGTTGTTGACAGGTGATTTGAATTTAATAATTCTGCGAATTATTTTTTTATAAGCTTTGTCGAACTCAGCTTCCGAATAGTTCATAATCAAACACCCGACATTACAGAATCTGAAACGTGTTTAATTATTGAATCAAATTCCTTTATATTTTTTAGTAATAACTCATATCGTTCAATACTGTCGCAGAGTAAAATTTTAGTGTTATAATCACACAAATCGTCATAAATATTTTTTATGCAATCCAAAGCCGATTCCGAATCAAGATAATCTTCATACTTTGCCATAACAGAATTTGCGTATTCATACAAAGCTTCACATTTAGCCGTTACAAGATAATCTACTTTTTTCATAAATAACTCCTTTCACTCTACTTTAAATAATAACCCGTTTACATTATTATATGTTAAAAACAGCAGAAATGCAAGTTTAACAGTCACCGATAACCGATATAATTTGACACCGCCTAAACAACAAGGACATCCGAAAAACGGATGTCCTTAGTTTTTATATAAAATATTCGGTTATAAATTACTTGAAGTATTTTACGCCGCTTTCAAAAATCTGCTGGTCTTTTGCAAAAGGAACATTTTTGTAAAGGTTTTCGCCCTTTCTCTCGCTGTGTCCCATTTTACCGAGGACTCTGCCGTCAGGTGATGTGATACCCTCAATTGCACAAACAGAACCGTTGAGGTTGAACTCAATGTCACTGCTTGGGTTGCCTGCAAGGTCAACATACTGTGTTGCAATCTGACCGTTCTTTGCAAGTTCTTTTACAGTTTCAACATCAGCCATAAATCTGCCCTCGCCGTGTGACACGGGAACAGCAAACACATCGCCTGCGTTGACATTTGCAAACCACGGTGACTTAACGGAAGTAACTCTTGTATAAGCCATATGTGAAATATGTCTGCCGATTGTGTTGAATGTAAGCGTCGGATCATTTGCTTTAAGCTCTCTGATTTCGCCGTAAGGAACAAGTCCGAGCTTGATAAGAGCCTGGAATCCGTTACAGATACCGAGCATAAGACCGTCACGATTCTTGAGAAGGTTGTTAACCTGCTCTGCAATTCTCGGGTTGCGGAATGTTGTTGCAATGAACTTACCTGAACCGTCAGGCTCGTCACCGCCTGAGAAACCGCCCGGAAGCATAATCATCTGTGACTTTGCAATGAGCTTTTCCATTTCGTCAATTGTTTCCTCGATATCGTTTGAAGAAAGGTTCTTGACGATGAGCATTTCAACATTTGCACCTGCTTTTTCAAATGCTCTTGCCGTATCAACCTCGCAGTTTGTACCCGGGAATACAGGGATAAATACAGTAGGCTTTGCAGTTTTGATTGCAGGTGAAGATGTATTTCTCTCGCTGTAAAGCGGAACATCAACTTCGATTTCAGGCACTTCAGCCTTTGTCGGGAATACCTTTTCAAGCGGAGCAGTCCACTTTTCGAGGAGTGCGGAAAGTTCGATTTCCTTGCCGTTTACCGTAATCTTTGCATCGTTCGTAACAGTACCGAGGTCATAGTGAAGAACATCGTTTGAAAGCTCTGCACCGTCTGCAAGTTCGATAACAAGCGAACCTGAAAGCGGAGCGAAAAGCTCGTCATTTGTGAGTTCGTTTGCAAACTTAAAGCCAAAGCCGTTACCGAAGCAAGCCTTACATACGCTTGCGGCAGTACCGCCCTCTTTAACAACCGACGCAGAAAGCACCTTGCCGTCCTCGCAGAGAGCATAAACAGCGTTGTACATTTCGATAAGCTTATCCCATACAGGCATAAGTGTTTCTTTATTTTCGGGAACGGGAACAAAGATAACCTTTGAACCTGCGTTCTTAAATTCTGTTGAAATTGTCTTTGATGCCTTTGTCATTGCAACGGCAAAACTTACAAGTGTAGGCGGAACATCAATATCCTCAAATGTACCCGACATACTGTCCTTACCGCCGATTGACGGAAGTCCGAGCTTGAGTTGAGCCTGCATAGCACCGAGGAGTGCTGCGGCAGGTTTACCCCAACGGGAAGGAACATCTTTAAGTCTTTCAAAATATTCCTGGAATGTAAGTCTTGCTGTCATCGGGTTTGCGCCGATTGCAAGCAGCTTTGAAAGCGACTCAACAACTGCATAAGCCGAGCCGTGGAACGGACTCCAGCGTGAAACGCCGGGAATATAGCCGTAACTCATTGCTGTTGCATCGTCTGTTTCGCCCTTTTCAAGCGGAATCTTTGCAGCCATAGCCTCCTGAGGAGTGAGCTGATTCTTACCGCCGAACGGCATAATTACCGTAGCCGCACCGATTGATGCGTCAAATCTTTCTGCAAGACCAATCTGTGAGCAAACTTCAAGTCTTGACATATTTTCAAGAAATGCCTCGTCAGCAGGCATATCTTTAAGCTTTGCGGGAGCAACCTTACGGTAGCAGCCCTCCCACTTCGGAGCCTCGATATAAGCCTTGGCAACCTGAGTAACACCGTTTGTGTTGAGGAACTCACGACTGAGGTCAACGATTGTGTCGCCTCTCCAGTTCATTGTAAGACGAGGACTTTCGGTTACAACCGCAACGGCTGTAGCCTCAAGGTTTTCTTTTGATGCAAGTGAAATAAACTTGTCAACATCTTTTTTATCGAGAACAACAGCCATTCTTTCCTGACTTTCGGATATAGCAAGCTCCGTACCGTCAAGGCCGTCATATTTCTTTGTTACCTTGTCGAGGTCAACCGTAAGACCGTCGGCAAGTTCACCGATAGCAACGCAAACACCGCCTGCACCGAAGTCGTTACATCTCTTGATGAGCTTTGCAGTTTCGGGGTTGCGGAACAAACGCTGAATTTTTCTTTCTGTCGGAGGATTACCCTTCTGAACCTCTGCACCGCAGGTTTCGATTGAGTTTTCATCGTGAGCCTTTGAAGAACCTGTTGCACCGCCACAGCCGTCACGGCCTGTTCTTCCGCCGAGAAGTACGATTACATCATCGGGAAGAGGAGTTTCACGGATAACATTTTCCTTTGGAGATGCGCCGATAACAGCACCGATTTCCATTCTCTTTGCAACATAGCCCTGATCGTAAAGCTCGGTTACCTGACCTGTTGCAAGACCGATCTGGTTACCGTATGAGCTGTAACCCTGAGCGGCACCTGTTGTAATTTTGCGTGAAGGGAGCTTGCCGTGCATTGTATCCTTGAAAGGAATTGTCGGATCGCCCGAGCCTGTAACACGCATAGCCTGATATACATATGAACGGCCTGAAAGCGGATCACGGATTGCACCGCCAAGACAGGTTGCGGCACCGCCGAAAGGCTCGATTTCTGTCGGGTGGTTGTGAGTTTCGTTCTTGAACTGAACGAGCCACTGTTCTGTTTTTCCATCTATAGTAACGGGAACCTGAATTGAGCAGGCATTGATTTCTTCACTTTCGTCAAGGTCTGGAATGAGTCCTTTTTTCTTGAGTGACTTCATACCGATGAGAGCCATATCCATGAGTGAAACGATTCTCTTTGTATCCTTGCCGTAAACCTCGTCACGGGTTGCATAATACTCGCTGAGTGCATCCTCGATAACCTTGCCGAGAGCAGACTTTTCAATCTCAATCTCTTCAAGTCTTGTAAGGAATGTTGTGTGACGGCAATGGTCCGACCAGTATGTGTCAATTACACGAAGTTCTGTAACCGACGGATCACGGTGCTCTGTATCTCTGAAGTAATCACGGCAGAACTTGAGGTCTGCCAGTGTCATTGCAAAGCCCATTGAATCGTAATACTTCTGCATCTCATCGTCATTCCAGCCGTTGAAGCCCTCTACCCTCTTAACATTTTCGGGAACGGGAATTTCCATATCAAGAGTCTTTGGCTTTTCAAGAGATGCAAGACGGCTTTCAACAGGGTTGATGAGGTACTCCTCAACCTTTACAAGCTCTTCGTCTGTAATATTGCCCTTGAGAGCAATTACTCTTGCTGTAAGAACCTTGCAACGCTCACCCTGAGTAAGAAGCTGAACGCACTGCTCGGCAGAGTCGCCGCGCTGATCGTACTGACCGGGGAGATACTCCATTGCGAATACCTTCCAGCCGTCCTCAACGGGGAGAGTTTCTTCATAGATTACATCGGCGTTAGGCTCTGACAAAACAATGGTTTTCGCCTTGTCATATTCTTCCTTAGTAAGTCCCTCAAGATCGTAACGCACAATGTAACGAAGATCTTCGACAGACTTCATACCGAGGTTGTGGCGGATGTCCCAAAGCGTCTGCTTTGCAAGAACATTGAAGCCATCCTTTTTTTCAACAAAAATTCTGATTACTTCTGACATAATTCATTCACCTGCTTAATTAAGATATAAAACAAAATAAATCCCGTCTGATAACCTGTATCACATCACATGATACCACATTCGACTATTTTTTTATTTCATTTAAGGCATTAAAAGGTATTCTGTAAAAGTAAAATTAAATGCACACAGAAAAAGCGGTCAGACAAAGCAAAATGCCGTCTGACCGCACAATATAATCATATTTAATCGCCTTTGAGAAAATCTTTGTAAAATTCCTCAAAACTGCCGTTTTTGTAGTCTGAATAATCCTTATTATCTCTGTTCACAATTGTGTCGGTAATAAGGTATGTATCAAAGCCGAGTTTTGCGCTGCACAAATCCTCGTCAACATCGTTGCCGATCATAATGCTGTCTTCGGGCTTGATATCCTGCTTTTTGCAGATTTCTTCAAAATATTTCAGATTCGGCTTGCAGCAACCAAAGTTTTCGTATGTTGTAACAAGCTCAAAATCATCGGGAGAAACTCCCGCCCATTCAAGTCTGCGTTTTGTTGCAACAAACGGAAAAATCGGATTTGTTGCGGCAATAAGTCTGCCGCCGTTTTTCTTTATGAAATCAATGCTTTTCTTTGCATAAGGAGTAAAGCTTGTAGCATCTTTCGGAACGATAAACTCGTTTTCGTAATAATCAGTAAAAAGGTCATCAAACTTTTCAAGGTCGGCACCGCTGACTTTGCCCGCTGTTTCCCAGAAAACTTCACGGTTTGTACGGCTGTTATCGTTCTTTGTCATAGCGTCAGTACCTGCCCACATCGCCTTTATAAGGGCGTCAGGTTCGATTTTTATAACAGGAGTGCAACGCTTGCAGAGCGATGAAAAATACAGCTTTACGAATTTTTCCATATCCATGGGAAGCAAAGTTCCGTCCAAATCAAAAAGATAATTTTTATACATTAACATACCGTTCCTTTCAATTTATGCACAAATATTATACAAAATTTCGATTTGGATTGCAAGGAAAAATTTTTCGGTATATACTATAGTCAGTAAAAAACGAGGTGATAAGATGAAAATAGTTTTAACAGACGCACAGACTGTTCTTGACGATATTGTAAATGCCGATGTGCTTAATCGGTTCGGCGAGGTTGAGTCGTTCGGCCTTTTGAAATATGAAGAAGTTGCGGAGAAAATTGCAGATGCAGATATCGTTGTGTGCAACAAAACTCTGCTTGATTCGCACACAATGCGATTTGCGAAAAATCTGAAATATATAGGACTTTTTGCAACAGGCTACAACAACATTGACCTTGACTACTGCACCAAAAACGGCATAACCGTCTGCAACGCAGGTTCATATTCAACAAATGCGGTTGCGCAGCACACATTTGCACTCATTCTTGAACATTTCAATCACACTGCGGAATATAATCGGTTTGTTCAGGACGGCAAGTGGAAAAGAAGCAAAACTTTTTCACCGTTTGTATATCCGCTGAATGAACTTGCAGGCAAAACACTCGGCATTGTCGGACTCGGAAACATCGGAAAGGCTGTTGCAAAAATTGCAAACGCTTTTGATATGAATGTAATCGCATCGAGCAGAACTCCGAAAAATATTGACGGAATCAAAGATGTTTCATTTGACGAACTTCTTGAAACAAGCGACATTGTAAGCGTTCATTGTCCGCTAAATCCACAGTCGGAAAATATGTTTGACAAAAATGCCTTTGCCAAAATGAAACAGGGTGCATTGTTCGTAAGCACGGCAAGAGGCGGTGTTATGGTTGAAGAAGATTTGCTTGAGGCACTCGAAAGCGGTCACCTCGGCGGTGCGGCAATCGACACCCTCAAGGTTGAGCCTATGGTTGAGGACTGCATTCTTATGGGTGCAAAAAATTGCATAATCACCCCCCACATCGCATGGGCACCCGTTGAAACCAGAGAACGCCTTATGGGCATAGTTTCGGACAACATCAAAAATTTTCTGAACGGAACTCCGACAAACAAAGTAAATTAACGGCGAGTAAGTAATGACACAAATTATATATTAAGATATATTTTATAAATATCACAATGTAATTGACCTACTGTACATCAAACAGAAACAACCGCCCACCTTTTGGTGAGCGGTTGTTTTGTGTAGTGTAGTATTAGGAAATTGGGATTAGATTACAATTACTGCTGTCTTTCGCAATAACTTGAAAGGCCTGTGTTAGGATCTGTGTATTTGAGCATATCATTATCAGCGTCATATGTGTAGTTAAACTGCTGTTCGCCTACTGTCATAACGAGATCTGTACCCTCAAATGTGTAATTGCCCGAAACAGTCACACCGCTCATTTCGCCTGAGAATGTACCGTCATCTGCAAATGTGTATGTACATTTCAAAGTTTCGGGGTCAACACCGTTTGCTGTTGCGTAGTCATCAATTGAAACGGCTGTACCGTCCGTACCCTCAAGTGCTGTTACAGTCCAAGTACCTACAACGCTTGCCGATGAATCGCCGTCCTTTGAATCAGCGGCGCTGTCATCTGCGCTGTTTGCATTGTCGTCAGCAGTCTGTGATGCCGAACTTTCGTTTTTGCTTGACGAGTCACCGTCATTACCGCAACCTACAAGGCCTACTGTACCTACCATACAAATTGCAAGCAATAAAGCTAACTTCTTGATTTTTTCATAGTTGATTACCTCTTTCTGATATTTTTTTACTTTCCGATTTTGATTTACGGAAACACCGCAATTTTCGTGTTTCGCTTTTATCACCTCAATGATAGCCAATTTAATGCAACATTTCAACAAATTGGCACAAACATCAATCTTTTGGCAAAAACATATGACAATCGGATATAATATTTTTCAAATTTATGGTATAATCTAAGTGCAGTTAATCATTGCTCCGAATTAAATTATTTCAAAGGAGGCGATATCTTGAAAATTGCAGTTATTGACGACGAAAAGCCTCAGGCAGACATTCTCTACTCAATCTGCAACGCATATTTTGGCGGACACAAGCAAAATGTGCAGATTGATTGTTTTCCTGACGGAATAGCTTTTTTCAATTCATTCAAGGAAAACACCTACAAAATAGCCTTTGTAGATATTTTTATGGAGAAGATGAACGGCATTGCCGTGGCTGAAAAGCTTCGTGAAAAAGACCGTGATATTCTTATTGTATTTGTCACAACAAGCCCCGATTTTATGATGCAGGCATTTTCCGTTCACGCTTTTCATTACATAACAAAACCCTACAAAGCTGAGCAGATTTACAAGGTACTTGATGATGCCTCGTCATATGTATCGGATAATTCAAAATACATTGAAGTTATGTGTGACCGCCGAAACACGCTGATTTCGCTTAAGGAAATTGTTTCTGTTGAATCCGATGCACATTATATCAACATAGGTGTTGTTTCGGGACTTAGATATCGCACACGAATGACCATTGCAGAGTTTCTCAAGCTTGCAGAGACAACGACACCCGTTTCATACCCGTAAACAGGGGAATCGTGCTGAATGCCGATTACATAAAGGACATTGAAGGCTCTGTATGTGTTACAGGCAACGGTGAAAGATTTCCGATTAAAATTCGTGAAAAAACTCGGATTGAACAGAGTATCCGTGAATATATGTTCAAAAAAATCAGAGAAAACCAGCGGAGGTGAACATGGACGCATTCATAAAATTTCTTCAGGCATTTTTCAGCTTTGTCATAATAATACCGTTAAGTTTATTCTGCCTTTTACCGTTAAAAAATCAATTAAAATACCCGATTTCAAAGATAGTAACGCTCTTTTTGTGTTCATTTATCATACTCGGTTCTCTCTCGTCAATTGTGATGACGGCTTTTGACATTCAGAATTTAAACTTTGTTCTCTTCCCAGACCTTGTAATATTTTTCTTCCTTATTAAAAGCGTTACAAAGGCCGGAACAGCACGCTGTTTGTTTGTTTTTATAAGTGTGTGCTGTTTGATTTCATTCTTTTCGCTGTATTCATATTTTATCAACTCATTTTTTCAGGAAGAAATCTCACGAGGAGTTAACACCTCATATAGCCTGATTCAAATGGGGCTTTCGGTTGCGGCAATGGGAGCGCTTGTTCCGCTTACAAAATACTATGCATGGATGATTGACAACATAAATATCGGCAAGGTGTGGTATTTGTTTTCAATTTTGCCCATTGCACTTATGGTGTCAAACATCTATATCATACCGATTTCCTACGCAAATATTCGTGTTGGAAAGGTTTATACAAAAGGATTCATCATTACAATATTTGAGCTTGCATTGTATCTTATAGTATTCATATTATTCTACATTTTCAGCAAGACTACTATTGAAAAAACAAAGCTTACAGAACGAAACAACATTCTTGAAATTCAGAAAAGTTACACAGAATCGTTGCAGTCGTACATAAAATACACCTCAAAAGCAAGGCATGATTTTAAACATTCGGTTCATGTTATGAGCCGACTTGCAAATGAAGGAAATCTTTCGGCGCTGAAAGACTACATTGCCCAGTATGAAAATTCGCTGACTGTAACAGCACCTGTGCGAATCTGCAAAAGTGACGCACTCAATGCTTTATTCAATCACTACCGTCAACAGGCGATTGAGAACAATGTTGACATTAACTGGCGGATTGATTTGCCCGACAAATCGAGAATTCTTGATGTTGACCTCTGCAGTATTTTCGGCAACATACTTGAAAACGCAATTGACGGTTGCTGTACCGTAGAAGAAGGCAAAAGATATTTTAACCTGACTTCCGAAATAAAAGGTGACTGTTTGTACATTGTTTCAACAAACAACTACGGCAAGCCTTTGGAAATGGACGGCGAAACTTATTCGTCCACAAAGCATCAGGGCAAGGGCATCGGACTTCACTCCATGAAGAGCATAACCGAAGTCTATGACGGAATTTTTGATGCAGGCAACAATAACGGTGAATTTTTCGTTGACATAATGCTTAAATATTAAACTTATTAACCTCAAAAAGGGTATGCATCCTCGCATACCCCTCTTTGTTATAAAAGTTCCAAACAAAAAACACGCTCTGCAAAATGCAAAGCGTGTTTTGGTTCTGTTTTGTTGTTATCAGTTGTTACCGACAACAAGTTTCTGGATTTCTGTGGCATCCACGATATTGATTTCACCATCATGGTTGTAATCCGCAAGTTCTCTCTGAACATCAGAAAGTGTTGAAATTGAAACAATGTACTTGCTGATTTCAGTCGCGTCAAGAATATCGACATGACCGTCAAGGTTTACATCGCCGATCATATACGGAGTATCATTGTTGTTGTCATTGCTCGGCTGTGTAGTTACAGGAGCTGTTGTTGCCTGTACCGTAGTAGACTGTACTGTTGCAGCAGGAACAGTTGTTGCAGGCTGTGTAGCCTTGGCTGTTGTCGGCTGAACAGTTGCCTTTGCAGTAGTCGGCTGAACCGTGGCTTTGGCTGTGGTAGGCTGTACAGTAGGTTTTGCTGTTGTTGGCTGTACCGTTGATGAAGAAACAAAAGTACAGAAATCAAGAGCAACCCAACCTGTCTTGCCGTTGTACGAGGTGTAACCCCATGTGTAACCGCCGGCTGTTGAAACCTTTGTTACATTAAGAGTAACATTGTTCGGAACAAATGTTATAGTTGAATAGCTTGTACCCGCACCGCTTCTCATTTTGAGATAATCGTCAACATCTGTTTTATATGTACCTGTTGTGTAAGTTACCTTTTTGGTTGTAGCCTGAGTAGTGCTTGTACTGCCGCTGAAATCGCCAAGGTAAATGTAGCCCTGAAAATTCCACCAGCTGTTACCGCCGGCATTCTTGTCGGATGTGCTTGCATAGGAAAGGTAGAAGTTCTTACCGCTCCATGCAGAGTTAGAAAATGTAATCTGACCGTTTTCAACCTTTTCTACAACAGCAACATGACCGCCGCCATTGTCATATGACCAGCAGGCAATTGCGCCGACCTTCGGGGTCTGGCCGTACTTATAGTAGCCGTTAGCCTTGTTGTAGCCGTACCACTGCTCTGCATTGTTCCACGAAAGCTTCGGCTCAGAGCCGAGAATCTCATAAGCTCTGCCGTAGGCATATGCTGTACAGTTAGGCATGCCGTAACCATACTTATAAAAAGCATTTAAATTACTGTAATAATATTTGTTACTTGAACCCGGGGCAGACAGTCTCGGTGAGAACGATGCCGCACTCGCAATCATCGACATTGAGAAAACCGACACAAACAGCATTACAGCCGTGAGAACTGCCGCAGAAACCTTTTTGCTAAAAACACTTTTTAAAACATTTCGCAAAGAAACACTCCTTTTTTTGAATTCAAAGTGATTGTTACCTATTTGTAACCACTTTATGTACATTCTATCACAAATTGCTCCAAATTCAAAGAGTAGAAATGCTGAAAATAGCCTTTATAATCTATTTTTTTAAGCCATTGTACACAATAATTTTCATTTTATGCATACTTTGCACAAAATTTAACTAACATTCTTTAATAGATAGTGTTTATTGTACAAGGATGAGGTCTGAGTTTTAAGGTGTAAAGGATTAGATAAACTTAATCATCAGAAACGCTTACGGCGTTAGACTGTTTATATGTTTCATTTATCGTTTTTCTTTACTGTATTGATCGATGAAATCAGCATTCTCCTGATTGTGCCGCACTGATTTTGCAATGGCTTATATACGGTTTCGGATATATATCCTGTTTCAAAAAGAAGTTCCAGCCAATATTCAGTTTCAAAGCACTCTTTTTGTGCTATTTCCAACTTGGAGATAAAATCCTTTTTACCCTGCGCATATTGTGCTTCGTGAATATTTGCACCTATACTTGTTCCCGAACGCAAAAGTTGATTAGTTAAAACCGATTCTCTTGCATTTGCTTTGATATCACGACACATATATACAATCTGTTTTGCAAATTCTTTTGATTTATTCCGTAAAATACTTTCAGACACAATCATCACCCAAAATACAATATATCACAAAGCCGAATGTCTGTAAAGTTATCGGTGATATGCCTCGTTTAACTCGGCGTGATATAAATGTGTTATCGCTCGCTTTCGCTCTCGGTGATATTATATTCGCTTTAAAACTGCCGCAGGCAATATCACTCGGTATGACCGAATATCACTGCACGGCAATATCACTCGTCGACAGGCGAATATAACTGAAAAACGCACTTGTTTACACAAGTGCGTTTTTCTTGGCGCGCCGGAAGAGACTCGAACTCCCGACCTTCTGATTCGTAGTCAGACACTCTATCCAGCTGAGCTACCGGCGCATATGCGGCCTTTTATCAGCCGCAAGTAGTATGATATCACAACTTGGTGCAAAAATCAAGTGTTTTTTGTATTTTTTCCAAAATTAATCTTTTGTATCAAAAAAAGTGAAAAATGCTCTGTATGCCATATAAACATCTGTCTTGGAAACAATTTCAAACGGAGCATGCATTGAAAGCACGGGAACGCCGAGATCAACAACATCGACATTCATATTGGCAACATACTTTGCGATTGTTCCGCCGCCGCCGCCGTCAACCTTGCCGAGTTCACCAACCTGCCAGAGAATATCGTTGTTCTCAAGCATAGCTCTGATTTTTCCCATATATTCGGCAGACGCATCTGATGTGTCATACTTTCCGCCGTGACCTGTGTATTTTGAAATAATTACACCGTTGTTAATGTATGAGCAGTTGTTAGCCTCATATGCAGACGCAAAAGTCGGATCAAATGCGGCATTTACATCGGCAGAAAGACAGGTGCTTTTTGAAAGAACACGGTAGCCGTCAACACCGTCCTGCTTTGCAAGGTCATAGATGAAGAAACGGAGGAAGTCGCTCTGCATACCTGTGTTGCCGTCACTGCCTGTTTCTTCTTTGTCTGTAAGATATGTGATACAAGTCTGCTCGGGCATTTCAACATCAAGAGCCGCCATAACAGCCGGATAAGCACAAACCTTATCATCATGACCGTAACCGCCGATCATGCTTCTGTCAAAACCGATATCTCTTGACTTGAAAGACGGGATAAGGCAGAGCTCAGCCGAAAGGAAGTCGCCCTCACAGATACCATACTTCTCATTGAGTACAGCCATTACATTGAGCTTTACAAGGTCTTTTTCGTCGCTGTCTGCATCATACGGACGAGAGCCGAGGATAACATTGAGGTTTTCGCCCTCAATTGCCTTTGCCATTGGCTTTGACGCCTGCTCTCTTGCAAGGTGCGGAAGAAGGTCTGTAATGCAGAAACAGCTTTCGTTCTCATCATCGCCCCAGCAGATGTCAACTCTTGTACCGTCAAGCTTTACAACCGAACCGTGAAGTGAAAGCGGAATTGTTGTCCACTGATATTTTTTAAGACCGCCGTAGTAATGAGTCTTAAAGAAAGCAAGATTGTTTGCCTCAAAAAGAGGATTCGGTTTGAGGTCAACTCTCGGGGAATCAATATGAGCGATTGCAAGCCTTGCACCGTTCTTAACACCGTTTTTACCGATCACGGCAAGAGCAACAGCCTTGTCACGATTTACATAATAGAGCTTGTCGCCTGCCTTGTATTCTTTGTCCTGCTCATACTCTGCAAAACCTGCTTTTTTGGCAAGCTCAACAGTATAGCGAACAGCCTCACGCTCAACGGGTGAGTTATCAAGAAACTTTTTGTAACCATCGCAAAAGCTGTCTGCCTTTTTAATTTCTTCCTCCGAAAGAGCCTTAACGCCCTTCGGTTCGGTCATCATAATTTTTTCCTTTAATAAAGTTGTCTTTGACTTTTCTTCAGCCATAATAACCGTCCTTTCTGTGCCGTAAAACACGGCAAAACCATTTTATTTTGAAATCCGCCGCCAAAGGCATTGGAACATCTCTGCACTTAATTAGATTGTGAATAATAAAGTTTTATATACATTTCCTTGGCACTTTCAACCTTGTCAACATAATTCTCTGTTTCGGGATACGGAATGGAATCAAGATTTTTTCCGTCCGAACTGTAGTTAGTATCGTTGAGCCAGTCACTTACAACAAAGCCGGCATTATATGCGGCAATTGCCGAGCGTTCCGTGCCGTAATAATCGTAAAAATATTTTAAAAGATAACTTCCGTAATCAATACAGATTTCGGGGTCAAACAGGTCATCCTCGGTGTACTGTCCCGCACAACCTCTTTGCTCCTGTAGCCACTCAAAGGACGATGGCATCATCTGCATAACACCCTTTGCTCCGACTCCCGATTCGGCTTTCGGGTCAAAGCCGCTTTCCGTGTGGATTACGGCATATATCAACGCAGGATCAAGGTCATAATCCTTGGCGGCTTTTTCAACATATGTGCTGTAGGTGCGTGGATAATTCATCTCATCAAGCTTTTTCTTTGTGTCCTCGTAAAAGACCGAAACAAACACAAATACTCCCGCCGCAAGAATTGCAAGCACAATTATCCATGCCAAAATCGCCTTTCCTGCACTTTTTTTCTTTTTATATCGCCTTGATTGGGGCATCCTATCACCTCATCAGGTTGTTAATAGCCTCTGCCGCCTTTTGTGCGGCAAGCTCGACTTGCTCTATAGAAAAATTGTTTTCAATGACAATGTCGCTGTGACTTCTGAAAAATTCCTCGTCAAGCTGTGCAGACATTCTTAGCTCTGCACGGGAAATGTCAATGTTATCCCTCTTGCAGATTCTCTCAAGCCTTATTTCCTTTTTTGCGGTAACGCTTACAATAAGGTCACAAAACACATCGGCACCGCTTTCAAAAAGCTGAGGAGCGTCATAAATCGCAACGCTTTTGCCGTCTGTCTGAGCCTGTTTCGCCATCTGCATAAATTCATATGTAACAAACGGATGAACAATTGAATTGAGCAGATGTGTGTTTTCTTTGCTTGAAAATGCTCTTTTGGCAAGCAACGGTCTGTCAATGTTGCCGTCAGAAAGGATAATATCCTGACCGAAAACACCCGAAACAGCCTTTAAGCATACGGAATCGGGAGTGTAAAGATTTTTTACAATCTCGTCAGCATTTATAACGCACATTCCGCTTTTGGCAAAATATGCCGAAACCGTGCTTTTTCCCGCACCGCTCTGTCCTGTAAGACCGACAATTTTAATTCTTTTCAAGGTCAATCACCTCAAAGCCTGCCGCTCTTATAAGTCGGTTGTAAACAGCCATTCCGACGCCGTTCGTTTTTGGCAGTCTTGAATATACAACCTTAATGCTGTCGTCCTCATCAATTCTGCGAAGCTCGTCAAAAAGCGTGTGAGCCTGTCTTGTATAGTCGTTTCGTTTTCCGAGAGAAAAAACGGGAGTTTTCAAAAGCGGAATATCCTCGTCGCAACAGAGCGCCGCAACTCCTTCAGCCGCCTTTTTGTTTACATAATCAATATATTGCTCATCGTTGCAATTAAGAAGTATTACTCTCGCCCTTGGCGCATAGTGCTTGTATTTCATACCGGGGCTTGCAACCTTTACATTGTCTGCAAGTTTGTGCAGTACTGCGTCATCAACTTCAACCTTGCCGAGAACACTCTCGAGCATTTCAACCGTAATTCCGCCCGGGCGAAGTACCCTCGGAACATCTCCCGCAAGAGTGATTACCGTGCTTTCAAGACCTACCTCACTTGCACCGCCGTCAAGAACAGCGTCGATTTTGCCGTCCATATCGTTCATAACATGCTGTGCGGTTGTCGGACTGGGGGAGCCCGAAATATTTGCCGAAGGTGCGGCAAGAACCGTACCCGATTCACGGATAATCGCCTGTGCGGTTTTGTGGCTCGGAAAACGGATTGCAACCGTGTCAAGTCCTGCCGAAACTTCATTCGGAATAACATCCGACTTTTTCATAATCATTGTGAGCGGTCCGGGCCAGAACGCATCGGCAAGTTTTTTTGCCGTGTCGGGGATCTTCGTCACAAGGTTAAGTCTTTCAATATCGGAAAAATCGCAGATGTGGACAATCAGCGGATTATCCCCGGGTCTGCCCTTTGCTTTAAAAATCTTCTTTACGGCCTCGGGGTTGAGTGCGTCAGCCGCAAGTCCGTAAACTGTTTCGGTCGGAATTCCTACAACACCGCCGTTTTTAAGCAGCTCTGCGGCGGTTTTTATATCTTCCTCTGTATTTTTTAACAACAATGTTTTCACAATTATCACCGGATTATTTTTCCATACTTTCTTTGAGCTTTTCGGCTCTGTCAGCGGCAACAAGTGCGTCAATCACTTCGTCAAGGTTGCCGTTGAGAATTTCTTCAAGCTTGTAGAGAGTAAGACCGATTCTGTGGTCGGTTACTCTGCCCTGCGGATAGTTATATGTGCGGATTCGCTCACTGCGATCGCCCGTACCTACCTGCATTTTTCTGTTTTCGGCAATTTCACTCGCCTGTTTGTCCTGTTTTTCCTTGAGAAGTCGGCTTTTGAGAACTTTAAGAGCCTTGTCCTTGTTCTTGTACTGACTTCTCTCGTCCTGACACTCAACTACCATACCTGTGGGCAAGTGAGTGATTCGGATTGCGGAACTTGTTTTGTTGATATGCTGACCGCCTGCGCCGCTTGAACGGAAGGTGTCAATTTTGAGGTCATTCGGATCAATTTCAAGCTCAACATCCTCTGCCTCGGGCAAAACCGCAACGGTTGTTGTCGATGTGTGAACTCTGCCCTGACTTTCGGTTTCGGGTACTCGCTGAACACGGTGAACACCGCTTTCGTACTTAAAGCGTGAGTATGCACCCTCGCCCTCAATCATAAAGGAAATTTCCTTGTAACCGCCGATTTCGGTTTCATTGGCATTGATAATCTCGATTTTGAAGCCCTTTTTTTCGGCATACATCGAGTACATTCTGAACAGAACCGCACTGAACAGAGCCGATTCCTCACCGCCTGCACCGCCACGGATTTCAACGATAACATTTCGTTCATCGTTCGGATCCTTCGGCAAAAGCAGAATTTTCAAATCTTCCGCAAGATTTTTGATATTATCCTTAGCCTCGTCAAGCTCAATCTGAGCAAGCTCTTTAAGCTCCTTGTCGCTTGTTTCCTCAAGAATTTCAAGGCTGTCTTTTTCGGTCTGAACAGTCTCTTTGTATTTACGGTAGGTCAAAACGATTTCCTCAATCGACTTGATTTCCTTCATAATTTTCTGATATTCCTCGGGGTTGCCCGCTACTGACGGCTGGTAGAGCCTTTCGGAAAGCTCGGAGTACCTTTTGTCAAATATTTCGATTTTTTCAAACATATATATCTTACTCCGTCAAAATTTTTTTAATATTTTTTTCAATCTTTGCACGGGGCGCCATAACCTCTCTGCCGCATTTTTCGCATTTTATCTTAAAATCCATTCCCACACGCAGAATTTCAAAGGTTTTGCAGCCGCATGGGTGCTGTTTTTTCATCTCAACTCTGTCGCCAACGCTGATATCCACAAAAATCACCCTCCTGCAAATTTTTTACATTTTTCACATTTTGAATTTCTATGATTATTTACATCACTTTAGAGATGCAAATAATCTGCACTTAGATTATACAACAGAGATTTAAAAATATCAACCAATGCCGATAATTCCGAGAAGTCCCGTGTATTCAAGCGAAAGGGCAACGGGAATTGAAATCAGCAGAGAAAATGCGCTCTGTTTTACATCCTTGAACAAAATTCCGATGCTTGCAAGCCAAAGTATAAATTCGGGGAGGTACAGAATTCTGAAATCGGCAAAGTTGAGATTAAATGCAAAGCAACAGAATATTGCTATGAGTACGGAAGAAATTCCGATTGCAAGCGCACCCCGTCCCCTTGCATACCAAATCAGAAATGCCAAAAACGGCGATACAACAGCAAGAATCAGCCACCTCATAAGGTACGGAATATCGGGATAAAAGCCTGCAAAAACACTTGTCCACACATAGTACCCTATTAACATTCCCACAAAAAACGCAAAAACATTAATTCCTGCTTTTAAGGGTGATTTGCTGAATACGGCAAGGCACACGGCAATAAAAATCCACGGTGCTGTTCTGCCCAAAAAGTTTGACAAATCAAGCCAATCGAGAAAGCTCGGCAGTCTGTTCAAATCAAGAAACTTTGCGACAATTCCCATGCCACCGCCAAAAAGCAGAGCAAAGAATGTTGTCATAATTTGTTTTGGTACGGACATTTTGCCCGATACCTTTCGGGTTTTATTCAAAATTTTTAACATAAAATCCTCGTTTCATCTACATCAAAAGGACTTCTCAAAAAAGAAGTCCTCTTTAATCTTAATTATTCCGCACTGTTTTGCTCACCGAAAACCTTCAAAATTTCGTCCTTGTGAGCCATAATCGCATCGTAGCCCTCCTGAATGGTTTCGTCAACGCTGTCCATTGAGAAAAGCTGTGTGTTTTCATTTTTGATATCAATTGCGAGGTCAGCCATTTTCTTTGACTCTCTTGTGCCGTCAATTGAATAAACATCAAGCGCACGCCAAATAACCTTAATAAGACCGCCAAGGCCTGCGTCGGGATTGTAGGTCATAATATCAAAGCCGATTGCAAGAACCTTGCCGACGCCCATATCACGCAGAATTTTTACGGGCAAATTGTCCTTTGAACCGCCGTCAATAAAGTTGTACTTGTCATAAGGACAGGTTGTGTAAATTGCAGGGAATGACATACTTGCACGAACAGCAGTTTCAAGCGGAGCGCCTGTTATGTAGTGAATATGATCGTTTTCAAGATTTTCTTCCTTGGTTGTAAAAATACATTCATCGGTTGTAAGCGTGTCAACCGTACAGATTGAAAGGTTAATCGGAAGATTTTCAAAGCCTGTTATACCTTTTTCATTCATAATGTCACGGATAACATCTTCAATCAGTTCACCCGACTTGATGCCGTCTTTCTGAATCTTTTTATTTAGAATAAGCTGTGCAAGAGATTTGAAAATAAGGCCGTTGTCGATTTCGGCAAGAGTTTTCCAATGCTTTTTTGCAACTCTTTTCATTTCATCGGAATCACAGCCCATTGCAACGATTGCCGCCATTGCCGCACCCGAGCTTGTGCCCGAAACATACTGTGGATGGATTCCGAGTTCATAAAGAGCCTGAACAGCACCGATGTGAGCAATACCTTGAAGTCCGCCGCCCGAAAATGCTACACCGATAGAATTTTTGCGATCGATTTTATCCGAATTCATTTTAAACACCTCTGTTAATAAAAACGATAAACATTGCAATACGACTCGGTTTCAACAAAATAGTCGTACCAGTTGTAGAAATCTTCAAAGCTGTAATCAGCCTGAATAAGCTCATAATTCTTAAATTTTGTGTTTTCCGTTATGTATTTAAGCACATCATCTTTGTCTGCAAGGCGGGAAACATAAACCGTTACCTCGTCAAGTGACGCAAGCTTTTTGTCCGTTTTGAGTTTTTCCATGCTGTCAGTTTCCTGCTTATTTGTGTCGCCGTTAAACATAAATGCCTCGGCAAGCGAAGAAACCTTTCCGTTGGTGATAACTCCTCGTTTTTCGGCAAATTCTTCAAGCTCATCACCGAGAGTCGGAGAGAACTTTGAACTCTGAACAATCATTGTGCTGTCGTAGTTCATAAACTTGTCAATACACTTGTTCCATTCAAGCATTGCAGTTCCGACAAAAATGCAGTTGTCTGTCTTTGGCTCATAGAGATTTGTTTTGCCGTATGTGTAATAGGGCTTAACCGTAACAAACGCTGTGACTGACGCAAGCAAAATGCATACAGGCACGGCAAGGCGTATCTTCTGATTTTTGAAAAGTGTGAAAATTCTGATGAACGAGAATGCAAAAAGCATCGCAATCAGCGGAAGTGACGCCATAACATAGCGGTCGCTGTTAAACGGTGAAACAAGTGAAATGCCGATGAAATAACAAACTGCCGGAACTACGGCAAACATCGCCTTTTTAGGAATTTTTACCTTTTTCACAAAACGGAAATAAATTCCGAAGCCGATAACTGCGGCTGTACAAAGTCCGAGCAGCCAAACCTGATTGATGAACATATCCTTTGCAAGAATCTGAACATAGGTGCAAAGCTTGTAGAAAACATAGGTCACAACCGTAATCATATCAAGTGCCGACATATCAAGCGAACTGAGTCCACGGTTGCCGCCGAGTACATTCGAGATTATGTACGGATAAATGCAGAGTGCAAGTCCTGCACCGACAACAGCCGCAATAATGTACTTAATAAGGTCTTTACCGCACTTTTCCTTGATTTTGAGGACAAGGAAAACAAGTCCCGTAAGTCCTGCAAAGAGGATGAAATAATACTGGGTAAGCACACCGCAAAGCACTGTAACTGCAAGCAGAATGCAGTCCTTTATGCCGACGGTGTTCTTTTTTTCATAAAGCTTTATGCTCATATAAATGAACGCAAGCACCCAGAAGGTAAGCGTTGCGTACATTCTGAGATAAATTGTCGTGGTAATACACGCAATACTCAGAGCATATGCCCCCACACCGATCAAGGCGTAAAGATTGTTGCCCGTGATTTTCCGTCCGATTTTATAAAGCATAATCAAAATGCCTGCCATGGCAAGCACATTTATTGAATAGGCAAGCCATTTTGAGAACACGCCCGGAAAGAACGAACAGACCGTGTGAACAAGTGCGTAATAGAGAGGCGGATGCGACGCATCTATAATCTGATTTTCATATACCTGAGCATAGTCGAATCTGTCATCGGGCGACACGGCAAGATACTCGTTGAAATCCTCGGGACTGTTCCAACCGCCGTTAACATTAAGCTGTTTTGAGGAATTTGCAAGGTTATAGGTCAGAAGCTCGTCCTCGTGAAAACCCTGTTTTGAAAACATATAAACCGTGCTTATGACAAGGCTCACCGCAATAATAACCGCAAGAATTATTCTTGCCTTTTTGTTGTCGATTTTCATATAAAATTCTCCGTAATAATCAAAATTAAAATCAGCCGACAATTTTGTGCCGTTCAAACGACAATTTTCGGCATTCCGTATTTAAATGATTATACCACAAATACAGTCACAATAACAATAGACTTTACAAAAATTTTGTATGTAATGCGTTTTCGGGCAAACAAAAATGCCGACAGAAAAATCCGTCGGCACAAATGATTTGTAATATTTTGATTATTTTTTAGCTGTTGTTTTCTTTTCGGCAGGCTTTTCCGCTTTTACGGTTTTGCTTTCAGCCTTTACGGCAGTTTCGGTTTTCTCGACTTTTTCAGCCTTAACTGCTTTTTCTGCTTTTTCAGCTTTTTTCTCAACCTCAGCAGGAGTTTCCTCCTTAACTGCTTTTACTGCCTTTTTAACGGGCTTTTCGGGAGCGGGTTCGGCTTTCTTTTCAACCTTTTCAGCGGTTACTTCTGCCTTTGCAGACTTTGCTTCAACCTTTACTTTTTCTGCCTTATCTTCCTTTTTCGGAGCAGCCTTTGCCGATTTCTTTGCCTTTTCGGCTTTAAGCTTTGCAAGAGCGGCGTCCTTCTTTGCCGTAGTCTTTTTCTTTACGGGAAGAGCCAGTTTCTTTTTAAGCCTGAAATACATAACAGCAAGCGGCGGAACTGTGATTTCCATTGAATAGTTGAGCTCGTGGTCTTTCTTCTTTTTAGCCTTGAGCTCGCCATCGTTTCTGATTCCGCAACCGCCGAATTCTTCAGCCTCGGAGTTGAACACTTCTTCGTAAATGCCGTATTCGGGAACACCAACAACATAGTTATCGTGCTGAACAGGCTGGAAGTTACATACGCAGATGATTTCACTGCCGTCATAAGCAATTCTGCGGAACGAAATGATGCTGTTCTTGTAGTCATCAAGTGCAATCCACTGGAAACCGTCCCAATCATAGTCGTTCTCATGCATGGCAGGAACATCACGATAGAACTTGTTTACCTCAGCAAAGAAAAGGTTAAGCTGACGGTGCTTTTCAAATGAAAGAAGGTTCCATTCAAGCTCCTCGTTCGCATTCCACTCGTCAAACTGACCGATTTCACTGCCCATGAACATAAGCTTCTTACCCGGGTGAGCCATCATATATGCCACAAAGCCTCTCACACCGCTGAACTTCATGTCATAGTCGCCGGGCATTTTATTGATGAGAGAACCCTTGCCGTAAACAACTTCATCATGAGAAATCGGGAGCATAAAGTTCTCGGAAAAAGCATAAACCATGCTGAATGTAAGTGTGTCGTGGTGATAATTTCTCCACAACGGATCAAGTGAGATGTACGAAAGCATATCGTTCATCCAACCCATATTCCACTTGTAGTCAAAGCCGAGTCCCATATCCTTAATCGGATAGCGAGTAACATTCGGCCATGCCGTACTTTCTTCGGCAATCATCATAGCCTCGGGGTGGAACATATGTACAACCGTGTTGAGCTTCTGCAGGAAATCAACGGCAACAAGATTTTCTCTTCCGCCGTATGCGTTTGCAATCCACTCGCCGTCATTTCTGTTGTAGTCAAGATAAAGCATTGATGCAACGGCGTCAACACGGATACCGTCAACATGATACTCGTCAAGCCAGAACATTGCAGATGAAAGGAGGAAGCTTGTTACCTCATATCTGCCGTAATTGAAGATATATGTACCCCATTCCTTGTGTTCACCGATACGGGGATCTTCATATTCATAACAGCCTGTACCGTCAAATCTGCCAAGACCGTGTGCGTCCTTCGGGAAGTGGGCAGGAACCCAGTCAAGGATAACGCCGATGCCCTCTTCATGACATCTGTCCACAAAATACATAAGGTCTTTCGGCTCACCGTAACGGGATGTTGCGGCAAAGTAGCCTGTAACCTGATATCCCCAGCTGCCGTCAAACGGATATTCTGTAAGAGGCATAAACTCAATGTGAGTGTAGCCCATATTCTTAACATAAGGAATAAGCTCATCAGCAAGCTTGCGATAGCTGAAAACATTACCATCCTCATACTTACGCCAAGAGCCTGCGTTTACCTCGTAAACATTGATAGGCATATTCTTGTGCGGATGCTCTTTTTTGTAATCATACCACTTTTCATCATGCCACTCGTAGCCGTCAATTTCGTAAACACGGGATGCGTTGTCGGGACGAGTCTGGCAATGAAAAGCATAAGGATCGGTTTTGAGCCTTCTCTCATGCCACGGGGTTTCGACACAATATTTATAGCAGGCAAACTCGGGAATTCCCTCAATAAACAACTCCCAGACGCCGCCGTCCGAGATTTTGTACATAAAGTTTGCGTCATTGTTCCAGTCGTTAAAATCACCGACCACCGAAACGGACAATGCGTTCGGTGCCCATACTCTGAAAACAACGCCCTGACGGCCGTCCCAGTTCACAAAGTGTGAGCCTAAAAATTCATAAGCACGAACAGATTCGCCTTGTAAAAACTGATCAAGCGGCGCTCTTTCGTCATTGATTTTAAAAGCCATAGTAACCCTCTTTTCTGCGATTGTAGGCAGTTCTTCAATAATACAAGTATAGTATAATATATTTTCAACAAATATACAAGTGGTAAAAACGATTTTTATGTAAATAATTTTGTCGGTTTGTCTGAAATATTGTCAGTTGCTGTGAAAATCGTTCCAAAAAATAGTCAGAGAATGCGTGTTTCATCCGTAATTTTTATTTTTGACACACTTATCCCATACTGTTATAATATACAATAACGAAAGCATAAACAAGCGACAATTACGCTACTTTCGTTGGAAAACCGACTAATTTTAAAATCAGGTGATTATCTTTGGACATAAGAGTTATGAAAAGCAAGAAAAGTATTTTTGACGCATTTGTAAATCTGCGTTCAAAAAAAGAACTGCGCAAAATTACCGTTAAGGAGCTTTGTGAAAAAGCACTCATCAATAAATCTACCTTCTACACATATTATGAGGATATGTTCGACCTTTCGGATAAAATTGAGAGCGAGGTAGTTGACGGCATTGTAAGTACCATAAACTATCCGCAGATGATGATTGACGAGCCCGTAAAATTTTATCGCAATCTTCTGGGTGCAATGACCGAAAACAAGGCACTGACAAACACGGTTTTTTCCGGTTCACAACATCCCAATCTTATAGTAAAGCTTTCAAAATCATTGAAAAATATGATTTTCGAGAACTGCCCGGAATATATAAACGATAAGAAATTCTGCACACTTCTTGACTACGCAATCTACGGCGGATACTATGCCTTTGTTGAAAATCAGGAGAACACAAACGATTATTCGGATGAACTTATTGAATCGGTTTCAGTGATTTCCGAGCATATGACAAAACTCATAAAAGCAAGCATTCCAAACCTTAAAAGCAATAATACATAAAAATACTTTTTGCATATTTTTCAAGCTGTATTATTCATTAATTTGTGCAAAGTGCGATTTTTGTCGAACTTCAAAATATTTATTTAAAATTGCTGTCGATTGTGATAGAATATATTCGGTTTTATAAGAGAGAAAGGAGAGTCGGTCAGACTGCCGTTTATGAGGCGTTTGAAGTCTGTCCGAAAAAGAAGTTATGGAAATTAACACACTTGATATTCTGAAGAATCTTGCCATAATCCTTGTTGCGGCAAAGCTTCTCGGTATTGTTGCCAGAAAGCTCGGCGCACCACAGGTTGTGGGTGAGATTATTGCAGGTCTTATCGTAGGACCTTGTATGCTTAATTTTGTTTCGTATGACGGATTCATCTCAGGTATGGCTGAAATCGGCGTTATTTTGCTGATGTTCTCGGCAGGTCTGGGAACGGATCTTAAAGAGCTTATCAAAACAGGACCTGTTGCCTTGCTTGTTGCGTTTGCCGGTGTAATCGTTTCGGTTGCAGGCGGTGCGGCTGTTTACCTTGTATTCGGCTTTGGTGACGGTGACCTTGCGATGCTTGAGGCTGTATTTATGGGAACAATCCTTGCGGCAACCTCGGTTAGTATTACTGTTCAGGCTCTTAAAGAAATGGGACACCTGAAAGGAAGGGTTGCAACAACAATTCTTTCAGCCGCAATTATAGACGATGTTATCGGCATCGTACTTCTCACCGTTGTAATCGGTTTCAAAAGCCCCGATGTTCAGCCTGCGTCCGTTTGCATCAACATTGTACTTTTCTTTGTTCTTGCATTTATACTCGGCTTTGCACTTTATTTTCTCTTCAAGTGGCTCGACAAACTCTGGCCGCACTCAAGAAGAATTCCGATTTTCGGTCTTGTTCTCTGCTTTGCGTGTGCATATTGTGCGGAAGAATTTTTCGGAATTGCAGACATCACAGGCGCATATGTTGCAGGTATTATCCTCTGTAACATCAAGGATTCACAGTACATCGAAAGAAAGATGGATGTCAGCTCGTACATGATTTTCGGACCTGTATTCTTTGCAAGTATCGGACTTCAGACAAGCTTTAACGATTTCAACCTTTCAATGCTCTGGTTCTCAATTGCACTCGTTGCAGTTGCACTTTTGACAAAGGTTATCGGCTGCGGCGGTACGGCAAAGCTTTGCAAATTCAATATGCCCGACTCGCTCAAAATCGGCGTAGGTATGATGAACCGTGGTGAGGTCGGTCTTATCGTTGCCAAGAAGGGACTTGACACAGGTCTTATGGCACCGCAGTTTTTTGCTCCTATTATTATTCTCATCATCGTTTCATCGCTTGCAACACCTATTCTTCTCAAGGTAGTTTACAAGAAATGGCCGGGTAAAGAAAATGAGGAGGCAGACAACCGTTCGGAAAAGCTTGCCGAAAACGAAAAGTATCTTACTCAGGAAGTTGTCGGTGCAACCTACAACATCACAGAAGATAATTTCAAAGATAAAAGCAAAGACGAATAATTTAATACAATAACCTAAAAGGACAAATGACCATCAAGTCATTTGTCCTTATTTTTATATCTGTAAATTGTCAATCGTTATCGTAAAAATCTTCTGCACAGGGCAAAAAAGCCTTGTCAAATTCACTTTTCGGCAAAAGCCACAGCTTGATGTACATTGCAATCGGTGATGCAGGAGGCAGAACTTTTATATTAAGCCTGTCAAATTTCAGCTTGCTTTCGTAATAAAAGCCCTTGCACGCACCCGTCAAAAATACGGGAATATTCATTTCTTTTGCTTTTTGACAAAAGTCGTTCAAAGCCTTACCGTCAGTATTCAGCGTACCCGAATGGAATCCCTCAAGTAAAACGGCTTTTACATTTTCCGTAATTTCAGGATACTGCATACCGACCGTTGCGGAAATTTTCAGCACATTGCTGTTATCCGAAAGTCGGACGCTTTCATCAAAAGCAAACTCGCTTTTTAATGCCTTATAACGGGTATTCTTCACAAAAATTTCGTTCTGAATTTTACCGTAGCTCTCGTCAAAAATACTGTGCAGTTCGTCGCTGTATGCCGAATGTGCAAGCAGTCTTGACGCTCTGTGAATTGTCACGGGCAAATCGGCGTTTTTATACGAAACAAAAGCACCGTTTCCGCTGCCCGATTTTATAAAGTCAATCGCACCGACAAAATTTTCAAAACCGTTTGAACGGCTGTCATCAAGCGGATAATTTGCCGAAACAAGCACAATCGGCACATTTAAGCCGTCAAAAATATAAGCAAGAAATGCAGATGTGTATTGCAAAGTGTCCGTTCCGTGAGTTACAACAATGCCGTCATAGCTGTTCAAATCATAGCTTTGCAGACAGTCGGCAAGCCTGTTCATGTGACCGCCCTCAAGATTTTCGCTGAGGACGGTATAAGGCTCAGCCGTGTCAAAATCAACATCGCCGTACCTGTCAAGATACATCTGCGTGAGCATATATTTCTGCTCATTGTCGGGCGAAAGCACCTCGCCCTTACGCACACAGCCGATTGTACCGCCCGTAAAGACAACAAGAATTTTCATATACTCACCTCTTACATATTCTGCCCTTAAAGGTTATAAATAAACTATTTATTTTCCTTGCCCGTGATTTTTTCGATTGTGATTTCATAAACGCCTGTCATACTGCCCGATTTCTCTATGCACCTTTTTCCGCTTTCGATAAATTCGGGAGCATATTTTTCAACAATCAGTTCAAGACCTCTGTTCTTGTTTTCAACCGATTTTGCAATCGTACCGAACACGATAGCGCTTTCGTATTTTGAAGTCAGTTTTGCACCGTCAATTCTGTTGTTTTGAACCGTGCAAAACGAAACCTTGTTGCTGTATTCAACATTTTTCAGTTTCAAACCCGAATTCGGAGCGCAATGGAAATAAATTTTGTTGTCCTCAACGGCAAAATTTACAGGCACACCGTAGGGATAGCCGTCCTCCCCGATTGTTGACAAAATGCCGTATTCACCGTTTTTAAGGATTTCATAGGCTCTTTCTTCGGTAGTTTCCCTATCTTTTCTACGCATCTTTTCGTTCATTATTCAACTCCGATATCGTTCATAACCATGCCCGTAATCATCTTCGGATAGAAATATGTTGACTTCTGCGGCATCTTTTCGCCGGCGGCGGCAACATCACGGATTTCGGTTACTCTTGTCGGATTAAGCACAAACGAGCATTGGAACTTGCCGTTGTCAACACCCTCAACAGCCTCTGAGAAGAATTTGGTGTATGTAAGGTTAATCTGATTTGCCATATTTTCCTTATCAATGCCGAAAATTCTTTCAAGCACAAGTGAGTGGAGAACGGTAACATCAAGCTGTCTTGACGGTTCGCTCAATTCGGAAAGAAGCTTGTCCATAATGTCAAGATTTTTCAGCACAAGCCTGTACCATTTTCCGTTTCCGACATAGAATCCGAATGCCTTTTTGCCCTCGTCATAGAGCTTTGCAAGCTCGCTTTCCATATTGTCCGTGCCGTTCATTTCGGTTACATCAAAATATTCCCTGCAACCGTCAAGAACTTTTTCAACATTAAAGTCCGGCAAATCACGCACAAGGCGGTGTGTCGGGAATACAACAAGTCCCGGATGCTCCATATCAACAAGGTAAATCATCTGATAATCACAAGGATCGCCAACCTTTGAAAGACCGTTTTCACGGCAGTAGTTTCGATAGTTTAGAGCGGTTTCATAGCGGTGGTGACCGTCTGCAATATAGAGCTTTCTGTCGGCAAAATCTGCACAAAGCTTTGCGATTACATTTTCATCAGTAACAATCCAAAGTCTGTGAGTAACACCCTCACCGTCAGTAAATTCAAGCTTTGGTGTGTCCTTTGACTCATTGTCAATTGTTGCGAGGGTTGTATGCTCGCTGTCCATATACAGGGCATAAATCTGACTAAAATTGCAGTTTGTTGCCTTCATAAGATTAAGTCTGTCCTCTTTAGCCTTTGAAAGAGTGAACTCGTGCGGAAGAATGATTCCCTTTTCAAATTCTTCAAGATGGACACGGGCGATGATACCCTTGATGCTCTTGCGTTCGCCGTAAGCCGTAAATTCTTCCTCATAAACATAGATTGCAGGCTTGTCCTCGCTCACAAGAACACCCCTGTTCCGCCACATATCAAGGATTTCTCTTGCTGTCTGATACGGGTTTTCGCCCTCTTTCGGAAGCTCAAGCCGAATGATATTATACTCGTTTTCACTGATATAACCGAGTCTTTGTTCCTCGCTTATGATGTCATAAGGCGGACAGCAAAGCTGAGAAATTTCGCCTGCTTTTTCCGTGTTGTAACGCATTCCTCTGAACGCTTTTATTTCTGCCATATTAAAAACCTCCAAATTATTTTTCGGTCAAGTGTATCTTCACCGTCCGTATAAGGCAATTATAACACAAGCAGTTGATTTGAACAAGTGAAAAGTAAGTTTATTTAAATTTACTGTGCAAAACCACAATGAATATTACGGCATAAAAATCATTGACAATCAAAGGAAAGTTTGATATAATATTTTTTGCGTAAGCTGATTACGATATTTGACATTGCATAAACATCTTGTCAAATGAAAACAGAATACGCGCCAATAGCTCAGTTGGTTAGAGCTACCGGCTCATAACCGGTCGGTCCGGGGTTCGAGTCCCTGTTGGCGCACCAAAAAAGAAAGTACCCAAACGGGTACTTTCTTTTTATTTTACCGTTATGCGTGAACAGGGACTCGAAGGCGAGCGTTAAGAAAACAGTCCGGCGGACTGTTTTTAGCGAGAGCGTTGATGAATTTTTAGCTTTGAACAAGCCGCAACAAGCGAGGTAGAATAACTTAGATAGATAAAACACCTGTTGGCGCACCAAAAAAGAAAGTACTCAAACGGGTACTTTCTTTTTTTGTTTTTACTCTATCTTTTTCCAACAATACTTTTTCATAAAATCTGCAATTACGGTTATATCTTCACCCTCATAGTATTTTACAAGCAGTCTTTTAAATTCAGGCACTTCCTTTTCAGGAATCACCAAAAATCCGCCACCGTGTGAAATAAGATAGTGATTTGCAAAAATTACAGAGGCACGCTTGTTACCGTCAAGAAATATTTGTGTTTTCATACAATAAAGGCACAACTTAATTGCCGTATTGATAACTTCATCACTTTCTTCTATAATTTCACGGATTTTTTCTTTTACATCCAATTCATTAGGCAACGGTGGAACATATGAAGAACCTCCGATAGTAACTGGAACTCCTCTAATTCTTCCGCCTTCCGCAAAAAATCCTTCATTAACAACTCTTGCTATATGGCTGAGCATATAGTAGTCGGAACGACTTGCTATTACATCACGATCCAAAATAAATTCCCATGCATGTTTTAAATTCAAAATTTTCTGAACATCTGTTGCAGTCACACCGGAAATTTTACCGTTATCTATGATTTCTTCAGTTTGTGGGAATGATGTAGCAACACCCTCAAGAACAGCCTGATCATATATATTCATTTTCATATTTGCACGGGCAAACGCAATATTGTTTATAACATCAGAAGAAAGTTCATCTTCTGAATATCCCGCATTTGCAAGTTGTTTATCTATACTGCGAAGTTCTTTCCTGATTTCACGGGCTTCTCTGGCATTGCGGAGGAGCAAATTATATAATTCTTCCGTATATGCACCTACATAAGTTGATGTCTGTTTTCCTGCAACACGCTTTCTCACATAAAGATATTTTTCATTACCTCGTTCCTTAATTTCGGGAGTTCCGTCATACGGCATTAAATTTAACCTTGCATTAAGGTCAGCACGGCTTCTTAGTAACTCTTGTATTTCATTGTATTTTGCAGCCATTATAATTCTCCTTTGGGGTACATTCTCTTGTAAAAGTATAATACAATTCTCCCCAACAGTCAATGCACCTTGGGGAACATTTTTGCATTTTAAAGCCTAATTCGTTCCCCAATAATAAATTTCAAACATATTATATCCTACTCAAGTTCTTTTATGAAATCCATTAACACCAACAAATTCCAAAACAACCCTTATCTCACAAACGGATAAGGGTTGTTTTTATTCATTAATTTTACTCTTTTTGAATTCGAGATACTTTATATAGTCAAGCACATCGCCACATTCCTCTTTTGTAAATGACTGCGGAAGAGAAACAGAGCGAATGTTGCGGTTAAACGAGAGCGGTTCGTCAATCAGACCGATGAGATAGTCAACCGACACATCAAAAAGTTTTGCAATGATTATTTTTGAATTATCATCGGGATCACTGCGGTTACATTCGTATGATGATATCGTATAGTGTGACACGCCCAAAAGCTCTGCAAGCTGTGCCTGCGACACGCCGTGGTCTTTGCGAAGTTCCGGAGGAATCGGACAGAATTCTTGAAGATGACATCATCACAATTTGGGGTGAATGTGACGGCTTGTACTCTTATGAAAGCGTTTTAGGAAGTAAAGTATCCTTGCCGAAAATTGATGTAAAATATTATTCAATAGACAATTAAAACAACAGGCTGTACGCAATTTTGTACAGCCTGTTTCTTTGTGTAGGTATTAAAATGTAGTGGAGAACCGTGTTCTCCCCTTCGTGTGCGTTGCACACGATTGCACGCATTGCGTGCAAAATTGAATACACAGTTTATGTTATATCAAAACATATTATATAAACATAAATATTCATCAAGCGGGCGTCCAATGAACGCCCCTACGGGTTTGTGACATTTACTGAATTTGTTTTACATAAATTCTGTGCCTTTACTTGCGTGTGTCCGATTAACCTCGCTATATTTTCCGTTTTTCAATTTTTAACTTAATTTGAATCAATGTCCGTTCTCCGTAATTCTGATTGCAACGGCGGTGACATCGTCCTCACGGTCGGCCTTACGGTGCTTTACCGCCTCGTCAACAACAGCCTTTGCAAGATCCTGGGTACTGCCCTCATTCCATGTGCGAATAAGCTTTTCGAGCCATTTGTCATCGCCCGTAATTACACCGTCTGATACCATAACAATCATATCCCCCGTTGTCAGATTTACCGTGTCGGTTGAAAATTTTATACCGTTTAGAATTCCTGCAGGGAGCGACGGCATTTCACGAACCGTTACCCTGCCGTTTTTCTTTACAAATGTTACGGGTGCGCCTGCTTTTTTAAAAGTGGTTTTGCCGGTGTAGAGGTCAACACTTGTAACATCGACCGTTGAAAGCGATTCGTCCTCACTTTTCACCATGAGGGCGGAGTTCACAATCTGCAAACAGCTGTCGGCTGAAAGTCCCGCCCTTAGCAGTCTTGTCATAACAGACGCCGCCATATTGCCGTCAACGGCAGCTCTGCCACCCGTACCCATACCGTCACACACGAGCGCATATGTTTTGCCAAAACCGTCATTAAAATAATTTATGCAGTCACCGCAGAGCTTACCGTTGTCGGCGGTGTGCTGGTCGCTTCCGATTTCAACATCAAACACGGGCATTTCGCACATTGCAATACGGATTCTGTTACCCTCACGGCTGATTGTCGGAAGGTCAAATCTTCTTCCGCAACAGCGTGAAATCTCACGCATAACCTCGCCTTTAGAAAGCTTTTCGGACTTATTCGAGAGCGTAAGTTCCACGCTCATTCTTCCGCCGTTTGACACAAGGCAGATGCACTCCTCAACAATTGCACCGAGGCTTGTGAGGGCGCTGATTATCCGTTGTGCAGATTCGTTATCGCACCGCATTGTGTTGCGAAATTCATCAGCCAAATCGTGGAGAATATCGCCGATTCCGGAAAACTGCCCTGCAACAACGCTCCGCACATCGGTAATCCTTTGTTGTGCCTCAAGCGCCGACTGATATTCACGGTAGTTTGCGTTCATTGAACGGGCAATTTCGCCTTTTTTACAGCAGTTTTTTACGAAAGATTTTTCAACATCTCTTTCGCCTATTGTGCCGTTCGATTCAAGATACTCTTCAAGCCTTGCAAAATCGTCACGGGTGACACCGCCCTTGTGTTCATAGCAGTACATTTTCAGTCCGCAGGTTTCGCAGACTTCATTTCTTGTACCCTCACAAACAGCGTCAAATGTTGGCGAATAGAGTTTTTTCATCTTTTCAGAAACTTTTGAGACATCGTTTTTCACATTGCCGACTGCCTTTGAGGCAAAGTCGAGTCGCATAACAATATTTTTTCGCAGAGCCTCTCCGAGCGATGTATTTTTGTCGCTTGAAAACACGGGCGAAATCACATTGCCGACCTCTTTCGGAAGAACCATAAACACCGCACTTGCGGCAAGGCTTTCAACAAGCACACCCGACGGTGTTCCGAACTGCGAACCGAACGCAAGGCACATCACACCGTTTGAGATTACAAAGGCAATCGCACAACCCAATTTTCCGAGCTGTGAAAAAAGTCCTGCCATAAGTCCTCCGAATGCAAAACCTCCGCAGATGTAGCCGTTCTCCCTTGACGCAATGCTGAAAATCGCCCCTGTTGAAATTCCGCTGATTGCACCGCCCGTAACCGAGCCGTAGCGTGAACAGAGCAAAATGACGAGCATTGCAATAATTCTGCCGAGCGAGATATTCTGCCAAGCAATACTGCCGAAAGCCAGGATCAGGATACACCCCGACATAACCACGCTTGCGGTTTCCTGTTGCGAAAAAACTTCAAAACTTCTGTTATCGCCTGCAAGGTGCAATGCCGTGCTGATAAAATATGCCGCCGCACCTGCAATTACCGCCTCGGTTACGCAATCGGCAAAGGTTGTCAGCGTGCTTGTGCTTACGAAAAGCAACGAAACACCCGTTGCAAAAATCGGAACAAATGCCACAAGCGGAGCAAAAACCTTGCTTTTTGTAACCTTGTCAAGATCACCGAGCAGCCACCGCAGACCGCCTATTGCCGCCACAACGGCAAGGTAACGAAAGCTGTCCGAGGGTTTGAGCAGGACATAGCCGAATGCCGTGCCTAAGAGTGATGACAAAAGATACTTTCTCGGAACTGCCGCCGCAAATGATGCCCCGAACGGCGCAAGACTTCCGAGAACCGCTCCCCGTGACACCAAAATTCCGCAGAGCAGACAACCTGCGTTTGTGAGCATTTTTCGCATAAAATCGCCCTGAACAGCGTCCTGTCTGCGAGCCAAAGTAGTTTTTGCTTCCATAAAAATCAACATCCCTTTAATGATTTACTTCTTTTTGTATTTTTATTATAGGATATTATGGGTAACAGTTTTGTCTTTTTGTGAATGAGAATTTTTATATTCTTTTGTAGAAACAAAGCTTTGAAAAAACTTAATAAAGTAATTACGCAAAAGATTGTTCAACATTAAAAAAAGCCGTTGTTAAAATTCCGATTTTGCATTATAATGGAGTAAACCAAAGTGAAAGGACAAACAAAATGATTATAATGTCAGTTGACCTCGGAAAAGCACGCACAGGCATTGCCGTATGCGACAAGACCGAGTTTTTAGCGTCGCCATATACGGTTATTTTTGAAAAGTCACCGAAACAGTTGCTTGAAAAGGTGTCAAATACAGCCAAAGAAACAAGAGCCGAGCTTATTGTTGTGGGACTTCCGAAAAATATGGACGGCAGTGAGGGCGAAAGCGCACAGAATGCCAGAGCGTTTGCCGAAAATCTGAGCAATGAAACGGGCATTGAATGCGTTATGCAGGATGAGCGTGGAACAACAATTACGGCTCACAATTTTCTCAACACCACAAATACAAGAGGAAAAAAGCGTAAAAATGTCGTTGACGAGGTTGCCGCCACAATAATTCTTCAGGATTATCTTGACAAAAGAAAATCGGGCTTAAACAGATAAAATCATAAAAGATTTACCCTTCCGATGATTTCGGAGGGTTATTTAATGTACATTTTGAGAATTTTATAACCTAAAATTCAAGCACGCCGCAGTTTTTCTCACTTGAAACTGCGGCGTGCTTTTAAGTTAAATGCTTTAGTACTTTTAAGTACTATAAAATCATTATATCACCCATTTATGATAAAGTCAATAGTAACGATAGATACTATACAAGGTGATAATATGTATTTTAAAAGACTGCGTGATTTGCGAGAAGATCATGATATGAAACAAAGTGAAGTTGCCGAATATTTAGGAATTCAGCAGACGGTCTATTCACGCTACGAAAGAGGATTTCAGTCAATTCCTGTTGAGCATTTAATTAAACTGGCTGATTTGTACAAAGTTTCCACAGATTACATTCTCGGCAGAAAATAGTTACAAATTAAAAATTAAAGTCGGGAATCCGATGAACGCACCTACAGTTGGATTACACCACAGACAATTACAATTCTACGCTCGGGTGATTTATCCCTCGCACCTATAAAACCGTCTTCACGAACGAAAAAAATACACGGTATGTACCATTTGGCACATACCGTGGTTTTTTTATACATTATATGTTTTCAGTTAAATCAGAAGTCCATAATTTCATCGTCTTCAAGAGCAACGATAACATCGTCTGTATCGTCATTCTCAACGATTTCTGCCTCAGAATTACTCTCAAGCTGAACATCTGCATATCTCTGCATACCTGTACCTGCAGGGATAATCTTACCGAGGATAACATTCTCTTTAAGACCGACGAGCGGATCAACCTTACCCTTGATAGCGGCATCTGTAAGAACTCTTGTTGTTTCCTGGAATGATGCGGCTGAAAGGAAGCTGTCTGTTGCAAGAGCGGCCTTTGTGATACCGAGGAGGAGCTGAGTGAATGTTGCCTCACGAAGACCTTCTTCGCCGTTGGCAATACGCTTTTTAATCTGCTCATTCTCGTAAAGAACTTCGTTCTTGTCGTAGGTCTGACCTGACATAAAGCCTGTGTCGCCTGCGTCCTCAACCTTAACCTTACGCATCATCTGACGAACGATAACCTCAATGTGCTTATCGTTGATTTCAACACCCTGTAAACGGTAGGTACTCTGTACTTCCGAAATAAGGTAGTTCATGACTGCCTCGGGTCCGAGAATATCGAGTATATCGTGCGGATTAACAGCACCATCGGTAATCTTGTCACCCTTTTTGATGTGGTCGCCGTCAAATACCTTTACACGGAAACCGAAAGGAATGAGGTAAGCTCTTTCTTCGCCTGTTTCCTTGTTAAAGATAACAGCGTGCTTTGCGTTTTTGATTTCTTCAAAACGAACATCACCGTCGATTTCACTGATGATTGCAAGGCTCTTTGGTTTACGAGCCTCGAAAAGCTCTTCAACTCTCGGAAGACCCTGTGTGATATCTTCGGCAGATGCAACACCGCCGGTATGGAATGTTCTCATTGTAAGCTGTGTACCCGGCTCACCGATTGACTGAGCGGCAATAATACCGACAGCCTCACCGACAGTAACAGGCTGACGGTTGGCAAGGTTAGAACCGTAGCACTTACGGCAAGCGCCGTGTTTTGCACGACATTCAAGTACCGAACGAATCTTGATGTGGTCAACACCCGAATTAACGATGATGTCAGCCTCTTTGTCGCCCATCATAACATCCTTTGAAACAAGAACATTACCGTTAGAATCGCAGAAGTCATCAAGGAGATATCTTCCGATAAGACGCTCGTGGAGTCCCTCGATAACATTTGATTCGCCTGCTTTGATGTCAAAGATTTCAAGACCTTCTGTAGTACCGCAGTCCTCTTCACGGATAATAACTTCCTGTGATACATCAACAAGACGGCGGGTAAGGTAACCTGAGTCGGCTGTACGAAGAGCTGTATCGGCAAGACCTTTACGAGCACCACGAGATGAAATAAAGTACTCCAAGATGTTAAGGCCTTCACGGTAGTTAGCTCTGATAGGAATTTCGATTGTTTTACCTGATGTATTGGCGATAAGACCACGCATACCTGCAAGCTGTCTGATCTGGCTCATACTACCACGGGCACCTGAGTCAGCCATCATGAAGATTGGGTTGTAACGGTCAAGGTTTTTCTGGAGGGCATCGGTTACATCGTTAGTAGCCTTTTCCCAGATACGAAGAACTTCTTCGTAACGCTCCTCGTTTGAACGAAGACCCATCATAAACTCATCACGAATAACATCAACTTCCTTCTCTGCCTCGGCAATAATCGCCTTCTTCTGAGGAGGAATAACTGCGTCACAAACGGCAACGGTAATAGCACCCTTTGTAGAATACTTATAGCCCTGTGCCTTAATGTGGTCAAGAACAACGCTTGTTCTTACCGGACCGTGAATTTTAATACATTTATCAATAATCTTCTTAAGACCCGATTTACCAACGAGGAAGTCAACCTCAAACTTGAATCTGTTTTCTGGGATACTTCTGTCGATAAAGCCGAGATCCTGAGGAATAGGATTGTTAAAGATAATCTTACCGATTGTTGTGTCTACAATACCGGATTCGATTTTTCCGTCAATTTCAAGCTCACGGCGAACCTTGATTTTTGAGTGAAGCTCAATGACGCCTGTCTGATAAGCCATCATAACCTCATCAACATCACGGAATACCTTTCCTTCGCCTCTCTCACCGTCCTTATCAAGTGTAAGGTAGTAAGAACCGAGGATCATATCCTGTGTAGGAACTGTAACAGGCTGACCGTCAGAAGGCTTGAGAAGGTTGCCTGCTGCGAGCATAAGGAATCTTGCTTCTGCCTGTGCCTCTGCCGAAAGAGGTACATGGACAGCCATCTGGTCGCCGTCAAAGTCAGCGTTGTATGCTGTACAAGCGAGCGGATGAAGTTTAAGAGCACGACCTTCAACAAGAACAGGCTCAAATGCCTGAATACCAAGACGGTGAAGTGTTGGAGCACGGTTGAGGAGAACGGGGTGTCCCTTGATTACAACTTCAAGTGCGTCCCAAACATTGTCCTTTGCACGCTCAACAGCTTTTCTTGCTGATTTGATATTCTGCTCTGCTTTAGTTTCAACAAGGCGTTTCATAACGAACGGCTTGAAGAGTTCAAGTGCCATTTCCTTAGGAAGACCGCACTGATACATTTTGAGTTCAGGTCCTACAACGATAACCGAACGGCCTGAGTAGTCAACACGCTTACCGAGAAGGTTCTGACGGAAACGGCCCTGCTTACCTTTAAGCATATCCGAAAGTGACTTGAGGGCACGGTTGTTAGGTCCTGTAACCGGTCTGCCTCGTCTGCCGTTGTCAATGAGTGCGTCAACGGATTCCTGAAGCATTCTCTTCTCGTTGCGGATGATGATTTCAGGTGCGTTAAGCTCAAGGAGCTTTTTAAGTCTGTTGTTACGGTTGATAACTCGGCGATAGAGGTCGTTAAGGTCACTTGTTGCAAAACGACCGCCGTCAAGCTGAACCATAGGACGGATATCCGGCGGAATTACCGGAACAACATCGAGAATCATCCACTCGGGACGGTTGCCCGACATTCTGAAGCTTTCAACAACATCAAGTCTTTTAAGGAGTCTAACTCTCTTCTGTCCCGATGCAGTTTCGAGTTCTTCTTTAAGTGAAGCGGAAAGAGCATCAAGGTCAATCTCAGCAAGGAGCTTTTTGATTGCCTCGGCACCCATACCTGCTTCAAAGTCATTTTCATACTTCTCACGCATATCATTGTACTCACCCTCGGTAAGACACTGATACTTTGCAAGGTCACGGCAGTCGCCGGGATCTGTTACGATGTACTGTGAGAAATAGAGTACATTCTCCAAAAGCTTGGGAGAAATATCAAGCATAAGGGCAATTCTTGAAGGAATTCCCTTGAAATACCAAATGTGCGACACGGGAGCGGCAAGCTCAATGTGTCCCATACGCTCTCTTCTGACCTTTGAACGGGTTACTTCAACACCGCAACGGTCACAGATTTTACCCTTAAAACGGATTCTCTTGTATTTACCGCAGTGACATTCCCAGTCCTTTGTCGGTCCGAAAATGCGTTCGCAGAACAAGCCGTCTCTTTCAGGCTTGAGAGTACGATAGTTAATTGTCTCGGGCTTTTTAACTTCGCCGTAAGACCATTCTCTCATCTGCTCAGGAGAAGCAAGTCCGATTTTAATTGAGTCAAAAACATTATTATCTATCATTGCATTTCCTCCTTACATATCGTCACTGCCAAAGTCATCGCTGAAGTCATCCGATGTGTAGCTGTCCTCTTCAACATCGGCAAGTGAATCGTCAAACATATTGCCTTCTTCGCCGCCCTCGTCAAGAGTGTAGCCGTCCATTGATGTCATTACATGGTCTTCTTCAAATTCCGGATTTGTTGCATCAACAATATCCTCGTCCTCATCAAACTTCTGCTTAATGTCAATTTCTTCACCGTCAGAGTTAAGAACACGAACATCAAGTGAAAGTGACTGGAGTTCCTTAATAAGAACTCTGAATGACTCAGGAATACCCGGAGCAGGAATATTCTGACCTTTAACGATAGCCTCGTAGGTCTTAACACGGCCGACAACATCGTCCGACTTAACTGTAAGAATTTCCTGAAGTGTATAAGCAGCGCCGTAAGCCTCAAGTGCCCAAACTTCCATCTCACCGAAACGCTGACCGCCGAACTGGGCTTTACCGCCGAGTGGCTGCTGTGTAACGAGAGAGTAAGGGCCTGTGCTTCTTGCGTGGATTTTTTCATCAACGAGGTGATGGAGCTTGAGGTAGTACATATAACCTACTGTTACAGGGTTATCGAAACGCTCGCCTGTACGACCGTCAACAAGCCATGTCTTACCGTCCTCGCTGTAACCTGCGTCTTTAAGACACTGGAAAATGTCCTGCTCATGAGCACCGTCAAATACAGGAGTCATAATCTTCCAGCCAAGTGCCTTTGCGGCATAACCGAGGTGAACCTCAAGAACCTGACCGATGTTCATACGAGAAGGTACGCCCAACGGGTTAAGTACGATATCAAGCGGAGTACCGTCAGGAAGGAACGGCATATCTTCCATTGGGAGAATTCTTGAAATAACACCCTTGTTACCGTGACGACCTGCCATCTTATCGCCTACGCTGATTTTTCTCTTGAGTGCAAGGTAAACTCTTACAACCTTGTTTACACCGGGCTGGAGTTCGTTTCTGCTGTCTGCACGGGTAAACACCTTAACATCAACAACAGTACCACATTCACCGTGAGGCACACGGAGAGATGTATCTCTGACTTCTCTTGCCTTTTCACCGAAGATTGCACGAAGGAGTCTTTCCTCGGCTGTAAGCTCTGTTTCACCCTTTGGAGTTACTTTACCGACAAGGATATCGCCTGCTTTAACCTCAGAACCGATCTGAATGATACCGTCCTCGTCAAGATACTTGAGAACATCTTCACCTACATTCGGGATATCTCTTGTAATCTCTTCGGGTCCGAGCTTTGTATCTCTTGCCTCTGTGTCATATTCTTCAATGTGAATTGATGTATAAACATCATCACGAACGATTTTTTCGTTGATAAGAACAGCATCCTCGTAGTTGTAACCTTCCCATGTCATAAAGCCGATGAGAGCGTTCTTACCGAGAGCAACTTCACCGTTTTCGGTAGCGGGACCGTCTGCGAGAACTTCGCCCTTCTTAACTCTCTGTCCTCTTGACACGATAGGACGCTGGTTGATACATGTACCCTGGTTAGAGCGGAGGAACTTGATAACCTCAAAGTCCTGAACTCTGCCCGAGTCATACTGTACACGAATGTTACGGGCGTCAACGCTCATAACGACACCGTCTTCCTCAGCGAGGATACAAACGCCTGAGTCTGTACCTGCCTTGTACTCCATACCTGTACCGACGATAGGAGCTTCACTGCGGAGAAGCGGAACTGCCTGACGCTGCATGTTCGCACCCATGAGAGCACGGTTTGCGTCATCGTTTTCAAGGAACGGAATCATAGCCGTAGCGACAGATACAACCATCTTAGGAGATACATCCATGAAGTCGAATCTTTCGGGAGAATACTCTACGAATTCGTCACGGTAACGACCTACGACTCTTGAATGAACAAATCTGCCGTTTTCATCAAGCGGTTCGTTAGCCTGTGCAACAGCGTAGTTATCCTCAACATCGGCTGTCATATAAACAACCTCGTCGGTTACAACGCCTGTTTCCTTGTCAATTTTACGATAAGGAGCTTCGATAAAGCCGTACTTGTTGATACGGGCAAATGAAGCAAGATATGAGATAAGACCGATGTTAGGACCTTCAGGAGTTTCGATAGGACACATTCGGCCATAGTGTGTGTAGTGTACGTCACGAACCTCAAATCCTGCACGATCTCTTGAAAGACCGCCCGGACCGAGGGCTGAAAGACGACGCTTGTGGGTAAGCTCTGCAAGTGGGTTACCCTGATCCATGAACTGCGAAAGCGGTGAAGAACCGAAGAATTCTTTAATTGCCGCTGTTACGGGACGGATATTGATGAGTGAGTTAGGTGAAAGCGACTCCATATCCTGTGACTGGGTTGTCATTCTCTCTCTTACAACTCTTTCAAGACGGGAGAAACCGATTCTGAACTGGTTCTGAAGAAGTTCGCCTACACAGCGGATTCTTCTGTTGCCGAGGTGGTCGATATCATCTGTATTACCGACACCGTGAGCAACACAGTTAAGGTAGTTGATTGTTGCAAAGATATCGTCAACCGTGATGTGGTTAGGAACAAGCTCATCTGCACGGCTTCTGAGCATTTCCTTGAGGTCATCCTCATTCTCGCAGGAATCAAGAATTTCGCAAAGAACATCAAAACGAACATTTTCCTTGATATCACACTCTGCTTCTGCGTCAAAATCAACATAGCAAGCGATGTCAACCATACCGTTTGAAATAACCTTAACGATTGTTTCATCGGCAGCCTTTACATAGGCAATCTTAACACCTGCGTTTTCGATTTCAAAAGCCTTTTCCTTTGTGATTTTTTCATCACGAAGAGCCATAACCTCGCCTGTGCGTGGGTTGGCAATCGGCTCTGCAAGAACCTGACCTTCAAGACGGTTTGCAATACCGAGCTTTTTGTTGTATTTATATCTGCCTACTCTTGACATATCATAACGACCGGGGTCAAAGAACAGGTTGTTTATGTGTGTCTGCGCACTGTCAACTGTCGGAGGCTCAGACGGACGGAGCTTTTTGTAAACCTCGATAAGACCTTCTTCAACATTTGAAGCGGCATCCTTTTCGATAGTAGCTCTCATTCTTTCATCGTCACCGAAATAGTCGAGAATTTCGGCATCCGTGCCAAGACCGAGTGCTCTGATGAATGATGTAACGGGAAGCTTACGGTTCTTATCAATACGAACATAAAAAACATCGTTTACATCGGTTTCATACTCAAGCCATGCACCACGATTCGGGATAACTGTTGTTGAATACAGTTCCTTACCGGTTTTATCGTGATCCATTTTATAGTAAACGCCCGGGCTTCTTACAAGCTGTGAAACGATAACACGCTCAGCACCGTTGATAACGAATGTGCCGCTTGCGGTCATCAGCGGGAAATCGCCCATAAATACATTGCTCTCTTTGATTTCACCCGTTGACTTGTTCAAAAGTCTTGCGGTTACTCTAAGAGCAGCTGAATATGTTGCATCACGAACCTTACACTCAATTACGCTGTAGTTCGGGTGATCAACATCAAGTGTGTAGTCGATAAAATCGAGAACAAGGTTGTCCTGATAATCGGTAATGCCCGAAACATCTTTAAATACTTCTTTAAGACCTTCGTCAAGCAACCATTTGTATGACGCTTTCTGAATGTCGATAAGATTAGGCATATCAATTACTTCATCGATTTTACCAAAACTCATTCTTTCGGTGTTGCCAAGCTTTACGGGTTTGACATTAACCATAGGCGTATCACTCCTTAAAAAATCTATGAAACGGGGCAAGCGGTACTGAAAATCTGCTCATAAAAAGCTCTTGACACAAAAGGATTTTTGTGATAATATCCCCTTGTCGGATAAAGTTTTTTGCAGATTTTCCCGACCTCTTCGGTACATATCCCCATTATGGTACATTTTATTATTCTATATTGAAATAATCAATAAGTCAAGAGAATTTTCGGATTTTTTTCGGATTTTACTGACTTTTTTATATTTTTGCAGGTTTTATTTCCCGAAAAGAATTATTTTTCTTTTCGGGCTATTTTTTACATCTCAATGCAACACCCGACACGGTGTATGGTTTTGCAATTAACCTGCCAACCAATAAAAAACAAACCGACTTTGCATTTTTAAGCAAAGCCGGTCATAATAAATATTATAATTTGATTAGCCTACATTTACAATGTCTACCGCACACCAAAAGACAAATGATGCTTATGTTATCAACTTATTTGTATCTTATCTGAAAATTTAATCTAAAGTAATATTTTCCGTTTTCCTTATACACATTTCCGTAAAATCCATGTTTTTCATCTGTTGACGGAAACTCCAAATAACAGTTCTCATACAGATATGTTTTAAATGCATCTGATTCCAATGCATAATAAGCCAACACTTCACCGTTAGAATTTACTTTTATAAATCCACCGTTTACCTGACTGTCCCCACTCCATAATGTTGAAGCTGTCATACCGCAATAAGCCGCATAAACAAAAGATTTTATCATATACTCATATTTTATCTCAGGTCTCATGAGACAACACGGATTTTGTTCAACTACTCTTTGGGTAACTGAAAATAAATCGGTTTTTACATCATGTTCAAAGAAGTGATTGCTTAATATTTTTTCAATAACTTGAACCAATCTTGGATTAATCAAATCAAGATTTTCTTCAAAAGCCTTACATTTTGCTTTTTTGGCAATAGGCAACCCAACAAAAGTAGGATTACAGTGGTTTTCTAATAATTTATCACAACGTTCCTGTACAGCGGCATGTCCCTTTTTATCCATAAGTGAATTAATATATTTCATTAGGTTATCATTCATATTGTCAAGTTCATAAATAAATCCTGATGCCTTTGCTGTATTAAATAATGTAGGATCTTTACCAAAATCGGATTTTATTGAGAACCCAATATGTTCTCTGACTACACCGGCACGCGGATCTTTGACGGACAGAAAAACATCGCTTTTATCAACGCTTGAAGCTTTTATATGTTTCAATTCAATATTTTGTAAAAAACCCGAAACATCTTGAGATACATCAAAAGAATTGCCTTTTCCGTTTCTGATTTCATCTGATAAAGTATCAGCCATACTGAGAAATCTATCAGCCTGCACAGATAATTTCCATTCATCATTTACATATATATCTACATCTACATTTTGAGAATTTAATTTATACAAAACCAATCTTTCTTTGGTTTCGTGTCTCATTAATTCAAGAACACTCATCCACTCCATGGGATTTTTATTACCATTCTCGTCTGCAATATATATTTTACCTTCACCGATTATGCGAAGTGCTGCATACGGTTCACTCCACTCACCCTTGTTTGCCATAGTCCAAAACCTCCTTTATACATTTTGCTATTGCTTCTATTACATTTACTGTCACACTGTTTCCGAGTTGTTTGTATAAATGTGTATCTGCCAACGGTAAAGTAAAACTATCCGGATATCCCTGTAATCTTGCCCACTCACGAGGAGTCATTTTTCTTATTCCGTAAGGATTGATTTCACCTTTTATATTCGTTGTAGGGATAAGGTGCTTTTGGCGATTATCTACAACAAGATTTCTCTCTCTTCCCATACCTCCGCAAACAATTGCACCTGCAATTTCACCCCAATCTCGAATTTCATAACCGAATCCGTTTCCTTTTGATTCGTGACGTTTCTTATGTGCAATAAGTGTATTCATGTATGTTGTGCTTAAATAATATTTAGCCGGAACAGCATCTTCTTCCCTTATATCCCATAAAATTTTCGAACTGTCTGTTGCTTCGGGAAAAATAAATTTCTTAGGTGCAATATCTTTTCGGAACGCAACGATATAAATTCTTTCTCTGTTTTGCGGCACTCCAAAATCTTTGCTGTTAAGTATCTTATCAAAAACGACATATCCTAATTCTTCAAAAGTTTTCTTTATTACTTTATAAGTATTTCCTCTGTTATGTATAGTCAACCCTTTAACATTTTCACAAAAAATCACTTTTGGTTTATGATAATCACAAATTCTGGCTACATCAAGAAACAATGTACCGCGACATTGTCCTCGGTAATTATCTTCAAAACCATTATGTTTTCCGGCTATGCTAAATGCCTGACAGGGAAAGCCTGCGAGGCAAATATCAAAATTCGGAATATCGCTTTCAGATATTTCAGTTATATCACCTGCTATATCAAAAATATCATTAAAATTAGCACGATATGTTTCCTGAGCCTTTTCATCCCACTCACTTACAAATACAGTTTCTATTCTGTCTTTAAAGGCTTTTTCAAACCCCAACCTAATTCCGCCTATACCTGCAAATAAATCTATAGATTTGTATTTATTTATTTTACTCATTTACTTCTAATCACACTTTCTATTTTATCTGCACACCCTGATACATCGTTCTTTATTTCGTTACCCCAAAATCTCAGCACAATCCAACCGTCTTTTTTCAATTTATCAGTTACATCTTTATCTCTTTGTATATTCTTTTCAATTTTAGGTATCCAAAATTCCCTGTTTGATTTAATTTCTTTACTCCTTATTTCCCAATCAAATCCATGAAAAAATTCGCTGTCGCAAAAAACGGCAATCTTTTTTCCTATAAATGCAATGTCCGGTTTTCCGTATATATTTTTGACGTTTTTTCTATACCTTAATCCTCTGTGCCATAATTCTTTCTGCAACAACACTTCAATTTTTGTTCCCTTGCTTTTTACGGCAGTCATATTTTTATGTCTTTGTTCGGGTGTATGATTATCCAACAAAATCACTTCTTTAAATTTTTTAAACACATTTTAGCATATAACATTATTAAATTCAATATACCCAACTGTCCATATATACAAGCTTATGAAACCGGCTATTTCCCCATATCATCATATCTATCCAGAAACGAAACTTTATTATCGCCCTGTTTATATGAAATAATCGTATCGAGGTTGACATTTTCAACGCTGTGGAAAATGTTGCTTTCAATCTGGGGATTGATTTTCTTCAGATTTGCTATAAGCTGTTTGATTTCCTGTCGTTTTGAGCCTGTGTTGCTGTTCGGGGAACAGGTTGTGCAGGTATCCGTAAAACGGCACGCACATTGAATGAAATTCAGCTTGTTGTAATCTCGCCAATGCTTGATTTCAGCCTCACGAACGAGGTATAGAGGGCGGATAAGTTCCATTCCCTCATAGTTTGTGCTGTGGAGCTTCGGCATCATCGTCTGAACCTGACCGCCGTAGAGCATACCCATAAGAATAGTTTCTATAACATCGTCATAGTGATGACCGAGTGCGATTTTGTTACAGCCGAGCTGCTTTGCCTTTTTGTAGAGATAACCTCTCCTCATTCTTGCACAAAGGTAGCAGGGATATTTGTCAACATTATAAACAGAATTAAAAATATCTGTTTCAAAAACAGTTATCGGAATGTTCAGCCTACGGGCGTTGCTCTCGATTACATCACGATTTTCAACGCTGTAGCCCGGGTCCATTACAAGAAAGACAAGCTCAAACGGAAATTTATTGTGTCTTTTCAACTCCTGAAAAAGCTTTGCCATCAGCATTGAATCCTTACCGCCCGAAATGCAGACGGCAATTTTATCGTTCGGCTCAACAAGCTTGTACTCGATTATCGCCGCAGTAAATCTGCTCCAAATCGTCTTGCTGAACTTTTTGCGGATGCTCTTTTCAACATCGGTTGCATAGTCCTCATTCTCGAATTGACTTCTCAACCAACTGTAATAACCGCCCTCAAGATTCACGGCATTGAATCCGTCATCACGCAGATTTTCTGCAAGCTCGTCACTTATCTGACCGCTTTTGCAACAGAGGACAACAAGCTTGTCTTTTGGCAAAAGTGAATTGTCCTCTTTGATTTTTGCAAGCGGAATATTCTTTGCACCGTCAATGTGACCGTATTCAAACGAAATTTCATCTCGGATATCGACAAGAGTATATTCCTCGTCAAGCTTTCTCATCTGTTCTATTGTAATCTGATTGTTTTCCGATTTAAACATTCATAACCCTTCAATCTCTGTTTTTGCTGTTTTTTATTGCAACAATTGTTATATCGTCAAATTGCTCCGCATTTTCGGTAAAGTCCGTCAAAGCGTCATAAACTCCGTCACACACACCTTTTGCAGTCTGTTCGGCATTTTGACAGGCAGACACAAGTCTTTCGTTGCCGAAAAATTCATTATCCGCATTTGTTGCCTCATTCACACCGTCGGTGTAAAGGCAGATTATATCGCCGTTTCCAAATTCAGCGCTGTTCACAACATATCTTGCATCATCAAACACACCGAGCATTATACACGGCTTACATTCTAAAAATTCAGCCTTGCCGTTGCTCACCGCAACAGGCTTGTTATGGCCTGCATTTATGTACAAAAAGCTGTCGCTGTTTTTGTCAAAAATCACGGCGAATGCAGTTACAAACATTCCCTCGGGATTTGACGAACAGAGTTCCCTGTTGATTTCTTCAAATGCCCTGTCGGGTTCTGCATTTTCGGTCATTTTTTCGTGGATAAGAGTTTTTGCAAAAGCCATAAACATTGCCGCCGCAACACCCTTGCCCGACACATCACCGACTACGGCACATATTCTGCCGTCAGGCAATGCAAAGCAATCGTAAAAATCGCCGCCTACCTGTCTTGCAGACTCCATTCTTGCCGAAACATCAAAACAATCGGCAAAGACAACATTCTTTTCTCTCGCAATTATTCCGTACTGAATCCGCCTTGCAACCTCAAGCTCTGTTTCATTCTTAGCCTTTTCACTCGCAAGGGCGGAATTTTTTTCAACATAAGTTTCTACATCGTGAGCCATATCGTTGAAATAATCAGCCAAAAGCTGAATTTCATCGTCAGAGCCGAGTTTTATCGGCACAAACGCTTTCTTTGTATTTGTGCCGTCAGCCTTGTCGGAAAAGTATCCTCGAATTTTTTCAAAAATCAAAAGTATCGGATTATACATCTTTTTTCTGACAAACCGCATTACAAGCAAGAATACAATTGCCAGCACAACAAACAACGCAAAAACTCGCATTGCAGTATAAAAAATGATTTCCGTATAAATCTGCGTCAGCGAATAGTCCGCACCGATTAATGCGACAGGCTTGCCGTCATTGCCTTGAATCGCTGAAAATGCCGTGTAAAAACTGCCGAAGCTGTCGTTCTGATATTCGTGAGCCGTGACAAGGTTAGGATTTTCCCACGCCTCTTTTTCAGCGTCCCACAAGCTGTGGTCAACCTCTGCACCTGCACTTCTCACATTTAAAACATTCTCGTTTTCGCTGTCATCATCGGCAACAGTCATAACATATGTAACCTTGTTTTCGTCAAAATTCGGAATGTAAATGTACATATATTCAAGGTGGTTCGTCTGACAAATCCACCTCAAGGTCTTAACGGATTTCCAATATTCTTCGGAATCGGGATCATCGAGCAATGCGTTTATATCGCAGCGTTCAAAAGTTTCTGTTGCAACCTTTGACGCACTCTCGGTCAGCTGTCGTGTAAACCGCCTTGTGCGCTGAATGTTTTCAATGCAATTGAGCGTACCCGAAACAATCACCGCCAAAATAAACAGCACAAGTATGTGAAAGAAAAGCCTTTTGAAAATCGACTTTTTGACTTTTATTTTGCCGATTGGTTTTTCGGATTTTTTCATTAACAGTCACCGCTTTCTTTCCACACACTTTTTCATCTTGTATTTTAACACGAATGTGCAATAAATGTCCACATTTTTATTCGTACGGTATGTCACCGTTCCCCGTTCGTGTCGTAGAGGCGGATATCATCCGCCCGCCTTGATGAAATATTATGATTGCACATATGTATTTTTATTATGTTGAAAACTATGTATTCAAATTTGAACGCATTGCGTTCAATCGTGTGCAATGCACACGAGCTGGAGAACACGGTTCTCCCCTACATTATTTCGGTAACTATATCTCATTTTTATCATAAAATTTCTGTCTTTACTTGGCGGGCGTCCAATGAATGCCCTGCAAACGTATACTTTCATATAATAAAAATTGCATCAGAACCTTTCTCGGGCATCTGATGCAATTCATTTATCTAACTATCTTCTCGAACAGACAGCGGTGGCATACCGCCGACCATAACTTTTAACTATTCACTTTTCACTGCTGACGAAATCAGCCTGTATATGTTCCCATATACAGCGGAATGTCACTTTCGTTGTCGAGGATAACGAACATAAACGGACGGTTAAATTCTACCGTAACATCCGTGTCGGCGAGCTTTTGTGTTCTTTTTTCAAGCTCTGCCTTGTCGCCGTTTGACTGTGTTCCGCCGATACCGCCTGCGTTAATTGAAAGCGACGGAGCGATGTCATACATTGCGCTGAACGCAATATCATCGGAACGGCTCAGATTCTTGTATCTTGAACGGTCAGCCGTGAACGATGAATTGATTCCGCTTTTTTCAACAATCTGCGTTATATTTTCTGCAGACTTATCTCCGCTGACTGAAAATTCAGGAATTTTTGCCTTGGCTGTTTTGGTCACATCAACGCTGTCAAGCAATGTTGTGTATTCAAGGCTCGTAAAATCGGTTGCGTAATCATCAAGCGAAACACCTTCGTTCGGCATAATAACCATCATTTTGAGAGGTGTTTGCGAGAAATATTTCATAACGGCAGTCGCCTTGTTTGTCTTCATATATGTTTCGTTTGAGGTCATATATGTAACTTCTTTTTCACCGTCAGCCGACTTAAATTTAGCCTTTTCAATGTCGGTCTGTGCATAAGGATTAAGCCATCTGTCACAGATATCTGTCGCAGAAAGTGAAATCACACTCTGCTTTGTGTCAAGATTTTCAAAAACAGAACCGTTGTTTGTAAAATCGGCATATTTTTTGTCAAGCTTTTTCAAAGCGTCGCTGTCCGAAAATTTAAAACGCAGAACATTAGTATCATAATAGTCCTTTGTTGTCTGCAAAAAGCCCGTCATAATGTCGGCATTGTCATTTGAAATCAGCGAGTTGCAAAGCTTTACAAAGCTTTTGTCGCTGTTCTTTTCGGAATCTTTTTCCGAGCTTTGCGAGCTTTCGGGCGATTTGTCCGAAGATGCAACCGATTGAATACGGCTTGCAAAATATGACGCACATTGGTTCATATTTTCAAGCGTCACGCCGCTGCAAAGTGCATTGGTGATTTCTTCCTGAGTATCGCCCGACGCACCGTTAGCCATAGCCTCAAGATTAAGAACCGCATTTGCGGGACAAAATACATACGAACCGCTTTTGTGACGGTTTCTGAAAAGCCTGAGTTCAAAATCGGTTATTTTTGCGGAATAGGTATCATATGATGACGGGGCGGTTTTTGCACCGTCGGCATAATTGAATGTATCATCGGTTTTGTCGGAGCGTGTGTATTTCAGCGAAAGGTTTTCGCTGTCCGAAAATTCATCGGGATTTGAACACGCAGTAAGCACCGTGCCTGCCATAAGAAGACACAATGCAACAGAAAGTGCTTTTTTCATCATTTGTCATTTCCCCCTTTGGAATCGTTACAAAGCTTTTGCGCCAGTCTGAATATTTTTTCTGCTGAATCGGGGCGGTGCAACTCTCTGCACTTTTCCTTCATCTCATCAAGTTTTTCTTTGTCTTTAACAAGGTTTACGATATCATCTGCACCTGTCTTTTTTCGGAGCATAATTGCCGCACCCTTGTTGAGTAAAAATTCCGCATTGTCCCGTTCCTGCCCCGGAAATGCGCTGTAGATTGCCATGGGAAGCGAACAGGCAAGGCTTTCGGTAACGGTAAGTCCGCCCGGCTTTGTAACAATAAGGTCTGAGATGTGCATATAATCCTCAACATTTTTTACAAAGTACAAAAGCTTTGTGTTGTCCTGCATACCCGTTTCTTCAATTACCTTTTCAAGGTTTGCAAAAAGCTTGATGTTTCTGCCGGTGATGACAATAAACTGCATTTCGGGAGCTCGCTCCGCAAGAGCTTTGTAGAAGCTCAGCACGCTTGTAACACCGAAAGAACCTGCCATAAGCAGAATTGTAGGCTTGTTAGGATCAAGCCCTTCACGCTCACAAATCGCCTTTTTGTCAAAAGCCTCTGTAAAACGGTCAAAAATCGGAATGCCGAGCGGATATATTATGCTCTTGTCAACACCGTATTCATCAATAAGCTTTGTCGCCATATCAGGCTCTGCAAGCACATATGCGTCAACATACGGAACAATATATGTTCTGTGTGCATCATAGTCAGTTATAAGGCTGATTGCCTTAACATCAATCTTGTGCTGACGGCGAAGCTTTGAAATCATTGTTGTAACAAACGGATGACACATAATAATTGCATCGGGCTTGTATTCATTGATTGTGTCAAGCAGCTTTGCCGACATCATTGTGTTGGACTGCATAACAGCCTTGTACATAAGGGTTCTTCTGTCGGTAATCTTATAGAATTTGCCGTAAACCTTTGGAATTTTCGTTGCCATAAAATGATATCCGTCACAAACGGTTTTATCATATACCCTTCCGATTGTCTTCATGGCGTCAATAACCTTGACCTTCGTGTCGGGACTGACGGCTTTTATTTTTGCCTCAATAGCCGCAGCGGCTCTCTTATGCCCTCCGCCTGTTGATGCTGTGAAGATGATTATTTTCATATCAGTTCTCCGTAATTCAAAATAACCGAAAACGGTTTTGCACACAGGGGTGCTTTTACTATTATACTTTTAATCTGCAAGTATTTCAATAGATTATTTTTGCATTTCATCTGAATTTTAAATAAAAATAATTAAATTTTCGTTTGTGTTTTTTAATTGGGACAACTGTTCCGGGCTTTTAAGGCGGTAAAAATTCACACTCGGAATATGAGTCGGAAATATTGCTAAAATCTTTTGGTAAAAAGAGCTTAAATTTCTATAAAAATAATTTCTAAATTTTGTGTTTTCACACTTTATTTTTTTGAAATTATATTGTAAAATAAAAACTGTGCTGTAATATATTTCAGTATAGGGTAATTAAAGAAAGTAATAAAAGCGTTTCCCTTTTTGAAAATCAAATGCAGTAGGTTTTCAAAGGGCAATTATTGGGTATATATGAGGTGAATTTTTTTGAACAGGAATTTTATGGACGATATTCTTGTTGTTGATGAAGATCTTGTTGACATCAACTGCGACGGCAACAGACAGTCTGATAACAAGAAAGGAAAACATTCATCGGGCAGTCGTATGGCTAAAGGCGAAAAGAAAAGCAAGAAAAAGCTTGCAATCATCATTTCATCCGTTGCCGCAGTTGCAGTAGCTCTCGGTGTGGCAGGTTTCTGCATTTTCGGAGGAAATCTGTTCAACAGCGTTGAGGAGGCTATTGCCGGTGAGTTTAAGTTTCCTGACGGAACAACCGTTTCGGGTGTTTCAATTTCGGGAAAAACATACGACGAGGCAAAAAAAGCTCTTGAAGAAAAGGAAGAAAGCTTTATTAAGCCTCTTGACATTTCGGTTGATGTAAACGGAGTCATCAGTAAAGTGACCGAAAAGGATTTCAAATATACTTATGACATTGAGTCTGTACTTAATGAAATCAAAAATGAAGCAACCGATCCGTCTGTTGAAACTTCAACAGGCGAAAAAAGTTACACGGTAACAGCTACCGTAACCGCAGAAAGTGTTGACGAAGCAGCAAAGAAGGTTGCAAAGAAAAATTACAAAGAGGCTGAGAACGCAAGAGTTTCAAAGTTCCACCCCTATGCCAAAAAGCGTTTTGAATATGCAGAGGCGTCACAGGGACAGAAAGTAAACGAAACAGACCTTGCAAATCAGTTTAAGGGTGTGTTTGCAAGCGGTGCAAGCGAATACAGAATTATTGCCGATGTTGAAAAAACAGATGCAAAAATCGCAGTTGACGATTTGAAGAAAAACATCGTTCTTCTTTCAACATATGAAACCGTTTCCACCAATACGGAAAACGGAACAGAAAATATGCGTGTTTCGCTCAAAGCCTGCAACGGTTCGGTTATTGAACCCGGTGCAACTTGGTCATTCAACAAATGCACAGGCAACTCAAACCTTGAATCTCTCGGCTACAAGCCGGCAGGTGTAATTTCAAACGGTAAGTCCGACATCGGTATCGGCGGCGGTATCTGTCAGTCAAGCTCAACAATCTACAATGCGGCTGTCAGAGCCAACATGAAGGTTGAGGAGCGTTATTGTCACAAGTGGGCATCAAGCTATGTTCCCACAGGTCTTGACGCAACAATCGACTACGGCAACCTTGACCTTAAACTTTCTAACCCGACAGATTACCAGATGTTCCTTGAGTGTAAGGTTGTTGACAACACACTTTATGTTTCATTCTGGGGTTGGAAATCGGATTCATACGACCTTATTATGACTCGTAACAAGCTCACGAATCAGGGTAGTTCAAGCTACACGGTAAAGGCTTGGAGAGTTTATTACAAGGACGGCAAGGAGATTGATTCCGAGTCACTCGGTTCATCAACTTATGATACCGAAAACGGATATGTTTTCATTGATGCCAACAATGATCCCCGTGCAAAATACGGTGATGATGTTGTAATCCCGGATGAAACAGTTCCGAAGGATGACGACAGCAGTTCAAGCTCATCAAGTTCACAGTCATCATACAGTGAACCGTCATATTCAAGCAGTTCTTCATCAAGTCATTCAAGCAACAGTTCATCATCAAGCTCATCGAGCCACAGTTCATCGAGCCACAGTTCATCAAGCCAGTCAAGTTCGGAATCAAAAACCGAGCCACAGCCAAAACCCGATCCCGAACCGACGCCTACAGAACCTGAATCAGGCGAAGAATAATTAAGCAAAACAACTTCCGATAATAATAAAAAACTCCCTTTCGCAGATAATAAAAGCGGAAGGGAGTTTTTGTATGATAAAACGAACAGGTGCATATACAATTGCTTTTGAAAGCCAGCCTGTTATTGCCGGCTGGGGATCGGTTGTCGGAAAAAAGGAAGCCGAAGGTCCCCTTAAAAACTATTTCGACAAGATTATTTACGACAGCTATGACGGCTGTGACACCTTTGAGCAGGCGGAAAGTATGTTTCAGGGCGAAGCTCTTGAAAAAGCTCTGGAGCGTTCAAAAACACACGCAAACGAGGTTGACTGCGTTTTCGCAGGAGATTTGCTCAACCAATGCATCGGATCAAGCTTTGGACTTATGAAATTCGGAATCCCGTATCTTGGGCAGTACGGAGCATGTTCAACAATGGCGCAAAGTCTTATTATGGCGGCATCTGCCGTTGAAAGCGGCGGGGCAAAAGTTTCCGCCTGTGTCACCTCGTCACACTTTGCATCGGCGGAACGGCAGTACCGTTTTCCGCTCGAATACGGCGGAGTTCGCACTCCAACCGCACAATGGACAGTTACGGGTGCGGGAAGCTGTATTCTGAAAAGCCTTAAAAAAGGAATCTGCGTTGCAAGAGCGACAGTAGGCAGAATAGTTGACCTCGGTGTAAGCGACGCCAATAACATGGGGGCGGCAATGGCTCCGGCGGCAGCTCAGACCCTTGAATGTTATCTTGAGGATACCAAAACATCGCCCGAGGATTACGATATGATTATTACGGGTGATTTGGGCGAAGTCGGCAGTAAATCACTTTATGATTTGCTTGAGCGTGACGGAATCAATATAAGGAAACAACACAACGATTGCGGACTGATGATTTTTGAACGCTCCAATCAGGATGTTCATGCAGGCGGTTCGGGCTGCGGATGCGCCGCATCGGTTCTTTGTTCAAAAATTATGGACGATTTTCAAAACGGACTCGTTCAAAACATCCTGTTTATGGCAACGGGTGCGCTCATGAGTCCGACATCAAGCGGACAGGGGGCAAATATCCCGTCAATTGCACATTTGGTGAATCTGAAAATTAAGTAAAATTTTTGCAAAATATCTGTTCAAATGAATTTTAATGTGTTATAATGAACCTGTATGAGTAATGATAGAATGCTCAATCAGCCTGTTTTGCAAGCATATTTTGCGACAGACAGGATAAATATTACGAACAGGAGTTGTGTTTATGTTTGGCAGAATTCAAAACATTGACAACAGGGTACTTGATAACATATCCCGAATTCATAAGCCGGCACTAAACAAAATAATGATTACTGCATCTCGTGCAGGCAATGCAGGTATTGTATGGTGGGCAATCTGCCTGCCGTTTCTTATAAACTCCAACTGGAGGGCAACAGGTGCAAACTTTGTGTTCGGACTTGCGTGGGCTCACCTTATGGGAGAGATTATTATCAAGCATATAGTAAAGCGTGTGCGACCTTGCCACACCCTTGATGATGACGAACAGCTTATTGACAGACCGAGATTCTACTCGTTTCCGTCAGGTCACACGACGGCATCGTTTGCAATGGTCGGGGTTGCGCTTATGCGTTGCAAAGTCATAACCTTTATGCCGATTCTTATGCTTGCAATGTTGATTGCGTTTTCAAGAATTTATCTGCGTGTTCACTACCTCACGGATGTTATCGCCGGTATGATTTTAGGCTTAACCTGCGGAATCTGCTCTGTCCTTATTTTCAATACCGTAGTTCCGATGTGGTTTCCTATGGTATAACTTTTGAAAAAAATAATATGATAAATGAATTGCATCGGTCGCCCGAACAAGGCTCCGATGCATTTTTGTTTGTACGCATAACTTTTGAGTGACGAAAACACTATGTAATATGTGGCAATAACATTATGTTATAAACATCCTTTGCTAATCAACACTCTTATCGGTTTATTTATTTTTCTGCAATTATCTATAACAAATTTAGTACCTCTGCTTTTTCCGTCCCAGAAAGCCAAAACAAAATCTGCATTGTCAATGATTTCAAGATTGCGTTTCAGCGGAGCATATCTTCCATGTATTTTATATTCAGGAAGAAATTACGTGTATCTGATATTGTTTTTTACCGCAAATTCCTTTGCACATCTGTCAATTCCATTTGCACCTCCCGAAATGATTTCTGTTGTATCTTTCGGAATATATTTTTCAAGGTTTCTGACTGTAAGCGTCCTTGAACCGATAACCGCAATTTTCATAAACAAAGCACTCCCTCTTTTTATGAACCCATTATGGGTTCATTTTTACATTATAGCACAATAAGGACTTATAATAAACCCATAATAGGTTCATTTGAGGTGCAATTTTATGACGGGAAAGCCAAAACATTTGTCACTACGCATTGATGAAGATTTGTTGCGTAAATTTGAGTATGTCGCAAAGTATGATGACAGGTCAATGAATTGGTATCTTCTTCATCTGATTAAAAATGAAATTGCGGATTTTGAAGAAAAACACGGTGAAATCCCCACCGCCTCCGACAGTAAAACAGAATAATCAAAATTAATTTAAGGTCGAAAAAGCAATTTTTCGGTCTTTTTGTTTGCCTACATATTCTTTGATGTAATGAATGTTATGTTTTAATTTGGTATGCACACGAACGGGAGAACAAGGTTCTCCCCTACATTTAAACACAACTTCTATATATAAAAAGCAGTCGGGCGACAATGATTTGCATTTTGCAAACTGTCTGCCCGACCACAATTTTCAATTTTCCATTTTCAACTTTCAATTTAAAAAAACTTACGCTCGGTCATAATATGTTTTTAATATTACAAACTGTAACAGCAAAACAGTCGGTTGGCAATATACCAACCGACTGACTTTTTAATTATTCATTTTTACTTTCTACCCGAGTAATTTATTACTCACGATTACTCATAAAGCGGATATTTTTTGCAGATTTCTTCAACACCTGCTCTAACCTTTTCCTTGCTGTTCTCATAGTCGTTAAGAACGAGGGTGATGTACTCGGCAATCTTGTCCATATCTTCCTCGTTAAGACCTCTTGTAGTAACAGCGGCAGTACCGATTCTTACACCGCTTGTTACGAACGGTGAACGGGGTTCGCCCGGAATTGTGTTCTTATTTACTGTGATGTAGCAATCGTCAAGACGAGCCTCAAGCTCCTTGCCGGTTACATCTGTATCACGGAGATCCATAAGAAGAACATGGTTGTCCGTACCGCCTGAAACAAGCTTGTTGCCTCTTTTGAGAAGTCCGTCTGCAAGAGCTTTACAGTTAGAAACAATCTTTTTGCCGTACTCCTTGAACTCAGGCTTTAATGCCTCGCCGAAGCAAACAGCCTTTGCGGCAATAACATGCATAAGAGGACCGCCCTGTGTACCGGGGAAGATAGCCTTGTCAATCTGCTTTGCAAATTCTTCACGGCAGAGGATAAGACCTCCACGAGGACCACGGAGAGTTTTGTGTGTTGTTGTTGTAACGAACTCACAATACGGAACAGGGTTCGGATGAACGCCTGCGGCAACAAGACCTGCGATGTGAGCCATATCGACCATAAGATATGCGCCTACTGCGTCGGCAATCTTACGGAGCTTTGCAAAATCGATGATTCTTGGGTATGCAGACGCACCTGCAACAATCATCTTAGGCTTGCATTCCTTTGCAATTTCAAGAACCTTATCATAATCAATTCTGTGCGTTTCGGGATCAACACCGTATGGAACAAAATTGAAGTATTTACCTGAAATATTAACAGGTGAACCGTGTGTAAGGTGACCGCCTTCGTTAAGGTTCATACCCATTACCGTATCACCGGGATTAAGCATTGCAAAATATACCGCTGTGTTAGCCTGAGCACCTGAGTGAGGCTGAACATTTGCGTGTTCGGCACCGAAAAGCTCACACGCACGCTGACGGGCAATTTCTTCAACTACATCAACGCACTGACAACCGCCGTAGTATCTCTTTCCCGGATAACCCTCGGCATATTTGTTTGTGAGCAAGCTGCCCATTGCAGCCATAACTGCCGGAGAAACGATGTTTTCACTTGCGATAAGCTCAAGGTTTCTGCGCTGTCTTTTAAGCTCGTCTGTCATTGCGTTACCGATTGCGGGATCGTACTCGTTGAGGTAATCAAGAGTAGCGATATTTGTTTTTTCACTCATTGTTATATTCCCCTTATATTTTTATTTTAGGATACTGTGTATCCTGTTTGAATTTATGTCATTGCAACGAAAGGGCTTTTTGCCTTAATTCGTACAAATCATCAAGCGTTTTAATTTTTCCTGCCTCATTTCTCAAGGCTGCCGCACCCTTCATGCCTTTGAAATAGCCGACTACAAGTTTTCTTGCCTGAAGCATTGCCATATGCTCGCCCTTGTATTCAACCATTTTGCCGATATGTTCAATCATTACACCGAGCCTTTCTTCAAGGTCGGGAGTGTGAATTTTAACATTCGGGTTTTCAAGGTATGCGTTAATCTGCGAGAAAATCCACGGATTTCCGAGCGTTGCCCTACCGATCATAACAAGGTCACAGCCCGTGATGTCCATAACCTCCTTTGCCCTTTCGGCACTGTCAATGTCTCCGTTTGCGATTACGGGAACGCTGACGGATTCTCTTACAGCCCTTATGATATCGTAATCAACGGGTGGCTTGTAATATTGCTGTCTTGTTCTGCCGTGAACGGTGATTGCCGCCGCACCTGCCGATTCGCAGATTTTTGCAACTTCAACGGCATTTACGCTGTCATCATCCCAGCCCTTGCGGATTTTTACGGTTACGGGTACGTCGGTAACGGCTGTCACAGCCCTGACGATTTCTCCGCAAAGCCGAGGATTTTTCATCAATGCACTTCCGCTGCCGTTTGAGCTTATCTTTGGAGCGGGGCATCCCATATTGATATCAATAATATCAGGTTTGTTTTCAAGTGCGTGCTTTGCGGCATCAGCCATACATTTCGGATCATCACCGAAAATCTGAATTCCGCAAGGACGCTCCAAGTCTGAAATTTCCATCAGTTCTTCGCTCTTTTTACTGTTAAAAGAAAGCGCCTTTGAGCTGACCATTTCGCTTACGCAGTATGCCGCACCGAATCTTACGCAAAGCTCACGGTAAGCTCTGTCACTTACCCCCGCCATGGGTGCGAGAACTGCGTGGGATTTCAGTGGAACACCGCCGATGTTAAGATTATCCATATTTTTACACATTTAATGCTGTTACCTTATTCTTTTTCTTGCACCGACTTTTGTGCTGATCATTACAACCGCAATTGCAACTATTCCAAGACCTACACAAATCCACGAAACGATTCCCGCCGTGTAGCTTGTGGAATACTTTTTTTCGCTGACTGTTTTTGCGATTGTCGGAGCCTGAAATTCCGTTGAATCGGTCGCCTGAGTTTCAACATACTGATTCTGATACTGCGTTTCTTCCTGTTTCGGAGCTTCCGTTTCGGGCTGAACATACTCAGTTGTGGGTTCTTCCGTTTCGGGCTCAACATACTCGGTCGTAGGCGCTTCGGTGTAAACAGGCTCGGTATAAATCGGCTCTGTGTATTGCGGTTCGGTTTCAACGGGAACATACTCCGTCACTACGGGATCGGGCTGGGGATCGGGAGTTTGCGAATCGTCCTCTCCTACCGCAAAGGCGGTTATTGAACAAACCGACAATGCAAGAACCGCAAGTACGGTCGGAAGTATTCTTTTCCTAAAAATTTTCTTAAAATCTGACTTCATATTTAATACCCCGTTCATTCTGCGTGGCACATATTTTCATACACATACTACGATTATAACAAAAGCAGGCGTTCATTGCAAGATTTCAGACAACTTTTCTGCATACATTTAATGCCCAAACAACAAAAAATCGGAAAACCGATTGTAAAACCGATTTTCCGACTTGATTATTACGTCAGTTTTTTGAGCGTTTTTTAGCCTTTGGCATAACAAGATTGTAGCTTTCGTCAATCAGCGGAAAGATTTCTTCCTTGCTCACAGAGCCGTCAAGCAGAATACTTATCCACTTGTCCTTGTTCATATGATAGGCAGGTAGAAATCCGTTTTTTAATCTGAGTGAGCCGACAAGAATCGGGTCGCACTTGACATTCATCACATCAATAAAACCCTCGCCGTCAAGCCCTAAAATCTGCCTTTTGACACGCATAACTATTGCGTACCATTTGCCCGACATCATATTCCGCAGAACCGCATTATCGGGACTGTTCTCCCACGGATATTCGGGTTCTGTTCCGTATGTGCTAAAGGCATAGTTTAAAATTACATCTCTGTTAATAGAATTATCATTGTATGCCATTAAGCCTTAACTCCTGCTTTTTTCTTAACGAGTGAAATATATTCCTGCATTGTGATTTCGTTACGCAGTAATTTTTGACACCATTCTTTGCTTTTGCTGTCAATGGTATAGCCTTCCATTTCAACTGATGTGGCAGCATTTTCTATTATCTGTTCAATCGGCTTATTACCGTTCACAGTAACACTCCCTTTCGTGAAATCTAAACTTCATATCATTTTATCATAACAAAGGCATATGTCAACCAAAAGGTGAAAATCATTCGCCAAAGCTGATGCCCATTTTTCTTGCTGTTTCAACAACCTCGCTGTCTTTCGGAACGCTCTTGAGCTTGCCTGCGATGTCCTCAAGCGGAACGGCAACTACCTTATTATTTACAAGGGCAACCATTTTGCCGTAGTCTTTATTGATAATAAGCTCTGCGGCTTTAACACCAAAACGAGTTGAAATCACACGGTCATAGGCATCGGGACTGCCGCCTCTCTGGAAGTGACCCGGTACTGTAACCCTTGTTTCCTGACCTGTTGCCTCCTCAATATCGTGGGCAATCTGATAGGAAATTGACGGATATTTCATCTCTGCAACAGCAGCTTTTCTCTGCTTTTTAGGTAAAGCTGCAATTTCTTTTGAAATTGCACCCTCGGCAACTGCAAGAATTGAAAAGTTCTTACCGCCTGCGGTTCTTGACTTTATTGTCTTTACAACCGAGTTGATGTCATACGGAATTTCGGGGATAAGGATAATATCCGCACCGCCTGCAATACCTGCATAAAGTGTGAGCCAGCCAACCTTATGTCCCATAACCTCAATAATAAAAACTCTGCCGTGAGATGTTGCGGTTGAATGGATACAGTCGATTACATTTGTTGCAATATCAACGGCACTCTGAAAACCGAATGTCTTGTCTGTACCCCAAAGGTCGTTGTCAATTGTCTTAGGAAGCGAAACCACATTGAGTCCCTCTTCACGAAGAAGATTTGCGGTTTTTTGAGTTCCGTTGCCGCCGAGTACAACAAGGCAGTCAAGACCAAGCTTTTTGTAGTTCTTCTTCATAGCCTCAACCTTGTCAACGCTGTTCTCGTCAACAACACGCATAAGCTTGAACGGCTGTCTTGATGTGCCGAGAATCGTACCGCCCATTGTGAGAATACCCGAAAAATTCTCGGGTTTCATCTTTCTTGTTTCGCCGTAGATAAGACCTCTGTAGCCGTCAATAATGCCGATGATTTCAACATCATTGCAAAGCTGATTATAAAGTGTTTTTGCAACGGCACGGATTGTTGCGTTAAGTCCCTGACAATCACCGCCGCTTGTTAAAATGCCTACTCTTTTCATCGTTCGGAGTCCTCCTTTTTCACTTCAACGGGTACAATCGGAGTTCCGACAGTGCTCGCATATGTCTTTTTCATTGCCTGCTTTTGAGCCTTTAACGCAAGCTTTGAAAAGAATTTCTGACAATTTGTTTTGTGTTTTCCACGCTTGTCAACAGACTTATATACACCTGTTGAAAGCTGTTGGCGTGCATTTACGGTATCCTTAAATGAAACCGTGATAACCTCCTGCACACGCTTTTTGATATCCTCGTCCTCAACAGGGAACACAAGCTCAACTCGTCTGTCGAGGTTTCTCGGCATCCAGTCGGCACTTCCCATATAATAAAGCGGATTTGAATTGTTTTCAAATATGAATATTCGGCTATGCTCCAAAAGCTGACCGACAATTGAAATTACTCTGATGTTCTCGCTGAATCCATGAACCCCCGGAACAAGACAGCAGATACCTCTTACTATGAGGTCAATTTTTACGCCTGCGTTTGACGCATCGTACAAAAGACTGATGATTTCAGGATCAACAAGCGAGTTCACCTTTGCGGTAATTTTGGCCGGAAGTCCGAGCTTTGCGTTCTCGGTTTCCTGAATAATCATAGCCTCAAAGAACGGACGCATTCCGTGAGGTGCAACGATAAATTTGTTGTATTCAGGCGGAGTTGAGTAACCTGTCAATACATTAAAGAGTGATGATGCGTCAACACCGTATTCTTCACGGCAGGTGAACATACCGATATCGGTATAGAATCTCGCCGTGCTATCGTTATAGTTACCCGTACCCATATGCAAATATCTTCTGATTCCGTCCTTGTCTTTTCTTACTACAAGACAGATTTTGCAGTGGGTTTTAAGTCCCGTAAGACCGTAAATTACATGACAGCCCGCCTTTTCAAGCTTTGTTGCCCACTGAATGTTGTTTTCCTCGTCAAATCTCGCCTTGAGTTCAACAAGAACAGTTACCTGCTTGCCGTTTTCAGCCGCCTTGATAAGAGCCGCAACAATCGGTGAATTTCCGCTGACACGGTACAAGGTTTGCTTGATGGCAAGAACATTCGGATCGGTTGCCGCCTTTTTGACAAAATCAACCACAACATCAAAGCTTTCATAAGGATGATGCACAAGTCTGTCCTTTTCACGGATAGCCTCAAAAATATCATCATAACCGCAGAATTCCGCAGGTGGATTTACGGGAACGATAGGTTCAAAGCACATATCCTCACAGCCCTTAATGTGAGCAAATTTTGAAAGGAATGTAAGGTCAAGAGGACCTCTCTGAAAGTAGATTTCACGCTCCGTAACATCAAGAGCGTCAACAAGAAATTCACGAATTTCTCGGTTGCATTTCTTGCCGAATTCAAGACGGACAGGTTCTCCTCTCTTACGCTTTCTGATTGACTTTTTAATTTCAGCCATAAGATCCTCGGTATCCTCGTCAATGTCAAGGTCGGAATCTCGGGTGATTCTGAAAGGATCGTACTGCTTAATGTTGTAAAGCTCAAAAAGCTCGCCAAGGTGCATTGCGATTATTTTTTCAAGCAGAATAAACGCTCTGCCCTCGTGAGTCGGAAGCTCAAGAAATCTCGGAAGAATTGACGGAACCTGAACCAATGCGAAAAATTCTTCATTCTCGGCATTTGTAAGGCGAACAGCAATGTTAAGGCTTTTGTTTGCAAGCATCGGGAACGGACGGCTTGTATCGACAGCCATAGGCGTCAATACGGGGAAAACTACTTTTTCAAAGTATTCCTCAACAAACGCTTTCTGGTCGCCGTCAAGCTCGTCAGCCTCTTTGAACACAATTCCTGCCGAACGAAGTGACGGAATTATTGAACGGTTGTAACAGCTGTACTGCTTTTTGGCAAACTCGTGAATTTTTTCAACAAGTCCGTCCATAACCTCTGTAGGAGTCATGCCCGATGCGTCACGGCTTGTTCTGCCGTGATGAATCTGGTCAAGCACACCTGCAACACGAACCATAAAAAATTCGTCAAGGTTTGATGCCGTAATTGAAAGGAAGTTGCATCTTTCCATAATTGGATTGGTCTTTTTGAACGCCTCTTCAAGCACTCTTGCATTAAAGTCAACCCAGCTTAATTCTCTGTTAGTATAAGGCATCTTTTGCCATTTTGACATAAGCTTTGCTTTTTCGGATGTTTTTTTATTGTTGTTTTTTGAATTTGACATATAATTCACCACCATAAAAACTGATATATAACCCAATTTAATATATCTGATTAAGTATAAAATACGAAACGGATTATTTCAAGCGAATTGCACTAAATTTTACCTTTGGCAACGCATTCTTTACATATATTTTACAATAACACAAATAAAATTGATTTGCAATAGATTTGACAAAATTCGCAAAGATAAAACCAAAATTTTCTTTTTGCAAAATATTCAAAAAATTTCAAAAAATATTGTTTTAATCTCTGTATTATGTTATACTTGCGTTGATTGTTTTATTTACAGATTTTAAAAAATTCTAAAGAAAATGAGAGGTAATTATCATGAGTAAAAAAAGGGGAAGCTTTTCCGGCGGACTCGGATTTGTATTTGCCGCTGCGGGAAGTGCAGTAGGCTTGGGAAATCTCTGGAGATTTCCGTATTATGCAGCTAAGTACGGCGGCGGAACATTTATCTTTATCTACATAATTCTTGCGCTTACATTCGGCTTTTCACTTTTGACTGCCGAAATCGCAATCGGCAGAAAAACAAAGCTAAGTCCGATTCTCGCCTACAAAAAGCTATGTAGCAAATTTTCGTTTTTAGGCTACCTTGCAACGCTTGTTCCTACAATCATTATTCCGTACTACTGCGTTATCGGCGGTTGGGTTACAAAATATATGTGCGTTTATGCACAGGGACTTGTTGCCCCTGCGGCACAGGACAACTTTTTCTCGGACTTTATTTCCGACCCGTTGTCACCCATTGTGTTTTTCTTAATATTTATGCTGTTGAGTGCAGTGGTAATTATGCTCGGAGTAAACAAGGGCATTGAGCGACTGAGCAAATTTTTGATGCCTGTTCTGCTTGTTCTGACAGTCGGAATTTCAATCTACACACTCACGCTCCCAAACGCAATGGAGGGTGTTTCGTACTACCTCATTCCCGATTTCAGCAAACTGTCAATTTGGACATTTGCGGCGGCACTCGGTCAGCTGTTCTTCTCAATGAGCATTGCAATGGGCATTATGGTAACCTACGGTTCATACACAAAGGATGAGGTAAACCTCACAAAGTCGGTTAACCAAATTGAGATTTTCGACACAGCCGTTGCACTTCTCGCAGGTCTTATGGTAGTTCCTGCGGTTTATGTATTCAGCGGTGAAGAAGGTCTTGGTGCAAGCGGCCCCGGACTTATGTTCATCACACTTCCAAAGGTATTCAACGAAATGCCTGCCGGCGTAATCATCGGATTTTTGTTCTTTATTCTTGTATTCTTTGCAGCTATCACAAGCTCAATCTCCGTAATGGAAGCAATTGTTTCTTCGCTTATGGACAAGTTCAAGCTTACACGAATCAAGTCCTGTCTTATCGTTATCGGCATCTGTCTTATTATGGGTATTCCGTCGTCACTCGGCAACGGTATATGGTCAAATGTTAAGATTCTCGGAATGGACTTCCTTACATTCTTTGACTTCTTGAGCAACAGCATTATTATGCCGATTGTCGCACTTTGCACTTGTATTCTCATCGGCTGGGTTATCAAGCCAAAGACTATTGCAGACGAAGTCACAAGGAACGGCGAGCGTTTCAGCAGAAGGGCTTTGTTTGATGTTATGATTAAATATATAGCTCCAATCTGCCTTGTGTTCATCTTAATTTCCTACACACTTGCGCAGTTCGGCATTATTTCACTTTAACCCGACACTTTAACACGATTATTTATGAATTCAAACAGTAATATCCCCGAAATGAATCATAAGTAATTGTCTTTAAATTAAGCATACAACAATTAACTATTATCCGTTTATCCCATGAACTCTTGAAATTATATGCAATAATTGGTATAATTACAGTTACAGCTCATTTGCTGAATTTTAGGGAGGACAAATACTATGTGTCAGAAAAAACCATTTTACATTACAACGCCTATTTATTATCCGTCAGGCAATCCCCACATCGGTCATTGCTACACCACCGTTGCGTGCGATTCTATCGCCCGTTACAGACGAATGCAGGGATACGATGTTATGTTCCTTACGGGTACGGATGAACACGGTCTTAAAATTGAACAGAAGGCTGCCGAAAAGGGTGTTACTCCCAAAGAGTATGTTGACGAAATTGTAAAGACATTCAAAGGCTTATGGAAATTTATGAACATAAGCTATGACAGATATATCCGCACAACAGACGATTACCACATTGAAACAGTTCAGAAAATTTTCAAGGAACTGTATGACAAGGGCTACATCTACAAGGGAGAATACAAGGGCAAATACTGCACCCCCTGTGAAAGCTTCTGGACAGAAAGCCAGCTTATTGACGGCAAATGTCCCGAATGCGGACGAGAGGTTACAGAGGCAAAGGAGGAGGCATACTTCTTTAAGATGTCATCTTTTGCCGACAGAATTGAAAAGCTCCTCACGGAAACAGACTATTTACAGCCAAAGACAAGAGCGGTTGAGCTTGTAAACAACTTTATCAAGCCGGGACTTGAGGACCTTTGCGTATCGAGAACAACCTTCAAATGGGGCATTCCGGTTACATTTGACGAAAAGCATATTGTTTATGTTTGGATTGACGCACTTTCAAACTATATCTCCGCTCTCGGCTACAAGAATGAAAAATTTGACGAATTTGACAAATACTGGCCTGCCGATGTTCATATGGTAGCAAAGGACATCATGCGTTTTCACGCTATCATCTGGCCTGCAATGCTTATGGCTCTTGACCTTCCGCTTCCAAAGCATCTTGCCGTTCACGGCTGGATTACTTTCAACGGACAGAAGATGTCAAAGTCACTCGGCAATGTTGTTGATCCGTTTGTACTCGGCGAGCGTTACGGCGCTGACGCAATCCGTTACCACATTATGCGTGAAATGGCTCTCGGTGCAGACAGCTCATTCTCAAACGAAATTATGATTAACCGTATCAATTCCGACCTTGCAAACGGTCTTGGCAACCTTGTTTCAAGAACAGTTGCAATGGTTCAGAAATATTTCGGTGGCACACTTCCCACAGAGCGTGAGAGCGGCGAATTTGACGATGATCTTATCGAAACCGCAACATCGCTCCGTGCAAAGGTTGACGATTTCATGGACAAGACTCAGCTCCAGAACGCACTTGCCGAAATATTCAAGCTTGTTTCCCGTGCAAATAAATACATTGACGAAACCGCTCCGTGGGTTATTGCCAAGGACGAAACAAAGAAAGCAAGACTCGCAACGGTTCTCTACAACCTTCTTGAGGCAATCCGTATTGCCTGCACCCTTCTCTCGGCATTTATGCCAACAACAATGCCAAAGGCTCTTGAGCAGATTGGCGCTTGTGAAAAGTGTGCCGGCTACGAAAACTGCGACAAGTTCGGTGTACTCCCTGCTGATGTCACGGTTCACAAGGGAGACGCACTCTTCCCACGAATTGATGTTGAAAAGGAAATTGAAGAACTCAACAGCATTATCAAGAACAACGAGGGTGAAAGTGAAGAAACAAAGGCACTCCGTGAAGAGCTTGAGGGTGTTGCACAGATTGGCATTGATGACTTTGCCAAGGTTGACCTCCGTGTGTGCGAGGTTAAGACCTGCGAACCCGTTAAAAAGAGCAAAAAGCTTTTACAGTTCACAATTTTTGACGGTGTAAAGGACAGGACCGTTGTCAGCGGTATTGCAAACTACTACAAGCCCGAGGAGCTTATCGGCAAGAAGATTATTCTTGTTCAGAACCTCAAGCCTGCAAAGCTTTGCGGTGTTGAAAGCTGTGGTATGATTCTTTCTGCAGTTCACGGCGATGATTTAAAGGTTGTCTTTGTTGACAATATGCCTGTCGGCTCAAAAATCTGTTGATTTATGTTCGTGTAGACAGTTTGATAAATTAAAAACTATTTATGCCCGAGCGTAACTGTAGGAGCGGATGTCATCTGCTCGCACGGCGAGTCGCCGGCAGCGTGTCGCTGCACCCAATTCGTGAAGACAGTTTGCAATATAAAAATATATTATGCCCGAGCGTAGTATAGTTCGTGTGCGTTGCACACGATTGCACGCATTGCGTGCAAAATTGAATACACATATGTTATATCAAAACATATGTGTATGGACATATAAATTCATCAATATGGGCGGTCAATGACCGCCCATACTTTTAGGGAGATACACCGATGTCACTTTACAACAACATTTTCGATGCACACGCACACTATGACGACAAATGGTTTGACGATGACCGTTTTCAGCTTTTGGAAAACATTCACACAAAGGGTGTGTGCGGAATTGTCAACAATGCGGTTGACCTTGAAACGGCAAAAATCTGCATTGAATATGCCGAAAAATATGATTTTATGTATGCCGCAGTCGGATTTCATCCCGAAAATCTCGAAAATATTCCGGACAATTATCTTGAACAGCTTGCACAGCTTTCAAAACATAAAAAGGTTGTCGCAATCGGCGAAACAGGACTTGATTATCATTGGGACATTCCGAAAGACTTGCAAAAGCGTGTTTATGAGGAACAGATCCGGCTTTCTCTTGACCTTGAAATGCCGCTTATAGTTCACGATCGTGAGGCTCACGGTGATGTGTACGACCTTCTGAGAAAATACAAACCAAATGCGCTGGTTCATTGCTTTTCGGGCAGTGTTGAGCTTATGCGTGAGGCGGTTCGTATGGGAATGTACATCAGCCTCGGCGGTGTTGTTACATTCAAAAATGCCCGTCACAGTCTTGAGGTTGCCTCGGAAATTCCGCTTGACAGGCTTTTGCTTGAAACCGATGCTCCGTATATGGCGCCCGTGCCGTTCCGTGGCAAGCGTTGCGATAGCTCTATGATTATCTATGCCGCAGAAAAAATCGCATCTCTGCGTAATATAAGCATTTCAGAACTTCTGCAAATCACCTGCGACAACGCAAAACGATTTTACAATATTGACGATTGATTCATAAAGCAACACGGTCGGAATCCCCGTTTGGAAATCCGACCGTGTTATTTTTTCATTATTTTAGTAAGGGAGAACCGTGTTCGCTTGACTATATGCAACGCATAAGATTGCACGCAATGCATACAAATTTGCAACATTCACAAAATATATTTTAACATAAAATTTGAACGATTACTTGCAGGAGAACATTGATTCTTGTTACAAATTAACATTGAATTTGATTATAAAAACAAAAATTGCATCAGAACCTTCTCGGGCATCTGATGCAATTCGTTTATCTAACTATCTTCTCGAACGGGGAACGGCGACTCGCCGTAATTTTCAATTTTCAACTTTCAATTTCATCATTCTTCACTTGCGTGTCTGCGCATACTCTTGTGCAGGAAGAAAAGTCCGATCGAAACTATAAAAAAGATTACAGAACAGATTGCAACGGCGATAAGAATATTGTTCATACTCTGAACAAAGAGATTGTAGAACGCCCTTGAATCAATATTAATCTTGCTCATATAGCCTGTTGAAAGCAACACCGTCGGAATTATACCAACCGTAAGGAATGCCGCCGATGTTGAATAACAGATATACCTTACCGCTCTGTGCTTCCAACGATTTGTAAAGATGATGATTACGCATAGAATTGCGACAAGGACTGCAAGACCGCCGATAATCAATGGCATCATATTTTTCAATGCAATGATATAAACGGAAAGTGTGGTAAAAAGCGGTATTCTGAGCGCCGCCGCATAAATGTTAGCAGCCTGATTGATGAGATATTCTCTGCTCCCATCGTTTGCAACCTTGAGATTATTCTTACTTATGTAGCTGTCAAGCTCGCTGTTGAATTTCTGCTTAAACGCTGTTGTGTCAATCTTAGCCTCCTCGCCTGCATAAAAGCTGTTGAGATAGGCCTGTGTATTATCGTGAATTGTCACTTCGTCAACAACATTTTCAAAAAACTTTTCATCAAGTCCCGACGCATAACCGAGGTCAACAAGGCTCTCTTTGATTTCGTCACGCTTGTCAACAAAATAGTTGCTCGTATTCATATTATCCATAATATACGATGGGTTGAGGATTGTTGACTGAAGAACTATCGCAAACGAAAGCAAAAACAGTACAAACGAGAGAACGAACGAAATTATTCCGTAAATAATATGTCTTACTTTAGAATTCATCAGTTCGCCTCCTTATCAATCGGAGTACCCGACACTAACTTTGCATACACAAAATATCTCTGTGTCGTAAGACCGAGTGCGTCAAACGGATAGCAGGTGTACATTATGAGATTTTCATAATCCGCCGAAAGGTCATAAGCGGTTCTGTCAGTCGCTTTTTTGACAGCCGTGTCGGTGATTTCATAGATGTAATTACCGTAACTTGTCTTGATTTCAACCTTCTGACCGACTTCTGCGTTTTTAAGACCGTTGAAATAAGTGTTGTTATGACCTGCAACAAGGATTGTTCCGCCGTAACCGGGGACAAAACTTCCGGCATAAATGCCAACACCGTTTCTAAGCGCAACATCATTGTCACCGAAAAAAAGATTTGTGTCAACATTGCAGTCATTGATTATAAGCTCACCGAACAGATTTCCGTAGTTAGGGTACTGAACGGAGTCGTTTTTAACATAAGTTTTTTCCTGACCGTTTGAATCCTTTTTTGTAACGGTAGGAACGGTTGAGTTTTCTGACACGGGCACAAAAATATTATCGTACTCTGTTGAATAATCCTTTTCATTATCTGAGAAGAACATACCTACTGCCGAAATCACAGGTGAAAAGGACGGAACAAAAGCAAGATACAGCACAAGATATGTTATCAAACAAAAGATAATGGGAAGAATTATAAAACTCTTCCCATTCTTTGATTTATGACCGTGTCTGATTTTTTTATCAGACATTAGAATCAAGCTCTTTCTTTTTTAGATTTTGCAAGGTAGAAAGCACCGCCTGCTACCATTACAAATGCAACAGCAGAAACAGCGATAATGCCGCTGAAGTCAGCCTCTGCGCCTGTCGTCTTGATAACACTGTTATCCTGAACACTGCCTGCCTTTGTAAGTGTAGGAACAGCTGAGAATGCAACCTTGCCGTCTTTACCGTAAATTGTAAGCTTCTTTGAAGATGTGTCATATGACATTGTCATATCAAGCACACCGACAACTTCCTTGCCGTAAGAAAGAAGTGTCTGCTTCTGAGCAAATGTGAGATCTGCAATATTAGATGCACCTGAGTTCTCAAGGAAGCTCTCGCCCTTCTTGAGAATAGCAACGATCTGAGATGACTCATCTGCTGTCATATCGATTGTGTTAAAGTAGTTTTCAGCCTGGTTTACAAACTCGCTCGGAATAACCATCTCCGAACCGTTCATCTTAACAGATGTCTTGAGTTCGTTGAGGACAGCCTGTTCGCTGTCATTGATTCCTGCTGCAAAAGCAGTGAAAGCAGTTGCTGCAACAAGGATGAACGCTACTAACATTGCTGATAACTTTTTCATAGTTCATACCACCTTGTATTTTATTTTGTTTTCATCAGCAAGAAGCCTCACGGATTCATTGGCATAATACGCATCTGCAAGCCGAAAACTGCAGGGAGCACAATGGAAAACTTCACCATTTAACTTCTTTGTACAGTATTATACACCACATTTCGCATTTTGTAAAGCATTTTATTATAAAAATTTGTTATATTCGGAAAAATTACAATCCTTTTGTCAAATCAGGCATTTTCATTGTGCATTATGCCGTTTTAAATCAATTTTGCGCTGCATCGTTTTCTTCTGATCTTGTATTTTAATTCATTTGTACACTTGCCTTTTACATAAAAATGCACCTGCCGATTTATAAATTCCTTCTTTTTCAAATATTCGTGTATAGACCTCATCCGTTTACCCTACACCTTTTTCTGTCATTGTTTTCTTATTATGACATATTGTGACATACTAATATATAAGTAGAAAATTTATCGGTTATTTGCCATATTTTTGTTTATTTTTTTTGCAAATTTTACCTGAGCTTTATTTCAGCTCGTTATTTTATATACTTATCGGCTAACTGCAACAAAATAATCACATATTTTATGTGTATTTTGTACATATGAAAAATCAGAGTAATTGCATATTCTGCAAAAAAAGACATCTTTTTCCTTTATTGAAACCTTTGTTCATATTGATTTTTTTACTGATTTAAAATATAATAGAAGTATCATGTTTAAAAGTATTTTGTGCTTTTGTGCCGTTTTTCGCCTACAGCACTTTCGTGTCGACTGTGGCATTATCTTGCCATATGCGTACAAAAGCCGAGAAGAGGAGTAATTTAATGGAGATATCATTCAAGGACATAACGAGAATTATCAAGAAAAATATTGTGTTTATTGCGGTGCTGTCGCTTTTATGTGCGGCTGCGTCATATTTTGTAACAACATTTTTGGTTCAGAAAACATATACATCAACCGTAAAGCTTTATGTTGAAACCAACTACAAAAGCCAGTCGGCTTATGACGACTATCAGAGTATCAACTACGCAAAGAACCTTGTTCTCACCTATATCGAGTTGCTCGATTCAAATTCTTTCTACAATTCCGTTTCAAAGGAACTCAACGAAAAATACACGGCGTCACAGCTTAAATCAATGATTAAGTTTGAAAGCATTGAAGATACCGAGGTTTTTAAGGCGCTTGTAAATTCGGGCAGTCCGTCCGAATCAAAAAACATAGGCAACGCAATTGCAAAAATTGCACCAGATACAATTGCCAATGTAAAGGACAATGCAAAGCTTAAAATTGTTGACAAGGCTACAACACCGAAAGCTCCTACATCCCCGAATGTTTCGAGAAATGTTATGATAGCTTTCGCCGCAGGTCTTATTATTTCACTCATCATTTCATTCGTCCGTGACTTCCTTGATGTTAAAATCAAGTACAATGATGAAATGACAACCGTTCTTGACCTTCCGTTGCTTGCCGCTATTCCCGATTTTGAATATTTTTCAAATCAGAAGGCAGCCGAAAAGAAGTACGGTAACTACGAATCGGGTTATTAATTGTTAAAGGAGTGAAACTGCAATGAAAAAGACTAAAATCGACCGTTCAATCGACACTGAGGCACTTGGCTTTCAGGTTCGTGAATCATACAAAACAGCAAGAACAAACATCGCATACTCAATTTTCAAAAAGGGTTGTAAAAAGGTAGCCTTTACTTCTTCAACAAAAGGTGAGGGCAAAACCGTAACTTCAATCAATGTTGCATCTGCTCTTGCTCAGCAGGTTGGCACAAAGGTCGTCGTTGTTGAATGTGACCTTCGCCGTCCGAGAGTTAACACAGCTTTAAAAATCACACCTACTCCCGGTCTTACAAACTACCTCAACGAGGAATGTTCGCTTGAGGATATTGTAAAGGATACAAAAATCGAGAATCTCAAGGCAATTACATACGGCGCTATTCCGCCGAACCCGTCAGAGCTTCTTTCGAGTGAATCCATGTTTGATCTTATCAAAACTCTTGAAAAAAATTACGACTACATTATTTTCGATACACCGCCAATCGGCGTTGTTATTGACGCCCTGCCTATTATGAAGGCGTCTGACGGTGTTGTTATTGTTGCAAGAAATAACTCAACAACATATCCCGAGCTTTCAAGAACAGTTGAAGTTATCAAAAGAACCAATGCAAAAATTCTCGGTGTTATTCTTAACCGTGTAAAGCCTCACGAAACCCGTAAGGGCAAGGGCTATTACTCAAGATACGGCGGATATTACAAGACATCAACAAATTACTGATGCCAAACCGCCTTTGCAAACATAAACTAACAGGCTAGTCCTGCCCACGGAGGGGAAAATGGAATCCGTAAAAAGCATAAACAAAAGTGCGCCATCAAGCGGACATACAACTGAACAAAAGCCCGTTTATGATTTTTTTAAACGGATTTTTGACATCATATGCTCGTCAGCCGCTCTGATTATATTGTCGCCTGTCTTTTTAATTCTTACAGTAGCTATCAAAACAACAGACAAAGGTCCTGTATTTTTTACTCATAGGCGTGTAGGAAAAGACGGAAAGCCCTTAAACATATATAAATTCAGAAGTATGGTAACGAATGCCGAAGATCTTATCAAGCAGTTTACTCCCGAGCAGAAGGCTGAGTATGAAAGAAATTTCAAGCTTGAAGACGATCCCAGAGTCACAAAGGTCGGCAAATTTATGAGAAGAACAAGCCTTGACGAGTTGCCTCAGCTTTTCAATATTTTAAAAGGCGACATCTCTATTGTAGGACCAAGACCCGTTATGGAGGTTGAAACTGAAATTTACGGCAACTACCGTGATATGCTTTTGAGCGTTAAACCGGGGCTTACGGGTTTCTGGGCGGCAAACGGCAGAAGCTGTACTACATACACACGCAGAAGGGCAATGGAAATTTGCTATATCAAAAACCGCTCTGTCTGCTTTGACCTGAAAATTATTCTCAAAACTATCACCTCTGTTTTCAAGGGTGAGGGCGCTGTTTAAGGAGGCAGAGTTTTGAAAGCTGTTATACTCGCAGGAGGATACGGAACAAGAATTTCCGAGGAATCCCAGTTCAAACCTAAACCAATGATTGAAATCGGCGGAATGCCTATTTTGTGGCACATTATGAAACTGTACACCCACTACGGTGTGAATGAGTTCATCATATGTGCAGGTTACAAACAGCATGTAATCAAGGAATGGTTTGCCGACTATTTTCTTCATACATCCGATATCACCTTTGATTTTACTCAGGATGATAAGATTATTGTACATAACAAAAGAGCCGAAAAATGGAAGGTTACTGTTGTTGACACAGGTCTTGACACGATGACGGGCGGCAGACTTAAAAGGGTTCGCAATTTTATCGGAGACGAACCGTTTTTTATGACCTATGGCGACGGTGTTTCCGATGTTGATATAAACGCTCTGCTCGATTTTCACAAAAAGCACGGCAAGCTTGCAACTATGTCAGCCGTAAAACCCGAAAGCAGATTCGGTGTGCTTGATTTGGCCGAAAACAACGAAGTCAGAGCTTTTCGTGAAAAAAGTGATATTGACTCAGGCTGGATTAACGCAGGCTTTATGGTGCTTGAACCGAAGGTTTTGGACTATATAAAAGATGATACAGTTATGTTTGAGCGTGAGCCGATGGAACAGCTTGCAAGAGAAGGTCAGCTTATGTGCTGCAAGCATAACGGATTTTGGCAGTGTATGGACACATTGCGTGACAAAGAGCGTCTGGAAAAGCTTTGGAACGACTGTACTGCTCCTTGGAAAGTGTGGTCGGAATGATGCTTGATTTTTATAAGGGTAAAAAAGTGTTCATTACGGGACACACAGGATTCAAGGGCAGTTGGCTCTGCAAACTGCTTGCAAATGCCGGTGCGGATGTAACGGGTTATTCGCTTAATCCGCCAACCTCACCGTCACTTTTTGAGATTGCAAATATCGAGAGCGATGTAAAGTCGGTTATCGGGGATATCCGTGATTTTGATTCGCTTAAAAAGGCATTTGATGAGGCACAGCCTGAGATTGTACTTCATCTTGCGGCTCAGCCGATTGTGCGTGACAGCTACAAAATGCCTGCATATACATATGAAACAAATGTTATGGGAACGGTCAACATTCTTGAGTGTGTACGGCAGTCAAGCTGTGTGAAATCGTTTCTCAATGTAACAACCGACAAGGTTTATGAAAACAGGGAATGGCAATGGGGATATCGTGAAAACGAACCGCTTGACGGGTTTGATCCGTATTCAAACAGCAAAAGCTGCTCGGAACTTGTAACCCACAGCTACAAAAATTCTTTCTTCGCCGACGGAAGAACGGCAATTTCCACAGCGAGAGCAGGCAATGTTATCGGCGGCGGAGATTTTGCAAACGACAGAATTATTCCCGACTGCGTGAGAGCCTTGGAAAAGGGCGAGGATATTATCGTCCGCAATCCGCATTCCACAAGACCGTATCAGCATGTTCTCGAACCGCTTTATGCATATCTTATGATTGCAAAAGCCCAGTACGGGGACATTAAGTTTGCCGACTGTTATAATGTAGGTCCTGACGAGTGTGACTGCATAACAACAGGCGAGCTTGTTGACTTGTTCGTAAAATATGCCGGCAATATAAACCGGATTGACAAAAGTGAAAAGAATGCAGTCCACGAGGCTAATTTTCTCAAGCTTGACTGCTCAAAACTCAAGACTGTTTTTGGCTGGAAACCTCATTGGCATGTTGATGATGCAGTTAAAAAAACGGTCGAATGGTCATGCTGTTATATGGAAAACGGCAATGTAAGAGACTGTATGGATAGGCAGATTGAAGAATTTCTGAAATAATCATACGGCAAATATAAAAAGAGGTTTACTTATGAAAAAGGCAATTGTAACAGGTTCAAACGGTTTTATCGGCTCAAATGTCTGCAAAAGACTTTGTGCCGACGGTATAAAGGTGTTTGCCGTTGTTAAGGATGAAAACGAAAACATTGATAACATAAAGAATCTCAGTGACATTGAAATTGTGTATTGCGAGCTTGATGAGATTGAAACCTTGGCTGACATGATTTCCGACAGAGATATTGATGTTTTCTACCACTTTGCATGGGTAGGCTCGGCAGGATCGCTCAGATGCGATGAAAATGTTCAGTTGCAAAACGCCCTGTGGACCGCTCGTGCTCTCAGAACAGCCGACAAAATGCAGTGCAAAAAGTTTGTAAATGCCGGTTCAATAATGGAAAAAGAAACCTACACCGCTGTTTACACTCAGGAAAGCAAGCCCGGACTTCCGTACATTTACGGTGCAGGCAAGCTGATTGCAAGAGCAATTTGCAAGCCGATTGCAAACAGCCTTTCAATTGACCTCTGTTGGGCAGTTATCACAAACGCATACGGCGTCGGTGAGCTTTCGCCCCGTTTTGTAAATTCTACAATCCGCAAAATCATTGCAAATGAGCCGTTGCAGTTCACCGCCGCAACACAGAACTATGACTTCATCTATATTGACGATGTTGCAAGAGCGTTTGAGGCAATCGGAGAACACGGTAAACCTAACAAGGAATATACAATCGGCAGCGGAAACGCAAGACCTCTTAAAGAATTTATTCTTGAAATGCAACATACGCTTGCCCCCGAAGCAAAGCCGATTTTCGGCGATGTACCTTTTACGGGAGTAAATATGCCGCTTGAGGCATTTGATACAGCCGATATTGAAACAGACTGTTATTTTAAGCCCTCGGTTTCTTTTGCCGAAGGTGTTTCAAAAACAATAGAATGGCTTAAATCACTTAATTAGTTTTTTAAAGTAAGGTGTATTTTAATGATACAGAAATTTGAATTTTGCAATACGGACTTTGAGGGTGCATACCTCATCAAACCGTTCTGTGCAACCGATATCAGAGGTGCATTTATAAAGGACTACTCAAAGGAAGTTTTTGAGGCTAACGGCCTTGAACACAATCTTGCCGAGGTTTTCTACACGGTTTCTCACAAGGGTGTAATTCGTGCGCTTCATTTTCAGAGAGTTCACGAACAGGCAAAACTGGTACGGTGCATTAAGGGCAAGGTTTTTGATGTTATCGTTGACCTCCGTCCCGAATCACCTACATTCAAAAAATGGCAGGGATTCTACCTTTCCGAAGAAAATATGAATGAACTCTATGTTCCCGAACATTTTGCACACGGCTATCTTGTGCTTGAACCGTCTGTTGTTTCATACAAATGCGGTGAAAAATTCTACGGCGAATATGACGACGGAATTATGTACAACGACCCTGATTTCGGTGTTGAATGGCCGTTTGATGAAATCGGCGGTATTGAAAATCTTATTATTGCCGACAAAGATAAAAATCTTCAGACTTTTAAGGAATACGAGGATAAGTATCTTAAGTAATTTTTATGTTACGACTATTTTTTTGCGGAGGGTAAAATGAACATAGTATATTCAAGCTCCGACAGCTATGCCCCTATTGCCGGTGTGTCAATAATGTCACTCTTACACAATAATACCGATGCCGATGAAATCAACATTTATATGATTGACAACAATATCTCAGATGAAAACAAAAAAAGATTTGAGAATATGGTTGACAAATTCGGCAGAAATATTGTTTTTATTCCCCGCCCTGATCTTAACAAAATGTCAGGTGTTGATATAGAAGTCGGAAGATGGAACATAAGTACATTTTTCAGACTGTTTCTCTGCACGATACTGCCTGATAATCTTGACCGCTGTATTTATCTTGACTGTGACACGGTTGTGCGTCACTCTTTGAGAGAATTTTGGGAAACAGATCTGGAAGATAAGATTGTTGCGGCAGTTGACGATTGCCGAAGTGACCGTTATAAAACCGAACTAAATCTTCCGTGCGACAGCACTTATACAAATAACGGTGTTTTGCTGATTGACCTTAAAAGCTGGAGAGAGATGAATGTAGAAAAAGACTTTCTCGACTTCATTATTGCCCATAACGGTGACATTACATATGTTGATCAGGGTGTTCTTAACGGTGTTCTTGCAAAAAAGAATCTTGTAAAGGTTGTCCATACCAAGTACGATGCTATGACTGTTTTCTTTGATTTTAATTTTAAAGATCTTATGAAGGTGCGTCGTCCCGAGCATCATCTGAGTGAAGAAGAATACATTGAGGCGGTAACCGATCCTTATATAATTCACTACACCTCGTGTTTTCTTTCGGGAACTCGCCCATGGAATGAAAATAACAATCATCCTTTTGTCGGGGATTATCTCAAATATAAAGCAATGTCACCGTGGAAAGATTTTCCGCAATATCCCGATGCCAGAAAGAAATCAAAAAAAATGATGACGAGTGTGTGCAATGCCATGCCGAAAAGAATGATGATTGCAGGTATCTCACTTGTTCACTCAAAGTTGTACCCAATGGTACGCTCACTTAAAGGAAAAAGGCGGGGTTGATAATGAAAATTCTGCTTGTTAATAAATACCACTATGTAAAAGGCGGAAGTGAAACCTACTATTTCGGTCTTGCAAAACTACTTGAGGAACACGATAACGAGGTTATTTATTTTGCAATGGAGGACGAAAAGAATTACGATTGTCCGCAATCCGAATATTTCTCCAAAAATGTTGATTTCAACAAAAGTATGTCCGCTGTTCAGAAATTAAGTGCAGGATTTCATGCACTCTACTCATTTGACGCTAAAAAAAAGATTGAGAAACTTATCAAAGATGAAAAACCCGACATTGTACATATCAATCTTGTTCACCGTCACATAACGCTCTCAATACTCAATGCTATTCAAAAGTTCAATATTCCCGTTGTACTGACCGCACATGATTTGAACTGTGTGTGTCCGACACACACCATGCTCTGTGACGGAAAAGTTTGCGACCGTTGCGTAAGGGAACACAGTTATAAACCGGCAATCGAACAAAAATGCGTGAAAAATTCAGCTATGCAAACATATCTTGCCGTAATCGAGGCTAAAAATTACGAGCGTATGCATATGTACGATAAGATAGATTTCTATATCTGCCCTTCCGATTTTTACCGCAGACAATTTGTTGAATCACACATAACAAAAAATCCAATCGTTCATTGGGTGAATTTTTTGCCGTCAGGTACTCAATATCACCTTTGTAAGGATATTGACGATTACTTTCTGTTTTTTGGCAGATTATCCGTTGAAAAGGGGCTTATGTCGCTTGTAAAGGCCTATCATAAGGGAAATTTTGAAAACAAGTTGTATCTTGTGGGTGACGGTCCTCTTAGGAAAGATCTTGAAACCTATGTAAAAGAGAACAATTTAACCAACAAGGTTATCTTTACAGGTTTCCAGAGCGGTGACGAATTAAAGAAGTATGTTGAACACGCAAAGTGCGTTATCCTACCGAGTGAATGGTATGAAAACGGCCCGTATTCAATCCTTGAGGCAATTGCGGTAGGCAAGCCTGCAATCGTAAGCAATTACGGAGGACTTCCGGAAATTGTTGATGACGGCATTACGGGTTTTATCTGTGAACCCAATAATCCTAACAGCCTTTGTGAATGTCTGAAGAAAATGAACAGTCTCTCGGATGACGAATACAGCAGAATGTCAAAGTCTGCACTTAAAAAAGCCAAAGACAGCTGTGACTGCGAAGCATACTATAATAAGCTTATGAAATGCTACAAGGAACTGATAAAGGCTAAGGGCGGTAATAAAATATGACCTTATTAAAAATATACTGGCGAACCAAAGCCGCAATAAAAAAGCTATGCTTTAAAATTATGTTTGGCAAAAGATTTTCAGTCGGAAAGAATACAACCTTCCGCAAAAATTTCGGTCTTTATCTTGAAAAAGGTGCGTCAATAAAAATCGGAAACGATTGCTTCTTCAATCGTGGTTGTTCTATTAACTGCCTTGAAAGTGTTGAAATCGGCGACCATACCATATTCGGAGAAAATGTCAAAATTTATGACCAGAATCATAAATTCAGGGACAGAACAAAGCTTATCCGTGAACAGGGATATTCAACAGACCGTGTGAAAATCGGAAACAATTGTTGGATTTGCACCAACGCAGTTATTCTCAAGGGTGTTGAAATCGGAGATAACAGCGTTATCGGCGCAGGTTGTGTTATTTACCGTGACATCCCCGCAAATTCTGTTGTAAAAAGCAACGGTGGCATTACTATTGAAAGTTTGGATTGATGATGAACAATAAAAAAACAGTTGCATATCTGACAAGACACGCAGTTTCAAACTACGGCTCTGTTCTGCAGGCATATGCAACACAAACAGCACTTGAAAAACTCGGCTGTGATGCTGTATGCATTAATTATTACAGAGCCGACGAAAAAACAGAAAATATAGTTGATACAAGGCTTAAAAGCGTAAGTGCAAAATGGAACAAAAATGCACTTACCAGACTTATTTTTAAGGCAACCCAAAAGCCTGTATATGATTTTGCCGACAAACGCTTTGAAGAATACAGAAAAATTGTCAAGGTAACAGACAAAGAATATAACAGCGAGACAGAACTTAAAAGTGATACTCCAAAAGCCGACATATATATGACAGGCAGCGACCAGGTATGGAATACCGTTGTCTGCGGAGAAATTGATCCCGTTTACTTTCTGTCTTTTCTGCCAAAAGAGGCAAAAAAGATTGCATATGCCGCAAGTTTTGGCGGTGCAAGTGTTGCAGAAAAAGACAAAGCAAGAATAAAAAGTTGGCTTGAAGAGTACGACAAAGTAACTGTCCGTGAAAACAGCGGAATCAAGATTGCGTCAGAACTTGGAATTCATGCAGAACAGGTTCTTGATCCGACATTTTTGCTCGATAAAAACGAATGGGAAAAGCTTATTCCAAATCGTAAATGCGATGAAAAGTATGTGCTTGTATATCAGCTTCACCCAAATAAGCAGTTTGATGCATACGCAAAAGAGTTTGCAAAAAGAAAAGGGTTAAAACTTTACAGGGTAAGCCATTGTTTTCATCATATTGTCCGCAGCGGAAAATTTATCTGTTGTCCGCCTGTCGGTGAATTTTTATGGTATATAAAGAATGCAGAATACTTTCTTACCGATTCATTTCACGGTACAGCTTTTTCGATAGGACTTAACACTCAATTTGCAGATGTTCTGCCCAAGAGCTACAGCGAAAGAATTTCGAGTATTCTGGAACTGATAGGATATGAGAATCGAATTTTAAAGAGCTATGATGACTTTAAAATTGCAGAGGAAAAAATTGATTTTAATAGGGTAAACAAGATAATCTCATCCGAAAGAAAAAAATCGTTTGATATTCTCAAAACTATGATAGGTGATTGATTGTGAATAATATAATGCAGCTTGGAAAAAGCTGTTGCGGTTGCTCCGGATGTGAGCAGATATGCCCTAAAAATTGTATATCTATGAAACCGGATTCCGAAGGATTTTTATATCCTGAGGTTGATGAAAATATCTGCATTGAATGCGGAATTTGCATAAAACATTGTCCGATTATGACCAATGTATCAAGATGCGATATTCCAAAAGTGTATGCCGCAAAGTACAAAGACCGTGAAAGTACATTCAAAAGTACCTCCGGCGGACTTTTTATACCGATTGCAAAATCCGTCCTATCTATGGGCGGTGTTGTTTTCGGCTGTGCATACGATGAAAACCTTGTTGCAAAACATATTGAGGTTGAAAACAAGGACGAACTTTACAGACTGCAAAGTTCCAAGTATGTTCAAAGCGACACAAGAAAAATTTACAAACAGGTTAAAACCGAACTTCAGAACGGCAAAAAAGTTCTTTTCAGCGGTACGGGATGTCAGGTTGCCGGACTTAAAGCCTTTCTTTCAAAAGAGTATGAAAATCTGCTGACAATTGATATTGTATGTCACGGTGTACCGAGTCCAAAACTTTTCAAAAATTATATTGACTATATGGGCAAAAAACTCGGCGGTACGCTGACCTCGTATAACTTCAGAAGCAAGGAAAAGCGTGGCTGGGATCTGTACTATAAAGCTGAAAACGCTAAAAAAAGCAAGTCGGACTACGGCTTTTTTGATCCGTACTATAATGCATTTCTCGGTTGTAAAACATATCGTGAAAGCTGTTACTACTGTAAATTTGCAAACAAGAACCGTGTCGGTGACATTACTCTTGCCGACTATTGGGGAATACAAAAATTCCATCCCGAATTTTTTGATGAAAACGGTGTTTCACTCGTCCTTGTAAATACCGAGAAGGGCAAAAAATACCTTGAAAAGATAAAAGACAAGCTTGAAATAATTGAGTCTGATTATGACAAAGCCTCTGTTATGAACACAAATCTTGTACATCCGTCAAAAAGACCGGGTTGCAGAGATACAATTTATGACGGTTTTGACAGCGGAAACTTTGAAACATATGTCAAGACCAAGCTTGCTTTTAAAATAAATCCAAAAACCAAAATCAAAAAGATGATTCCTCTCGGAGTAAAGAGACTTCTGAAAAAACTTCACTAACAAAATATATTACTCAAACGAAAGACTGAATATTATGAAAAAACTCGGAATCTGCATCTGTTATCAACACAGAAATTACGGAAGTCAGCTCCAAAGCTACGCAACAACAGTTGAACTCAAAAGGCGTGGAATCGACTTTGAAATTATCAGATATAAAAAGAAAATTACGCCTGCACTTTTAATAAAATCATTGCCAAGGCTTGTAAATCCTGTTTTTATAAATGACCGTGTGCTTGTCAGATATCAGAAAAAATTAAAACTAAAAATGCGACCACAGCTTGAAAATGATAACAACCTGAGAAATGCCTGCCTTGCAAAGTTTTCAAAAGAAAGATTTACAAACCTTTCTCCCATTTATTACGGATACGATCAGCTGTGTAAGGAATCTGCAAAATATGATGCTGTAATGGTAGGCAGTGATCAGCTCTGGGCTCCGGGCGGTATTACATCTAATTTTTATAATCTGATGTTTGCTGATGAGAATACAACAAAAATTTCATATGCCGCAAGTTTCGGAGTTTCTCAGATTGAAGAAAAGATGCATCCGCTGTACAAAAAGTTTCTCGACAGAATGGATTATATCAGTGTTCGTGAAAATTCGGGAAAAAAGCTTGTGGAACAGCTCAGTTCAAAAACTGCCGAAGTTGTTGTTGATCCTGTTCTTTTACTCAATGACAAAGAATGGCTTGAAGAAATACCGAATGAGAGAGAATATGATGAACCGTATATTTTTGCATATTTTCTTGGAAAGAGCAAGGAATACCGCAATGCGGTAACGGAATTTGCAAAGAAAAAGAATCTGAAAATTGTTACATCACATCATATGGACAGCTACAATAAAGTCGATGAAGATTTCGGTGACTATGCACCGTTTGATGTTGGTCCGGCTGAATTTGTAAATCTTATCAGAAATGCAGAGTATGTTTTTACAGATTCATTCCACGGTTCGGTATTTTCAATGCTTTATCAAAAACAATTTCTTGTTTTCACACGATATGCAGAAAACAGTATGTCGTCAAAGAACTCACGCATTGACAGTTTCTGCGAAAATTACGGCCTTACCGACAGAAGATACAACGGCGATATCAATGCTGTTGATAATGAAATTGAATATAACTCAGTTCTTGAAAGGGTTGAGAAACACAGACAAAAATCAAAAGCATTTCTTGACAATGCTCTTGCTGATTTTTGTTGACGGAGGAAATTATGATTAACATTACCGACAATAACAAAAGCACCTGTTGCGGTTGTACGGCATGTGCCTGCGTATGTCCAAAACATTGTATCACAATGCAGGAAGATAAAGAGGGATTCAAGTATCCGTCTGTTGACAAAGTAAATTGTATAAATTGCGGTCTTTGTGAAAAGGTGTGTCCGGTAATCAATAATCCAAAGCCCAAAACCATTCCGAAAGAGGCGTACATAACACGCAACAATGATTCCGACATTGTAAAGACAAGCACCTCAGGAGGTACGGTAAGCGCATTATGTGACCAAATAATTTCCGAAGGCGGAATAATATTCGGCGGCGCTTTTGATGATAATTTCAATGTAAAACACACATCTGCCGAAACCAAAGACGAACTTACAAAATTCAGAAGTTCCAAATATGTTCAAAGCGATTTAGAGAACACATTTGTAAAGATAAAAAAAGAACTTGATTCTTCAAGATTAGTTATGTTTACAGGCACACCCTGTCAAACGGCAGGACTGCATAACTATCTCAGAAAACCATATGAAAACCTGATAATAGTAGACTTTGTATGCAGGGCAGTTCCATCACCGCTTGTCTGGGAAATGCACAGGAAAGAACTTTCAAAAAAATATAAATCAAAACTTGTATATGCAAATTTCAGAGAAAAAACATATGGTTACCACAGTGCAAATCTGACTATGAGGTTTGCAAACGGTAAGAAGAGTGTTGAAAACACTAAGACCGATAATATGCTTAAAAGCTTTTTTAGCGGAATATGCTCACGTCCGTCATGCTACTCCTGTCCATTCAGAAGTGCGGGAAGGGTTTCTGACTTAACGGTATTTGACTGCTGGAATGTAACCCGTTATGTACCGACACTTCCCGATGATGACAAGGGCTACACGGCGGTAATGATTCAAAGTGCAAAGGGCAAAAAAATCTTTGAAAGCATTTCGGACAAAATAACAAAATACGACGCAGATATTAATCTGCTTTTACAAACAGACGGAAAAATGGCTCTGCAAAATCCGAAAATGCATCTAAAACGCAAAGAATATTTTGAAATGCTTGAAAGCGGTGCAGCGCTTTCAAAAGCAGTAAAAACATATATCCCGATAAAATTCAGCAGAAGACTTGCAGGCAAAACAAGAACCATTCTTTATAAAACAAATTTACTCAACAAACTAAAAAATCTTAAAAGCAAAGGGTGATATACTTGAATTATCCAAAGATTTCAATAGTCGTCCCCGTGTACAATCTTGATAAATATGTGGAAACAACCGTCAACAGTCTGCTTGCCCAGACATATAAAAACAATGAAATCATACTGGTTGATGACGGTTCAACTGATAACAGTCCCGAAATATGCGACAGACTTGCAAAAGCACATAGCAATGTAAAGTCACTTCATATCAGTAATTCAGGTGTATCCGCTGCGAGAAACGCAGGAATGGCTGTTGCCGAAGGAGAATATATCGGCTTTTGTGATGCCGATGACACAATTGACAGCGATATGTATGAATTTCTTTACAGCCTTGTACAAAAAGATAACGCAGACATTGCTTTGTGTGAAGTCAGGTTTATTTTACAGGACGGTACTTTAAGGAATATTGCAACGGGAAAATATCAGGTATGGCATAATACACAGGATTTTCTTGTCGATTTCTTTTCGGGCAATGTAAAAATGGGCGTTGCAACAAAACTTTTCAGCAAAAAAATTTGTGATAAAATTAAATTTCCCGAAGGCTATAGAACTAACGAAGATAAATATTTCACATTTCTTGCCGCATTACACGCTAAAAATATCAGCAGCAAAAACGATGCAAAATACAATTATTACCGACATTCAGGATCATCATCTTTTACTGAATTTAATAGTAAATATTTTGACTGTATAAAGCTTGCAGACAAAATGCTTGACACAACAAAAAAGTTATATCCCGAACTTACGGAAAATGCAATGTGCAATCGTCTTGCAACTGTTTTAAGAATATATAAACTTATGTATCAGCGTAACGGCTTAACTAAATATAAGTCAGAAACCGACAGCATGCTTGAATATGTCAGAAATTTTGACATTAAAATTGCAAAAAAACATCTTGGTAAGAACGATTTTATAAGATACACTGCACTCAAAAAAAGTACAGTGCTATTTAAACTCATGACTAAATTATTTGACAGGTATTGATTATATGAATAAAATCCAAAATCATTCAGATGAAAAAAGCGCATTACAACAACTTTGGATTGCGTTTCTCACGGTTACCATACCGATTGTTTGCGTCAGCGGTGCATCGTTCTTTCCTTATACAATCCGTTTACCTCTTATATACATGACGGGGATTGTGTTTGTAATTATGTTCGTTTTTTCAAATATTAAACTCTATTTTAACTCGGTAACAATTCCGTTTGCCCTGTTTTTGATCTGCATAGGAATCTCGTGTTTTAATTCACTTGATGTTGATACCTCATTTAATTTATTTTTGATATATTTATGTGCCTTCACACTTTTGTTTATAGATATTCCTCAGAATGCACTAAGCAGAATAATTACTGTAATTTATGTGTTTGCCATAGTCATAGCTTTTTCAATTATCATCAGCGTATTTATAAATAATTGTATGACAAAATACTTTTGGTTTATCGTAAACCCCGGCAGATCTGTCGAAGTTACCAAAGCAATAAACAAAGAGCTTGCAATCGGTTCATTCTCCGGTTTTGCACGAGAGAAGGCAGAGGCTGCTTACATTGTGAATGTAGGAATTGCCGTTTCATTTTCAAGATATTTCTCAAACGGAAAACTCGAAAAAAAAGACACATTCTTTTTGCTTGTACTCTTGGCCGCCTTAATTCTCACAGGTAAACGAACTCTTTTTATTATTCCTACTGTTTGTTTTGCCGTATTCATTATGGTTGCCCACATTAAAAGCAAATTTTTCAGGGCGGCAAGCGTGATAATTATTGCAGGAATCGGTGTTATATTCATTATGATGTTTGTTCCTGAAATGGCAAATATATTCAATCGTTTCCTTGATCAGGACAGTATGGAATCCATAGGTAACCGTGACGAACTTTGGAAATACATATTTATGATGATTTCGCAATATACACTGTTTGGTGCAGGTTTTGGTTCTTACAATGAGTATGCTTACCAAAACGGGCTGCGTGTATACGGCGCAAAATGGACATATAATGCACACAATGCATATTTTCAGGTGCTTGGCGAACTCGGTGTAGTCGGCGAAATTATTTTCATTTTATTTGTAATTTCGGCTTTTATATTTACAATCAAGCTTATTTCAAAAGTAAAAGATGACTCATCAGCCTCACAAATTGCATTTTTCTCACTATATATTCAAATTCTTCTCCTCATATACGCAGTTACGGGCAACCCGTTATACACAAAACAAATTATATTTATGTGGATATTCGCTATCGGTGCGGCTTTGCAGATAAAGCGTCCGTCTTCTGTTAGGAATATAAAAGGAGCTATAAAAAAGTATGAGTGATAAAATCGGTATCCTTACCTTTCACAGAGCGTTAAGCTACGGCGCAAATCTTCAAGCTTATGGTCTGCAAAATTTTATGTTTAAGCTTGGAATCGACAATGAAATTGTTGATTACCGCTGTAAGTATATGATTGAACATTATCAAAAAGTTTTTCGCAAAACAAAAGGGAACAAGCTCAAGGGATTTGCGTGGAATCTGCTTTCAGCCAAGTCTGTTATTCAAAAGAAGAAAAACACAACCGACTTTGTGGAAAAGCACCTCAATCTCAGTCATCCTTACGACGAAAATAATATTAAAGAGGCAAATAACCTTTACAGGGCATTTGTTACCGGAAGTGACCAGGTATGGAGTCCGACATGCGTAGGCTTTGATCCCGTTTACTTTTTAACATTTGCAGATTCTGCTAAAAAACATTCATATGCCGCAAGCATAGCGACCGACACGATACCCGAAAATCTCAAAGATGAATTTATAAGACGAGTTTCTGACTTTTCAAGTTGTTCTTTGAGAGAAAAAAGCGGTGCAAACCTTGTAAAAAATCTTAGCGGAAAAGACGCTTTCGTAAGCATTGATCCTTCTATGCTTTTAAAAAGAGAAGATTGGGACAAGCTTTGCTCCGACAATGCGCCAAATGAACCTTATATTCTCCTTTTTACTGTGCCAAAGCCTAAGAATCTTGTCAATTATGCACTTGAACTTTCAGAAAAACATGATTGCAAAGTTTTGTTTCTCAACAATTTCAGCAGAAAAATCAAGAACAAACGACTTACATATATTGATCCGGTTTCAAACAATGACTTTATAAGCCTTATAAAAAATGCGAAATATGTTTGCACAAACTCGTTTCACGGTAATGCGTTTTCTCTTTTGTATCACAAGAATTTTGTTGTTGAAACTGATACTCTCGCAAAAAAGAACATTCGTTCAGAAAGCCTTATGCTGTCACTCGGTTTGAAATCAAGAATTCTTTCAACAGAAAACAAGCCTGATATTGACGATAATACCGATTGGGATAAAATTGACAGACTGATTGACGAAGAGCGTGAACGCTCAAAAAAATATCTTTTAGGCATTTAACAGGAATTAAATTAATATGGAAAAGCAAAAATCATCAGGAAAACAGATGTCCATAAACATAATTGCGTCACTTGTTTCATTTGGCGTTACAATGGGCATCAACTTTTTTCTTACACCTTATCTTGTAAAATCTCTTGGTACAGAAGCTTACGGCTTTATAGGACTTGCCAACAACTTTGTTCAGTATGCAACAATTATAACTTCCGCACTGAATTCTATGTCGGGAAGGTTTATTTCGATAGCATATCACCGTGGTAACAAAGACAAGGCGTCACGCATATTCAGTTCGGTACTCGTTGCTGATTTGATTATTGCGGCTATAATGCTTGTTGCAACATCAATCATTACGGTTTATATTGACAGTATTCTGAATGTTCCCGAACATCTTGTCGGAAGTGTAAAAATTACATTTGCAATAACATTCCTTACCTTTGTAATCAGCGTTATCACAGCTATTTTCACAACCGCAACCTATGTAAAAAACAGAATTGACATCAACTCCATAAGAGATATTGCATCTAACCTTTTAAAAGTGACCATAGTGGTTGCCTTGTTTGCATTTTTACCGGCAAAGCTCTATTACCTTGCAACGGCAACACTCGCAAGCGGAATTTTTCTTCTTCTTACTAATATAACTGTTAAGAAAAAAATTCTTCCGGATGTCAAAATAAATATAAAAAACTTCTCTTTCGGACTCGTTAAAACACTAATTGCGGCAGGCATATGGATGTCGCTTGCCCAACTCAGTACGGTTCTTTTGTCAGGACTTGATCTTCTTATCTGCAACCTCACAATAGGTGCGGGACTGATGGGTATTCTCTCAATTGCAAAAACTGTTCCTACAAGTTTTGCTACATTGATTGCAACGCTGGCAAGCGTATTTACTCCACACTATACCATTTTGTACGCTAAAAACGATATAAAGGGACTTGTAAAGGAAGTTCAGTTCACATCCAAAATTGTAAGCCTTATTCTTACAGTTCCGATTGCAGGATTTATTGTATTCGGTATTAATTTCTACACACTCTGGCAACCGACAAAAACACATGACGAAATAATAATGATTCAGATTTTGTCTGTGCTGACCTGTATCCAGTACCTTTTTACCGCACACACGCAATGTTTGACTATGCTCAACTCCGTGTGCAACAAAATGAAAATACCCGTACTTATGGCACTTGGAATCGGACTTTTCAGCACAATGACCGTGCTTGTAATTGTGTGGTTCTTCAATGTAGACGATAATGCAATTTATGTTATCGCAGGTGTCAGTTCGCTGTTAATGAGCCTGAGAGCTATAATATTTATCCCAATTTATTCTGCATGGCTTCTCAAACAGAAGAAAACCATATTTTATCCGTCTATTCTTCGTGGATGGCTTGCATTTGCAGTTTGCACCGCATTGTTCTATGTTGTAAGCCTCTTTGTATCAATTCATTCGTGGGCATCTCTTATACTGATATGTGTCCCGCTTGGAATCATCGGATATATTATATGTATTCCGCTCCTTTTCAATAAAAATGAAACAAGCAAGCTTACTTCAAAAATAAAGAATAAGCTCTCAAAAACTAAATAAAACAACTTAATTTACAAACAAAGGTGTCATTACCGAAATCGAAACGGTAATGACACCTCTTTCATTTGATTTTAACTTTTTCCGCTGATATCACCTACAAATACTTTGAACAACTTAATTACACACATAAAAACTCCCCGCACAAAACTGTACGGGGAGAAAATAAGTTTATTTTGTTTTAAGTAATCGGATTACTTTACTACCCAGCTACCTGTAAGTGAAATGTTTTCATTGCTTGGTGTGTAGCAAGAGTTGATTACGAACATATAGCCGTCAAATGTTTCGATTGATTCACGAACACCGCTGTATGTTGAATTGCCGTCCATCTTGCTTGCCTTACAGATATTTCTGTATGCTGTGTAAGCTGTTCTGTTGAATGAACCCTTCTTTACAAAGCCTACGCTCTGGCAGTTATCAATTGCCTTAATCTGGTCAACTGTAAGTGTTACGCTGTAAACATCCCAGTTACCTGACTTAAGTGTCTTGAGTTTTGAAGAATCAACTGTTACCTTCTTGGTTTCGTTTACCTTCTTCATATCAATTCTCTCAGCTTTTGTGTAAACATTGTCATTGCTATAATAGAGCTGTACACCTGTATCCCAGTTTGCATAGTTCTTTACACCCTTTGGTGCTGCAAAGTAAAGTGTTACTGTGTCATCTTTGCCCTGTGTATAAACATCCTTTGTTTCCCATTCACCTGTATATGTAGCTACTGATGATGATTTAGCTGTCATACCCTTGATTACGAAGAGCTGACCGTCAAGTTCTGAAAGTGTTCTTGCCTTTGAGTTGTAGTTGCCGTCAAATGTATTTGTCTTTGCGAAAAGTACATTCTTGAGGATTGCTGTTCTGTTTACTGCATCTGTCTTGTTAAAGCCGACATACTTTGCATTTTCTACTGCTGATGCTGTTGCCTTATCAAGTGTGATTGCATAGATGTACCATCTGCCTGTTTTGATTGTCATATTGCCGTTGAGAGATGATACCTTTGTTGTGTCGCCTGTGTTGATCATTGAAAGCTTTGTCATTGAATCGAAAGCTGTTGTGTTACCATAATAAAGATCAACATTGTCCCATGTAGAATATGATGTTGCTGCAAGCGGAGCTGCTGCTCTTACTGTTACAAAGTCGCTTACCCAATAGCCTACGAATGATACTGATGATGTTGCACCGTAAGCTGAATCTCTGATAACGAATGTCTTGCCGTCAAGAGCTGCAACTGTGTTTGCTGTTGTACCGTACTTAGCTGTGTAAGTATCTACACCTGCTTTAAGAACATTTGAACCGCTTACGAGAGTTGTTCTGTTTACGCCGTTAGCTGTTGCAAAACCGACAAACTTTGATGAATTGATTGCTGCTGCCTGATCCTTTGAAATCTTGAGTTCGTATACTGTCCAGCCGTTTGTTGTGAGAAGTGTGTTTGAACCAACTTCTGTTGTGTAATACTTCTCGCTTGTTGCTGTCATTGAAAGCTTTGTTGACTTGTCAACTGACTGTGTGTTGCCGTAGAAGAGTACAGGCTTGCTCCAGTTGTATCTTGATGCCTGGCTTGTAGGAGCCGCAAACTTGATTGTTGCACCGTCACCTGAAGGTGTTGTTGTCGGCTCTGTTGCAGGCTGAGTAGGCTTTGTTGCGGGAGCTGTTGTTGGCTGTGTTGCTGTTGTTGGCTGTGTTACAGTTGTAGGCTGAGGAGCTGTTGTTGGCTCTTCGCCCTGAACGAGAACTGCCTTTGCAGTAAATGCAGCACCTTCTACTTTGTTAGCACTATCGTAAATATAATCGATGTCCTTCTTTTCACTTTCGAAGAAATCATCATATGATTCAGCCTCTGTACCTGTAAGATAATCAACATTAAGATTTACTGTTGTGTCACCGCTGCCTACAACATCAAATGTAAATGTGCAATAAACATTCTCTGACTTGAAGTTGAAAAGATCAAGGCTTGAGCAGTTGAAGTAAACCTGATTTGTAATGCTTGTATTCCAAACGATGCTGCTCTGGAATACAGGGAAAACCTTTTTCTTTGTATTTGTTGTTGTTGTTGATGCAAGCTTGAGAACCTTGCTGTCGTATGTAAGGCTGCTCTGTGTATCAACGATCATGTGGTCTGCCTTGAGAAGGTAAGTAACAACAACCTGCTCTGTCTGTGCATTGTAATCATACGAAACAGGATCTGTCACATTTGATGTAACATTGATCTTGTTGCCTGCACTTGTTTCTTCGCTTGTTTCGGCAGCACTTGCTGAGAAAGGCAGAGCTGTGAACATGCACAGCACCATCATTACCGCAAGAACCACAGAAAGCTTTTTCTGAATTTTTTTCATACTTGCTGCTCCTTTAATAAAATAAAATTACCGTTCGCCACAGTTTTGTGGCAATACTTCTAAGCTTCGGAAACTTTAACAGTACAAAATTTCCGAGGACATTTAAATTATAGCACATTTAAGTTGTTCGGGCAATGAATCTGTTATTCTTTTAGCGAAAATTTTTTGCCCTAAAATATGTGCAAATTAACGGTAAGTTTGCTATTATATACAAATTCATTGTCAGATTATTGTGGATATTGTCTAATCCATATTCCACAGTTCAGAAATAACTGATAATAATACTATCGTATTTAATTTTTACAACAATTGTTTTGTAACAAAAAAGTCTGCGTCAAGAGCAATTTCGATGGGGCTGTGACAAAACAGCCTAACAAAACAAAAATGCATCAGACCTTTTCGGACATCTGATGCATTTTCTTTTTTAAACTGTTTTCTTGAATAGATTGTGGTGGCACACCGCCGACATCATTATCTGTTTTAACTTTCAATTCTTAATTGAAAGCACCGCTCGGGTATTTAACTTTCGCACATACAAATACTGCTACCCGAATTTGGTGCAACAACTTGTTGCTTATTCTTCCTCAGCAAGCTCATCGGCTGTAACTTCTGCCTGCGGTTCTTCCTTTGCAGCCTCCTCAGGCTCTTTTTCGGAAACAATATCGTCAATTTCCTCAATAAGCTTCTGTTCTGCGCATCTGTGCTTTTTTAAAGCGAGAAATGCTGCTGTGGCAGCCGCAAGTGCAGAGATTGCACCGATGATTGTGTAGAATAATTTTTTGTTTTTATCCATTCCGGCACCTCTTTCAGTATTAATATAAATCATAAATCAGCGGAAAAACCGTATTTTTCTACTTATTGCTATTTTATATCATTTTTACAAATTTTTCAATAGACAACTGATAATCTTTGCACAAATGGCTGTCAGTGTGTTATATTCTCTTTTTACGCTCTGCAAGGGCAAAAAGCACTCCGCCCGAAATTACAACAAGCATCATAACAGCCGTTGCTGTCACTCCTGTCTGAACACTGCCGTTTTTATCAGGCTGTGAAGGAGTGCTGTCCGATGTTGCGGCACCGCCTGTTGCCGAAGTCGGATTTGCAGAGGTTGTACCGACAGTTGCAGGCTCACCCGTCGGAGCAGTCGGTTCTTCCGACTGTGACGATTTCTCAACAAGGACGGCTTAAAAATCTTTGAATACACCTTTGATTCATCAATTTTGCTGAAGAAGAAACAACAAAAGCAGAATAACAAATAAAAATCAAAACAAAAACGGCAGTACCAAAAAAATCGGTACTGCCGTTTTTATATAAGAAATTAATCTCTTGTTTTTTCGCCGTTAAGAATCATTTCCGCATTCTTAACACGCTCTTTTGTCGGGGGATTAATGCCCTCGAGAGGATAGTCATAACCGAGAGCCTTCCACTTGTACACACCGAGGGTGTGATACGGAAGCACCTCTACACGCTCAACATTCTTGAGCGAACGGATAAAGTCGGCAAGTCTGAAAAGATACTCGTCCTTATCATTTCTTTCAGGCACAAGAACATGTCTTATCCATACGGGCTTGCCCATATCGGAAAGCTGTCTTGCCATTTCAAGAATATTGGTGTTTGGCTGTCCTGTAAGGATTTTGTGCTGTTCGTTGTCGATATGCTTTATATCAAGCAACAGCAAATCCGTATATTCCATTAGCTCTTTCCACTTTGAATAGAACGGCTCTTTGGTTGTAAACGGGTTGGCGCTTGTGTCAATACAGGTATTAACGCCTTGCTTTTTAGCCTTCTTGAACAAATCAAGCAAAAAGTCAATCTGTAAAAGCGGCTCACCTCCGCTTACTGTGATACCGCCCTTATTTTTCCAATAGGGGCGGTATGCAAGCGCTTTATTAAGCAACTCGTCGGCGGTGTATTCCACGGTGTTTTCATCGTGTTTCCAGGTGTCGGGATTGTGGCAGAACTGGCAACGCATTGCGCAACCGCTCAGAAAAATCACAAATCTCACGCCCGGACCGTCAACAGAGCCAAAAGTTTCTATTGAGTGTACAAAGCCTTTAACAGCGTTGTCCGACATTACATTCTGTCGTGGCAGGTTCTGGCAATAACATCCAGCTGCTGCTCTCTTGTAAGGTCGATGAACTTAACAGCATAACCCGATACACGGATTGTGAAGTTAGCATACTCTTCCTTCTCAGGATGCTCCATAGCGTCAATGAGTTTTTCTGTACCGAATACATTTACATTGAGGTGGTGTGCGCCCTGATCAAAGTAGCCGTCCATAACATTTACGAGGTTGTCAACACGCTCGTCGTCGTTGTGTCCGAGAGCACCCGGGTTGATTGTCTGAGTATTTGAAATACCGTCAAGAGCGTACTCGTAAGGAAGCTTAGCAACAGAGTTAAGTGAAGCAAGAAGACCGTTCTGCTCTGCACCGTAGCTTGGGTTAGCACCCGGTGAAAGCGGCTCGCCTGCTTTTCTGCCGTCAGGAAGTGAACCTGTAGCCTTACCGTAAACAACATTTGATGTGATTGTAAGGATAGAAGTTGTAGGCTCTGAATCTCTGTATGTGTGGCAATACTTAAGCTTAGCCATAAATGTCTTAAGAAGATCAACGGCAATCTTATCTGCTCTCTCGTCATTGTTACCGTATCTTGGGAAGTCACCCTCTGTTTCAAAGTCAACAGCAATGCCGTCATCGTCACGGATAACCTTAACCTTAGCGTACTTAATAGCGCTGAGTGAGTCAACAACATGTGAGAAGCCTGCAATACCTGTTGCAAATGTTCTTCTTACATCTGTATCGATAAGAGCCATTTCTGCTGCCTCATAGTAGTACTTATCATGCATGTAGTGAATCATGTTAAGTGTGCCTACATAGAGGTGAGCAAGCCAATCCATCATTGTGTCATACTTCTTGATAACTTCGTCATAATCAAGGTACTCTGATGTGATAGGTGTATATTCAGGACCAACCTGCATCTTTGTCTTTTCATCAATACCGCCGTTGATAGCGTAGAGAAGGCACTTAGCAAGGTTAGCTCTTGCGCCGAAGAACTGGATTTCCTTACCTGTCTGTGTTGCGGATACGCAGCAGCAGATTGAGTAATCATCGCCCCATACAGGACGCATTACATCATCGTTCTCGTACTGAATTGAGCTTGTTGTAACTGAAATATGAGCAGCATACTTCTTGAAGTTCTCGGGAAGTCTTGAAGAATAAAGAACTGTGAGGTTTGGCTCAGGTGAAGGTCCCATATTCTCAAGTGTGTGGAGGAAACGGTAGTCGTTCTTTGTAACCATTGAACGGCCGTCAATGCCAAGACCTGCAACTTCGAGTGTAGCCCATACAGGGTCGCCCGAGAAGAGCTGGTTGTAAGACTCAATTCTTGCAAACTTAACCATACGGCACTTCATAACAAAGTGGTCAACGAGTTCCTGAGCCTGTGATTCTGTAAGTGTACCGTTCTCAAGGTCACGCTCGATGTAGATGTCGAGGAATGTTGATACACGACCAACGCTCATTGCAGCGCCGTTCTGAGTCTTGATAGCAGCAAGATAGCCAAAGTAGAGCCACTGAACTGCCTCTGCAGCGTTCTTAGCAGGCTGTGAAATATCAAAGCCGTAAGAAAGTGCCATTTCCTTCATATCGTTAAGAGCACGAATCTGATCAGCGATTTCTTCACGAAGCTGGAAGTCGCCTCTTCTCATACCCTGACGGTTTGTTTCTGCAAAGTCCTCTTTCTTGCCTTCGATAAGACGGTCAATACCGTAAAGAGCAACTCTTCTGTAGTCACCGACGATTCTGCCTCTGCCGTATGTGTCGGGAAGACCTGTAAGAATCTTGTTGTGACGGGCAAGCTTCATCTCAGGAGTGTAGATATCGAATACACCCTGGTTGTGAGTCTTGTGATATTTTGTAAAGATTTCGTGGAGTTTAGGGCTTGGAGTGTAGCCATACATCTGGCATGACTGCTCAGCCATTTTAATACCGCCGTAAGGCATAAATGCACGCTTGAGAGGCTTGTCTGTCTGAAGACCTACAACCTTTTCAAGGTCTTTATCAAGATATGCAGCGCCGTAAGCTGTGATGCCGCTTACAACCTCAGTTTCCATATCAAGAACGCCGCCCTTGGCTCTTTCTTCCTTCTGGAGTTCCTTGAGCTCGCCCCAGAGCTTGTCTGTAGCTTCTGTAGGACCTTCAAGGAAAGACTGGTCGCCGTCATAAGGTGTGTAGTTTTTCTGAATGAAGTCTCTGACATCAATGTCGGACTCCCATTTGCCACCTGCAAAATTTGTCCATTCTTCTCTCATTACTGTAAAACCTCCGATAATGATAATTAATACTGAATTTTGTATATGACACAAAAAAATGCCGACTCAATTCCAAGCAGACGCCCGGTAAGGTCAGCTCCTTGAAAAAATCGTCATACATCCTTGTATTCTGTCATTTATTCACTTTTATAATCATATAACCAACACCATTAAAATAACACTTTTTAAGGGCGTTGTCAAGCATTTTGAGATACTTTTTACACCACTTTTTCACACTCAAAGCGCTATGGTAAATGAGTACAATTTTAGGGTATGAGGAACATTATTTTCAGCAGATTTTTTCCTGTATTTGTGCGGAATATTTTGTCATATGCCTGCTCTGCTGCACTGCGGCTTGAATCGTCCTCGTAAAGGTTCACAAGGAAGTCTGCCTCTACCAAAATTTGGTACGGCAAAGTATCAATATTTCCATAGGTGTGATGGTGTCCCACAAGGTAACAAACCTTGTCAATAAATGTTTTTTCGTAGCCGAGAGCAGCAAGCAACTTTTCAGCCTCGTGAGGACCTTCAAGTTCCTGATACTTTCCTGCAGACGAATTGTACTTTTCTTCGCTCACCTTTATGCCGATGTCGTGAACGATTGCGGAGATTTCAAGAAGCTCCTGATCGTCGGGCAAAAGATTTTCACTTTCACCGATTGTCTTTGCGAATGAATAAACCTTGAGAAAATGGTGAATTCTTTTCTTGTCACTTCCAAAATATTCAATCATAGCAGTTATAACCCTGTCGGTTTTCATATTATCACTCCTTACGGCGAGCCGCCGTACACTATTCGTGTAGATAGTTTTTTGTTTGTGCAATTCTGTAGGGGTAGCCTTGCGACCGCCGCCTGTGGCGGATAAAGGGAGCAAAGCGCTGTCTGAAATAACGAGCAATAGGCAGTACATTTATGTACAAAGCTTTGCGACTATATTTCAGACGGGAGGATTCGCACAAACAATCACTTTTTCATACTTCTTATATATGCAAATGTCTTTTCTTCACCCTCATCTCTCAGCATAACCAATAATTTTTCAAGCAAAGCCTCGGTGTTGGGGTGCATACGGTGTTTGCCTCTGATTCTGCAAAAATATGTAAACGGAGCGCCGTCCGTGTAATTTTTGCCGTTGTAGATTTTGCTTGCGGCAACTCGGTCGCAGAACATTTCGATAACATATTTTACAGGCATTTCAACATTTTCAATCTGCTTTGTCTTTGGGTTGTAATCGTTCCAGTATTCGTAATGGTGACGGTTTCTGCCCTTGTGATGCATCCACGCCTGTGAATAGCCGTACAGCTCTCTTTCCTTTTCATTGGGACTTCTCGTGCCCTGAAAATACTTTGCACCCGGAATAAATTCTGTAGGCGAATACTTTGACAAATCGTGTATTAATCCCTGTCTGAGAATTCCTGCCCTTGCACAGTTGGCAATTACCTTGTGCCTGTGACGGGTTATTGTTCTGAAATGTTTAATCGGATGTGCCATAATTATCACCATGAATTGTTAGTTTGGAAAATACAAAACATTCTCCGACTGTCATTTTACCACATTTCTCGCCGATTTAAAATAGCACTTGCAAGATTGTCGAAAAAAAGTTATAATATACAAAGGTTAAAATTTTGTAACCATTTAATGTTAAATTCTATAAGGATAGGTAATCTATGAAAAAGAAAATTTTCATTCTTTTACTTTGTGTTGTCCTCATTGCAACCTGCATATTATGCGGTGTGACGGGAATTTTCGGAAATGATTCTCAAAATTCTCCAAAACCGCAGACGCCCGATACGGCAGTAACCGAAAATATGACATTTCCGAGCACGGTCGATTCGCTCACATTAAAAGTAGGCGAATCAAAGCTTATTGAACTGTCATCCGAAAAAGCAAAATCCGTTACCAAATGGACAAGCTCGGACAGTAAAATTGTTACCGTTGATGACGGCGGAAGGGTTGACGCTCTCAAAGAGGGTACGGCTCTGATTTCTGCCATTTTAAAAGACAAATCAAAGTCGGAATTTCAGGTTACGGTGGCAAAATCAACCATGAAAAAACAGCAAAGCTACTCAACCTGTATAACGGCAAATCTTGACAAGCTTGAAAACAATAAGCGTAACACGGCAAAAAACCTGTACGCAATCAAGGTCAACCGCACGGCAAACTGCGTGACGGTTTACACATATGACGAAAAGGGCAAGTACACAATTCCCGTAAGGGCGATGATTTGCTCTACAGGTCTTGACAATTCGACAATCACAGGTGACTATACAATCGGAATCAAGTCCAAATGGCTTTTCCTTGTGGGCGATGTTTTCGGAAGATACATCAGCGGAATTTCGGGCGATTATCTTTTCCACTCCGTTCCCTACTACTCAATGAGCGAAGAAGATTTGGAGCTTGAGGAATTCAACAAGCTTGGCGAACAGGCATCACAAGGATGCGTAAGACTTGCGGTTTCGGATGCAAAGTGGGTTTATGACAACTGCCCCACAGGCACGAATGTAAGCATATATGACGACGCAGAAAATGCAGGCCCTCTCGGAAAACCGGGTGCAATCAAAATCACCGATTTCACCAACAAATGGGATCCGACAGACAGCAATAAAAAATGCCCGTATTCCAAAGCAACACCAATAATCAGCGGCGCAAACGATTACACAATCAAAAGCGGCGGCAAATTTTACGCCCTTGCAGGAGTAACAGCCGTTGACACCTGCGGCAACGACATAACTTCGAATATCGAAGTTTTCGGCAATGTGATAACCACCCGAAAAGGCAAGTACAAGGTAACATATTCAGTCACTGATGTGCTTAAAAGAACATCAAGCGTAACGATTACGGTAACGGTGCAATAAACACGGTGCGCCACTGTTCTCCGAGCGGAGCTTTTAAATTGAAAGTGGAAAATTGAAAATGGAAAATGAATGTCGGGAAGACGGCTTGCAAAATGCAAAACATCGTCTTCCCGACTGTTTTTTATATATGAAAGTTGTTGTTTATCTGTTGGGGCGGATATCATTCGCCCACAAGCAACGGCACAGACTATATATTAATACAAATTTTATAAATGCTGCAAAGCAACTGTAATAATGTATGGGCGAACCGTTACCATGTTGCACTTGACACCGTGTTCGCCCATACAGATTTGTACAAACATTGCATACCTACACTCGGGCATATTCACTCTCTCATTAACAAGACTGTCTTCCCGAAAGGACTGCGGTGGCACACCGCTGACCATAATTTTCAATTTTCCATTTTACATTTTCAATTAAAAAAGAATCTCCCGAACACGGCAAATGCCATATTCGGGAGAATTTTTTATTTATTCACATATTCACTTTGTACAAGCTTTAGCCAAAATTACTCGGCATCGGGAAGGCTTGCAAGCTTTTCAAGGTGAGCATACTTATCAGCAGCAACCTTTTCAGCCTTTTCAAAGAGTTTTTCTGCTCTTTCGGGGAATGAACGAGTGAGTGAGTTATAACGAACTTCGCCCATGATGAAGTCACGATATGATGCAGAAGGAGCTTTACCGTCAAGCATGAACGGATTCTTTCCTTCGTCTGCAAGACGAGGATCGTAACGGAAGATGTTCCAGTAACCTGCCTCAACAGCCTTTTTCTCCTCAAGCTGAGCAATGCCCATGCCACCCTTGATACCGTGGTTGATACACGGAGCGTAGCAGATTACGAGTGACGGACCGTTGTAGCTTTCAGCCTCAACCATAGCCTTGAGAACCTGATTGTTGTCAGCACCCATAGCGCACTGTGCAACATAAACATAGCCGTAGCTCATTGCAATAGCGGCGAGGTCTTTCTTCTTAACAGCCTTACCTGCGGCGGCAAACTGTGCAACCGAACCTACAGGAGTAGCCTTTGAAGCCTGACCGCCTGTGTTAGAATAAACCTCGGTATCGAATACGAGGATATTAACATTTTCGCCTGATGCGATTACATGGTCAAGACCGCCGAAGCCGATATCGTAAGCCCAGCCGTCACCGCCGAAGATCCACATTGACTTCTTAGCGAGTTCGTCCTTGTCAACGAGTGTTTTCTTAACAAGTTCGCCAACCTTTGCATCCTCTGTGTTCTTTTCGAGTTCAGCGATAAGAGCGTCTGTTGCAGGACGGCTTGAAGTTGAATCTGTTACTGTGTCGAGATAGTTCCGGCAAGCTGTCTTGAGGTCAGCGCTGTCTGTATCCTTCTGAATACCCTCAACATACTCGATAAGTCTGTTGCGGATAGCCTTCTGACCGAGAGCCATACCAAGACCAAACTCTGCGTTATCTTCAAAGAGTGAGTTCTGCCAAGCAGGACCGTAACCCATCTTATTCTTTGTATAAGGTGTTGCAGGAGCAGACGCACCCCAAATTGATGAACAGCCTGTTGCGTTAGCGATAAACATTCTGTCACCGAAAAGCTGTGTAACAAGCTTTGCATACGGTGTTTCACCGCAGCCTGCGCAAGCGCCTGAGAATTCAAGCAACGGCTGTTTGAACTGACTGCCCTTAACTGTAGTGAACTTGAACTTCTCGTGAACTTCAGGCTTATCTTCAAGTGTGAGAGCGTAGTCAAATACTGCCTGCTTAGGACGCTGTGAGTCGATTGACTGCATTGTGAGAGCCTTAGCGCCCTTCTTACCCGGACAAACCTGAGCACAAGCGCCGCAACCCGTACAGTCGAGTGTTGAAACTGTCATTACAAAGTTGAGGTCCTTGAGTCCCATCATCGGGAGGCTCTTTGTGCCTTCGGGAGCTTTTGCAAGCTCATCGGCTGTCATGGCAACAGGACGGATTACAGCGTGAGGACATACGATTGCACATCTGTTACACTGAATACAGTTTTCAGGATTCCATTCGGGAACATCAACTGCGATACCTCTCTTTTCATAAGCGGCAGAACCGTTAGGAGCAGTACCGTCAACATGATCCATAAATGTTGAAACAGGGAGCTTGTTACCCTTATATGCATTTACAGGCTTGAGGATTTCGTTTACATACTCAACGAGAGCACCATTACCCTCTGCCTTGTCGGCAACTGAATTATCAACAGCGTTAGCCCAATCAGCAGGAATTTCAACCTTTTTGAGGTCTTCCATACCACGGTCAATAGCGGCGTAGTTCATATCTACGATAGCCTGACCTTTCTTCATGTATGACTTCTTAGCGGCAGCCTTCATAAGCTCCTTAGCCTTGTCGGCAGGAATGATATCTGCAATCTTGAAGAATGCTGACTGAAGAACCGTGTTGATACGACCGCCAAGACCGATTTCCTTACCAATCTTGATACCGTCAATTGTGTAGAAGTTGATGTGTCTTTCAGCGAGAATCTTCTTCATCTTACCCGGGAGACGCTCGGAAAGCTCTTCTGTATCCCATGGGCAGTTAAGAAGGAATGAACCGCCTTCTTTAAGGTCATCAACAATATCGTACTTGTCAACATAAGACGGATTGTGACAGGCAACAAAGTCTGCCTTTGAAATGTAGTATGTTGACTTAATAGGAGTTTTACCGAAACGAAGGTGAGAAACCGTAAGACCGCCCGACTTCTTTGAGTCATATGCAAAGTAGCCCTGAGCGTACATATCGGTGTTATCGCCGATAATCTTGATTGAGTTCTTGTTAGCACCGACAGTACCGTCAGCACCAAGACCCCAGAACTTACAGCTGTGTGTACCCTTCGGAGTTGTATCGGGATTTTCAACAATCGGAAGTGAGAGGTTTGTAACATCATCAACAATGCCGATTGTAAATCTTCTCTTAGGTGTTTCGCTTTCAGCGTTTCTGTAAACAGCGATGATGTCGCCGGGTGTTGTATCCTTTGAGCCAAGACCGTATCTGCCTGTGTAAACCTTTACACCTGCAAAGTCCGAACCGTTGATAGCGGCAAGAACATCAAGATAAAGAGGTTCGCCGATTGAACCGGGTTCCTTTGTTCTGTCAAGAACAGAGATTGTCTTAACAGTCTTAGGAAGCTCTCTGAGCATATAGTCGGCAACGAAAGGTCTGTAAAGGTGAACTTTAAGAAGACCGACCTTTTCGCCTGCGGCATTGAGGTAATCAACAACTTCTTCCGTACAGTCACAGACAGAACCCATAGCAACGATAACATGCTCTGCATCCTCTGCACCGTAGTAGTTGAACGGCTTGTAGTCAGTGCCGATTTTAGCATTAACCTTGTCCATGTACTTAACAACAACTTCGGGAACTGCGTCATAATACTTGTTACAAGCTTCTCTTGCCTGGAAGAAGATATCGTCGTTCTGAGCAGTACCTCTTGTTACAGGATGCTCAGGGTTAAGAGCACGACGACGGAAAGCCTCAACTGCATCCCAGTTAAGCATATCGGCGAGGTCTGCGTAATCCCACTCCTCAATCTTCTGAATTTCGTGAGAAGTTCTGAAACCGTCAAAGAAATGAAGGAAAGGAACTCTGCCTTCAATAGCTGCAAGGTGAGCAACAGCGGCAAGGTCCATACATTCCTGAGGATTGTTTGAACAAAGCATTGCATAACCTGTCTGACGGCAAGCGTAGATATCTGAGTGGTCACCAAAAATAGAAAGTGCGTGGCTTGTGAGCGCACGGGCTGATACATGAATAACGCCCGGAAGGAGCTCGCCTGCCATCTTGTACATATTCGGAATCATAAGGAGCAGGCCCTGTGATGCTGTGTAAGTTGTGGTCAAAGCACCTGCTGCGAGTGAGCCGTGAACAGCACCTGATGCGCCGCCCTCCGACTGCATTTCCGTTACCTGAACCTGTCTGCCGAAAAGGTTCTTTGCACCCTGTGCCGAGAACTTGTCGGTAAGGTCAGCCATTACGGAAGAAGGTGTGATAGGATAGATAGCCGCAACATCGGTAAACGCATAAGAAACATGAGCTACTGCGCTGTTACCATCCATAGTTTTCATTTTTCTTGCCAATGGAATCGTCCTCCTTTTTAATCAAAGCGGCAAAGGAAATGATGCCGCATAAATTTTCGATACCCGTTAATTACGCACCGTAAATCAACAAGCGGTACGGATACTTTGTATCATCTTAAATTTTATCACTTAAACACCGATTTGTAAAGTGTTTTACACAAGAAATTCAAAGCAGGATATATATTTTTGTTTCGTTTTTTACAAAAAAGTTTTTTATATTTACTTGTTCCTGTCAAAATACTTTGTTATTGATTTTTTAAAAATCAATAACAAAGGTTTTGGTTATTTGTACAAACGGTTGCAATGCTACGCTCGGGCATAATATGTTTTTTACATTACAAACTGTCTGCCCGAATTGGGAACGGCGGCTCGCCGTAATTTTTAATTTATAAATGCTTTATCGCTTCGCTTAAATCCGTACACAAAAAATCAATCATCGGTTTAATTTCGTCTGTCGGCTCTGACAAATCGGGAACCATAACCGTGGTCATACCTGCGGCATGTGCGGATTTTATGCCGTTAATGCTGTCCTCAAACGCAACGCAGTCCACCGGCTCAAGCCCGAGCTTCTTTGCGGCAATCAGAAAAACTTCGGGATTGGGCTTGCCGTTTTTAACATCATCACCGCACACGAATGCGTCAAATTTATCATAGAGATTGATTTTCTTCATAATCTTCAAAGCCGTTTGTGACGAGGTTGAAGTTGCAAGCGAAATTTTACAACCGACTGATTTTAAATAATCAAAAATTTCGTACAAGCCCTTTTTTACAGGCACACCGTTCTTTTCGATACGCTTAAAATAGCGGATTCTCGACTCCGCCTTGTAAGCAGGATAGTCAAAATCATCGCCGTAAACCGACTTGTAATATTCGTAGGAATCCTCACTGCGAAGTCCGATTGTCTTTTTGAAAATGTCAAGATTAAACTCTTTGCCGTCCTCATCAAGCATTTCCTGCCAGATTGAATAAACAAGCCTTTCGCTGTCAATCATAAGCCCGTCCATATCAAAAACTGCGCCCTTAAACATAAAACCGCCCCTTTTTTCGCTTTTAAGTCTGTATATAATAGCATATTTTACAAAAAAAGACAAATCGGTTGTAATTGCGACAAAGTTATGATATAATCGTTTGAATGGTCTGTGAAAAATATAAATTTGAGGGTGAGGAAATTTTATGGCAACATCAATTTATGCAAAACCTATTAAGGCAAAAACGATTCTGAAGTTCACTTTGCCAACCGTTCTTATGATGGTTTTTATGTCACTTTACACAGTTGTTGACGGAATCGTTGTTGCGAACTGTGTCGGAAGTGACGCATTGTCCGCAATCAATATTGTATATCCGTTCACGCTCGTATTTATGGCTGTGGGCTTAATGTTTTCAACAGGCTCAAATGCTATAATCGCAAAGAAAATGGGAGAAGGCAAACAGGAGGAAGCAAACCGACTTATGTCCGGTGTTGCAATCACGGCAACGGTCATTTCTGTTATCATTGCTGTGCTGTTCACAATTTTTGCCGAACCTATGTACATGATGTTCGGCTCAAACGAAAAAATTCTCCCCTACTGCATTGACTACGGCAGCGTTATGATTCCGTATGGCTTTGTAATGTGCTGGCAGATGCTCAACCAATCGTACCTTGTAACAGCAGACAAGCCACATATCATGCTTGTTTTCTCGATACTGTCGGGTTGCACAAACATTGTGCTTGACATTCTTTTTATGGCTGTGTGGGATTTTGGAATAATCGGTGCAGGACTCGGCACAATCATCGGAATGGCTGTGGGTGCAATTCCGCTTTTGCTCTTTTTCAACAAAAAGCAGACTCTGCACTTTGGCAAGCCTGAATTCAAGGTAAGTGAAATCCTCTTTGCTATGGCAAACGGCTCGTCAGAAGCTGTGACAAATCTTTCAACAGCCGTGACAACAGCGCTGTTCAACATTCAGATGATGCACTTTGCAGGCGCAAAAGGCGTTGCGGCTATAAGTGCTATTTTGTACATTCACTTTATTTTCACTGCGGTTTCGTTTGGATTCACTTCGGGAGTTTCACCCGTCATCAGCTTTAACTACGGCGCACAAAATCACGAAAAACTGCAAAAGCTGTTCAAATTATGCATAAAAATCACGCTGATAATTTCGGTTGCAATGATTACGGCATCTGAATTTTTTGCAGAACCGCTTGTCGGAATTTTCTCGGCAGGCAACGAAAAAATTCAGCAGATTGCACTCAGCGGATTCAGAATTTTTGCAATAAATTATCTGTTGTGCGGAATGAATATTTTCGCATCGGGACTTTTCACCGCACTCAACAACGGCAAGATTTCAGCCGTAATTTCAGTTGCAAGAACACTTGTTTTCGAGTGTGCCGCAATGCTGATTTTGCCGATGTTTATAGGCATAAACGGTGTATGGTCGGCATTGCCCGTTGCAGAATTGTGTGCCGTTGCAATTTCCGTAACATTTATAATTGCCAATGCAAAAAAATACCATCTGGTCGGTGTACCACCGCACCCCGTTCGTGCAGACAGTTTGTGATATCAAAAACATATTATGCCCAAGTGTAGCATTGTAACCATTTGTACAAATAAACGCAAAAAATCCGAGCATCAAAACAATGCTCGGATAATTTTTTACAACAATTAAAGTTCAATTAAAATCGAAATCAGATTGCACGAACTCTGATTACGCCGTCAACTGCTGCGATTTTTGCAAGGTCATCTGCACCGGCGCCTGCAACATCAATAATTGTGTAAGCATAGTCGCCACGGCTCTTTGAAAGCATATTTTCAACATTGCCGCTGATCTGTGTGAGAACCTTCTTGAGAAGCTCGGGAACATTCTTGTGAGCAACGCAGAAACGGGTATCGTCAGCATTTGTTCTTGCAAGTGAAATTGCAGGATAGTTTACGGAGTTGATGATGTTACCGTTCTCGAGATACTCCTTAACCTGATCACAAGCCATAACAGCACAATTTTCTTCACTTTCGGGAGTTGATGCACCGAGGTGTGGGAGGCAGATAATATTCTCTTCACCGAGAATATCGTCTGTTCCGAAGTCTGTAACATACTTAGCAACCTTACCGCTCTTAACAGCCTCAAGAACAGCTGTTGAATTAACAAGACCGTCACGGCTGAAGTTGAGAATACGAACACCGTCTTTCATCTTGGCAATCATATCGGCATCAACCATATCTCTTGTGTCGTCAGTAAGCGGAACATGGATTGTGAGGTAGTCGCAATTTACCATGACATCTTCTGCGCTCTTCATGAGCTTAACTGTAGGAGCAAGCTTGAGAGCGTTGCCAACAGACATAAACGGGTCAAAGCCGATTACATTCATACCGAGAGCAACAGCGGCATTTGCAACAAGAATACCGATTGCTCCAAGACCGATAACACCGAGAGTCTTGCCCTTGATTTCGGGGCCGACGAACTGACTCTTGCCCTTTTCAACCATCTTACCGACAGCTGCACCGTTGCCCTTGAGAGTCTTTGCCCATTCATAACCCTCAATAACCTTACGATTTGAAATAAGAAGTCCTGCGATAACAAGCTCCTTAACAGCGTTTGCGTTAGCACCCGGTGTATTGAAAACAACAATGCCCTGCTCGCTGCACTTATCCTTAGGAATGTTGTTTGTGCCTGCGCCTGCTCTTGCAATTGCAAGAAGGTTGTCGGCAAATTCCATATCGTGCATTGCGGCACTTCTTACAAGAACTGCGTCAGGGTTCTGAACATCGTCACCGTATTTATAGTTATCACCGAGACGGCTTGTGCCGATAGCGGCGATTTTGTTTAATGTAAGAATGTTATACATCAAAATCAATCCTTTTTAATTTTTTATTTTAAGAATTTACAATAACAGGCGAACAGCGTTCGCCCGTTATATCATAATATTCAATAATTACTTGTTTTCAGCCTCGAACTTCTTCATAAACTCAACGAGTTTTTCAACGCCCTCATAAGGCATAGCGTTGTAGATTGAAGCTCTCATACCGCCGACTGTGCGATGGCCCTTGATATTAACAAGACCGTTTTCAGTAGCCTCTTTAACGAATTTAGCGTCAAGGTCAGCGTCACCTGTAACGAACGGAACATTCATAAGCGAACGATCCTCGGGAACAACAGTACCCTTGAAAAGCTCTGAAGAATCGAGGAAACCGTAGAGAAGGTCAGCCTTCTTCTTGTTGATTTCATACATCTTATCAAGACCGCCAACCTCGTTCTTAATCCACTCGAGAACAAGCTTTGCAATGTAGATTGTGTAGCAAGGCGGTGTGTTGAACATTGAACCGTTGTCAGCGTGAGTTTTCCAGTTAAGCATTGTAGGAGTGATATCCATAGCGTTGCCGATAAGATCCTCACGAACGATAACAACCGTAAGACCTGCCGGAGCCATGTTCTTCTGTGCGCCTGCATAGAGAACGCCGAACTTTGAAACATCAATCGGTCTTGAAAGAATACAGGAAGAAATATCTGCAACGAGCGGAACATCACCTGTGTCGGGAAGCTCGTGATAAACAGTACCGTAAATTGTGTTGTTCATGCAAATGTAGAAATAGTCAGCGTCCTTTGTGAATGTTGAAGGATCAAGCTTTGGAATGTATGTGAATGTCTTGTCAGCCGATGAAGCAACAACATTAGCCTGACCGTAACGGGCAGCCTCTGCATGAGCCTTTTTAGCCCACTGACCTGTAATAACATAATCAGCCTTACCGCTCTTTGTCATAAGGTTCATAGGGATAGCCGCAAACTGTGTTGACGCACCGCCCTGAAGGAAAAGAACCTTGTAGTTGTCAGGAATGTTCATAACCTCTCTCAAAAGAGCCTCGGCACCCTCGATGATTGTACCGTAAATTTTTGAGCGGTGTGACATTTCCATAACGCTCTGACCACTGCCTTCGTAGTCGAGCATTTCTGCCGCTGCTTTTTTAAGCACAGACTCAGGCAGCATTGAAGGACCTGCCGAAAAATTATATACTCTTGCCATTTCTGATATCTCCCTTTTTAAAGAAAATTTAAAAATATAGTTGTAAAAATAAATACATTTAAATTATACGCTTTTAGCACGCTAAAGTCAATAAATTCATAGCACTAAAGCATAAAAAACGAAAAATTTCGTGATTCTGTTGTGCAAATTAATCAGCCAAGCTTAATTTTGCCGATGCAACCAACGATTTCATCCCTCATACGCTCAGCCTCTTTACGAGCGGCAACGGCAAAGTCATCTTCTGTAAGTCCCTGCTTTTTCCAAGCACACATAATGCCACGGCTTGAGTTGATAATTGCACCAAGACCGTTTTCGTCAAATGCGTTTTTAACATCATCGGCACCGCCGCCCTGAGCACCGTAACCGGGAACAAGGAAGAATGTGTGCGGAAGTTTTGCTCTCATTTCACCGAGCTGTTCGGGATATGTTGCACCCACAACTGCACCTACTGCCGAATAGCCATGCTTACCCATAAGGTCTTCGCCCCAGCCTTCGCACATCTTGCCCATATGCTCATAAACGCTCTCATTTGTTTCAAGCTTCATATCCTGAAGTTCGCCCGAGCTTGGGTTTGAAGTTTTTACAAGAACAAAAATGCCCTTGTCGTCCGAATCGCAAATTTTTGCAAGCGGCTTGATACCGTCTGTTCCGAGGTAGCCGTTTACCGTGAGTGCGTCTGCACCGAATGCGTCAATACTTTCGCCTGCAACATCTGTATGACCGAGGTGTGCCGTAGCATATGCCTCCATAGTTGTGCCGATATCGTTACGCTTGCCGTCTGTGATAACGAACATACCCTTTGACTTTGCATAAGCGATTGTGTCACAAAGAGCCTTAACACCCTGCCAGCCGTACATTTCATAATATGCAGCCTGTGGCTTTACGGCAGGAACAATATCATAAAGTGCGTCAATAAGCGCCTTGTTGAATTCAAAAAGTGCAGCAGCCGCACCCTCAAGCGTCTTGCCGTACTTTTCAAAGCATTTTGTTTTGATTGATTCGGGAACATAGTCAAGCTTAGGGTCAAGACCTGCAACCGTAGGATTCTGCATCTTTACAATATTTTCGATAAGTCTGTCAAATGCCATAGTGATTCTCCTCATTTTTTTGTTATTCTGTAGTGGCGAATTATTATTTTTTAGCTGTTGATAATATCATAAAGTTCATTTGAGAACTTGTAATAATCCTGTCTGTCCTCTTTTACGAACTGAATTGCAGGACGGGGATGTGTGTTGTACTGACCTGTGAGAAGGTACGGAATATCGTAACCCCACTTAACGCCCTCAGCCTTAAACTTGTGGGTGTACTCCTCAATGATTTTGAGAATAGGAGCAACCTGATACTTCGGGTTCTTGAGGAAACCGAGAAGAAGTTCAAGCGCACAGTTGCCTGCGCCTCTGCCCATGCCGTCAACGGTTGCGTCAAGGTAGCTGACGCCCTGAGTCATAGCCTCAATTGTGTTGGCAAAAGCAAGCTGCTGGTTGTTGTGAGCGTGAATACCGACCGACTTGCCGTGCTTGTCGGCAATTGAGCAGTAAAGGTCTGCAAGTCGTCTTGACTCCTCGGGATAGAGTGCGCCGTAGCTGTCAACAATGTAGAAAGCGTTTACGGGAGTTTTGCCGAGAGTTTCAAGAGCCGCAGTAATATCCTCGGTTCTTGCCTTTGAAACAGCCATAATATTGATTGTTGTTTCGTAGCCCTTCTTTGCGGCGTCCTCAATCATTTCAACAGCCGCAGGAATTGCGTTGATGTATGTTGCAATTCTGATGAGGTCAATCGGGCTGTCCTTCTTTGCGATAATATCCTTCTTAAAATCTGTTCTGCCGACATCAGCCATAACAGCGATTTTAAGAGAAGTCTTGTTGTCGCCTACAATTTTTCTGATATCTGCATCGTTACAGAATTTCCACTTACCGAAATCTTCTTCGTTAAAGATTTCCTTTGATGCCTTGTAGCCGAATTCCATATAATCAACACCGGCTTTAACATTTGCATTGTAAAGAGCCTTGATAAATTTGTCGTCAAATCTGAAATCGTTACAAAGACCGCCGTCACGGATTGTTGCATCTACTACTCTGATATCCTGTCTTACCGACAGGAGGTCGCCTTTCTGTGCCATAATTTTACTCCTTTATGTTAAAGTTTATATTAAATTAAATTTATTTGGTGAGCGAACACGGCGAGCCGCCGTCCCCAATTCGTGCAGACAGTTTGATAAATAAAAAACATTTATGCCCGAGCGTAGTACAGCTACCGTTTGCACAATTTTAATCGTATCAACATCTACAATTAAAACAAACTCAATCTTCAAAAACTACCTTACCGCCGAGGATTGTCTTTTTGACTTTACCTGTGAGGGTTCTGCCTTTAAACGGGGTGTTTTTGCTTTTGCCGTGAAGTTTACCAGCATCAACTGTCCATTCTTCATCGGGATTTATAAGAACAACATCGGCATTTGCACCGACTGAAAGTGTGCCTGCGTTGATTTTCAAAATCCTTGCAGGATTAACACTCATCTTCTCAACAAGCTGTGAAAGCGTCATTCTGCCTGTCTTAACCAAGTATGTGTTGCAGACCGCAAACGAGGTTTCCATGCCGATTGAACCGTTGGGGGCTTTTACAAAATCAGCCTTTTCCTCGGGTGTGTGCGGTGCGTGGTCGGTTGCTATGGCATCAAGTGTGCCGTCACAAAGCCCGTTGATAATCTCGTCAACATCAGCCTGAGTTCTGAGAGGCGGATTCATTCTGTAATCAGCGTCACCTCTTAAAAGCTCCCTGTCCGTGAGCGAAACATAATGCGGAGCGGTTTCGGCGGTCACCTTAACACCTCTCCTTTTGGCATCACGGATAAGTGCAACGCTTGTTTTGGTGCTGACATGGCAGATATGAATAGGCTCGTTAAGAGCGGCGGCAAGTGCAATTTCTCTTGCAGTTCCGCAGTCCTCGGCACCGGCAGGGATTCCCTTGACACCGAGCTTTTCCGAAACCTCGCCCTCGTTAATTTTACCGCCGTCGGCAAGAAACAAGTCCTCGCAATGTGCGACAATTGTCATGCCGAGCTTTGGAGCTTTTTTCATTGCGTCACTCAAATACTTTGTGTTTTCAACAGGTCTGCCGTCATCGGTAAGTGCTATTGCACCTGCACTTTTCACAGCGTCAATGTCTGTGGGTTCTTCGCTTTTAAGCCCCTTGGTAACGCTTGCCGCAACATAAACACGGCTGTCGGCGTCTTTAGCTTTGTCAAGAATATACTTTACAATTTCGGGGCTGTCGGTTGTCGGGTTGGTGTTAGGCATTGCAAGCAGGCTTGTAACACCGCCTGCGGCAGCCGCCTTGCATCCCGTGATAATATCCTCTTTGTGAGTCTGACCGGGATCACGAAGATGCACATGCATATCAACAAATCCCGGAACGGCACAAAGACCGTCTGCGTCAATAATCTCTCCGTCTGATGTAATGCCGCTGCCAATTTCGGCAATCACACCGTCCTTTATGAGAATATCTGTTTTTTCGTTAAGCTTGTCGGCAGGGGAAACAACCACTGCGTTTTTAATTAGCATTTCCATGTTTTTCCTCCGTTAAGAAAAGAAATTATCTTCTCTTGTTTCTGTTTGCAGGGCGGTGATTCTGCTGGGGGCGGCGGTCGGTTCTGCTGTGAACCTGAACAAGTCCGTCACTTTCGCCTCTTTCGGCACGCATTCTTGCACGCTCTGCCTTTTGTCTTTCTCTCTCTCTTCTCTCTTCCTCTGCCTTTTTGCGTTTGGCAATCGCACGCTTATGCTTTATCATTATTGAAACATTCTTGCAGAAATATCCGCAGTGAATGCCAAAATTCTTAACTCCGCCTGCAAAGCCCCTGAGAGCGTTACCGATGTTTTTGCCTACATTGGCAAGAACCTCTTCCGTTGACCGTTTATCATTCGGTTCACCCTCGGTTTCTTTATTATTCTCTTTTTCAAGAGCGTTCTGCTTTACGGTTTCTGCTTTTCTTTCAACCTCGCCGATAACATCAACGTCCTCGGCATCTCTGAGGTCTGAGCTTTTGATAACCCCCATTGACTTTTTGGGAGCTTCGTCAAAAAAGTCATAACCGCTGTCAAACTTGTTTTTCTTAGCCTTTGCCCTTACAAGCTCCTCGTCATCAACCTCTTCCCCGGTTTCCTCCTCGGGATCGTCACTGCCAAAAATGATGTTTGCGTACTCGTCGACCTTTTTTTCAAGCGGATGCTTTTGTTCGGAAACCTCCTCGGTTTCTTCAACATCGGCATCGTCCTCACGGTCGATATCGTCAGGCTCGCTTGTTTCAAAAAGATCGTGTTCGGGTTCGGGGATAACGAGTGTAGGACCCGACGAAGAGCTTATGTCCTCGTATTTTTCAGGTGTTTCTGCGTTATCTTTTTCGTTTTCGTCAATTTTTTCGGGTTCAGTCTCTGAGGTATCTGCTGCGGTAGGCTCCTTTTTTTTTTCGTCCTCCGTGCTGTTTTCCTCGTAACCGTAGTTGTTTTTATATGCCTCACGCTCAAGCTCACTCTTGTAAGCCTTTGCGGAGTTGATTATCTCGTCAATTTCTTTTTCCTTGGCATCATCCGTGTCATAACCAAAGTTTGAATACTCACTTGTAATTTCTTCCGGTTCTTCCATATTTTCGATTATCGGCTCGGGAGCATATCTTCTGTCCGGCAAAGCCGGTTCTTCTTCAACTTCTTCCGCATATCTCTGCTTTTTCTTTGAGCGTTTATCGGGCTTTTCGGGAGAATCGTCGAAATTGTCAATGTCGTAGTCCGTACCCTTTTCACCGAGTTTATACTTGACTGCAAGCTCCTCAAGAATAGCGTTATTCTTCTTAGCCTTTTTATGCTTTCTGATTCTCACGGCAAAAATTATGATGAGAACAATCAAAATAAGGATAACAACACCGCCGCCGATGATTATGTACGGAATAAATCCCTTTGAAAACGGCAGGTCGCTGAATTTTACCGAAGATACAATTTTGGAAAAAGTATCGTAGTCAACGGTTGTAACATCACCCTCTGTTCTCTGCATTGTGATATTAATGTTCATACCGTCATAAACCGTGTTGGCAACAAAGGTTTTCACATCGCCCTTACTGCTCTGAGCAGTTGCGTCAAACACAAGCCACACAACTTTTTCTTTTTGGTCGGGAGTACAGCTCCGATACTCGTCGGAATTAAGAAAATTGTTGCGTATATTTGAAAGCTCGCTTGAAGAAAGCTGAGCATAGTTGCCGACATTCTCGCTGCTCTCATTTTTTGTCATTGTCACGGTCAGAATAACCGATGACATATTATCCATACCCTGAAGATAGATATTTCCGTTCTGAAAGGTTTTCATTGTTGTGTCATAATCAAGACCGAAAACGGAAAAATATTTATCTGTGCTTTTACTGTCCCTTGTAACAGCGCTCATACCGTCAGGCATTGAAAGCGTCATATCGTCAATCTGCGGAATCTCGTAATCTTTTGTTGCGCCCGAACAGGCAAAAATACCGCAAAATACCGTTACGGCACAAATTGCAAGCGTTACAGCTCTTTTAAAAACAGTTTTCATCATGTCCGTATATTCCCCCGAAACTAAATTAGATTCATCAATACTGCTTTTTAGAATGTATATCTAATTAATTATACATAATCTGTCAAAAAAATACAAGGTTTTTACCGCTGAAATTTGAAAACAAGAGTACCCTATTCGTGAATGCAGTATGATATTAAAGAACATATTACGCCTGAGCGTGCATAAAATTGAAAATTGAAAATGGAAAATGGAAAATTATGGTCGGGAAGACAATTCGCAAGAATGCAAAACATTGTCGCCCGACTGTTTTTGTATATTTTCGGTATATACGGAAGTTGTTGCAAAACTGTATGTACGGATATATCCGCCTGCAGATAACCACGCAAAGATTTGTACAAATTAAAATTATATAAATAAACATTCGCTTTCATATAAAACAAAAATTGCATCAATGCCGTATCGGGCATCAATGCAATTTCTTTATCTGACTATCTTCTCGAATTGACTGCGGTGGCACACCGCCAACCGAAATTTTACATTTTCAATTTTCAATTTTCAATTAAATACAATACCGCCGTTTATTCTACAGTAACCGACTTAGCAAGGTTCTTTGGCTTATCGGGATCAATACCTCTGTTGATTGATGTGTAATAAGCAAGAATCTGGAGCGGAACAACCGCTGTAATCGGCATAAGAAGCTCGTCTGTATGCGGAATTTCGATAACATAATCCGCAACACCGTCCTTGAGTTCTCTTGCACAGGCGTCTGTACAAACAAGAATAACCTTTGCACCTCTTGACTTAACCTCAACAACATTGCTGATTGTCTTGGGGATAATACCTGTCTGAGTTGCAACGGCGATAACCGGAACATCCTCGTCAATAAGCGAAATTGTGCCGTGCTTCAACTCGCCTGCGGCGTAGCTTTCTGAGTGAATGTACGAAACCTCTTTGAGCTTGAGTGAACCCTCCATTGAAAGGGCATAGTCAAGACCTCTGCCTATGTAAAGCAAGCTGTCGGTTGCAACAAGCTTTGTGGCAACGAACTTGCAGGTATCCTCGCAGTTGTCAATTACATACTGAACTGCCTCAGGCATTTTTGTAAGAGCCGAAACAAGTCGCTTGCACTCGGCTGTGCTGATGGTTTCCTTTGCAAGAGCAAGCTCAAAGGCAAAGAGATACATAACGGAAAGCTGTGTGATGTATGCCTTTGTTGACGGAACGGAAATTTCGGGACCTGCGAGTGTGTAGATGAGCATATCCGCCTCACGGGCAATTGAACTGCCCTTTGCGTTTACGATTGCAAGAGTTTTTGCACCCTTCTGCTTTGCAAGACGCATTGCGGCAAGGCTGTCGGCTGTTTCGCCCGACTGTGAAATGATGATTACAAGGTCGCCCTCGCCTACAATCGGATTTCTGTAACGGAACTCGGACGCAATGTCAACATTTACGGGAACTCTTGCGAGATCCTCAATAACATACTTGCCGACCATACCTGCGTGCATGGCAGTACCGCAGGCAACAATTGTGATATTTTTGAAATTCTTGATTGTTTCCGTTGTGATGCCGCATTCCTCAAGAAACGGAAGTCCCTCTTTGATTCTCGGCATAATCGTTGTTCTGATAGCCTCGGGCTGTTCGTTGATTTCCTTAATCATAAAGTGCGGATAACCGCCCTTTTCGGCAGCCTCCATATCCCAGTCGGCTGTCTGAAGCTCCTTTTCAATCGCATCAAGGTGTTCGTCAACGAACGAAACACCGTCAGGTGAAAGTGTTACGATTTCATCATGATCAAGAAGATAATAATCCCTTGTGTACTGAAGAATTGCGGGAACATCGGACGCAATAAAGCACTCGCCTTCTGCAACACCTACGATAAGAGGACTTTCACGGCGAACCGCAAAAACTCTGTCGGGGAAATCCTTGAACATAATTCCGAGTGCAAACGAACCCTTAAGCTCAGCCATTACACTGTCGATTGTTTCAAGAGGATTTCCGTTGTATTTATAGTCGAGGAGCTGAGCAACAACCTCTGTATCTGTGTCGCTGAGGAAGGTTCTTCCCTTTGAGATGAGGAAGTCTTTAAGCTCCATATAGTTTTCAATAATACCGTTGTGAACGATTGTAACCCTTGTACCGCTGTGTGGATGTGAGTTTACATCCGAAGGCTCGCCGTGGGTTGCCCAACGGGTGTGACCTATGCCGACATGACCTTTCGGAGTGCCGACCTCTGCAAGCTTATTCTTTAAGTCCTGAAGCTTACCCTTGGTCTTTACGGTCTTGATTTCTCCGTTATCAAAAACCGCAATACCTGCCGAGTCATAGCCTCTGTATTCAAGCTTTGTGAGAGCATTAACAAGCACCTCACTGCAATCCTTAGGTCCTACATAACCTACAATACCGCACATAAAATTTCTCCTTTTCGGTTAATCATTGACCTTGTGGCAAAAAGTAGGTACAAGTTCTGCCAAAAGTTCAACTGTCTTTTCACTGTCATTGTTTTCTGCGGTCTTTTTGAGAACCTCAAGCTTTGACAGCATATCTGTTTCGTCTATTTTAATTTGATTTCCTATGAAAATTTTCTTGTTCTGTGTTGACTTAAGACCTTCTTCGTCCATAAGAAGCTCCTCAAAAAGCTTTTCACCCGGACGAAGTCCCGTAAAGATAATCGGAACATCTTTGTACGGAACCTTACCGTACATTCTGATAAGGTTCTCGGCAAGGGTTGTAATCTTGACGGGAGCACCCATATCAAGAACAAAAATCTCACCGCCCTTTGCCATTGCACCTGCCTCAAGAACAAGCGAAACAGCCTCGGGAATAGTCATAAAATATCTGATAATATCGGGATGTGTTACGGTAACGGGCGCACCGTTTTCAATCTGACGGCGAAACAGCGGAATAACCGAGCCGTTTGAGCCGAGAACATTACCGAATCTTGTTGTTACAAATTCGGTATCGGTGCTGTGCTGCGCCTTGTACTGAATAATCATCTCACACGCACGCTTTGTTGCGCCCATAACATTTGTCGGATTAACAGCCTTGTCGGTTGAAATCATAACAAACTTCTTTGCCTTGTACTTTTCTGCAAGGGTTGCAACATTGAATGTGCCGAAGATGTTGTTCTTTACAGCCTCCTCGGGAACGGTTTCCATAAGCGGAACATGCTTGTGAGCGGCAGCGTGGAATACGAGTTCGGGGCGATATGTCTTGAAGATAAGCTCCATTTTGTCGTAATCACGAACCGATGAAATAAGCGTTACAAGGTTAAGCTTTGTGCCGTATTCAAGCACAAGCTCCTGCTGAATGTCATATGCGTTGTTTTCGTAGATATCAACAATGATGATTTGTTTTGGATCATTCTTTGCAATCTGTCTTACAAGCTCACTGCCGATTGAACCGCCGCCGCCTGTAACAAGACAAACCTTTCCGTTGATAAGGTCATGAATCTCCTTTCGGTCAAACTCAATGGGTTTTCTGCCGAGAAGATCCTCAATCTTGATTTCCTTTGCCTGTGAAATAAGCTGTGTATGCCCGTCATCAAACAAAAGCTCGCCGAGATAAGGGATAATCTTGATTTTGCACTCTGTTGCGGAACAGTAGTCAAGAATCTTCCTCTTCTCATCTTCCTCACATGACGGAACTGCAACAATAATATTGTCTATGCGGTATTCATCACATATTTTAACAATTTCGGGACAGGTTCCGACAATGGGGATTCCTTCGATTTTCTGATTCAGCTTTTTCAAATCATCATCGACAAAGCATACCGGAATGATGCTTTTTGAAGGATTATTAACATCATTCTGCTCTTTCGCATTGTGAATTTCACGAACAATCATTCTGCCGGCATTGCCTGCGCCCACAATAAGGGTGCGCTCTCCGCCCTCTGCCCTTCCTGCCTCGGTAAGGTCAAGAAAAGCCCTTCTGAAAACAAAACGGAATGCAAGAATTCCGACAAGGGCTATTGCGAAATGTACTATACAAAAAATCTTTCTCTGCGGAATCTGCAAAAACAACGAGATTACAAAGCCGAGCGTAAACCCCGAAAAGACGGCAATTCCGCACACCATATAGTCCTTTGCGTTAAAGTATCGCCACAATTTTGAATATGTTCCGCTTATATAAAGCGTAAACAGACACATGACAAGATCAATAACAATATAGCTCAACAAGCCTTTGCTTGAAGCAGCACCTATGTAGCCGACAAGCAAGAGAATATAATTTGCAAGAATACCGCTGACAACGATAATAAACACATCTGCGAGAGCCAGAAACATCTTACGCAAATTAATCTTCTTCATAACCCATACCTCTTCTGTTTAACTTTGTGTAAATTTCCCGAGTAACATATAAATACAATTATGATTTATTATACAACAGTGAAAAAGGAATGTCAAACAAAGCAATTCCTAAATCAACTTAAAATCCGACAATCAAAGCACAAGGAACAGTGATAATCAGACTTGTTCGACACACATTTGTTGACAACCGCACAAAACGAGCCTAAAATAATACCATACTTAATATGAGCGGTGAATTAAATGAAAAATTTTTTGATAATCCTCGGAGCAATAATACTTGTGCTGTTTGTGACTCTCGTAATATGGGGCGTTTACTGTGACAACACAATTGCAATCACAAATTACTGTGTAAACAATACTAAGAACGACGCAAAGCTGAAATTTGTTGTCATCACGGATTTGCACAACAAGGAATACGGAGAAAAGAACGCAGACCTTGCAGAGCTTGTAAAGGAACAAAATCCCGATTTTATTGCAGTTTGCGGAGATATGGTCAACCGTGGCGATCCCGACACAACGAAGATGAAAGATGTGCTTGAAAAGCTTTCAAAAATTGCACCCACATACTGCTGTCTCGGCAACCATGAGCGTGACAATGCCGCCAAATTCGGAACGGATTTTAAAAGCGAAACGAATTCAACAGGCGCTGTATTGCTCGATAATGAATACATAAAATTCACCAAAAACGGCAAGAGTGTGCTTATCGGCGGAATGAGCGACTACCCTTATTATGAGTTCTACACTCCCGATGACGATGTTCCGTCAAGAACGCTGTGGGAAGAATTTGCCGAAAAAGCAAAGAACAATTTCACAATTCTTCTGCACCACCAGCCCGAATACATTGCCGAGGACGCAAAGAAAACCGACATTGACTTAATCGTCTGCGGTCACACCCACGGAGGACAGATTCAATTGCCGTTCATCGGCGGAGTAATCGCTCCGAATCAGGGACTTTTTCCGAAATATGACAAAGGCGAATTTGACCTTGACGGCACAAAAATGATTGTCTGCGCAGGTCTGAGCAACACCGTATTCATCCCCAGAATCAATAATCAAGTTGAAATAGGTGTTGTGACGGTTGTATAACATCGGTTCTCCCCTATTACTTTCATATAAAGCAAAAATTGCATCAATGCCGTATTCGGGCATCTGATGCAATTCCTTTATCCGAGTATCTTCTCGAATAGATTGCGGTGGCACACCGCCGACCGCAATTTTCAATTTAAAAAGCTCGCGCCTTGAAGCGACTGTTTTCACGAACCGAGAACGGTGGCTCGCCGTCAGTTCTTCTCGCTGTAATTTCTAAGTTCCGCAGGAGTTCTGCCGTATTCGGACTTGCAGAACAGGATAAACGAATTTACATTCGGAAAACCGTTTTCAATCGCCGCCTGTCTGACGGTGATTTTTTTGTTTCTCAAATCATCAATAGCGTGTTCAAGACGAACACGGCGAAGATACTTTGAAAATGTTTCTTCTGTTTTATCCTTAAAATATTTTGAAAAATGAGCAGGCGTCATGCCTACATAATTGGCAATTTCATTGAGCGTGATTTCGTGTTTGTAATTATCGTGCATATATCTGATAGCACTTTTGGCGCAGTCAAAATCATCAGCCTGAGAACCGTGAACATATTGTATATCGTTGTCAATGCAATCACGGATGAGATAGTACGCAACGCTGTACATCACCGCTCTTACCTTCATGCTGATAAGCTTGCTCTCGTACTCTTCATATCCGTGGAATATGTCCATTGCTTTTCTGATAAACTCAAGAGCTTCGCCCTCGGGTTGTTTGAAACTCGGCACAATATGCGGATCGTCAACATACGGTGCAATTGCCTTTGGAATGATATTGAGCATAACAGCCTGAGTATCCTCACCGATGTCCTCATAGGAATGAACCTCCTGACTGTTAAGAACATAGACATCGCCCGCATTGAGAATAATTTCACAGTCAAGCTTGTTAAGCCTTACCTTACCTTTTTTTATATAGGAAATTTCATATGAACCATGCCACCTGAGTCCTGCTTCAAAGGCAACTTTTCTGTCCGGGTATCTTGTAACCCTGCCGCTGTAATACGGCTCGGGCGGTAACAACACCTTCTTGTACTTCATGGTTTCACCCTCAACTCAATTAAAATCAATCAATTGTTAATAACATAGTCAGCGCAAAAATAAATATATTTAAGATCCGCAATTACCGCAGAATGGTCTGTTTTTACTACAACTGTTCTGCGTTCTTTTTTGCTGATTTCCTCAACACAGCGTGCAACATTGCACTTTGAAGGCTCGTAGCCGTACTTTTCAAAAAATTCTTCTGCAGTCATAACAAGCGAGCCGTAGCCCTCAAACATATGCAAAAGAGAATAGTCAATCAGCTTGTATTCATCTTCAATAAGGCTGATTCCGATATCGCAGTTTGTGACTGAACCGATGTAATACGGTGCGTCATTGAGGAACAAGCCTGTCTTGAACGAACCGATTGAAACGGTAAGATCCGAGTTTACCGCCGTACTGCACACACCCGTGTCACCGTTGATTCCGCTGTTGATGTCTGCACTTATAACATAGGCATTTGTCATATTAATCTGCTCAACCGCTTCAAGCATTTCGCCCTTTAATTCACCCGAAAAGCCTGTTCCGAGCAGGCAGTCAACTACAATGTCAAATCCCGTGAAAGCCGCCGCCTGTGACATCGGCATCTCCTCGGCACCGAGCGACATTGCGGTTTTATAATAGTAAAGGCCGTCCTTTGAAAAGCCGTCGCTTGCTCTGAAAATTGTCGGTGTAAAGCCGTTTTTGCATAAAACACAGGCGAGTGCATAACCGTCGCCGCCGTTGTTGCCCTTACCGCAAACTATGGCAACCCTGCCCACAAACTTTGCCGAATTAAAAATCCCCTGTGCGGCTCTGTACATAAGCTCCGCCGAAGGAGTATGCTCCGCAATCGTCCTTGCGTCGCTTTTTCTCATATTTTCAACCGAAACGACCTGAACAAATTCCATCTTATATTCCTCCGCTTTCTGAAATTTCCATAGCCTTATCCGCCGTTTGCGGCATTGTAAGCCGTCATAACAGCACTTTCATCCATATTACAACCGAGCAAAAACAACGGTGTTTCCTTAAAGAACTCATCAAGCAACTCAAGCAGCTTTTCCATTCTGCTCCGCTCAACATCAATAACCGTTGCCTCAAGCAACTGTTTCATAACCTGTGACGGTAACACCCTGACTGCCGTGTTCTCTTCTGCTCTCTGAAGAATATACACAGCCTTAACGGGTGCTTTTGTATTTGTTCCTATGTCAGCTTTCCCCATCCACGGAGTTCCGTAAGCATAAAATTTTCCGTCACATTTTCGTATAACCGGCTTGTCATCGTTAATCATCGTCACCCTGTTGCCAAAATGTCTTCGCCACAGAGCCGTGTGGGTAGACTTGCCCGTTCCGCTGACTGCCGAAAAAACATAGCCCTCGCCGTCAAGCTCAAGACAGGACGAATGAAAAAAGAATCCGTCAAATCCGTCAAGCACGGCGTTGCAGAATTTTGAGAGTATCAGAACATCCTCCGCACCTTGTTCGCTGAGGTTGTCGGAAAGCCTGAGACGCTCACGGATTTCGTCATCAGAAACCGATATCGCAATGTCGGTCTTTCCCGATTCATTCAACTTAACGGCATAGCTTTCAAGCCGTTTCCTGCATATTTTAAATTTTGGATTAACTTCAACATTCAAATCAGCTATTCTGTATATCGGCATATCTGCTCCGCTAAATACTATAATGAAATATTGTAACACAAATTAATGTTTTTTGCTACGGCGAAATGAATAAATATTATTTTACCTTTTAGTGCAAGTTGTTCATTCGCACAGCTTTAAAGGCAAATATTGCACAATACAAGCCGTGTTATTTTGTAACAATGCACATACAGCTTATTTTTTATTCATTTTAAAGCCTGTAAAAAAAGCATTATTTTATGACTTTTTCAATTTTGTTTACTTTACCTGTCCGACTGCTTTTTTGCATACTCTTCAAGGTATGCTCTTTCATAAATTCAAATATCCTGTGCGTAACCGTTCCTATAAGAATCGGAATGAATATTCCTGCGGCAAGGTAGATTATGCAGTAAAAATTTAAGCCGTTCGGACGATAAATGTACCAGATTGTTGACTTGAGTTTTAAAATATCGAAATCTTTGAACAGCGGTGTAATTACGCTCAATCCCCAGAACGCCCATTTTACAATCATAAAGGCAAAAATGTGGTGAATCATTATGCTGTAGGTATTGTCAGAAATCATCCTGACAAGCTTTTTGTTCTTGATAATCGGAGTAATCAGCTTTGCAACCCTCAGCCAGAACGCAATGCCCGTGATTGCGGTTACATAAGGAATGACGCAGCCGTTGTCAAACTTCACGCACTTTGACGGAGTGTATTCAAGATTTTCACAGAATGTAAGGAGAAGAAGCTGAACTCCGAGAACGATTGCAAAATATGCAACGCTGTTGAGATTATCGTGTTTTTCAAGCTTTTCGTGATAAAATCTGCCAAACTCAAAACACGGCAGAAAAAACATTGACCTGAACAATAACAGCAACGCACCCTTTGGGGCAGGATTCCAAATGCAGTATTGCACACCGAAAATTCCGATTGCAAGATACACGGCAAGAATGACATACTCGTTGCCCCTGTGAACCTTTTTGAGCAGTTTGCGGAACAGTATGTTAAAAACATAAACACAGAACAGCGGATACACAAACCACGAACCGAGGTTGTAAGCAAAACTTTCGCCGTCAATAAACGGCATAACAAAAAGGTTGTACAGATCAAATTTGCCCTGAGCAATCGTATAGCCGACCTGAGTAAGTGCGAATGCAATTATTCCGTAAACAATGTTCCATAGATACGCTGGAATCAACAAGCGTTTTGTCCGTCCCCATATATATTTGAAAATATGTTCCTCGTGTTTTTCCTTGTAAAAATAGCCCGAAATGAAAACGAACAAGGCGAGATTGTACGAATACTTCGGAAACCAATCGTACATCAGCGACACACCGCCGTTGTAGCAATGCCCCGAAACTATGATAATAATGCCGATTGCCGACAAAATTTTAAAAGTAAAATTAATGTTTCCGTCATCGCCGAGCCTTTTGTTTTCAGCTGTGACACTGTTTTGTTTAAATGCAGATTTACTGCGTGTTTTGTTCTTTCCCATAATTTCCTCTCATCTGTATTTGTTGCAATTTAAAAATTCCGCAAATTCACACGGTAATTGTATCACAAAAGCAATCTGCAATCAATATATCAAATTCACCGTGCTAAACACATATAAATCATTATTTTGCACAATCTCACTTTTGTTTCAACGGACATTTAAATCTTTTATTTGCATCTGTTCCGCCATACAATTGTGTACATACCCTTAAAAAACTAAGATTAAAATGTAAATAAATTCAGTCAAAAAAGCCGGGCAAAGCATAAAATAAAAAAATATGCAAAAAACTATTGACACAACCGTTACATAATGCTATAATAATAAAGCTGTAAAAAACAGCAGAGTTGTATATCGCGGGATAGAGCAGCTCGGTAGCTCGTCGGGCTCATAACCCGAAGGTCGTCGGTTCAAATCCGGCTCCCGCAACCATTCAATAAGCACTAACCATTATGGTTAGTGCTTATTTTTATTTCTGATACTTCTGAAATTTTTATTATCTCCATAACACACCGGCCTGAGCATTGTTACTTGACGCTCAGGCTGATTTTTTATTACTTGTTATGTTTTAATGCGTATCTTCAATGCAGTACACAAAGTTTGTGAGGTTCATATTATCGTCAAAAGTGAAAGTTACATATCCGTCTTTCCGCTTATAGGTAACATCGCCGTGGGTTATGTTATTGTACATCGGCTCGCCGAGTTCAGCATAGACATCGTCATAGGTGCTGTTGCCGTTGATTTCGCCAAAACCGATGTTTGAATTGGCAAGGTTGCCTGACGAGTAATCAACCGTAATGCTGTAAATTTTATTTGTTTCGGCGGTGACCATAACATTCATACCACTGTAGTAATGAATATACCACTTATCCGACGCTAAAAACGGATCTGAAATTTCTTCGCCAAAAGCATTTTTTACATCGTCAAAATCAGCGTTCAAAAAATTATTGCTCTCAACATCAAGCATTGAACTTTCGGACTTTTTAAGATAAAACTTTCCGCCTATATCCCACATTGATTCGCTGTTCTGATTTGTGACCGTGTTTTCAATATAGATTTCGCCGTCGGAAAACTTGATTTTACCCGTACCGCTGTTCTGCCAGCCGTCATCATCAAACGAAAAAGTTCCTATTCCGTCAATTACCTTTGTTGTCACATTGCTTATTCTCGCAATTCGGTTTTGCGGTGCAGACGAAGTCTTTGTAAAAGTAAATCTCACAACATCGTCTTTGACGGAAATTATCTCAAGAATATTGCCACCGTTTTGTTCGGCATCGGAAATGTCGCTATCCTTATCGCACCAAATTCCGATATACTTTGAATAATCCGAGGTTTTATTTTCAGCCGTTGTCGTGACCGCAGTTGTCGGAACAGTTGTTGCATGTGTGGTAACATTATCCGATTTGCCACCAAAAATCGTGCTGTTCAAAATTATAATCACCGCAATTACAACGAGCAAAACTATTGCCGCTGCAACGGCAATAATAATCGGCTTTTTCTTTTTCACCTTAATTTCTCCGCCTGTTGTAACATCAATCAGCTTTGTCATACAATACGGACAAAATGTCGATTCAATCGGAAGTTCCTTACCGCAATTCCTGCAAAACTTCGTATCCTTACCCATAATTTCTCACCTCTTTTATATATTTTAAAACAAAAAGCAACGCAATGCAATACGCACTGCGTTGTTTTCGGTTATTCAACTCTGAACGATGAAAGTACATCATCCGTTTTAGCTCTGGCATCAACCATTCGCTGATTTGCGTATTCGTCCTCCAACATTCCGAAACCTGTTGGATGAATGTACATAAAATACTTACCGTCCTTACTTCCGAGTCTGCGTGAATCTATGCTGACCGTTCCGTCATATGTCCAGTCAATAGCGAATAAAAATCCGTCCGAGCCTGTTTCAGGATGTTCGTGATTATACGATTCATAAAAAGTAACCTTATCACCATCAACCTCATATGTATAATCCTCGGGAACTTCAATTGAAAAGCCGTTAAAATAGCATCTTCCGCCACCGTTTGAGTTACTATCGCCATCATCTTTCGATGTTTCGGGCTCGGTCGGCTTGGCTGTTGTAGGCTCAATTGTAGTAGACTTTGCCGTTGTTGGAACATCTGTAGTCGGTTCAACAGTTGTAGGTTCTGCGGTTGTCGGAATTTCCGTTGTAACCTGTTGGGTGGTTGCTTTAACAGTTTGCTCGGCATTATTATTGCCGAAGATTTTCGGCAATAAAACAATTGCACATACAGCCAACACAATCGCAATTGCCGATACAACAGAAATTATGACAACTAATTTTTTCTTTGACTTTTTATCCGACTTTATATCAGTCGGTTTTTCATTAACCGAGGTCATCGGCAAAGGCTTTATCTCTGCACCGCAATGTTCGCAAAACCTGTCGCCGTTTTTAATCTGATTTCCGCATTTTTCGCAAAATCTCGTTTTATTCTTATTATCCATTTAGTCTCACCTCTTCTACATTTTAAAGCAAAAAGCAACGCAATGCAATACACACTGCGTTGCAAATTTCATTTTTATATGCTACTCAACATATTTTTCCTCATAATTTCTAATGAAATTAACATTATACTTTTCAACATCATTGAGCATATCCTCGGTGAAATCTTCGGGTTCAATCGTTCCCACATACCACCATTTATCGTCAAAATAATCTTGTATGTAGTCCGTATTGAATCTTCGTCCTGCTCGGGCATAAATTTCATTTCGTGCGAGTTCAAGCTCATCTGCATCAAGTCCTGCCAAATCGGAATTTGTAAGCTTTCGTGTGCCACTGTCCGGCAATATGTAATCATCGTCAGCATCACTTGAGCCGTCATCAATGCTTTCCGGTTCAGTTGTATTTTGAATGGCGATTGATGGTTGTTGTGTAGTTTCCTGTTGTGTAGTAATCTCAATTGTCTGCAACGGTTTATATTGCTCATTTTCATTGTTGCGGAACATTTTCGGCACAAATACAATCGCACATACAGCCAACACAACCGCAACTGCCGATGCAGCGGAAATTATGACGACTAATTTTTTCTTTGACTTTTTATCCGACTTTATATCAGTCGATTTTTTATTAACCGAGGTCATCGGCAAAGACTTTATCTCTGCACCGCACCGAGTACAAAACCTGTCACCGTCTTTAATCTCTTTTCCGCATTTCTCGCAAAATGGCATAAACTCACCCACTTTATTCTTATTAAATTAAATAAAATGCTTCGATGAATATCCTTGTAAAAACATATACTATTAAAAAAATATATGTAATAATCAAAAGATATCCAGCAATGGCGTTGTTACCAGTTTTGTCACAATTCAAACCAAAACTTACCTTTTCAGATTTTATATTTATAACAAGCATTATTATAATTGATATCATTGGTAAGACAAACAAAATAAAACTTACATACGGAAAGCCCTTAAAAGCAAAAGAAAATATAAAAGGTTCAATAAAATAACCAAAAACTTTTGGTGTCCAATAGTATGTAAAAAAACCTAATATGACAACCCAGAGCACTTTCTTGTTCAGTATCTTTTCTTTTATTTCTTTTTCACCATTAGCCCTCAAATATTGTTTTCCGTAATATCTTATTAAAAAGAAAATTCCAAGGCAGAGAATAGAATATATCAATGTTTCAATGTTAATCGCATTTCTCACATAATAGCCTATATTAGAAAAACGGAATCCACCATCCAAGATTATTACCGCTATAAAGTTGTAGAAAAACGAATAAAAAATACCTATCGCAAAGGAAGTCAATTGTAGTATTGCCGCAATATTCATTAGAATTCCGTAAAAGCGGTAACATGACTGACCTTTTTTACAAATATTTTCCATAAAATATTTCTCCCTTATAATTTCTGCATTTTGAGATAATCAAAAACAACTTTGTTTTTAATTATGAAATTCCGTGTTAAAAAGCCAAATATTGCACCGACTGCCCCTACCAAACCTGTAAACATTAGATTATAAACCAGAACAAACACCATATTTCTTATCGGTACATAGTGTTCAAGAATATCGTAACATCCGGACATAATTGCCTTGATATGCAAAAAATTTTTGTACGCACTAATGTAATTTATAATTGCAATCGCAATCATTATTAAGGCGGAGATAACAAGAGTCGAACCGATATCATCCGAACTATTACCTATATGTATCTTAATACCAAAACGGATATACACTATGCTGATAATAATCTGAATCGAAGCTACTATTATCCACACGACAGCTTCAGTTTTTATTTTTTTAATGAGCAAATCTATACACAGTTTTTGACAATTCACATCTGTTGGATTACTTACATATGCATAATTTGAATTATTGTACACAGGTTGTAAAGCATCATTAGAATTACAATTATTATGATTTTTAAATGTATCACTCACAACCTGAGCACCGCACCGAGTACAAAACCTGTCACCGTCTTTAATCTCTTTTCCGCATTTCTCGCAAAATGGCATAAACTCACCTATCCTAATTACTAAGCCCCAAGTGATTTTATAAATTCATCAAGGGTTTTCCACTCATACTCAATACCATACCTTGCAGAAAGCACTTTGTCAAATCTATACAGGTTTTCGGGTGAAATCCATACTCCGTTTGACGAATATTCTTCTTTCATCTTTTTACTTAACGGAAGATAAGTATAGGTAACATCATAATCCTCTTCTGTCATTGAAATTCCTATGTTTCCAAGAAACAAGAGCGGATTATCATCATAATTATTCAAGCAATACAAGGTTAGATTTTCTAAAATTTCAAAATTTTCATCACTTAAGTTATTACCAAACAACAGGTACGATGTAACAATTGTTTTTATTGGTGTATCAGGATAGTATGAAGTAACAGCAGAACCTACAATTTTATTGCTTTTGCTGTCAACGATAACACTAACATCAACCGACAAACTACTATCATCGTCATATTTATAAGTCCACTTATTTACAATGTTTCCGTCTTTGTTTGTCCACGAAGTCCAATTGTCCTCGTTACTAAGTGACTTAATACATTCTGTCTGTTGAGATTTTTCATCTATAACATCGCTAAACTTCTCATTCAGTTTGTTTGCATTGTTTATGATGCCTGCTTTAAATTCTTCAAATGTTACATCAAACAAAGCCTTATTTTCATCGGTTGGAACAACCTTTGGTGCACCGCCTGAGAATATGCTCGGCACAAATATAATGCCTGCTGTTATACAAAGCACCAACACAACTGCAATAGATATAAAGAGGACTTTTTTACTCTTCTTTTTCGGTTTTTGTTCTGCTGTACCGATATTTTCATACACACTTTGTTGCTGAAGCGGAACGGTATTTGTCACATTTGGATTTTCTTCGTTTGTTGTTTGTTCCGCTGTTGGCTGAACAACCTTTTCAGGCTCTGCTGTCGGCTGTGGGTTTTCAACATTCGTATTATCACTTACCCTTGTTCCGCAACCTGCGCAGAACATAGCGTCATCATTCATCGGCGAACCGCATTTTGAACAATATTTCATTTTTATTCCTCCCATTTATCAATCTCATCAAAATTATGTAGAAAACATAAAATACAATCCAAGCACTGCAATTAGTATTCCGCACCCAACTCCTACTATTTTCAATATGGTATCTTTGTTCATCTTTTTGCACTTCCTCTCAAAACTCACTGTGTATTTCCTGCGTCATCTTTCTTGACACCGCATATACAAATTTCTTCAAATGACGGATTGACTCTTCCGCAGTTTGAGCAACGCCAAAAATTAGCGTGTGGGTTCTTTCTGTAATTTTCTTCAATTTTTACAAAATAGAATTTGTTTTTCATAACATAACTGCGGATAACAAAACCGTAAATTGAACCCACAATACCAATCAATCCGCCGAAAATTGCGTTATATACAAGATTGACAACATACGGTGCCAAAGCCTCATACTCACCGACAATTCCTGTCGGCACTGTTGCTATCCTTGTACGCATGTTGCTTGTCTTGTATGAACTTACAAAGTTCAATACAGAAACAATTGCAAGCGCAATTCCGTTTATGTAATAATTCCCTGCAAAATCGCCGAGATAATACGAGGACAATGTCATTCCTGTTATAAAAAAGTACACCGCAAGAATCGCCTGAATACTTGCAACAACAATCCAAATTATCATATCTATTTGTAACTTTTTGCGAAGCTCCTCAAGCGGAGAGTTTCCGTATGAAACTTGATATGTCTGATAATTTACAGTTTGCTGATTTCCGTACGGAATGCCCTGCCCATACGAATAGGACTGATTTGTCTGTTGATTAGCCTGTTGTGTGTACACCGACTGCTGTGTCGCATTATCAGTCTGTTGCTGTGTGTTTACATTCTGATTGTTTGCCACTTTGTTTCCGCAAGCAGAGCAAAACACAGCGTCATCATCAAGCTTATTTCCGCATTTTGAACAAAACATATTTTCCTCCTGTTATTTAGGTGATATAAACCAACTCTGAGCACTATAACTTTTGTCGTATTCATATGTAATTTTTACATCACGGTATTCATATCCAACATAACTGTTCTTACCTTTTGCATCAATTAAAATTGATTCAGCTTCATCATAAGATAAATCAGGATACACTGCACGCAGTTCCCTGACAATGCCGCCCGGCGGTGTATAGCTTTCTTCTGAATCATACCAATATTTGATGGTTACAACATTACTGGCATAACCCGCTCCGTCAGTAAACAACACATACGCCGCATCACTGTATGTCTTTTTATACAAATCGTTACCGTCATCGTTAGTGCTATGTTCAAATGAAGAAAAATCAAATTCAGATGTCAAAACATCGGCATTAGTTTCATTGTAACGCTCAACAAACTCTTTTGGGTTAAACGCAAACACCTTTTTTCCGTCTTTCGATGTTTTTACCACACTTTTGCCAAGCATCATTACTAACGCAATAACCAGTGTAACAACCAGCACTCCCGAAACAATCGGAATGATTATTTTTAACGGATTCATCTTTTTCTTTTGAAGAATCACAACCTCAGGCTGTACGGTTGCTTGTTGTGAAACACTTCCCGATACAGGCTGTGCTGTATCTGTGCTATTTGTCATTTCCCCTGACTCTACACGAGTTCCGCATTTTTCGCAGAATACATCATCATCATTTAACTGATTTCCGCATTTTTCGCAAAATTTGCTCACTACTCTTCCCCCTAAAAATTTATTTATTACAGACGGCTGAACTGCGGTCTGTCAAAGTTCATAAAAATTTCATCTGTTGTAAAATAAGTTTAGCACAAATAATGCTACAAGTCAATAATAAATGCTTACAGTAAATTTATTTTTTTGTTCAAAAAGTTTAAAATAAACTATATATAGGATTCTGAGGTTTTACTTATGAACAAAAACATTGATTATACGGCACTCGGCAAAAGGATAAAAAATAAGCGGATTGAAAAGGGTCTGACGCAGGAACAGCTCGGCGAATTGTGCGAACTTTCTGCGGCACACATTGGGCACATTGAGCGTGGAACAAGAATACTTTCCGTTGATGTTCTTTTCCGCATTTCTCAGGCACTTGACACAAGCATTGACTGGCTTGTATTTGATTCGGTCGAAAACAAACATATGCTTAACGAAATTAACAGCGTGCTTAAAGACACCGACAAAACCAAAGTAACCACATTTCTAAACACGGTAAGAGTTCTTGCCGATAACATTGACAAGTTGTAAACAATTTGTTAAAAATCCACAAAATAAATACCGTCCTTGATTAAACTCTAATTAAAGTATAATCAAAGACGGTATTTTTGTCCTGTGCTGTCAGCACAGTTTTATTCTGTTTTAAAGATTTCTTTTCAGTTCTTTCACATTTTGATAGCGGTTGTCGGGAATTGTCTGGGTGCATTTTACAATCACCCTTTTCAGCCTGCCGTTATAAAGACGAATTTCAGGTGGCTGACCTGTGAGCATAACATTCATCAAAACACCTATTGCGTAAATATCGGTTCTTTCATCGGTCTGATTAATTCCGTACTGTTCGGGTGCGGCATATCCCATTGTGCCAATAGCCTGTGTGTCTTTCGACTGATAGGGCTTGTACAGCCTTGCCGCATCAAAATCAATCAGCTTTACATTACCGTTGCTGTCAATCATCACATTTTCAGGCTTAATATCCTTGTGTATAATTTGGTGCGAATGTAACAAATCAAGTGCGTCACAAAGAGATGAAATAACTTTTCTCACACCTGACGGAGAATACAATCCCGTTTGCAGATAATCTGCCACGGTCTGACCGTCAACATATTCTTCAAGAACGGTGACTCCCGTTTCGGTTTTGACAACATCGTAAACATTTGCAATATTTGGGTGTGAAAGCGTTCTAAGTGCAAAGTAAACCTCTCCCGAACCTTTTAATGTGCGTTTTACAATCTGTTTGCCGAGTTCCTTATGCCTAAAAACACAGATTTCCGTTTTATCTGTTCGTTTAAGCAATCTCACAAACTGATATTGCTCCTTTATCACCCCGTCAATCCAATTGTCTTCCATTATTCGCACCACATTTACATCATATTATTGATAACTGAATTATAACATGATAAAATGATTTTGAAAACTTATATTTTTTGGGGAGTTTTAAATATGTTAAATAAATCAACAACACAGCTTTTGAAAGAACTTGAAAATTTCAACACATTTAAAGAATACGAAAACGCAAACAGGGATTCAATGATAAATAAAAATCTCTCGGAATACCTTACCGACCTTTTGAACGAAAGGAATCTTACAAAAGCGGAGGTCATTCGTAAAGCCGAACTCAGCGACGGCTATGCCTATCAGATTTTTTCAGGCTTGAAAACTGCCCCGAAAAGAGATAAACTAATTTGCCTTTCAATAGGAATGGGTCTGTCGGTAAATGAAACCAACAGCGTCCTTAAAATTGCAGGGCTCTCACCTCTCTATCCAAAAATCAAGCGTGACAGCATTATAATCATCAATATGAATAACAACAAAAGCGTTGTAGAAATCAACGAGGCTCTCTATAACGAGGGGGAAGATACTTTGAATTAACAATGAGGAGGGCATAATGGGATTACTTGAGAATGCGAGATATGCGTCTATTGAGCGTGGATACGATTATTATAAAAGAGGGAATGTGATTTCCTTTAAACAGACAAGTGAAAATGAATATGAGGGCAAAGTATCGGGATCTGCGGAAAAGCCTTACGATGTTCACATTGATATTATTCATATAAAAAAATCATTTTGTAATTGTCCGTTTGCGGAAGGTAACAGAAAGGTCTGCAAGCACAAAATTGCAATATATTTTTCTGCATTTCCCGAAAAAGCCGAGGAATATTACAAAAGTCTCAAAAGCTATGATGAACCCGAGTTTGACGATGATTACGACAATGATTATTTTGATGAAGATGATGAATTTGACGAAGATTTCAGAGAGGTTGTCTGCGATATTCTAAATCATAGGATTTCAAAAATGACAAAATCGGAGGCTCAATCTGCGCTATATGATATTATTGAGTCAGCCCCCGAATGGATGCTACGGGATTTTGTGAATAACTGGATTTGAACAAATTAGCACAAGGCGGTACATATTATGGCAAGAGTTTATACATTTAAAATTGTCTATATAGGATGCGAGAACAAAATATGGCGAGATATTCAGATTTCCTCAAATTCGACAATGGCTGTGTTGGGCTATGCCGTGCTTTCGTCATTCAGCACCTGTGCTTATCATCTGTTCATGATGACATACAAAGGTACAAATTACGAGTTGGACGATGAAGAATTTCAGACAAAACCAAAGCTTATGTCAGAAACGAAACTCGGCAATTTAAAACTTGAAATTGACGATAAAATTCATATGATTTATGATTTTGGCGAGGAACAGGAGTTTGAAATAACCTTGCTTTCTGATGAAGAAATGTCAAGAGGCAGCGGACGAGCCTATCCAAAGGTTTCTGACGGAGCAGGCAGAGGAATTATTGACGATATGTCGGCAGAAGATTTGCTTGACCTCATCAAAAAAATCGACAAAACCGGCAAAAGCGACTTCATCTACGCTCACAGAAGTGAGCGTGCCCCGTGGGATTACCACAACTACCAAATCGACATTGACAATTGCCTCCTCAAAGGCAGAATAGCAAAAATCAAATCCGCATACGAAAATTCTCAAGAAGATTTTTGAGGTTTAATAAAATTAGAAAAAATTGAATTCCTATTAACAAAAATGCAAGAGGATGTTAATTACCCTCTTGCATTTTCTTAACTATTGATAAGCAACGCATTGTCATCATCAGATTCAGACAAGACTTTTTGAACATAACCGTCATAAAGTTTTTTTAAAAACTTTACTTTATCATCTCTTCTTTTTTCTATTGCATCATTCGGAGAGTTGTACTTCTGATAATTTCCAAGAAATGCTCTCACACATTGCAAAGTTACTTTTTCACTATAGTTTTTAATTTTATTGTTATAATCGTCTTGAACAAAGTTAAAACCCACTGTCATTTTACCGAGTTTTCGATTAAGGCTTCGGTCAAGATACATTAAATTGCCGATTGAATTTTCAATTTTATCTTCTTCATTCAATGCAGGATTTGAATATCTGTGTGAAATAATATGCTCTATGTCAAGGTTCCATTTTTGTCTGTAGAACATATCATTTTTAACCGAGATAGCGTCAACTTCATTTTCACAATCATCTATATAACTCAGCATAACGAAAAGATGTTTCATTCTGTTTGTAAAAACCGCATTTTTAAAAATCGCTTTAAAATCTTTAAAATCTGCCTTGTTGGTATGTTCGCCGAGTTTCTTCTGCAATATTTCTTCAATATTGTTTGTTCCTCCTCTGTTTAACACATCGGCAATTTCCCTGTACACCTCATAAATCTGTCTTGAATACGATGACGCAAAGATTGAACAGTACTTCCATATAGCGGTAACCGCATTTTCTGTATTTGAAATAATTTCATCTGTTATGATTTTTTCGTTGCAATCCTGTTCATAAACAAAATAGTAATACAGATTTGTCAGCTTGCCGTATCCACTGTTTTTAAGCAATTCTTTGGCACAATGTTTTACCAAATCGATTTTTCCTTTATCGTGCTTTTCTAAATACTTTTGCGTTTTGCTCATACACTCTGCAATTTCACAAAAGACATCAAGCTGTTCTTTTTTTGATAACTTTAATTTATTGTTTCCGTTGAACAAACCGTCCTTTTCCATGAAAAACATATTATTGCTTGCTCTGAGTCTTTCTTGGGTAAAATTATTATTAATTTTCATAATATGAAATCGAAAAACATCAAGAAGTGCATTTTCATCAAGACTGTATACTCCGTCAAATTTTGTGATATTTTCATATGCCTGATTGATTTTTTTAAGAACATCCGATCTTTCAAGGGTGCTATCTTTGTAAAGGTAATCACAAAAGTTGATTTTAAAAATATCCTTTACATCAAGGCTCAATCCCGTTGTATTTATCGAATTAAATATTTTAAGCGTTGTTGCAATTGAGCTTACTTTTGAAACATATATTGACACGAAGATGATTTTATTATCTATAAAATTCTTAAATTTATCTTTCAAAACCGCATCATTATTAAAATAATTTTCAATACACTTTCTGTTTTCAACATATTTTGCACTTTTCAAGTTTTCTTCGAGCGACTTGCGATTAATTTCGTTTGAAATATTCGGAAGTTTTTCTGTTCCAAGAAATTTTCTCAAAATGTAAAATGTAGTAATTCTCTGATGACCGTCAATTATTTCACAACTAATTTCACCGTCGTATACTTTTGAAAAATTATTTTCAATGATAATTTTATCGGCATTGAATTGAAGCGTTCCAAACAGCAGATTTTCTTCACAGTTTGTATCTATGTGTTCTCGTATACTGTCGAGCATATTGATTATCTCATCTTTACCCCATTCATATGGTCTTTGATATGCAGGAACAACATATTTTCTTTCACCGGATAAAACATCTTTCAACAATTCTTTCTTTGGGTATAAATTCATCTCACGTTCTCCCTTTCGTCGGATTATTTTTTTAACATTTTATCACAGCAAAACCTATAATACAACGCACAACAGCACCGAAGTCATATCGGTGCTGTTTTTTGTTTTTATTATAAAGTTTTTTGCTGAATAATCAAAGCTTAATGTTATTCATCTCGTCACCGAGGACATCGGCGATTTCTTTCAGGTGGCCTGTGCGTTTGCCTTTTAGTTTATAGAACTGCAAAAGTCCATAGCCCGGGTACTCGTTGCCCTCAACCATAACGGGACCGTTCTTTGAAAAGGCGATATCCCAACCGATATATCTCACCTGCGGAATCTTTTCCGCTGCCTCAACAACCATGTCAAGAGCCTCTCGAACGCCTGCAATCTTAACCTCGGAGAACTTTTTGCCTGTCATCGGGTGTTTGTCATAAACATTGCCGTAGTCGTCAATTACATTACTGTCGATTCTGCCGTCTGCATCAAGGCTGAGGTAGAGGTCATTTGTACAGCCGATAACATTCGACTCGTCCTGATTGATACGGAGAGCGTTATTTATTATATGCGCCTTGCCGTCCTTATAGAGCGTAACAACTCGCCATGAATTTACAACGCACGGATTGATTTCGTTGAGGTCATCGCTCTGAACGATTGCTTCCTCAACAAGAAGCTGACCGTTTGCCTTGAGTTCATCATAAAGCTTGTTGCTGTCCTTTACATCGGCAACGGTGATTTTTGAAATGCCATGACCGCCCTCGCCTGTCGGATCTTTTGCAAAAACGGTTTCTCTGCCGTCAAGGAACTTCTTGAAATCTTCCTTACTGCCTGTGCGAAGGTTGATGAAATCTCTTTTGAGATACTTTTTGAAAAGCTCGTCAAAAACAAGCTTGTCACGAAGAAGAACTATATATTCCTCATCGTTGAGATATTCAAGAATTTTGTAGAAAGTCTTTGCAGTTACAAAGGTTTTTTTCTCTTTAGCCGAAAGGTTGATAAAATCGCAACGGAAATAGTCCGTGTAGCCTGTGCCTCTGATAAGAAAGTTGCGGATTATGTCGAACTTGATATAAGCCTTTGACTTACCGCTGTTCTTGGCGATAATGTCAATGTGCTTATCCATTCTGCTGTGGTTAATATCTCTGAATTTATTCAAAAGCCATTTGTGTACCGAAACTGCCATCTTACTTCTCCTTTACAACCTTACCGTCTTTTACATAAAATCTCGGATTGTTCTTGCCTATATTCACAAGCGCCTCAGCATTGCCCATACCCGAACTTCTGCCGAACATTCCAACTGTTATACCGTCACCGAGGAGTGTTACCTCGTCATCAATATTTACCGACGAATCAACCTTAACAGCCGTCATATTCATACACATCTCACCGACAACAGGATATTTTTTGCCGTTGATAACAACCTGTCTGCCGTGATTTGCGTGACCGATGCCGTTGTTGTAGCCGACAGGAAGAATTGCAAGAATAATATCCTCATCTGCCGTATATGACGCATTGTAGCCGAACCACTCACCCTTGTTTACCTTTTTAAGCTGAAGAATACGGGTTTTCATCTTCATGGCCGGCTGTAAATCTATCTTTACATCAAAATATGTTTCGCTGATGTTGTACTTCTTAATGAAGTAATTGTTTCGCATTTTGCGGAGTTTGTCCTTTGGCGAATTTGAAAGAGAATCAGGGGCAACATTGTAGCCGTAGATTGCAATGCCCATTCTCACGCCTGTTGTAAAAGGCTGTTTCGGGTGGGTGAGCATTGAAACGGAACTGCCCATATGGACAATCGGGATTTTCTTCAAATCAATAAGCGATGTAAGCTCCTTGAAGTTTCTGACCTGCTCGTCCCAATGGGGATCAAAAATTCCGGCTGTTGCAAAATGCTGATAAATTCCCTCAAGAACAAAATTTGAACCGTTAATCATATCAACGGCGATTTTAACCTCGTTCTTATCCTTGAAGCCGAGACGGTTAAATCCTGTATCAATCTGGAGATGAACCTTGAAATTGCAGTCAATGTTCAAATCAAGCAACCTTTTGAGGTAGTCAAGCTCATTCACGGCAATGGTGAGATTAAGCCGCTTTGCCTCCTCAATTCTCGAAAGATGAACCGGATGCAGGCACAAAAGCGGAGCGTCCTTGTTGACCTTACGAAAGCTTTGAGCCTCCTCAAGAGAGGACACGGCAAAATAGTTAATGCCGTTTTTGTACATTTCATTTGCCACTTCCATACCGTGACCGTAACCGTCACCCTTGAGAACGGCAATAAAATATTTGTAGTCGCTGTATTTTTGTGTTATCGCACGGGCATTTGCACCGATTTTGTCAAGGTCAATTTCAACATATGAATCCAGCATTCCAAAGCCTCCGTTAATACACTATATCCTTAGAATTATAGCATAACAATTCCTCTAAATCAATACTTAAGTATGGGCGGATATTATACGCCTGTAGATAGCCATGCAAAGATTTGTACAAATTAAAATTATATAAATAAAGCAAAAATTGCATCAATGCCGTATCGGGCATTGGTGCAATTCCTTTATCTAACTATCTTCTGGAAAGGACTGCGGTGTGCTACCGCAGTCCTAAATTTTCCATTTTCAATTTGCCAACGGCTTGCCGTTATATAAGCCCTACAATATACATCTGAATTGTGGTTGCGTCAATGACGGTAATATCGGAATCAAAGTTTACATCAGAGTTTATACGCTCTATCTCGTTCTGATTGACGATACCCACAATTGCTTTCTGAATTGCGGTTGCATCGGCAATATTTATTTTGCCGTCACCGTTTGCGTCACCGTAATATGCCTTTTCGGCTGAATTGGTGCTTGCAGTCATAACATAGTTTGTCATACCGATTGCAAGGTTGCCCTTGTCAACTCTTTTTACATACTGCAAAGTTGCCTTGTTGTTCGGAGAATCCGACACGGCAACATACATTGCGTCACCCTTGAGAACCATACCGTAGCAAAGCTTGCCTGATGATGCGGACACACCGTTGATGTCGGATGCGGCAACTGCCTGTCTGCCTGTTTCAACATCGTATGAATACACGGCGTCGGAGGTATTAAAATACAGAGTATCGTTGTATTTTTCAAGGCTCATAAATGTATTTATCCAGTAGGAATTACCGCCTGCGCTCCATCTTTCGTTCAATTTCAGCTTTTTCTCATATGTATTGCTGTCAAGCTTGTATTTTAACAATGCACCCTTGTTAGCTGAAGAATTGTTGTTGACAAAGCCGTAAAATTCGCCGTTAACCTCGCAAAGCCTTGTGTCGAAATTATGGATTTCGTAATTATCATATTTTGTCGAATTTGCACCGTAGCTTATTGTGTAATCATAGTGCTTTGACGGAAGATTCTGAATGGCATTATCACTCAAAAGGAAGTATGTATGCTGAGCGTGTCCCGGCCTGTCATTAATAGGATCATCCCATGTAACATCAACATTATACCAAGCGTTGCCGATATGAACCTTGTTCCACATATGGTTCATTGAGTTTGAAACAACAAGTTCGGAGTCTATTCCGACAAGTGAAAGTATGTAGGAATACGCAAGTGCATAGCCCTGACATACGGAAGTTTTTTCAACAAGCGAATTGTAAATATCAGCCTTGTTGTAATCCGATGTGCTGTACTCGCTCATAATGGCAAGCTCATCGTGAATTACGAGTGCCTTTTCGGAATCGGTCATATTCTCGTCCACAAGCGAAAGAATTCTCTCAACCTCTTTATCAAGCGACTTTTTCTGTGTTGCATACTCACTCTTGCTGATTGTGTACTCGGGATAGATTGACGCAACCTTATCCTCTGACGGATAGTAGGAGTACGAAAATCCCTGATTCACATAGTAAAGCTCCGGATGAGTCAAGGTCAGCACCTTAAAAAATTCCGCAACATCGCTTCTCGGAACATTTAGACTGCTGATATCAATTTCCTCGTCAAAATTTTTAAGGCTGTCAAGAACCATACCTTCAGCCTTACCGTATTTGTCGTACATTGTTTTGTTATAAAAAATTTTGCCTTCTTTCGGCGCAGTGTATGCCGAAGCTGTAAAAATGCCCGTTGACACCACACAGGACACTGCAACCGATACCGTGAGAATCATTGCAAATAATTTACCCGCTGTTTTTTTAATATTTTTCATATGTATTTCTCCTCTCAAGCCAAAGAAGCAAAATGCACAAAAAAATTTGATTTTCTCTGACTTTTACAACTAAATTATACCATTTACAGACACAACAATTCAATTCACATAAACACCGAAGTTATGAACACTAATTTGTCTGTTTATACAAAAATTTGGTATAATCACAGATAAAACACAATAAAACGCAATAAAACATGCTAAACTATACCGTCATACAATCCGCTGTCTGCACATACAATCTATTACAGATGTCCCCCTAAGGAGGACAGACAGGAGGGCTGTATGTGAAAGGTATCGTAGAAGAAAGAGCGGCAATGCTCGGTGAATACATAATCGAAAGCAAGGCAACCGTGAGAAGTACGGCAAAAAAGTTCGGTGTGAGCAAAAGCACCGTGCATAAGGATGTCAGCCAACGGCTAAAGGTACTTAACCCTGCACTTTACCGACAGGTGAGGGAAATTCTTGACACCAACAAAAGCGAAAGGCACATAAGAGGCGGTCTTGCAACAAAAAAGAAATATCTGCAAAAGAAAGCATCCGAAAGCGGAAAAAGCTGAAAATCAACTGCAATACGGCTCATACACCATACAAAACCGCATTTTCAGAGTATATTTTGGGTATTTTGGAACTTTACTTTTTATGACTTGCGTTGTATAATGGAGTGTAAATATTTTCAGATTTGTCTATAGTTTGTGTACGGCAGTGGTTAATGCACGGCTGTACCTGAGGAGAAATTAAAAATGAGAAAAATTCCCTTTTCGCCGCCTGACCTTTCTCAGGCAGAAATTGACGAAGTTATAAAGGTTCTGAAATCGGGCTGGATTACAACAGGTCCCGAAACAAAGCTTTTTGAAAGCCGTATTGCAGAAAGATGTCACACGGAAAAGGCTGTCTGCCTTTCATCGCAGACCTCTTGTGCCGAACTTACTCTGCGTATTCTCGGCATCGGTCCGGGAGATGAGGTTATCGTTCCGGCATACACCTACACGGCAACCGCATCAATCATCTACCATGTGGGCGCAAAGCCTGTTATGGTTGACTGCAAAAGCGGTAGCTTTGAAATGGACTACGATAAAATGGAGGCGGCAATCAACCACAATACAAAGGTTATCATTCCTGTTGACCTTGCAGGTGTTGTGTGCGATTATGACCGTATTTTTGAGGCTGTTGAAAGAAAGAAAAGCGTTTTCAATCCACGCAACGAGCTTCAGGAAAAGTTCGGCAGAGTTATTGTTATGGCTGACGGCGCTCACGCATTCGGTGCACAATGGCACGGTAAAATGTGCGGTGAAATTGCCGACTTCACAAACTTTAGCTTTCACGCTGTAAAAAATATGACAACCGCCGAGGGCGGTGCGGCTGTTCACCGTTCACATGACGGAATTGACGAGGAAGAAATGTACAAGCAGTATATGCTTCTCTCACTTCACGGTCAGACCAAGGACGCATATCAAAAAAACAAAGTCGCATCGTGGGAATATGATGTTGTTGACACTCAGTACAAGTGTAATATGACCGATGTACTTGCCGCAATCGGTGTGGCTCAGCTTGAACGCTACGATCAAATGCTTGAGCGCAGACATCAGCTTATAAAGCTTTACAACGAAGAATTTAAGGATTTGCCTGTTCAGGTGCTTAATCACTGCGATGAAAACCACCGCAGCAGCGGTCACCTTTACTTTGTAAGATTTATCGGCAAAGACGCAGAATACCGTAACAAGTTCTATAATATGATGGCTGACCACGGCGTAATGTGCAATGTCCACTTCAAGCCGTTGCCGTTGCTTTCGGCATACAGCAAGCGTGGTTTCAAGATTACCGATTATCCGAATGCGTATAATATGCACAAAAACCAGCTCACCCTCCCGATGAACTCAACTCTCACAGACGATGAAGCATGGTATGTAATTGAAACATTCAAGCAATGTATGAAAACACTTAAATAACGGCGAGTCGCCGTTCCCGGTTCGTGAAGACAGTTTTATAAATGTGAGAATAAAATCGCCCGAGCGTATGGGAAATTGAAAGTTGAAAATTAAAAATGGAAAATTAAGGTTGGCGGTGTGCAACCGTCAATAATTTGAGAAGATAGTCAGATAAACAAAATGCATCAGATGCCCGATAAGGCTCTGATGCATTTTTGTTTTGTATCCTACAGATTGAGTCGCATAGCGAATCAAATTAATCGGGAACTTTTGTTTATCATTTTGCAGACTGTCTTCACGACCGCAACTGCCCAATGGGGCAATTTCACCGTCTGACAGGACGATTTCACCTGACAAAGTCAGATTTCACTCGCCAACGGCGAATTTCACTGTAATGACCGCTTGCGGTCATTACCAAAGTCCGTTTTATCGGACACCTCTTTTGATAAAATATAGATACAGTAAGGAAGGCAAATGAAAACGAGGAGGAATAACAATGCTGAATTTCTGTGTCTACATCTTCACGGCATACGCTGTGTCGGGTTCTGTAAAGACAATTATGGGGATAAAAAAGAAACCCACCCACCGCAGAAATCGCCGCAGACAATAATCTACAAAATCAAAGGAGGAAATTATTATGAAAAAGGTTTATGTTACAATCACGGGAATGAAATATTACTACGGTTTCAATCCGTTCAGCATCGGAAAAAAGCTGACATGCAAAAAGGAACACAACAACCCGTATGACAGCGAGGCAATTAAGGTCACGATGAAAAACATCGGCACGGTCGGCTATATCGCAAATTCGCCGTACACCAAAGCCAACGGAACAATGGGCGCCGGCGCAGTCAATAAGTATGTCAAGAAAAAATTCAAAGTCAGAGTAATGTTTATGACATCAACAAAAATCATCTGCGAAGTAATTGACGGTTTCAAGGATAAATATTCCGAAGAAAAAACCGAACCGACAGACAAAATTGAAGAAAAAGAGGTTGTTAAGTTTTGATTGCAGTACGGGCGTTCATCGGACATCGGTAGGTAATAACACAAATTATGTGCCAAAACAAATTTTATAAATGTCGCAATGTTTGTGTCTTTACTTGCGGGCGGATAATATGTGCAGTGTAGTAACATAGTATACAACAGTGCAAAGACATAGTATACAGTTTTATGATAAAATAAATGGTCGGGAAATACAGCTTTGCATTTTGCAATGTATCTTCTCGACCGTAACTTTTCACTATTAACTATTAACTTTTACCTGCCCGTCAGGGCTTGCGCTGTCCGTCAGGACAATTTAGCTATCCGCAGGATAATTTAGCTTGCGTAGAAAATTTAGCTCACGCTTGCGTGAATTTAGCTGACGAAAATCAAAGATTTTCGTCAATACCCCCACCTGTCAAAAAATCTGACAGTCTGATATGTCAGGATATAGTTCTGACTTTCGTGGAAAGCGCTCTGAACCATATCTGGATTATACATATACATAATGCGGTGCTGAACGGCATCCTTGTTTTCGTCAAAGATATAGCTTACCGCCTGAATACATTCCTGATTTGTGCCGATTTTGGTACTGCCGGTATAATGGCAGTTCTCGATAACCGAGGCAACTGTCGGATAACCGTCAAAGCACATTGCATCTTTTACCGACTGAGCAATGAGCGCCGCTCCTATAAAACCGCCCGAACCAAATTCGCCCATGCAAAGCCTTTCAAGAAGATCCCTGTCCTCATCGGTAAGCGTTACCTTGGAGCATTCATAGGTTTTGTCCGGATTGTCAATTGCCACAAGATAACCTGCATCCCATTGAGATTGGTAATCAACAGGCTCTTTCGGCGGAATTGCCGTAGCAAACGGAACGGTTGCCTGTGTTGTTGTCACGGGCTGAGTTGTCGCTTTTGTTGCCTTTGTGGCTTTTGTCTGAGGCTGAGTTGTTGCCTTGGTTGCTTTAGGCTTTGCCGTTGTTGTTTCAACGGGTACGGTTGTTGCGGAAACAGTTGTTGTCGGAACAATCTTCCGAATATTCGGATTTACCCTTGCCATTGCCGATTCTGTCGGAGTTTCTCCCGCATTGAGAGTACCGTTTGAGCAGACGAACTGCAAAACTACCAAAACGGATACTACAACAAGCACAACCGACAAGACCTTGTTTATATTTTTATTGAAAAACTTCATCGTTTCACCGCCGTTTAATACTTCTAAACACAAATGACGCACAAAAAACACGCTGTCACACACATAATAATTATACCACGGTATGCTTTTCTTTTCAATTTGAGTATTCTACAAAAATGAACTGCCTTTTTTAAACAATATTACCTAAGCGGACAAATTATTACCATAAACAAAAGCCGACGCATATGCACCGGCTTTTTATTTTGAAAATACTTATTTAAAATGACTGTTTCTCGGCTCTTCTGTACTTTGAAGGTGTTGTTTCGTAGTACATTTTGAATGCTCTGTTAAAGTTTGAAATGTTGTTGAAGCCCGACATACCTGCAATTTCGATAACGGGAGTGTCCGTTGTGGTAAGAAGCATTGCGGCTCTTGTCAGTCTGAGCTCGTTAAGGTAGTTTACAAATGTTGTATTCATAAGCTCCTTAAAGAGATGCGACACATAGTAACGGCTGAGACCTGTTGTCTGAGCTATTGTATCAAGAGTAATGCTGTCGCAGAAGTTGTTGTTGATATATTCCGTAATTCTGCGGAGAGCACGGTACTTTTTGCCCTGAGCCTCAACATCACAAATCTTAACAAGGCCCGATGAGAAAAGAATATAGAAAATGTCGTACATTTTGCCGTGAACAAGAATCTGGAAGAACTCGTGCTTTTCATTCTCGGCAGAAATAACCGTGTTCATATCGTCAATAAGATTGTTATAACGGTAGTCGCCTCTCGTAACCTTTGCAAAGTGAGTGCAGTTGCCTGTTACAAGACCTCTGATCAGACTCTGCGGAATAAACTCCTGAGTGAGCGATGCAGGATTTGAAAGGTTAAGAAGAATAACGTCAACTCTTGCGTTGCCTGTATTATTAATTTTGTATCTCTGATTAGGTGAAATAAAGTAAATGTCGCCTGTTGAGAGCGAATAAGTGTCAGCACCCATTTCAACGGTCATATAGCCGTCCCTTACAACAGCCACAAGAACCTCGTTGTGAACATTCCACATATTGCTGTCAATAATCATTTCACCGCAGACTACTCTGTAAGCTGAACTGGATGCGGTTGCCGAACGCAAGAAATCAAAATTCATAATAATAACCCCGATTCTAAAAAATTATGTTTTCAAACATTTTGTGTCTAAAAACAACACAAATAATCACTGCAACAATATAATAGACTTTATGCACAATAAAGTCAATAATTACGACAAATGTGCAAAAAATAAATGTATAAACTGCAATTAGTGCAAATTTTAAATATTCCGCTGTCTGCTGTATGTTAATTGATTTTTTATTCTACGCAATAATGTATCAATTTATCTACTGATAATTGTTATGATTGTTTCCGAATCAGACATTATTATTTAACGATTTTAATATGAAATATTGCCAACCGTATGGCAATTAAAATGAATCGTTTACATTTTCAAGCTGCTTTTTAAATTCATCAACAACATTTTGCGGAGATATAATTCTGACCTTTCCGCCAAGACCGAATACCCAAGCGTAGAACTGTTTGCTTGTCATAATATCAACCGATACACCGAATGTTGTGTCGCTTTCCTTTGTAACAAAAATATCCCTGCCGAACCTGTCAACAATAACACCTATGCAGTCATTGTCAACCGACAGCTTAACCGTAGCTTTTTCACCGCCGAACATTGAGAAAACGCCCTTTGAATAATCTGCAGGATCAAATTTTTCAAAGGTCTTTCCCCCGTCACGCTCATCGTCAAGCACCTCGATATCGTCCATTTTGTCAACACGGTAATGCTTTATACTGTCGGCACAGGTGTCATAGGCAATGAGATAGTAATTCTCATCATCCCAGCACAGCGCCCACGGTGATGCCGTGTATCCGCCGTCCCTGATTTTTTCACGCTTGACAATTCGCTCCGATCCCGAAAAATCGAGTTCCCAACGGTAGTATTTGAACGAGATTTTGCGGTTGAGTGCTATTGCATTTTGAATTTTGTCAACCGAATAATAAATTCGTTCATTCATTGTTTTGGCTCTGTTTGCGACAAAAACCTGCCGTTGCAGCTCCTTGCCGTCGTGAACACTTGCAAGCCCTTCAAGCTTATGAATGAGGGAAATGCTCTTTTTTTCGGTAATGAATTTTGAGCTTTGAATTGCGTCAACAAGAAGCTTCAACTCGGGCAGTTCAAATTCTCTGCTTGCAACATAATATTTAACGGTTGATGATTTACTCTTGCAGATGTCCATTCCGAATTTTTCAAGCACCTGCAAATCATCGTAAAGACTTTTTCGCTCCGCAGTAATTCCGTACAACGCAAGCTCTGCCAGAATTTCACTTGAAGTCAGCCCGTGATTTTCATCGGTTTTTTCAAGAAGAATTTTTCGCAGATACAAAAGCTTCTGTTTTTGCATAGGATTTCTCGACATAATACAGTCCCCCCTCAAAGGATTATATATTTTTATGTGTTCATTATATCAAATTTTAGTCGAGATTTCCATATATTTTTACGGCGAGCCGCCGTTCCCAATTCGTGCAGATAGTTTGTAATATCAAAAACATATCATGCCCGAGCGTAGAATTGTAATTGTTTATTTAATCCTCCCACATAGCGAGCCGCCGTTCCCAATTCGAGAACATAAATTTTCTGCCATTACTAACGGGAGAACACGGTTTTCCTCTGCAATTAAACAGTTAAATTCATATAAAATAAAAATTGCATCAATGCCGTTTCGGGCATCAATGCAATTCATTTATCTCAACTATCTTCTCGAAAGGTCTGCGGTGGCACACCGCCGACCATAATTTTCCATTTTCAATTTTCCATTTTACATTAACTACTAAATCCGCTCATCATGCCCGTAAGCATTACGACAAGCGGCATTGTTGCAAGTGAAAATACCGTAGTTGCGGCAACGATACTAACCGACAGCTCAACATCCTTGTTGAACTTTGTTGCAAACATAGTTGTTGTTGCGGCAGTAGGGGCTGATGTGGCAATTACGCAAGCCATAGTAATGACCGGTGTGACACGGCACAATGACATTACAACCGCTGTAATCATCGGTAAAGCAATCAGACGGACTGCCGAAGAAAAATATACGCCCTTGTCAGTAAACGCCTTTTTAAAGTCAGCCTGTGAAAGGTAAAAACCTATAATAAGCATCGGGAGCGGAGTGTTCAGAGCTGCAAGATATTCAACCGGTTGGCTGATTATGTACGGAAGCTTAAAACCTGTAATAAACAGGATAATTGCAAGAAGAACACCGATAAGACCGGGGTTGAGAACAAGCTTTTTGAATGAAAGCTGTTTTTTGTCACCGCTCATTGAAACAAGTCCGTGCGTCCATACAAAAATGTTGAATACGGCAACGAAAATTGAGCCGTAAAACCAACCGTCATCACCGAGAATTGCCTTCTGGAGAGGCAAAGACATAAATGCACAGTTTGAATAGATTGTTGCAAAGCGTATAACAGCCTTACGGCTTTCATCTTTATCATGAAAAATCAGGTTACAGATAAGTATTGACACAGCGAAAATAAGTGCAGAACAGGCAACGCAAATTATAAGTCCGCTCAAAAGTTCAAACGAGAACTCCCGCTGAAAAGCAGAAATCATTACGCAGGGCGTCACAACATACAATACTATATCGGTCATGTGACGGGCGGAAAAATCGGTGATAATTTTCTTCTTACCGCAAATAAAACCGACTGCAATCAAAATAAACAGTACAAGCACCTGTTGTGCAATAATAATGAAATTCTCTCCCATAAATCATTCTTCTCTCTTAAATTAATCGCTATAATTTTAGCACAGTTGCAAGAGGTTTTCAAATGATGATGTGCTTTTTTTCGTTTTTTTTGACAGAAAAAACGACATAGTTCACAAATATGAGGCAATAACATTGTGCATTTCAACTAACAGGAATTTTATTTTTTCGCAAATATGTATTAACCGCCGAATTTTTGTACAGTTTATTGACATTTTTTACTCTGAAATGTATAATATTTACAAAAGATAAAACTTTTATTTCTGCAATATTTTATTACTTTGAAAGAAGGATTTATTATGGCAACAACAAAGAAAACAACTGCAAAAACAGCCCCTGCAAAAACTGCTCCCGTTAAGGAAGAGCCTGTAAAAAAGACTGTTGCAAAGGCTGAGCCTGCTAAGACTGTTGCTGCAGCTGCAAAGAAGGCTGAACCCGCAAAGACAGAAAATGTAAAGGTTGAAACTGTTAAGAAAGCAGAACCCGTTAAAAAGGCTCCTGTTAAGAAAGCAGCTCCAAAGAAGGTTGCTCCTAAAAAGGTTGCTCCAAAGAAGCCCGTTCCGGTTGAAACAAAGGTTAATTTCTTCGTAGAATATGCAGGCGCACAGGTTCCTGTTGAAGAAGTAATCAAAAATGTTAAGGCTACATACGGCAAGGATGCAAAGGAAATTTCAATCTATCTCAAGCCCGAAGAAAGCAAGGCATACTTTGTTGCCGACGGCAACGCAGAAGAAATGGATGTATTCTTCTGCTGATTGCAATAGATTTTGAATTTAAAACACAAGCTTTAAAGACCGCTCAAAAGAGCGGTCTTTTGTTGTTTTAATATGAATGTTGTGTGTAATTTGTAGGGGCGTTCATTGGACGCCCGCCTTGATGAAATATTATGTTCGCAGAAATGTGTTTTGATGTGATTAAAATCGTGTGCAACGCACACGAACGGGCGAACACGGTTCGCCCCTACAAAATAGCAGTAACTTTCTGATATTTATATAGTTTATTTCTATCACAATGTTTGTGTCTTTACTTGCGGGCGGCCAATGACCGCCCCTACGGGATTGTATAAACAATTACAATGCTACGCTCGACCATAATTTTCCATTTTCAATTTTCAACTTTCAATTTTCCATACGCTCGGGCGATTTAACTCTCGCACTTGTAAAACTAACTTCTCGAACGAGGAACGGCGGTTCGCCGTATTATCTGTCTTTCAAATCAACATATTCCTTGTTTTCGGAAATGCTCATATATGCAGGACGGATAATCTTGCCGCAGTTGATAAGCTCCTCAAGTCTGTGTGCGCTCCAACCCGTAATACGAGCTGTTGCAAAAAGCGGAGTATAAAGCTCACACGGAATATCAAGAAGGCTGTAAAGAAGTCCGCTGTAGAAATCGACATTTGCGGCAACGCCCTTGTAGATTTTACGCTTTCTGCCGATAACCTTCGGAGCCAGTCTTTCAACTCTCTCATAAAGATCAAATTCATCATTGTGACCTTCGGCAAACGCAAGCTTTTTAACAGCACCGTGAAGAATCTGCTGACGGGGGTCGGAAATTGTATAAACTGCGTGTCCCATACCATAGATAAGACCTTTTTTATCAAAAACCTGCTTGTCAAGGAGCTTTTCAAGATAATCTTCAAGAGCATCCTCGTCTTCCCAGTCCTTAACATGCTTTTTGAGATCCTCAAACATATAGTAAACCTTAACATTTGCACCGCCGTGCTTAGGACCTTTGAGTGATGCAAGTGCCGCAGCTACTGCCGAGTATGTATCAGTACCCGAAGATGTTACAACATGTGTTGTAAATGTTGAGTTGTTACCGCCGCCGTGTTCCATATGGAGAATGAGCGCCATATCAAGAACCTTTGCCTCAAGCGGAGTATAGTGTCTGTCGGGACGAAGAAGCGACAAAATAACCTCGGCTGTTGACATTGTAGGCTCTGCACGGTGGATATAAAGGCTGTTATCACGCTGATAGTGATTATATGCGTGATAGCCGTAAACCGACAAAAGAGGGAATACGGAGATAAGCTGTATGCACTGTCTTAAAACATTGTCGATTGATGTATCGTTAGCATTCTTATCATAGCAGAAAAGTGTGAGTACACTTCTTGCTATTGAGTTCATCATATCGTTACTTGTGGCCTTGAGGATAACATCACGAACAAAGTGCTGAGGAAGGGTTCTGTACTGAACGAGAAGCTTCTTAAAGTCTTTAAGCTGTTCTTCGTTAGGCATATCGCCAAAGAGAAGAAGATATGTAACCTCTTCAAAACCAAAACGGTCATCCTCAAGAATGCCGTCAACGATATCCTTTACATTATAGCCCCTGTAACGAAGCTCACCCTCGCAAGGAACAAGCTTTCCGTTAACAAGCTTATTCTGTGTGATTGTAGAAATATCTGTAAGACCTGTAAGAACACCCTTACCGTCAAGGTCACGCAGACCTCTTTTTACATTGTACTTGCTGTATAAATCTGTATCAATAACGGAGTTATGCGTCATTTTCTGAGCCAGAGCATGAATCTGCGGTGTAACATCCGAATACTCGCTGTTTGTCATAAAAAACACTCCCTTTTAAAATTCACAATAAATTGAAACTATATTTTATATATTATAGCACATTTTTTAAAAAAAGAAAAGGTACAATTCTTGCAGAAGTGTCATAACGATTTTAAACCTTATATGTAGAATTTGCATAACTTTCTGTCTTTTTATTCATCATTATGCAATTTTCGGATTGTTTATTTATAAATGAAGTATAATTTTGACGGATATAAATCTGCAATCCGTCATTTGAGGGTTTAGGGCAGAAAAATACGGAGCAGGAAAAACCTGCTCCGTAAAAAACAACATTATTTTATTACTTGAGATATGCGCCGTTAGTGCCGATCTGACCGTCAATTCCGGTGAAACCGTCTGCACAGCAAACATAAACTCTCATATTAGCCCTACCAACAGAAGATACTGTAAGTGTGCCGTCTGTAACATACTTAACATCGCCTGTAACTGCATCAATATACTTGCCGTTAGGAAGGTTCTTGAATGTAGCACCGCCTGAGATAGTTACACAAGCAAGGCTGTCTGTAGCGCCCTGTGTGTAACGGCGAATGAATGCCATATTACCGTCAACATAAGTCTTGCTTCTTGTATACTGACCCTTCTGAAGTGCAGGAACTGCTCTTCTGATTCGGTTGAGCTGCTGAATATGAACAGCGAGAGGTGCTTCAAGTGTGCTTGCAACAGCACCGCTTGCATTAGAATATGTACCAAAGTCTGTTGCTGTTACGTCGCCCTCGAGGTAGTCACCGAAGTATGCACGACCTGTTGTTGAAAGAGGTGCGTTAGGACCTACGTCCATAGGAACACCCTTCTGGAACTCAAGCTCAGAACCGTAGTAAAGACACGGAATACCACGGAAAGTAAAGAGTACATCAAGGTTCTCAGCCCATGACTGTGTACCGCCGTCATAACGGCTGTCCATATCAGGACCATAGTCGTGAGAATCAACATATGTTACATTCCATGATGAGTCATTGTAGTACGGATCTTCTTCACAAGCACGGGTAAACGCGTTGCTTGCATTTGAGAAGTTCCAATGCATCGGGAAGTCGATTACGCTTGTGCCGTTTGACTTGCTGTAATCAGGTGTGTGATATTTAAGACCGTCAAGATAAACATTATCAGATGTGGGCTGATTTGCTGTACTTGCGTTGCTGTCATAGTGCTTAAGTGTAAGATTAATGTTTGCAGCCTGATCATTTGTAAATGAATCGATGTACTGGCTGTCTGATTCAGCCCATGTATAGAACGGAGCTGAAATTGCAGGAATGTTGTGGTTCCAGAATTCACTTACACGAGTACAAACCTCACCAAAGATGAAGAAGTTTTTACCGCCTGTCTTGAGCCATGACGGGAAGTAATACTGGTTAAGTGTAAGTCTTGAAACGTGCTTTTCAGTATCAAGTCTGAAAGCGTCAACACCCATGTTGATATAGTTGTTATAAACGTCGTTAAGGTAATTAGCAACTGTAGGATTCTCTGTGTTGATATCAACGCAGTCACCGGCAATCTGACCTGTCTGTACAGTCGGGCTTTCCCAGCTGAGGTCTTTGAAGTGGTGATAGTAGTTTTCCGTGTCGTGATTACCGGAGTCAAGCTCCTTAGTATCCTTCATGATATTAAGTCTTGCGGCATACTGATACTTAGGCTCAAGGTCATTATAGTTCGGGAATGTTTTAGCAAAGTCGCTTCCCTCAATAACCTTCATGCAATCTACAGAAGCAAGATCCTGAATTGAGTCGTATTCCTTTGTAAACATAGGAGCAAGAGTTGCCTCACCGAAGTTACCTGAATGGTTAACTACGATATCCTGAACAATCTTGATGCCCTTTTCATGAGCGGCATCAATAAGATCCTGATATGTAGCGCCGTCGCTCTCATAACGAACATCAACTGTTGAGAAGTCCATTGCATGGTAGCCGTGGTAATCGTAGCCTGACGCATTTGTTACAACAGGAGTAATCCAGATTGCGCTGAATCCGAGAGCCTTGATGTAGTCAAGCTTGTCGATAAGACCTTTGAAGTCACCACGCCATGCGGGATCGCTGTCGGGGTTGTTTGCCTGTGAGTCGTCCCAGCAATGAACATCGTTACCTGTGTCACCGTCATAGAAACGGGTTGTGATTACAAAATAAATTGTGTCTTCACGCATGTCAACACGGTCAAATTCCTGCATATCTTCAGGATTTTTGCTTGACCATCTCTTATTTTTGTACCACCACTCGCCTGTGTTTCTTGTGAGTTCCGCAGACTGCTTTCCGTTTGTAACAAACATCATATTGATTTTTGTTACATCGTTGAAAGTGTACTTGTAGTAGTTGTTTCCCTCGGAAGTCATCTTAACGCCGGGGTACTCCGTGCTGATGTTTTTCGGAAGACTGTTCCAATAATAGATTGTGGGCGTGCCTTCCTCACAGTAGTAATGTACTGTGATTGTGCTTGATGCCGAAGTGTCGTTATCGTCATCTGTATTAGCCGCACTTACGGACATAACAGATACCGTGCAAATTACGCAAATCGACAAAATCAAAGCAAGCAATTTTTTGATTTTTGCCATAGATTTTCCTCCTTTTGTTATACTTTGTACAACATAACATACAATTATATTATAATTTAGACAGCCTCATATATTTTTCTTTTAAGGAATTATTACAACTTTGATGCCGCCAAAGATTAAGCCCTCAATTTGGCTATTATATACAAAAAGGAGCGACAGATTCTGTTTTTTCAACTCTTTTAAAGGGTTAAGTCAAATCTGACGCTCCGTTAAATTATATTTTATATTTTCAAGCTTATATTAGGTTCAAACTTTGCGACTACTGCTTTAAAACGAATTTATCAAGTGTGTTTGCAATACCGTCGTTATCGTTTGATTCGCAGATGTAATCGGCAATCTTCTTTACATCGGTTTCGGCATTACCCATTGCAACGCCGAAGCCTGCATAACCTATCATTGTCATATCGTTGTAGTTGTCGCCGAAAGCGGCAAGCTCTTCCCTTTTAATCTTGAGTTTATCAAGCAAAAGCGGAAGCATTGAGCCTTTTGTAACACCAAACGGCATAATCTCAAGAAAATAAGGTGCGCTTTTATATACATCGAGCAAGCCGTCATAACGGTCTGCAAGAATTTTCTGATACTTATCAAGCTCATCGGGTTCGCCTGCAAGAAGAATTTTGTTGATATCAAATCTTACAGATGAGATAAAATCGTCAACAACAACCATTTCAGCCTTGATAACGTCCCTTTCAACATAGGTATAGTCATTAACCTTATTATCCGAGATGATTCGCCTGTCATCGTATGTGTTGATTGTAATGTTTGAATCCTTCAAAACATTCACGATGTCGGGAAGATATTCAAGCGGAAACAGCTTGCTCACCATAGTTTCGCCTGTTTCGCAGTTGATAATCCTGCCGCCGTTGAACGCCATAATAAAACCGCCGAAACGGTCAAGCATAAGGTCTTTTGCTATCGGCATAATTCCTACGGGATGTCTGCCTGACGCAAGAATAATTTTCTTGCCCTGTTTCTGCGCCTCCATAAGAGCATATCTTGTACGGGGAGTAATCTCCTTTTGGGAGTTTGTCAGCGTACCGTCAATGTCAAGCGCTATTAATTTGTAATCCATGAAACCACCCTTAACATATCAATTTCTAAACACAATCAGTATGTTACGGCCAAATTTGACCGTATAAAATATACCACAAATCGCCCAAAAGTGCAACTAAAAAGCCGATTTTAGCCCATATAAAAGCTATTTTCACCATTTTTCCGCTTTGTCTTTTTCGCCAACAAAAAACGGACGAAAAGAGAGTTTTCCTTTCGTCCGAAATTAAATATATTCAGCTTTTATTTATTCTTCCGATTTTGTATCGTTGTCGGATTCAGCCTTTTGTTGCAATTTTTCCTTCTGCAAACGGTCTATAATTTCGTTGATGTCGCTGTCCTTCGGTGATTTGTCATGTCCCGTAAGTATGCGGATTATAACGACAAGCTCATCAATGAATATCAGCAGCAGCGCCGCAATAAAAATCAGCAGTCCCCACGGTGAGAAGAAAAGGTTGTACAATGTGTCAATGAATCCGAGCTTACACACCATAATATAAAGCACATCTTCGGTTGAAATTTCCGGGTCGGGAGCATCGTTTGCAATGCCCTTTGTCTGTAGCTTATATGTGCCGTCAGCTGTTTTATACGGTGCAACTACAACCTTATGAGTCACGAGAAGTCCCTCGGTCTGCCCACTGCCACGATAGGTGATAATATCGCCGACCTTGAGGGCGGTCGGATTGTCAACGCACTTTCCGAGAATAACATCGCCGATCATAAGCTCGGGCTGCATACTGCCCGTTGAAACTCGAAGCACGGAATATCCGAAAAGCGAAGGTGTTTTTCCGTTCACCTTTGAACCCATAAACACAATTACGGTCAGCACAAGTATTGCAAGCACTCCCCAGCAAATTATATTTTTAATTATACGCAGGGTTTTGCGAAGCTTTGATTCATGCCTTTTCCTTATTCTATTTTTTGATTTGGGGTGTTCGGTTGTTACAGATGTCACTTCAACCGCATTTTCAACATAGTTTTTTTTATCCATAAATTTCTCCACGGCAAGTTGCCGTTCCCAGTTCGTGTCAGTAGGGGCGGTCATTGGCCGCCCGCCTTGATGAAATTATTTGTTTATCCACATTGCTTTTGATATGCTAAAAGTAGTGTACAATATGTTCATACACATATGTTTTGATATAACATAAATCATGCATCCAAATTTGCACGAAATTGCATGCAATCGTGTGCAATGCACACGAACCGGAGACCTGACACAAACTATTTGTTTATTAACACATTATTTTATATAACAAAAATGCGTATATGTTCGTTTTGGTTTTACAACCAAAACGATTGGCGAACACGGTTCGCCGCTACCGTATAACAATTACATTGTGGCATTTATAAAATATGTTTTACATATAATTTGTGCGATCACTTGCGGGCGTCCGATGAACGCCCCTACAGAATAACAACAACTTTGCAACATTTATCGGATTTTGTTGCAAACACTATATATTTTTTCTACCCTTGCTTACGGGCGGATTTTATTCTCTGCTACCGATTATAAATTATAATAAAAAAGGGCTGTAAAAACAACCCTTTTGTAAATTAAAAATCTAAAATTTTAAAGCGAGATGTAAACATCATCAAGCGTGTATGTTATTGTTGATGACGAATCATTCTTGATGTACCAATACACCTTTGAAACCGTAGGTCCGTCAGTAGCTTTCGGCTTGATTTCAAGGTTTGTCACAATAGGTGTGTCTATTGAATCTGTGCTTGCAGATGTAACACTGATTTCCGTGGTTACGGAATAGGTATCTCCATATGCACCGCCCTTAATTGTGGTTGTGAGCTCTGCATTACCCTCAGCCACAGGAGTAATTACACCGTTTGCATCGACTGTAAACACGCCGTTTGATGATGACGAATAACTTATACTGCTACCTATGTAATCTGTTCCTGCAACAAGACCTGCGTTGAATGTTGAGCCAAGCGGAATGTTAATACTGTTGTAACAATTGATAAAGTTAGCACAGTCAGTTAAAGGCTTACCAAAAGAATATGTATCACAGTTATGGTTATTGTTATATCCTGTTCCAGCCCTCAAAGTAAACTTATAGCAGTTATCAACAGCCAAATTCGGACAATAAGCTTTCAACAGTATGTACGGTGTAGCATTAGCACCGGTATTGTCATTGTTGGCATAAAATTGCACAACTTTTGCGGTTACAGGTACATCAACATACAACATCCGTGTGCTCTGACCGCTGATTGGTGTCATAACAATAGGATCGCCCTGCCACTTTGGGGTTGTGACATCACCTGTTCCGTAACGGATTCTGATTGTTGTAGCGGAATCTTTCCAAGATAATACATTGTTTGTATCAAAATAAAATCTGTATTTTCCGTGCGAAGTTTTCGTATATGTACTGCCACTACCGACAATATCATTATAAGACCTATATGTCTTGAGCGGTTTGTTGACGCCGACATAAAGTCCAGACGCAGATGCCGTACTGCTTGTTTTCAAATTTTTTATAAAAAGTGAAACATTCTGTTCGGCATTGCCCGAGTTAGAAATTTCGGTGCAAAAATATCTTCTCTTTCCTGCCTCCAGAGAACCTCCGAAATTAGTAACTTCATTTTCACCGAAAGTAGAGCCGTCATCACTTGACTCAACGGTTTTGATGCTGATGTCTTGACCGTTGCTGATTTTGTACTGACCGCTCCACCTGAGAGAGTCGCCCGATTCGGTTCGAGGACGGCTGAACCATGAAAAAGTCGTGGTCACACCGCAAAGCAGACAAAGTACAAGTCCGAGTGCGATTACAATTGCAAATTTTGATTTCTTCATGGTTTCACCTCCGTTGATTTAACCTTTAATTTTACTTTGTTGTCCAAGAACCACCGCAGTTATCCCAACCGTTGTTTCCGATTCCCTGAACAAAACAGTTTGTTCCGTCTGTCGGAATGGCAATACCTTCTACTTTACCTCCGTGAGTACCCGGAGTACGGTTCCATTCATTATCCCAACTATTCTCGGTTGTACTGCCGTTCATTCGGCTAAATATAATTCTGTCATATTTGCCCGATGCATCCATAGTAAATGTATAGCAAGTATGAGCCGCATCTTCGGTCATACTGTACCACTTTCCGTCGCCGGTTGATTTTTCATATACATAGGCAGCAAACCGCTCATTTTTATTTTTTGTCCAGTTAGTGTTCGGTACAAAGTACATTACCTTTGTTGAACTCTTAACAAACTTTGCATAATAATGAACCGAAGAATTTACTGAAATACTGAGTTCGGCATTATCTGCAACCTTATTTATGCAGTCGCTGTCGGAATACCAACCGGCAAACTGATAACCTTCATTGCAAACAGCTGTTGCCGTAACGGTCGTCTGGTCGGAATATGTATTTGTTACGGCACTTGTGTGCACAACACCGCCAACGCTGACTTTACCGCCTGTAAAGCCGTTTGTTTCCTTAGAACCTGCTGAATCATAGCTTACGGCATCAAGAACAACGGTAAATGTATCAAACGGGTATTTTACCCATGTACCTGTTGCTGTGTTACCTTCACCTGTGTTACCTGTTATCTTAAAGCAGTTTCTGCCATCATTCGGAATAGTCTCATCAACTGTCTGGGCACGCTTACCGTTCCAATCGTCCCAAACTCCTGTATTCATCTTTGTAAAGATGATATTTGTCACAGAAGTCCAAGTACCCGTAATATCAGCACTATAAATATTACCCTCAACTTGTTTCATCGGGAACCATTTGTAAGTGTTGTTATCAACCCACATATAAACAGCAAAACTTGATGTTTTTACACCATTGTCGTTATATGTTTTCCATTCATTAGGAACTTGCAAATATACAACACGCTTTTGTTCAACTTCAAATTTAGCATAAACAGTTGTGTTAGCCTTGATAACCGTTGTCAAAGGATTGTTTTTGTAATCGTCTGTATACGGTTGTGTGCAGGCAAGGTCTGTGTACCAACCGCTGAACGAATAACCCGACTTTGGAGTAGCTGTCAGTGCAACACTCTCGCCCCACTTTGCAACAGTAGAAACTGTGCTTGCGGCTGTTGTGTCGCCTGCCTGAACAGTACCGCATGCATTGCTGACTGCTCCGTTAAGTACGGCTGAGGCCTTTACCTCAAATTCTTTAAGCTTGAACCTTGCATGTAAAGTAAAGCTATCTTTGATGTTTTCACAAACATAAGTTGCCTTGTTGCTGACTGGAGTAACGCTTGAATCGTTATACCAACCGTCAAAGTCATAACCCTCGGCAGGGTTTGCAACAAATGTTGCACTTCCGTCATAATCCACCGAAACTGTAACTGCAGTTGACGGTCCAACTTCTTCAGGTGCGGTAAACTTTACCGTACCTACTGAATCACCGTCAACAACTGCGTTGACTGAAAACGACTGCAGCTTAAACAATGCGTAGTATTCGCAACCGGCATCGACATTTGTAAGAACAAGCTGTTGTTCCGATGCTACAGAGTTTGTACATTCCCTGTCGGAATACCAACCCATAAACTTATAATTTGGCTTTGTATTTGCAACAAGAGTTACGCTATTACCGTTGGTAACCTCCGCAGTTGATGTTGCACCTTCCTGCGAATCGCCTGCCTTAACAGTACCTGCTGTATCGACAATATTTCCGCCGAACACGGCATTAGCGGTAACTTTGCGAGATGATACATCCGAAAACTTTGCGTACAGAGTCAAATCCTTCTTTATTGCCGCAGTTTCCACTGTCTTATCTGTGTACTGACAATTGTTAAGAATCTTGCTGTCTGCCTTTATACTGCATTGCGGATCGGTAAACCAACCTTTAAACTCATAGTTGGCATTTGCTTTAGCCGTGAGTGTGGCAAGCGTACCCCACTCAACAGTTGTCTCTATCTTTGCGGCAGGGGTATCAGCTCCAAGCTGAACCGTACCGCCCGCTCCGTCGATTTTTCCCTCTGTTACTGAATAAACTTTGAGATTAAGATTGATAATCTTGAATTTTGCATACAGAGTATAGTCAGCCTTTATGCTGCTTACTTTGTACGGAGTCGTTTTACTTACAAGTGTCTGACAGTTTTCGTCCGAATACCAGCCGACAAACTCATAACCCTCGCCTGCATTCGCAACAAAAGTTGCAGAACCGTTGTAATTTACCTTGACGGTAACGCTTGTATTAGAAGCCGCAGATGACGGTGAAGAAAACTGTACTGTGCTGTTTTTCTTATCATTCGGATGATTTGCAACCGCTGTTACCGAGAACTGCTTAATCATAAATTTGGCATAATACAAATGATTTGCCTGAATATTCTTAATTGAAAGCGTAAGATCCTGACTTTCCAGTTTTGTGCAATTCTCGTCAGAATACCAACCCTTGAAGTCATAGCCCTCTTTTGGTGTGGCTGTGATTGATGCATTCTGCCCCTCAAGGTACGAACCGACAGTGTATGCGCCCTCTTCGCCGCCTGAAATCTTAACAGTACCACCTGTGCTGTTTGCAACAGCTCCGTCCGAAACAGCTTTTGCCTCAACCTTATACTGTCTTTGGAATTTCGCATAAAACTTATGCTCGGCTGATGTATCATTTGCTTGGTAAGCACCGTTGCTGAGGGTAACGGGAGCTTTAAATTCGGGGTCAGAGTACCAACCGATAAATCTGTATTTGTTGCTGTCGGTCGGTTTTGCATTAAGAGTGACGGTTGTACCCTCTGTAACCTTAACTCTTGTTGCGCCGTCCATACCGCCTGTTACGCTTACTGTGCCCATTGGTGCATTATTATCCTTTTCATCCTTACACGGAGAATAAACGGAAACAATAGCCGGAGGTGCCCAGTAACCTGTGTTTTGTGTAGTAATAACATAATTCACCGAAGAATTTCTGTTCGGTGCGCTTACGCTGTAATCTTTGCCGTTGTAAGTAAATTTGAATGTAATCGAATGTGATGCATCGCTGTTAGGATTGGGCAAATATGCAACCCAACCGCTGAGTGACGCATTGTCATTTGGTTCAAAAGTCATTGCTATCGGAGTTGAACTGCCCTGAACATACATATCAACCGCAAGATACTTTCCGTCAACCTGTGTCATCGGCAATGTACTTGCATCTTCACTTGAGAGGAGAATTTTCTGAACCTCTCCCCATGTGCCGTAGCCGTTATTTGACAAATCCTTATATCCGTAGGCTGTGAATGTCTGTGAATCGGCATCAACAGCAGTTTGCAGAGTGGTTGTCCATTTTGCAACAAAGCTGTTCTGCGGATTTGATGTTACGGTTGATTCGCAACTGTAGAAGGTAACTGTAGCGTTAGGATTATCTGTATAATCTGAACCGAGCTTAATAAAATAATTACCGCTCGAATCCTTTGAAAGCTTTTTATACTCGCTTTTGCCATCCTGGTTAATCCAGATTGCACGATTGTTTTTGGTAGCCCAACCCGCACCGAGAGATGGATCGCCCGTTGTTTTATCGTAAAAAGTCAATTCTCCGGCCTGAGGACTCTGAGTAATAAGCTTGAAGTTGTCAATTGTAACAGTCTGTCCGGCATACTTTGTATTTCTGCTGTCATCCTGTAACCACACACGCATTGTAACCTTATGTGGTTTTGAATCTGCCGGAACGGTAAAAAGAGGACTTTCTGCTGTTGAACCCGTGTATGAACCGAAAGATTTGACATTTTCCTGTCCTTTGATATTCAGGTTTGTACCGGCAACAACCTCTGCCGTGCTGTCGCTCTTACCGCAGACAACCGTATTACTGCCGTCACAAACGAATGAAACACGGAGCTTTTCCTCGTCTGCATCAGCATCGTTAACCTTGATTGTGGGAACCTTATCAAAATAGAATGACGCCTTTGTTCCCTTTGCGGTAACATTGAAAGAAAAATCAATGTAGTTGACATTCTTATCGTTTACAGTAGCCTTTCTGTAAGTAGCAGACGGCGCGCCGTTTGCAGTTAAGGTCGGAAAATAAACATCTGTGCCGTTTGCGCTTGTTGCAGAGGCAAGGTGAACATCGCCTGCCTGACGAAAATATTTTGTAAGATCAATTGTCTTTCCGTCATAGCCGTTACCGTAGCCGATACTAGCGTTGGTAAACACATAGTTATCAATTGTACCGTTGTTCAAATCAAGCTTAATGGTTGAAATCGTTTCCACCCATGCAGAAACCGACACGATAGCAATCGCCAACACTTCAACAAGTGCCACAATGCTTAAAATCAAGCTTTTTCTCTTTTCTTTGCCCGACTTTTTGCCGATTGCAAACTTTTCTTTAAAATAAGCCGCCAAAAGAGCAAATCTTTCTTTCATTGTGACACCTCCTTTTTATATTTTGCATTATTAATGATACGTTGCGGTATCATCGTTGTTTACTTCATAAGAAACATTGAACGGAGTGGAGAATATATATTCATTCTTTGCCGGAATAAGCTGAGTGTGTGTACCGTTCTTGTTCACAAACTTAAATCCGATAACTCGTGAGCCTCTCGGCGCACTGCAGTTATCAAGTGTACATCTTGAACCGTCAGATTCAAACTGCATCAAATGGTCTGATTTTACGCCGTTATAATTATAAATTACATAAGGTTCATAAGCTCCGCTTGTAAGATAATTTCTGAGCCACTGTTTAGTATCCGGAATGTTGAGATACACACCCGTATTTACTTCAGGATCTTCGGAAGATCCTCCTCCGCTTGTCGGAGTTGTGGGTGAAGGTGCTGTTGTTTCAACAGTTGAGCCGCTCGGACTATAATCCCAGTATCCGATACAAGGGGACAGTCTTTGAGCAGTATTATCGGTTTTACCAAAACCGTTACCTCTCTTAGCAGTATAAACAATGCTGCGGTTACCGTTTACAATTCTGCTTTCCTGTAACGGATACAAATCTTCGTTATTAACTATCCAACCTTGTGCCGTAGGGCTCAATTCGTTGTTCACATTATCTTTGGTGTGCCATGAGTTATAGATTATATTATTCGTTGTACTGAATCTGAAAAAGCTTATATCTGTTGTTACATCTTTTGGCAACGCAGCTGTCCATGTATTATATCCGTCTACCGAACCAAGATATTTCATAACGACAGTTTTCTGAGTTGCATCAGTATCTTTATACTGCATGGTAACTATACAGTCATCTGTTTTAATCCACGGAGTATTTTCGCCCTTATCACCTCTTGTTTTATCAATAAAGGTGATAGCCTCCATATCATTGTAGTTACTTTCGAGTTCAACATCAATTGTAACCGATGCGCCTGCATACTTATCATAAACAGACTGATCTTCATATGCACCCTCAAACCACGCTACCAATGTTACATCAAGAGGTTTCTGACCTAAAAGCGTGAACAGGCTTTCGCCTGAATAGAAATAGAAATCAGAAAATGTCTTGCATGATGAAAGCTTCGTAGCAGGAGAGCCGACCATATTTGTTGAGCTTACTGCATTATAATTTTTAGCATGCTCGTCAATAAGAGCACTTGGATCAATTACAGTAGGAGTTTTACTGCTGTCGGTAATAAACGCAAGTCTTAACGGACAAGGATCATAGACCTTCTGATCGACAGGAACACCTTTATCGTCACGAATAATCTCGGTTGAGCCGTCAAACTTACCGAGAACAGTTTTACCGTCTGCCGAAACAATTGTAATATTATAGCCTTTGATATAAACATTTGTCATATCTGAATCGGCATTAAGCTTAAAATCCTTATATACATATGTTTTATTCCTGTCGCCTGCCGTTCCTTCACGGAATTTCATGGCAGAAGTTGAATCCTTAAAATTGCCCTCTGACGGGAAGAACATATTCCTTCCGTCAACGCTTGAAGCCTCTTCAAGCTTAAAGCCTTTAACAACAAGGTGGTTTGAAAGATCTTCCTGACCGTCATTGACACGGAGTGCCGCACTTGACTCAAGTGAAAACGCCTGAGAATTAATGCTTGCCGTATCTTTTACGGTAAACCATGCCACCGTTGTCACAAGCACAAGAGTAAAAACAAGGAACAATGATACATATGAAATTGCGAGCTTTTTTCTGCCGAGAAGTCTGTTATCGGAAAGTGCAAAAAACGAGTTCTGCATTCTTTCTTTCAGTTTCATACTTCATTGCTCCTTTCCTGATTTTTATTTATTGTTGTACATCGCCCTTTGAGAGAACAAGGTTTGCTTTAAACTTTCCGTTTACAAGGGCAAGTCTTGCCTCTGCGTCTTCGCCGTCAACCCACATATTACAGGTTACCATGCCTGTATATATGCCGTTTTGAGTTGTGTCCTTTTCCAAAGTCATAATTTTTTTCTTTGAACCAAGCTCGTATGTGTAATCCCCGTTGGTTGTAAAGCCGTTGCTGTTTGCAACAAAAACCTGGCTGAGTGGTGAACCGTCATCAGCGGAAACGGAGGTTTTAACCCATTTACCGTTTTTCACATAATAACCGTGCGAATATGATTCACCCAAACGCTTGTCTGTGCTTACAGAATACTTTGTTGTATCTGTATTTACATTAAGAAAAATGTTCGGAGCAGGAATCCACAAAAGCTTTGTTTCTTTAGTATTATAATTTGCAACCGAAAACCTTACCGCACCGGTTACGCAATCTCTTGAAATTCCCTTTGAGTCACCGCTTTCACCGAAATCACTCTTATTATCTGCATTTTCACCTGTCAGATTTTTTGCATTCGGACTGATTTTAGATTTACTGTCCAGATAAATATCGAACTTGGATTTTGAACGAACATACAGGTCAAAAGAAAGGTAGTGAACCGAACTGTCGGCAAGATCCCAATCGTCAACATCAAGAATAGGAGAAGCAACTCCGTTTTCCTGTTTGAGGGGCGGCTTATAAAATGTGTATCCGTCGCTCGAAACCTCAGTCATCTTGATATCATCAATAAACGAATAATTTTCGCTGTTCAATTCAATCGTATTTTTGTACGCTGCGTCATCCGTCGGAGCCGGATCGCCGTGCTTAACAACAGCAATTTCAATACCGTCAGGCGCATGACACTCAATGTTGATGCCGTCGGCATCTGATGACTGTTTATCAGTGAACCACGCCTGAATGCCATAAAAGGCGGCAAGTGCAACAGTGAACAGAACTATTAAATTTTTAGCAATCATTCTGCCCGTCTTTCTGTTGGGCGCAGTAGAATTTTTCATTTTTGCCCCTTATTCTACACTATAGTAAACGGCAACAAATCCGTCAGCCTTCAATGTTTTGTTATGAACAACAGTAGTTTTTTTGCCTGTTGACTCACGAACAATGTTTTCAAAGTTCATTGCAAACGGTCTGTCAACTCCTGAGAATGTTATCACAAGCGGAAGCCTTCCGGCACTTTTCAGCTTTGAACACAAATCCGAAAAAGCAACTTCAAGGTCTGCCTGCTTTTTATAGATTTTGTAAACATCTGCACCGTTACGGGAATATCCTGCAAGCATAACACCCTTTTTGCTTCTGCAAATGCAAAGTGATCTTACAGACTTTTGAGCATCCATAAGCTCGTCTGCAATTGAAAGCTTGCCGAATTTTGCAAGCTCTTCGGCATATTTAGAAACAACAGCAACACTGCCGAATCCGAAGTCACGAACGAACAAATCGCCGACATCCTTAATTGACTTGACTTCTTCCTTTGCAAGGCTGATTTTTTCGCCTGCTTTCTTTTCGGCTTTGCGAATTTCAGCCTGAGCCTCTTTTTTAATCTCGGCAACCTTGGCTTTCATACGCTTTTCGCAAGCCTTTTCTGCCTGCTCAACCTTTTTGTCAACCGATTTGTATGCCTTTTTAAGCTCTGACGCATGAGCGGCGTCATTTGCGGCTGATGATTTAAGGTTGGCTTCCTTAATTTCAACAAGCTCATTTCTGTGAGCCTCTTCCTTATCGGCAAGTTCTTTAAGATGCTTTTGCTCTGTTTCATTTGCCTTTGCCGCAAAATCCGCATTCAGCTTTGCTACATAAGTGTTATGTTCAGCCTCTGCATCGTTGAATTTATGGTTAAGCGATTCAACCTCTGCCGAATGAGCGTCGTTCATCTGCTGTTTTTCTTCAGCAAAATCGGCATTCATTTTGTTGACTGTTTCCTTATGCTGAATGCGTTCGGTTTGGAGAGTATCAGTGAGCTTCTCATTTTTGTCAGACAAATCGGTAATCTTACGAGCGTCCTCTTCAATCTGCGCATGGCACTTTTCAAGGTTTTCCGTAAGAGCCGTAATCTTTGCAAGTTGTTCGGCAACCTGAGTTTCAAGTTCTGCAATATGAGCCTGCTGCTCGGCGATAACAGTTTCCTGTTCTTTCACCTTTGTCTGCAAACGAGCATTCTCCTGCACAAGCACGAGAATTCTGTTATTTAATTCTACTATTTTTTTATTGAGTGTGTCAATAGTCTGATTGAGTTCATCAATCGTTTTATTCAACTCTTCAATAGTATCTTTTAACTGCTGATTTTCTTCCTCAAGCTCGGCAATTCTCTTTTCTGCCTCCATCAACTTGAGTTTTGTCTGCTGGAGTTCAGCCTTAACCTCTTCAAGTCGGTCTTCAAGAGCAGAAACCTTACCTCTGAGTGTGAGAATCTGCTGTTCTTTCTGATCGATTATAACCTTTAAATTATTGATTTCACTTGTAAGGTCAAGAATTTTCTTTTCACGGTCACGGATTTCACGAAGGCGGATTTCCATTTCCTCTTTACGCACAGCATCAAGCTGTGCCTTCATAACCGCCTCACGGGTTTTTTGAGGTTTTGCCGCCTCCTCAGCAAGACGGGCGTTTTCTGCGTCGTACTGGTCCTTGAGAATCACACGAAGTCCGGGGTTGGTTGCTATAGACATCATAAAATGCTCAAAGCCCATTGCAAAATAAACATCTTGCTGAACCGTGTCCGTCATCTTACCGTCATAATCCTCGGTAACAACCTCAAAGCCCTTGCGTTTGTAGCTGTCAAGGAAGTTCCACAGTTCAACAGCCTTTTTGAAGTTAGGGTTCTTCTTGAGAAGGTTGGTCTGCGTAAGCGGCGGGTGAACCTCAGGCTCATTTGCGATTTCCTTCATCAATTGAGTGTTCAAAAACTCATTGAGTGTTGTTCTGATTTTTCTGATTCGGTCAAAGTCCGAAAGCTGTGTAACATCAAGAACATCAAGGTCATCGGCAAGAGTTTCATGCGATTCATTTATATAGTTAAGATTAAAATCTACTTTTTTCTCATTAAAATCAATGTGACGAACCATTGAAATATCGTTATAACTGTCGTTCGGCACATCCTTCATCTTTGAATACTTGTCGTCAACAAAGTGAAGCGCTTTACGAATGAGCGTCATAAGAACACGGTTTTCGTAAATTGCAAAGCTCTCTTCACGCTCAATTGTGAGGATTTTGTTAGGCGTTACCATATCACCCTCAACCTTGGCAATAAAGTTAGTGTGCTGCGAAAGGTGTTTAACCGACTCGGGGCCAATCTTTTTTGCAAGCTCAACTCTAACAACATTGTCAACCTGCTTAATAAAACGGCGCTGTTCGTCTATTGCTTTCTGAATGTACGGAAGTGTTTCCTCAATGGCAACAACCCATTCCATGTCTATAACCTTTTCGTTGGTCTTACCGTCGAGTCTGTCCTCGCCCTTGTCGCCGTCTTTAAGGCCTTCCATTATGTAGTTGTAAGTAAAATCATTTTTCAGAATATCCTGCATATTCATATATGCTCTGAAATATTTACTAAAATCAGCCATTGATTTTTCTCCAATCAGATAGTTTACCGTTTATAAAAGGCGCAAAGTCCTTTCACCAAGCAAAGGGCGAACAGAGTTCGCCCTGAATTGCTAAAATTATACAAGCTTTTTAAGCATACGGAGATAATCCTTGCTTTCGTTCATGTTTTCTTCACCGAAAAGCTCGTCAATATACGCACAAAGGCCGTCAATCTCGTCACGGATGTATGAAATGTTAAGTGACTCAAATTTTCTGAATACTTTACGGGCAAGAACATAATCAAGACCGTCAAGCTCGGTTCCGCCTGTACCGACATAGGCAGGAACAAAGTCACGAAGCTGTTTAACAATACGGTTACCGAAAGCTATACGGAAATGCTCAATAACATAATCGTCAAGGAGAGTAATCTTCTTGATGTTTTCTTCGGAAACAACAAATTGAACCTTAGCGGCATTGAGAATGTACTCAAAATGTTTGTATGAAATGTAAACAGGATCTGTGAGAGGTGCGTCAAAAGGAACACCCTTTGTGTCAATGTTAATCGGCATAGCACGGTCGTAAACCTTATCGGTAATGGCAAAGGTCGAGTCATCGTTATTGGCAGTACCGATATACCACATATTCGGCGGGATTCTGAGCTGACCGTTTACAATATGCTTAGGGTCGCTCGGCCATGAGTTCGGGATAATATCAACAACCCACTCGTCTCTTGACGGCATTTCAAGAATTGAAAGCATTTCTGCAAAGTAATACTCAACTCTTGCGATGTTCATTTCATCAAGGATTACGGCGTAGATGTTATCATTGTAGGAAGCCTCGTACATTGCACGGAGAAGCTCTGTTTCGTTAAACTTCTTAGTAAATTCGTTGAAGTAACCGAAAAGCTCTGTTCTGTCACGCCATGACGGCTGAACAGATGCAACGATGGACGGGTTGTTTACAAATTTACCGAATGCATATGCAAGTGAAGTTTTACCTGTACCGGAAATACCCTGAAGGATAATAAGTCTTGTTGATGCGAATGACGCAACAAAAAGTCTGATAAGCTTAATATCGTAGTAAAGACCAAGCTGTGAACAAGCAAAGAGTCTGAAGCGCTCACAGAACTCGGGAAGTGTGATATCGTTGTCATAAACCGGCGGAACATAATCTGCCCAAAGCTGGTCGATTTCCGTAAGCTTGTAGAAACGGCTTTCGCCTGTGTCCTCTTCTTCGCCGTTGTTGAGCGACTCGATTTCTTCGCCTGTAAGCTCTGAAATCTCGTTGGGGTTAAGACCAATCTGTGAAACCTTCATAGAGAGAATCTTATCCTTTTCAAGGTTGAGTCTCATAACCTCTTTGTTGAGTGCCTGAACCTCTTTAACAAGAGAATCTGTATCTTTTCTTCTTCTGTGCGAACGAATAAACTTTTTTACAGCGACGACAATAAGCCATACGCAAAGTGCAAGCACAGCAACCAGAAGCACAATGGCAATAATTGCAATTACCCATGCGAGGCCGCCAAGCTCCGTGGTATAGGCATTAATAATGTTTACATAAGCGGAAAAATCAAAGGCATTGCCTACTCCGCCAAATAACCCGGTGATTATTGACCATAATGAGCCAAAAAACTGACCGAGAAATTCAAAAAGAAATTTAAATACTGTATCCACGGTACTTCGTCTCCTTAAAAAAATCTACTCTCATCTTCTTTAGGCGAAATTTTATCGCCTTATGTTGCGGCAATCAGCGACTGCCGTTCGTTTCCGACGGAAACGGTTTTGCTTTAATGATTTGTTTTTGTATTATCAGAAAATCCGTATTTCAGATGGGAGAACTCGGTTCGCCACTGCAATTAACTGATAAATTTCTGTTGTGTTTTTACTGTGAGCTGTAACTGTATTTCTTTCTCAGCTCTGAGACTGAGAAAGAAATATACCGTTACGATAAACGCTATTAGTGCGTTAGGGACAAATTTGTCATAACTTAATCGGAATTATCAGCGGAATTATTGCCATCAGCAGGTGTTTGTACTTTGGACTCATTTTCCGCCTTGTCCTGATTTTCTCCGACGGAGGCAAGATATTCCTCAATAGCTCTCTTTTTCTGTTCTTCGGTAAGCTCGGCGGAATCAACCGCAAGCTTTGCCTCTTCGAGAGTTTTTTCCTTATTGTAGGCAAGGAGGTTGAGAACAACTCGGATTGCTTCATAAACAAAGAAAATAATCATCGGAAGCAGAACGCAGAGGAAAAATCCAGGCTGAGTTCTGAGAAAGCTTAAAAAGTTACCCACGCCGCCAATCTTCGTACCTGTGTATTTGGCGACAATAGATGAAGAAGTTTGAAGTTCTTCATCGGGCTCAGGGTTAGTTTTCTTATTGTCACCCTGTGTTCTGTAGTAGGTAATGTTGTCATCCTTAACAACCTCAACAATTCGGTGAGTATTGAGTTCGGAATTACCGTTGATATTCTTATAGAAAGTAACAATATCGCCTTTCTTATATTCATATGAAGGATCGTCTGTAACCTCACAGAAAATAAGATCGCCTGTATTAATTGTATCTTCCATTGAACCTGTCAGAACGCTGAGGGGTGCAACGCCGAAAATATTGGGGACCCCTGATGATTTGGAAGTTAGTGACAATGTAACGATTAAAACCGACACTGCCAGAATCAAAACTACAATAATATCAATTACTATGTTTACTATTCTTTTTATAACTTTTTTCATAAGGGGTCTCCAATCGCGGGGTTAAATTAAAAATTAATTACTCTTCAACCATTGTAGAAGAAACATCAAATTTGAGTCCTGGGATTTTCTGGCCGGAAAGAGCATCTACACATTTCTCATCCTGACCTTCGAACCATACATACAACTTGTAGTATTTTACTTCATCAGGCTTCATAACTTCATCACCGGTTGTTACATCAACATGGAATGTAGTCTTTGTAGAGATCTGTGCACCCTCAGTACCGTCTGTGTTGATGATAGGCTTATAAGTCTTAGCTGTAGTAGAATATACATTGTTGCCCAATGCTACAAAATCATCAGCGCCTGTAGCTGTACCGTCGATAGGAACAAGGGCTACACGAGCATACTCAGCAGAAGAATTGTTTGTATCAGTATTTAAATAGAAATCAATAGCTACATCCTTGATGTCAGCAGTACCGTTATTCTTCAGGTTAAGTTCCTGAGCAAAAAGGTAATCAGTTGGAATTACGCCTGCTGCAGCTGAAGGAGCAACAGCCTGTAAAGTGTTCTTATCAATGGCACCTGTAAGAGAGTTACTTGCTGTACCTTTTACCCATGATGTACCGTTACCTGAAGCAGGGTACATTGTTTTGTTGCCTACATTATAATCAAGGTGCGATGTCCAACCGGTTCTGGTATTATCAGAAAGAAGAAGCGTACTTTGCTTTGTAGTTTTTGCACTAAAGTTATCAGCATAAGGATTTGTGCTTGTTGTGAACCAAGCAAATGTTGCTGTACCAAGTGCGAGCATTGCCACGAGGAGCATTGCTACGGAAGAGATTAATAATCTCTTTCTTGATGTTGTTTTCATAGAGAAATTCCTCCTAAATAAAATAATTTTTTGTCCCTAAAACACCATAGGGATTTTTTGCTATATCAGTGCCGAGGCACATAATACCAAGTTGATGTAATACTGTACCGAAAATTACGGTTTTGCTGTGGATTCTTCATCGTCACGAACCGAGAACAGCATTCTCATTCTTACATGACCGTTACGGATATCGTCGATACATTCGGGATCGTTACCCTCAATCCAGATTACGATTGTGTATTTGTCAATATCGCCAACCTTGAATTTTTCGGTTGATGTTTTATAAACTTCCTTATCGCTTACAAACTTTGTGCAATCGGTTTCGGCTTTGCTTCTGTCTTTGTACTGACCTTTGCCGTAAATTGCACCCTTGCCGTTTTTGTAAATCATAACTCGGGTTGCTTCATCTGCCGACTTTGCTGCACCTGTGATTTCAAGCACTGCATCATAGTCAAGCTCAACCTCTCCGTTATTTTTACAATAGAAAGTATAAGCAACATAGTTTTTGCCGTTGTGCGCACCGTCCTTACTTGTGTCAAGGTCAACAGGAAGCCATGAATATGTAATGTTTGTAACATCCTTAACCTGCTCCGCAGTAAGTGAAGCACACTGAGTTTTGAAGTCAGCGTCTTCGCTAAGCACGATACCTTTTTTTACGGCAGGAGAATCAATGCTGATAATCAAGTCGCCCCATTGCGTTACAAGCGTTGAAACGATGAACAGAATAAGAAGAATGATTATGCAGACCGAAAGGATAATGCTCAAAAGCCGTCTGCGCTTTTTGTATTTTACAATCTCGATTGAATCATTTTTTACATGAAAATGTTCAATCTCGGCATCTGCCATTTTCTTATCGTTTAAACGACTTAACTCCTCGGGAGTAATCGGTTGTTCAATTTTTGGTTTCTTTTTTCCGAACAAGTTTTTCTCTCCCCTCAAAAGTTAAATCCGTTTGGTTGTTGTTAATTAAGATATTGGCTTATTGTCCTTATCGCATCCGACAAAGCCAAGCTGAACAGAAATGTGTGCATCCTGAACATCGTCATCACACTCGGGGTCGTTACCCTCAATCCAAAGACGAACTGTTACCTTAACAGGTTCGAGCTGATTAAGATGGAAAAGTCTTGTGTTGTTTGAGTAAACCATTGAACCTGACGGCAAATCAAAGGTTGTCTGTCCGTTTACGGGAGTGCTTCTGTTCGGCTCATAAATTGTTGTGCCGTTGCCTGCTCCCTCGGCTGTGAAATCAACTCTCGCACAATTTACTACATCAGCCTTTGCACCGGTTGATTCTGTCGATACCTTTGTACCGTTATCAGCGCCTGCTTTTGTGCTTTCGGTTGTGAGGTGAACCCACATTTCCTCAGTCGCAATGAAGTAGCATTCAAACTCAAGGTAGCTACGCTTGTTAGGCTCTCTGACTGTGCCACGCTGATTGGTAAATACTGTACCCTCTCTTGTTGTGACAGGATCAAGTACCGTATCTTTAAGGCTTGAACCGTGCTTTTTAAGGTAATCGTCAATCATTTCATTTGTGATTACCTTGCCGTATTTATCAAGGTCTTTGCCGTGGTTTTCCATACTTACTTTGAGCTGAGCGGCAAGGCTGATATTAAGATCAAGCCTGTCCACACCTGCAAATGTATTTACCGTGAACCACGCAACCGTTGCTGTTGTCATTGAAAGAAGGGTTATGATTGCAACAAAAACAATCAGCCTTTTTCTCTTTTTAAATGGAACTTTGTCGCTGACCATCTTATCAATAATCCTGTTAAAAAGGCCCATAAAAAACCCTCTCCTCTTAAAAAATAATGCACTAAAATGACACACTGCTGTACAAAATATAATAATATTCTATACCTCAAACGCACATTTTGCAATGATTATTTGTCCTCTGTCATATTTTTTGGATGAATTCACAAGATTTTCACATTGCATTTGTGCATTCCTCTAAACTTTTCTTTTTCGATAATATTTTAGCGGACTTAATTTTCTTGTCCTTTATCTATATTCTAACCTTTAAAATGATATAAAAAAACAAAAAATCCCCTTTAATTAAGGGGATTTTAGGTTTACAATAATAACAAACGACATTTAATTAAATTTGAGGCAAAAGTTACAACCGTGTAACTTATTTTATTATATTGCTGTTTTGAATTATTTAATTTTGTTTTCTCACTATTTTGTACTCATCATAAAGTTGAAAGTAATGACAGGTGTCTGTGCTTTGGGTTAAAAACCTTGCCATTTCGTCCTCGTCAAGGTTGATGCTGCAATAATCACCGAATTCGTCATCACTGACAAAGTTTGCACAAAATTCGCATTGGTCAGCCATTCTGCTCACCGTCCTTTTTGAGAAACTCATATTTATTGTAGGTGAACGGAACATAATTCTCGAGCTGATTGAAAACCTCTTCTTCGGTATCGGCAATCGTGTAGAGTCTGTTACAGGCGTTGGTCATAAACTTTTCACTTACGGCATTGTCAAGCATTGCAAGCATTGAATTATAGTAGCCCTTTACATTATATATAATGATAGGCTTTGTGTGTCTGTTAAGCTGCTTTAGTGTGAGAACCTCAAAAAATTCTTCAAAAGTACCCATACCGCCGGCACAAATTACAAAAGCGTCCGCTTTATCTTCCATAATACCTTTGCGTTCACGCATTGTATCTGTTACAATAAGTTCGGAGCATTTGTCAAAAACAACACCCACATCAATAAAAAAATCGGGTGTAACTCCGATTGTGTGGCCACCTGCGCTGTATGCGCCTCGGGCAGATGCGCCCATAACACCGTATTTTCCCGCACCGAAAACAAGGTTGTAGCCCTTTTCGGCAATCTTTTTGCCGAGATGCTCGGCAGATTCAAGATAGATTTTATCAATTTGCTCACTTGATGAGCCAAAAACGCATATATTCATACCTATTTATCCTTTCGCATTTGCGTTGTATTTTTTCTGATTTTATCCAAAACAACCGTCGGTTATCTGAACTTAGTTTGAAGATTGCGACAGATTGCAACCATCCGCAATTAGATTATACATCTCAAATACACGGCGGTCAAGCAGTCAGAACAACGGCAATGCACAATTTACACAGAATTTATTTTTTCAAAACATTCAAAACATAAAAACTTATATTAATCATTTTATTCAACGGAGATTACATTATGTCTGCTACTTCTTCAAAACTCAAAAATCCGAACGATTCAGTTATGAATCAGCGCGTAATCAAGCTTGCGTGGCCGATATTTTTACAGCTGTTGCTCGGCATCTCACTCGGCTATGTTGACACGATTATGCTCTCAAACTACAACGAAACCGCCGTTGGTGCAATCGGCAACGCAAACCAGGTTCTCGGTTTTCTGACTCTTGCCTTTAACATTATATCAAGCGCAACGGGCATAATCGTCAGCCAGTACCTTGGGGCAGGTAAAAAAGAAAAGATGAATATGATTTACACGGTTGCGTTGTCATTCAACCTTGTGCTGAGTATTGTAATCAGCTTTGTTGTATTCATATTCAGCCGAAATCTGCTTGAGGCAATGCAGGTGCCTGCGGCAATGCTTGACGAATCGGATATGTATATGCGAATAGTCGGCGGTACAATCTTTACTCAGGCGCTTATTAATGCTTTTAACTCAATTTTTGCAAGCAACGGCAAAACCGTTTTCGGTATGATTATCGGTCTTGGAATGAACATTATCAATATCTGCGGAAATGCTCTTTTGCTCTACGGACCGCTTCAGGTTCTCGGACTCGGTGCGTCGGGTGCGGCTGTTTCCACATGCGGAAGCAGAGTTATTGCGGTAATTGCATCTGTTATATACTTCTACACGGTTATCAAAGGCAAGTTCAGCCTTAAATATCTTCGCCCGTTTCCGTATGATGTTCTCAAAAGCCTTCTTAAACTCGGCATTCCGACAGCAGGCGAGAACATTTCCTACGACTGTTCACAGCTGTTTTTACAGGCATTCATCAACACAATGGGTATCGTTGCAATCAACGCAAAAATCTACGCCAACATGCTTTCAATGTTCACATATATGATTGCTCTTGCCGCTGCAAATGCAACACAGATTATTGTCGGTCACAGCGTAGGCGCTCACGATTACGATTTTGCATACCGCAGAGTGCTGAAAACTTTGCGTTTCGGTATGATAATTTCAATCTCGGTTGCAATTGTAAACTGGTTGATTTCACCGTTTACACTCGGACTTTTCACAGGCGATAAGGCTGTTATCGCACTCGGTTCATCGGTTATGTTCATTGCGATTATTCTTGAATTCGGCAGAACAACAAACCTTGTTATAATCAACAGTATGAAAGCCGCCGGCGATGTTAAATTTCCGACTGCACTCGCAATTTTTTCAATGTGGCTTTTGAGTGTCGGACTCGGCTGGCTGCTCGGAATTTATTTCGGAATGGGACTTACCGGAATTTGGATTGCCATGGCTGCCGATGAAATTTTCAGAGGCGTCGTTGTGTTTATCCGCTGGATAAAGGGCGGTTGGAGAGGCAAAAGGGTTGTGCTTGAAGATAAGACAAGTCCAACCGAAACGGCAGAAGTTACGGCTTAATCCGACAAAGGAATATGATACCATAAAATAAAGGAGATCAAAACTATGAATTTTGTGGAATACAATGTTAAGGACGCAAACCTTGAAGAAGTTTTGCTTGCACTCAAGTCGCTCGATTCGGTTGAGGCTGTCGCACTCGGCGGTTCTCGTTCAACAGGTGCAAGTGATGAAAATTCGGACTACGATATTTATGTTTACTGTGCTGAAATTCCGACAGCCGAAACAAGAGAAAATCTCCTCGGAAAATACTGTTCGATTGCAGAATTTGGCAATCATTATTGGGAGAGCGAGGACAACACGGTTATGAGCAACGGTATTCCCGTTGACATAATCTACCGTGAAGTTGACAGGTTCGGTCGGTATATTGATACGGTAATCAAGGGCGGCAAGGCTTTTAACGGCTATACAACCGCATTTTGGCACAATATCAAGAACAGCAAGGTTCTTTTTGACAAGACAGGCACTTTCACAAAATTCAGAGATATGGCGCAGATTGATTTTCCTGAAAATCTCCGCAGTGCGATTATCAAAAACAACCGCAACCTTTTGAACGGAAAGCTTCCGTCATATGACAGGCAGATTAAAAAGACTCAGGAGCGTGGCGATATCGTCAGTGTCAATCACAGAATCACCGCTTTTCTCGAAAGCTATTTTGATGTTATCTTCGCACTCAACCGTCAGACACACCCCGGTGAAAAAAGACAGGTTCAGCTCTGCAAAAAGTATTGCACCCTCTTGCCAAAGGATTTTGAAGAAAACATAAACGCTCTTATGAAGTCAATCTCAGACGGCGGTTCATATGAAATCGTCACAGCAATGGTCAATAACCTTGATGAAATTCTTAACGATGAATTCAAATAAAAAAGCGGTGTCGGAAAGTTCCGTCACCGCTCAATATTTTCAGCTATATAAAATTCGAATGAAATATTGACATTGCTTTTTGCATAATATATAATGAGAACACAAGGAAAACCGTTAAAAGCGGTTAGCCGGAAAAGTAAAGACGAAAATAGCCGTCCCTAAGTTTTCGAGGCTGTAGGGCGGTTATTTTTTTATTGCAACAATTATTATTGTAACAAGTAAGGTAAAACAAATTATGTATTCCACCTGTGTCACCTCCTTGCACATATTAGCCAATGCTTTCATCGGTTTGTGTTCGGATGTGACTAACCGCCTTAAACTTCCTTGTATTCTCGTATCATATTGTATCAAGCTGAAATTGCGATGTCAACCATAGATAAATACTACGCTTACTTCAGGCTCCGTATCTATACATCTCATCAAAAATTTCTTTTGCCGTAACTGCATTGTCGGTTATGGCATTTTTTAATTCGGTGATATTGTCAAACTTTTTTTCGGGACGAATGAAATCAAGCAGACGGACATCGGCTGTCTGTCCGTATATTTCACCGCCGTGAAAGTCAGGCATCCATGTTTCGCTCAAAAGCTTTGTTCCTCCGACCGTCGGCTTTACACCGATATTAGTCACACCGCAATAGACCTTTCCGTTTTCAAGCGTAACGGCAGACGCATAAACGCCGTATTTCGGCACGGCAAGATTTTCGGGAAGTTTCTGATTGATTGTCGGAGTGCCGAGTTCTCTACCGAGTCTTTTTCCGTGGGTGATCACGGCAGAAAATCCAAAATGCGAACACAAAAGCTTGTTTGCACGGCGGATGTTTCCCTCGCTCACAAGCGAACGGATAAGTGTTGACGAAACAACATCGCCATCGTCACGCTCAGGCTCAATCACTTTAAGCTCCGTGCTGTTTTCGTCACAAAGCTTTTTGAGCAACTCGGTATCGCCCTCGCCGTTTTTTCCGAAATGATAGTTAAAACCGCAGACAACAAATTTTGCGTTGAGGTCGCCAAAAATAATTTTCTCGACAAAGTCCTTTGCAGACATATTCATCAGCTTTTTAAAGTCAGGACTGAAGGTATGTTCAATACCCAGGCTTTCAAGCGTTTTCAGCTTATCTTCCGTTGTCATAAGCGCACCCTTAGAAGATTTTCCGAGAACCTCCTTCGGGCTTTGAGCAAATGTAAAGCACACGGGCAAAAGTCCGTTTTTCTTCTGCTCAACAGCCGAGAGAATAACCCTTCGGTGTCCCTTGTGAAGTCCGTCAAAAAATCCGAGAGCAACGGCAGTATTCATTTTTTCGTGTTCTGAAACAGTAAAATTCTGCATATATATTTCCTATGATTAAATTAAATTTTACCGCTTTTCAAAAGTGCGGCAGTCTTTAAAACGGCAATCTGTGTTTTGGAGTCGGGAATCATATTGTTAAGCACCATTTCAACGGCTTTGTTGAGGGAGATTTTTTCAACATTCAAAAACTCACCCTCGTCAAGCTTTTGCTCACCCTGTGACTTTACCCGACAGGCATAAAGATGGATAATTTCCGAGGTGTATCCGGGAGACGGATAGACCTGACCGAGAGAAATGTAGGAGTAACCCTCAAGTCCCGTTTCTTCAAGAAGCTCACGCTTTCCGTTTTCAAGCGGAGTAGAACCCTTTTCAAGCTTGCCGGCAGGAAGCTCAAGCACAACCTCCTTGTACGGATAGCGAAACTGCTTTACAAAAGAAAGATTATTGTCCTCATCAAGAGCGGCAACGCATACTCCGCCCGGATGATTGACAACCTCCCTCTTTGACCTTTTACCGTCAGGAAGCTCCACTTCGTCAAGGACTATATGCAGAACTCTGCCGTCAAAAATTTTCTTACTGTCAAGAGTTTTTTCAAAAAGCTCCATAATTATGCCTCCGTTTTAAAGATTGAATTATCGAAAGGAAAGGATTTTGTTATGCCCGATTATAATGTTTTTCCCGATTACAAAACACGCAAGGAAATCATAAACGAGCTCTGCGACAGGTACAAGTTCATCAAGCATTGCTTTGCCGGAAAAAGCGTGTGCGGAAGAGGAATTGATGTTCTGCACATCGGCAACACCAAGAATCGTGTACTCTACTGCGGCGGTTTTCACGGCTCGGAGTACCTCACAATACTTGCCCTGTTGAAATTTTTTGAAGAATGTTGTGAGGCAATGGAAAGCGACAAAACTGTCGGCGGATGCAAAATCGGGAATTTTTTAAGCATTCGAGGTCTTACGATTGTGCCTTGCGTAAATCCCGACGGCACGGAAATTGCCTTGCACGGCAGTGACGCCGCATTCAAATACAAACCGCTTGTCGAAAAGGTCTGCACCGATACATATAAATGGCAAGCAAACGCCCGTGGAGTTGACATCAATCACAACTTCAATGCAGGTTGGTGCAGACTTAAACAGCTTGAATTAAAGAACAATATCAAGTGTCCTGCGCCGACAAGATTCGGCGGCAATCATCCCGAAAGCGAACCCGAAACAAAGGCACTTACAACACTTTGCCGTAATATTGACTTTGAACGGGCAATCGCTCTGCACAGTCAGGGACGGGAAATTTACTGCTCATTCGGCAGACACACACCCGTTCTGAGCTTTCGGCTTGCGTCAATATTCTCACAGGCAAGCGGCTACAATATAGCCTTTCCCGAGGAGATTGCCACAGGCGGCGGCTTTAAGGATTGGTTCATCGAAAAATTCCGCCGACCTGCCCTCACCATAGAAATGGGACTCGGCAAAAATCCTCTCCCCCTCTCCGATTTTGAAGAAGAATACAAAATCCTGCAAAGCATCCTCTGCCTCGGAGCGGTAGTTTAAAAATTTCATTTCATTGTATTTACAGCACTGAACACATATTGTTTAGTGCTGTTTTTAATTAAAAGGGCGCGTTAAAATTACATTTGGGCGCGTTAAGGGCGCGTTAAAATTATTCCTAACATTTTCTTATAAAATTCAAGGGCAACCTCGGTTGCCCTTGTTTATTTTGTTATTTTTAATAACTTTGATTAATTTTTATCGTCCTCATCATCAAAGAAAGAGATTGAGTTTACGATATTGTCAACAGCCTCGTCTGAAATTACATTCGGCTCGTCAAGATATTTTGATCTTTTTTCAATGCTGTCAATAGCCATCTGCATCTGCTCCTGGGGAGTTGACGGTTTTTTCGGAGCGTCGTAAATCTCGTTATCCTCCGGATTTGAGATGTTCACATACTCCTCTTTTTTAGGCTCTTCTTTAACCTCGGGTTCTTCCTCAGGCTCAACGATTGCAGGCTCATTACCGTCATCGGGAACTTCAACTTCCTCTGTCACTTCTTCCGCAGATTCCTCTTTTACGGATTCCTCCGCTTTTTCGGCAGATTCGTCATTTTTTTTTGACTTGTCAACGCCAAAGTTCGGAGCATCGTAATTTTCGTCAATCTCCTCTGCGGCAGCCATAATTACCTCACCGGGAGCGTCAATCTGCTTTTCTCTTCTCGCCTCGGCAACAGCCTTGAGTTCATCAAGGTGATTTACAGGCTTTTCAACCTTTTCGCTGTCCTCATCAAAATAGATATCATACCATACGAGGAACACATAAATTGTCCAAACTCGTCTGCTGTTATCTTCTTTTCCGCTGAAATGACTGTCGAGCCATGAAACAAGAACATCTGTATTGAAGAATTTCTCGGCAGTTTTGCCCTTAAACTTTGTCTTTACAACATTATAATACTTCTCGTCACGGAGCCATACTCTTGTCGGTACAGGGAAACCGAGTTTCTCTTTTTCAGCAGTAGCCTCAGGCATATGGCGAACGGCAGCCTTACGCATTGCATACTTTGTGTTGTGCTTGTTGCAGCGCAGTTTTGTCGGGAGCGATGACGCAACCTTGAAAACCTCCTTATCGAGGAAAGGAACACGAAGTTCAAGCGAGTTAGCCATACTCATTCGGTCGGCTTTAAGAAGGATGTCGCCGACCATCCACATATTGATGTCGAGATACTGCATTTTTGTAACATCGTCATACTTACGGCAACGATAATAATATTTTCTTGTAAGATCCTGTGGGCGTGTTGCAATTGACGGATCTTTCAAAAGCTCCTGCTTCTGCTTGTAGTCATACATAAATGCGTTACCGATATAACGCTCCTCAAGCTTGTCACAGGCACGGATAAGATAATCTCTGCCCTTGATGTCGGGGAGCTTTCTGCAAATTGCTCTTATTGCCTTTCTGATGCAATGCGGAACAATTGTCTGATAAATTTTGAACACTCTCGGATCGTTGTAGCAAGTGTAACCGCCGAACAATTCGTCTGCACCCTCACCCGAAAGGACAACCTTTACATAATGGCTTGCAAGACGGGATACAAAGTAAAGTGCGATACATGACGGATCCGCAAGCGGCTGGTCCATATGGTACTGAACAGTCGGAACAGCGTCCCAGAATTCTTCACTTGAGATAAGGTGAGTGTGGTGTTCAACACCGATTTTTTCGCTGAGATTTTTTGCCCAGCTGATTTCGTTATATTTTTCGCCAAAGTCAAAGCCGACTGTAAATGTTTTCTGGTCGGCAAAATATGTTGAAACATAGCTTGAGTCAACACCGCTTGAAAGGAAACAGCCAACCTCAACATCGGCAATTTTGTGAGCATTTACGGAGTTTTCAAAAACCTTTTCAATTCTGTCAACAGCCTCTTCCTCTGTCATTTCTTCGTTAGGATTGAAACGAGCCTCAAAATAACGGGTAGTTTCAACCTCGCCGTCCTTGTACCAGAGATAGTGACCGGGCATAAGGCAGTAGACACCCTCAAAGAAAGTTTCGGGCGGAACTGCATACTGGAAGGAAAGGTACGAGTCAAGTGCCTTTCTGTTGAATTTCTTTTCAAACTTAGGATATTCAAGAATACTCTTGATTTCACTTGCATAGACAAAGTCATTGCCTATCTGAGTGTAGTGCATCGGCTTAATGCCGAAAAAGTCACGGGCAATAAAAAGTGAATTATCCTTTGTGTTGTAAATAGCAAAGCCGAACATACCACGGAGTTTTGGGAGCATATCTTCTTTCCACTCTTCAAAGCCGTGAACAAGCACTTCACTGTCTGTATCTGTATAGAACTTATGACCTTTTGCTATAAGTTCTTTTCTCAAATCCTTGTAGTTATAAATTTCACCGTTGAATGTGAGAACAAGGCTTTTATCCTCATTGTATATAGGCTGATGACCTGCACCGAGGTCAATAATGGAAAGTCTGCGAAATCCCATGGAAATATTGTCGTCCGTAAAAAATCCGTCCGAGTCGGGACCACGGTGAGTGATAACCTCTGTCATATTTCTGATGACATCGGCTCTGTTTTCAACCTGTCCCATAAAGCCGGCTATGCCGCACATATCACAATTCCCCTTTCAAGGTAATTTTCAAAATTAACCGCATTAGACTAATGCCCTATTTTAAACATTTTATCACAATTTATTCCCAAATTCAACTGTTTGCAGGCATAAGTTTCAAATCAAAGCAACGCCCCTCAGCCTTTTTTATTCTTTAAGTATTCATCAAGCAAATCCGCTGCATATCTGCACAACTCAGGACACGGACGGGCGGCATAATATTTTTCTGTTCTCTCAGACGGAGTCGGGTTGTCCTTTGCTTTTGCTCTCATACCGAGAAGGTCACGGCAGATGATTGAACCGTTGTCCTCTTTGAACCTTTCGGCAAGCTGCTGAACCTCGGTGTAAACACGCTTTTTGTCGGCATTATCCTTGCTGTCACTGTAACCCCTTGCAAGACCTAAAGCCATATACATTCCCGTAACAGTACCGCAGACCTCACGCATTCTGCCTATTCCGCCGCCAAACGGCGATGCAAGCATAAGAGCAGTCTGTTCATCAAATCCCAAATCGTCACAAAATGCAAGCAATACAGCCTGAGCGCAGTTGTAGCCCTGCATAAAATTATTCTTAGCAATTTCACCTTTTGTCATACCAATTTCTCCTTTTATAGGGTTATTTCATATAAGCAAAGTATAGCACCGAAAGGCGCATACTGCAACGATTTTTTGCTTGTAGAAGAGGTTAGTGTATGATATAATTTATCATACAACAGCATTTCGCAAATTATATCGTTTACAAGCACATTGCGAACGCTTTAAATTTGCTTGCTTTATTCGTTAAAATTGTTATAATCTAAGTACAGATATTTCACACATCTTTTAGAAGCGTGAAATATCCGTGAGTTTAGCCGTGGAATAATCCACAACCAAACTCACGAGGAGCTGACGCTCCTTTGTACTGATTGCAATCTGTCGCAAGCTCTGCTCCTTGCAAGCAAAGCAGAGCTTGCTCGGATTTAAATCTAAATACAGATTAAAATAAAGTACAAAAAAGACATTAAAGAAAAAGGTGATTAGCATTGTCTTTTCCACAGGATAAAATAAGAAATTTCAGCATTATTGCTCACATTGACCACGGCAAGAGTACGCTTGCAGACAGAATTCTTGAGCAGACCAACTCCGTTTCCGAAAGGGATATGGAGGCGCAGCTGCTTGATGACATGGATCTTGAGCGTGAGCGTGGCATTACAATCAAGGCAAGGGCGGTTAGCGTTATCTACAAAGCCGATGACGGCGAAGAATATCTTTTTAACCTCATCGACACCCCCGGTCATGTTGACTTCAATTACGAGGTTTCCCGTTCACTGGCAGCTTGTGAGGGCGCTATTCTTGTTGTTGACGCATCACAGGGCATTGAGGCGCAGACTCTTGCAAACACATATCTTGCCGTTGACAGCGGACTTGAAATTGTTCCCGTTGTCAACAAAATTGATTTGCCGAGTGCCGACCCCGACAGGGTTATTCAGGAAATCGAAGATGTAATCGGTATTCCTGCCGAGGATGCTCCGAAAATTTCCGCAAAGGCAGGAATCAACATTCACGCAGTTCTTGAAAAGGTTGTTCACGATATTCCTGCTCCGACAGGCGACATCAACGCTCCTCTGCGTGCATTGATTTTTGACAGCTACTACGACAGCTACAAGGGCGTAATTATATATGTAAGGCTCAAAGAGGGACAGATTCACCCGGGCGATGAATTCAAACTTATGGCAACGGGCAGTGTGTTCAATGTTGTTGAGTGCGGACTTATGCACGCAACCGCCCCCGAAAAGACCGACGGTCTTTATGCAGGCGAGGTTGGCTACATCACGGGTTCAATCAAGACTCTTGCAGACGCAAAGGTCGGCGACACGGTTACACTCACATCAAATCCCGCAGAAGAACCGCTCCCCGGCTACCGTGAGGCACAGCCTATGGTTTTCTGCGGTATCTACCCTGTTGACGGCGCAAGATACGGCGACCTTAAAGATGCACTTGAAAAGCTTCAGCTTAACGATGCGGCCCTTTCGTTTGATCCCGAAACATCGGTTGCTCTCGGATTCGGTTTTCGTTGCGGATTTTTGGGACTGCTCCACATGGAAATTATTCAGGAGCGACTTGAAAGAGAATATCAGCTTGACCTCATCACAACCGCACCGAGTGTAATTTACAGAATCACACGCACAGACGGCACGGTTGAGATGATTGACAACCCGACAAACTACCCCGATCCGTCACTTATTCAAATGGCGGAAGAGCCTGTAACAGACGCTCACATCTATGCACCTAAGGAATATGTCGGCAATATTATGGAACTTTGTCAGGACAGACGAGGAACTTTTGTCGATATGCAGTATATTGATGCCGACCGTGTTGATTTACACTATGTACTTCCGCTTGCCGAAATAATCTACGACTTTTTCGACACGCTCAAATCACGCACAAGAGGTTATGCATCATTCGACTATGAGCTTAAAGAATATGTTCAGAGCAACCTTGTTAAGCTCGATATTATGCTCAACGGCGAGGTTGTCGATGCACTTTCGTTCATCATTCACGCCGACAAGGCATATTCAAGGGCAAGAAAGATGGCTGAGAAGTTAAAGGAAAAGATTCCGAGACAGCTCTTTGAAATTCCGATTCAGGCTTGCATCGGCGGTAAAATTATTGCCAGAGAAACCGTAAAGGCTATGCGTAAGGATGTACTTGCCAAGTGCTACGGCGGTGATATTTCCCGTAAGAAAAAACTCCTTGAAAAGCAAAAAGAAGGTAAAAAGCGTATGCGCCAGCTCGGTTCTGTTGAAGTTCCGCAGGAGGCATTTATGGCGGTTCTCAAGCTTGATACGGATTAACGGTGAAGATATGAAAGAACTTGCTATGTTTTACAACTTTTCGGACGAAAGACTTCGCAAGGCAAAGTTTGCACTTATGCCGTTGAAAATTCAGGTTAAAAAGGTTGAAAAAGAAGATTTCAATCAGCCTATCGGCTACCTTGCAGGTATCAAAAGCGTTGAGCCTGTGGCAGAAAAGTTTGACGGTGACGGCTTTGACGAAGAAATGATTGTCATGCACAATTTCACGAATAAAACGATTGACTCGCTCATCAAGGCACTGAACAAGTGCGGTGTCGGACGAGTTCCGCTCAAGGCGGTCATTACTCCCACAAGCAAAGATTGGGACAGTCTGACGCTTATCAAAGCACTTAAAGCCGACCATGAGGAAATGCTTAAAAAATTGAAAACGAAAAGTTGAAAATGGAAAATGAAAGTCGGGAAGACAGTTTGCAAAATGCAAAACAATGTCTTCCCGACTGTTTTTATTTATATGAAATTACCGCCGCATTATTACAATCAATTTTTAAGAATTTTTTCAATCAATTGTGCAACACCATCGTTATTATTTGACGGGATTACAATATCGGCACGGTCAAGGCATTTTTGACTTGCGTTTTCAACAGCCGCACCAAGTCCCGACTCGGCAATCATGTCGGCATCGTTATCTGCATTTCCGCAGGCGCAGACATTTTCCATGCCGATATTCAAAAAGTCACACAAACGCAGGAGTGCCTTCGCCTTTGATGCCTCTGCCGACATAATCTCAACAAAATGGTCGGTTGAAGTCGTAATTTCAACGCTGTTGCAAGCCTTTTTGATACTGCTCCACAGCCTGTTGCGAAGCTTTTCGTCCGTACTTATAATGCTGATGAGGTCAAGCTCATTTCTATGCTTGCTCAAAAAGCTTCTCATATCGACAATCTTGCCATGGCATGAACGGGTGTAGTCAAAATATTCAGGCTCACAGCCGTAGTCAAGCGGTCTATGCACATATCTGACATCGGCATATGTAAATCCGTCAATAAATCCCTCAAGAATAACATCGTCATTACGCACAGCACCGAGAATTTTCAACACATCATCGGGTAAAATCAGCGAACGGTGAACCGTTTTACCGCACTTGCTTATTACAGCGCCGTTCGAGGTAATCGCATAGTCCAGACCGACAATGTTCATCACGCTGTCGGGCATCATAACGAACGGTCTGCCGCTTGCCGCAACAACGGTTATTCCGCTTTTGATTGCAGATTCAATGGCAGTTTGCGTTCGTTTGCTCAAGGTGTCGCTGTCGGCAAGAGTTGTGCCGTCAAGGTCAAATGCAATCAGCTTTATATCTTTCATCTTATCCATACAAATCCCTCTGTCAGATTTTCTTCGGGCAAAATCCGTTCATACAGCATTCTTCACATTTTGCCTTTCTTGCGGTGCAGACTGCTCTGCCGTGCAGAACAAGTCGGTGACAAAAGTCATTGCTTTCATCGGGCGGCAAAAGCTCACGCAATGCAAATTCAATCTTTTTCTGATCCTTTAAATCGTGAAGTCCGAGCCTTTTTGTAATGCGTATGCAATGTGTATCAACCACAACCGCAGGCTGACCGAAAATGTCACCGCACACAAGATTTGCGGTTTTTCTGCCGATTCCGGGGAGTTTTGTCAAATCGTCAATATTATCGGGAACGACACCGCCAAAATCGTCACAAAGCATTCTTGCCATTTCAACAATATCTTTTGATTTGGTCTTATAAAGTCCACAGCTTTTTATATACTCAGCAACTTCTTCGGGAGTTGAGTCAGCAAAATCTTGAGCCGTTTTGAACCTGTCAAACAACGAAGGAGTAACCATATTAACCCTTGCGTCCGTGCATTGAGCGGCAAGCCTTGTTGCAATGAGCAGCTGCAACGGATCTTTGTAGACAAGCGAACATATTGCGTCGGGATATTCTTTTTTCAAGGCATGAACAGCGTTCACGGCAATTTCTTTTTTAGTCATAAATTCACCCCGTAATTTTAAAAAATGCAAAAAATGCGATTAAATACTGTTTTCTTCAGTATAACACAAAAATTCTGCTATTGCAATCAGGATAAAAAACTGGTACAATAGACACATAAAAGTTAGAAATTTGTTTCGGAGGACAAAACATGTACAATAATTACATTTTTGACTTATACGGCACGCTTATCGACATTAATACAGATGAATGGAACGATGATTTGTGGAAGAAAATTGCCATTCTCTATGCCTACAAGGGTGCACACTACACATATGACGAGCTTAACGAGGAGTACGACAGACTTGTTCAGTCTGAAAAAAAGACTGTTCTCAAAAAGTCTCCCGACACAAAAGTTGTTGACATTAAAATTGAAAAGGTTTTCCGTAAGCTTTTCTCACAGAAAGGCGTTAAGGTTACAAAAGCCGAGGTACTTTTTGTTGCCGAAGCATTCCGCTGTTACTCAACAAAGTACATCAAGCTTTATGACGGTGTACTTGATCTTCTTGACACTCTCAAGGCAAAAGGCAAAAAGGTTTATCTTCTCTCAAACGCACAGCGTTCATTCACAGAAAATGAGCTGAATATGTTTGATCTGACAAAATATTTTGACGGCATTTGCATCAGCTCTGACGAAGAATGTTCTAAGCCTGACGAAAAATATTTCAAAACACTTTTTGACCGTTACGGACTTGAAAAGAGCGAGTCAATTATGATTGGCAACGACTATATCAGCGATATCGGCGGTGCGGCTGATTTCGGTATCGACAGCCTGTACATTCACCAGAACATTTCACCCGAGATTGACGGCGAACTCCGCAGTACATATAAGGTTATGGACGGCGATGTGTTCAAAATCAAAAAGCTTATTATTAATCATTCGTGAAGACAGTTTGACTAATAAATAACATTTAATGCCCGAGCGAGAGTTATTAAATGTAAAATTGAAAATGGAAAATGGAAAATTAATGTCGGGAAGACAGTTTGTAATGTAAAAAAACATATTATGCCCGAACATAACATTGCAACCGTTCGCACAATCCCGTAGGGGCGGTCATTGGCCGCCCGCCTTAATAAAACTATTTGTTAACGCAATAATTTATGTTTTAAACAAAGTTGCGGTTATTTTGTAGCGGAGGTCAGTGACTTCCCGTCTGAAATATAGTCGCAATGCGTTGCACATAAATATACTGTAATATCGCACTTTAGGCAGTACATCCTTGTACTGCCTTTTATTTTGCAAAATCATTATGTAAAACGCATAAATTTAATTCATCCGCACACACTTTTACAAAGGAAGTGTGCAGATGAAACGCAAAGTACCCGATTACAAAAAGATTTTAACACCAAGTGATTTAGAGCTGAACACCTGTTCAAATCAGGATTGTACAGGGCTAATCCCAACAGCAGTCAAAAATCCCGCTGAGGCTGATTCATACGAAGAACTCTATCCCTACATCAGCGGTGTGTCACCGCACCATGTTCGAGAAGATAGTTTGAAAAACGATAAACTCTAATGCCCGAGGTAAGTTATCATCTCATCTTAACTACTCGTTATGCAGCGTGTCGCAACAGTTTGATATAATGAATGTTGTGCATAATCTGCAGCGGAGTTCAGTGAATTTCCGTCTGAAATATAGTCGCAAGGCTACCAATCGAATCTATTATAAAATCATTTCAACACTACAATCATCTAAACACATCGGCGGAAGCAATATTTTTCACACTGCTTCCGCCAAATTTTTAAATAAAATCATTTTTTGAAACACTATCCGAAATTTTCTCAATTGTATTGTCGATTATCATACCATACATATACGGCTCTGATTTCTCAACAATATCGCTTTTCATATAAATGCTATCATCATAAAGCAATATATACCCGCTACATACATTGCTAAAGCTGTCTGTCATAGTAAAATCAATTCTGTTTTCATCGGTTATTGTGCCTGTAAATTTACCGCCTGCAAGGTGGGCGTAGTTGGGACTTGACTTCATCACTTCAATCTCAGCTTGATTTTCATCAATGGATAAAATTCCGACTTTAATACTGCCTGTATTCCCCTCATTATTTTGATTATATGAATATAAACCAACATATTTACTTAAGTCAACTTTTTGAGTTGTCAGCGGTTCAGTTGAAACAGAAGTAGTATATTGTTCCGTAGTCTGCTCAGGTGCTGATGACGGTATTGTGACTTCGGTATCAGCTTGTGTAACAGGCGAAACGGTTGTTTCCGCTTTATCAATTGTTTGTTGAGATGAACATCCTACACAAACAATGCCAAGCATTGCAATCATAGAAGAAATAAACATAGATTTTAATTTCATAATAACCCTCCGTTAATTTTAATTTATTTTTTTCTTATACCAAAAGAACACAGCAAATACAACAGCTACAATTACAAGAATCACAACCGAAGCAGTCTGAATCACACCCGTTTGTAAAAATCCATTATCTGTATTTGGCTTGTCACCTTCACTTGTAGTGGTTTCAATAATAGAAACTGAGGTTGACGGTTCTGTAGTAACGGGTTCAGTTTTGGGAGTTGTAGTTGTAATCTGTGTAACTTTAGTATTAGGAACTTCACCTTGATGAATTAAAATACGATAACACGGGTCATTATCAAAATCAGAGTCAGTCCATGTAAAAACATATTCTATCCCGTCATTAGTTTTATATGTAATCTCCTGCTCTGTACGATTATCAAGAGCATTAAAATAAACTCTTTTAGTGTATGAATAGAGAGAATTTGAATTTTCTATATTCGAAAGAGTTGAATTATTCGTTATATCATCAAACAATGTAACAGTCATTTCATCAGATGAATACACATAAATACACGATACAGCATTCGTATTATAATCAATTCCAAATTGCAGTGGATTACCTGTTCGTGGATAACAAATAAACTTTGTAAGACCCGAATCTTGTTCATCAATTTCAGCATAATCATCGCCAAATATTTGAGTTATGTCATCCAGTGATTTGCCAATGTATTTTACAGGATTTGTGAATTGTCCTTTATCAGGTTTAATTGTATAATCCCTCGTGGGCATTGTATCTTCTTCTAAATCCACATTATTATAAGTGACATTTTCAGGCATACCTTGCTTATAGCAATCATCTACATAATCAATAAGATAATCTGAGGCTTCATAGTACTCACCATTTTTCATTAACTTTTCAACTTCATCAAGCAATTTGTCAATGCTATTATCGTCAAAATAATACATTGCAGAACCTTTTGTACGAAAATCAAAACATTTTCCTTTCATGTCCACAGTAAAAACGAAACCCGCTCTATCCTTACCGTAATTTTCTGCGTAAAAATTGTTTGCAAAATCTTTTATATTATCTTCGTTTTTTCCTTCGTTATTTGTATATATAACAGCCACCCAATTAGATTTATAGCTAAAGTTGCGTAATTTGTCTGTTAAGTTAGACTCCTCCTGAATACTAAAAATATCCGCATTATCTCTAACATTAAAAAGCACAAGTGCGGACACATTGAAAGATACTGTTAATAGTATCGTCAACATAAGCAATACAATACTTATTATTTTTATTTCTATCTTGTTTTTCCTCATTTTATTTCTCCTGACTTTTCAACAATCGCCTTTAACAAACTTTTAAACTGCCACAATTATAATTGTATTAAAGTGCATCATTAAACGATTTTTCGGTTAGTTTCATTGCATCTTCTTTAAAATAAAAAGTCAATACATCTGCTATTAGTGATATAACACAAAATAAATATATCAATAATTTTGTTTAACAAGTATCGTAACTCAAATCGGCGAAAGCAATCTTTTTTCACACTGCTTCCGCCGATTTTATATTTTCAATTTTAATCTGAAGAAATTATTTTGTATAGCCGTGTTCTTTACACATCATATCGTAATAACCGACTACGAAAAAGTCTGTATGCTCATTTTTAACATACGGACCATAGGTAATGTACGGATACCTTGGAGAAATATTATAGTTACCGTAAGCATACCAACGCATTGTATCATCAAAATACTGTATACCATCCTGCTCGTCAAGAAAAATATGATTGTTTCCAAAGTCGCCATTAAGACCAACAATAAATTTTTGTAAATCAGTAGCGGCAATGACCGATATACCGCTTTCATACTTTGCTACATTTGTTAACATCTTCTGCGCACCTGTAAATTCAACCTCATGGGCGATATATTTCTGAATAAGGGTAGCATCGACAACATTAACAACACCGTCTTTGTTCACATCACCTTTTAAAGTATAGGAATTCGTCATCTTGTTGTACACAGCAAGAAGTTCGTTGTAGGCATTTGTAATAGCCCAAACATCGTAATCATTAGTGCCTGCAATATACGGCTCTAAGTCGGTTTTTAAATCAGCAAGCTTATACTGAAATTCGTTCCATTGCTCATCAGAATACCAGTTGTTGTAATTCTGTTCCTTACAGGCATTATCGTAAGCAGTTTTGGCATATGCAACATCAACATGAAGGTTATAAGCGGCACTATACAGCTTGTCCTTCATATTTTTATATTCCTCGGCTGTTGCAAGTTCGTCCTGATTATAAAGATTGTATGCAGCATTATATGTATCACCTGCAACATAGTTATAGATTCTCGCCTCACCAATGTTTGTGTTGAGAATTTTAAATGCGTCAAGGAGCCAGCCAAGTTTCTCACGCTCTATTTCAGTTTCGGACTTTTCATTTTCAGCAGCAAATGTTGTTAAAATGAAAGATGAAACCGCCAAAATTCCAACGAGTATGATTGATAATAATTTTTTCATTGTTTATCCCCCTATATCATCTTCTGTATCAATGTGCTGTCTGTTATACTAATAACTCCATCAAATATTAACAATTTTCTCACACATTTCACAATAACCGCCTCATTTTTTCATTACACTACTATAATTAATAATACATTATAGTTTTAGACTTGTTACGATTATACCATATACAGTAATTGTAATCAATACTATTTCAATATTTGGTTATAAAATACCCCTTTACTTTTTTGTGAAATATAAACAAAAAAAGCACCACATCATGTGGTGCTGAAAGCTCAAATGAACCACCGATTACTCGGTGTATATAAAAGGGCAAACACCCTGAAAACTGAATAAAGGAAAGAAGATTAAGAAGAAAGATTAGTTAAATTCATATTGGAATGACCAATCGGGTTAAAGTATATACTACACAGCTGACCAAAGAAATCTTGTGGTCAAACCCTCGACCTATTAGTACTGCCAAGCTGAATGCCTCACGGCACTTACACACGCAGCCTATCAACCTCGTAGTCTTCAAGGGGTCTTACTCGTTATACGATGGGATATCTAATCTTGGAGTCGGCTTCACGCTTAGATGCTTTCAGCGTTTA